>Ga0247608_10000006_pt1 | contig 530202 bp, 515 predicted proteins | sample 176DNAGHGlowgp2_FD_193490 | JGI IMG/M metagenome (GOLD analysis project Ga0247608, IMG submission 193490) | Sheep rumen microbial communities from Palmerston North, Manawatu-Wanganui, New Zealand - 1766 DNA GHGlow gp2 | ecosystem: Host-associated > Mammals > Digestive system > Stomach > Rumen...
ACGATCCCATGCGTCTTTAAAAGGAGACGTAAAAACTGTGTAGTTCAATCATTCTAGCGCGCGTCGATCGTAAGATGCGCTTGCATTGTACAGCACACAAGCCTAAGAGCGAGATACGGTGACGGCTTTCCATCTCCGAGTGGATTTGGGAAGAGATAAGGTAGCGATGTGGTTAGACCGCAAATCTAGCCAATAAGCTGCATGGCGTCGCAATCCCGTAGCTCCAAAGGCTAGGGGAAACCTCTCAATGCTCGACTCTGGTCTACGGCACAGAGGTGCCGTAGAATGCCTCAGAGGTCCGTCGTAGGGCGGAAGGTGAGTGGTACCGGGCGGCAAAAGGAAGCCTTGCTTTCTTGACGAGTATAAAGAATAAATATATTCTACCGGCCTTCGGGTTGGTCTGGCGAGCTTCGCCGGTTGTATTCTGCTCGGTTCGCGTGTGGGTCGCTTGCACAAGGCTTCCCGACATAAGCACGCGCAGGCGCGCAAATCCTAATATGAAGGAGTATGAGTAGCCGGCCGGCCAGCCGTGTGAAAATGCGAGACTCATAAAAGGATGTCTGTGGCTCAACAATGATGGAATGGTTCTGCTACCAAACCGCAGGGATGCGATAAGGAGCAGAGGAACACTGATGGAAGTATGGCCCCAAGCCAAAATCTTCCTGGCACTTTTCTGTACGCGGGCGGTCCCCAATGGACCGCCCATTTTTTTATTCAGCTTTTTCAGGAAAATGTTGTAGAAAATAATAGAACAGATAAGCACTAACGGAATGACGGCAAAATTCTTGCGCTTTTATGCCAAAATGGTTGCGTGTAATATATAATATATGGATATGGAAGGATTAGGAGGCTTAATTGCTTTTATTGCTGGTTGGTTTTGTGCGCAATCCGGCAAGCTGATTGGCGATATCTTAAAGACTGGGCGACCACTAAGTTTTAAGGAGGTAGTTGATTGTTTTGTGCGCAGTGGCGGCATGCCGAGTGGCCACACGGCGAGTTTCTTGGCGTTGACGACTTTCTTTGGCGTGCAGAATGGTTTCTTGTCTAATATCTGCGTGTTATCGATGTGTATGTCGGCAATCGTGATTTATGATGCCGTGAATGTGCGCTATGCAGTGGGCGAGCAGGGGAAAGTAATTAACTTGATTGCGAATGATCATAATTATAAGAAGCATAAAGTTAAGGTCGTTGAGGGACATACGATACCGCAGGTAATTGTGGGTGGAATTGTTGGAATTTTGCTCGGTATTATTACTGGATTAGCCTTTTAGTACGCTTAAAACGCGTAAAAAATGCGGTTTCTGGAGATTTTTTAAAAAATCTTCAAAAAAACCCTTGCATCAGATTTGAATTTGGGGTAATATTAGGACAGTCCAATTGCGAGGAACAATCTTTTAGAGGCTTCAGAGCAGTTTGGATTTTATTCTTTAACAATTTAGTTGTGCAATTAAAGAACTCCAAAGATTTATCTTTGTAGTTTTATCATCGTCAGTTTATTTTGTTTGAGTTTTCAAATTCAATATATTTTATGGAGAGTTTGATCCTGGCTCAGGATGAATGCTGGCGGCGTGCCTAATACATGCAAGTCGAGCGGCAGCGAGGGTTTCACCCTGTTCTCAATGATTTGAGGGTAGAGTGAAACCTGTCGGCGAGCGGCGGACGGCTGAGTAACGCATGGGAACGCACCCCAAACTGAGGGATAACCAGTCGAAAGATTGGCTAATACCGCATGTGGTCTTCGGATTAAAGCCTTCGGGCGGTTTGGGAGCGGCCTGTGTACGATTAGATAGTTGGTGAGGTAATGGCTCACCAAGTCGACGATCGTTAGATGGTTTGAGAGGATGATCATCCAGACTGGGACTGAGACACGGCCCAGACTCCTACGGGAGGCAGCAGTAGGGAATCTTTCACAATGGGCGAAAGCCTGATGGAGCAACGCCGCGTGCAGGACGAAGGCCTTCGGGTTGTAAACTGCTTTTATAAGCGAGGAATATGACGGTAACTTATGAATAAGGATCGGCTAACTACGTGCCAGCAGCCGCGGTCATACGTAGGATCCGAGCATTATCCGGAGTGACTGGGTGTAAAGAGTTGCGTAGGTGGCGTCTCAAGTAGCTAGTGAAATCTGGTGGCTCAACCATTCAGACTGTTAGCTAAACTGGGATGCTCGAGAGCGTCAAGGGTAACTGGAATTTCTAGTGTAGGAGTGAAATCCGTAGATATTAGAAGGAACACCGATAGCGTAGGCAGGTTACTGGGGCGTTTCTGACACTAAGGCACGAAAGCGTAGGGAGCAAACGGGATTAGATACCCCGGTAGTCTACGCCGTAAACGATGGATACTAGCTGTGGGGGGTATCGACCCCTTCCGTAGCGAAGCTAACGCGTTAAGTATCCCACCTGTGTAGTACGATCGCAAGATTAAAACATAAAGGAATTGACGGGGACCCGCACAAGCGGTGGAGCGTGATCTTTAATTCGATGCTAAACGATAAACCTTACCAAGGCTTGACATCCAGGGAAGGCCTCCGAAAGGAGTCTGTGCCTTCGGGAACCCTGTGACAGGTGATGCATGGCCGTCGTCAGCTCGTGTCGTGAGATGTTTGGTTAAGTCCATCAACGAGCGCAACCCTTGTCAGTAGTTGGATTTTTCTACTGAAACTGCCCCGGTAACGAGGAGGAAGGAGGGGATGATGTCAGGTCAGTATTTCCCTTACGCCTTGGGCTAGAATCGCGCTACAATGGCCGGTACAATGCGAAGCGAAGTCGCGAGATGAAGCAAATCGCATCAAAGCCGGTCCCAGTTCGGATAGGAGGCTGAAACTCGCCTCCTTGAAGTCGGAATCGCTAGTAATCGCAAATCAGCATGTTGCGGTGAATACGTTCCCGGGTCTTGTACACACCGCCCGTCAAACCATGAGAGTCACCAACACCCGAAGTCCGTTTCGGCGGCCTAAGGTGGGGGAGATGATTGGGGTTAAGTCGTAACAAGGCATCCGTACCGGAAGGTGCGGATGGATTACCTCCTTTCTAGAGAAGGAATAAGACGTACGAAAGCTTTTTAGCTCGCGTATAGTCAGGTCGGTTGCAGTAATAAATTTCAAGCTTGATTTATTACATTATCCTTAGGGATGCAACAAAGCTTTACAACAGATACTACGATGTATTAATTGCACAACTAAGTTGTTAACTACGGACGCCCTTCGGGGTGTTTTTTTGTTGTCAGAGTTGTGTGGTATATTTAGGTTATGGCAAAGAAAGCAACTAAAAAGAAGAATACCAAGAAGAATGATGCTAGCGAGAAGGCAAAAACTGTCGCGATTGTAGTCATATTCTTGGGGCTACTACTAACTATGGCAGTGCTAGGTATTGTCTTGGTGAATGAATTACAGAAAAAGAACGTGATCAACAGTGCGAATAGAGCATTGGTGATTGAAGAGTACGATGAATCCGAGGAGCCAGAAGAGCCGGGAGATTTCTATTTGCCAACCGAACCGGACGGTGGGTTTGATGAATCGGAATTTGAATATGAAGGCTGGATTGATTGTATGCCGCCGCTAGATGGCGAAAGAGCAGAGCTGTGTCGTCGAGCCGAGGCGGCTGGATACGAAAAGATAGCGTATTAGAATAAAAAACTCCCCGTGATGAGCGGGGATATTTTTTTGACTTGTATTATAGGAAGGGAGAAGAGAACAAAAAAGCTCCGAATTCTGTTGTGCTGTGGCCTTGAGAGATAAATATTACCACGCTCGAATCGGAGCTTTTTAATTTTTGTGTTTGTTTTTTTGTAAATATGTTTGTTTTTGCGAAAATTGCTGCTTTTGTGATCTGCGAATAATTACAAAAGCTAATTTAAGTGTAAGCTCTTTTCTATAGCTTGTCAAGCACTTTGCATAAAAATTTTATACAAAATTAACAGGGGTGATGCGTGTAAAATTTACCACATTGCGCAAAATTATGCGATTTTTACTTAGGCATTTGCGTTTTGCAAGGGCGGACTAGAGTTGCTAAAATGTGGGTATGGAAAAACGCATTTTTGGAGCTACCGACGGCATTCGGAGCAAAGTTGGGGAGAAGCCACTCAGGCCGGCCTATATTAAGTGCCTGGGTATAGCAATTGCAAAGTTTTTTAGACATGACCGTATTTTGGTCGCACGTGATACACGCGCGAGCGGTGTTTGGATCGAGGATGTATTGGTAGAAGGCGTAAAGCAATATGGCGGCACAATTGGTGATCTTGGCGTAATACCAACACCAGTGGCACAGAAGATTATCGGCGCACGCGATGGGATTAAAGGTGGTGTCATGATTACGGCGTCACATAATCCAGCTACGGATAACGGCTTGAAAGTGTTCATGATTGACGGTAATAAGTTGACCGACGAACAGGAGTTGGAAGTTGAGAGATTATACTTCGATATTGGTGTGGGTGAAGATACGGAAGTTCCAGATGTAGCCTATGAGCCAGATGAAAATACCGGCGCGATTCGCGAGTATGCCGAAATGATTGCGAACGCATTAGGTATCGATGAAGAATTCGATGGCGGACGTATAGTGCTTGATGCGGCTTCGGGTGCCGGCCATGCTTTTAGCCGAAGAGTGTTTGAAGGTTTTGGTATGGGCGTTGAACAGATTGACCCGGAACCGGATGGTAAGAATATTAACGCTGGTTATGGGGCGCTATACCCAGAGAAGATGGCGGCACGCGCAAAAGAATTAGGCATTATGGGCGTGGCGCTAGATGGTGACGCAGACAGAATCGTGGTGGCTGATGAAGAGGGGCGTATCTGGAACGGCGATCGTCTAGTGATTCTATTGGCGGATTACCTAAAAGAGAAGGGTGAACTCGCAAATGATACAGTAGTGCTGACGCAGTATAGCAATTACGCTGCCGAACAGTATCTAGTGAATCTCGGAGTAACGGTAGATAAGGTAGATAACGGAGACCGCTATGTAGCGCAAAAATGTGAGGAAATTGGCGCTATTTTAGGTGGAGAGGTATCAGGTCATATTATCTATACGCCATGGCTGAAGAGTTCCGATGGCACCTTTATGACGATGTTTATTCAGAAGATTCTGTCCGATAAGGGTTGTCGTTTGGCGGACTTGTGGGCTAGATACGATGATATGCCATCGAAGCAATGGGCAGTTGATGTGCGCGAAAAGAAACCGCTCGATGAAATTCCAGAGTGGAATGGCGCCGTGGCGGCAGCGACGGGTGATTTTGATGGTGATGGTCGTGTATTTGCGCGTTACTCTGGTACGGAAAATAAACTCCGCATCTTGGTAGAAGGTAGCAACGCAGAATTAGTAAACGAGGTGGGCGAAAGATTGAAAGCACTAATAGAGAAGGAGATTGGCGCATGATAGAAATTGGCCCGATGACGGAATATGACGGTGAAATTGCGGAGGCGATGGGGCGTTTACGTCAGCAATTGAGCGTGCGCCATGATGGTTCGCCGATTGATCGCGATAAGCTTGAGGAGCTAATAGAATCGCCGTATCATGACGTTATTATGGCGCTAGATGACGGTAAAATGGTCGGGATGGTAATTGTATCGATTGTGATGTCTACGCTTGATAGGAACGTATATATGGAGGATCTCGTAGTAGATGCCGAGTGTCGGGGCCAAGGCGTAGGCGGTAAACTGTTGGAGGCCGTCGAGGCTTGGGGGCGCAGTAAGGGTTGCCGCCGTTTGGAGTTTACTTCATCGAGCCGCGATGGCAAAGTGGGCGCACGCGATTTCTACGAAGCCCATGGGGCGGCGGTGCGCGAAACAGATTTTTATCGAGTAGAACTATAAAAAATAGCCCCTCTTGCGAGGGGCTTTTTGGTGCATTTAGAATTTATTTGGCGCAATCATATGCATGATAAAACGGATGATAGTGGAGTGGAGGTTGGTAATAAAAATGAAACCGACGCCGCACATGATGAGTCCGAATAATTTGACTTTGTTGTAGCTAGAAACGCCGCTGGCTAAACTGTCGGCGATTTGTTTATGAAAGCGTACAACGAGTACGCCGGCGGCCATGACGACGAATCCGCTCAGGAACCAACCAAAATCGAATGTCCAATACATAAGCACATTATAGCACAGCGGGGCGGGAGAGTGCTTGCATTTTTGAAATATATCTAGTAGAATAGGGAGAGCTAGGGGATATAGCTCAGTTGGTTAGAGCGCGTCACTGATAATGACGAGGTCTGTGGTTCAAGTCCACATATCCCCACCAAATTGTATACGAGTCGGCGTTTAGCCGATTTTTTGATGTCGATGCTTTTGCGATTTTGTTGTTAAAAATAATAGAACAGTGATTACTATATGTCGTATTCGATGATTTCGCCGTTATGGATGTGAAAGCCATGGAAGTCGGTATCGAGAGTGTAGCCGACGATGTTGTAGTGTAAGTTTTTGAGCAGGGAGCCATGGCCGACCACGAGAACATGGGCGGTAGCTGGCTGCTCGGTCTTGATGCGGTCGAGGACGAGCTTGGCGCGATCGAGGGTTGCTTGCATAGTTTCGCAGTTACCAAGACGAGAATTGAGGCGAAGATCGAGAATGTCTTCTGGCCATTCGGCGGCCGGAGTGCCCTCGAGTTTACCGAAGCTGCGCTCGCGTAAATTGTTGTCAAAAATAATAGGACAGCGGTCGTTGACGGCAATTTCTGCGGTCTTGGCGGCGCGAACGAGTGGGGAACAATAGCAAATGTCGAGCTGGTAGTCTTGGAGCTTGTCGCGCAGGGCCTCAGCTTGTTTTATGCCGGTGGCATTGAGCGGGATATCGGTTTGCCCCTGGGCGATGCGCTTTAAATTCCAATCGGTTTGCCCGTGACGAACAAGATATAGTTTCATAAGTTAATTATATATGATATTATAGAAAGCACATGGGGTATGATTAGGTTTCGGCCTAATCTGCTCCACCATCATGAACGCCCGCGTGGGCGATTTTTTGTTTTATAATGAAGAAAAAGGAGTGCGTATGGATTTTGGAAAAGTCGTAAACGATATCAAAACCAAATTTAATTTATCGGACGAACAGTGCCAGAAGGCGACTGATATTTTTGGCAAGTTTTTCGGGCCAGGGCAGGACAATAAAGACAAGATCGTCGGTCTCTTGAAGGACAAAGTGAAACTTGATGATGAGAAGGCAAATGGCGTATATGACGCAGTAGCAGGATTCTTCTCGGGCGACGTAATGGATAAAGTTAAGGGATTATTCGGCAAATAATTCAGTAGCCGCATAAAAAATAAAACACCTCCGGATCGTGATGACTGGGGGTGTTTTTCTTGAAGAATCTCGCACTTTCTTCAATCTGAATCTATTTTATGCGAAGCGTGATATAAGTGTCAATGCTTGATTTTGGGACATTTTGTATTTTGCGATATCTGTATGTTCGCATATTATATAATATTTTTAAACAAAAACATATTGACAAAACGAAAGCATTATGCTAAAATAGGCATAAGCACCTGAGAAGGCGCCACGCTTAGCGTTGCAGTCTTCTAGTGAAAGGGTGGCAAATATATTAAGTTATATGGTGGGCAGAAATGGAGCTAGAAATGGCTGGAACTAAAGCTGGTGGTCAGAAAGCTGCCACGACTAATAAGAACAAATATGGCAAAGACTTTTACGCCGAGATCGGTCGTAAAGGTGGTCGCAACGGTCACACTGGTGGCTTCGCGGCAAACCCAGAGCTTGCTAAGATTGCAGGTGCAAAGGGTGGTCGTATTTCTAAGCGTGGCAAAGCTAAAAAGAACGCTTAATTGACTATCTAATTTAGGCATATAAAAATCTCCTTCGTGTATGCGGGGGAGATTTTTTAGTTGCTAGTTGAATAATAGGAGAGCTGCCGTTAGATAGCCGGCAATGACGGCGAGAATAGAGAGGCAAACGACTTTTGTCTTTTCTTTTGACGGGAGTTTCTTGCCTTTAACATCTATGGTGCCGAAGAAGGATTGGCGAGCTTTGTAATAGCTGACGATTGGTCCGGCGAACCAGGCTACAATGAGATCTCCGAAGGCGATAAGTGCAAAAATAACAAGATTACCAATAGGGATACGAGCAAATTCATCGAGTGCCCATAAGACAATAGAGGGCAAGGTGATAATGAAGTAGGTATAGAAGAATGCAATAGTTAAATGCATATGTTTACATTGTAACATGAGATTAGAAATCTTCGGGCGGAATGCTGGATTCCCATTTGGCGCCACAGAGAGGGCAGTGATAAAGGCCGGACTCGTCTTGATAACCGGCGAGTTGACAATTTTTGCAGAGCGAGACGACGTGGAGCCAGTTGCGATAAGTGTCGAGATGATCTTCGGCGAAGTCTTCGTTCCATTTGACGCGATATTTCGGGCAAAGTTCTTTGGCCTTGGCCCAGGCTTCGGATTCGATGCGAATGAGTTCGATGTCGCTAGTGTAGGTGTTTTTCTTGATAAGATAGTGGCCGAGTTCGTGAAGAAGCTCTAGTTTGGAGCCGGACGGGTTATAAACGACAGTGGTTGGAGGCGAAAAACGGAAACCTTCGCCGGGCGTGAAGGTGACGTTAGGGTAATCTTGACGGAGCTTATTTGCCAGAGAGTTTAAGCTTGGCATAGTAGTAGCATCCGTAAATTACTGACAAATCTTGGTATTTGGCAACATGAAGACGTGGCATAGTTTGTTTCTCTGGAAGACTAGCGGCAAGGCGCTTTTTGAGTTCTTTGCGGTAGCTTGGGAGCATGAGGCCGAGCGGGCCGCCAAAGATGATGCGGTCCGGGTGAAGGGAAATAGTAATCGGAGTGAGGCCGAGCAACATGCGGTCAATGACGTCTGACCAAATGTCTTTTTCGGTGATGGTCGAGACGAGGCGGCCGTATTTGGCGTTAATAGCGCTGGCGGCAGCGATGTCTTCCCATTCTTTGGTTTTGCCTTCGAAGACGAATTCGGTGTGGCCCGGCTCGAAGTCGGAGTAACGCTTGACGAGCTGGCCGTCTTCAACGATGCCGCCACCAATACCCGTAGAGAAGGTAAGATAGAGTGAGCGACCTTTGCAGAGGCGAGCTTCGGCGAGAGCGGCTAGATTGGCGTCGTTTTCGACGAAAGTCGGGATGTCGGAGAGGTCGCGCTGAAGAAGTTTGGCGAGATCAAAATTGCGCCAAGGGAGATTACCGAGCCAGATTGCCTGATTGTTCTTGATGATGCCAGGCATTGCAATAGAGATAGCTTTGATGCCGGAAAGGACAAAATTGACGCGAATTTGCTGGAGGAGATTCTCATAAAAGATGTTCTGATCGGAGATAGTGGCAAAGCGGACAGAGTGGAGGACGGCGCCAGTGCTACTCACGAGCGCGATGATGGTTTTGGTGCCTCCAATATCGATACAGAGATACATAACCACAGTATAGCATCACTCGGGCGGAAGGGGAATAACAGATAACGCTTATGCTTGAGATAGGGGTGAGGTGGTGTTATAATTTACCCCAAGAACAGGAGTTGTTATGGAAGTTGTAGATAATAAGTATAAAAAATGGGGTTGGGGCGCCTTAATCGGCTTAGCGGTCGTGATTATTATCGCTGCAGTAGTGATTGGCGTGTCTATGAAGAGTAAACCAGTAAAGACCGTAGAGGCAGATACTACCAAGGTAGCCGATAATACCAGCAAGCCAGCCGATAATAGTAATAACAAGACCGACAACGAGGGTCGCGACAATGATGCCGATGCTAATAACAGCGGTGCAAACAATGGCAGCACAAACAATGGTAACGCGAACAATTCTGGCAATGCGAATAATAATGCTGGCAACTCTAGCAATTCTGGCAATACGAACAATAATACCAACACGAATAACTCTAGCAATAAATCTGGCAACTCTTCGGCGATGCCAAAGACTGGTCCAGAAGATGACATGATTGCATTCGTTGCATGGGCAACAATTGCAGGTCTCGGCGCGTATTACGTACTCAACTTAGGAAAAAACGCTTAAACTTTACGTAATCTGTAAAATAGGGTAAAATAATGGGTAGCTTGGAGCTACTCATTATTTTTTGTGGTAAACACGAGGACTAATGAGTAGTTCCAGCGGAAGGAAAAATACAATAAATGGCTACAAAAGCTATTACTATGGATGAACTCCTTGCCGGAGAAAACATCCAGCCAATTGTACTTGGCGACACGATCGAAGGTACGGTTATGTCCGTCAAGAAGCACGAGATTTTAATCGATCTCGGCGCACGCGGTGTTGGTCTTGTACCACGTCGCGAGGTTGCCTTTGGGCGCCAACTAAAGGAAGGTGATGCAGTTTCAGCAAGCGTCATCGATACTGAAATGGAAGATGGCATGGTTCTCTTGTCTCTTCGCAAAGCTGTTAAAGAGAAAGGTTGGGATGAAATTTCCGCTAAGCTTGACGCTGGTGAAATCATTGAAGTTCAACCTTATGATGCCAACCGTGGCGGCCTTTTGGTCGAATACGAAGGTATCCGTGGCTTCTTGCCAGTTTCTCAGCTTTCTGCTGAACACTATCCACGCGTTGGTGGCTCTGATAAGGATGAAATCCTTCAGCGCTTGAACTCGTTGGTAGGCCAGAGCATTCGCGTTCGCATCCTTGATGCTGATCGCAAGACCAACAAGTTGATTCTTTCTGAGAAGGAAGCTATCAAAGACGGTCTCGCAGAACGCTTTGCTAAGCTCGCCGTTGGTGACATCGTTAAAGGTGTTGTTACCGGTGTAGTGGACTTTGGTATCTTCGTCAATGTTGATGGTATCGAAGGCCTCGTTCATATTTCCGAGATTTCTTGGGAACGCGTTAATAGCCCAGCTGATTATGTGAAGGTTGGTGAAACCATCGAAGCTAAGATTATTGCTATCGATAAGGATCGCCTCAGCCTCTCTATGAAGCAACTTCAAGAAGATCCATGGCTTTCTGAGATTGCCAACTTCAAGAAGGGCGACAAAGTTGAAGGTACGATTACTCGTATCACTCCATTTGGTGCATTCGTTCAGATTTCACCAGCCGTAGAAGCTTTGGTGCACGTATCTGAGCTCGGTGAAGGCAGCGATGTAGACCCAGAGAAGATCTTTACGCTCAATGAGCGCAAGGAATTCAAGGTGCTCGACATCGACAAAGAAGGTCGTAAGATTTCTTTGAGCTTTGCTGATAAAAAAGCCAAGAAATAAAGCATTTAGCTTAAGAAAATCTGCGTCTGAAAAGGCGCAGATTTTTTGTTGTGTACTGTTTTATTTTCTGTGTTTTTTGACCAAAGCGGTTAAGAATGGCGCAATGGCTAATGCAGCGATAAAAGATGCTGGTAAGAGAAAGAAGCCAAAGGTCCAACCAGAGGCGCAATCGTTTCCTTTGCACGATGATGAAGCCCAAATACCACTGATGCCGGCAAATAGAATAAAGAGAAGGACAGTGAAGAGAAAGTTAAGGAAAAGAGAACCAACAATACTTCTGACAGTAGTTTCCGCTTGGATAGGCGCGGTTGCATTGTTGACAGTAGTTTCCGCTTGGATAGGCGCGGTTGCATTGTTGGCCGATTGTGGATGCTTTTTCTTTTCGTGATTATTTACCATGACTATGGTTAAAATTGGCGATACGACGAATGCGATAATAATTGAGATAATGGTTGGTATTTCTGTGAATTGCTCAGCGGCTTTGGTCGGCGATGATATCGCACGAATTAAGAACATAATCAACATAACCATGCTCGATAGGGTTGACGAAATAAGGAAGTAGGCTGCGAGTAGTTTTAGGTTATAGAAGCGCTCTTTATGCTTTTTATCGGCAATGGGAGCTTTCTCGCTATTGGGGGTTTGCTGGGTTTTGTTTTGGTCTTGCTTTTGATTCTGATTAGGTTTTTGCTCGTCCATAAGATAAGTATAAAAGCAATAAGTTGAAGATTCAATTCCGATTATGTATATTTGAAGTATGGAACAGGATGCGCAAAAACCATTACCAGTAAAAAAATCTGACGATAAAGTGACGAAAATTTTGCTTGGCGTAGTTTTTGTAATCGTAATGGTGGTACTCTTTGTAATTGCAGAGATATTGCCATTCTGCAAAGAGACATGTAAAGAAGGGCTAACGATACTCGAAGTGGCAGTCGCGCCAGTGATTTTATGCGTGGCGGTATTAGTGGCTGGCGTCTTGTATAACAAAATGAAAAAGCTTCCAGAGAAAAGGGCGGAGATTCCGTCTTCGGAAGAAGTTCCACTACCAATGTTAATGCGTCTATTGATGACGAGCTATGTGATTAGCATATTGATCTGTATGATACCGAGTGCTTTTTATGTAAGTAATATGATTGAGAAATGCGGTGGAGCAGAATATAAGAGCTGTGGGACCGAGGTGAATATTCCGTATTTCGCCTTTTTCTTCCCAGTGTCGGTAGCGATTGCGGTATTTGCCGCATATAAGTTGACGTATTTGCTGTGGGTGCCGCTGTTTGAGGATGGGCGATATCCGAATGGTAATCCAATTATGAGGCATGCGACGCCGCGTAAAGTGAAGTTTATGACTTTGGGCGCAGCTGTGGCGGCAGCAATTATGGCATTAGTGTTGTCGATTGTGGCGACCAATCTTTTTAAGTAGCTAATCGCGCCGTCTAATTGTAATCTGGAAGCAATTATGGTAAAATAAACAGATATAGGGCAGATTTTTTATTATTACTTAAAGAAAGGAGCTAGAAAATGGAAGAAAAAGTGATACAGATTTCTGGCTCGATAACAGTAGATGAGCTTGCAAATGCGCTTGGCGTGTCCGTGACGCATTTGATTGGTGAGTTGTTTAAGAATGGCATTATGGCGACGATTAATCAGCGCCTAGATGCTGAAACTGCTCAGATTATGACCGAAGAGCTTGGCTTTACGAATGTGCGTTTTGAGCGCAAAGAGAATTCGGCGAAGCTGCCAGGCACAAAACGTGAACTTTCGAAAGACGCAAAGCTGCGTCCACCAGTAGTAGCAGTAATGGGTCACGTTGATCACGGTAAAACGACATTGCTTGACACTTTATTGAAGAAGAAGACCGTTGATGATGAGGCGGGTGGTATTACGCAGCACATTTCGGCCTATCAGATGGAATATAAGGATCGTAAGATTACTTTTCTCGATACGCCAGGTCATGAGGCCTTTGCGGCGATTCGCCAACACGGCGCAATGCTGACCGATATTGTGGTGATTGTAGTGGCCGCTGATGATGGTGTGATGCCGCAGACCGCAGAAGCAATTAAGTTTGCTGAAGCAGCAAATGCAAAGATCATTGTTGCTATTAACAAGATCGATAAGGAAGGTGCGAATATTGATCGCACGAAGGCTCAGCTCGCAACGGAGTTCAATTTGAACCCAGAAGAGTGGGGTGGCGATACGATTATGGTGCCAATTTCCGCTAAAACTGGTCAGAATGTCGAGAAATTGCTTGATATGATTCTGTTGACGGCCGATATTGATGAATTGAAGGCTGATACAAATATTCCAGCAGAAGGTCTCGTGATTGAGAGCCACATGGAAGTCGGTAAGGGTTCGGTTGTGAACTTGTTGGTGACTGGTGGCGAATTGAAGACCGGTGAATTTATCGTGGCCGGTAAGACTTATGCCAAGGTGCGCACGATGGTGGATTGGAAGGGTAAACCGAAAGGTAAAGCTACGCCGTCAACTCCAGTTGTAGTAACTGGTTTTAAAGAGTTGCCGAACTTTGGTGATAAATTTGAAGAAGTTCCAGATGAGAAGACTGCACGCAAGCTTGCATTATTGAATGCGCAGGCCGAGAGCAATGAGTCTGCTTCTGCGAACGTGACTGCGACTGATATGTTGCGCATGATGAACGTAGCCGATAACACGAAGACCTTTAACGTGATCGTGAAGGGCGATGTGGCTGGTTCGGTGACTTCTGTCGTAGACTCTCTCCGGATGATTGATACGCAAGGTGAGATTACTTTGAATATTGTTTCGACTGGCGTAGGCGCAGTTTCTGAGAATGATATCTATATGGCCTCTGGTGGTCATACGGTGATTTATGGTTTCAATGTGACGGTGCCAAATGCGATTGCAAAGATGGCAGAGCGCAATGGTGTGCCGGTACGTGTGTTCCGCGTGATTTACGAATTACTTGATGATGCTAAGCACGACATGGAAGAGATGCTCGATGCAGAGGTGGTTGAGAGTGAGATGGGCGAGCTCGAGATCCAAGGCGTGTTCCGCACAGAAAAGACCGAAATTATTTGTGGCGGCCAGGTAAAGAGTGGCCGCGTTGCTCCGGGCATGCTTGGCCGTGTTTATCGCAAGAAAGATATGCTCGGTGAGATTGAAGTGAAGAATGTCCAAGAGGGTAAAGTTGATGTGGCATCGCTAGCTGAAGGTGAAATTGGCGGTATGTCGTTGAAGACTGAACATAAGATTCAACTTGCGCTCGGTGACAGAATTAAATTCTTTGTCCGCGAGTACAAGAAGAAGAAAATCGCTTAATTTTTTCAAACATAAGCCTTTTGTGCTACAATGGGGGAAATAGGAGAAAAAGGCATGTATCAATTTGATGAAAGCTTTCTAGATACGGTTGGGCTATCTGGAATGCCGGAAGAACAAAAGCAATCATTCTTGCAGTACGCACAAGATCAACTAGAGGTGCGCATCGGTGAGAAGATGAGCGAAGGTTTGTCCGATGAGCAGCTCGATGAGTTTGAGCGCATTATCGACAATGACGAGGAAACCGTTCAGAAGTGGTTGGCCGACCTTGGCGATTACAAAGAAGACGAAACTTACAAGAAGTTAGTCGAAAATGCCGAGGACGATGTAGATTCGCCACAATTCTTGGCTGATTTTGTCACCGCCAAATGGCTCGACAAAAACTGTCCACAGTATCAGGACATTATCCAGCAATCAATTGAGAGCTTGGAAGCTGAGATTTCTAGCCAAAAAGAAGAAATTTTGGCAAACGCTTAATTTTCTCCCAAAAATATATTAAGTCTTATAAAAATATCTCCCCTTAGCGGGGAGGTATTTATTTTTTATGGCCATTAAGGAAGCTTTTGGCGTCCATTTCTTTGGAGTTTTCCGGTAGGAGACGGTCGATGATAAGATATTTGCCGTCAGCACACTTCTGATCGATTTCAGTGAGGGGATTATCGGCGACATGGGCTTTGATGATAGTGCAAGGAATGTCGAGCAAAATGGTCTTAGATTTTGGAAAACCAGCATAAGCGCGAACCTCGTTAGCGAGCGTCTGAGCGGCCTTATCGGCAAATTTCAAATCGCTAAGGTCTTTGCTAAGTTTGGACGTAAAAGTGGCTTCTGCTTCGTTCTGTGGCGTCTCAGGGGCATTTTTAGCGAGGGTACCAGGTAAAACGTCCAAAATGAGCTTTGCGCCAAGTTCGGAAAGGTCATCATAGAGCGATTGCTTGGTGGTTTCAGGGGTAATTTGCACCTTCGCCTGAGCAAGAATCGGACCAGCGTCCATGGCGGCAACCAAGCGCATAACAGATACGCCAGTTTCGGTGTCGCCGTTTAGGAGCGGGGTCTCAATTGGGGTGGTGCCACGATATTTTGGCAGAAGCGATGGATGAACATTAATAATGCCGCAAGGAATGGCATCAATGGCATCTTGGGGGACAATTTTGCCAAAGGCAGCAAGTACGCCGAGATCTGGCTGATATTGCTCGATAATAGGGAGTAAATCGCGGCCGCGTTCGACATAATGAACAGGAATATTATGCTTTCTCGCAAGCGTGTCGACGGCGAAAGGTTTGCGGACATGGGCAGCGGGAAGAATGAGTGCGCAGATTTCGTGGCCACTTGTTAGAAGTGCATCAAAGATAGGCGTTTTAGTTTTAACGCCCTGAGCGAGCTGTTCGTTGCCAAAATAGATGATTTTGCTCATATTATTCCTCTGGCCAGAGGTCTTTGTTGTCTTTGATATTTTCGTCGTAGTCGAGCGGAACGAGATCGCCCTTATCGTTTAGCTTATAGAAGGCATCGGTTTGATCTTTGATATGATCGATAAAAAGAATGCCGTTAAGGTGATCAATTTCGTGCAGAAGTGTACGGGCAAGGAAGCCATCAGCTTTGATGCGGACTTCGGAGCCATCTTCGAGCAAAGCCTTAATGCGGGCTTTGGCGGGGCGTGGAACCTTGCCATAAATAGTTGGAACAGAGAGGCAGCCCTCGTAATCATAGATGGTTTTACCTTCGGTTTTGATAACTTCTGGGTTGAGCAGAGCGATGAAGTTAGCATTATCTTTGTCGCCCATATCTTCACGAACAACAATGATGCGCTTATTGTGGCCAAGCTGAGGCGCAGCCATAGCAGCAGAGAGCTCGAACTCGTGCTCGTTTTCCCAGGCGATGCAAGAATCGACCATATCTTTGATGATCTTTGGAACGTCCGGGTCGGTAGCTTTGACTTTAGTGGACTTTTTGCGTAGACGCGGATCTGGGGTAGTGATTACTTCTAACTTCTTGCTCATAATTTGTTATATTTTATCATTTTACCCTTGAAATTACCACAGCTACACCGAGAAGCGGTAATTCCAAGGCTACAACAATGAAATTGGATCGAAGTCGTAGTGGAGGTAAGATGTTTTATCAAGAGCATCGAAGATGTTAAGGAGGTCTTTACGAGATTTGGCTTTGAGAACGATTTGCCAGCAATAACCGGCGTTAGTGCGCTCATGGAAGGCGGGCATAGGCGGGGTAACAGAAAGCTGCTGGATGTGCTGATTTTGGGCAAATTGAATAATTTTTGTGTTCAATTTTCGGATGTTCTGGACGGTCGATTTTTCGGTTTTGTAAGTCAACGAAAGTTTGAGCAAAAAACTGTAGGGCGGAAGGGTACTTTGTTTGCGCTTCTGAAGCAAGTATTTATAAAAATCCGCATAATTGCTGGCGGAAGCGTAAGAAATTATGGGGTGATCGGGCTGAAAGCTCTGGATAAAAATTTTGCTATTTTGATGACCACGCTTAGCGCGGCCGATTACTTGAGTGATTAATTCATATGTTCGTTCTTCTGAAGAATAGTCTGGAAGGCTTAATCCGGCGTCGGCCTGAACGATGCCGAGCGTGCTTAATTTTGGAAAATCGAAGCCTTTGGCAACCATTTGGGTGCCAACGATGATGTCGTAATCGCCTGCACGAACTTCTGTGTAGATTTTATTGAGTTGCTGACTTGATTCGGTATCAGCATCGAAACGGGCGATTTTGGCATGCGGAAAGAGACGCTTGAGCTCTTCTTCAATAAGTTTGGTGCCAAAGCCTTTGTGATGAATAGTGGCATTATTGCATTCTGGGCACGAAGTGGGCACATTAAAGACGCGACCACAGGTGTGGCAACGCATTTTGTATTGGTCGGCATGAAGAATTAGTGGTAGATAACAGCTTGGGCAGAGGGCCTGCCAACCACAGTGGTCACAGATAGTGAGTGGAGCAGTGCCACGGCGATTATGGAATACCATACTTTGCTGATGATGGTCGAGTGATTCCTGAATGCTGGCGATGAGCTGATTGCTAAGGATGTGGCTACGGGTAAAATCTGGATGATTTTTGAGGTCGATGATTTTAATTTCGGCGGTTTTATCCGACTTTACGGCGAGCTCGTTTAATTCGATGACGGCGTGGTGTTGGCTGCAAATATAGTAATCGGTAATTAATGGGGTAGCAGTGCCAAGGATGGTACGAGACATGATAGCGGCCAAACGAAGGGCGGAATATTTTGGATTCTGATCTTGATGGTAGGCCGGTTCGTGTGCTTCGTCGATGATGATGAGCCCGAGATCTTTAACGGGGGCGAATAAGGCCGAACGTGGACCGATGACGACGCAGGGGTGGTCGCTTTGGAGAGCGGTTTGCCAAAGATGGTGACGGATGGCTTCAGTTTGCTCGGAGTGGAGTAGGATAACGTCATTGAAATGACGCTTGAAGTTAATAACCAACTGAGAAGTCAGGGCAATTTCGGGGACAAGTAGGATAAATGATTTACCTTGTTTAATGGTTTGTTTGGCGAGTTCGATATAGATGTTGGTTTTACCGCTACCAGTAATACCGTGAAGCAAGACCGTATTGGCGGTACAGGCATTAATCTCTTTGATGGCACGTTTTTGAGCGGCGTTAAGCTCGTTTACTAGATGCGAATCAGTGTCGGGTAGGGCTGCGGATTCTTTTGGAGTACGACGGTTTTTAGTGATACCACGCGGAAGAATAGCCTGGACGACGGCGGACATAGGGCAGCGATAATAATCCGTGAGCCAAAATAGGGCTTTTAGAATATGAGCAGGTAGGGGCTGTTCGTAGAGAACGCGGATGATAGTTTTTGTATCAAAATTTGGTTTCGTTGTTTTTTTGACTATGATGCCAACGGTTTTTTGCTTTCCGAGCGGGATTTCGACAATTTGGCCGATTTTCAGGGTGTTTTCCGAGGCATAAGTAAGAGTATTATCTGTGTCGTGGAAAGTTTTGGCGGGCGCTATCAGATAATAATTCATGGCTATATTAATTCTAAAAAAAATATAAAAGTCAAGTGTTGTAGAAAATACCGCCTTTACGTACAATAAAAGCAAGAAGGAGGTAAATGTTAGACGTTTTCGTAACGAGTCGGGTGCGGCGTAAGATTATTGTGGTGTTTGCAAAATATCCTGATTTCAAGACGCACGTACGCGGTTTGTCGAAGTTGATTAAAGAAGATCCTGGCAATATCCAGAGAGAGTTGCGTCGATTGACGAAAGGCGGCTTCTTGATGGTGTCCAAAAAAGGCAACACTAGCATTTATCAGACGAATAAACAGTTCCCAATTTTGAAGGAGCTGCAGAGTATAGTTATTAAAAGTCAGCAAGCGGAAGACGCTAAGAAGACTCCGAATAAGATTATTGGATGACGGAGTTATTTGCTAGATTGCTCAGAGAGCGTGGGCTTGATGAGCATTTTTTATACCCGAAATACGAAGATCTTTTTGACCCATATCAGCTGAGTGGAATAGAGCAGGCGGTGGCGCGGATTAAACTGGCGCGCAATGAAGGTCAAAAGATTGTCATTTATGGAGACTATGATGCGGATGGAGTAACATCCAGCACCTTGATGCGCGATGCGTTGAAATATTTTGGCTGCGAAAAGGTGGAGATTATTTTGCCGAATCGTTTTACAGACGGTTACGGGATGAACCTGCCAGCAATCGAGAAGATTGTGAGACGTGGCGCGAAATTGGTGATTACGGTGGACTGCGGTAGTGGCTCGGAAGAAGTGATTGCAGAACTAAAACAGCGGGGAATTGATACGGTCGTGACGGATCATCATGAAATTCCGGATGTACCGAAGTCGGCCGTGGCGGTCGTAAATCCAAAGCAGGGCGATAAAGTTGGAACGCGAATGGCGGGGGTAGGTGTGGCGTTTGCGCTGGCGCGAGCGTTGAATATGACGCAAAACGGTGGCAAGTGTGACGGTCAAGAGAAGTGGATGTTGGATTTGGTGTTGATTGGCACGATTTGTGACTCAATGGAACTACGCGAAGAGAACCGAATCTTGAGCTATTTTGGCATGAAGGTGTTAGCGAAGACGCGGCGAGCAGGAATTAAGGAGCTGGCGAGAGTAGCAAGCGTGAATCTGGAAGCGCTAAATACGCACGCGATCGGTTTTCAGCTGGGGCCACGCATTAATGCGGCCGGCAGAATGAAGAGTGCGGATTTGGCACTAGATTTGATGATGTCGACGAGTCGATCAAAGGCGTTTGTACTGGCGAATGAATTGGATGGTTTGAACCGAGAACGTCGCGAAGCGCAAGATGAGGCGATACGCGAGATTGAAGTGGCGGATAAAGATAGAGTGATAGTGGCGACGGGAAAGTGGCACGAAGGGATTTTGGGGATTATTGCAGGACGCTTGGCGGAGATTTATAAGAAGCCAGCCTTTGCGTTAACGGAATTAGAGGATGGCAGGTTAAAAGGAAGCGGACGCAGCTTTGGCGAGTTTTCGTTGGCGCAAGCATTACGTAATTGCCCAGATGGGATATTGCTAAATGGTGGCGGACATGCAGGGGCGTGCGGTTTAAGTTTGCCGAAAGAAAAGCTAGCGGATTTTAAGAAGTATGTAAACGACTATTATGTGTCATTGAAACTCAAAAATCAGGAAAAATATCTGCAATTGAAAAGCGATATCGTGCTAAAAGATTTTAGCGAGATGACGGAAGAACTGTTTGCCGAGATAAGTTTATTGGAACCGTTTGGTGACGGCAATACGGAGCCAATCTTCGAGATTACGGCGATGGTATATGGCAAAAGAATCTTAAAAGATAAACATTTGGCTTTAACATTGGAAGATAAAAACGGGAAAACGATGAAGATGATGGCCTTTTATGCGCCGGAAGAATGGAAAAATGCAGAAACGGGTGATAAGGTACGCGTGCAATTTACGCTTTCGAAGAACGAATTCCGCGGTAAAGTGACAATTGAAGGTGAGATTATCTCTCTTGAAATGAGAGAGAAGTTATGATAAAATTACCAGCAGTATGGCAATCAAAGTAACCAGAAAAGACCAGAACGAAGCGAACGAGAACATTGTTCGCCGTTTCAACCGCAAGGTTTTACAGAGTGGTGTAATGGCAACCGCTAAGGAGAGCATGCGCTTCTCGAAGCCAATCTCCAAGCGCGAACGTCGCCAAAAGGCCATCTTGCGCGAACAGCGCAAGGCCGAAAAAGCCGAACGCATGAAGTTAGGTCTTAAATAAGAAATACCCCTGTGTCAGACGGGGTATTTTTAATGCAAAACAAAAGGGAGCACGCAATGATTATATTATTTGGGGCAGCAGGTAGTGGTAAAAGTGTACAAGGCCAGAGATTGGCGGAGCTGCACAATTTCCGTTGGCTTTCGGTAGGCGAATTGCTACGTAGCCAAAACGATCCAGAGCTAGAGAAGATTATGCTAACTGGCGACTTAGTGCCAGACGATTTTGTCGTAAAAATGATGCATAATGCGGCCGAAGAAGCTTTGGCGGCTGGTCAAAATGCGGTGCTCGACGGTTATCCAAGAGACGAATGGCAAGCGCAATGGATTGTTGATAGTGGCGACGTAAAGAAAATTGAGGGCGCAATCATCTTGAAGGTTTCAAATGATGAGCGCTGGAATCGCTTAACGGCGCGTGGCCGTGCGGACGATACACGCGAATCGATTGAAAAGCGTTGGGCATTGTTTGATCGCACGATTGAAGTAATGTCTAAACTCTTGCAGGAGAACGGCGTCAAGATTCAAGAAGTTGACGGCGAAGGGCCAATTGAAGAAATTACCGAAAGAATAGAAAAAGTACTAAAAGACTGGGAAGTAATATAGATGGATCAGAAAAAAGTTGCAGCGATGCGTAAAGGTGGCAAGATTATGGCCAAGATTTTTGACGAGCTGCGTGATTATACAAAAGCTGGTATGACTGGCAAAGAAATTGATGCTTGGGTGGCCAAGAAAATTGTCGATTACGGATGCGGTGTAGCTTATTATGAGCCAGAAGTTGATTTTCCAGGTTCAATTTGTATTTCGGTGAATGATGAATTGATCCATGGTATTCCGAAAGATATTCCGCTTGAAGAAGGCGATAAGGTAAGCTATGATCTCGTGATTAAATGTGATGGTTATTATGTTGATTCGGCATTTACGATGATTATAGGCAAAGCTTCGGCGGCGCAGAAGCATCTATTGAGTTTTACGGAATCAGCGCTCTATGAAGGTATCGAACAGGTACGTCCTGGTGCGAAGTTGGGCGACATTGGCTATGCCGTGCAAAAGCAACTCGAGAAGGGGAAGCTCGGCGTAATTACGAATTATGTCGGTCATTTTATTGGCAATAAGATGCATTTGGAGCCAGAAGTGCCAAACTATGGCAAGCGCGGACATGGTTATACGCTGCAGGTTGGCGATACGCTTTGCATTGAGCCAATGTCGAGTCTTGGCAAGCCGGATAATGTGGTAGTAGAAGGTGATGACGGCTGGACGGTTTGCTTGAAAGACGGTTCTCTTGGTGCGCATTTTGAACATACAGTGCTCGTAACCGAAGATGGTTATGAGATATTGACCCAGTTATAATCAGATATATGCTACAATTAGCTTATGGAAGAAAACGCACGCTACGCAGTGGGGATTGATATTGGTACTAATACCGTTCGCGCCGTTATGGGCAAGATCGGGAAGGACGGTTCGATATCCGTGGTCGGATATGGCGAATCAGTTTCGGAAGGGATTCGTCGTGGACGAGTCAAGGAATTATCTATTCCGCCAAAAGCGATAGATGCGTGTTTGAAATCTGTTGAATCAATGAGCGGCATTAATGTTGGTGCTGCGACGGTTAGCATTAATGGCTCGCATATTGCCAGCACGAAGGTAGATGGCATGATTGCGGTTGGCGTAGCTGATCATGAGATTAATGAAGAAGACTTAGGAAGAATTGAAGATACGGCGATTGCAGGTAAAATACCGGCTAACCGTGAGACTTTAGCGCTTGTTCCATACGAATATATCCTTGATGGCCAAGGTGGCATTCGTGAGCCACTAGGCATGCATGGTGCGCGTTTAGAGATTAAGGCCAATGTAATTTCGGCCTTGGCGCCAGATTGCGACAACATGCGCAAGATTTTTGAAAATGACGTAGCGCAAGTTAAAGTGCATTACCTTGAGCCGACTGTAACGGCGGCTGCAAGGGCAGTTTTGAATAGCCGTCAGATGGAAAATGGCGTAGGCGTAGTAGATATGGGTGGTTCCACGACTGGTGTTGCGATTTATGATGAAGGTGAGTTGCAATTTGTGGGCGTAGTGCCAATTGGTAGTAATGACGTAACGAATGATTTGGCTACGGTTCTAAAGACGGTGCCAGAGATTGCCGAAGAAATAAAAGTGCGTTTTGCTTCGGGCAGATTTGGCGAACCGGGTAAGGATATCGTAATCAAGCGTGGTCGCGACGAATATACTTTCTCGCGCAAGGAAGTTGATGAAGTAGTTGAGGCGCGTCTCGAGGAGATCTTCGAGGGCGTACGCAAGATGCTAAAGGTAGCCGGATACGACAGGCGTTTGCCAGAAGGCTTAGTACTAGTCGGTGGTGGCTCAAAGCTACGCGATATCGATGTATATGCACGCGAGCAAGTTGAGCTAGCTGTACGCTTGGGTAAGCCAGAAGGCATCCTAGGCGTGAGCGAAGAAGTAATGAAGCCAGAATTCGCTACCGCAGTTGGCCTGATGATGATTGATGGTATGGTAGCGGCGGAAGTGAAGCGGGGGACGAATGATGATAAAAATGCAAAGCAGCCAAAAAAGAAAAAAGGCGAAGGTGGTGGATTTGTCGCTCGTATCTTGAAGATTTTCAAGTAAAGGTGTTATTATAAGTTAAGAATTCAATAGTGAGGAGTTGATACATGCCTGAAATTAAGCCAAGCGAGGTGGAGAGCACAGCTAGTATTAAAGTAATTGGCGTTGGTGGTGCCGGCGGTTCGGCCATTAATCGCATGCGCGATGCTGGTCTATCTGGTGTCGAGTTTATTGCGATGAATACCGATGCGCAAGCTCTACACAATTCCAAGGCCGACGTAAAGGTCCATCTTGGGCATGAGACAACAAACGGTCTCGGTGCTGGCGCAGATCCAACAGTGGGTGAGCGTGCAGCCGACGAGAGCCGCGAAGAGATTAAGAACGCTCTTACCGGTGCAGATATGGCATTTATTACCTTTGGCGCTGGTGGTGGTACTGGTTCTGGTGCGGGCTATATCGTAGCAGAAGAAGCTCGCAAGCAGGATATTCTCGCTGTTGGCGTAGTAACTAAACCATTCTCGTTTGAAGGCGCAAAGCGCAAAGCTAACGCCGATTGGGCTATTCAGCATCTTGCACGCAATGTCGATGCTTTAATTACGATTCCAAACGATCGCTTGTTGCAAACTATTGATCCACGTACGCCTATCTTGGAGACATTCAAGATTGCCGACGAAGTGCTTCGCCAAGGCGTTCAGGGTATTTCCGAACTTATTACTGAACATTCTTTGATTAACTTGGACTTCGCCGATGTGAAGGCTATCATGAAGGATGCCGGTTCGGCACTCATGGGTATTGGCCGCGCATCTGGTGAGAATCGCGCAACGATTGCTGCTCAACAAGCCATTGAATCACCGCTCATCGAAGTATCCATCGATGGCGCACGCGGTGTCTTGTTCTCGATTGCTGGTGGCTATGATGTCACGATGACCGAGATGCAGGAAGCGGCAGATTTGATTACAGCAAATGTCAGCCCAGATGCAAATATCATTTGGGGTGCTTCAGTTCGCCCAGAGCTCGAAGATGAAATTATCGTCACAGTTGTTGCTACTGGTTTTGATACCGAGTACTATCGCGATGATCCACGCGCCCAAGAGGGCTATCAGTCACAGCCAGTGGTTTCTGATCCAGAACCAGTAAAAATGACTGAGCCAAATCAGACGATGGCTGATCCTGTAGTAGCAGCCGAACAGCCAGACGTAGAGCAACCGGCTCAGGCAGCTGCAAGTGATTTTGCCGATTCGACAACAGTAAATATGTGGGACAGCATCCGTACGGATGACGGTGGGGATAGCGATAGTGAAATCCCAGCCATCTTGCGTCGTCATAAAAAGAATAAGAATCAATAGGAGGCTTGCATGAGCCACCTAAAAATTGGTGAAAGTAAAGTTATAGAGAGTCGTGAGTCCCAGGATGGGACCATGATTCGTCGTCGTCGCGTTTCTTTGGATGGAAAGCATCGTTTTACGACCTATGAGCGCATCGAGCGTCCAGGTATGATGGTAAGGAAGCGCAGTGGTTCGCGTGAGGCTTTTGATCGCGAGAAGCTAATGAAAGCGGTACGCAACTCGGTCGGTAAGTATTTTGATAGTGATCTCGATGTGCAGAATATTGTCGATAAGGTAGAAGAGCTGATTTACGACCAGGGCAAAGACGAAGTTCCATCTAGCTTGATTGGTGAGACGATTCTAGAAGTGTTATCTGACACAAATGAAATGGCCTATGTACGTTTTGCGAGCGTTTTCAAAGAGTTTAAGACTTTAGACGATTTGGAGAACAGTATTAAAGAGCAGCGCGAGCGCATGCGTCTTCGTAAAGAAAAGAAGGAGTAAAAAAATGAGGGTGGTGATTATTTGGCGCGACGATACCGACTATGCACGTACAGTGATAGATTGGTTACGAGATTTTGAGGCACGTACTGGCAAAATGCCAGAAAGTTTGAGCCCGGATGAGCCAGAAGGCGAAAGTCTTTGTCGAGCATATGACGTGGTGGAATATCCAACAATCATGGCGCTCGACGTGGATGGGAGCTTATTGCAAATGTGGCGGGGAACGGAAATGCCGCGCATTAGCGACGTGTCGTACTATTTAATGGAACACTAAATTATTGAATTCGAAAAATATCTTGCACGTGTGCAGGATATTTTTTATTTCTGAACAAATATGATATAATGCAAGCATAAAGCGTTTGAGCAGCCATCAACTGCAAGCTGGTGAAAGAACGACGTGTCCTATGCGAGGAGACAAGTCTAGTAGAATCACTCGTGAATCTGCGTGAAAGATGAAGTAAGAGCTAGTTAATCTAGAAATTGGATGGTACCGCTCTAAGGAGTTCCAATGCAAATTGGAATTTTTTTATTCAAAAGAAAGGGAAGTGTAACCATGAAATATAAATATGGTGAACGACGTCGTGCAAGTGAATACGAAAAAGCACTCGTTGAGTACTGGAAGAAAAATAAGACTTTTGAAAAGTCGATTGAAATGCGTTCGGCCGACAACGCGTATGTGTTTTATGACGGCCCTCCATTTATTACCGGCAAACCACACCATGGTACATTGTTGTCTTCGATTGTGAAGGATGCCGTGCCTCGCTATTGGACCATGAACGGTAAGCGCGTGGAACGCCGCTGGGGTTGGGATTGTCATGGTTTACCGGCGGAAAACTTCGTCGAAAAACAACTTGGCATTACCGATCGCCGTGATATTGGCACAAAGATTTCTCTCGAGGATTACATTTTGAAAGCGCGCGAGTCGATGGTGGCGAATTCCGAAACTTGGGAGTCGACGATTGAGCGTATTGGTCGCTGGGTGAACTTCAAGGGCGCATATCGCACGATGGATAAAGACTTTATGGAGTCGGTCTGGTGGGCATTCAAGCAACTCTACGATAAGGGTAAAATCTACGAAGGCGAAAAAGTATTGATGTATGATACGAAATTCGCTACCCCAGTTAGTAAAGCTGAAGTAACGATGGATAACGATGCCTATCAGGTAGTAACGGATCCGAGTGCGTTTACGAAGTTTAAACTTTGCGACCGCGATGAATACATGTTGGCTTGGACGACGACGCCTTGGACTTTGCCGGCAAATATGGCATTAGCCGTAAGCGAGAAGCTCAAATACGGCCTGTATGACGTGAATGGCGAAAAGTTGATAGTTGCCACGGTTTTGGCCGAAAAAATCTTTGGAGAAGGCGCTAAGCTGCTTAAAAAGTATTCTGGCAAAGACTTGGATGGTTTGAAGTATGAACCGCTCTTCGTGATGAATGATGAGATTGGTAAGAACCCAAATGCACATAAGGTGCATGTAGCGGATTTTGTTAGCGCGGAAGATGGTACGGGCATCGTACATATTGCGCCAGCTTATGGTGAAGATGACTTCTTGCTAGGTAAGCGCGATGGTGTGCCAGTCCGTCATACGATTGACGATAATGGCTACTATTTCCCAGAGTGGGCCGAGAAATTACATGAGATTGGCGTGCGTGATACCGATGAAAACGGTATTGAAGTCTGGGCAGGCAACAAGTTTATTGCTAAGTGCTTAGAAGAGAAGGGTGTTATCTGGAAGATTGAATATATTAAGCATGAATACCCATTCAATCCACGTTCCAAACAGCGCATTATGTATCGTGCGATTCCGAGTTGGTTCTTCGATATTGAAGGCAGTAAACCATTGATGCTCGAGAAGAATGAAGGTATCAATTGGTTCCCGGAACACTTGAAACATGGTCGCTTTGCGAAGAATATCGAGCAGGCACCAGATTGGAACTTATCGCGCGATCGTTTCTGGGCGACGGCAATGCCGGTCTGGAAAGGCGATAAAGGTTCTATCAAAGTAGTTGGTTCATACGACGAATTATATAAACTTTCAGGTGTGCGCCTAGAGGATTATCATCGTCCATGGGTAGACGAAATCGAATTTGATATTGATGGCGAACACTTTAAGCGTATCGAGAAGGTGCTCGACTGTTGGTTCGAATCTGGCTCGATGCCGTTCGCACAGCTACATTATCCATTTGAGAACAAGGAGAAGTTCGAAAAGAATTATCCGGCAGATTTCATCGTAGAATATATCGGCCAGGTACGCGCATGGTTCTATTATGTGCATGCTGTGAACACGGCACTCTTTGGCGATAAAGCCTATAAGAATGTGATCACGACCGGTACGCTCGCCGGTAATGATGGTCGTAAGATGAGTAAGTCGCTCGGCAACTATACTGATCCAAACGAACTTATGGATAAATACTCGGCAGATGCTTTGCGTTTCCAGTTATTGTCTTGCCCAGTGCTTGCTGGTGAAGATTTTGCGCTCATCGATAAAGATGTTTCCGACACGGCACGTAAGCTAACGATGGTCTGGAACGTCTATGACTTCTTTACGATGTATGCTAGCGTAGATGGCTGGGAATATACCGGAAAAACACTCCAAGCGCCAAAGAAGCTCGAAAACGAGCTTGATAAATGGATTGTGAGTCGAGTCTACCAATTACGTAACGAGATTACGGAGAATATGGAGGCTTACAACATTCCGGCAGCGCTCGCAGGCGTGTTGCCATTCGTTGATGATCTTTCGAACTGGTTTGTACGTCGTAGTCGTCGTCGTTTCTGGAAGTCTGAATCAACTACGGACAAGAACGAGGCGTACGCAACTTTGCACTTTGTGCTGAGCTACTTGGCCTTAATCTTGGCACCATTCGTACCATTCTTGGCCGAGGAGCTTTGGCAGAATATGATGGGCGGCGAAAGCGTACACCTACAAGACTGGCCAAAAGCTGGCAAGATTGACGAAGAAGTAATCGCGAAGATGGCGGATTGCCGCGAAATCATTACGGAAGGCTTGGCGTTACGCATGGTGCGCGACGATAAATACGGTCAGATTAAAGTTCGTCAGCCTCTCGCATCACTTACTTATGCAGGCGAAAAGCTGGACGATTTCTATGAAAGCATTATTGCCGAAGAGGTAAATGTCAAAAAAGTTGCGCATGGCAAAAAGCTTGTACTCGACAAGAAATTGACTGACGAATTGCGCGAAGAAGGATTTGTTCGCGAGTTGATTCGTTTTGTTCAGGCCGCACGCAAAAAAGCTGGGCTTAATGTTGACGATCGTATTAAGCTTTCTGTGTCGGTGGATGTACCAAAGAAGCATTTAACGACATTAAAGAATGAGGTTCTTGCCACTGAATTTACCGTGGATGGCAACTATGGTTACGATGAGGTGGTAAAGGTAGAAGGGCAGAACGTCACGATTTCGCTCGAAAAAGCCTAATAATATATATAATACCCGCTTCGTGATATAAACTTGGCGGGTATTTTTGTGGGAAATAAAAATATTTTTGAGATTTTTCAATAGGATTTTTACCCCTGTTAAATTTGACAATTTTGCAAAAATAAAGCATAAGCATGCTTGACAAATAAGCATAAGTGTGATAGCATGAAGACAGTTGGAACGGAAAAACCAACACAAAAACGAAAATCAAATTCCAAAAGGGTATCAGGAAGGAGAAAATCGAAAATACAATAGAAAGGAAAATAAAAAATAGTATGAATAATACAAACAACGATGACCAAATGGTCATACCAGAAGAAAGGGATGGAATAGTAGACGACGAAGCCGTCTTTGAAAAACAAAAGAAAGCTAACGAAGCACAGCTTAAAAAAGAAATAAAAAGTGCTCAATCAGACGAAAACGAGGAATTGTCTATAGGAGATTACGAAGATAGAGAATTCATACCGTTTAAGATAAAAGATAGTAATAAGGATCTAAAACTAGCCAAAAGACAGCGAATATTAGGACATGGTGTCTTCAAAGTATTCGCAAAGACATCTTATTAACATAGAAAGAGAAAAGTAAAAAATAAAAACAGAAAGAGGTAAAAATATAAGATAGAAAATAGAAGTAAAACTTCAAGAAAAATGGATTAATCGGACGCGGATTAGTCCATTTTTTGATGGGCGGCGATTAGGCTCTTGACATATTGATAGTGCTAGTGTTAAAATGGCTCCAAATAGGTCAAAAATAAACAAGTTAAAAAAGGAAGACAAGAGATGGCAGGCGAACACCCTCCAATGAACTCAAGCGAAAATCCCGGCGCATCCGCATGGGAATCGCTAACCCCGCAAGAAGAGAAGAATGCGGAATACTACCGTAGTCACCCACGTGAGATAGGTGATTTTGTGGCAGAATTAATTAAGTTGCGCGGCGGTGCCAAGAGCATAACAGAGGGTGCTACTTGGAACAGAGAGCATATGTCGCATATGGATGCGGATGGTGTGCCACGTGATTGGGCGCACTTAGTGCACTATCTCAAGACAAATCCAGACCAGATAGATCGTTTTGTCGACGAGTTGAGCAACTTGAAGGCTGGCGCCGAAGCGGAAGCCGCTTCAGGTGAACCAGCTAATGGTGAAGATGACCCAACGCCACGTGCTCCAGAAGCTCCAGTCGACGGTGAAGGCGCTCCAGAAGGTGACGGGACTCCAGAAGGTGACGGCGCTCCAGAAGGCGACGGTGGTGAAGCCTCAGCAGATGGTGGCGAAGATGACCCAACGCCACGTGCTCCAGAAGCTTCAGCCGAAAATTCATCCGACGGTGATGGTACTCCGGAAGGTGATGGTACTCCGGAAGGTGACGGTGCTCCAGAAGGCGACGGTACTCCAGAAGGCGACGGCACTCCAGAGGGCAACGGTACTCCAGAAGGCGATGGCACTCCAGAGGGCAACGGTACTCCAGAGGGCAACGGTACTCCAGAGGGTGACGGTACTCCAGAAGGCGACGGCGGTGAAGCCTCAGCAGATGGTGGCGAAGAAGCTGATGGTGAAGGTGCCGAAGCTGCAGAAACTGAAATGTCACACGAGCAACTCGTGCATGAGGTTGATCTATATTATGGTGCAGACATTTTTGCGGCTGCGGAAAAACTTGGTTATGACCTAGGTGATAGGCTGGCTGGTTATAGAGATTTGCCAGACGATGACATTAAAAAGATTCTTGGAGAGTTACAGGGCTCATACGAAAAAGGTACGCCAACTTGGCCAAATCCAGTCACGCCTGATTCAGCTCCTGCACCAGCTCCAGTAGCGGGTGACGGCGAAGCTGCTCCAGCTGCTGATGGTGACGGTGATGGTGATGGCGAAGCTGCTCCAGCTAGTGATGGCAAGGGTGACGGTACGGAAGCCGGTGAAGGCGATAGCGCTGAAGGTGGCGACGGCGAAGGTGACGATGGCGGCACTCCAGAAGGTGATAGTAAGGAAGCTGGCGACGGCGATGATGCTTCTTCAGAAGCTGGTGATGGTGAAGCCGATGGTGGCGAAGATGCCCCGGAAGGCGACGGCGAAGATCATGAGCGAGAAAGAAGAGTTGGTTTGTTCCGTCGAATGGGCCGCGCAGCATTACGTGCTTGTAGGCGCGTAGGTGCAGCCGTCCGTAACATGAACTGGACTCGTATCGGCGTAGGCGCGGCTATTGCAGCTGTGGGTATCGGTGCGATAGGTGGAGCTTTGGCGCCAGGTGAACCGAATTATAATGCATATGCAGGTGAGAGACCGGCGGCTATAGTGCAGCAAATAGGCGTTGAGCCGGGATTGTCGGCAGAAGGCACTTTTGCTGAGGACTCTAGTGAGACTCCTGATGCTGGCGAAGCCGATGTTGATGCGGATGAAGATGCTGAAGATGGCGAATCGTATGAAGGCATCATGGATGGTTACGGCGAATACGGCTTATGGACATCCGAGAATAAAGCGGGTAAAGAAGACTTCGGCAATGCATCTGAAATCGCTGAAGCCACCGGTACTAATAATACCGAAAACCCACGCGAAACACTTGAGATGATGCTTTATACAGCGAATCAGGCCGAGGCGTTTGCGGATTATGTATTCTCGGTGCCAGATCAGTATCGTCCGTCAGCTTTGCGTGGCATTAGCTCACATGAAGCTATGGAAGCTGCCGTTGATGCGTTGAGCCCAGAAGCGAAGGCGCAGGCAAGAGCAGAGCTTGAGGCCACATTCAGTAATGAGTCGCTTGTAAGAGTAAGGCCAGGTAGACTCACGGGTGATTACGTAGAAGGCCACATCCGCAGGACGGATCCAGATGGTCCATTAACGCATGATGGCATGAAGCTCATCCTTCCAGGCGTACATTATAATAATATTCCTGGTTATTGGATTGACTTTGTTGAAAATGGTAATGTAGTTGGCTCATTCTTCGTGAAGGCTAATACCGATCCGTCGGCTGGCCCAATCGGCGATATGCACGTGCCGCACCGAGGACATCAACATACACAGGAGACTCCTCCTCCGCAAGTGACCCCTCCACCGGAGACTACTCCACCTGAGGAGACTACTCCACCTGAGGAGACTACTCCACCGGAAGAGACTACTCCACCTGAGGAAACTACTCCACCTGAGGAGACTACTCCACCTGAGGAGACTACTCCACCGGAAGAAACTACTCCACCGGAAGAAACTACTCCACCTGAGGAAACTACTCCACCGGAAGAGACTACTCCACCTGAGGAAACTACTCCACCGGAAGAGACTACTCCACCTGAGGAAACTACTCCGCCGTCAGATGATGGTAAGGATCCTCAAGCTATCATAGATAATCAACAGACTACACCGGATGAATCTACTAACATAGTGACTCCATTGGAAGATACTGGTCTAACTGATAGACCAGAGACTCCAGCCGCGGGAGATGAGGATGCTTATAACCCTGACACTCAGACATTTGGCGATGCAGCTCCTGCAGAGGATGCGGGTGATGCCAACCATGATAATACGGCGGATGGTGGCTCCGAACAAGTTGGTGCACAAAACCCAGATTTAAATAGCGGTCATGACACTGATGGTGATAGTAGTCAACCACAAACGATTAATGAAGTGGTTGAAGGAGCCGATCAGAGTCAAGCGGGAGACGAAAGCCGTACCCCTGAGGATGCGGCGGCACAACAGGAAAGTGAAGCGGCACACGAAGCCGAACAGCAAACTGCTCAAGAACAAGCACCTGAGCAAGAACAGGCTGCGGCTACTGAGCAAGAGCATCAAGAAAATCCTGATTCAGTGGCGGAGGATCAGGCGGCAGCAGCAGAAGCGATGGACGCCGCTTTGGATGGTGGAAGCCCTGAAGACATTCCTTTCTAATAGAGGCCGAGTCGTAGAAAAAATATCAATCTAGGTTTATTAAAAGGAGTAATAAACATGCTAAAACAAACAAATATCAAATTTAAACGGAGACTGACAGTTGCAGGCATTACTGCGTTAGTACTGACCGTACTAGCGCCAGCAATGACCTACGCTGGTGGACCAGAGCGTGATAAATTCACGATGGAGAAGCCAGCAGATCATGTAACTTTCAACTCCATCACGAACAACCCGGTGTTGGGCGATGAGCGCAACTTCGTCCGGGTGGCCGAAGTCGGTGCGAACGGAACGTTCTCCGATGAAGTAAAAATCGTGCCGGGCAAAGAGTATGAGGTGTATATCGCCTATCATAACAATGCCGCATCAAAATATAACACGTCGGAATACAATGGTTTAGGCATTGCTCTCGATGTGAGAATTTCTTCACAATTCCCAGAGACTGTGAGTGCTTCCAAGAAGGGCAAGGTTAGTGCGATTATTTCGTCCACTAATGCTACCCCTAAGGAAGTTTGGGATGAAGCGTACTTTACGACTGATTCAAAGGAAGATGTCGTCTTACGCTACGTTGAGAATTCTGCAACCATTTATAATGGCGGTAAAATAAATGGCACTAAATTAGGCGGTGAATTTCTATTCAGCGAGGATGGTATTTACATCGGCTATAATAGCCTTTCTGGCAAGTTGCCAGGCTGTGCCGAATACTCTGGTCACATTATTTATCATGTGCGCGCAGAGCAGATGAGTGCCAAGGTTTCCAAGAGCGCATCGCTCGATGGTGTTAACTTCTTTAAGGTAGTTAATCCAAAACCAGGTGATACGATTACTTATAAAGTAGAATTTGAAAACACTGGTTCGGTTGATCTTTCGAAGGTTACCTTCCGTGATAGGTTACCAGAAGGTGTCACGCTTGTTCCTGGTACTACTTTGTTAGTAAACAATGCTAACCCTAACGGTGTTACTATGGCCGATACGATTGGCCAAGAAGGCTTCAATACTGGTCTATATGGTGCTGGTGCAAAAGCCACTTTGACTTACAAAGTTAAAGTTAACGAAGACGCAGTCGCGAATGGTGTGTGTGGAACCAATTCATTCGTGAATACAATCTTCGTTGACCATAGCGACGGTACATCAGGCGGTGAATTAACCGATTCTTCAACGCTCGAAATCGAACGTGTATGTACTGATGGCGAAGAACCTGGCGACGAACCTGAAGAGTTGCCAAAAACTGGTCCAGCGGAAGTTGCATTAGCAGTTGTCGCTGCAGTGTGTGTGATAGTTGGAATTATCTACTGGTATCGCAGCCAGAAAGAGCTTTCTACGCTCAAGAAGTCTGCCACCAGTGGTAAGAAACACTAAATAAAAATATATAAGCTCCTTTAATAAGGGCAACCGCTAGTTTGGGTATCCTAGCGGTTGCTTCTTGTCTTATAAAAGATTATCTGTTATAATGTTCGGAGTAATAAAGGAATTTTATGAAAAAAGCAGTCGTAAAGATCGGTGGCAAACAGTATGTTGTCGCTGAAAAAGAGACCCTCCGTGTGGACCTCCTCCCGGAAGGAACTAAAGATCTCGCTTTGGACGCTTTGCTCGTGATTGATGGCGACAAGACCACCGTCGGTGATCCTATCGTTAAGGGAGTAAAGGTTAAAGCGAAGGTTGTAGAAGCCAAAGTAGCTGGAGACAAGATTCGCGTTATCCGCTACCACTCCAAGAAACGTGTTCATACTGAGACTGGTCATCGCCAGAAATACTCAGAAATTGAAATCGAGAGCATTGGTAAATAACTAAAAAATCCGCCAAATTAGAACTTGGCGGATTTTTTGTGCTTGTGTTAAAATATAAGCATAATAATAACATTTCTCAGGAATGGGGAATAAGTGGAGGTAAAATGACAAAAAGAAAGAAGACGACTGTTGCGGCATTCGCCATCTTAGGCATAGCTGTAGTAGGATTAGCAGCTGGTGTATACGCTAAGTACATCGCATCCATAAGCGGTACCAGCAATGCATCAATAGCAAAATGGGCTTTTGAGAGCGAAAATGGCAATAATGTTCAAAATGTGACGTGTGATCCGACTGGGACATATAAAGCGGGCAGTTTAACGAACGGAAAGATGGCCCCAGGAACGGTAGGCGAATGCAAGATTGACCTCACAAACAACGAGAGCGAAGTTGGTGTGGATTATACAATTGTTTTGTCGGCGGATGCCGTAAAACCAGCAAACCTTAAGTTCTATTCGGATTCGAATTATAGTACAGAATTGACAGCGAGTGGCATCACGGGCCATTTGGATGTAAAGGGGACTGACACTAAGAGCGTTTATTGGAAATGGGCATACTCTACGTCCGATGCGGACGATTTGCAGGATACGCAGAGTGGCAAAGCTGCCGCTGACGGCAATGCTAATATGACCATAACGCTTCAAGTTTCGGGCGTTCAAACTAAACCAACTGAATAATAACGAACAAATTATTTGTGGAGACCTTTAGTCTCCACAAAGGTAATGAACAAATTTATTATCTTTGTGGAGACTAAAAAGAGAGGAGTGTGATGGATCAGGATAATGCGAGGACGAGGAAAGCGATTCCAGTAGTCATAATTTTGTTACTCTTGATTACGATCGGTGTATTGATTTGGCTGCTTTTGAAACCACAACCAGAACCAGATAAGATTCCGACTGGAAACGTGGACGTGTTCAATATTGATATTAGTTGCGTTTGCGATAAAGACGAAGATGGGGAATGCGATAAGAAGGACGACGAAGAAGATGAGAATCAGATTAGTTATTCCGGAATTATCAATAACCGTCACAATACGACAGTTCGTGATGACGGCATAGTCTATGCCGATGATGCGAACGGGCGTTTTGTTTATCAGAAAGATTTGGATATATTCCGAAATGCTGCATTTGAGTATACGACAAAGATCGCGCCAGGCGTTTCGAATTCATACGACTTTAGGGTAAATAATACGATGAGAAAAGGTGTTCGCTACGCGATTGAGTTTAGCGAGGACTCTGAATATGCCGTAAATCTACGTTATCGCTTGAAGCGCGGTGGTAGTTATGTAGTTGGTAGTGATTCATCTTGGGTGAGTGCGAGCGAACTCGCTACGGCAATGAATTATTTAGGCGGGAATAGTGTGGACAGTTATACGCTTGATTGGGAGTGGCCATACGAAGGTGGTGTAGATGCGGCGGATACTGAAGCCGGCGAAAAAATGACATCCGATTACAGAGTCGATATAAAAATTAATTTCGAGGAAGCATAGGATGGCGTCGCGCCAGACAAAGTGTTGGATTAGAAGAAGTGTTATTCTTCTTGCTATTGTCGCGAGTGTATCAGTAGCAGGTTTCTGCGTGGCAAAAATGATTAGTACGGGTAATCTTTCCTCTTCGGATGCTGTTAGCGTGGCGAAGTGGGATGTTTCATTGTCTTCGACTGCAACTGGAGATGGGGCAGAACTTGGTTTAGTGGCTGGCGGCGCAGAGAAGCAATATCCTATAACGGTTACCAACGCTTCTGATGTGGCTAGTGATTATAAGATTACAGTTTCTGGTGTGCCGGCAGGTGTTAAGGTTGCACTTGATGTGGAAGGTGATTTTAAAGAAGCAGATAATGGCAAAGTCGTTTTCGATGGCGATGATTTAACTATCGACGTTGGGGGCGGAGCGAAGAATCATACATTGCGTTTTGCGGCAGATTTGGATGCGGAAGAATTGTCCGGAAACGATAATATAACGGTTAAGGTGGATTTCACACAGAAAGAGCCAATTTGATGAATTTACGTGGAGTGTTAACTGTGAGAAAAATGATGGGGTTAGCTTTTGTGCTGGCTTTTGTTTGGCAACTCGGTGTGGCCGCGCTTAATGCTGAGGCAAAGTATGTTTCTGAAGAAAGTAATACGATTACGGTGACGGTGCGTAAGCCGCATTATACGGTGATTTTTGATGCGAATAGTGGCGATGGCTCGATGCAGAGTCAAGATTTTATCTATGGTAAAGCGCAGGCGCTTTCGAAGAATTCGTTCACAAAGACTAACAACGCTTTCGTTGGCTGGAATACGAAGGCGGATGGAAGCGGCGTTGGTTATGCCGACGAACAAGAAGTAAGCGATTTGGTAACCAAAGATGGCGGCGAAATTACGCTATATGCGCAATGGGGCTCGCCGATGCCGACTATATTTGAACAAGTTGGTGTCTGTGAATTCAATGGAGAGATAGATGGCGTTGGTCAACCAATTACTGGCGATGAGTGCGATGCCTTTAGAGGTCAAACCTATATCGATACCGGGAAGCTATTGTATAGTCAGGATAATTATCTCCTAGATTTCGAAATAGGCTTTAAGATTGTCGAATATCATTCTGGAGAAAATGAAAACCAAGCGACTTTTGCAACCGCTAAGTACGAAAGCGGAAGCGAAAATGCAGGAAACCCGGGTTTCGTGGTAAGGAAGAGCAGCGATAAGATAGAAATCACCCAGATGATTAACTATAACGCAAAGGCGACGGCGCCATTCTCGGCAGGCAGTGTAACTGAGGTTAAAGTCGCTAGAGTAGATGAGAAGATTTATTATTCGATTAATGGCGGAGACTTTATCCAGCTACAGTCAAATGTTGGCACCAGCGATTACCATAATGTGCCAATGTGGTTTGGTGCGGCGCCGGCAATAACATACGACGATCAGGGAAATATGATACTAACGCCACGTAGATTTTTGAAGGCTAAATTATCCAATATTTATATTAAGATGGGTGATTATGATAGCTTGAAACATACGATAACTTTCCATGCTGGCGAGGGTGCGACGGTAAATCCAGGAACAAAAGTACTTCTTGGTGATTCGATGATGGGTTCGATGCCGATTCCAGTACGAGCTGACCACGCCTTTGAGGGATGGTATACGGCAGACGGTACAAGAATTCGCTCAGATTCATTCATAACGAGCAATATGGATTTATATGCTCACTGGTCGGAAGATACTAATATTTGCGAAGTGACTGTAGATAATGTTGCGGTAGGAAGAGGTGCGTCTTTGGCGAGCTGTATAGCTGCGGCCGGAACGCAGCCGGCAACGATTACGGTTCTAGCGGATATGCATGAGAATGTGACGGTCGGTTTCGATCAGGACATAACATTTGATTTGGGCGACAACATTTGGAGTGATGGCGGAAATGCAGCTGTGATTACTAATAATGGTAGGGTGCATATCATCAACGGTACGATTACGTCATCTCAAAATAACGCTGTAATTAATAACGTTAAAGCGCGTGCCAGTGATCCTTCTCCAGAACTTTATATAACGGGCGGTAATATTATCGCTACGGGTATAAAGCAGGCAGTTTATAACAATGATGGTGGTTATGTCGAAATATCCGGTGCCGATACATATTTAAGTTCAACTTCTCAAAATAGAGCAACGGTCCAGAACTTATCAAGTGGTAGATTGGTGATTCTTGGTGGTACGATTGAGTCGAAGGGATCGGTGGGTATTACAAACGAGTCGTCGGCACAATCGCTTATTATTGGCGAACAGGGCAATGGAATTCATCAGACAAATCCAACCATTCGTGGTGCTACTTATGGCGTTAATACTAGTGCGAATATAGAATTCTATGATGGCGTGCTAATGGGTGTTAGTGGGGCGATTAATAATCAGTCGAGGATTGGCGACAATCATGACGGTACGCTGACTAGTGGCACCGAAGAAATAAACGGCATAACTTACCAGACATTACGCAACGAATAATGCTTGTGGTGTGGTATCATAGATATTAGTATGAGTGTGGTAATTGGTATTTTAATTGGTCTTTTCATGCTAGTCTTCTTAGTGACGGCGCATGAGTTTGGGCATTTCTTAATGGCGCGCAAAAATGGCGTCGAGGTAGAGGAATTTGGTATTTGTTTCCCGCCGCGTGCGATTGCTTGGCGTAAAGTTGATGGTAAATGGCGCCGCCTGAAGAAATCCGAATGGGAAGATGCTCCGGGTGAAGGGACGATTTTGTCGTTGAACTGGTTGCCGATCGGTGGCTTCTGTCAGATGAAGGGCGAGAGCGATGCTGATACAAAGAAGGGAAGCTTTGGCAAGGCAAGATACTGGAGCAAGACGAAGATTTTGTTTGGTGGTGTGCTGGCAAACTGGTTAGTGGCATTCTTGATTTTTACTGTTTTAGCCTGGGTCGGCATGCCACACTTCTTGGAGAACCAGTTCCAGGTGGGCGGCGATACGACCATTGTGAGTATTAAGAATGTGACGGTAACCGAAGTTAAGCCAGATAGTCCGGCGTTAGCGGCAGGTATGCGCGTGAATGATGAAATTGTGTCTTTGCGCGAAGTAGACAGTGAAGGAATCAGCTTCGTGAAAGACGTAGATACGCTCTTGAATTACGATAAAGCACATGCCGGCAAAGAAGTGTTCATCACTTATAATCGTGGCGGCAAAACGATTACGTCAAAGACGAAGTTGAACGAGGCTGATGCGGAGTTTATTCTTGGTGCGGGCGTAACCGGTGAGGCGGTTTACAGAAGTACTTGGAGTGCACCGATTGTGGGCGTAGGCCTAACGATGCAATTGACGGGCGAAACCTTTAAGGGTCTAGGCCAGTTAGTTGTAAACCTGTTTAGCGGTATTGCTAAGCAGATTAATCCAAGCGAAGAAGTGCGAAAGAGTGGTGCGGCGGAATTGGAGAGCGCGGGCAACTCCGTATCTGGTCCGATTGGGATTGTGGGCATATTATTCCCAGCCATGGTAGCAAATGGTGGCGCAAGCTTATTCTTCTTTGTGGCATTGATTTCGGTGTCGCTTGCTTGTATGAATGTGTTGCCGATTCCGGCGCTTGATGGCGGTCGCTGGTTAATGATTACGATCGCGCGACTTCGCAAGAAGAAATTAACGAAAGAAGTGGAAGAGAAAATTGTCAGCCGATCGTTTATAGTGATTTTGATTATTGCATTAATCGTAACAATATTAGATGTAACGAGGTTTTTTAGATGAGCGAAGAGAAGAAAGCCAAAGTCGCAAGAAAAACAAAACGAACTGCCAAGAAAGAGAATTCGCGCCAGAATATAGCTATTAGCGAATTTCATAAGAAGCTAGAAGAGAAGTCAAAGAAGAGTAAAGTTGCGAGATTCTGGATTAATGCGGCGTGGTGTCTAGCGCTATTAGTTTGGGTATTTGCGGCATTGCAAGCTTCGCAATTTGTAATCGCATGGCTGCTGGTACAGGTATTTCATATTACCGAGTGGGGCATCAATAATAATTTGATGCAGGCACTATTCTCGATGATTGTTTACGCCGTGGCGTTGGCTATAACGGTATTTGTGCCATGGTGCGTAGTGAAATTCAAGACTACGCGTGATGAGTTAGGCTTGCGTGGTTTGCCAACTTGGTCAGATATATTATTGGCGCCAATTGGCTTCATCGTATTCATGTTTGTAGCAACGTTGCTTCTTGGCATTATGCAGAAGATTTTGCCGGGTATTAACTGGACGGAAAGTCAGGATGTTGGCTTTAGTAATTTGATTACCGGCGCAGATTACTTCTGGACTTTCATTATTTTAGTAATTGTGGCGCCAGTGATCGAGGAAATTATCTTCCGTGGTTGGCTCTATGGCAAAATACGCGCAAGAATACCAGCTGTGCCAGCGATTTTACTCGTATCGATTTTATTCGGTATCGTGCATGGCCAGTGGAATGTGGGTGTAACGGTGTTTGTAATGAGCATTGCGATGTGCACGATTCGTGAGATTACTGGCACAATTTGGGGCGGCATATTGATTCATATCATCAAGAACGGACTTGCGTTCTATCTGCTCTATGTGAATCCGATGATGATACAATAGTTGTATTATGCCTGAACTTCCAGAAGTTGAAACAATAAGGCGTGGGCTTGAAAAATTTGTTCTCGGAAAACGCATTACGCGAGTAGAGATTTTGTGCGAGAAAAGTTTTCGTGGTGATAGCCATTTTGTAGTTGATCAAAAAATTGTGAAGTTTGACCGCAAGGGAAAAGCATTACTAATTCAGCTTGAAAACGGTTTTTGGATGATGGTGCATCTCCGCATGACGGGGCAATTGATTTTTATTGGCGATGATAAGTTCGCAGCTGGTCATCCGGACGGTGGTTTTACGGAAGAAATGCCGGGACGTCACACGCGTGTATGGTTCGAATTCGAAGATGGCACGCATCTTTATTTCAATGATCAGCGGAAGTTCGGTTTTATTGCAGTAATGGACGAATTGCACCTTGCGACAGATCCGTTTTTGACGAAATTAGCACCAGAACCATGGGATATGAAACCGACGGCATTTTGGGAAATGTTGCAGCGTCACAAGAGCGCACCGATAAAAGCAGTAATTCTAGACCAGAAGAATATCGCAGGCGTGGGGAATATCTACGCTGATGAAGGGTGTTTTTATGCCGGGATTTTGCCGTGGCGCAAAGTTGAATCGTTATCGCGCAAAGAAGCAGACCTACTGCTGGAAGGTCTTTGCAAAGTGATGCGCGCTTCGATTGATAGCGGCGGCTCGACAATGAAAGATTATGTGAAGGCGGACGGTACAAAAGGGAATTACCTCGAGAAATTCGCGCAGGTGTTTAGGCGTGAAGGTTCAGAATGTCGTCGTTGTGGTGCGGAGATTCAAAAAACGCGTACGGCGGGACGAGGGACGCATTATTGCCCGGGGTGTCAAAAATGATAAAGATTTTTTATGGTAATGACCGCGTTAAAGCGCGCGCGATGATCGATAAGCTGCTTGGTAATGATTACGAAATAATTGAGGCAGAAACATTGACACGGGGTGATATGGACTCGGTCTTTTTGGGTACGTCATTGTTTGGCGAGACGCGAAATATTCTATTAAAATCGCTATCCGAGAACAAGGAATGCTGGGAAGTGCTTCCTAAGTACCTTAAAACGACGCACAACGTGATTGTTTGGGAAAACTCGGTAGATAAGCGTTCCGTAACGTATAAGGCCCTAGCGGACGAAAAAGACGTGGAGTTTAAAGAATTTAAACAAGTCGAGGAAATTGACCGAAAGATGGCTTTTGGGATTTTCGATTCTGCATATGCAGGAAATGGCAAGCGTGCGTTGGCGATTTGTGATCAGATGGGAACAATGAACGATCCGTTTCAATTGATGGGACTAATGACAACACAGGCTTTTAAAAAGTTGGAATTGCGTCAAACGAAGGCGCAAAAAGTATTGAAGATATTGGCCGAGACGGATATGGCAATGAAAAGTTCGGCGGTAGAGCCATGGAATTTAGTGAAAGCGGCGCTACTTAGAATTGCGGAGATTTGATAGAATAATCTTATGGCAAAAAAGAAGAATATTAGTGAAAGACAAGTACTTGGTACGATATTGCTCGGCTTGAGCGCCTTTACGGGTGTGATGTCGATAGTTTTCATTATTAGGTTCATATTCTTTGATAATTTTATGTCCGTTATGATGGCAAAGGCGATTGCGTGGACAATGTTGTATGGCACGTTTGTAGGATTAGGTATGAATTATACGATTCAGGTGCCACGCGGAAAAGAAGGTGATGGTAACCAGATGATTTTGTGGTTAGTATTGATTGTGCTTGGTACGGTTATTTGTGCCACAATGCAGCAAGTAATTAGTATAGGTGGTTATATTGTCCTGCCGATTGTGTTTTACGCACAGAACTGGATAATGTTCTTGATTGGCTTGTACTCGATGAAATATTACCGAAAAGAGAAACTATAAAAAATATCTCCCGGAAGGGAGATATTTTGGTTTGACTACATTAAGCAGCGTGAACTTCGACGCGGGTGCGTGGAAGGCTGCGACCGGAGAAGTGAGTCTTCTTGGTCTTAACAAAGACGACCTTGCCATCGATAGCTGCATGGATGGTAAAGTTGCGGCTCATGAAAGTGCCAGGGCCGGCGATTTTAGTTGCGCCAGTTTGGCGAACGAGAACTTCACCAGTCTTAACTTGTTGGCCACCAAAACGCTTGACGCCAAGTCTTTGGCCGGCATTGTTGTGTAGGTTTTTGCTGGTACCGCCAGCTTTGACATGTGACATATTACTACTTTTTCCTTAATACTATTATTTGACGCGCAACGATTTGGTCCTCTCGGTAATATAAGAGGTCATCGTAAGACGCATAACGATACTTTATGGCATTATACCCCAGCTTGCTGATTTCGTCAAGGATATTCACCCCTGAATATGAGCCGTCTGGACGCTTCCAGGCCGGAGTAGCGAGAGCGACCGTGGCGCCAGTCGGGATTTGGCTGCTGAGATTCTTGAGAAAAGCGGTGAGCAAGTTCTTGGCATCACCTTGAAGTTCGCGAAGTTTAACTTCGGCAGGCGGACTAGAAAGTGGGTGGCCAAGATAGATTTCAGAAGCGACGAAGTCGACTGGGGCTTGCCATTTATGGTCAGTAGCGTCACCGGCTTCAAGGCGAAGCTTTGGTGCGCCCGATTGTTGCAATTTTGGGGTGCGACCGGTGATCCAATCAAGGTTTTTCTGGGAGTAATCAATCATTTTTTCGGAAAGATCAGTGCCATAAGCAGAGTAGCCCATGAGAACGGATTCTTGCAGAATAACGCCGGTGCCACAGAATGGATCGAGTACGGTACCAGATTTGGCGCCGCCAGTAGCAAGATTAATGAGAATTTGAGCGAGCTTTGGCGGCAACATACCAACAAAGGCATCGCGAGCCGGACGAGCTTGGTCGCGTTTGGCGTAGGCGGTGATGTTTTGGGTGCCAATAGAGATGGCGGTATACTTGCTAAACTTGATGATTTCGATATGATTGGTCTTTTCGCCAAGCTGGTTGTGATGGGATGTAGCGGAAGTGAGTACGGCAGATTTGCCATTCGGGACTAGGCGAACATTGCGACCGTGGCGTTTGAGAAGATTTTTGTATTTAAGCGCGAGTTCCCAGGTTTTGCGTGGGTTGGCGTGCTCGGAATAATCGGAAATGCCAAGGGTAATTTTGCCGGTAGGGAGATTGGAGAGATAATCTTGAATTGGCGTATCGATAATCTGGCCAGCTTTGATGGTACCGCCGAGGCGATCCAAAGATACGGAATGGGCGGTAACGATGGCGAGATTTGGGGCAACTTGCTTAACTTTGCTACTGGAAAAAAGCGCCTCGAGCTCGGCGAGGGAGATTTTTGGCTCACGACCAAGTACCATTAGATAATTCATATGCTATAATTTTATCATGTTTAAGAAGATTCTCAGTATAGTAACCTTGCTGTTGGTTGCATTGATTGCCTGGAAGGCGTTTAGTGGCAGTGTTGAAATTGATGGTCAGACGATGACGATGTTGGAGGCGACTTGGTATTCGCTGCAGAGAATCAACGTTTGGGTATTATTGCTGATTATCCCAGAACAGATTTTGATGTATTATGCGGCAGGGCAGATTTACTTTGCATTCTTGCGCCAGCGCAAAAACTTCAAGATTTCTCAAGCACGTTTGACGCGTATCTCGCTCGAAATTAACTTCGTTAACCACGCTTTGCCATCGGGCGGCGCAAGTGGTTTGGCATACCTAGTTTGGAGGTTGAAAGATTTTAATATTTCAGCTGGTCAGATTAGCTTCATCCACGTTTTGCGTTATGGTATTTGTGCGCTCGGTAATGCATTGCAGACTATGGTTGCAATTATCGTTGTGTTGGTTGCTGGCTGCGTGCTGCCGGGAAAGTACTGGTGGCTGTGGGTAGCTGGCGCCGTAGCGGGTGGTATTATTGGTTTGATCATCGTGGCATGGTTAATCGTGCGTAAGCAAAAGAATATCGATTGGTTGGCAGATAAGTCTTCGAAATTTATCAATAAGATTGTGCGTAAGATTAGTCGTGGCAAGAAGCGCGTGTTCTTGCGCGAGGAGCAGGTAACGAAGTTCTTTGCCGATTTGCGCGAGGATTATATTCATTTGAAACAGAATCGCCGGATTTTGTGGAAGCCGATGATCTGGGGTCTATTCTATTCATTCCTCGAACTTGCGACTTACTGGGTAGTAGGTTGCGCATTGGGGCATCCAGAGATTTTGCCACAGATTATGATTGCGGAAGGCGTGGCGAGCGTAGTTGGTACGGTATTGGTCACTCCTGGCGGTATGGGCGGTTATGAAGGCGTCTTCGTAATCGTGCTCGTAGCTACCGGCGTTGATCTTCAGACGGCGACGATTACCGTAGTGGTAACTCGTATCTTCGTATTACTCGGCACGATTATTAGTGGTTGGGGCTTCTATCAGCAAGCCTTGATGTCTCGTTCAGATAAGTTTAAAGCACCAAAGGAATAGTTATGGAAGAACCGGTGCAGGTCTATAGTGTATCGGATTTTCAGGCGGTCTGTAATCAGATTATGGAGACCGCTTTTTCTGGTGTAATCGTAGAAGGTGAAGTCGCGAGTTTTAAAGTTAATCAAGGGAAGTTCGTCTTCTTTGATTTAAAGGATGAACAATCGAGCGTTGGTTGTTTTATGATGAAATTCGCGCTACGTTTTCCGCTGGAAGATGGAATGAAAATCCGAGTGCGTGCAGTGCCGAAGCTAACAAACTGGGGAAAGTTTTCACTGACCGTACAGGCGATTATACCGGTAGGCGAGGGCAGCCTCAAGAAGAGTTTCGAGTTGCTAAAAAAGAAGCTGACAGAAGAAGGTTTATTTGCGCCAGAGAAGAAGCGTCCATTGCCAGAGCCGATTACGAAGATTGGCGTAATCTCAAGCACGCAGGCGGCTGGATATGCGGATTTTTGTAAGATTTTGAATGAACGTTGGGGTGGCCTAGAAGTGCAGGTGGCACATACGCAGGTGCAGGGTATGACGGCTGCGGATCAGATTATTAAAGCGCTGGCTTACTTTAATGAACGTTCGGAGGTGCAGGTGATTGCGGTGATTCGCGGTGGTGGATCGGCGGATGATTTGGCGGTATTTAATGATGAAGCGCTCGTGCGCGCGATTGCGGCCTCAAAGATTCCTGTAATTACGGGTATTGGGCACGAAGTAGACGAGAGCTTATGCGATTTAGCGGCAGATGTGGTGGCATCGACACCATCGAATGCGGCGCAAATGTTAACGCGTGATCGACGCGAAATTATTGCGAATATGCGCGACGACATGAAGCGAATAAATAATTTGTTCAATACGAAAGTAGATGAGCTTTTGCGTGCTAACAGAGATGAAATTACGCGGGTAGGCCAAGATATCGTTGTAAGAATTACAACAGTTGAGAACGAAATTGCAGCACAATGCAAAATTTTAGACCAACTTAATCCAGAAAAAGTGCTCGAGCGTGGTTACGCATTGATGCGAGGTGATGCAAAAGTAGGGAATGTTGTAGAAATTACAACACATAAGCAGGATATTAAAGCAAAAATAACAGAGGTAAAGGAGCGATAATGGCAAAAAATGTAAGTGAGAAGATTTCGGAATTGAAAACAGGGGTAGATTGGTTCTATTCGGACGACTTTAAGCTTGAAGAAGCAGGCGAAAAATATAAAGCATTGACGGATTTGGCTAAAGAAATCGAAAAAGATCTCGCAGAAATGAAGAATGAGATTAATGTGATTGCTGAGGATTTTAGCAAATAGCGATTTTCGCTTGCGAAAACGCTTTTGGTTAACTATAATTGGACTATGGACCAGAATTGGAATTCTAATCAAAGTGGTGGTAATGGTCAGATGGGACCAAGTATGCCTCCTGTGCCGAATGCCGGCATGAATGTTGCGCCAATGTTAACGCCGCAAATGGCGGGTGCGGGTGCTGTACCGGTAAACCCGATGGCTCCACCAGTTCCTGATAGTGGCAAAAAGAGCTCAGTGATTGAGACGATTATTCTGGTATTTGTTTGTTTGATTGCAGCTGCAGCAATTGTGTTTGCAGTGATGTTCTATATGCAATACAACGATCTTCAGGCTGATTATGATTCGAAGCTTGCTAGCGAAGTCGCGGCGGCCGAGAAGAATCAGAAGGAGATTGACGAAAAAGACTTTATGGATCGCGAAAAGCTTCCGAATTATTCATTCACTGGTCCAAGTGATTACGGTTCGATTAGCTTCCAGTATCCTAAGACTTGGAGTGTTTACATCCATTCTGATGGTACTCAGAACAGTGATTTTGAGGCATATTTCTCGCCAAAGTTTGTAAATCCGATTGACGATGAGAAATCTCGCTATGCACTACGCTTTATTATTCGCAATGAGCCTTCCGATGAGGTGATGCGCGAATATAACACGAAGGTGCTCGATGGCGATATGACTTCGAAGATTTTTAACGCGGATAGAAATCGTATCAGCGGTAACATCTACGAAGGTACGATTGAAGAAGGTATGGTTGGTATCGTATTCGTATTCAAGGTGAACAATATGACCGGTATTTTGCGAACCGATGCTGAGACCTTCCGCAAAGACTTTGAAGCTTTGGTTGAGACTTTGCGCCGCAATAATTAGTGTTGTAAAATGGGGGGTATGGAAAGCGAGGTTTTTGGCGCTAATTCTAGCGTAGTTGTGGTTGCACATGAATTGAAAGCACCCCTTAGTTTGATGCGCCAATTGGCTTTGTCGATTGATTTTGAAGATTCCGTAGACGGAGCGCGCGAAGTGGGGCGTCAGATTGTGGCAACTTCGGAGAGAGCCTTGCAACAAGTGAATGATTTAACGCGAATTGCGCGGTTGGATGACGCATTGTTTGAGATGGAACCGGTGAATCCGCGGGTGGTATGTGACGAGGTGATTGCCGAGTTGTGGCAGCTATTTCGCTTTAATCGTCGCGAGATTGAGATTGATTATCGAAATAAACGTCGTTTGGCGGTGGCAAATCGCCAGTTGCTATATTCGGTGGTTTATAACTTTTGTCTGAATGCGATGAATTACGGTGGCGAGGAATTGCCGAGCCGAATTTCGGTATATGATCGTCAAAATAAAATTCGCATCGATGTGCGTGATTTTGGACCAACAGTGCCAACAAAGGTGTGGCGCGAGATTAAAGACGGATTCGTGAAGAAGCCAGTAGACATAGCGATGCGTCCAGGCTCTTCGGGGTTGGGGCTCTATATTGCGGCAAAGTTCGCTAATTACATGAATAGTGAGTTTGGCTTAGTGCGCCATCGTGATGGTACGAGTTTTTATATCGATTTGCCGATTAGTGGACAGTTGAGTTTGGTATGATCTATATCCTAGAAGATGACCGCGGGTGGGAAAACTACTACCGCCGGATTTTGAAGGGGCACGATTTGGAATTTTTCCATGATGGCGTGGCGGCGATTGCGGCGATGGATGAACGGGTGCCGGATTTAGTGATTTTGGACGTGCTTTTGACGGGACCAACGGGCTTTGCGGTACTGAATGAAATGAGAAGTTATCCGGAATTGGCCGACGTGCCCGTAGTGGTAATTTCGAGCGTGAGCATGAAGGATGAAATGGCGAAGCAATATGGTGTCGTGGCGGTGTTTGATAAGGGCGAGTTGATGCCGGCGAACGTGATGGCATTTGCGAAGGAGTATGATGGCAAAAAATCCGCGTGATTTGCGTACGGAAGCGATTGTGTTACGCCGAACTGATTATGGCGAAGCGGATCGGATTTTGCAATTGTTAACTCCAGAAGGAAAACGAAGCGTAATTGCGCGAGGGGTACGCAAAGAGAAGTCGAAATTGGCCGGCGGAATTGAGCTATTTAGCGTTTCGGAGGTAGTAATCCACGAAGGTCGCACGGAAATGGGGATTTTGACGGGTGCGAAATTGCTGGAGTACTACGATGCGTTCGTAAAAGACATTGAGTTGATTGAAATGGGCGGAAACATGATGCGGAGCGTGAGTATGCGCGCAGAGCAGGTGGAGTCGCCAGAATTTTATAAGATTTTGAAGCAATCATTGCAAGCGATGCAGAAACATGCAAATGAGGAAACGCGTTGGAAAGACGTGCTACGAGCCTGGTGGGGAATAAATTTGACGCGCGCGTCGGGCGAAGAGCTGAATTTGAATTTTGATACGGATGGCGAGAAGCTGGTGGCGGACGGACGCTATTATTGGGACGAAGAAAATGCGGCGCTGGGCAAAGCGAACGCTGGTCGAATCGGGGCTGATCATATTAAAATGATGCGAATTATGCAGGCGATGCCGGTGGAAGTGGCGTTGAAAATTCAGGGGGCAGATAAGTTGATTGATGAAGTGCTCTACGTGGCGCGATGCGCCGAAAAAGTGACGAAGATATAAAAAGTGCCCCGCCTATTTTTGGTAAGCGGGGCTTTCGCGGAGAGATAGATGGGGGTTAGATGTTTTCTTCGGGAGTTTTGGTAGTCGGCTGGTCGGATTCCCAAATGCGATAGCCATCATTCAGGAAGAAAGCGAATTTCTTTCCGAGGAAAGTTGCAGCTTTGTAGGGAACAATGTAGGATTCCGGCCAGAGTTCCATGAATTCGTGCGCCATGAAATTGCCGTCGGCGTTGTAGTTCAGAATCAGAATGCCGTCATCGCTCAGGCTGTAGCCGGCAGATTTGACGTGAACCAGCTGTTCCTGAGTGGGCGTGCAGGGGTCTTTGATGCGGTTTTGGGCCACATCGATTTTTCCGGCCATGCACAGGGCGGCATCGACTACATTCCGAATATCGTTGCCGGTATCGTGATGCGCGATGGCGTGACAAATAATGTCGATATCTTCGGGGGAAAGCATGCCATGGCCGAGGAAATTACCTTCCAGGAAAGCGCGGGCAATCCTGGCGCCGTTTTTGGCGTAGTCCCGGTAGCCGCAAATCAGGCCACATCCGCAGAGCATTCCGGCAATATCGGCCAGAGTGATCTCGTGCAAAGTGCCGCCAAGGTCAGCGACGAAGTCCGCAGCGATCCGAGACATGTCGAACCAGTGGCCGATGCCAAGGTCGATGCCGAACTCGGCGTCGTCGTCAGTGGTGTAGCCGTCGACCATCTTGGCCCAGGCGCGCCACTCTTTGTTGTCATAAATCTGCTGATGGATGCGATCGATATCTTTCATAGAAATCCCCTCCGTTTCTTTTTTTGTCCCATCTATCTCATCTCTTAAGGTGCGTATGAAGATTATACCTCAAAAAGTGATATAATAGAAACATGAACGTAATCACTGAATCAGAATTACTTCGTAAATATGCTGTGATTTTTGGTGGTTTCGGTGGTGGCCTTCGGGCCTAGTTTTCTTGTGACTCAGAGAGTAAAAAGCGGGGGATTATTATATAATAGGAGATAGTTATGGTAAAAATGGATGATATTGTTAGCCTTTGCAAACGTCGCGGGTTTATCTGGCAGGGGAGCGACGTGTATGGCGGGATGGCCGGGACTTGGGATTTTGGTCCACTCGGTGTGTCTTTGAAAAAGAAGATTATGGATGCCTGGTGGAAGTACTGGGTAGATGACCGTGAGGATATGTATGGCGTTGATGCTGCCATCATTATGAACCCGCGCACCTGGATTGCTTCTGGCCATACGGCGACTTTTGCGGATCCGCTCGTAGAATGTGGCGCATGTCACGGTCGTTTTCGTGCAGATAAGATTGCGGATGGCATTTCTGAGAGCGTTACGACTGAGGAGTTTAAGGCGCTTAATGTAAAATGCCCGACTTGCGGTAAGACTGAGTGGGGCGACATTCGTAAGTTTAATATGATGTTCCAGACGCACGTTGGTCCAGTTGATGATGATAGCTCGATTGCTTATCTTCGCCCAGAGACGGCGCAGGGTATCTTTACGAACTATAAGAACGTAGTTGATACGATTTATCCAGATTTACCTTTTGGTCTTGCTCAGCAGGGCAAAGCTTTTCGTAATGAGATTTCGCCACGCGACTTTATTCTGCGCGATCGCGAATGTTCGCAGATGGAAATTGAATACTTCGTCGATCCAAAAACTTGGGAAGAGCACTTCGAGAAGTTACTTAAGCAGCAACATGAGTTCCTAACAGATGTGATGGGTTTGGAGCCAGAGCGTATTCATGACCTCGAGGTTGAGGCGGAGGATCGCGCGCATTATTCCAAGCGTACAGTAGATATTGAGTTTGATTACCCAAATGGTCGTGAAGAATTAATGGGTTTGGCATACCGCACGGACTTTGATTTACAAAATATCCAGCGCGAAAGCGGTAAGAATATGGAATATATCGTAAAAGGTTCAACTGAACGCTTCGTGCCGCACGTAATTGAGCCGTCTATTGGCGTTGAGCGCTTGTTCTTGGCCGTTTTAACATCCGCATACAAAGAGGATGAAGTAAATGGCGAGAAGCGCGTCTATTTGCGTTTAGGCGAAGATCTGGCGCCATATCGTTTCTGTGTATCACCGCTTTTGAAGAATAAGCCAGAACTCGTATCGAAAGCGCGGGAAGTTTACGGATTATTACGCAAGAAATACGGCAATGTAACTTGGGATGATTCTGGTAACATTGGTAAACGTTATCGCAAACAGGATGAGATTGGTACGCCAAAGTGCGTAGTAATTGATTTCGATACGCTTGAAGACGGTACCGTGACGGTACGCGATCGTGATACGACTGAGCAAGTACGCGTGAAGCCTGAAGAGCTTTAAAAAAATACCCCCCGGAAGGGGGTATTTTTATTTCTTGGATTTTTTATCGGCTTTTTCGGCTTTAACTTCGGCGGCAGAGGTGGCGGCAGAAGCTTTTTTGGCTTCGAGCTCACGTTCTTTAGGTGATTTTTTGTCTTTTTTAGTGGCATCTTCAACTGGTTTCGGCGCGAATCCAGGTATGATGGAGCGGAGCTGACTAACGAGTTTGTGGCGGGCATGCGAGCTGAAAACTTTTTCGAGCCAGCCTGGGTTTGGCTGAGAATTTTTGGCGGTCAGAATTTCAACAACATCGCCTTGCTTGAGCTTAGTTTTGAGATCAACCATTTTGCCATTGACGATGGCGCCAGTACATTTGGCACCGATTTCACTGTGAAGGCGATAGGCAAAATCGAGCGGCATGGAACCTTTTGGTAGATCAATAATGTCACCTTTTGGTGTATAAACGAAGATTTTATCGGCGAAGAGGTTAAGTTCGAGCTTCTTTTGATCGATTTTTTCGCCCGATGCAAGCTTAGCAGCGGTTTCCTGAAGTTCCTTAATCCAAAGAAGGTTACTAGGAAGCTTACTGACGCGGCCTTCGGTATAAGCTTCGGTCAGCTTTTGTTCGTTATAGAAGAAAGTGGCGGCAAGACCGCGCTCAGCGTAGTCGTGCATTTCTTTAGTGCGAATCTGGAATTCGACGATTTGTTTGTCGTTGGTGATGACCGTAGTATGAAGCGATTGATAGCCATTCATTTTTGGCACGGCGATGTAATCCTTGAAGCGACCTTCCATTGGGTGGAAAAGGGAATGAATGATACCAAGCACGAGATAACAAGTCGTAACATCTTCAACGATGAAGCGCAGCGCAATTAGGTCGTAAACGCGGTTGATGTTCTGGTCGTATTTGGCGAGTTTTTTATGTAGGGAATAAATAGATTTAACACGGCCGTCGCACTTGTATTTAATGTGTTCTTTTTTGAGTGCTTCTTCGACCGCTTCGCGGGCAGCATTAAGTTTCTTGTCGGCTTTTTTGAGGCGGTCGGCGGTAAGTTTTTTGAGCTCTTCATAGCGGCGCGGATTGAGATAAGAAAAAGATGTTTCCTCGATTTCGACACGAACGCGACCCATCTGCATACGATCAGCAAGTGGAGCGAAGACTTCAAGTGATTCACGAGCGATTTTCTTTTGTTTTTCTGGCGGCAAAGCGCCAAGCGTGCGGAGATTATGGAGGCGGTCGGCGAGTTTAATAATAAGAACGCGAATATCTTGGCCGGTTGCGATAAGAAGTTTAAGGAGGTTGTTACTGGTTTGCGGCAGGTATTCATCGAGGTTTTTCATGCCAGAACGAGCTTCGCTGAGTTTAGTGACGCCATTAACTAGGAAGGCGACATCTTTGCCGAATTCGTCTTCGATATCTTTGAGAGTTAAATCTGTATCTTCAACCGTATCGTGTAGAACGCCGGCAATAATAGTATCCTCATCCATATTCCATTCTTGGAGGATTTTCATAACGGCAATTGGGTGAATAATGTAAGGCTCACCGGTTTTACGGAGTTGGCCTTCATGCGCTTTAGTAGCAACCTCAATTGCCTTTTCTAGCCGAGGTGAAGGTTTAGGCATAAGATAATTATATTTTATCCTATTCATATCGGCAAACTTTGATATAATCATAAACAGAATGGGCCGCAAGCTAAGAGATTATGTAGTAATTTGGAACGCTGGGGTAGGTTTTATCTATCTTATCGTTGGCACGATTTTGATCCTGCTCGGCATTGACTCGCTACATTTGTCTGGCGACTTTACGAACATCATCAACATTCTCAAGACAAGGTTTACTACCTTAAGACCGGATGAAATTATCATCATGGTAGTAGTAGGCATTGTATGGTTGGCGGGTGTGACGAGCTTCTTCTATGTGCGTCGATGTTTGCTTGAGTATAAGACGAGATCAATCATATCTTTCTTGGCGCCATTTACGTTGACCCTCGCCAATGCCTTGGCGGTAACAGCGGTATTCTTTGATATTCGTTTATTGGAAAACGGTAGTGTGAGCTTGAATTATCGCGCCGATTTTATTAATTCGCTCAACTGGGTAGGTTGGGTAGCGGTTAGCGTAGTAATAATTAGCGTTCTATTCTCAATCATCGGTATTGTAGCAATGATTAAAGCGGCAATTAAGCCGGTGGCGATTGCTGAGAACGAGTTCGAAAAGAAAGAGCGCATCGAGAAAGAGAAAGAAAAAGAAAAACTTAAGAAAGAGCACGAAAAAGAGCGCAAGAAGAGTAAAGCGATGCCAGTGCGTGCGCGTGCGAGCCGCGATAAAATCAGCGAAGAGCAGATGATGTTTAAGAGTGGCGACGTAAGTCTCGAAGATGAGAAATTGGCGGCAGAATTGGCAGCAAGAAAGAAGAATCCATTCTTGAAAGAACCGACCGAAGAAGAAAAGAAAGCAGCGGCCGATGCGGCCGAGGCAGAGAAGAAGAAAGCCGAAGAGAACCCGAATGGTGTTCCACTCGCTGTAGTGAAATCAAATGAAGTACTGAGCTCTTATCGTCCAGTACTAGATCAGCCAGTAGTGGCTTCGCCAAACATTTCGCCAAATATCTCAAGTGCGGCTGAAGATGAACCAGCGGCGGCAGCAGCTCCGGCAGCGCCAGCAGAAGCAGCACCGCTCGGTGGTGGCGCGATTGATCCAGCAGCATTGGGCCTAGTAGACGAAAAACCAGCAGATCCAAATGACCCAAATGCGCCAATTAAACCAGCTACTCCGACTGCTTAATTAGAATTACTCAATATGTTTTTTCTTGAGAATGCTTTTGATTTCTTTTTGCGCCGCAATTGGTACGACAATCGGGAAGATGTCAGCAGCATTTGGTAGGAAAATAATAGAATTATCGGTAAAAATGATTTTTTTGATTTCTTGCCAGAGCATAATGACACCATTATCTTTGCCCTGACCGTAAATAATGTGGTCGTCGGAAAGCGTTAGAATGAATGCGCTAGCTTCGGCATGCTGTAATTTGGTGACGTTGGAGTTGATGCGGAAGTAGGTATGAATAGTAGCTACTGCGGTCAATACCGGAATAAACAATAGTGGCCAAAGTTGCCCCATATAGGCGGTAAGAAAGAGCCCGAGCGCAACAAAGAATGATGAGTAGATAACGTAGCCGACAAAAGATTTAGTGGCGAATTTGATTTTTGATTCTGGGTGTTTGATGAGTTTCTTCTGATTGAGTAGGACATAGTAATATTCCTCGGCATATTCGCGAGAGAACTCTTTGAAGGTAATTTTCGTCGTCTTCATGCAACAATTATAACATTCTGATACAATGGGTATAAGCATAAGCAAATACGAGATGAATACCAGTCAAAAATTTCCAGAATATGTAGTGCTATGGAACTGCGGCGCAGGAGTGGCCTATGTTTTGAGCTCTGGAATTGCACTAATTTCGTGCCTAGAGCATTTTAGTGGTATTCAGATGTCGTTAATGATTAACCCAAGTACGTCTTTTGCTCAAGAGTTTGCTTTGGTATTGATAGGATTACTAATATCGGTCGCAGTGTGCGTCTTGAATTTGATATACGCGCAGTATTATTTCCATCATAAAGATTCGAGAGTAAAGATAGGATATGCGGCAACAATCGGCTTCTTAATTTTAGTGGGCTTTCAGGTTTGTCGTTCGGTGAATGATATCGCGACGTATTTTAATATTCATTATTATTTTGGTGGCACGGAAGGTGTTATTAATTTACTGAACGTGGCAATTTGGGGAATATTGGGATTCGATATTATAAATGCGGTAATGGGTGCCTTAGCGTTCGCGCGGGTGATTAGGAATGGCAGAGTGGCAAGAGACATTTATGTTCAGGAAGATGGCAAAGTTGTAGTAGAAGAAGAAGTTAGCGAAGAGGTGGTGGTGAGAAGTGACAAGAATAAAATTGCAGCCGAAGTGGCCGATCATGCGATGGGTCATCCGAAGCCATCTCCGGAAGAAATAGGTGACAGCGAATCGAGAAACGTGCCTAATCAGGAGTTAAACGATCCGATCGATAGCCCGGTTGGGGAGCGCAAGAAGGCGGAAGAGAAAGAAAGAGAAGAGCGAATGAAAAGCAAGAAGAAAGAATTGCCGCCACTCCTGAGCGCGAACCCGGATAATGAATTGCTGGGCAAGATTAACCGCGAAGAACGAGTCTTGAAGATTGGTAGACCGACTTTCGCAGAAGCGGAGGAGAGACGCACCGATGAAGAATATCATCCGCGCGAGCCGGAGCGTCGACCAACGGAGCCAGTGCATTTGCCGACTCCGCCGAGAAAGAGACGCGAAGAAAAAACTTACGAAGACGAAGACACTTTGCCAGTAGATAAGTCTGACGATTAGAGATTACTAGTCTCAGAATTATCGGGGGTGATTTTGGTATAATGTAGGTATGAAGATTTTTTCTTGGAATGTAAATGGGTTACGGGCAGTTTTAAAGAAAGGCGCCCTTCAGGCTTTTATGGAAAAGTATGCGCCAGATGTAATCTGTCTGCAGGAAACCAAAGCGCAACAAGGACAGGCGGAAGTGGATTTCGCTGAATATGAGGAACTTTGGAATTCGGCAGAACGTGCGGGCTATTCTGGCACGGCGATTTTTACGAAAATTAAGCCGCTGACGGTACGTTACGGTTTTCCGGAAGAGATTTCGGATGCGATAGACGGTTGGGAAGATACGTTTGGCGATGCACGCAAAGAAGGGCGGGTGCTGACGGCGGAATTTGAAGATTTTTATTTAATCGATGCGTATGTTCCGAACGAAAAAGACGATCTTGGTCGTCTGAAATATCGTGAATTAGTCTGGGATAAGGCCCTGCTGGAATACATGAAACAGTTAGATACTACGAAGCCGGTGATTATTTGTGGCGATTTTAATGTGGCGCATGAAGAAATTGATTTGGCGCGACCAAAAGAAAATGAGGGCCATGCGGGATTTACGAAAGAAGGTCGCCAGGGCATGACGAATTATCTAACGAATGGATTTATTGATACTTGGCGCGAAAAGCATCCGGACGAAGTGAAGTATACGTGGTGGTCATTCCGCGGTGGCGCAAGGATGCGCAATGTTGGTTGGAGAATTGATTATTTCTTGGCATCGGAACGCCTCCGCGAGCGGATTGTGGCGGCAGAAATTCACGATGACGTGATGGGCTCTGATCATTGCCCGATCGAATTGGAGATTCGCTGATGGCAGATTATGATTTTTGGCAAAAGCAGGGCTTGAGACCACTGTTTGGCGAAGTCGACATGGAGCGCCCGGAGCAGAGACGCTTTGCTGGTAAGCTGTTGATTATTGGCGGAAATAAAGGCGCATTTTTTGCGGTTGCAAATGCAATGAGCGAAGCGCACAAAATGGGCGTGGGTGAGGTACGGGCGATTATGCCGAGTTCGCTAAAAAACCAGGTGCCGAGCACGCCAGAAGTTTATTTTGCGGAGGCGGAAAAATCGGGCGCATTTGGCAAGAATGCTTTGAATGATTTATTGATTCAGGCTGAGTGGGCGGAAGCAATTGTGATGATTGGTGATATGGGCAAAAATGCGGAAACTACGATGGTGTTTGCGGATTTCATGAAGCAATGCGACAAACCGTTATTCATTACGCGTGACGCCGTGGATGCGGTGACACCGGACGTGATGAATTGGGCGGTGACACGTGAAGCGGAGACGTCATTATTGCTGACGATGCCGCAATTGCAGAAGCTATTGAGGACGTTATATTATCCAAAAGTCATCACATTGTCGATGCCGACTAATCAATTGATTGAGACGTTGCATAAATTTACGTTATCGTACGAGCTGTCGATTGTGACTTTTCATAATAATCAGATTATCGTGGCACAGCATGGCGAGGTGATGACGGAAGATATTAAAGATACGACTTGGACGCAAATTACATTGTGGGGCGGTACTTTGGCGATTCAGGAAGCGATATTGAAGCTTTGGAACTCGAGCATCGAGACACGGAAGATTCTAGCAAGCGCATTACTATATAAATAAAAAACCGCCTCGTGATGGGGCGGCTTTTTGTGGAGTTAATGTGTCTTCATGAAGTTCCGGAAGCGGTTTAGGTCGACGATGATGCTGATGATGCTGAGCAGGGCAACCAGAAGTAGGGTGGCTAGGGCGCCAAGAGCTAATTCCGAACGGATACCGGGAATAGTGAGTGCCAACGCCATAAGGGCGAGGAAAACACACATTGTGACCATCCGAATCTTGTCGACCATGCCGGCACCGATGCCTTCGCCAATCTTTTTGCTATATAATGCGAACCAAACGATGAATGCGATGTCGCGGAAAGCCATAACGCCAAGCGCCAGGTAGAAGATGAGGCGATAGGGGTCGGATTCTAGGAAGGCAGTGCCGGAGGATGCAATCAGGAATGCAACGACAACTGGGTAGAAGACTACCTTATCGCCGAGCGGATCTAGTGCTTTACCGGCTTTAGTGAAGGCCTTGAGTTTGCGGGCGAAGAATCCGTCCACGGCATCGGAAAGCATTGCTGAGGCTAGAACGATGGTCCCGACTACGTTGCTGGCTTCGCCGAGAGGCTGCGCCGCATAAAGATGCGGAACAATCAGCGACAGGGCAATGCGTATGATGGAAATCCAGTTTGGTACGCCAATATTCCCGTCGGCGCCAGCGAGCCACATGCTATTTTTGAAGTTCAATGTTTGCAGAATAGCAAAGAAGGCGTGACAAACGGCGGTAATGATGAGTGCGTAGCAGCCACAAGCGATGGCGATGTTGGATAATTCGACGCCACTAGCGATAGCTACGAAGAATCCACCATAGAGAGCCAGTCGGATGAGATAGGGGACGGGGGTGCGAATGGGATTTGAGCCCCGATCGCCGCCGTATTCGAACCAGTAGATGCTGGCGATGATGACAGCGATATCGCAGAGAAGGATGACAAGCACCGGATATATAGCGACCATGTTAATCAACTCCTTTCAAAGAACATTCGGCGTGTATGTAATCGGTTGCCACTGGGGTGGCAAACACGTGGGTGCGAATTGGATAGATTATGGCACATAACAGGGGTGAAAGCAAGCTTAAGCAACATGATATACTATAATTATGAATGATAAAACAGGCTTAGAAATAGGGGGTAGACCACTTTGGAAATACTTCCTCTATATAACATTGTTTTGTATTGGATTCGCCGTATTAGGCGGCGGAGTAATTTGGATCTTTTTCAAAGGAAACGAATTCTTTGCCAGATTATATTTGATGGTAGCTATTCTTGGTTTATGTTCATTGATTTTGATAGATAATATAATACATGCCGAGAGCAAGAAGACGTTTGTGCGGATTATTTCTTATATAGCTGTGGCATTAAACGTGCTTTGGGCGGCAACGTGGTGCCTAAATGTGGTAAATGTATTCGATGGGCTGAAGAGCGGTTGCACTGAGCCGCCGTATGGTCTCGAGTATGAAAATTACTCTTTTAAAAGCAAGGAAGAGTTTGAGGATTTTATTGATTCGGCATCGAGATACCATAAATGCGCAAGGTCGTATGAGGATGCGGTTAAGACAATGTGGACAATAACCTCAATTAGCGCCGTTTTTGGGTTATTATTAACTGCATTGGCGGGCATTCTAAGTTACAAAAACTATAATTCAAAAGTTAAGATAGCAAAGTATGTAGCGTTGGCTATTGCTGGAATACTTGCTCTGTTTGAGTTTGGGGCCATTAGTATGATCCAGGAGGGGCACAGTCATTATAAGACGGAAACAATGATAATACTTGCGATTATCCCACCGGCCTGCCTAGTGGTAACGCAAATGCTAATGATGGTATACAAAAGTAAACAGAAATAAAAAATATAAAACCGCCCCGGAGGGGGCGGTTCTATGTTAGAGGAGGAAACTGGCAAATTCGCCGTTCTTCAGATGAAAGTGTTTGAAGAAATTGCCAGTACGGGTAGCATCTTCGCTAAGAATGGTGTGGATGGCAGTGCCAATACCGCCGTGCGAGAAGACTAATACGTGCTGATCGGGATGATGCTCGCGGAGCATAGCCAGAAAACTGTCGACGCGAAGCTCAAGGCTGAGCAGGGATTCTTCGCCGTAGTTGGATTTAGTGAAGCTGCAATCGTAGTTCCAGACTTTGATGAGCTTGATCAGGGACAGATTCCCGTCGATTTCGCCGAAATCACGTTCCAGCAGGCGATTATCGCAGACGATTTTGGGCAAGCCGGCGATGTAGCCGGTGGCTAGTTCAGCAGTTTCGAGAGCGCGGCGCAGAGGAGAGCTGTAGATAGCGTCGATTTGCGGTAGGCAGTCGATGATGCTGGCGCAGGCTAGGGCTTGTTGGCGACCCTTGTCCGTAAGCGACGGGTCAATCCGGCCGCAGAGACGGTGGAGACGATTCGCTGCTACTTGGCCATGGCGAAAGAAATACAGATGTGTTGACATAGGTTTCCTCCTTGTAATGTGCAATTATAAAGATATTTTAGCATAAACTATTGACAAATGTAAGCATGTGTGCTATAATTAAGTTTTGTAAGACATAAAAAATACAACCCCTTGGGGTTGTTTTTTGATCTTGGTGGGCGAAGTGGGAATCGAACCCACACGACATTGCTGTCACAAGATTTTGAGTCTAGCGCGTCTACCAATTCCGCCATTCGCCCATGTGATGCGATAGGGTTATTCTATCATAAAAAGTGTGTTTATGCTAGAATAAGGGAAATGGATAATAAGAAAGGTGGGCAGTCTATTACTCCTCCGAGTTGGAATGCTTGGAGCAAAGCGGCCGCGGCGAACGCTGCGAAGAATCCGCAGGCGGATGATTCCGCTAATAAATCGCAACAGCTCACCTCGGCGCAGAAACAACAGATTACTGCGACGGAGTTGGCGCGCAAAAGAGTATTAGAGGCCTATAAGAACCAGGGCGCAGCCGTACAAGAATACAAGGCTGCCACGACACAGTCTCCAGCTCCGCAAATCACGGTTGATGATTGGCGGAAGTATCATTCGGCGTGGCAAGATTATTATCAGAAGTATTACGGTGAATACTACGGTAAGGCGGCTCAGGATTATATTGCGCGCGAAAAGATGAAGATGGAGCGCGATTTGGTCGAGAAGGCCCGTAAGAACGGTGGCGAGCTCGACGTGGATGAGATTTTGGGCGATAAAGAGATTGATGCGCCAGTTGTAATTAAATCCGACGAGCCGGAGCAGACTTCAGAAGAGATTCAGCAGACTTTCCGAGACAGGATTCGTAAAAAGGCCGAGAAACGCGCTAAAAAGACGCGTAAGCGCTTGAAATGGATTCCACTGACAATTGGTATCATTGTGCTGATTCTGGGCATTCTGCTGCAGTATAACCAGGTAATTGCGGCACACATTATTGCGTATATGTCGCCGGGCGATAGTTCTTCGAACACGATTACGGCGCTGGATCCGACTTTGCAGATAGCGACGCATGATTCGCCGTATTTGATGATTCCGAAACTGAATGTAGAAGTGCCAGTGGTCTTCGGTTCGGCAACGGATGTGGCCTCGATGAACGTGGCGATGGGTAACGGTGTGGCAAACTTCTCGGTGGCAGGCGCGGATGCGAAGCCGGGCGAAGTGGGTAACTTTGTGATATCTGGCCACTCGGCGGGTAACGTTTATCAGAATACGAATTATAAGTTTATTTTCTCTGGTTTACCAAGGATGGTGGATGGTGATTTGATTTATATGGATTACGAAGGGAAGCGCTACGTCTACAAGATGATTGGCCACACGATTGTTTATCCGAACGAAGTGAAAGTGTTGGCGCAGATCGCACGTGAGCATCCGGGCAAGCCGCTGATTACGCTTTTGACTTGCTATCCGCTAGGTACTTCACGCCAGCGCTACATTATCTATGGTGAACAGATTAGCCCATCGGCGGAAGATGCAATCACGCCAAATCCGAATGAAGAAGAAAAAGAACCAGAAGATACCATAACGATGCCGGAAGGTGATCCGTCACCACTGGAACAATTCTGGAAATGGCTAACCGGCCAAGCTTAAATCTCTAGTTTCTTGCGGCGAAGGATGTGTTCAGTAACCGTTTCGGTTTGAGGCTCCGAGCCGCTTTCTTCTGATTCGGTCTCGCTGGCTTCGACTTGTTTTTCGATGGTGTCGAAGTAATAGAGCCAACGATTGTTTTCGGAGAGGCAAACCGGGAGCGTGCCGTCGACATTTTCGACGAGTTCGCGAAGATTATTGCCGTCAAAATCCTGAACAAATAATTTGTTCGACTCGACGTACCATAAGAGGTAATTGTCGAGCCAATTGGCCTGGACGGTGACGCCGGTACTAGAATCGAAGTAGTCTTTAGTTTCGAAGTCGAAAGCAGTGCGATCCTTGCCATTACTGAAGACGACGATATGTTTTTCTGTATCGCGCGAGATGATGGTAGGGGCATATTCAAGGTCGCGTTTGAGAATGGATTTGAGCGGGTTCTTGGTTGGCTTGTCGAAGGATGGGTATTTGCCGCCAAGCAGATAGATAGTCTTATCGAGACTATAGGCGACCCAATCTTCACCCCAGTAAGTACCGGTCGTCATAGTGATATTGGCGACATTGACATTAGTGAGATCTCTGACTATAGATGAACCGGTTTCGCCCTCGCGGAAGATGCTGATAGAGCGAGTTTGAGTGAGCGCATCGGTGACGACATAGATAACCGTGTCGTGATTGTTGGCGATGCTTTCGATGCCGGAAATGATGGTTTTATGAATGGTGAGATTGCCAAGGTCGATGAGGTGAAGATTGCCATTTTCGACCGCCCAGAGCTTAGAGGCGGAGTCATTTTCGGCGAGAATGGTTGAGAAGGTGTAGCCGAATTTGGCGGTAAGATTGATGCTGTTTTCTGGCTTCTCGAGGTCGGCCAGATACCAATAAACGTTTTCATCAGTATCGGTCCAGGTCATGATGACTTTGTCGCCAGACTCGTTCCAGGAAACAATTTTAATATTGGCGCTACGTGCAGTTTCTTTACTGGCGATGTTGAGCAGTTTGGCGATTTCGATTTTCTTGGACGGAGTGTTTTCGTCCTGAATGTTCATGAGGGTAAGTGAGGCGGAGTCGTATTCGCCATAAAGTAAAGATTTGCGATCTGGAGAGAAGCTAATTAGACGAAAATCGCTGAAGCTTGCGATTTTTTCGGTGGCTGGGCTGATTGGGAAGAGACGAACCCAGTTAATGTTGGTGAGCAGACCGGAATCGATGCGGACATCTTTCTCCCACGTATCGTAGCCGGACTTGGTGATTTTAATATGGTGTTCGCCGGAGCTAAGCATCTTATTGATAGTGGTGCGGCTAAATTGCGATTTACCGTCAATCTCGACAACGGCGCCGCTTGGATTGGAAGAGATTTGCAAAAGGCCGGACTGTTCGAGGCTACCATTTTCATTAAACGAAAAGCCCATGGCGAGCAGCATGAGTACAAAAACTATCGCAATTACGGAAAGGCCCATAAAAATGTTAGTCATGATAACGCGGGCGTTTCGTATCTTTTTAGCTCTTTTTCGATCCATAGGAGTGTAATTAATTCCACACTGTTTGAATATAATTATATACCAGAATAACGCTTATGTTTAAAAATTTGGTGCGCCTGTGAATAAAATTTTTTAAAACGCTATTGATTTCCGCCAAAATATGTTTTAAGATAGCTTTAGCAGAATAAAGCGAGGTAAAATGGACGGAATCAAAAAAGTTAATAAAGGGACGACTACGGTACATTCTAGTAACGTAGATCACCGGAGGATTCAAAAGTCCGCTACGCTTAACCGTAAATTCGTGAAAAGACCTACTGTTCGACCGAGACTAGCTGCTTCCGCAGGCGCTGCATCGAAAAGTTTACGCCAATATGGCCAACAGCGTCGTGCTGACATTATTCAGAGACAGAATACCGTGAAGATTCAGCCTACACAGCAAGGTGCGGCTCGTCAGCAGCAGGTTGCTAAGCAGGCGGTCCAACAGGGCGCAGCGCAACAGCAACAGCGCGCGACGGTAAAGACAGCGGCGGTCGCTCAAAGAGCGCAGCAGCAACAAACAAGACAGCAAGTTGCCGCCAGAAAGCAAATCATCTCCGAAACCAAAGATGTTTATCAGAAGAATCAGACGCTTGAAGCCGCCAAGGCAAGAATGGCAGCACGTAAGGCTGCAGCACAGCCAGAGCATTTGAGCGCACAAGAGTTGAAGGATCGCGCTATTAAGCAGGCTCTCCGCAAAGTTGAGCGCCTAGATGATGATGGCACAATGAGTGCACAGTTTGATGGAGTGGCAACTCAGCAGAAACAGCATTTCTGGAAGAAGCGCAGCTTCGCGATTTCGGCTTGTATGGCCGTGATTGCGATTGCTTTGTTGGGCTATTTGGTGGCTTTGAATTTGCCAGATATCTCTGTGCGCGTAGCAGCGATGCAGACTGGCATTGAGAAGCTTTATCCAAGCTATGTGCCGAGCAATTATCGTTTGGACGGCCTTGTCAAAGAAGAAGCTGGCCGCGTGACGATGAACTTTAAGAATGAAGAAGGTAAGAAGTTTATCTTGATGGAGGAAAAGTCCAGCTGGGATTCAGCGGCGGTACTCTCAAACTACGTCAAGAAAAACTGGGGTAGCGATTACTCAATCGCCAAGGGCCAAGGTTTGACGATTTATATTTCTGGCTCGAATGCGGTCTGGGTGAATGGTGGCGTCTTCTACATGATTACTAATGAAGACGGATCATTAACCGCGACCGATCTGCACGATATTGCAGTTTCACTCTAAAAACATAACCGAGTAGCCTAATAAGCTACCCGGTTTTTTTGTTATAATTAAATCATTGAACAAGGAGGTTTATGATTGAATTTAAGTATGAGCCGAGCGAGCTGATTGATGAGGCGGAATACCAGGCAAAGATTGAAGAAGCACGGTCATATGTGGCGCGGGCGCAGCAGGATGATTTTGGCGGCTGGGTAGATCTCCCATTGAATTACGATAAGGATGAATTTGCGCGCATTAAAACGGCAGCAAAGAAAATTAACGAAGATTCAGATTATCTGGTTTGCATTGGCATTGGTGGTAGCTATCTTGGCCATCGTGCCGTGATTGAGACACTTGGGGGTGAGCGTGGTCGCACAAAGATTGTGTACGCGGGCAACTCCTTGAGTCCGCGAATGCTCGAGAAAGCGATTGCTGAGGTTGGCGATAAGGACTTTTCGATTAACGTGATTTCGAAGTCCGGTACGACAACGGAGCCGGCTGTGGCATTCCGCGTGTTTAAGCAGATTTTGATTGATAAATACGGCGAAGATGAAGCAGCGAAGCGTATTTATGCGACGACCGATGCGAATAAGGGCGCGTTGCACGATGAGGCAGTAGCGAAGGGTTATGAAACTTTTGTAGTGCCAGATAATATCGGTGGGCGCTATTCGGTGTTGACCGCCGTTGGCTTGCTTGCGATTGCGGTAGCCGGCGTGAATATCGATGCATTGATGGATGGCGCCGAAGAAGAGCGCGCGCGATTGATTTCCGATGGTGGTGCAGCGGCTGAATATGCGGCGATGCGCAATGTTTTGCTTGAAAAAGGTTATAACATCGAGATTTTGGCAAACTTCGAGCCACAGTTCGTGATGTTTAATGAATGGTGGAAACAGCTTTACGGCGAAAGCGAAGGCAAGGAAGGTAAGGGCATTTATCCGGCCAGCGTAGTGGATTCGACGGATCTGCATTCGATGGGTCAGTACATTCAGGAAGGTCGCCGTGCGTTGTTTGAAACTTTCGTGGAAGTGCAGGGCGAATATCGCGGCGTGACGGTGCCGGCCTTTGGCGAGAATCTCGACGGTTTGCAGTATCTAGAAGGCAAAGAGCTGGATTACATTAATAAAACAGCCAATGCGGCTACGCGTGAAGCGCATCGCGCTGGTGGTGTGCCGGTATTAGAGATTTTGGTACCAGAAATTGACGAGCGCGCATTGGGTGGATTGATTTATTTCTTTGAAATGGCCTGTGCCTTGAGTGGCTTTACGTTGGGCGTGAATCCATTTAATCAGCCGGGCGTAGAAGCCTATAAAAACCGCATGTTTGAGCTCTTGGGTAAGCCAGGATACGAAGCAAAATAACAGGGGTAAAACTTGATTTTTAGCCCGAAGTGTGCTATAATAGATAAATGCTATTGAATCTCTTGCAGGTCTGGTTGATTTCGATGCTGCCGCTGATTGAACTCAGGGGCGCAATTCCGATTTCGCAAGCTTATGATCTGCCAGTGATTCCATCTTACATTGTTTGTATTATTGGCAATTTAATGCCGATTCCGTTTGTCTATATTTATTCGGAAAAGTTTTTGAAGTGGGGCAAAAATAAGAAGTATGTAGGGAAGTTTTGTGCTTGGTGCTTGAAGCGGGGCTATAAGGCCGGCGACAAACTATCAAAGAAGACAAGCGGGGCGGGGTTATTCTTCGCATTAATGTTATTTGTGGCGATTCCATTGCCGGGTACAGGTGCTTGGACGGGCGCGTTGGGTGCAAGTGTACTGAATATGGGCTGGAAGCCGGCAACGTTGGCGATTGCGTTAGGTGTATTGTTGGCCGGTGCGATCATGATGACGGCATCTTACTTTGGATTCAACTTGATATAAAAAAATCTCCCCATTACGGGGAGATTTTTGAAGGGAGAAAGAGATTTTTTGGGGTTATTTTTTGAATGGATTAGTAAGACCGAGCGTACGGTTGGTCTCAGCGATGCGCATGAGCTCGTTGTATTTGCAAATGCGTTCGGAGCGGCTCAAAGAGCCAGTCTTGATCTGGCCGGTGCCAAGGCCGACGGCGAGATGAGCAATCGTGGTATCTTCGGTTTCGCCGGAGCGATGCGACATAATGCAGCGGAAGCCATTGTTCTTAGCAAGAAGAACAGCATCGATAGTCTCGGTAAGCGAGCCGATTTGGTTTGGCTTAATGAGAATAGCATTGGCAGCTTTTTCGTCGATACCTTTTTGGAGTAACTTGGTGTTAGTAACGAAGAGGTCGTCGCCGACGAGCTGAATGCGATCGCCGAAGCGGGCAGTGAGCATATTCCAACCAGACCAGTCGTTTTCGCCGAGGCCATCCTCGATAGATACGACAGGGTAGTTTTCGATAATCCACTGATACCAGTTGGCGAGGTCGTTGCTGGACTTCCAGTCGCCATTGGTTTTGAGCTCGTAATGATCTTCTTTGGCGAATTCGGAAGCGGCGATATCCATCGCAATGCAGATATCGGTGCCAAGTTCGTAGCCGGCTTTTTCAACGGCGAGCTTGATAAGTTCGAGTGGTTCATTATTGCCATCTTTGACGAATGGAGCGTAGCCACCTTCGTCACCGACAGTAGTGGCATACTTGCGTTCTTTGAGTATACCTTTAAGTGCATGGAAGACTTCGGCGCCCATGCGGACAGCTTCGTTCATGTTGCCAGCACTGACTGGGATAATCATATATTCCTGGAAATCAGTTGACCAATCGGCGTGAGCGCCACCGTTCATGACGTTCATCATTGGCATTGGAAGGCACATGTCATCATTGGTGCCAGCAAGATCGGCAACATATTCGTAGAAGCGGCGGCTCTTGGCGTGAGCGACGGCTTTAGCGGTTGCAAGAGAAACGGCCAAAATGGCGTTGGCGCCAAGGTTGGATTTATTCTCGGTGCCATCAAGGTCAAGCATGAGCTGATCGATTTGGCGTTGATTGCTAGCGTCGTTGCCAATTAAAACATCGCTGATTTTATTGTTGACGTTCCAGACGGCTTTTAGGACACCTTTGCCGCCGTAGTTTTCCATGTCACCATCGCGGAGCTCGAGAGCTTCGCCGGCGCCAGTAGAAGCACCAGAAGGTACAGCGGCGCGGCCAGCGTGGCCACTTTCTAGAATTACATCGGCTTCGACGGTAGGATTTCCACGTGAGTCCAGAATTTGTCTGGCGTGGATAAATTTAATATTGAAATTTTTCTCTTGCATGAGTTGATGCCTTTCTCCCTTAATTCAATGTATAAAAAATCTCTTAGGTAAATTATATCATAGTGCTTGTGATTTTTTTGCCAATTCTGTTATATTTATGATATATTTAAGCTAAAGCACAATTAAGGAGGGCAATTTTAGCTATGGCGACAAAAACTACCGCCAAAAAGAAAACCACTGCTTCGAAGGGTGGTAAAACAACCGTAACTAAGGCAACTAAGAAGGCCATAAAGAATCTTCCAGTTGGTGTTTATGCTGAGAAGAATCCAGAGAGCCACAAAGTTACTGGCAAATATACTTTCTTCTACGTATTGTTTGCTTGTACTACTTTGATTTTCGCTGGTGTAGCAACTTGGTTGTTCATCTTCTCGAGCGAACTCTTGGGTAAGTATGAATCGATTCAGACCTGCGCTCGCAACCATACCAAGTGCGAGATTCGCTACATCGAAGATGATGAGGAAACTACTGAGTAGTTAATTTGCGATGCTTGACGACGATAACGCCAAGGAAATGGAGGCTGCGCTTCGCGAGGAAGAAGAGCTAGACATGCCGAATGGAATGACATCGGATGAATGGCGCCAAATCCGAGAGGAAGCGCAAGCCGAAGAAGAGTTTATCGCCGATCGAGAAGATAGGGTCAAGCCGATGATTTTCCAAAAGAAAACAGAGGATGGCTCGTTAAAGAAAATAGATATGAGGCCGGAGGCGCATTCAGTGGATGCGTCCGATGGCGTATTAGGTTCCGGCGACTTGGAAGTAGAAAGAGTCGCAGAGCCAATAAATAATGAAGTTGAATTAATAAAAGAAAAGGTGAAAGATATGGATCCAGATAAAAATCCTGATGTCGCAGCAGATCCAGCAGCTGACACTCCTACGAATGATTCGAGCTTCGGTGGCGATACTGCGGCCGAACCAGTCGCAACGGATTCGCCAGTTGATGCTGCGCCAGCAGGCGAGCCGGTAGCAGAACCGGAACCAGTAGCAGAGTCAGCTCCAGCTCCAGAAACTGAAGCTCCTGCAGATATTATTAATGATGGCGTCGAACAAGCGCCTTCTGCTGATGTTCCAGCGGCGACTGACACGCCAACGCCAATTCCTGGCGGCATGCCAACATCACCAGTATCGACTGATGCTGCTGCGGTTGCTCCAGTGGCTGAACCAAAAAAGAAAAAGAAAACAGGCCTTATTATCGGCTTAGTAGTCTTTTTGCTTTTGGTTGTTGGCGGTGTAGTTGGTGGCATTTTGTTCTACAACTCACATGAAGCGCCAGAACAGCAAGTTAAAGATGCTGTTTCGAATGTCTTGAAGGCAAAGACGCTCGGTGCCACCAAGGTAAGCGCACTCGAGAGCGGTCAATTGCCATACATTGGAATGTCCGTAAATAGTTCTTCGACTCCATTTGGCGATGCTTCGTTCTCATTTGATCTTGCTATCAAGGGTACCGAAACATTCTATATGAAGGTCGGTGGTATTTCTGACTTAATGTCGAAAGCTATGGCTTCTATGGGTGGCATGAGCGGTGCTTCTAGCTCCGATGAGGCTACCAAGAAACTCGTTGATTCGATCGTGAAGCCATTTGATGGCAACTGGATTGCACTTGATGTAACCGACGAAGAAAGCAAGGAAACTCTCCGTTGCGTCAACGAGAGCATTAAGAGTCTTTCTTCTGATAGCTTCCGCAAGAAGATGAGCGATGCCTTTGATAAATACCAGTTTGTGAAATACAAGAAGGATTCAAAGGTTGAGAGCCGCGATGGCATTAACTACTACGAAGTAGAAATCGATGAAGATTTGCAAAAGAAGTTCAGTAAAGAACTCGAGGGTGCTGAAGAATTGAAAACCCTTGAAAATTGTTCTGGCAACATTAAGCTTAGCAACGCTCGCAAGTCGACTTTGGTTAGCCCATCCAAGCCTTCTGTCACTAAGACCGAAGACGAAGACGAGGAAGAAGACGAAGAAGACGAAGAGTATGATTTCGACTTCGATGACGATGAAGACGATTGGTCGTATTCATATAGCGACGACGATGATGATGACTTCGAAACCTTTGGCACCACTGGTGGCAGCGACTTTGGCTTCGGCACTAGCGAAGAGGGCAGAACCAATACAATTAAGTTAGGTATTTCTTCCTGGAGCCATGAGCTTCAAGCTATCGAGGTAGTTTCTGAGACTAAAGACGGCAAGAAAGACACCTTCAATGTTACCTTCAAGACTATTGCTGAAGGTGACGTCAAGGATGCTAAGACCATTGAAAAGATTGCTGAAGAAATTAAAGGTACCGTCGTTGATGCAGTCGCAGAATATGGCTGCGCTCAAATGAAAGAGCAATACGGCAAGCAGTATAGCGAATACTTTACCAACGATAAGCAATGTATCGATATGGTTAAAAAGGAATATGAGGATCAGCTCAAAGATATGGACTTAGGTGACCTCATGGGCGGTTTAGGCGCCGGCGCAATTCGCACTAGAGCTTAAAATAGTCTGATAAATAAAGACCACTCCGGACGGGGTGGTCTTTTTGTGCGGTATAATATGTTTATGGCAACCGTATCTTTAACGGAACGACAGAAAGAGAAGCTAAAACAACTCCCAAAGGAACCGGGGGTATATTTTCATAAGAACCGCGAAGGGGAAGTGATTTATGTCGGCAAGGCGGCGATTTTGCGTAATCGTGTGCGACAGTATTTTCAGTCGCCAGAGCGCAAAGATGCGAAGACGCGAGCATTAGTGGCCGAAATTTATGATACCGATTGGATTGTAGTCGATACGGAGATGGATGCGCTATTTCTCGAAAGTGAGATGATTAAGCGCTATATGCCAAAATGGAATATTTTGCTGCGTGACGATAAATCGGTGACTTACGTACGTATTGATATGAAGTCAGAAGTACCATACGTGTCGATGACGCGCAATCCAGAGGATGATGGCGCGGAATATTTTGGACCGTACTATGGTAAAGCGGCCATCGCAACGGCACTCAGGATCTTGCGGAGGATTTTTCCGTATTACGACAAGCCATATAATGGCCGAAAGACTTTAAATACCGATTTAGGTTTGACGCCAGGCATTGAGGTGGGGAAGATGACGCCGAAAGATTATAAAGCATCGTTACGTCGGATGATTAGCTATCTGAAGGGTAATCGCAAAAAGTTGATTCGCGAGTTGGAAAAACAGATGTATGAAGCGTCGGCGAAGGGTGAGTACGAGAAGGCGGCGGAATATCGTAATCAGTATTTTGGGCTTAAGGGTATCGGTACAAAAATCGTGTTTTCAGATAAGGAATTCTTAGATATTTCATCCGACCAAGCGCTGGGCGAATTAATGGATATGTTGAAGCTAGAGAAGCCGCCAGTGCGAATTGAGGGCTATGATATTAGTCATCAGTCGGGCAAGAATGTAACCGGTTCGATGGTGTGCTTTATCAATGGTACGGCGGATCGTACAAAATATCGTCGCTTTAAGCTGCACAAACAGCAGAATAACGACCCGGAAAGCATGCGTGAAGTAATTACGCGTCGGATGCACCATTTGAGTGACTGGGGCAGGCCAGATTTGATTATTTTGGATGGTTCAGTAGGACAATTATCGGCAATTCGGGAGATAGTGGCAGCGGAGCAGATTCCGATAATTGGACGCGATAAGAGTGGTGATCACAGCAAGAATGCGCGCGTGCGAATCGTGCTCACTAAGGGTACGGAAGACTATGAGATGATTGAGTTATTGCCAGATAGTCACATTGCAAAATTGATTGCGCGAATAGATGAAGAAAGCCATCGGTTTGCCATCCAGTACCATACTTTATTAAAGCGGAAAGATGCGCTAAAATAGGATACTAGTTATGATAAAAAAACAGATAGCAATGTTCGCAGTCCGTTGGTTTATTTCGACCGTGGCGATGATTATTTGTATTAATATGTTTGGCCATTTTGAGGAGGGGTCGGAAGCGATGCGCGAATCGGCCTGGCTATATGTGGTGGCTGGTCTGATTTTTTCGGTTGTAAACTCGGTAGTAAAACCGATTGCGACGATTTTTGCATTGCCACTACTGTTCTTAACGTTGGGGATTTTTACGGTGATCTTAAACGCGGCGATGGTAGGTTTAACGATTTTGATTTTGCCAGACGTAAGTATGACATTTTGGGGCGCAATCGGGAGCTGCTTAGTGATTTCGGCGATAAACTTCCTTGTCAACTTAGCTGTGCCTGATGTAAAATAGTATCTATGGAAATAGGTGTTGTATTAACTATCGTAACTTTCGTATCAGCAATTTTGTTGATTTTATTAATTTTGTTGCAGCAACGCGGTGCATCTCTCGGCGCTGGGTTTGGCGGCTCCGGTGAGCTCAATATTGAGCGTCGCGGTCTAGAGAAATCTCTCTACAACGCAACTATCGTCATGGCATTCATCTTTGTCGCGTCGATTCTAGCAATCTTAATCGTTTGATAAATGAAGTTACAATTTGAAAAGAGTGGGCAAATAAAGAAGAAGCGGAAGAGTTTTTCGACCCGCTGGAATGAGTTCCTAGATAAATTAGGGAAGCATTTTGCGATGATGTTCGTTGGCCGCCTTCAAAACGCGCGTGAGGTGCGTTTATGGGTCGCAGAATGGGTGTTACTCGTCGCAGTAGTATTCGTATTCGCCTTGGTGCAGATTTTTTGGTATACCGACGCCTATGAGACCGAGGTCTTTGTGGCGGGTGGTGATTTTAGCGAAGCCACGCTTGGCAAAGTTAACTCGATGAACCCACTTTATGCAGCAACAAGCTCCGAGAAGACTCTCGCGAAGCTGCTGTTTGCGAACCTAGTTTCGCCAGACGTGTCTGGCCATCTAAAAGGGGAGCTAGCCAAGACGGTAACAATGGATGAAACGGGGAAAATCTGGGAAGTAACTCTGCGTGATAATTTGGTTTGGTCAGATGGCGAACCGATCACGGCGGATGACATTATTTACACGGTTGGTTTGATAACTGATACGACCGCTAAGACGACGATTTCGGCGGATTTTTCGAACGTTAAACTCGAGAAAGTGGACGATAAGACCGTGAAGTTCACTTTGCCGTCGACATATATTGATTTCCGGGATAGTTTGGAATTTCCGTTGGTGCCTTCGCATGTCTTGAAGGATATCAGCCCGGCATTGGTTTACGAGAGTGATTACTCAAAGAATCCAGTTGGCTCTGGTCCATTCGTACTAAATGCTTTGCAGGCTAGCACGGCGACAGAATCAAGCATGCAGACGATTTATTTAACTCGTAACGATAAATATTATTTGGGCGAAACTACGCTTGCGACTTTTACGCTGAAGACTTATGAAAAGATGAGTGATATCGTCGATGCACTTAGGTCATCCGATGTGACAGCGACGGCAGAACTTGGTGCAGAGGATTTTAATGAACTGCCGGTATCGATTGGCAGGCGCTCGAGTGCAATTAATGGTGGCGTGTTCGCCTTTATGAATACCGAGGCGGACCATTTAAAGAATGTTAAGGTGCGCCAAGCAATTCAGAAGGGCGTGAATATGGCAGTAGTGCGCGAAGGCATCGATGAGAATTTGGCGCTCGATTATCCGATTCTAGAAGATCAGTTTGAGGGTTTGGAATATCCGGAGTTGCCGGAATATAACCTAGAAGAAGCTAAGAAGCTGCTAGAAGAAGCCAAATATGTCTATAAAGACGATGATTTAATGACCGAAGAAGATGAGCGCGTACAGCTGACGATTGCGGTAGCTAAGCGTGATACTATCACTGGTGTAGCGGAGCGCTTTGCGGGCGAACTTAAGAAGTTGGGCTTCGAGGTGATTTTGAGTATTTTCGACGAGAGCATGGTTGCGGAAGATTTCTTTGCAACAGTAGTGCGCCCACGCGATTATGACATTTTGATTTACGAGGTAGATTTGGGCGTAAGTGCGGATCCGTTTGTATATTACAGTTCGACGCAGGCTTCTGATGCTGGCTGGAACTTTAGTAATTACAATAACAGCTTGGCGGATGATGCCTTGTTGTCGGCACATACGACCACCGATAAAAAATTACGTAAGACTAAGTATGAATCGTTCTTAAAGTATTGGGTTAGCGATGCGCCAGTGATTGGCATCTATCGTTCAACTTTAAACTACTATTTCATCCAGAACCGTAAAATCTATGCAGAAGATACGGTATTAACGGATAAGATGGACCGTTTTGCGGACGTGCGTTACTGGGCGAGCGAGCGTAAAGCGGTGAATATGACCCCATAAACAGCGCGAGCGTTTTACAAAAGTGGGGAAGTGTGATAAGATAAACTTACCTGCGCCCGTGGTGGAATTGGTAGACACGCTAGCTTGAGGTGCTAGTGGCTATTCAAACGGCTGTGCTAGTTCGAGTCTAGTCGGGCGCACCATGATTTGAGTTAGAATCGCCTATCTGGGCGATTTTTTGTTTTCGCTCGATAGAAATCGCGCTTCAAACAAAGAAATCACCCACCTAGACGATTCTATTCTCAAATCAACACCCGACTGAACGATTTTATCTCTTAAATTTAAACAAAAAATCGTCTACCTAGACGATTCTATTCTCAAATCAATACCCATCTGAAAAAATGAAAAATCCCCGCAGTTTAGTGCGGGGATTTTTACCGATGCGAATGCCTGTGAATTACACGAGTTTGTGCGTTTCGTTGAATTCATCTTCGCGGATGCAGTAGATCTTTTCGGGACCTTCCACGATGATGAAGTCGCCGACGTTGAGCAACGTGGCGGTGTATTCGCCGGTGACTTTGTCGGGCTCCATCCAGGAGTCGACGATGTAGGTCAGGCCAGCGTCATACAGCTCCTGTGTGACCTGAATGCAGCGGCGATTTTCCTCTTCGGAAGTAACGAGGAGCAGGTCCTTGTTGATGCTGCAGAACATGTCGGCAAACATCTTCTGTTCATCTTCGTCAGGAATGGTGTTGATAACCTTTGCAAGGTTGATCAAAGCGGCCGCGCTGTTGATACCAATGTAGCGGATTGATCTCGGGTCGTCGAGATACTTCTTAACCTTGTTGGTCGTCCAGGTGTAGGAGTCGGGGCGTCCGCCAGTCATCAAGACTTTGCCGTTCAGGACGCGCATGACGATCTGAAAGCTGGCTTCGTCGTAGTCGCAGCCGAGGGGCTGTTCCTTGGTCTTGACCTTCATCGCAAGAATTTGGCCCCAGAGACCGATGTCCGACCACTTGGGGAAGACGATGTTGTCGAGACGAAGCTTGATGCAGGGAACGATGTGGCTCGCGGCGATGCGGAGCGCATTCTGGGTTGTCTGAGACTTGCTACTTACCTTCATACCTTTTCTCCTTCCGTACACGGTCTATGAATAACAGCCTGTTCGCATTGGTGGTAAGGGGCGTTGCCTGCTGTTAGGGGCAATATTACTATTATAGCACATTTTTGCTATTTTTGCAATAGGTGGAGTGGGCGGTGCGCTTCGATACGGTTAGATTTAACCGATTAAGTCTTGGCAAAAAAGAGAAGATTGTATATAATGGATACAACTGATGCGGGTTTAGCTCAGTTGTTTAGAGCGCTTCCTTGCCAAGGAAGAGGTCGAGAGTTAGAGTCTCTTAACCCGCACCATTTTTTTGTTGGCGATTTTTAGCAGGGTATGTATATAAAAAATCCCCTTATGGTTAGGGGATTTTTGTAGTTCTTAATTATTTTCGTTTAAAGCACATGTTGCCAGAGGTTGGGGAACCAGAATAGCTGGTCTGCTGTGGCACGATGAGACAGATCGACATTTTATCTTCGGAAGCTTCCCAAGTGACCGCTTTGTCTTCGTTCATGCCGAAGGTAGTGTAGTGAATAATCATGTTGCCGTCGTCTTTCCAATCAAGTGGTTCGGATTCGGTTAGAGTTTGCGATTCTGGTGATTCCGCAGTGGCATACGGCGATACGATAGTCATGGAAAGTATGCCAGTGTGATCTTCGTATAGTTCGAGGGCATATTCACCTTTAAAGCCATCTTCGCTGCTACCAAATATATCTTCGGACGTCATTTTTTGCTCGCCATATTGAATGTAGTCGAGTACATATGATCCGACGACTGAAGTTGGTTTGCCGGGGCCAGTTGGAAGGTTAATTGCGATAACAAGTAAAATAATAGCCGCAACAATGTCAGCAATAATCAAGCCGAGAAGGGTAAGAAGCTTCGGTGTGTCATTATGCGTTGGGGCTGTGTTATACATGTTTTCTCCTTATGCTTATATTATACATGAATAAGCATAAAAAAATCCCCCTAATGGGGGATTTTGATAGGCAAATTATTTAGTACGTTTGAATTTGATGCCTTGGCCTTCAGCAGAGAGAGTGACATACTGGCCATCTTCAGAGAGCTCATAGTCGCAATCTTCGAGCTCGCCTTCGCTATTGCCGACAGTAATCTTGCCATCTTTCCAGTTGAATGACTGCTCAGTTTTTTCTTCGTCGATATCAATGGTTGCACCTTGATCGCTGTACTGTTTGAGGGCTTCTTCGTTGATTTCAGTAAAGTAACGGCCAGTACCGTTTTCCTTGAATTCGATATACATGGTGACGAGTGCGCTAATCATGGCAACTTCGGTGGTATCTTCGTTGCCTTCTGAATCAATCATGGAATACAATTCGTATTTGCCAACGATGGAGTTAGCGTTGGTATTGCTGCCGCCGTTATTGCTGCCGCCGTTATCGTCGTCGTCGTCATCATCATCTTCATCGTCGTCATCATCGTCTTCGTCGCCGCCATTATCGCCGCCTTTGTTGCTGCCGTTGTTACCGCCGTTGTTGCTGCCGCCGTTCTGGGAGGTATTGCTGTCTTTCTTACCGCCTTTATCGTCTTTGTTGGCGCCTGGAATGATAACCAAGAAGACTACAAGGACAATAGCTATAATAGCGACTGCGCCAAGGGCAAGACCAATGATGAGGCCGGTTTTGCCGCCTTTTGGCTTGTCGGCACCGTTAGCGAATAAAGACTGATTGGAGGCTGGTGTACTTTGAGTAGAATCAAGCACAGGGGCTGCTGCAGGAGTAGGATCAGCGGCCGGTTCGGCTACTGGCTCTGCTGGGGCCGGTTCTTCGGCTGGGGCCGGTTCGGCAACAGGTTCTGGTGCCGGTGTTGGCTCCGGAGTTGGTGTTGGTGTTGGTTCTGGTGCCTGATCCGGCGTCATATTATTATTCTCCTTATGGTAATTTGCATCTATTATACATGATAAGAGCAGAAAAATAAAATCCCCCTTATGGTTAAAGGGGGATTATTTATCAGAGAAGAGAAGTATTATTTCTTTTCTTCTTCGATGCGCTCAAACTTGATGCTTTTTTCTTCGCCTTCAGTCGAGATGATGACATACTTCTTGTCGTCAGACAATTTGTATTCACCACTTTCTGTAGCATCTTTGTCGCCTTCTTTTTGGAGACCGGTAATCTTGCCGTCTTTCCAGTTGAAAGCTTGAGATTGCTTGGTTTCAGCTTCAGAGTTTTCTTCGCTGTTGAGGAAGGAAGATCCAGAATAATCAGTGACGATTTCGCCGGTATTATCTTTCTTGAATTCGATAGTAATGTTGGCACCGAAAGCTTTGACGAGAGCGATTTCCTGAGTGCTTTCTTTACCGTCTTTATCGACGTAGGCATAAATGTTGTATTTGCCAATGACTGGGTCGGCGCCATTAGCCATGATAATGATGATGGCAACAACTGCGATGATAGCTGCTACTACAACGCCGCAAAGACCGATAATGAGACCGGTATTTTTCTTTTTTGCTGTTGCTGGGGCTGGATTTTCTTGTTCCATATTTATACTCCTTTAATAATTTTATTATACACTTGGTTGATTTTTTTAAAAATTTGTGGCATAATAATGGAACCTATCTTTGGTGGGGAGTTCTTTAAAAATATCTGGAGGTGGCAAAAGCCATGAAGAGTGCTACTGAATACGGTGGAGACCTGATTCTCCTGCCTCTCAAGGAGTTTGTGCGGCCCGGAAAGGGTGACGACGTGACTGTGGTGGTGGACCACGAAGAGCTTTCTCATTATGGTTGTTTGAATATCGAATGGTATAGAGAAGATTTCGCATTGGCGAATGACTTGGCGACTGGCGAAGGTCTGAATTATGATTGCCCAGTAATGGTAGCAATCGAGGATCCGGAGAGCGGTTCGCCAATGGTGTTGACGAGGCGCGTGCGGCGCAATGGCAAGGACTATTTCCTGGCAGTGATTTTCAACGCGGCGTTTTCTTTGCCGGACGAGAATCGGCCGGGAAGCTTCTGTCTGAGGATGACGAGCGGTATCGATCCGAACAGGGTTTTCTCCGAGCGTATCATGTATTCACCCGGTGAAAACATTACCTGGGAACCCGACCAGCTGGCAATGCTGGAACTGGATAGCTAATCAAGTATGGACTGTTCACGAACTACCCACCAAAAGATATGATAAAGCCGGAGCGCTGATGAAGTGCTCCGGATTTTTTATACATAAAAACTTTGTGCGTATGTTATTATAGAATTAATAAAAATGCGAGGTGTAATGAAAAAATTTATTTTGGTGGGCATGGCCCTAACTGCTTTATTAAACGTTGGAATTATTGCGTCTTCTGCGAACGCGTGCCTTAACGCGGACGGCACGGCAGTCGAAGGTACGGACGGCGAAGTGACGAACTGTTTGGAAGCAGTAGAAGAAGCACCAATTGATCCGTTTGTCGTAAGCGTGGACAAGATTGATTTTGGTTATTTCTCCGAGGTAGGTCGTTCTTACACTCAGACTTTTACGATTAGCAATAATTCAGCTGAGACGGTAGCGGTCAAAGTTTCGTCGACCAAGCCGGAAGTTGAAGGCCTTAAAGATGAAAATAAACTCGGCGCCGATTGGATTGTAGTCGTCGGCGGCGTTAAATTCTTTGAAATACCAGCAAACACCTCCAAAACTGTTGGCTTACGTGCTGTCGTACCGGCAGACGCAAAACCAGGCTCGCAATATGCAAAACTCATTGTTGAAAACACCACAAAAAATGAAACATATGAAATTGACGTCAGCATGACCGTGGCGACTGAGGGCTTGGCCTTTGGTGGCGAAGTGGCTGGAAGCGCAGCTTCTCCGGTTAACTTAGACGAAAAACTGCGCGCTAATATGACCGTAAAAAACAGTGGTAATGCAGGCTTCGTAGCAGAATATTCCGTACGCGCAAAATCGAAATTTGCTGCTAATACTGAAGATTGGAAAGAAGATATTTATAAAGCTTCAGCAACCGTATATCCTGGCTCAGAACATAAGTTTGAGGTGCCAAGCGATGAGGTGGAGAAGTTGGGATATGGCTTGTTCGCCGTTGAACAAAAAGTTGTGTATGTTAACTCAAAAGGCGAAAAGATTGAGGAAGTGTCGGCGCGCACGGTACTTAATTTGCCGGTTTGGGCTTTGATTGTAGCCGGCGTAGTGGTGCTACTCGCTATCTTGATTCCAATTATCGTGAAGATCGCCAAGAAGAAACGTGCAGGCGATAATGAAGATGATTATGACGATGGCGAGGAAGAGGAAGAAGAGAAGCCAAAGAAGTCGAAAAAAGCCGAAAAGAAGGCTGCTAAAAAAGCTGCCAAGAAAGCTGGAAAGAAAGAAAAAGAAAAGAAGATTGACATCGAGCTGAACGAAGAAGATATAGAAGATTAAAAAAGTCCCGCCGAAACCGGCGGGCTTTTTCTTTGCAAAAAAATGGTGAGTCCGGCTTCGATTTTCAATTGTTCAAATCTGACCGGCCTCACTTTTTTCTTCGAAAAAAATGGTGAGTCCGGTGAGACTTGAACTCACGACACCCTGCTTAAAAGGCAGGTGCTCTAACCAGCTGAGCTACGGACCCAATGGACTACATTATACGCTTATCTTTGAAAAAATCAAGCGCTATTCGGAGTCCTGATTGGAATGCTGGCTTTCGAATCGTTTTTGGGCGTCTTCCATTTGCTTGTTCATTTCTTCTACGTTCTTCTGGAATTGCTCAGACATATCTTCTTCGCGCTGGAGATGATCTTCTTTGGTTTGGTTGAAGGAAATGATCATATGCACCATACCGAAGGCGACGACACCAAAAATGATTACCGCAATAACGGAGACTACGATGGTATGAATAGTGAAAAATGTACCAAAAATTTTGGCGGCAGGAACAAGATTAACGCTGTCGGCTTTAATCTTATTGACGGCATCTTTAATGTCGCCTGCGATGTCTTGAGCATCGTATTGAACAACGAATTCACGGCGGCAAGATTCGCAAGTAGCGTTGCGTTCACCGGCTTCAAATTTTAGATTGGCGCCACAGTTTGGGCATTTTTTCTCAACGAATTTCATAACTATATGATAGCATAGCTTGCGAGGAGGGAAGGCTTGTGGTAAAATAATTGGTACGGGCGGTTAGCTCAGTTGGCTAGAGCGCGTCTTTGACGTAGACGAGGTCATAGGTTCGAATCCTATACCGCCCACCATTTGAAGGCCTAGAATTGTTTATCTAGGCGTTTTTTGTTACCATTGCTCGCCCGGTAGGCGCGCAAGGTATCAAGAAAACACCTATCTAAGCAATTCTAGCCTCTTCAAAAAAAGACCCATCTGAACAATTCTACTTACTTCAAACGAAGAAACCACCAATCTGACGAATTCTATTCTCGAATAAACACCCGCCTGGACGATTCTATCTAACGATGAATAATCCTTTACTTCATAAGCGTAATCTGTTATAATACTGAGTAAGTTTTTTATAAGTCGCGGGAATGAGCGAGAAACTCGTTCCCGTTTTATTTGCAAAAGGATAGGGCAATGAACGACAAATCGAAAATCCGCAATGTGGCGATTATTGCGCACGTCGACCATGGGAAGACGACGCTAGTTGATGCTCTCTTGAAACAGAGCAATACTTTTCGTGACAATCAGGCGGAAATGGGTCAGACCTTGATTATGGATTCTGGCGATCAGGAACATGAGCGCGGTATTACAATTACCGCTAAACAAACCGCCGTACATTACAACGGTTACAAAATTAATATTATCGATACGCCAGGACACGCGGATTTTTCTGGCGAGGTTGAACGTACGCTCAATATGGCGGATGGCGTGCTTTTGATTGTCGATGCCCAGGAAGGTCCGATGCCGCAGACGAAGTTTGTGTTGCAGAAGGCTCTAGAGCTCAATTTGACGCCAATCGTGGTGATTAACAAGATTGATAAGCCAGCGGCGCGTCTTGGCGAAGTTGAGGATGAAATTGGTGATTTGTTCCTTGAACTTGCTACCAACGAAGAGCAGCTGAAGTATCCAACTTACTATGCAATTGCACGCGATGGTCGCGCTGGTAAAACGCCGGAGCTCGATAATGATTTGCACGTGATCTTCGATGCGATTATTAACGAAATTCCAGAACCGCAGGTAGATACGGATGATTCGAAGGGCGCACAGCTGCTCGTAGCGGCGCTTGCGGCCGATAGTTATCTCGGTAAATATGCCATTGGTAAGATTTTTCGTGGCAAATTGAAGAAGAATGAACAAGTTTCAATTATGAAGGCGGACGGCACCGTTAAGCGCGGTAAAATCGACAGTCTATACACTTATCGTGGCCTGGGGCGTGAAGAGGCGACGGAAGCCATTGCTGGCGATATCGTAGCATTAGCTGGTCTTTCTGATGCAAGTATTGGCGACACGGTGGCGACGGGTGAAAATCCAGAAGCTTTGCCGACGATTCAGCTTGAAGCGCCAACGCTAAGTATTTACATTGGCCCAAACACTTCGCCGCTCAAAGGTCGCGAAGGTGAATTTACGACTTCGCGCCAGATTGGCGACCGACTTAAGCGCGAGCTTGAGACGAACATCGCTTTGCGCTTGGAACCAGAAGGCCTTGGTTATAAGGTTTCTGGTCGTGGTGAGCTTCATCTCTCAGTTTTGATTGAAACCATGCGCCGCGAAGGCTATGAGATGGAAGTTGGCCGCCCAGAGGTGGTTTATAAAGAAGAGAACGGCGTTGAAATGGAGCCAGTTGAGGAACTTACCGTTGAGGTTTCGCCAGAGTTTGTCGGTGCGGTTTCACAGGAACTCGGCGTACGTAAGGCTGAACTTATTGATCAGGAAATGACTACTACTGGCAGTACGCGCTTCCGTTACAATATCACGACCGCAGCTTTGATTGGTCTTCGCAATAATCTTTTGACCGAGACTAAAGGTACGGCAATTATGAATACTTTGCCAAAAGGCTACAAGCCTGCTACCTCGCATTACCGTCAAGAACGTAACGGCGCCTTGGTGGCGTCTGAGGCGGGTCAGAGCACAGCTTATGCGCTCGATGCCGCGCAGGCTCGTGGCATTCTATATATTCCGCCACAGGTCGATGTTTATATGGGCATGATTGTCGGCCTTTCGAAGAAGGATGAGCTCGATATTAACGTTTGTCGCGAGAAGCAGCTTACCAATATGCGTACGCATGCTTCTGATGGTGCAATTCAGTTGACGCCGTATACACAGCTATCACTTGAGCAGTGCTTGGACTTCTTGATGGAAGACGAGCTACTCGAAGTTACACCAAAGAGTTTACGTTTACGTAAGCGTGATCTTGATCCGATTGTGCGTAAACGCAAACGTAATCATGCATTGTAAAAAAACAACGCCACTCATAGCGGGGAATGGGTGGCTTTTTGTTTCTGCTTAAGTTTGCGTTTATAGGTGTTTCCTGTCAAAATTAGCGCAGAGGAAATATCTGGAGCAACGAAAAAGAAAGGGGTGATTCGATGTTTCTTCGTACGTTAGCCTATATCATTTCTGTGATACTCGTGATTTATCCGGTTTTCAAGGCGTTCAATTGGCTGGAAATGAAGTACATCGCGCCTGTGGTTTGCCTCAAAACGATGTATCGAGCCAAGATCCACATCATGCAGAATGGACGAGGATACTATGAGCATCCGGTGGAAGTAGCAATCAGCTCGGAGTGCTTCATTCGCTCAATGATTTTCTGCGCGATTAATGTGGTGATGATTGTTTTGCTGGCGATTTTCGTTCCAAGCAATTGGAGTCTCTGGGTAATTCCGGGAGGGGCCGTGAAGCTCGGTCTGATACTGGCGTTCGTCGTGAATCTGTTCGAAGACTTGCTGTATTCTTTCAATAAGAAGATGGTGGTCGGAGTAATGGAACGAATTGACGAAGATGGCATTGCGCACTTTTCTGGTACGTGGGTGCCCGATTTCAAGATTGATCCCAAGAAATACTTCAACGACGACTGTCCGCCGGAGATAGGTCAGAAATATCTGTTGATGACCTACAATGATTCGATTTTCTGCTGGGCCAGATTGGAAACGATTATCATAGGATAAGAAAAAGGAGTTGGTTTCATGATCCAAGGATTGCGTGAAGTGCTGGAGTTTATGTGCATTGTCGACGACCTGAAGACGCGCATTCGGACGGGCTGGCTGAACTGGCGAGTCGACGAAGAGCGTCTGGAGTCGGTGGCGGAGCATACGTTCAGCGCGCTAATAGCAGCAAACTGTTTGTATCCACTTCATCCGAATCGTGATGAGATTAGGATTGACCGCGTGAACAAAATGCTGATTTTCCACGAAATTGGCGAAACGGTCATTGGCGATGTGCCGGTAATTAGCAGCAAGCATGCCAATAAGGCGGAGGCCGAACATGAGGCATGGAAGATGCTGCTGAAGGGGCTTCCTTACGAGGATGAGGTCTTTGGTTTACTAATGGAGCTTGATGAACGTCAGACGCCTGATGCAAAGTATGCGTTCCATATCGATAAAATCGATGCCAAGAAGACTGCGAAACGTTACAATGACCGAGGCTCATTCCATAGTCTCCAACAGTGCTACAACGACAGTGCGACGATTCGCCAGAATCCGGTTATCAACGGCCTAATGAAGAGGGATGTTGATACGCCGGTTGACGTTTGGTTCTCGCCGGAGTTCGTCGAATATGGCGACGATCCGTTCTTCATGGAAGTGCATAATCTGCTGTACGAAATGAATACGAATATCGAACCGCCGAAGCTGAAAACTGACTTGTAAGAAAAAACCGGAGCGCGTGATGTGCTCCGGATTTTTGTGTCTTTCATAGGTTTGCGGTGAAGAGTAGGGGGGCAACTAAAATCCTGCCCCGGGCTTTCGCGCGTGGTATTAATATAATAGCATAAACGCTATAAAAAGTCAAGATGAGCGGGGAAGCATGTTGTGAAATAAACTGCAAAAAAGTCAATAGCGCGAATGCGACGGGAATGTTCGGTTTTTAAAACATTTTTGAAATAAAAATGCAATTGTTGAAAAAGCATGATCGAAATAATTTTTTGTTCGGTTTTATCTCTGTTAGGGCATGCACTTTTGCACTGTTTTGTGGAAAACTTAGTAAAAATGGGTCTTGAAATTTCCAGAAAATTTGCTTAAACTAAGGACAAGTGGAAACAAAATAAACACCACGAAACAAACATAAGATTAATACTAGAGGACGATTGGAACACAAAACCATGAGGAAGAAGATCGAGATTAGAGACCAATCGCGCAATTACCAGCTGATTTACTTAGTAAAGCGCTAGTTGGTCTTATTTTGAGCACATTCACATCGTTCGAGTCCGAACACCTAGGAGTTTTGGGCGCGTTAGGAACACGCGAAACAGAATTCAATAAGTACATTCTAGAAATACACACCTCCCAAACATATAACTCCACCTCACACAGATTAAGTCTCTCAACGCTATAACAATGAGTCGGCTATATGCTGGAAATAAGTTATAGTTCTTAAATGTGTAGGACAAAATAAAAACAACAAAAACACAAACACCTAAAATTTCTAGATGTTCGGATTCGAACAAGATATAATGAAGGAATGAATGAAGTTCATATTCCAGTGTTATTATCAAGTGTTTTAGAGTATCTGCAGCCGCAGAAAGGTCAAACATATTTAGATCTTACGGCGGGATACGGCGGACACGCTGATAAAATTTTGGAAGTAACGCAGAATTATAATGGTGCGGTCCTGAATGACCGTGATCAGAATGCAATTGATTTCCTGGATGCGAAGTACCAAAAGGTGAAGCCGAAATTAATTCATAATGATTTTTATAGCACTGCGCTGCAACTTGTGGAGAATGGAATTAGCTTTGATTTAATACTGGCGGACTTTGGAGTTTCTTCACCGCAACTGGATATACAGGAAAGAGGTTTTTCGTTTGCGAAGGAAGCGCGTCTTGATATGCGAATGGATGAGACGCAGGTTTTGGATGCATGGACGATTGTTAATAAGTGGAGCGAACGGAAACTAGCGGAGATTTTTGAGCATTATGCAGAGGAGCGTCGTGGTCGTGCTGAATTGCTAGCCCGAGAAATCTGCATGCATCGGCCTATCAACACAACTACTGAGCTCGCCGATTTGATAAAAGCAAAATCGCCATACTCACATACGCATCCTGCTACCCGGATTTTTCAGGCAATAAGGATCGTCGTGAACGACGAGCTCTTGATTATCGAGCAAACATTGCCGTTATTGCCGAAGTTATTGAAACCGGGCGGCCGGGCTGCAATTATATCTTTCCATAGCCTAGAGGATCGACTCGTCAAGGAATTTTTCAAGGACGAAAGTAGTAAGGGAATCGAGTCGACATTACGCATTATTACTAAGAAGCCAATTGTTGCGGACGAATCTGAGAATGCTATTAACCCACGTGCTAGGAGTGCAAAGCTGAGGGTGGCCGAGAGGATTTAATCCTGATGGCGCCTGGAGTGGAGTAGACCGGGCACTATCGTAAAAAACAAAAACAAAAAGGAGTGTTACTATGGCAAAGATCATTGTTACCAACAGATCTCGCGCACAGCAAGTGAAAGTTAACTTTCGCTAATCATACACACTAATATCATCAATTTTTGATGCAAAACAACCTATATGCCCCGGCTTCGGGGTACCCTCAAAATAGGTGAAGTTTTTGCGGAGTGTGTAAAAAAATATTTTGACCTTCTCAGTAGGGAGTCAGGCGTTTTCTCTCTTGTCGTCTGACTACCCGCTGAGCCTAGATTAATTTTTGAGGGAAAGAAACAAAAACAAACGGATTTTATTTTGATGCCAGCATATTATGCGAACTATGCAACACGGCGGACGATGCAGGGCGGGCGAGGATCTTACTCGTCTGATTCTTGGGCGCGTAATCATAATGCCGTACGCCATAATCCTAGAGTGACGCTGGGGCCAGTTAGTCACACAATCACGGTTTTTGTGATTGTATTACTGATTGGCTTGATATATTTGTCACAAAGTGCGAAAGTGACGAATTATGATGTTGCGATCTCGAATTCAGACACGGAGATTGCGAATTTGGAAGCGCAGAGGGATGCGCTCGTGGTTGAAAATGCGAAAATTACTGCTGCGGCGGCCAGTGAAGATATGAATGAGGTTGCGGCTGCGATGGTTCCCGCCACAGCGGCGGACTTTGTGAAAGAATAAGGTATAATAATTTTATGCCAAAACTCGAGATTTCCGAGAACGCTCGATATATTTTATTGCGGTTAGTGCCAATAGCTATGCTCATTGTTTTTGGGGCAAGGCTATTTTTTATCCAGATTGTCGATCACGAACGGTACGTTGCGGAAGCGGATTCGGTGCGCATTAAACAGCGCGAGTTAATTGCAAAACGCGGACAAATTTACATGATGAGTGGAGCCGACAAAACGGTGCCATTGGTTATGAATGAACGTACGTGGACGATTTTTGTCGATCCGAGTTATGTAGATGATAAAAACAAAGTCCAAGTAGAGTTGGGCAAGATTCTGGAGGGCCAAATGGTTACGACGTGGGATAAAGTTTGGTCTGACATGAAAAACATGTACGTTGAAGTAGCGCGCAATGTGAATTACGACACGGTGACAAAAGTGAAGGAAGCGAATTTGAAGGGGGTAGGGCGCAAGGAAACTTCGCGCCGGGTGTATCCGTACGGTACGTTGGCGGCGCAAGTGGTGGGATTCGTAAACGCGAATGGCGTCGGCTCAGGTATTGAAGGTTCGATGGATAGTCGTTTGACGGGTAAAAACGGTATGCTTAAAACCGTGACAGACGTGAACTCGATTCCACTTTCGATTGGCGACGATAATATCGAAATTCCGGCACAGAATGGCGAAGATATTGTGCTGACGCTTGACGAAAATATTCAACGTGAAGCCGAGAAAGTATTGCAGACGACGATTGATAATGCGAATGGTGCGATTAAAAATGGCAGCGTGCTAGTTATGAATCCGAATAATGGTCGGATTTGGGCGATGGCGAATTATCCGACTTTTAATCCTGGCGAGTACTATAAAGTGACAGATGCGTCGCTATTCACAAATATGACGACGGCAATAACATACGAGCCGGCATCAGTCTGCAAGCCATTTACGTATGCAATGGCGATTAATGAAGGTAAGTTGGATCCGCTGGATACTTATTACAACTATGGTTATACGAAAGTTGGCGACCGTATTATTAAGAATGCGTCTGGTACCGAAGCCTATGTTGGTAAACGTACCTTCCGCGAGGCGCTTGATCAGTCATTAAACACGGGAAGCATTGAAGCGCTCCGTAAAATTGGTGGTGAAAATATTCCAAAGACTGCGCGCGAAACGATGTACGACTATCTGTATAACCGCTTTGGTTTAGGTCATAAAACTGGCGTAGAATTATATGAAGAAGCAGGGAATATTTATAGCCCGAATCATGCAGAAGGTAACGCGGTGCGTTATTCAAATATGACTTTCGGACAAGGTATGAGCTTAACGATGGTGCAAGTAGCAGCGGGTTTTTCGTCGATCATAAATGGTGGCGATTATTATGAGCCGACGATTATTGCGGGCGTGATGAAAGATGAAAAGTTCGTGCCAAGTGCAGAACGTGCGCCGGTGCGTCAGACGATTTCTGCATCTACGAGCGAAACGATGCGTAGCATGTTGCAGGAAGTACGCAGAGTAAAAAATCCTGGAGTAGACATAAAGGGGTATAATATAGGAGTAAAGACCGGTACAGCCGAGACGTACGATGAAAATGGTAGATACACTTCAGAACGTACGAATGTCGGCGCAGTCGGTTTTGGCGGTTCAGCCAAAGAAGGCGCATTGCCAGAATATGTAATTTTAGTAAGGCTTCAGACCAACACTAGATCGTGGGGTAGCAATGCGGTCCCAGTGTTTACTGAACTAAGCAATTACATGTTGCGATATTTAAGAATCGAACCAGTGTTATAGAAAGGAACAAATGCTAGACGATATAAATAAAACAATGGGATACGAGCTAATCTTGGCATTAGGTTCATTCCTTTTGGCGATGTTTTTAACGCCAATTTATACTAATTTTGCCTACAAGCATAAATTATGGAAGCGTCAAAAGACGGTCGATGTGACCGGCAAACAATTGACCGTGATGAATAAACTTCACAAAGATAAAATCAAACGCCATTTCCCAACGATGGCTGGTGTAATTATGCTCGTGACTGTGCCAGTGGTGCTACTTGCGACGAATTGTTTGGATCGTGGTCAGACTTGGCTGCCAATTGCCGCATTTGTAGGCGGCGGTTTGATTGGTTTTATTGACGACATTTTGAACCTATTCGGCAAGAGTTCGGTGGCGGGTTTGCGCGCACCAGTGAAGTTCGCCATGATTTCAGCGCTAGGCTTATTCCTGGGTTGGTTCTTTGCCGTAAAACTTGGTTGGACGGCTGTAATGGTACCGTTTGTGGGGCCGGTGCAAATTGGCATTATTGGCATGATTTTGCTGTTTGCTTTTGCGGTAGTTGCGACTGGTAATGCGGTGAATATTTCTGACGGTCTAGACGGCCTAGCAGGTGGTCTTTCGATGTTGGCATATGGTTCGTATGGTGTAATTGCGCTCTTGCAAGAACAATGGCATTTGGCAGGTTTCTGCTTCATCGTACTTGGCGCATTACTTTCTTATATTTGGTTTAACGTTTATCCGGCGCGCTTCATGATGGGCGATACGGGCTCATTTGCACTCGGCGCAGGTTTGGGTGTGGTCGCAATGATGACGAATTCGTTCTTACTATTGCCGGTGATTGGTGGCTTGTTCGTGATTGAAGCTGGTAGCTCATTGATTCAAATCGTATCGAAGAAGATTTTCCATCGTAAAATATTTATTTCGGCACCACTGCATCATCATTTGCAGGCGAAGGGATGGGAAGAGAGTAAGGTGACGATGCGATTCTGGGTGATTGGCGGTGTACTTGCGATGCTTGGCGTATTCTTAGCAATGGGTGGGGGTATCGTCGGTTAATGAGAAAGCATCGACCAGATTTTACTTTGATTTTATTTGTGGTGGGGCTGATGGCCGCAAGTCTAATTATTGTGTATGCGATTGGGCCGCGCGTTGTCCAAGCGCAAAACATGATTTACGGCAAAAATTACAGCGAATCGTATTATTTTGTGCATCACGCCATTGCGATTGTAGCTTCGATAATTGCGCTAGTGGCTGGCTATTTATTGAAATATGAATGGCTAGCGAAATTTGCGAAACACTTTTTGATTGCGAGCTTTGTTTTATGTTTGATGGTGACCATTTTTGCAAAGTTGGGCGTAGATAGTTTAGTGACTTGCGATAAGGGCGCATGTCGATCGCTAAGGATTGGCGCATTTGGCTTTATGCCGTCAGAATTGCTGAAGGTTGCCGTGTCGTTTTATATGGCGTGGCTAATTAAGGATCGCAAGAAAAATAAAGAACTTGGAACCGCGCGTTTTATTGTGCCGTTTTTGACGGTATTAGGCTTAGTGGCATTGTTTGTGGGCGTATTTGAATCGGACTTTGGTAGCACGTTCGTGATTTACGTGATGAGCTTTGCGATGGTATTTGCAAGCGGAATTGATTTGAAGTCGTTCGGAAAGTTGATTGTGCCGATTGTGGCAGTACTTGGTTTATTGATTTTAACGCAGGGATATCGTATCGAACGCATTACGAATGTAACGAGTGGAGAAGAAGCTTACCATACAGAAAACTCATTGATTAGTATGGGCACGGGTGGTTTTCTGGGCGTAGGACTAGGGAATAGCATCCAGTCAACCGGCTATCTACCGGAAGCGATTTCAGACTCGATTTTCTCGATTATTTGCGAGACGTGGGGCTACCTTGGCGCAATTCTGACTTTGTTTGCATTCTTTGCAATTTCGATGCGAATGATTAGTGTTTCGCAACGTACAAACGATCTGGATAAACGTCTGTTTGTAATAGGGATTTTTGCGTGGATTATCTGTCATGTTATAATTAATGTTGGAGGGATGACAGGTATACTCCCAATGAAGGGAATTACGTTGCCATTCGTGAGTCAAGGCGGTACGAGCATGATGTTCGTCGCCTTTGCTGTAGGAATCGTTTTACAAATATCTGGTTGGACAACCAGGGAGACCGTAAAAGAAGATGAAGATACTAGTAGTCGGCGGGGGCAGCGGCGGACACGTTACGCCCGTAGTAGCCGTCGTTCGTGAGATTTGGAAAGTTCGCCCACGCGCAAACATTGAATTTTGGACGGACCGCAAATATTACAAGAATGCCCGAAAGATTACAGTCGAAAGTGGCTTAGATTTGAAAATTCGCAAGGTGGTAGCAGGGAAATTGCGCCGCTATACGAATTTTACTTTTATAACTTATTTGCAGAATTTTGATGTAGTTCTAAAAAATATTTGGGATTTCTTTAAGTCGATTTTTGGTATTTTTCAAAGCTTTTTCCGTTTGCTTTTCCATCGCCCGGATGTGATTTTCTTGAAGGGCGGCTATGTATGTTTGCCAGTTGGGATCGCCGCACATTGGCTACGTATTCCATACGTGATTCATGACAGTGACGCAACGCCAGGTTTGACGAACCGTGTGCTATCGAAGCATGCGACAAAAATCGCGACGGGCATGCCACTGGAATACTATCATTATCCAGAAGACAAAGCAGAGTGGACGGGTATTCCGATTTCGGATGACTTTAAGCCAGTAACGGAAAGCCATCAGCGCGTTTTGAAGAAAGAATTAGGTTTCGACGAAAAGAAGCCATTGGTAGTTGTGACGGGCGGATCGCAGGGTGCGCAGCATATCAATATGGCGTTGCGTGAGATTTTGCCGCATGTACTAAAAATGACGAGCGTATTGTTAGTGGCAGGTCACGAGCGTTATCCAGAAATGTTGGATTTGAAGGATTATGAAACGTGGGAAGAGGGCGAGCTAAAAACCAACTTTCGCATGATTGAATTTTCGGCAGAGATTTATAAATTGTTTGGCGCAGCAGACGTAGTAGTGTCACGTGCGGGCGCTTCGACCATGACGGAACTTTCGGCAATGGCGAAAGCTGTAATTATGGTACCGAACGAGAAGTTGCCAGGCTATCATCAAGTGAAAAATGCGCAGGCTTACGAGCGCGCAAATGCGGCGATGGTGGTAGAAGACAACAAGATGCACGAAGATCCAGAATTGTTGCTGAAAGCGATTAAAAAGTTGATTAACGACGAAGAAAAACGAGCAGAAATTGCCAAGAATTTGAAAAAGTTTTCAAAAGACAATGCGGCTGAAAATTTGGCCAATACAATTATTTCGGTTGCGAAAGAAAAATAGTTTGATTTGACAGGGAAGTGAAAGCGTGATAAACTGAATTGTACTGGTCACGTCGTCTAGTGGTTAGGACTCCAGGTTTTCATCCTGGCAATCGTGGGTTCGATTCCCACCGTGATCACCAATTTGAAATTGAAAATGCCCGTTCGCGCGGGTATTTTTTGATGTTAGGGGAGGGGTTGCCATATTTATATGTTTATGCTTAAATAATGGCAGTGGATTGTGGAAAATAAAAACCTAAAATAAACCAACACAAAAATGGGTATTTTCCGCAAAAACAAACGACAGTTTGGCATACGTTCGCATCGCAACCTTTTTGTTGCGATATTTTTGGGTTTAGTGTTTGGCATTTCTGGCGTAATTTCATTGATCATGAATGCGATGGCGGCAGATGTGCCAGTGCCATCGGTTGAGATTTTGTCGCAAAACTCTAGCTATCCGGATGGTCATCCGGGCGCGTGGAGAGTGACGAAGTCGGCCGAGTGGACAGATTTCGGAAAGGCAAGAGTGACGTTTAAGGTTGAGTCAGTCGCAAAATACGGCAGCAATAAGCTTGATGTGGTAATGGTGGTGGATAATTCTGGTTCGATGAGTGGCGCGAAAATGAGCCAGGTTAAAGCTGATGCAATCGATTTGACCGATACTTTGCTCTCTGACCCAAACAACAGAATGGCGTTGGTTGCCTTTAATTCTACTGCGGAAATTTTGTCCGGTTTTACTAATAATAAGACATTAATGATTAACATGATTAATGGCATTAGCGTTGATGGCTCTACAAATTATAATCAAGGTCTAATTAAAACCTTGGAAGTTTTGGATGGATACAGTGAGCAAAATAATCGAGATTTAGTAATTCTTTTCTTGACGGATGGTTTTCCAAACGAGGAAACGATGAATGAGGTCGCGCAATATCGGACCATAAAGACCCTCTATCCTTATGCGACCGTTAATGGTATTCAGTACGAAATGGGTGAAGAAATCCTCGAGCCAATTATTCGCGTTTCGGACAATCAATATTTAGCTAATATGGATTCTCTTAATAACGTATTATTCGAGGCGACTATTGTTCCGTATGTATATGATGATTTTGTAATTACGGATTATATCAATAATGATTATTGGACTCTCTCTGATGCCAACAAGGATGGGATAATCGATGCAACGGATGTTACTCAGGATGTTTCCGCTACTATAGGGATGTACGAAAATGGAATTACGTATAATTTTCCGGATGTGGGAGTTGGCGAGCAAATCCAATGGGACATTAGTGGATTATATCGCTCCGGCCAGACAGCAACACTTACGATCGATCTTGATCTGAAAGAGCAATATTTGGGTGTGGTGGATGATTCTTTACTGTTTCCAACGAATGCGCATGAGACTATTGTGAGTTCATTAGAAGATACCGCGGATGAGGATATTGATAGTCCGCTGACGCCAAAATTGAGAGTGGTCTATGATGTCATTTATGACGCAAATGAACCAAATGGCTGTACGGTTCCAGACGATATGATTCCGGAGGATTCCACGCATGTGATTTATTCGACGGTTGAAATTTCGGATGCCGTCTTGTCTTGTTATGGGTATACTTTCAAAGGTTGGAGTATTACTACTGACGGTATAGATATGATTAACGATGACTATTTTAGGATGCCGGGGAAAGATGTAGTTATTAAAGCCGCCTGGGGAAAACCGGATATTTTGAAGTCTATGGGTGGGAAAATGCACGTGAGGGCAACAGCGACTTTTGATAAAGGCTCGAATGTAAATGTTAAATTCAAGAAGTTGTCTGGGCAGTCTGCTGGCTTTGATACGCAGAATACGACGATTACGAACGTTAAGAAGGTTAACAGTTTATCTTCATCTGTAGATATTAATAACAGTAAGTATATTGTGTCTTCCGCCGATTCAATGGTGCCTATTTATGCTTGGTATGATAATGGCACGATTTATTACTATACCGATGCAGAGGAAATATATTTGAATGCGGATGCTTCCTATATGTTCAACCAATTTAGGGCTCTTTCTAGTATAGAAGAAGCTGGCGAATGGAATGCTTCAAATGCAACCTCTATGCGTCGTATCTTTTATTGTGCCGGATATGACGCAACTGATTTCTCGGTGGATGTTTCTGGTTGGAATACATCTAATGTGACAAGCATGAGAGAGATGTTTGAAGATACTGGCTACAGCGCTACTACTTGGTCAATTGGCGACCTCTCAGATTGGGATGTATCCAGCGCAACGGATATGGGCTACATGTTTGAGAGGGCTGGGTATAGTGCTACGAATTTCTCATTAAATCTTTCGGGTTGGGATGCGTCCAGAGCAACGAATATGAGTAGCATGTTTAGAGAGGCTGGGTATAGTGCTACGAATTTCTCATTAAATCTTTCGGGTTGGGATGCGTCCAGAGTAACGGATATGAGTAGAATGTTCTACAAGGCTGGTTATAACGCAGACATTTTTTCATTGAATGTCACTGGTTGGAATGTGGCGAATGCGACTGATTTGAGCAGTATGTTTGAAAATGCTGGATACAATGCTACTAATTGGTCAATTGGTGATCTTTCAGGTTGGGATGTATCGAATGTGGAGAACATGAGTGATATGTTTAGGGATGCTGGCTTTAAGGCAACATCTTGGTTAATTGGTGATATTTCGAGTTGGAATGTATCTAGTGTGACGAATATGAGCAACATGTTTAGAGAGGCTGGATTTATGGCTACATCTTGGTCCATAAGTGACCTTTCGGGGTGGAATACGTCGAATGTGAAGAATACAGAATCTATGTTTGCGACCGCTTTTTATCATCTTCCTGATTTTTCGTTAGACCTTTCTGGTTGGAATATGTCGAAAGTGACGAACATGAGTAGCATGTTCTTTTACGCTGGCTACAGTGCTACGACTTGGTCGGTTGGTGATCTTTCGGGATGGAATGTATCAAATGCGGTGGATATGGATTGTATGTTTAGCTATAGTGGCTACAGTGCTACTACTTGGTCAATTGGCGATATTTCAGGATGGGACGTATCAAGCGTTACTACTATGTCGCGTATGTTTGAATATGCAGGCTATAACGACTCTTCGGTTATTGCATTAGATCTTTCTGGTTGGAATACGTCGAATGTGACAAATATGGCCAGTATGTTTAGGAACGCGGGATATAATGCTACTAGTTTTTCATTAAATCTTTCTGGTTGGAATACGTCGGGTGTAACGGATATGTCGCGCATGTTATCCTATATAGGCTACAACGCCTCAAGCGTTTCATTAAATCTTTCTGGCTGGGATACATCGAATGTAATAAATATGTCATATATGTTTGAGTGTGCATATCATAACGTTCCGAATTTCTCATTAGATCTTTCTGGTTGGAATACGTCAAATGTGACAGATATGCATAGTATGTTTAGTAGCGTGGGCTATAATGCTACTAGTTTTTCATTAAATCTTTCTGGTTGGAATACGTCAAATGTGACAGATATGAGTTATATGTTTTCGAGTACTGGAAGTAAAGCTTCTCCTTGGGAAGTTGTGATCCCGGCCACTAATGGCGCTGGCATATCAAACACGAATTCAAGGTGGTATGGTAATTCAACTTCCGTTTCGGCCTCTTTGAAATCCGGTAGGGAATTCACCCTCGCGACACCATAAAGAACTGCAATTAATTGCGCCTTAAAGCTGTTTATGCTTTTTCTTTCTAATGCTATAATTTAAGATATGAGCAAACTATTCAAACGTACAAAAATTCTTGCGACGGTTGGTCCGTCGGTCTTTGGGGAAGAGAAACTCAAAGAAATGGTGTACGCAGGCGTTAATGGCTTCCGTCTGAACTTCAGTCACGGCACCTACGACGAGCGTGACGAACAAATTAGAATTATTCGCAAATATGCGGCCGAGCGTGGAAAATCGGTAGCAATCGTGCAGGATTTACAGGGGCCAAAGATTCGCTTGGGCGACATCCAAAATAATCATTACGATGTAAAGACTGGCGATGAGCTAATCTTGGATTATGCATGCCAAGAGCATAAAGGCGATAATGTTTTGCCGGTACAATACAACTTGGCTGAGAAAGTAAAAGTTGGTGAGCCAGTGTTGCTCTTTGATGGTAAAGTCGAGGGCGTTACTACGGAGATTGTTTCGCCTACTGCGATCAAAATTAAGGTAGAAAACGATGGCTACATAATGAGCCGTAAGGGTATCAATTTGCCGGATACCGACATGGGTGGCGACATTATTACTGAGAAGGATCTTGCCGACATTGAGTTCGGCGCAAGCCGTGATTTCGATTTCGTAGCAATGAGCTTCATTCAGAGCGCAGATGATATCGATAAGTTGCGCCAGATTTTGGTTTCGCACGGTTCGACCGCGCAGATTATTGCCAAGATTGAGACCAAGAAAGCTGTCCAAGACGATGAAACGATGGAAGCCATTGTCAAAGCAACCGATGGCATCATGGTGGCGCGCGGTGACCTCGCCTATGAGGCTGGTGCGGAAATCGTGCCAATCGTACAGCGCAAATTGATTTCACTTTGCCGCCAGTACTCCAAGCTCGTAATTGTGGCAACGCAAATGATGAGCTCGATGGTGGACAACCCACGCCCAACTCGTGCAGAGGTATCTGATGTGGCGACGGCGGTTTTGCTTGGCGCCGACGCAGTAATGCTTTCGGATGAGACCGCGAACGGCAAGTATCCAATCGAAACCGTCAAAGAGATGAAGAAGGTGATTCTCTATACGCAGGATCATTCAGAAATTTTGCCACTTGGCAAAGAGACGGTCGGTAACTTCAAGAACTACGATGCGATTTCGCGCGCAGTGGTAAGCCTGGCCGAACAGATTAATGCGGATTTGATAGTTGCTGCAACTAAGAGTGGCGCAACCGCTGAAGCCATTGCGGCGCAGCGCCCAAATATGCCGATGGTTTCCGTCACGAGTAATCCACGCGTGGCTGGCCAGTTAGCACTGACTTATGCGAACTCCGCTTTTGTACGTGAATATGATGAAAATTATGCCATTGATGCGGTCCAAGATCTGAAGCTTCAAGGCTATCTTAAGACGCCAGAAGGGAAGGATTACCTAACGGCGGTAATTGTGTCGGGCTTGCGTGATGCAGCTGGTGGCACGAACCAGATTCAAATTAGAAGGATTTAATAAAAGGTAAATTAGGAGGCAATATGGCATTCAGGAAGAAAACCATTGAGGATGTCAACGCAGAGGGGAAGACCGTACTAGTACGCGTAGATTACAACGTGCCGATGAAAGACGGGGAAGTCGTAGAAGATATGCGCATCCGTGCAAGTATCCCAACGCTTGACTACTTATTAAATAGCGGCGCAAAGAGGGTGATTTTAATTTCGCATCTAGGTCGTCCAGATGGGGAAGTGAAGCCGGAATTATCGCTTGCGCCAGTGGCGAAGAAATTGGCGGAATTAATTCCAGAGCGCGACGTACAGTTCGTCGATGCGACGGTTGGTGACAAAGTCAAAGAAGCAGTTGCGGCTATGCCAGACAACGGTATCTTGATGCTCGAGAACTTGCGTTTTTCGCCAGATGAAGAAGCTAACTCGGAGGAGTTCGCACGTCAAATCGTTGAAGCGACCGGAGCGGACTTATTCGTACAAGATGGCTTTGCGGTGATTCACCGTGCGCATGCTTCTACGGATGCGATTGCGCGTATTTTGCCAGGCGTAGCAGGTTATTTGGTAGAGAAAGAAGTCTCTAGCCTTGAAGGTGCGATGGTTGAGCCAGAGCATCCATTGCTCGTTATCATCGGCGGCGCTAAGGTTGAAGATAAGACGCCAATGATTGAGAAATTCTTGCCGATTGCCGATATGATTGCCGTAGGCGGTAAGATTGCTGCCGACGGTTATACTGCTACCGACCCAAAGATTTATGTAGCCGACAGCTTTGTTGAAAACGACGAAGGTGCCAAGCTTGATATTGATGAAAATTGCGCCGCAAAGATCGTTGAGATGATTAACGACGCAAAGACGATTATCTGGAATGGTACGCTTGGCATGGTAGAAGATCCACGCTTCGCCCATAGCTCGATGGCGATAGCAATGGAAATGGGTATTAGTAATGCGACTACGATTGTAGGTGGTGGCGATACGACTGGTTTCGTTGAATCAGTTTTGAAAGATAATCCAGATCTCAAATACACGCTAGTCTCAACTGGTGGTGGCGCAAGCCTAGAGTTGCTTTCCGGTAAGAAATTACCTGGTCTTGAAGTATTAAGGAACAGTTAATTAAATGAAGATTCTGCGCAGAAAACGTGCGGTGGGTGAGCCAAAACAGCCTGAGCGCCGTCGTCATGATTTTGACGAGACGTATCGGGTTGGACGTACTTTTGCCGGCGATGCGCAGATGAATCGCGAAGAAAAAATGGCCCGGGCGGCCGATCGCAAGAAGCGTAATTTTAAGAATATCGTGACGGTAGTCGGTATAGTACTGATTATCGTACTGGTGATAGTTGTAGTATCGAATTATGTTTCGGACATCATTGCGGAGCGCGAAGCGGCAATTAAGCCAGTGGCGCCGCTAGAGCCGTCTGTGGCGATTGTGGATGAAAACTTGGGCGAGAATGTAAGTCGTCGCGTAAAAGACTTTGTAGCGCGTTTAGAAGACGATACGAAGCAATACTATATGGCGATTGACCATGTGGTATTGCCGCTACAAAAAGCGCGTGAAGTAGACGTATTTATCGTGGGGCGAACAGAATTCTTTAAGATGTCACTCGACCGAGATAGTGCCGTGCAAGCGGAAGACATGTACCGAATGACACAGTATCTGGATCAGAGAGAAATTAAGCCAACTTATGTCGATTTAAGGGTAGAGGGGAAGGCTTACTACAAATAGGGGCCGGATAGGGCTTTTGCCCTATTAGTTCCCCAAATGTTCGGTTTTTGTTCGGTTGAAAATGAAGGAGTGCGGAAACGGAGCAGGGCGTGAGCCGGGCGGAATTGTTGTGAAAATGGTTTTGAAGGGGTAGGGGAGTGAGTAAAAAATGAAACCGTGAAAAAGTCAAGAAAATTGACATTTCACGGGCGGAAAATTTGAAAATTTCACAGGTAATTATGTTATAATATGTGATTTTACAGGGGTCGAGCGTATATATTAGATGATATGAATTCCAAATTCGTCGATCCTGGCGAGCGCTTCTAAGGTGTTATTAGGCGTTCTGGCCAGAATCGGCGATTTTTAGTTCGGTTTTTATGAACGAATGATTTGTGGCCATTAACAGATAAAAATATATTTATCAGCAGTGCATTTTTGAATGAATTTCAGCAGTGCTACGCTGATGAATGTTCGGTTCGACGATTGTTTATATATCCGGGCTTTTACATCCTGTATGTCGTAAAATATGCATTGTGCGACATTGGATATTTCGCGAAAAGTCGATTGTCCAACCGTGTCTTCTGACTATGTTTTGGCGGACCCTCCGCCTAGTTCTTTCTATTTGCGCCCTATTTTGCGCTCTCCCGCGTTTTTGCGCTTTCGACATGTATTTATTATATGTCCTGCTGCTAAAATTCGTTCTAGCGCGTTCTATGAGCTTACTTATATTTTGTCCATACGATCGTTTTTCGGACTAACAGAGGTAGTTGATGCTCCTAACAGGGGTAGGATAGGGGAGAATCTGCGATTATCAGGGGAAGAACAGGGGTAGGGGGCAAATTTTGCGAATTTGCGCTTCCCTGGTTGCCGATTTCCGTGAAATATTATGCAAAATTGTAAAAATATTTCACGTTTTTGCGTTTCGGCTGCCATGAGCTGAAGCGGGGAAATTTGTAGGTTAGATTTTTCTTAACGTCGTAAAACGTTTCAGGTGCGAAGTCTCTCTTTGCCCTGCTCTGTTATATGATTTATAATGATTATGTATGAAAGACGAAATGCTACGCGAGCTCGATAAAGATTTTAACGATAAGAATCTTTCCAAGGAGCAGTATGAGCGTTTTCGCAATATGATTATCGGAAAAGCTGATCAGCTCGATAAGCTCAGGATGGATCATGATACTGGTAAAATCTCTGATGATGATTTCTTCCGTTGGAATGAAGAGATTAGTAATGATATGCGCAAAATTGGGGCTGAACGCCGACATATGGTCGATAAAAACATCGATTATCGGAAGAAAAAGATTGAAGGAAAATTCGGTAGACGAGTCTTATTGACCGTTGTGTTGCTGATTACCGTAGGTGTTTCGGTATGGTTTGCGTATTATTCGTATGCGCATCGTTCAATAGCGGATATTCCAGAGCCTATACAGGTTGATTATACGGCAGAAGAGCGCGAGCCTTACTATTTCGTGGAAGGTCAGAAGATTGGTCGCCCGGAATATCATCTAAGAATGCAATATATTGCGTCTTATGACATTAAGGGCGTAGTGGTAGCCTCTAAGCACTATGGGGAAGAGACTGCTTTCGATAAGGCCTTCCCTGTTGATCTCGGTTTGGCCTGGGGCGAATATGCGGCAAATCGCGACGCATTGGATTGCCGTTTAGGATATCGCAAGTTGACCTGTCACCCTAATCGCGAAGTGATATCGAGATTAAAATCGGGACGTCAAATTTATAACTTGGTCTCAAATAACCACTTAACGCCGGCGAGTGAGGAAATCTACCACAAGTTGATGAGCATTAAGGATGGTAATTATGTTGAAATAAAGGGGTATTTAATAAGTATTTCATTAACCGATTCGTCTAGTTCCCAGGCATTTGAGGCGGTTTCGAGTACGTCGCGCAGTGATCATATGGACAGCGTCTTTGATACGTCCAATACGGGTTGCGAGTTAATATACGTTACGTCTGTGGAGTGGCTAGATTAGAAAAACCCGCCGGTTGAGTGGGCGGGTTTCTTGTTATCGACTGATTCCGTGAATGATTTGACAGATCTCTTCGATGGTCTTATCAAGTCTTTCGACTCCGTCGACGTGAAAGTTGACATGGATGGAAGTGGGGCCACCGTGGGCCTGAATGCCGGCGCCGCAGCGCCAATCGTCGCCGATTATGTATCTAGCGTTAGGTAAATGCTTACGCAGGTGCGATTCGACGATGTGGGCGTCGCGGGGGACATTGCCGTGGGCAATGATGATTTTGCCGTTGGGGTTAACGATGTGCCTTTCGGCATAAGTGCCAATCACTTCGGCCCATTTACCGATGCCGCGGACTTTAATCATGCTGCTGACGTGGCTATGCGTGGGGGTCAAGAGTTCCAGTCGCCGTTCCCCGTCGTCGCAGTACTGCGCCGAACAGACCAAGCGAATTCCGAGGAAATTACCGAGTATCGCGCCGATAGCGCCAACGCGGCCGCTCTTTTTGATGTAGCTGAGTTCGCCCCAGGTAAAGTAGTGGCCGATGTGATCGCGATGTCTTTCGACAAATTCGGCGATTTGGTCGACGTTTTGCAGAGAGCCGTCCTTGACTCCGTCGGCGATGTCCAGCAAAAGCAGGGCGAGGCCGGTCGACATACAACGACTATCTACGCAAATGATGCGCCGCCCGTTATCTCCGTACTCTTTTTGGAGACTTTGAAAAAGTGGCGTGGCGGTGCCATAGGCGCCGCTGAGAGCACTGTTCATGACGATATAGATGACGTCTTTGCTCTCTGCTACGTTTTTGCGTACGATATCCTCGACGCTGATAGATGCACCAGCTTCAGGCCCCGAAGAGTACATTGCTGGATGGCTCGTGGAAGCGCGAAAGCCTTGTTCGACGAAAACTTCGGCTGCATAGAAATCATTCGGGCCGAGATCACGCAAGATGTGGCTCTCGCTACCTTTGGTAACGATGACGGGTACATCAACAACTGTGACAAAAGGATGTTTGGCTAACCAAGATTTGGGCAGGTCGCAGGTGCTATCAGTGATAATCTGAAAGCCACAATCCATATGTGTTTCACCTCCTAAAGAACAATGATATCGCAGAGCGATTCCCTGTAATTATGACATTTTTGCGTATAAAAGTCAAAGAATTATTGACATTTTTTGACGTTTATGCTTAAATTGGAATGTCCTTAGGTCAAAATAAAAAGGTCAAACAAAATGAAGAGAGTATTATGGAGCACCGTTTCTCTGTTGGTCGCGGTGATTTTGCCAGCTTCGAGTGTATTCGCGAAGGCTGATGATATATTGGACTATGCGAACAGCATTGGCCAAATAGATAACCATGACACATATAATTATGTCGTAAATAAGACGTCTGATGGCGGGTATGTGGTTGGCGGAGCAACTCAGTTTTGCGTAGAATACTGGGGCGTAGGCAGGGATAAAATTATCCTTTCAGGAACAGAGGAAGATAACATTAATATTATTCCAGACGAAGTATGCATGAACGATGATTCAGGTGTTACCCCTAAAGGAGTCACTTTGAGCGCCGATGAACCGCAACTACTACATCGTTTTAAACCTGTCAATTATATAGCGAAATTTAAGAAGAATGGCACTAAGCAGTGGAGCACGCTTGTCGATTCGATTGAGGAACCAATATTGATTAGCGAGACCGCGAATGATTACCGGTTGCTGACGCGAGATAATAAGGCATACACAGTGAGTAAAAGTGGTGAGCGTGGAGAGGTAATTAATTACGAAATCGTAAAGTATGAAAATGATTCATATAATGGTATTAAGTTTGGCGCAAACGGTTATCTATATGTCGCTTATTCGGATTGGATTGAGCGATATGATTTAGCTGGTAAATATGCTGGACATCTGGGCCGCCTTCCAGATGAGCCACGCAACTATGACGAGACTATCACGAGTTATCATTTTGATGATTTAACGATGAACGATGACGGAGTATATGCAACGCGCAGTGTACATGGTAGAGTGATTAATTCTGGTCAGACTGACATTGTCAGGATATCATTGGATTTCTCGACGGTATCATCCATTTATGTATTTCAGGAAACTGACGGTGGTGATCAGATTCTCTCGGCCGATAGCGAAGGCAATGTTTTAGCACGGATAGATACTTATTACGCTATCGATAATTTAGTTGCCTTGAGGGGATGCAGCTATCAAAGCTTTGATAAGAATGGCAATTTATTGGCTAGAAAAGAGAAAAGTCTGGACGACTGTCTGAGTAATAATCAAGACGAATATGGCTTTATGGATGGCTATTTAGTTTATGATGATTACGGCGGAAAAATTATACGAAAATACGACAAATACTTCGAGGTTGAATTTGTACATGCGCGCGAAGATGCAGAGATCATAAATGACTTGGTTGTACTAGATGATGGTTCGGTGATTGTGGTTGGTGCGAGCTCCGAGAGTAATGATATGTACGAGATAACTGGCGCCGCGAATGGCATCCAGATAAGACTTGGCGGATTGCCGACTGAGCCCGATGCAGAACCAGCGCCCGCTGATGATGGTGAGGTAACGAACCCGAAGACCTTTGATGGCTTAGAACTCTTTGCTGTAATGGGCCTTGCGATTGTAGTTATGGCCGGCTTTGCTGCACGCAAAGTATTCGTTCGCCGTTAATTTGGCAAGACTATTGACTTTTCATCTCGTTTATGCTTATTATGAAAGTGTAAACCGATTATTAAAATTAACAGGAGACCTAACAGCATGGATGCATTACAGATCGCTGCTATGATGGTCGGCACATGTGGCGTAATTGCCGGTACAATTAACCGAAAGAATTTCCGCCGCAAATAATAATTTGATTTAGTCTTATAAAAATACCTCCGCATTTTGGCGGAGGTATTATTTTTTGCTTTCTAAGGCCTCTAAATCGCGCTAGGAGTGGTTTTTATTGCGATTCCTATTACGATTACGATTCTTCTTTTTGTTGCCGTTATTTGAGCCGCTGTGGTCGATTGGAATGTTGGCGCCATCTAGGTCGGCGGATGTAATCATCGGACGTGCGCTTTGCATCTCGGCGACACTGTTATCAATCTTTTTAGCTTCCTCTTCTTCTTTGGCGCGACGCTTAGCCTCTTCGCGTTGGCGTTCAGCCTCTTCATCTTCGAATGTTACGATATTCGGGCTTTCCTTCTGGAGCTTCTTATTGCGTTCTTGGACGAGTTTAGCGAGATCTTTTAGGCTGTTACCGGATTGCTCTTCCCCTTGGGCTTGATTTGGTGAAATCTTTTGCTTGCGGAAATCTTGTTGCGGAGTAGGAACATAACTGTAGACTGGCTTCTCGGCTGGGCGTGGAGCTTCTGGATTGAGAATAGCACCACGTTCACCGGCTTCGCGGCCGGAATCAGAGAGGTTCTTCTTCCACTTCTCTGCTGCTTCGATGTTGTCGCGAATTTCTTTTTCGACTTCGTCGCGGGTGCGCGCATAAGTTAAGCGCGAGTATTTGACGATGCGTGGCATGAGATCGTTCGGCGGTTTTGGAATGCTGAGTGTAGTAGCGGAGAAACCTGGGGTCTTTTCACCGTTGATAATCATCGAGACGACGAAGTGGCGGTTGTTGAGGCTCAAAAGATCCTGCGCCTCAAAGACTGGCTCGAATTGCTTGGAAAGAATTGGGGCGTCATCGGCGGAAACGCGGAAACAAATGGTTGTACCGACGTTACCAAAGACGGCGTCGCGGACAGAATCGGTCATCTGTGAGACATACTGGTTAGCAACGGTAAGGTTGAGACCGTATTTGCGCGCCTCGGAAAGAATCACAGCGAAGGAATCAGTAGCGAAGTTCTGGAACTCGTCGACGTAGAGATAGAATGGACGGCGGTCTTCGACGTTTTCAATATCTGAACGGCTCATGGCAGCGAGCTGGACCTTGGTGACCAAGAAAGCGCCAAGAATACCGGCATTATCTTCGCCGATGAGACCCTTACTTAAGTTAACGACGAGAATCTTGCCTTCATCCATAATCTTGCGGATGTTGAAGCTGGATTTTGGCTGACCAATGATATTACGAATGATTGGGTTAGCCGTGAAGGCGCCGACCTTGTTGAGTACTGGTGCGACCGACTCAGTTACCTGCTTTTCGCTCCAGGAGCCGAACTCGTGTTTCCAGAACTGGAGGACAGTGACGTCCTTGCAATAATCTAGTGTTTCCTTGCGGAATTCCTTATCGGTGAGCATGCGCGAGATATCGAGCAGGGTTGCTTCTGGGCGATCAAGCAAGGCGAGCAAGGTGTAGCGCAAGATGTGCTCAAGACGTGGGCCCCAAGAATCGCCGAACATACGCTTCAATACGCCGATAACTTCCGAAGAAATGTTTGGCTTGCGAGCTGGATCGTCAATTTCAAGTGGGTTGAAGGCCATCGGGTATTGGGTGTCGGCCGGGTTGAAGTAGACAACATCTTTGATGCGGCTTTCTGGGATAAACTTCAAGTTATCCGTGGCAAGGTCGCCGTGCGGATCGATAATACAGTAACCCTGATTGTGATAAATATCACTAAGCGCAAAGAGCGTGAGGAGACCGGATTTACCAGAACCAGTCTGACCAATGATATAGACGTGGCGAGAACGGTCGCGGCGATACATACCGAACTGGTGTTTGATGCCACGGAAGTCGGTAAGACCAAAGGCAGAAATGTTTTCATCGAAGCTTGGATTGCCGGTGAGCATCGGGAGCTTGGCTGGTGGTTCAGCAGTCTTACTGGAGGCCCAAACGATGTTCGGTGTTTCGACGTTAGTGTGTGGCAAATGATAAACCGAAGCGAGCTCGGAAATATTAAGAATGAAACCATCATCGGTAAATTGGCGCATCTTGTAAGCATCGAGCGCGGTCTTGTCAAAGGTGGCGCCAGTCATCTTGAAGCCGTTCAAGTTGGTAGAGTTGAACTGCTTGAAGGTACCAACGAGCGCCTGCATATTGAGCTTAGCGTTCATCTCATTGCTACCAACGTAGGCGAGACGAATTTTGACCTGATAGCCAAGCTTAGTAGCCTTTTCTTCAGCCTTAGAAATACGAGTTTTGTCGCGTTCGGAAAGTTCAACTTTGCTATCGCTGGTGGTACCACCCTCTGGTGGGCGCCACAAAGCAGCTAATACTTCGAGGAACCATTTCCAGTCGATATGGAAGAGATCGAAGCCGGACTTCCCTGCCTTGACGTTGCTTATCCAGCGATCGGACTTAGTGTGCCAATCGTCGGCGATTGGGCGGGTGAGGATTTGAATCCACATCTCTTCGCCGCCGTTCGGGTTGAGCTTAGCGAGCGTACCGGTAATACCAGCGAGTGGGTCGACTTCGAAGGATTCGAAAGTTTTGATTGGTAAAGCCTCGTTGTCGGTCAGAGTGATTTCGGAAGAGTAAGAAATTGGATACTCGAAGCGCTTGTCGCAATAATCTTCCTTCATGCGGTAAATCTGTACACTCGGGTACTGTGAGTAAATCTGGCCTTCAACGAATGATTGCAAAATGCGTGGTACCCAAACAAAGAAGCGGATTTGGTTGCCCGTAGAGGCGATTTCGAAGCTGAGATGTTCCTGAACACCGCCAGAGCTCTTAAGCTCGCTCGAGTCGCGCAAAATACCGTGCAAAGACGCAAAAAGCTGCTCGGCGGCAAGTTCCTTTTTGTCGTTGTCTTTCGGAATTTCGAGCATCAAAAGAACACTATCAACATTCAACACTTTTAGGCGGTTTGATTTGTTTTTGTTACGAATGATTAAGATAACAAGAACGATTAGGATAGGTATCCAGACGATAGGCGCCAAAAGGAAACGAATAAAATCCATGCGAATATTTTACCATAAATGGTAAACTTTAACCATATGGACAGTGAAAAAAATGTGGTGGTGATTGGCGGTGGGACGGGTAGTTTTGCGGTTTTGTCGGGACTGAAGAAATATTGTAAGCACATCGCGGCACTGGTGAGTATGGCTGACGATGGTGGTTCGACTGGAATGCTGCGTGACGAGCTCGGCGTTTTGCCGCCTGGTGACGTGCGTCAATGTCTAGTGGCGCTATCCAATTCGCCGAGGCTGCGGGATTTGTTTAACTACCGCTTTGAGGAAGGCACTTTTGGTGGGCATTCGTTTGGTAATATTTTCCTCACTGCCCTGCAGAAGACTACGGGTAGTTTTGCGGACGCTATCGAGACCGCAAGCGAATTGCTCGATACGGGCGGCCACCGCGTGGTGCCGATTACGCTTGATCAAGTGACTTTAGCGGCCGATGATGGTGAACAGAAAATATATCATGAGAGGAATATCCGTGAGACGGCTTTTGTGCATTTGCGGCCACGAATTTGGCTTGATCCAGTGCCGAAATTGAATCCGGCTGCGCTCGAGGCTATTAATAACGCGGACCTGATTGTAATTGCACCGGGTGGATTGTATGAAAGCTTAGGGGCGACTTTAGTGGTGCCGGGCGTGGGCGATGCATTAGCTGAGTCGCGCGCGAAGAAGATTTATATTTGTAATTTAATGAATCAAACCAAACATACCAAAGATTTTACGGTCGTGGATTTTGCGGATGAATTGGAACGGTTAGCAGATGTGAAGTTCTTGGACGAAGTGCTTTATAATTCAAATTATCCGAATAATGAAATTGTGGAGCGCTATGCGCTAGAAGGCGAGCATCCAGTACTATTCCAAGAGGCCGAGCGTCATTATGCGTGCCGTGGTGTTGATTTGCTGTCTGATACGATTTGGAAAAATCAATCCCGCAATGATCCTTTGGCGAACCAGCGAGCGCTAATTCGACACGATTTTGATAAGCTCGCCAAAAATATCTTGGCATAAAAAAATACCCCCGTTTTGGGGGTATTTTTTGATTAGGCTGTTAATTTGTAGCTATCTTTACCAACTTTGGTGAAGAGTTTCTTGTTCTGGAGGTTCAAGAGAACGGTAGTTTCCTTAACTTTGCGCTCCTTGAGTACTTGCTTGACGATTTCTTTGCGGCTGAGACCTTCGTCGCCAGCTTTCTTGAGAATCTTGGTGATGATATCGGAAACAGTACCCTTTTGGTAGCCCCAGCTATCGAGTGCATAGATGCCGCGACCAATTAGGACAAAACGCGAATCTTTAATGAGCTCGTTGTGGATAGCTTGAACGGTTACATTCTTGCGTTTGAAGTCGGAAGAGCTGATAGCTTTAGCAATCTCGCTAAAGTGCATAGGCTCTTTATGCTCTTCGAGAACAACATAGATTTTATCGCGAATATTCTTTGGGTTGACAGTTGGCCACTTAGTAAGGCCCCATTGACCGTTAAGGGTCGAGAGTAGCTTACTAATGCGAGCAACTGCCTCGATGTGGCTAGGATGCTCATAATTGAGCTTTTCATCGAGTTCATCAATGCTGATTGGCTTCTTGTTGGCTTTGACAAGCGAAACAATCTCGTCTACTTTGACGCGGAGAGCTTTTTCGTCGCCATATTCAGCAATACCAATGGCATTATGGTATTTATCGTTTTCATTAACAATAGTTAAGACTGGGGAGATTTCGCCGAGGAAGCTAAAGTTGGCTTTATCGGTAGCCGTAGCTTCGTGGCCAAGGATTTTCTTTGCGAGATCGCTTGCGCGAGCGACACGGCCCATTTCAGTCAAGTTGCGGATGATAAGTTTTTCGGCTGGTGCGAGATCTGCAATTCTGCCCTCTTCAGCTGCGATGCGGAGACGGATAAGAATCGCCTTTTCGAGTTGGCGAACACGTTCGCGTGTGATGGATAACATCTCACCGATTTGTTCTAGTGTTTCTTTATGTCCGTTGAGCCCAAACCTACGCGAGATGATTTCCCGCTCACGTTCTTGTTCAATGATGCTTAGACTACTTTTGATAGCCTTAGTAATCGTTTCCGCATTATTCATGCTGCTGTATTTCCTTACTTCTCCGTCGTTAGGGTTGATATCTTAACTTTTAAATATCGTAACATCATATTGCTATGTTGTCAACAAGTAAAATTTCTTTCACTTAAAACTTATTTTACCACATTTTTGGCATTGTCCATAAAAAATATTATAAAACTTTAAGCATAAGCGGAATTATGACGGAAAAATTGTCGTTCCACCTCTGTTAATAAGCGTAAAAAATACCCGGGGGTTAGCCCGGGCGGATGCCTAAATCCCTGGCAAAATCGTCCAAGATTTCGTCGAGTTCGCGGACGAGATCGTTATAGACTTTTCCGGGATCTTCCCCATTCCGGAGGCGTGATTGTGCCCGATTTTCGGCCGCAACTGACCTTTTTATGGCCTTTCTTTCGACTTCATCGGTCACAATTCGGTCGTCGCCGTAGGAATATTCCTGTGTTTCGGAGCGTCGCGCCATCTTAAAACCCCCCTTTGTGCGCGCGAATTAAGACATAAGTATATTATATCATACTTTTGCTTAAAAATCAATAATGCTCGTGTTTTCCTGCGGGTTTGATTCGTCTAAAATAGTGTCTTCTTTGTCGGTTGGCTCACTATTTTCTATTGCATCCGTGTCTTCATTATTATCTTATTCATCTTCGGCAATTACTTCTTCAGCACTTGCAGTTTCGCTATTTTCTGGTTCCTGTGGTTGCGTTGGCTCGATAGCCAGCTGCGCTTGAGCATATTTCTAAACATCGATTCCTTTCGTTTAACTGTTCATATTTTCGAACAAAAACTTGAAAGGAAACTTAAAAAACTGAATAGGGTTGTGTTTTTTATTCGGCTTCGCCGTAGCCAAGGATGCCGTAGCGACCGTCGTTATAATCGATTTTGTGCATCATGATTTTGCCATTTTCGTTGCCACCAACAGTAGTAATTTCGTCGTAGTAGACGCCCACGACGATGTTAGTATGTTCGCCAAAAATGCCGCCATTATAGATAACGACGTCGCCAACTTGCGGAATACTACCAGATTCTTTATCGTGCCAGCGTTCTTCGGCGATGAAGTACTCTTTCAGAGTTTGTACGCCTGGGATGCGCCAGCCGCCGCTAACTGGGTTCTTGAATTTGTGACCGGCGGAATTGTAAACCCAAGAAACGAAATCGGCGCACCATGGTTCTTCGATACTGTCCGAATATTCCAGGGCGTTACGCGGGTTGCGATATTCTTGCTGGACGATTTTGATAATTTCAGAGCGAGTGGCGCTAAGTTGACCTTCTTCATAGACCGGAAAAGCCACATCAACGGCACGATATTCGAAAGTTAGATTGGATTTAAATAGTAGTATGCCGGAAACAAGAATAATGACAACTATAGCAATAGTTGCAATCGATATACCAATGAGACCAGTAAGCTCTTTGCGCGTTTCTGAGTCTTCCATATACTTTTACTATACTACTTTTTTGCGCGGCGTTTAGCTGGGCGGCGAGTTTTCTTTGGTTTATTCGCGAGATATTCTTCAGCTTGTTCTTTGGTGACGGTTTTTGGATCAACGTCTTTCGGAATACGGACAAAGTTGCGACGGCCTGGGCCTTTGACGTATGGACCATAGGCGCCATTAATAATCTGGATTTCACCCCAATCGGCGATGTAAGAATCGCGTTTTGCTTCGTAGAGCGGTTCAGCTTCGGCGAGCGTAATGGTGTATGGATCAAAATCTTTGAGCGGAATATTATATTTACCGGCTTTGAGATACGGGCCGAATGGACCAGCGGCAGCAATAATCTCGGCGCCATCTTTGGCATTGCCAAGATTGCGTGGTAGCTGCGGCAAAGCGAGCTGCTTGAGCGCCTGCTCGAGCGTAACAGTCTTGACGCTCTTGCGCTTTGGTAATGGTGCGAAGCGTGGCTTCTCGCCGGCTTCTTTCTCGTTTTCGCCAAGCTGAATGAAACCACCGTTTTTGCCAACCTTGGCATAAATGGCTTTGCCGGTTTCCGGATCGTGACCCAAGAGGCGCGAGTTATTGTAGCGCTCAATGCCTTCACTAGCGAGAACTTCGTTATTGAATGGACCGTAGAAATCGCGGAGCATTTTAACGCGATCAAGCTTAGCCTCGGCGATTAAGTCGAGGTCCTTCTCGATATTGGCGGTAAATTTGTAGTCAACGATATTCTTGAAGTTATCTGTTAAGAAAGCGGAAATTAGTTCGCCGATTGGCGTCGGCATGAGTTTACCTTTATTGGCGCCGTATTTTTCGGTGACAGATTCTTTGGTGATCTGATCGTTTTCGAGTTTTAGTTCGGAAACTTGACGCTCTTCCCCATCGGAATCGCCCTTCACGACGTAACCGCGGGCTTGAATCGCGGTCATGATGGTAGCGTAAGTGGATGGACGGCCAATACCGAGCTCCTCAAGCTTTTTAACGAGTGAACCTTCGGTGTAGCGGGCTTGTGGCTTGGCATAAGTTTGGTGCGCAATGATGGTTTTGGCCGAGACGGAATCGCCGACAGTAAGTTTTGGCAACTCAGTTTCCTTGACGCGACCATAGACTTTGAGGAAACCATCGAAAGTGATAACTTCGCCCTTGCCGATAAAATGATGCGGTGTTGGCGTATCAATAGTAATCGTGGTGGTCTCAATTTTAGCGTCAGCCATCTGGGTGGCGAGAGCGCGAGCACGAATCAAAGCATAAAGGCGCTTTTCGTAATCATTCTTGCCGGCAGTCTCACGCTTAATGTCGGTTGGGCGGATGGCTTCGTGGGCTTCTTGTGCGCTGGCGGATTTAGTCTTGAAATTGCGGACTTTGACATACTTTTTGCCGTATTTTTCTTCGACATAGCTAGCCATATGAGCAATAGCTTGCTTACTGAGGTTAAGGCTATCGGTACGATGATAAGTAATAAGACCGGCCTGATAGAGTGACTGAGCGGCCTGCATAGTGGTGCGGGTGGAAAAGCCGAGTTTACTGTTGGCTTCTATCTGCATGGAAGCGGTCGTAAATGGTGGCTGCGGTTTGCGCTCGCCTGGCGTGTTCTCGACGGCACTGACGGTGTAATTTGCGCCAATCAGCTGCTTTAAGAACTTCTCGGCTTCGTCTTCAGTGTCGAATTCATGATCAAGTTTGGCGTCGAAGCCGAAGTCGCCGGAAACCTTATAAGTATATTTACTGGCGAACTTCTCGATGGCCTGTTCGCGCTCGACGATGAGACGGAGAGCTGGACTCTGGACGCGGCCGGCCGAAACGGCGCCTGGGACTTTTTTGCGGACAACACCGGAAAGATCAAAACCAACGAGCATATCGAGTGTCTGGCGAGCCTGTTGGCTAGAAACCATGTTCATATCGACGGTGCGTGGATTCTTAATTGCCTCTTCGAGTGCGGTCTTGGTAATTTCGTGGAAGGTAATACGAGCAGTATTCTTCGGGAGTTTTAGGACTTCGCAAAGGTGCCAAGAGATAGCTTCTCCTTCGCGGTCTTCATCCGTTGCGAGCCAGATTTTGTCGGCGTCCTTGGCGGCCTTCTTAAGATCGGCAATAACACTCTTGTGTTCTGGGTCAATTTCGTAAGTGACGTCAAAAGTATTTTTGTCGACCTTGGTATCTTTGCGAATATGGCCAACGGAAGCGAGTACCGTAAAATCTTTACCGAGATACTTCTCGATGGTGTGGGCTTTGGCTGGAGACTCTACAATTACTAAATTTTTGCTCATGTCTGTATATAATATCATACAAAATTTGACAAGAAAGCATAAGTATAAAAATCCTGTGCTAGAATTGAATTATGATTACGCTATTCGGTGCACCAGGTGCAGGTAAAAGTGTGCAAGGCCAAATGTTGGCTAATCGTTATGGCTGGAAGTGGATTGATGTACGTAGTATTTTGCTGAATTTGCACGACGAAGACATTACGTTGGCTTTGACGCGTGGCATGTCGGTGGACGACAAAAAAGCCGCCGCAGCCGTGCAGAATATTCTTAATAAGGCCAGGCGTCCACGCACGCAAACGATGTGGACTTCTTTTAGTGGCGTAGCGCAAATGCGTCTTCAGACAGCTCCGGCTTCAGAAGTAGTGCTGGATGGCTTCCCTTTTGATCATAATCAGGTGAAATGGATGGTTGATAATGGCTCAATTAGAGAGCTAAAGGGTGCCATCGTAATACAGGTGCCACGTGGTCAGATTTGGCAGCGTTTAGTGGAGCGCAAACGTGTGGATGATACGCGGGCAGCAATTGAACGACGTGAAGATTATTATGATCGCACAGTGACAGGCATGATTCGCACGCTTAGCATGAATGGCGTATTGATTCGTTACGTGAATGGTGTTGGTTCGCCGGAAGATGTGTTTGCGCGCATCGAAGAAGTGCTTGGCGATTGGGGATTAGTGCCAAAGAAACAATACGATAAAATTGCACTTGATCGCGCCAAAGCGCTAGCTGGCTTGAAAGATAGCAGCGCGACGCTGCACCCAATTGGCTATTAGCTTTGCTGAGCTTCCTTAAGAATGGCTTGAATAAAGTCATTTTTGGAAGCGGTATACATTGGACGATTGTCGGCATATTTGGCGGCAAGCTCTTTTTTGAGTGCTTCGTAGGCACGAGCTTTGTCTGGATGCGTACGCATGTAATCGCGGAATAAGAGCGTGTTTTTGAAACGGTCGCTATCAACGGAAGTAATGTGAATTAAAAAGATGCGATTTTCTTCTGGGCCTTTGCGTACGAGCTGCTCGTCTGGGCTTGGGTCCGGTTTGACGGAATAGGGTTCTTTTTCGAATTTGGCGCGAACTTTTTCGAAGTCCGAAAGCTGGCGGAGGCCGACCTGAATGTCGACGAGTGGCTTAGCCATAATGCCCGGAATGGAAGTTGAGCCGACATGCTCGATGCTGAGCGCGAGATCGCCAAAGATTTTGCGCAGCTCCTTCTCTTCTGACTTGAACATCTCTGCCCATTTATCGTTATGTTTTTCTAGTACAACCTTATTCTTATCTAGTCCCATATATATATTAATTATATGCTAGCCACAAAAATATCCGCCAGTGCGAAACTGACGGATATTAAATCTTTGACGGCGATGCGGAATAAGGAGAAAAACCGCGTCGATGTTAGTTGGGGTTAGCCTTCGATGGCAATATACTTTTGATCATCGGAGAGCTCTGGTTTTGGCTCAGCTTTTGGAACGGTAAGGTTCAAAATGCCGTTATCGTACTTGGCCTTAATGTCCTCTTGCTTGACATCTTCGCCAACATACCAGCTACGGCTCATTGAGCCGTAATGGCGCTCGCGACGGATGACTTTGCCGTTCTTGCGTGGCTTGCCATCTGGGGTTTCGTGTTCTTCTTTTTCCTCATTCATCTCGGTACTAACCGTGAGAACACCGTTGTCGAGTTTAACTTTGATGTCGTCTTTCTTGAGGCCTGGAAGCTCGATGGCGAGCTCGTAGGCTTTATCGGTTTCATTAACGTCGGTGCGCATGAGGCCGTGGGTTTTCGGTGCATGCATTAGCCCGCGTTCGCCCCCTGGTAAGCGTGGAGTGTCAAATGGATCGTCAAAGAAATCATCGCCGAACCCATTAAACATTTCGTCAAAAAGATTGTCGATTGGGAATCGCATATTATTTGTCCTTTCTTTGATTTAGTTGATGAAGACGGAGCCAGCATCAGAGTTCATTGATTTATCTAATCTTACTTCTGCCTCTGGTGGCTTCGTATAATCCCAGTATAGCGCTTATTATTAGCACTGTCAAGCCCCGAGTGCTAATTTTTTAAAAAAATCGGGAGTCTTTCCCTATCATGGTATATTAGTTGTAATAAGGGAGTGTATAAAATGGATTGGGATGAATATTTCTTAAAAATCGCCGAGACTGTAGCGCTGCGTTCGAAGGATCCTTCGACGAAGGTTGGCACAGTAATCGTGGATGAAAAGAAACGACCAGTTTCTTTTGGTTATAATGGCTTAATTCAAGGGGCGGATGAGTCCAAATTGACATTAACGGAACGTCCGATGAAATATCATTTTTCGATGCATAGTGAAATTAATGCAATCATTTTTGCGCATCGTGACTTGGCTGGTTGTACTTGCTATTCGACTTATGCGCCTTGTGTAGATTGTCTGCGCTTCTTGCTGCAAGCCGGTATTACAAGAATTGTCTATCAGCATGCCCACGTGGAGTCCCATAAGAATAACAAAAAAGCGTCGATGCAGAATCCTGAAACCGATAAGGCGATCATTGCTCTACTCGATTCGATGCCTCACGTCCAAGCTATTAATTACACGACTGGCAAAACTTATAAAGAAGAATTATTGGAAAAATAAAAAGCACCAAAAAGCCCCAGGTAAGGGTGGGCATCACCTGGGGCTATTTGGCCCTTAAACACACCTCCTAAGGCATCCGGACGAACCGGAAGCGTGACCCACCTCACACATTTTGGGTCCGCCGGTTTAAGGGATTGCTAGCTTTAGAAAAGATCTTTCTAAGTGGAGGTAATACTTTTCACTTCAAGTTATGGAAAGAAAACTTGAAGGCTGAAAGGTTTTCTAAAGCACGCAACAATTGCTAAATAAATTAGCAAAGTTATAGATTATTTAGGTGCGGCTTTTGGTTAGTTCTTAACCAAAACTATGCTTATGATAACACATACTTTTAAATAAGTCAACACTTTTTGCACACTTTTTTCATAATTCAATAGAAAAAATGCCGATTTTTGCTCCAAATATGCCACTTTTACAGGGGTCAAAGCGCTTATTGTTATAATATAAAAAATATGTTATAAAAATGCATATTTTTTACCAAAATGGCATAAAAATGCCCCGTCGTAAACGGGCGGGGCGGTACGTTATGGTTGATCGCACTTCATGGATTCGCGGGCAAGCATAATGCCAATACAGGCGGAACCAAGGGCGACTGCGCCGACTACTACAAGCAATACGACGCCAACGGCCAGCAATTGCAGTAGCATTAATATCACCTCCTTTTCATGAGTAATTCGTGCGTATTCTGACCTGTGATAGGATGATGGCGAGAATAATCTGGACTAGAAGCCCTCTTGCCGTGAAGCCAATCAGAAAGGCATTCAATGCAGCCAGAAGCGTAATTAAGGCGACGGCATGCAGCACGACGGTGGCGGCTGTAGCTAAGACTACTATTCCCGCCCCCATGTAAAACCAGTGATGTATGAACATGCGCATAAACCAGAGCCGCAAGATTACCCTTAGAGAGAAGATGGCAACAGTGGCAACTATAAGGGCATTTAGGCTGTCGATCTGAACGAAAAACGGAAATAATATTGATGCTAACCATAGCGTTATGGTGATGATGGAAAAGTTCAAGAATGCAACAAACATCAGATGCTCCCCCCCTATTCGAGCCGAAATGAGGCATACTCGTTTTATATTATAATATAAAATCTAAAATAATCAATTGGCGACGTATTGGTCTAGAAAAGTAGCGATTTCTTTGAGTGTTTGTGGCAATTGACCACGTTCATGATCGGTAAATTTGGACAGCACAAAATCAATATCGCCGATGCGCTGGCGAAGTTTATCGTTGCCGGTGCCAAGGCGAAGACGCGGAAAATCGTCCGTGCCGAAATGCGAGATTGTGGACTTGAGTCCGTTATTGCCACCTGCACTACCCCGCTCGCGGAAGCGAATCTGGCCGAATTCGAGATTAAAATCGTCGCAGACAATTAAGAAATCTTGCGGCGTGAGTTTGTAATAATTGCGAATCAGTTCGAAGCTCTGGCCGACGTCGTTATAGAAAGTCTGCGGTTTAATGAAAAGTATGTCGCCGTCCTTGTAGTAAAGCACGCGGTACTTCTTGTCTTCTTTCCATGTAAAGCCATGAAGTTTAGCATAAAAATCCAGCGCCAAAAAACCGAAGTTGTGACGCGTGAAGTTATACTCATTGCCCGGATTACCAAGGCCGGCGATTACTTTCATAAGTCGTATTTTAGCATAAAAACCGCATTAATGGCGCGGTGCATCCCTGTTACGCTTGACTATTTTAGCAAACTGTGATATAATTATATCATAGTTTTATCTGCTTAGGGGGTGGATAGATAAGATGCTCATTAAAGAGAGATGGTTACCGTATGTCATTTTGACCCTGGTCGTTCTGTTTGCGATTGTACTAGTGACTCATGAAGCCAACCGAGTCTACGTACACGCTGCTGACGAGCTGCTGCTGAGGTTCGGCGAGTCAAAAGCCGGCACTTTCGAAGCGGCTGTAATCAACGACGACCCCAATGTTCACTATCAATTCTACATTGAGAAAGGTGGTAATAGCAGTCACTATGACTTGGAACCCAATGTTTACCAGACCTTTAGTTTTACCCAGGGCAATGGCGATTACAAAGTTACACTTTATCAGAGGGGGGATAAGGCAAATAAGAAAAACGTCAAAGCCGGTGAAGCGACCATAAGAACGACCGTGAGCACGTTTGTGGCTGGGGCGAATTCGCAGCCCGCCGCAGTGCCTGACACGTTAGTCGTGAGACCGGTTGCCGATACGTCGGTAAGCTATGAATCCGCGTGGGAACTGCGTAGCTACACGCATTCGAACGGCAAGACAATTGACTACTGGATTAACATACCAGAAGGTGCGACCAGTGGTATGCCGGTTCTGCTGTTCCTGCATGGTGACAGCGAAATGGGCAGACCGAAAGCCGTTGCGAAGCTCAGACAGGTGAAATATATGCGCGAGTCAAAAAAATACATCGCGATTGCGCCTGTCGGCAATAACCGCGACTGGACTAGCGACAAAATTCAAGAAGCGCTCAAAGGATTGCTGGACGATAATATTGCAAAATATCAAATCGACACCAGCAGAATCTATATTTGGGGCTTCAGCCGTGGATCAATTGGAACATGGGGAATGGTTGAGCGGTATGGTTCGTATTTTAAAGCGGCCGTACCAATTAGCTGTGGCAGTTATAACGGGTCAACCATCAAAGCAGAAAGCTTTAGCAACACGAAAGTGTATGCATTGGCGGGTAGTAAGGAAACGAGATACATCCGACAGATGCAGGCAATCGTGAATAAGATTGTGGAGGCAGGTGGTACGGCAAAGTTCGAAACCGTAGCTGGTCAAACACACAAGACGATGTCGAAGAACTTCCCTTACGTTGAAGTCATCGACAATTGGTTGCTCAAGCAATAAAAAAGAGCCGTCCGGAGTGGGCGGCTCTTCTTCGTAGGGGGAAAAGGATTACCTAGGCCAAGACCTGGCAACAATCCGTGCGCCAGGGCGCTTGATCTCGCTTTCTCCGTCGAAACGGATGATGGCTACGCTGGGATCGTTCGCAAGGAAGCGAACCGCGCGTGCCAGCGGGTTGCCGTGCCAACCGAACGGGTTGCTGATCTGGCTGGGGTCGCCGCAGAGGGCGAGCTTGGTGCCATTGTCGCAACGTTCGATGCAGGCTTTGATTTGGGCCAGAGAATTGAACTGGGCTTCGTCGCAGATGAAGAATGTGTTCCAGAAACTACGTCCATTGATTTCGCCAGGCGGGCAGATTTCAATCTTGTTCATGATGTTGAACGCACGAATCGCAATGTCACGTTCGTTCGGCGTGATGCCGCCCTCTTTCTTATCCATGCGCGACCTCAGGAAGGCACGGATATTGTCGAGATAGGCATTCAGCTTGCTTGCGAGCTTAGCGCGTTCGTCGCCTGGTACGGCGGCCATCTTGTCTCCCAGCATGCGGTCGGGCGGACATACCATAATACTCTGATATGGATAGTCTACCGCGGTGTCATGCGGGGGCAACGAGAAGGTGGTGGACCGGCGTGCGGTTGTGCTCGTCTCTTCGTCGAATTGTCCGAGGATAAGAGGCGAGTCCCAATCGGCGCCAAGAGCACTCTGCTGCCGCTGTTTGCGGGCGCGTTTGCCATTCTGGCGGACCTGTTTGCCATTCGTCGGCTGCTCGGGCGGTGCGTCCAACGTTTTTGCGTTGGCCAGACCACTCTGAGAAATTGCACTCGAAATGGCGGCGAAGGTTTTGCCAGCACCAGCGTTGCCATACAGGATGACGACGCTGATTTCATCGGCAGGTGCCAGCAGGGCTTCGAAAGCCATTGCCTGCAACTCGCCGATAGGCGTGATTCCCTGGATGTTACGGAAGTAAGTCAGCGGGACGATCATTTCGTTGGCTGCGCTGTATCTTCCGATGTGGCCGAAGCCGTTGGTTTTGCCGAACAACACGAATTCGTGCGGTTTCAGCGGTTCGGCGTCGGGCAGGTAATCGTAGAACGTTTTGGCGGGGATACCGTGCTTCATCTTGCGCCAGTAGGTAATAAGGTCTTCGTTGTTGATACGACGATAACCAATATACGGTGCTGGCGAGAACATCACGATTTCCAGGTCGAGGTTCTGAGTAGAAATCTGCATCAACGGGTCGTTTGTGAGAATAACCACTTTCTTGACGGAGCTGAATTGGTTCTTCCAGTACCGTGCGAGCGAGATGGCGTCCTTAATGTGGTCGCCGGCCAGCTCTTGTCCTTCGTACGCATGATGATTGAAGTCAATAATAACGTGCAGGTTTCCGAGATGGTACTCGTACGCGCCATCATTTTTTTCCTGTTCGCCTTCAGTGATGAGCTGGTGCAGCAGGTTGGCGAGTTCGTTGGCGGCGATGCCGCGGTCGGAACTCTCATCCCTCAGCTTATACAGCCCTTTCTGATATGCGCGGGAAATAATAATGTGTCTCTCTGGCAGATTTGCTTTGGGGTCGAAGAACTCCGGAAAGTTCAGTGCGGCATTCATGTCGATGATGTAGTGGACATCAGGCTCGAACGTGAAGGTGCCACCGGTTCTCTGCATGGAATTCCCTCCTTTTTTGTTACACCGTTTCTCCCTACGATGTGAATGACCAAGCAAAAAAGGACTCGCAAGGAGCCCACCTTTGCTTATCTGTTATTATAACATATTAATCACGATTACGGAAGGAGAAGAAGATTGGCGTACCGGTGAAATCGTAGGCATCGCGCAAGCGACGCTCAAGGTAGCGCTTGTAACTCCAGTGCAGAAGGCTTAAGTTGCTGCCATAAACGACGAACCATGGCGGGCAGCTGTCGGTTTGAACCATATAGCGAAGCTTTGGATGGGTGTTCTTGAGTCCGGCTGGCGGATGGCTAGCGACGGCATCCATCAGGAGCTTGTTGAGGTCGCTAGTTTTGAGTTCGGCGTGGCGAGCTTTATTGATTTGCTGAGCGAGTTCGAAAATCTTAGTGACATTTTTGCCAGTAACGCTACTAGTCATAACAACCGGCGCAAATGGTACGAAGTTGAAATCGTATTCGAGATTGTCCAGAATTTCGTTGCTGTCTTTGTGGTCGAGATCGGTCTTGGTCAGTACGAGAATAATGCCTTTGCCGGCTTTGATGATTTCACCAGCGAGGCTTTGATCGAGCTTGGAATGTGGCTCAGTGCTATCGACAAGGAGGCAGCAGACGTCGGCTTCTTCGATGGCGGCAAGGCTGCGGAGCGCGGAAAACTTTTCGATGCCCACTTCCCGCTTGCCTGGTTTGCGGAGGCCGGCCGTGTCGAGCAATTCGATGGTTTCGCCTTTGTATTTAAGCGTAGTACGGTTGATGTCGCGAGTAGTGCCGCTAAGGTTGGCGACAATTGCTTGCTGCTTTTGGGCGAGCGAATTGAAGAGTGAGCTCTTCCCTACGTTTGGGCGACCAATGAGGGCAATCTTGAGAGATTTGTCTTCGCTGACTTTTGTGTTCGTATCGAAACCGAGGTTCTTTAGTTCGGCAAGAATATTGCCGCGGAGATCATTAAGGTTGAGACCCGTAGTGGCAGAAACGCGGAGCGGATTCTTGACGCCAAGGCTATAGAATTCGGTTTCTGGCAAAGCTTCACCGAGGTCGGATTTGTTGAGCAAAAGCATAGTTGGCTTGCCGCTCTTGAGAGCCTTTTTAGCGATGAGCTTATCGTCGTGATTTGGATACTTGGTGGCGTCCATGGCGATGAGGATAATGTCTGCGGAATTAACGGCGTCGTCGATTTGATCCTGGATGTGGGCTTCGAATTCGTCTTCAGCTTCCTTCAGACCAGCGGTGTCGATTAGGACATAGAGATCGTCAACTTTGCCGACGACGTTATCGCGAGTAGTACCTGCTTCACGCGCAACAATCGCCTGGGACTTGCGTACGAGGCGGTTAAATAAACTAGACTTGCCAGCGTTAGTCTGGCCAATAATTGCGACTACAGGTAATTTCATACCTTAAATTTTAGCAAACTTGACAAAAAATGTAAAGTGTGATATAATGGAGTTGTTAGCCTCAGTTGAGGCCTTTTTTTATTGCGAAATTGCACGCTCGTAGGCATGGCGGATGCGCCAGCGGCGAATGAAGCAGAAAATGGCAGTATAAGCGCAGACACCGGCGATGCCAGCGAGCGTGTCGATGACGACGTCACTAATTTGGCTGTCGCGTCCCATGACAGTAATCTGATGGACCTCATCGATGGCGCCATAAACCGTGGCGATGAGGATTGGATATAAGACGAGACTGTGCGTTGGGAAGGCGTTTGGCTCGCGACCTTTAAAGAAGCAAGCGAGTGAGAAACCAAATAGAGCAAAGAGCACAAAATGCGCGAGTTTGCGGGCAAGAATATCGGAAATACCCATGGAGTTGGCGACATTTTGCGATAGTTGACCAGAAACTTCAGCGCTCTGGGAAGAAAAATGCCAGATGATTATAGCTATGACAATTGGAAAAATAATGCGCCACCACTTTTGAACAATATACATGCGTTAAACTCCATTTTTACAGAGATATTTCCCTGTTAGATTTCTTGGCGCAATTATATCACGCTTTATCTGTTTGCAAAAGGATGAGCATTCTGTTAAAATAAGCAAAGATTGGTCCCGTCGTCTAGTGGTCCAGGACGTCTGGTTCTCATCCAGAAAATCGTGGGTTCGACTCCCACCGGGATCACCAATTTGAATTAGAATGCCGCATCTCGGCATTTTTTGTTTTACAATATAAGTATGAGCAAAGAAGAAGAAACCAAGAAAAAACCAATTCCGCAAATTGAAAAAGGCGGTCTTAAACATTTGATTTTTCAGGTTATCGCTTTTACGGTTGCGGCCCTAATCATCTTCCCGTTAGGTGACTGGTTGTGGGATTTGATTTTTACGCATAATGGTTTCTCCTTCTCGGTTGGCGCACATATTGTGGAGCCAATTGCCTTTGGGTTATGCGCGGGTCTAGTGTTCTGGTTGATTGATCGACACTCGACGAAAAGCGCCAAGAAGAAAAAATAGTATTACTTGACTTTTTGTGATTTTATTTTAGAATGTAAGTAAAGAGCAGTCACTGTTCTTAGTTTTTTGTGATTGGGGGATTGTATGTGAGCGAAGAAAAACGTTCTAGCGGCTGGAATCTCGAGAGAAAAGAGGATGTCGAAGAAATCCGAATAACATTACCGAAGTTCTCAACAGGAATGGCCCTGCGTTTCCCTACGGTTGGTCTGGGCAGGTGGAGTTCGTCAAGTTTCTTTCTGATGGTAGCGTAGCAGCGACCGTAAGAGGTGTTTATCCGAACGGCAAGAAAGCGCGTTTGCGCTATCGAATTGCACTTGATCTCGAACATCGTTGCTGGGACGCCCTAAGTTTCGTCGAGCTTGGCGAAGGAAGGTGCACGGAGGACTGCTATAACGAATGCATCGTGAATGGCAAGTTCCGATACGTCAGGAACTTTGAGGAGGTGGTGAAAAGATTTCGCCTGACGGAGTGCGTAAAAGGAAGCTGTTCTGAAATCGTGAGAACGAATTCAATCGTGACCGACACTAAGGCGGATGTTTTTATTGTCTATCGTGACGATAGAAAGATCGAACACTGCTGTTTCTATCGTCTGTACCAGGATGATTTCGATTGCTGGTCTGTTACGAGTTGGAGATGCAATGAGTACTGACGCTTCTGTTTCGAACAATGAGGGGGTGTTTTTATGGCAAAGACTCTGTTGGAGAAAAACGTGGCGAGAGCGATTGAGTCGGAGGGATTGGTCCTCAGTGACAAAACGGTCTACGGAGAAACGGATGTGACCGTCCATGATGATGGCACAGCGGATGTCTGCGTCAGCTGTAACGGCCGGACATTTAGGTGCGTGATTCAGCTCGATGTGCATGGATCCTGGAAGGTTATTTCAGAGGAAACATGAGGCAAAAAAGAGAGTGACCCGCCAGTAGTGGCGGGCCTTTTTCTTCTCTTGATTTTCTCTGTTGCTTATGCTTAAATAGAAGTAGTGGATTGTGGAAAATAAAAACCAAAAAAATAAAACAACACAAAAATGGCTATTTTCCGCAAAAACAAACGACAGTTTGGCATACGTTCGCATCGCAACCTTTTTGTTGCGCTGTTTTTGTTTTTCCTTCTCTGCTCCTCCGCGATCGTGAGCCTGATTTTGAATGCAAACGCACAACTAGTGCCAGCTCGTTCGGTGGAAATATTCTCTGAGCACTCAAATTTTGAGAATTCTGAGCCGGGCTCCTGGAAAGTCACAAAAACAGCCGAGTGGACCGGTATCGGCAAAGCCAGAATTACGTTTGAGGTGAATTCTGTTGCTAAATATGATGACTCCAAAAAACTTGATGTTGTGATGGTGATTGACGATTCTGGCTCCATGGAGGGCGACAAAATGGGTCAGGTTAAAACTGATGCCGCTGACCTTGTTAATACTTTACTTTCCGATTTAGCAAACAGAGTCGCTCTCGTTTCTTTTGATTCTGATGCGATGATTCGCTCCGATTTTACGAATGATAAGGCGGTGCTACTTAATCAGATTAATCAAATTTCGACTCAAGGTTGTACTAATTATTACAGTGGTCTCCTTAAGGCCGAAGAAATTCTCTCTGACTATACTGAGCAGGATGGTCGTAGACTTGTTCTTCTCTTCCTTACGGATGGATACCCGAACGAGCAAGTGCCGAATGAGATAGCCGAGTATAAAGCTCTAAAAAATGCCCATCCATATATGACTATTAATGGTATTCAATATGAGATGGGCGAAACAGTTTTGCAACCGATTATCAATATTTCGGACTACCAATATATCGCCGATATTAACTCCTTAAATAATGTCTTGTTTACTGCGACTGCTGCTCCGTACTACTATGAAGATTTTGTAATCTCCGACTTTGTTAATGATGAGTACTGGATCGTGGCTGGCCTTGAGGCTATTGAGGCTTCGCTCGGTGGTACTGGCCTTAGTTACGATGGCTCTACGCCAAAGATTACTTGGGATTTAAGCAGCGTTTATCGTTCTGGTGGCACTGCAGTTCTTACAATTGATATTGACTTAAAACAGGAGTTTTCCGGTGTCGAGGGGTTGCTTTTGCCAACAAATAAACGTGAAGAAATAGAAACCATACTTCCGGATACGTCGCCAGAGGAAAAAATAATTCAAGATACACCAGTTTTAAAAGATAATTACAATGTTGTTTATGATACAAACAAGCCGGTTAGTTGTGATGTTGTTGGTGCTGTTCCGGATAACGCAACTTATATAATTTTTACAACCGTGCCAATTTCAACAAATGAATTGTCGTGCGCTGGATATGAGTTTAAGGGTTGGCGGGTGGCGACGTCTGGTGTGACTCGGATTAATGATGATTATTTCTTGATGCCGGGCAAAGACGTGACAATAAAGGCGATATGGACTAAACCGGATATTTCTAAGAGTATGGACGGTGCGCCTCACGTTAGAGCTACAGCGACGTTTAGTCAAGGCCAGACCTTTGCTATGAAAATTAGGGTTCTTTCCGGGCAGACGGGTGGCAATTATGGGTCGGAAAATACTACCATCACTGCATTTAGAAAAGCGAATACTCTGTCGTCGACCGTCGATACTTCTGATAATAAATTTATCGTTTCTGACAATAATTCTCGTGTGCCAATTTATGCTTGGTTCGACGAGGGGGTTATTTATTACTATACTGATGCCGATGATATTTATTTAAATAGTAGCTGCAGCTATATGTTTGGAGTTTTACGAAAACTAGATGATATCTCTGGATTAGCCTACGTAAATACTTCAAGAGTAACTTCTATGAGTAACATGTTTGTTGGTGACGGTTCGCTATTTGATCTTAGCCCATTAAGCGATTGGGACGTATCAAATGTAACAAATATGAGTCATGCGCTCGGCGGCGGTCTTATAGCTACGGACTTCAGTCCGTTGGCAAATTGGGATGTGTCGAATGTAACAAACATGTCGTATATGCTCTCACATATTAAAGCTACGAATCTTGATGCTCTGCGCGATTGGGATACAGGCAATGTGACGGATATGTCGTATATGTTCCTGTATGCGAAGTCCATAGAAGATATTTCTGGAGTTGCGAATTGGAAAACAAGCAAGGTGAGGAATATGCGCGGCATGTTCTGGGAAAACAAAATATCATCTCTTGACGCTTTGGCAACCAAGATGGTTGACGGTGAAATTCGTTGGGATGTGAGCAATGTGGAAGATATGGGAAATATGTTTATTTATACTGATTTGACTAATATTAATGCGGTAGGTACTTGGGACACGGGAAAAGTAAAGAATATGGGTAGCGTATTCAATGGGACCGATATCGCGGACCTTGGCGCTTTACAAAACTGGAATACAAGTGAAGTAACAAATATGGAGAGTATATTTTATGGTTGTTCGAATATTACAGACATTAATGCTCTAAGAAACTGGGATATAAGTAATGTAACTTATATGTCGAGCATGTTTGGTTATACGGGAATTACGAGCCTTGAACCGCTGACGGATTGGGATACATCAAAAGCGACAACTATGAGGGCTTTATTTAAACGTACGCCTATAACTGATGTTGGTCCGTTGAATAATTGGGAAACTAGTAACGTACAGAGCATGTCGGAAATGTTTTATGAGACAAAAATTATAAACATTGATGCATTGGCAACCAAGACAGTAGACGACGTTGTGCGTTGGGATGTGAGTAATGTAACTGATATGTCTGGTATGTTTGAGCATATAACTACACTAGAGGATATTAACGCGGTAAATACTTGGAATACGAGTAAAGTAACAAATATGAATCGTTTGTTTTCTCGGAGCGGTATGTTAACCGATTTCACAGCCTTGAAGGATTGGTCTACGTCGAAAGTGACCAATATGGCAACTATGTTCTGGTCGACTGGTTTTAATGATGTAGGCGTAATAAGTGGCTGGGACGTAAGTAACGTGACTGATATGAGTTGGATGTTTGTATCTACAAAGTTGACCAATCTGGGTAATCCAAATTCATCTAATCAAAACGAAAGAGGTTTTAGTGATTGGGATACGAGCAAGGTAACTAATATGAGTAATATGTTTGATGGCGTGAAACTTACGAATATTGACGCTTTGAGCAATTGGAATACGAGTAAAGTAACAAATATGAAAGAAATGTTTGATGGAACAGATATCACAAGCTTAGCTCCTTTGGCGACTAAGTCGGTTGACGGCGTAGTACGTTGGGATGTGAGCAATGTAACAAATATGTCGAATATGTTTTATTCTGCGGATATCGTGAATGTTGATGCTTTGAGTGATTGGAATGTTAGTAGCGTAACGAACATGAGTAGCATGTTTTATGGCAACGAGAACTTAGAAGATGTTAGTGGCATAAATAGTTGGGATGTGAGCAATGTAATAGATATGAGCAAGATGTTCTATGGAGATAGTAATATTATGGATTTGTCGCCATTAGAGAATTGGACGGTTCGCAGTGCGGCGAATAAGTCGAATATGTTTTATAGAATTCCGGATTCCATTGCTCGCCCAGCTTGGTATACGGAATAAAAAATACCCCCGGCTGGATTGTCGGGGGTATCGGCTCTGAGATGTGCGCAATTACTCAGAGTCTAGGATGAGGAGGAAATATGTTAGAACAGGTGGAACGAATGGAACAGCGGCGCGAGAGTATTCGCAACCGTGGACATCAGCTTGATAGCGATGTCGAGCGCAACGCCCACCACGTCCTTACGGGTATCGCCAACGGTGTCGCCAGTGACGGCGGCTTTGTGTGCGGCTGATCCCTTGCCATGGCCTTTCAGTAAGCCAGATTCGATATACTTCTTGGCATTATCGAAGGCACCGCCGGAGTTACCCATGAAGATAGCCCGCGGGATGGCCACGATGGTTGCGCCAATCAGGATACCGCCGACGAATTCAACGCCGAACAGTATACCGCCGATGGCCGGGACCAGAAGTGCAATGACAGATGGGAAAGTCATCTTGCGCAGAGCCTGCTTGGCTGCCATGTTGATGCATTTGTCGTAATCGGGCTTAACTGCGCCTTCGATTACGCCAGGAACGGACAGCTGCCGGTCGCCTTCGTCCGCCATCAGGTGAGCAGATTCGATGGTGTTGTCAGTCAGCAGCGCGGAGAAATACTCGATGATAGCACCGCCCAGAATAGCGCCAGCAACAACCATGTAGTTAGCGATATTCAGGTCGGGCGCGCCGTTGGAATAGCTGCTGACGTATGCGAAGATCAGAGATACAGTCGCAAACGCAGCAGAACCAATCGCGAAGCCTTTACCGATAGCGGCAGTGGTGTTACCCACGGCGTCGAGTTTGTCGGTAATGGCCCGGATTTCTTCGGGCAGATGGCAGCTTTCAGAGATGCCGCCAGCGTTGTCGGCAATGGGGCCGAAAGCGTCGATGGAAACAGTGGTACCAACGAAGCTCAGCATGCCCAGCGCCGCAATCGCGATGCCGTAGATGCCGCACAGCAGTCCGGAAACAATCAGAGAACCGGCAATCATCAGTACGGGCAACAGCACGGAGCGAGAGCCAATCGCGTCACCCTTGGTGACAACAAAAGCTTCACCTTCAGTAGCCATTTCGGCCAGTCGTTTGACGGGTTTGTGGTCGGTACTGGTGTAGTATTCGGTAATTTTGCCAATCGCCACACCGCTCAGAATGCCCAGGATGCTAGCGACCCAGGGGGCCAGCCAGCCAAGCCGGAAGCTTTCATAGAGTTCCAGACCGCCAAACAGGGCGCGTGCTCCGAAGAAACTGACGATTACGGAAATGCCAGCAGAAATATAAGTGGCAAAATCCAGTTCGCGGGACGGATTGTCGCTTGCTTGATGCTTCAGGGCATAGAAGATGCCCAGCAGGCTGCCGAGTAGTCCGCCGCCCGCCAGGACGATCGGGAAAATGCTCGTAGCGGTGAAGAGTGCGTCGTTTGCCGCTCCCTTCGCCAGATAGGCGGCAATCAGGATGCTGCCGATAATCGTCGCGACGTAGCTTTCCAGCAAGTCGGAGCAGTTACCGGCAATGTCGTTGACGTTGTCGCCAATGAAGTCGGCGATAGTGTTGGGCATCCGGCTATCATCCTCGGGCATATCGTGACGAATCTTCGCAACGATGTCCGCAGAGATGTCGGCTGCCTTGGTGTAGTTACCACCAGCAATACGGTTAAACATTGCGACCAGCGAGCAGCCCAACGAGTACGTCGTGAAACGCATAATCGTGGGATTGCAGGGGAATGATGCAATGTACCCGCCGCCAACGGCGTCGTTTTTGATGCCGCCTGCAACCAGATAGATCAGGACGACACCGAGCAGTCCGAACGCGGCAACGCAGAGACCACTGATACTACCTCCGAGCAGAGCTGTCTGGGTGGTTTCCCCGATGCTCTTCGTGCGGGCGGCAGTATTAGTAGTGCGGACGTTAGCGTAGGTAGCACTGCGCATACCAATGACGCAGGCCAGACTACTCATACCAGCACCGACAATGAACGTGAAGCCACTGCTTTTCTCGATGAAACACGAGAAGATGGCGGCTACGACGAGCACGACCGGCGCGATGATAGTGTACTCTGCACGCATGAAGGTGCGTGCGCCTCGCCGAATGATACCGGCGATTTCGACCATATCGACTTGCCCTTCTTCCATGTTACGCAACTTGATGAAGTTCATCGTGACGTAGGCGAGGGCGAGCAATGTGATCACCAGAACAGCAACGTAGACCAGCATGATATCAACCTCCTCTGTAAAAGTACAAGAAAATAGGCGACGGATTTCGCCCACAAAAATCACATACTCCCTCCTCTCCTGAGTATGTGACTAGAGTTTACAATTTTTCCCCTGTTTAAGCAAGCTATAGCGGAATATTGGAGCTATTTGAAGATGTTCTTAAATGTATTCTTAATGGTTTTGGAAATACCGCTAGAAATTGCATTGGTAACACCGCGTTGGACACCGGTCGTGACAGTTTTCTCAATTTTACCACCGAGACTATTAGCTTTTTGCTTGGCGGCGAGGGCTTCCTGCTGCTTTTGGATGGCGAGCTTTTGGCGCTCTTCGGCTGTCTTTGCACGTTGTTCGGCGGCAGCTTGGCGTTCAGCTTCTCTGGCGGCGCGAGCTTCTTCGCGAGCCTGCCTTTCGGCTTCTTTCTGTTCTTCTTTGGCTTTCTTTTCGGCCTCTTTGGCTTCGGCGGCGGCGCGCTTCTCTTCCTCGGCTTTCTTCTTAGCCTCTTCTTCGGCGGCGCGCTTCTCTTCATGATGCTTGACGATCTTTTCGTGAGCGGATTCGTTATCGACAGCTTCGTCATATTTGCCACAGAGCGGGCTATTGTTGATGACTTTCATGCGAACCATATCATTAATGGCGCCCATATAGCTTTGCGGTGGTAGGATGAGCGCGCGTTCAACGATGGATGGCGCACCTTTTTCGTCTTGGAAGGAGATGAGTGCTTCGCCGGTACCAAGTTCGGAAATAGCAGTTTCGGTATCAAAAGCTTTATTGGTGCGGAAAGCGGCAGCGGCAGCCTTGACGATTTTCTGTTCGCTTGGAGTGTAAGCGCGGAGCGCATGCTGGACGCGGTTGCCGAGCTGAGCGAGAATTTCGTCTGGAATATCGGTTGGATTCTGTGAAACGAAATAGAGACCGATGCCGCGAGAACGGATGAGCTTGACAACTTGAACGATGCGCTTTAAGCGGTAGCTTGGCATGCTATCGAAGAGTAGGTGCGCCTCGTCAAAGAAGAAGACCATCTTTGGCTTATCGAGATCACCAACTTCTGGCGAACTGGCAAAGAGCGTATTGAGTAACCAGAGCAAGAATGACGCGTAGAGATCTGGACTCTGGAAGAGCTCGACAGCATGGAGGCAGTTAATGACGCCGCGACCATCAGATTCAGTAGCAAAGAAGTCTTTGATATCGAGGGCGGGTTCGCCGAAGAATTTATCGGCGCCCTGTTTTTCGAGGGCGAGTAAGCTGCGCTGAATAACGCCAATACTTTGTGTGGTGACGTTACCGTATTTAAGAGTGTACTTATCTTTGTTTTCAGCGACATATTGAAGCGTGGAGCGAAGATCGGCGAGATTAATAAGTTGAAGACCTTCATCCTTGGCGACTTCGAAGACGATGTCTAAGTTGCCTTCCTGAGCTTCTGAGAGGCCCAACATCATCGATAAAATGTCTGGACCGACTCCTTCTACGGTTGCGCGAATTGGATGGCCATTTTCACCATATAAATCCCAGAAGCGGACCGGATATTTCTTGCATTCAAAGCCTTTGAGACCGAGTTTATCGATGCGTTTCTGGATACCTTCGATGTCACCTTCGACGGCGGTACCGGCGAGATCGCCCTTAACATCTGCGAGGAAGACTGGCACACCGGCGTCCGAGAAACTCTCGGCCATTACCTTGAGGGTGATGGTTTTACCGGAACCGCTTGCGCCCGTGATGAGGCCGTGGCGGTTTGCCATATTAGGTAATATACATAATTCTTTGTCGCCGCTTTTGCCGACGAGAATCTTGTCATTAGTGTACATATTAATCTCGCTGTTATATTACTTTTATTTTACCACTAAAAAGCATCCCCGTAACGGGGATGCTGATTATTTCGATTAGAGACTAGCCGGTAATTGGGCCGCCATCGATTGGATCAGGCTGAAGTTCGTTGAGCTCTGGGTAATCATCTTTCGAAAAGACGGTTTTGCCTTCGTCGGATTCTTCCTCTTTCTTGTCGTCACCTTCCGCATCTTTGGCGTCGGCATCTTTGGCGGCAGTTTCGGCTTTATCGGCGATATCCTTAGCTTCTTCGGCCATTGCGCGGGCGCCAGCAGTGGCTTCGGTGGCGCCAGTGGTGCCGGCAGCGGCAGAAACTTCTTCAGAAAGACCAGCTAGCTCAGTTGCTTGGTCAGCAAGCGCGTTGGCTCTTTCAATTGCGGCCATGGCATCGTCGCCGCTTTTAGCTGCAGCAGCAGCTTCACCGGCAGCTTCTTTGGCGGCAAGTGCGGTTGAGCCAGCTTCGACGGCAAGATTATTAGCGGTTACAGCATCGTGGGCCATATTGTCTGGACTGCCAGCTGTTGTTGCTTCGGCCATATCGTTAGAGATGTCTGTTTGGAGAGAATCGACTTCTTGGCCAATATCAACACCATCATGTTCAAGTTTTTCGCCAACGTCATTTAAGTCACCGTTTAGATGGTTACCAACTTCAGTGGCGACGAGATTATCGCCATCGACGACAGAGTTGGTAGATTCGCCTGGCTCGGAATAGGTTTTAGCATGGGCAGCTTCGGCGGCAATTTTGGCGTCGCGCTGTTCTTCTACTGGTACTGGATTAAAGCTGGACGGCTCATCGTCGGTTTTGGCGAAGTGGCTGATAGCAGAATCATCGGCGGTGGTTTCTGCTGGTGCTACAGCTTCGGCCGGCGTGGCTCCGGCTGGCGCGGCTTCGGCTGGCGCGGCTTCGGTGGTTGCCAGAGTGTCATCCGTAGGTAAATCGGTTGCTTCTAGTGCAACATCGTCAGTTGGGAGCGTCATATCAGACAGAGCATCTCCCTGCAATCCTGGCTCATCTTCCGTAATGGTCGGCTCAGTTTCCTGGGTTGCTCCTGGGGCGGCACCGTTTTCTGCGACATCTCCCATGGTTTCCGTCCATTTGTTATAAGTTTCTTGTTGCTGCTCAGAAAGTGGCTGTTCTTTATTCTCTGCCTTTTTCTTTTCTAAACTTTCTGGGCTGTTTGGGTCTGCTATATATGCGCCGAACATATTTTCCTTTCTTTTATTCCCAACTTACTGTGCCATTTGTGTCTGGATACGCGGTAATCCAGGTTTGGCCACGATTTAATAATATTTCTTCGTTACTGATTTTACTATAAAACTTAAGTGGATCGGCTGGGCCATTTCGGCGCCAGGTTGCGGCAGTGACGGTGCCGTCTTGGAATACGAACGCTTCCCCTTCGCCGTAGGTGACATGGTCTTTGTAACCATTAACATCGCCAGCACGTGGGATAACGTGTACTTTCATTGCGATTACGACAGTTGGTGAAATCTGAGTGAGAGCGCCATTTTCTTCTTTGTCCATATGGGCGCCACCGCGTTGGTGTGAACGGAGATAAGTGTTGCTTGCTTGGTTATAATCGAAATGAGGATTATAGGAAGGATCGCCAGAAAGTTTAATATTAATTCTAGTAGCGTCGCGCTTTTCGACTTCATTGACAGTGTCTGGTTTAATGCGGGCAAATGGCGTGAAATTGGATGAGGTCCAACCACGGTTGAAGTTGAATTGGTCAATCCAGACGAAGCGAGAGTAAACATTGTGCGGTGCCCTACGGCCTGGACTGATTTTGCGCGATGAGTATTGATAATTAATATCGCCGTCTAATTCGCGGTAACCGCCGCCTCTAATTTCGCTGATGGCGTTAGTGGCGCCACCGACGTGAATATAAGTACAGTTATACTGCTTGGCAAAATGTACGAAAGTTAAGCGAGCGCTGCGGAGCGGGCCAATGTAATTTGGCTTACTGACTTGATAAACTGCCATAAAGCGTGAGATGCCACCTTCAGCGAGAGCTTCGTAGACAATTTCGGCAGCACGGAGGCCGGATTGTGGGCGAGCGTCGACGCTATTTTCGATCATAGCGCAAGACACAGCAGAAGAATTGTCAATCGGCGTGGAATATTCAATGCCGGTGAGTGGCGCATAGTATAGCTCGTCCGCGGCAGCGTTTTCGCCACGTCCTTCGCCAATAACGTTCTGGCTAGAGCTAGCTTTGAATAGCACGAGCACACCAACTACAGCGGCGGCGATTAATAGTACTACTAAAATAAGCTTTGCGAGTGTTTTAAGGATTTTTTTCTGAGCTTTTTTCTTCTTGGCGGCTTTTTTCTGCTTCTTTTTGACGGATTTCTTGACTGGAACTTCTGTTTCGGATTCAACTTTAGAGTCGCTCAAAAAGTCCTCGATATCGTCTTCCTCTCTTTCGATATCAAGTGTGTCGTCTGGTTCTTTGGTATCTTTCTGGACAGCGTTCTCTTTAGCAAACTCGCTGTCCTTGTAGAGATTCACGAGAGTTTTATCTTCGTGTTCTTTATCGCGTACATAGACATGGCGGGTGCCTCGATAAGGCTTCTTAAAACCATCCATAGTATCATTATAGCACAAGCGCTATCAATGAATATCTAATCGCGAGCAAAAGCTGTAATAACCGCATTCATGCGGGCAAGGCTGGCGTTTTTGCCGATTACACTCAGTGTGTCGTGAAGAGCTGGACTGAATGGCGCAAAGCTAATACTGAGGCGAATTAAGCCAAAGAGCGTCATTGGCTTCTGGCCGGTTTCTTCGAGTAGTTCATTGAGAGCGGTCTGGAGATTTTCGGCGGTCCAATCTTCGATGGCGCTGAGCTTGGCGACGGATTTACGTAATAGGTCGCAAACTTCGTGCTCGGAAAGTTTCTTAAGAGCTTTGTTGCTAGTAATCATATCCATGTCGACTTTTGGATCTTCGAAGAAGTAAGTCGTCATGGTCTTGAGGTCGCCGAGAGTTTTGAGGCGGTCATAGATGATGCTAAAAATCTTGAACTTATAGTTTTCGTCGAAATTAGCGGCGGATTCTGGCCAGAATCCTTCCGTACGATCGAAGAGCGCCTCAGAATTTTCATTAAAGAGACGGCGAATCCATTGACCGTTCAGCCAGAGCAGCTTTTGCTCGTCGTAACGAGCGCCAGCGCGCTGAATGCGGCTAATGTCGAACTTCTTGATCAGCTCTTCTTTGCTGTAGATCTCTTGTTCAGTGCCATCGTTCCAGCCAAGGCAGGCGAGAAAGTTAAGCATTGCTTCTGGCAAGATGCCGTCGAGGCGATAATCGTTGGCGGATTTAGCGCCGTCACGCTTCCCTAGTTTCTTGTTGCCACTTGGGGCGAGAATGTGTGGCAAGTGTACGAATTTTGGACGCTCTAAGCCAAAGGCTTCATAAAGCTCGAGATAATTGCCCATGCTCGGTAGATATTCCTGACCACGGAGCACGTGTGTGACGCCCATGGTGGCATCGTCAACAATATGAGCGAAGTTATAGGTTGGCAAACCGTCAGCTTTAATTAGGATGATATCGTCTTGCGTTTCTGGGCCCATGTGGAGGTCGCCGTAAACTTCGTCATGATAGGTGTAAGATTTCGGCTGCGCTTTCAAGCGAAGCGGCATGCCGACTTCCCATTCCGGGGTCTTGTCTGGGCGATAATTGCGGTAGAGGAAAGCTTGCTTATTCTTGTTGGCCTCTTCGCGGTATTTAGCAACTTGCTCGCTTGGAGTTGGGTCAGCATAGGCGCGGCCTTTGGCGATGAGCTTTTTCGCCCATTCGTAATATATTTCTTTACGTTGAGTTTGGTAATATGGGCCATGCTCACCACCTTTGTCTGGACCTTCGTCCCAATCGAGACCGAGCCATTTAAGCGTGTCTTTAATAAGGTCAGTAGCGCCCTCGACGTAGCGAGCTTGATCAGTATCCTCGATGCGCAAAATGAAAGTACCTTCTTCGCCCTGCTGTTTGGCGATTAGGTATGGATAAATTGCCGAGCGAACATTTCCAATATGAATATAGCCGGTCGGCGACGGCGCAAAACGAGTAACTGCTTTCATGGGGTATATTATAACATTATTTCCCCTATTACACTAATCATGTCGGAGGGGCGCGTCGAGTCGTCACGTCGTTACGGGCGACTCGCGCTATAGCTCGGTCGTAATCTGCGCAATCCCTCCGATACGATTAGCTTAATAGGCAAACCCCTATAACATATCCCCATGGACGAGCCTACTGGCGGATGCTTATGATTGACTTTTTTGATAAAGTGTGCTATAATATATATTATATAGTGATTCTTGGGGGATGAGAAAACCCCGCGACTGTCAGCAGCGCGGGGTTCGTTGTTTCAGCGGAACATCATCCGGCGATGATATTCACGCTTAGCGGAGTATTTTGCGTTTGTGGAGTTTTTCTGTCCATTCTGGTTGTTGTCGTCAGCATCTGATTCGTCGTCTACTACCAGCTCAATCTCGGTATCTGGCATAATGGCGACAATTTTGTAGGGGGCCGCCTTTGGCTCGACCGGTAAGCGGTATACGGGATAGTCGGTCCGCTCAACCACTACCGATTCAGCCGCTGCGTAACTGTAGATTGTGCAGAGTACGACGAGCGTCATGATGATGGCAACGAATTTCAAAGAATTACTCAAAAACCGCACCTCCTTAAAGAACTTCTACGTATTCCACCGAGATTGTTTAATTGTAAAATCTCGCGGAAGCCAAAGTCAAGCTTCAGTTTTGAGTTTCGAAAAGACTACGACGTCATGAATGCCATCGGAGAGCTGTAAATACTGGCGCAGAGTGCCCTCTTCGGTGAAGTTTAAGCGCTTGGCGACATTAACGGATGGCGTGTTGTCCGTGCAGGCCAAGATGGCGACGCGCTCCAGGCCCATTTTTTCGAATGCGTATTTAGTCATGCCGGCGGCAGCGCGGGTAACGATACCCTTTCCGGTAAATTCGGCGCCAACCCAGTAGCCAAGTTCGGCGCGATGATTCTCTTCGCTGACCTGATTAAAATCAATCGAGCCAACTAACTGATCTTGATAATAGATATCGTAGGTAAAGGCGATGCCGTTGTCGAATTTTTCAATTTCAGCATCGGTATATTCGTACATGTTGTCGATTTCGTGATAATAATCCGCCCATGGCAACCATGGCAGTAAGTGGTCGTGATTGGCAACAATTAAATCGAATTTTTCTTGGGCGTTTTCGCGCGTTAAGCGGCGTAAAGTAATATCTTTATCGACTTCAATAAATGCATCTGCGTGTAACATAATTAATCCTTCTTTTGATGAACGTCAACTTGTGGGTATGGAATAGATACGTGGTGCTCTTCGAGCACCTCTAGTACGAGATGGCGAACAGCACGTTTGGCTTGAATGCGGCGTTTTGGATTGGAACTGCCAAAAAGTTTATACTCGATGGCGGATTCGCCGAATTCATCGACGCCGACGTATTTAAGCTCGCTAACATCTTCGAGTTTATTAGCGCGTTCGGCGATCTCATTCATGATGTCTTCGGCTTTCTTGAGTTTGAGATCATATGGGAGTGGTACGATGATGCCGAATTTGACGCCGGCTTTGGAGGCGCGTTCGATGTTGCGGTTCGCAAAAGTGACGACGTTGCCAGTGGTGGCATCGCGAATCTTGGTGGAGCGAATACCGACGCTCATAACGGTACCGGTGACGTCACCGATAGTGACGGTTTCGCCAACTTCATAGTAATCGTCAGAGATGATGCTAATACCGCGAATGACATCTTTGAGTGTATCCTGAACAGCGAGACCCATGATGACGGATGCGATGCCGAGGCCAGCGATAAGATTAGAAACGTCAACGCCGTTAATTTGAAGAATAATGAGGAAAACGACCGTGAAGAAGAGCGTGCGGAAGAAGCTTCCTATCATGGTAAGGAAGGTACTGCTGCGGTTATTCTTTTGAATGCCCAAGATGCCTTTAGCTGGGCGACGTAGAATTAAATAAACAAGAGCAGCAATTAAAATTACCACGATGGTCGAGACGATGTTTTTGATTGGTAAGTTTTTGAAAAATTCTTCCATATTTCTCCTTTATTTATGCTCGAGCGCAGTTTTGATGTCTTCAATTTGATCACGTAGTTCGGCGGCACGCTCGAATTCGAGATTGGCGGCGGCGAGCTGCATTTGTGAAGTAAGTTCTTTGACGATGGTCGGTAGTTCTTCGCGTGGGATTTTGCGAAGGTCAAGCTTCTTGCTCTTCTCTTTTTCTGGAATGATGGCGCGGAGGCCGGCGCTGATTTCCTTGGCAACCGACTTCGGCGTAATATTGTGCTCTTCGTTGTACTTCTGTTGAATTTCGCGACGGCGATAGGTTTCTTCAATGGCGCGTTGCATGCTGCCAGTCATGCCGTCGGCGTACATAATGACTTTACCTTCGACGTGGCGGGCGGCGCGGCCGATAGTCTGGATGAGTGCGGATTCGGAGCGCAAGAAACCTTCTTTGTCGGCATCGAGAATAGCCACGAGCGAAACCTCTGGCAAATCGAGACCCTCGCGCAGGAGGTTGATGCCAACCAGCACGTCATAGGTGCCATTACGTAAGTCGCGGAGAATGTCGCCGCGTTCAAGCGTGTCGATGTCGCTGTGAATGTAGGCAGTTTTGACGCCAAGCTCAATCAAGTGTTCGGATAAATCTTCGGCCATGCGTTTGGTAAGCGTAGTTACGAGCACGCGTTGGCCTTTGGCGACACGTTCGTCGATTTCTTCAACCAGGTCATCGATTTGATTTTCGCTCGGGCGGACTTCGATTTCTGGATCCAAAAGTCCAGTTGGACGAATCACTTGTTGGGCTGGTGTCGGACTGTGCGATAATTCATATTCGCCTGGGGTGGCGGAGACATAAATAATCTGATTAATGTGACGATTGAACTCTTCGAAAGTAAGTGGGCGGTTATCAAGTGCGCTCGGCAGACGGAAGCCGTATTCAACCAAGGTTTCTTTGCGGGCATGATCGCCATTGAACATGCCACGTATTTGCGGCAAGGTCATGTGAGATTCGTCAACCATTATTAAGAAATCTTCTGGGAAAAAGTCAAGTAGAGTTGAAGGCGGTTGGCCAATCAAACGACCTTCCAAGTGGCGCGAATAGTTTTCGATGCCCTTGACGAAGCCAGTTTGCTCGAGCATTTCGAGATCGTATTTGACGCGTTGGCTGAGACGCTGGGCTTCAAGATATTTTTCGTGTTGGTTAAAGAATTCCAGGCGGTCTTTGAACTCGGCGCGGATGTTGTCGAGTGCGCGGTCGAGCGATTCCTTCGGCGTGGCGTAGTGGGTGTTTGGGAAAATGCCAATTTCTTCTGGCTCAGAAATTACTTCGGCCGTGAGCGGATCGATAACTTTGATCTTCTCTACTCCATCAAAACCGAATTCGATGCGATAGGCGTGCTCGCCGGAGGCTGGAAATACATCGATAACGTCGCCACGCACACGGAAATTGCCACGCTCGAAGGCAATATCGTTGCGATGGTACTGAATTTCCGTGAGCGTATGAATAAATTCGTTTAAGTCGTACATTTGACCGCGAGCGATGCGGATAGCCATCTTGCGATAGTTTTCTGGCGAGCCAATACCATAAATACAGGAAACGGAAGCAACAATTAAGGTGTCACGGCGCGTCAGTAGTGCTTCAGTCGCGCCGTGGCGGAGGCGGTCAATCTCTTCGTTAATGGCACTATCTTTTTCAATGTAAGTGTCGGTACTTGCGATATAAGCCTCTGGCTGGTAGTAATCGAAGTAGCTGACGAAATAATGGACTTCGTTTTCTGGGAAGAATTCGCGAAACTCGGAATAGAGCTGGGCGGCCAGGGTTTTATTGTGCGCCAAAACTAATGTCGGGCGATTATATTGCTCGATGATATTAGCCATCGTGAAAGTTTTGCCTGAGCCGGTCACGCCGAGCAGAGTTTGCTCTTTGGTGCCAGCGCGCAATCCTTTCATCAGTGTCTCGATGGCCTGAGGCTGGTCGCCGGTTGGCTGATATTTACTATGTAGTTTAAAATCCATTACATCTTTATTTTACCATCAAAAAACCTACTCCGAAGAGTAGGTTTATTTGGCGATATTAATTACCTTCTACCCATGGGTCTTCCGGGGTGCCTTTAGTGGATTTTGCGCGTGTGGAAGATTTGCCAGTATCTTTTACGTCACTATCGTTCATAAAGCTGAAGGACGCGAGATCCATTTTCTTTGGATTCCAAACGCTGCTATCGAAACCAAGGATAAGGTTAAATACGAGGCCGAGCAAGACTAGACCGACGGCAAATCCGGTATCTTTACCAAAACCGCTGGCTAGGCGAATGCTGACGACAATGGAGATAAACAAGAAGACGAATGGTGCAATTGGAGCGATAAGACAAAGAAGAATCCAAAGAGGATTTATTTTTACTATTTGCATCAATACGACGTAGCCGTAAATTGGGACAAGCGCTTTCCAGCCATCTTCGCCGCATTTTTCGAGAATTTTCCATAGTCCCACAATCGATATAATTATCACGATTATAAATATAAAGAAGAAGGTCATTAACACCATTCCTAGCGCTGCGAGAATATTGCCCATTTTTTTACTCCACTCCTTTTACGTATATATGTATGATTATTTACTTAAATACTACCATATTGTTGAACGAGCCGGCAGAAGTCATTACCGCGTTCCTCGAAGTTCTTATAGCTGTTATAGCTAGCAGCAGCTGGCGACAATAGACAGGTATGGCCTTCGGCGGTGACTTGGTAGGCGGTCTTGACGGCTATTTCCATATTTTCGACCGGCATAAGAACTTGAGCGTGTGGGGCTTCGTTGAAAATACGCTCAAATGATTCAGTCGTGTTTGGCAATAATATAACGTTGCGGATAGAAGTGCCACGGATAAACTCTACGAGCGTGTGATAGTCGAGTCCGCGATCCATGCCGCCGAGAATAATCGTGTCGACGTCGCCGATAGCCTTGATGGCGCTGATGACAGCCTCTTGAGCGGTTGCGATGGAATCATTGTAAAACTTAATATTTTTGTGCGTACCGGCATATTCAAGGCGATGCGGTAGGCCGCGGAAGGTTTCGACGGCTTTCAGAATTTCGTCTTCGGTAACACCACAAGCTTCGCAGGCGGCAGCAGCGGCGAGAATATCGTAATAATTATGCTCGCCCATCAAAGTGGTCTTAATGTCTTTGCGTGGGATTTTTATATCATGATAGATATTTATTTTCCGCATCGGCAATTCGTCGATTTCTTCATGGCTGGCATGCTGGAAGATGTCGCCATAGATTAATATGTCGTCTGGGCCCTGATGGCGGAAGATATTCTTCTTAGCATTGAAGTAACCTTCTGGCGTAGTGTAATGGTCGAAATGTTCCTCGTAAATATTCAATAAAATGGCAATATGCGGGCTGGCTTGAATAAATTCAAGCTGATGGCTCGACATTTCGAAAACTACAATTGTGTCTTTATCGAGGTCGTCGATAACCTCAAAACAAGGGCGGCCAATGTTGCCAACCAGGATTGCGTCACGGTTAGAATTATGCAGTATATGATATATTAGCGACGAAGTTGTACTCTTGCCCTTGGTGCCAGTAATGCCAATAATTGGGTTCTTGGAAAAACGCACGAATAAATCGGTAAGCGAGGTAATCTTGGCTTTCTGTTCGTCATCAAGATAATCTTTAATAACTACACCTGGCGATTTGATGATGACGTCGTATTCTTTGCAGGCATCAAGATAGTCGTCGCCCCAGTAGGTGTGAACGTTGTCGATTAATAATTCTTCTTGGGCAGCAACGGCATAATTGGCGCCCGGCAAGTTTTGCTGGACGAATTCAAGGGCGCTTTTACCTTCGCGGCCGTAGCCTAAAATTAGGATGCTTTTATCTTTGAGAAAATCGATGATGTCTTGTTTCATATTAACTATTGAGAATTAATGGTAGGAACTGTTCTGGGATGTGGTGTTCTGGGTTGTAATAGTTCACGACATTCCAGCCGTAGTTCGGATTATAAAAATTGTCTTTGTACCAGGCGAGTAATGCTGGCAATGGTTCTCCGTTAGCGATGCATTGTTCAACGCAGAGTTTGAGTGAGTAGTTAATCTCTTCCCTGGTGCCAACGCATTCGAATGGTTTGGTGGTGTCTGGGTTAATTAGGCCGATAAAGACATTGTAAAGTGATTTATCGTCGAGCAAATCGGCATGGAAGATTTCGTCTAGACGTTCGCGCGCAACGAATGGTCGTAACATGATATAGACATAGAGACATTTAGCACAGTGCCCGCACCACTTATTTTCTTTGGTACCAACATTGCACGAGCGGAAGGATTTGAGATAAATCTTGTGGTGGAGGAATCTCTGGATGATGCCGAATTCGTTTAGGCAGCGCAATAGGCTGAAGTAGCGAATTTGGGTAGTGAAATAATGATCGCAATAATGCTGAAAGTCGGACTCGAACTCAAAACTCTTAGAATACTGGTGGTTGATGTGGGTGCCAGCAATATTGACCTCGTTAGCAGAAGCTTCGTTTGAGAGTACGATGTAAGCTTTGCGCTTAATGTAGGCAGTGATATATGAAGCAAAAGCGAGACAGGACGAGAATGGTACGTGACCATTGTAATAGCCTTGTTGGTTGAGCTCGAGTAGTAGTGGATCAATAGTGAGATTAAAGTTGGCAACACTGTCCATGCTGTAACCAGCAGTCTTAATACAGTCCATCGCGGCCGCATTGGTTGGATAGAGGCTGCGATTGTATTGGAAGCAGGTATTATCGTCGTGCATTGGTTGAAGCGCCTCAAGGGTAACTACGGAATCTTTGCCGCCACCAACTGGGATAAGATTGCCTTTGAAATCGCCTTTGATTTGGAATTTTGGCGCCTGTTTGCCTTCAGAATTTGGGCATTCGATGGTCATGAATTCTTCATAAGTAAATGGCAAGTTGTTGACATAAAGGAATTCGCCGAGACCATAGAAGAATAGTTTCTTGAAGAAGACTTTCTGCTCTTCGTCAAGAAAGCCAGCTTTGATGACAAATTTTGGCGCCACGGTAAGCTTGTAGTAATTAATGGCATTAATGACGCCGAAATTGAATAGCAAATAGCGTAGGAAATCTTCATCGAAATCGGAATCTTCTGGTTTATCGAACGGAATGTCGACGGTCGGCTTAAAAGTATGCTCTCCTAAAGTGTAAGTGTAAGTAACGTGTAGGCCGGTCATACCTAATTCATATTCGAAATCTTCGAAGACGAATTCGGGATATTTGTTGCGAAAAGAAAGATTGTCGTGTGTACTATCGATCATAACTTAATTATAAACCATATTTCTTTGCGAATTCAGCATATGCTTTCTCGCGGTCGATGCCGTTGAGATATTTGGCGATGATGCGTAGGCGTGCTAATTCTTCAGGTGTATAGTCGAACATATCGATCAATTCTTCGTCGGTGGCGTTATCGCCGAGCATTTCTTCGGCCTCGATGAGCGCGTCGACGAACTCAAAATTCTCATCCGATAATTCGTAATCTTCGCGAAAACCAGTATCGGCGATGTGGCGACGAACGATGTCTCTGACATATAAATCTAAACGGCCGTTCTTCCAGATATCTAAATCTGGTTTATTTTTATAGTCAGCATACATTTCGCGCGCTCTTTGAATGACCGGCTCAATTATAACGTCGGGCGCATACTTTTTGCCGACGGTCTGGATGGCAATCTTGATGGATTTTTGTAGAACTTCTTTTTCGCTCTCCATACCCTTATTATATACCACTTAGAGGATTGACTTTTAAGGGGTAACAACGTATAATGGCGGGATGGCAGTGACACCTCCTTCTGATGATCAAAATGTGATTCGCATTCGTGGCGCTCGGGCTAACAATCTCAAAAATATTGATATTGATATTCCGCGCGACAAGTTAGTAGTTATTACAGGGCTTTCTGGCTCCGGTAAGTCTTCCCTGGCCTTTGACACGATTTACGCTGAAGGCCAGCGTCGTTATGTCGAGTCGCTTTCTAGCTATGCACGTATGTTCCTCGGCGTGATGGATAAACCGGACGTAGATATGATTACTGGCCTATCGCCAGCTATTTCGATTGATCAGAAATCAACTTCACGTAACCCACGTTCGACCGTGGCAACCGTGACGGAAATCTATGATTATTTGCGCCTATTGTTTGCGCGTATTGGCGTGCCGCATTGTCCGATTTGTCACAAAGAAGTGGCGCGCCGCACGGTGCAGGATATTATCGACCAGGTAATGGCTTGGCCGACCGCTTCGAAGTTGATGGTGCTCGCACCGATTGTGTCTCAGAAAAAAGGTTCATTCTCGCATATTGGCGAGCAGTATCTCGCGAAGGGTTTTGCGCGGGCGCGCGTGGATGGCATTGTGTATGCGCTTGACGAGTGGCCAGAGCTAGACAAGAATCTCCGCCACGATATCGAGATTATCGTCGACCGCTTCGTAATGGCGCCAGACTTGGAGAGTCGTGTGTCGCAAGCCGTCGAGCAGGCGCTCGATCTTGGCGATGGTATCATGAAGATTTTGCATATCAAGGATAATAACACTGCAATTGGCCAGACCAATATCAATACACTCGATGCGGACGTCGTAACTTATTCGCAGCGCTATGCTTGTCCAAATCATCCAGATGAATTAATTCCAGAACTTGAGCCGCGTCTCTTCTCTTTCAATGCGCCACAGGGTGCCTGTCCGACTTGTACTGGTCTCGGTACGCGCATGGAGATAGATCCAAATCTCGTTTTGAACCCGAATTTGACAATTGCCGAAGGTGGTATTCGTCCGTATAACCGCATTAATCAAGATTCTTGGTGGTTGAAGCGTTTGACGGCCGTGGGTGAACGCCATGGTTTCTCAGTGCGTCAGCCGATTCGCGAATTATCTGATGAAGCCATCCAGAAGATTTTGTATGGTACGGGCGACGATAAGTATCACGTGCGTCTGTCGAACGGTTATGAGTATGATTCTGTTTACGAAGGCGTAATTCCAAATCTTGAGAAACGCTACAAAGAAACTGAGTCAGATTTTGTCCGCAAAGATATTGAGCGCTTCATGCGTGAGCGAGTCTGTCAAACTTGTCATGGTGCTCGTCTGAAACCGGTCGTACTCGCAATTACGGTGCATGATTTAAACATCATGGATATGTGCGCAATGGATGTAGACCAAACTTTGGATGTTCTGAATTCAGATTTGGGTTTGACGGAAAACGAAGAGCTAATTGCGGCGCCGATAATCAAGGAGATTAAAGCGCGCGTGGGCTTTATGAAAGATGTCGGTTTGAATTATCTTGAGCTTGGTCGCTCGGCGGCGACGTTGTCCGGTGGCGAAGCGCAGCGTATTCGTTTGGCTACGCAGATTGGTTCAGGTTTGCAGGGCGTGCTTTACGTACTTGATGAGCCATCGATTGGTTTGCATCAGCGTGATAATGACCGTTTGATTGCCACATTGAAACATCTCCGCGATCTTAAAAACACCGTGATCGTGGTTGAGCACGATACCGATACGATTATGCAGGCGGATTATCTAGTAGATATTGGCCCAGGTGCCGGCGTGAATGGTGGCAAAGTCGTCTCGGCTGGTACGCCAGCAGAAGTGGCGGAAGACCCAGATTCAATTACGGGCAAATATTTGTGCGGCAAAGAAAAGATAGCTACGCCGAAGAAGCGCCGCAAGCCAAGTGGAAAGTGGCTGGAGGTAATTGGTGCACACGAGAATAACTTGAAAAATATCGACGTAAAGTTTCCGCTAGGTGTCTTTACGGTGGTTTCAGGTGTGTCTGGCTCGGGCAAATCGACGCTCGTAAACGAAATTCTCGCTAATGAATTGCTTGCACGCTTAAATCATGCCCAGACGGTGCCGGGTGCGCATGAGCGCATTGACGGAATCGAGCATCTAAACAAGGTCATCGTGATTGATCAGTCGCCGATTGGTCGTACGCCACGTTCGAATGCAGCAACTTATACGGGTGTATTTAATTATATTCGCGAATTGTTTGCTAATCAGCCGGAAGCGCAGGTGCGTGGTTATAAAGCTGGCCGCTTCTCGTTTAACGTTAAGGGCGGTCGTTGCGAAAAGTGTCAGGGTGATGGCGTGTTGAAGATTGAGATGCACTTCTTGCCAGACGTGTTCGTGACTTGCGATGAATGCCATGGCAGACGCTATAACCGCGAAGCGTTGGAAGTTAAGTATAAGAATAAGACGATTTCTGATGTTCTAGATATGACCGTAGACGAAGCGGTAGAATTCTTCGAGAATATCCCGCTGATTTCCGGCAAAATGAAGACTTTGCAAGAAGTTGGCCTTGGTTATATTCGCCTTGGTCAGCCAGCCACGACTTTCTCGGGTGGCGAAGCGCAACGTATTAAACTCGCAACCGAATTGAGTCGCCGTTCGACTGGTAAGACTCTGTATATTCTCGATGAGCCAACTACGGGTTTGCATTCCGACGACGTAAAACGATTGTTGTCAATTTTACAACGTTTAGTTCAGGGCGGTAACTCGATGATTGTGATCGAGCATAACTTGGATGTGATTAAATCGGCGGACTGGATTATTGATATGGGTCCAGAGGGCGGCCAAGGTGGTGGTAAAGTAGTAGCATCCGGCACGCCAGAAGACGTGGCCCGTAATCCAAAGTCGGATACCGGCAAATACTTGCGCAAGATGCTCTAATTGTCGAGCAAGTAGTCTAAGCGCATTTGTAAGATTTGAATTTGACTGAACCAGAGTGCGTTGCGGCTGGCATATTTGCCGTCGGTAGCATAGGTGAGCTTGTCGCGGTCAGAAATAATAAAGCTGATTTGTTCGAGATATCCTTTGAGAATTGATTTGCGATAGAAATCGGCGATGTCGCTGTTCTCGAAGTCGTCGTTAAGCCCGCGGACGATGTCGGCGGCCAGTAATAGACTTTCAGTAAGCGAGAGACTTTCTGGTTTTTCGTGCTTAAATTTGCGGACAGTCATGACTAAATCGGCAACTTCTCTGCCATAGATTTCTTCGATGTCGTTATATTTATGCTGGGATAGATGGCAAAGGAAAGCGGCGGCCATAATTACATCATGGCGAGCATAGTTGCGCTTGCGATAGATTTCTTCTGGAATGTCGTCGAGATAAGTGTTCACGAGATTAGCTAAGTCGACGATTTTATGCAGATCAATGGCTTTATTGATGGTTGATTCGAGCTGCAAAGTATTGTAAGCGTGCTGCGTGAGCGGCAATTGCTCAAGGTGTTCTTGGAATGATTTAGTAAACGGCTTGCTGCCCGGTGCTAAGCGTAATGCACAGATGCGCCAGTAATAATCAAAGAGATAGCGAAGGCCATCGTCGTGCATCCCTTCCCCGTTGGCGATGGCTTCATAGAGGTCTTGGCGGCGATAATAATTACATAGGCGCATGGCCTGATCGAAGAATTCGTGGCGAATCAGCATGAACTTGCCGTCACCCAGCGAAATATGAATCCAGTCTGGATTAATGAAATGGAAATACTGGGAATGGAAGAAATAATCTAGCTCCACGCCGGATTCGCCAACGAGTTGGCTTTGATTCTCGGCGGCGGCACTGTTGAGGAGGTCCTGCGCGTCTGGACCGAGCATCACGACTTCGGTCTCGTAAGCGCGATATTGTTTATTCGATTCATTAATAATATAAGTCGTGTTATTGTCGCAGAGAACGAATTGCATTTTGCGCGGTAGGATGTGACGGAGCTCGACCTGGTTCGGATGACCGTATTTGTCTCCTTCTTTTTCAAAGATGTCTGCGATGGCTTTACGCCAGTACTGATTAATATAGCCAATTTGCGTTTCGATGGTTGGTACGACGTTGGTCTGAGCGATATTCTCGGAAACGGCAGCGGCTAACTCTTCGACATAGACGTCTTGCTTGCGATTAATGAAAAGATGGCGGTAATCGCCGATCGTGTAATGCATCCAGGTGTGGCTGAAAGTACCAAGGCTATAATTAACACCATCAAAAGAAGTATTACGTTCCTTGGCGTAGCCCGGTATGGTTTTGCGGAAATGTGATTCGAGGTGAAGCGAGCGCATTAATGGCAAAAAGACTTTGGCATAATCCTTAATCGAAAGAGGCCCGTCGAGATAATTGCCGAAATAAAAAGTAAAATTAGTGCCATCGTAAACAGCGATATCAATCATGCCGCTAAAGCGACGAGCGTCTTTTTCGGCATAGCTAAAGGCGATGACCTGGTCAAGGTTTAGGTTGTCCAGAATTTCGCGGTCAATCGCTTTTACGCTGAAATCGTTCATAACACTCCGTTTAAAATCATTATACCCTGAAAAACCGAAAAAATAAAAAATCTACCCCTGATAATGCTTATGCTTGATTTTACCTTGTGCTTATCTTAAAATATAGATTAAGAAAAATATAGGAAATAATTATTTTATGAGCGAAGATAAATTGTCTCTCGCAAAACGCGAGTTGACTGGTAAAAAAGTTAAAAGTTTGCGTGAACAAGGTATTGTTCCTTCCGTCGTTTTTGGCGGTGAGGGCGATCCTATCATGACTCAATCCGCATATAACGAGACTGAGAAAGTTCTTCTCAGCGCTGGCTATCACTCCCCTGTCGATCTCGACATCGCGGGCAAGAAGCAGATGGCTCTCGTAAAGACCGTTCATCTCGATCCAGTAAAGCGCACGATTTTGAACGTTGAGTTCCAGGCTATTTCTGCCAACGAGGTCGTTGAGGCTACTACTCCAATCGAAATTATCAACTTCGAAACGTCTGATGCTAACAAAGCTCACCTCACTCTTTCTCAGGTTATGGAAGAGATCGAGGTTAAGGCTAAGCCAGCTGATCTTCCAGAATCTATCGTTGTTGATGCTTCTGGCTTGAAGACCGTCGAGGACAGCATTAAGATCGCTGATCTCGTTTTGCCAAAGGGTGTTGAGCTTGCTGATAAGGAGCTTGACCCAGAACTCGCCATTGCGAACGTTTACGATCCAGCCGAAGAAGCAGCTGAGCGCGAAGCTGAAGCTGAAGCCGATAAGGCCGCTGAAGAAGCTCGTGCTGCTGAAGCCGAAGCTGCTGCTGCAGCTCCTGCTGAAACAAAAGCCGAATAATATATTATTGACTTTTTAGCAAATCTGTGCTATAGTAAAAGTATATACATTACTTCAAGAAGTGCTCCCGGTGGTTAGGGAGTACTTTTTGTTGTTTAAAAAAATATATAGGATGACCATAAGCATGATGGTATAATTTAAATATATAAAAGGATTACCATGGCAATTAGTCGAAAAATTAAAGAGTATGTGACGCTGTGGAATATGGGCGTTAGCTTCATATATTTCGCGTATGGGTCACTCACGTTAATAAGTATTATTTCATTACTGCAACTGCAGGCAGAATTCAGGCGGGCGGCAGGATCATCCTATGTCGATAGGAGTTCTGGTATGAGTCCCGAGACATTGTTCTCCATATTTTTGATTATTGATATCATAGTGGCCGGTATTACTAATTTCTTCTATACGCGTAAATACATCCGCAACGATAACCCAAAGAGTACACTTGGTTTTGTTGCAACAATTTCTTTGATTATTGCGAACGGCTATATGCTAATTTCTTTCATTAGCATGTTGATTAGTGCGTCATCGCGTACTAGCTCATCATATAGTAGCGCTGCTACTACTGGTACCCTGAATCTTTTATTCTTTGGGTCGAGTCTTTCTTGGTTAATGTGGGTATTGACCATTGTTATTGTATTTAATGCGGTTACGGCAGTAGCTGCTTTAATCTTCATGCTGAGATCTGACAGAGATGATGTGGATATAATTGATGATGGTAGTACTGGTGGCCATAGCGTCGGTTTGTATGCTGATGTGCCAACGCATGCCACTGGCATGTCGATGCCATCGTCAACATCGACGGAAAAATCTGAGGCGCCTAAATTTGCACCGATGTCGTCCGAGACGGCCGCTAAAGTTGAGGCGGAAACCGCTAAAGAGCCAGTATTAGATTTGCACGGTAATCCAATTGAACCTGAACCAAAAGCTGCCGCAGAGACAGAAAAACCGGCCACGGAGCCTGCCGCTGAGCCAGTCGCAGAACCTACTTCAGCCGTTGATACTCCAGAACCAGCTCCAGCTGAACCAGCCGAGCCAGCTACGCCAGAACCAGTGGCGGAACCGTCCGCTCCGGCAGCACCATCAACAACAGCTGCGCCAGCCGAATCGAGCTTGCCAACTGGTTTCGATGATGAGCTTACGGTCTAGCTTGTAAGAATCACTGATTCAAAAAATACCCTCGGAACACCGAGGGTATTTTTTAATCAAAGACAAAGAAATACGCTGAAACGATGGATAAGATGAAGCCGGTTATTAATGAGGCGATAGACATAATAGGGTTATTGAATGTGGCGCCGATCCCGGATACACCAAATAGTATTACGGCTATAAATATAAAAATTGGAGGTCCATATTTGCGAAACGCCATTTTGGCGAGGGGTGGATTAATGACGGCGTCGATGTGGGTCATATTGTTGTAGCAATAAATGATTACCTTTAAAGGTAGATCTTTTTCTCGGATATACATTTCGGACTGGATGGCATACGGCGTAAAGATGAGGTAAGACGCTTTGTGATTAAAAGGGTTTTCGTATTCGATGTTATAGGAAAAGCTATCGTCGCTATTTACTTCCGTAGTGTTCATGTTGGTAATTTCACCGATGACTTTCGTGCCATTTTTCTTAATCATTTTAGCAACGTTCTTTTTCTCTATACGCTTGCGAAGTTCAATGATGTAAGTAACCAGCGTACCGATGAGTATTAGAGCCGCAAATGCGATCTCTATTGGAACCCGATTATAAACAAGAGCTAATTTTGGAAACCATATTAGCTCACAAGCCATAATGATAATTAGTAGAACTATGCAAATCGAAGCCACAAGACTTTTGCCTTCTCGCTCCGTCATATGGTCGTATTCGTATTTAATTCGAACTATACGATCTTTTTTGTCGGCTGTACTCATTGGTACTATTTCTTAATTAAGGCTTCGGCGTTAGCGACGAGGCGCAAACGAAAAGCTTCGCGAGCGGCATCGGCGTTATCGTTATTGCCCTGCCAGGCATGGAGAGCTGGATCTTGCAATGCGCGAGCATAAGAGAATGTGACTGGCCATGGGAATGGACCTTCATTGGTGACGGCCTGGAGATTCTCTGTCGCCTGTTCGACGCTTTGGCCGCCAGATAGGAAGACGACGCCAGCGAGCTCACTCGGAACATGTTCGCGGAGCACCTGAGCGGTGGCACGGCCAACTTCTTCTGGAGTGGACTGAACTGCTTGTTTCTTACCGGCAAGTACCATGTTTACCTTTAAGACGCAGCCTGGAAGGCTGACGGCTTTCTTCTTGAGTTCCTCAAAGAGTTTATCGAGGATGCGGCCGGTATATTCAATATTTTGTTCGATAGTATAGTCGCCATCATAAACGAGTTCTGGCTCGACAATTGGTACAATGCCAGCCTGTTGGCAATCATGAGCGTACTGAGCGAGAATTTCGGCATTCTTTTGCATGGCCATTTCGGATGGGCTATGATCGGTAACTTCAAAAGCGGCACGCCATTTAGCGAAGCGGGCACCCATATGATAATACTCGGCTAGACGAGTTGGCAAACCATCAAGACCTTGAGTGTATTTTTCGTCGGAATCTTCGAAATTAACGAGGCCTTGGTCGACCTTAATGCCGGACATGATGCCGCGGCTAGCGAGGAAGCTGATGAAGTCTTGACCATTATCAGCAAACTGACGAGCGGTTTCGTCGAAGAGGATGACACCATTCACGTACTTCTCGAGGTCTGGGGTCGTGAAGAAGATATTGCGGTAATCACGGCGATGCTGTTCGTCGTCTGGAATGTTCATGGATTCGAACTTTTTGTGGATAGAACCACCGGATTCATCGGCGGCAAGAATGCCCTTACCTGGGGTCATTAATAATTTGGCGTTGTTTTCTACTTCTAACATTTTTGGTCCTTGATCTTTAATTTTTTGTACGAGATAAAATTCATCTGCGATTTCGCGTTCAAGTCGTTCGAGACTGCCAGTGGCACCGAGATTACTGGTTTGGACGTTGGCGCGGGCCAGCAAGAGTGCTTCGGAGGAAGTCTTGCCAAGGGCGCGGGCGGCTAAAACCGTGGCGGCAATTGTGAGATGTGAGCTGAGACGCGTAACAATGTCTTGGCGAGTATCGAGATCCCAAGGCACGCGCTTGTTGTGGAACTCAATGTAATTCTCGCCGATGCGAATAATGTCGCGGGCTTTCTGGTCAAACGGTACGTCGGTGATAATGATATCGGCGCGTTCAATTAAGGAGCGCATATGATTAGCGTATTGATTGCTGTGCTCGCCGATAAAGAGCGCGAGTCGAGTACTTTGGCTGAGGTTGACGAAACCGAGAATTTCTTCGGCGACCTGTGGGGTCAAAGTAGCAGAACGGTCAACGTAAATCCAATCTGGATTATGATCTGGAATCTTCCAAGTGGTGCGGGTCTTTTCACTCGGGGTTAAGTAAGCGACGTTTTCGTCTTGGCAGAGAATGTAGCGATAGACTATATCGATTTCCTTGGCGATAAATTGGCCGTCGAGGAAAGTTGCGGGAGTATTAGAGATAGATGCATTGAAGCCAAAACGTGAGAAAATCTCAAGCGAAATGGCGGCGCCACCGAAAATCGAGGCGCGGGAATAATATTTATATGCGGAACCGTTAAAAGCCAAATCGAGCCACGGTGTGCCGTTTTGGTCGGTTTCAAAATTATTTTTACGGTTGTCATACCGCAAATAGACGTCTTTGGTGACGTTGCCCACTATCAATACATTCTGCATAAGCTTATTATATCACTTGAAGAATAAGTCTAACATTTCTTTAGCGGCTGGGAACTCTGGAATGAGCTTTTCGGTTTCGGCGATGACTTTGTCGATATTGTATTTGGCATCGATGCGATGATATTCGACATCACCATTTTCAACATCAAGGATACCGGCGGAAGCGGCGCCAGTTTCAATTGGGCAACCGACGCTGCCTGGATTGATGAAATGCTTGCCGTCGCCGCGGACTTCCATTAAGAAATGGGTGTGACCAAAGAGATAAACGTCCGCGTCGTGGCCGGCGAATAATTCTTCGCATTCGGCCAGACTTGGCTTCGGGACATAGCGGCGATATTTGCCGTTCTCATCGAGCGGATAGTGAGTGATGTAGATTTTAACGCCGTCAGTTTCGATGTTTTGTTCTTTGGGCAGGTTTTTTAGGAAATCAATGGAATCTTGCGAAAGCTGATGGTGATTCCAGGCAAAATATCTGACGACTTCTGGGTCGATAGGCGTTTTACTATCAGTGTGTGCGTATTTTGGCATTGCAACGAAGTAATAACCTTCGTGATTACCGGAAACGGCACCAATAAGTTGCTTCTTGCGCTTCATTAGGAGTTTAACGCAGTCTTCGGAACGGTGGCCAATACCAAGCACGTCGCCGAGGAAAATTAATTTCTTGACGCCTTGGTGGTCAAATTCGTCCAGGACGGCCTTGAGCGCGTCCGGGTTGCTATGCAAATCTGAAATGATGCCAATGCGCATTATAACTCTCCCCAATCTTTGCCGGTGGTGGCGTCGACGGCGAGTTTGACTGGTAACTCTGGTGCGACGTTTTCCATCTTTTCGATTAATAATTGTTTAACTTCTTCGACTTGCTGGTCGAAACATTCGATGATGAGCGAATCGTGAATCTGTAGGATGATTTCTGCGCCTTTTGGTAGAGCTTTGTTAACGGCGAGCATAGCTTTCTTCATGAGATCGGCTTCGGTGCCCTGGATTGGCATATTAGCGGCAGCACGTTCGGCGGCGCTACGGACGAGATAATTCGGCGCGGACAGATCTGGGCAAGGACGGCGGCGACCAAACATGGTTTCGACGTAGCCGTTTTGACGACCACCAGCGAGCGTATCATCAAGATACTTGCGGATTGGCGCGCGGAGCTTGAAATAATCTTCAATGAAATGCTTGGCTTCATAAAAACTCATATCGGCAGCGTCGGCGAGACCCTTCGGGCTCATGCCGTAAAGAACGCCAAAATTGATCACCTTGGCGGCGCGGCGCTGAGCTTTGGTAACCTGATCCATTGGGATATGGAAGGCGTCGGCGGCTGTCTTGGTATGAATATCGAGACCGGCATTGAAATCGTCGATGAGCTTTTGGTCGCCGGCGAGAGCGGCAGCGAGACGAAGTTCGAACTGGGCATAATCGGCTGAAACGAAAGTCTTCCCTTTTTCGGTCACGAAACAATTGCGAATACGCTTGCCGTCTTCGCTTCTGACCGGAATGTTCTGGAGATTTGGGCTGACGCTGGATAGGCGACCGGTGGCGGTAACATCCTGAGTGTAAGTCGTGTGGATGCGATTGTATTCGTCGGCTAAGCTCGGCAGTGGCGTAACGTAAGTGGTGAGCAACTTATTTACTTCGCGGTAACGTTCGATTTTCGCAATAATCGGGTGAAGCTCACGGAGCTTATCGAGTTCCTTGGCGCCGGTAGAATAAGCACGCTGAGTCTTCTTAATGCCTTGGGTTGGCAACTGCAAAGTGTCGAATAGGATTTCGGATAGTTGAATCGGCGAATTAACGTTAAAGCTCTTTCCGGCGAGCTGATATATTTGCTGTTCGAGTTCTTTGGTTTCGGCGGAAAATTCTTTTTCGAGTGTCTTGAAGCGGTTGTGGTCGATTTTGACACCGGCGGTTTCCATACTATATAAGACTGGAATCAGTGGCAGGTCGAGCTCTTCGGCGACTTGTTCGAGCCGTGGTAGGCTGGCGAGGCGCTGCTTCTGGTAAACGTAGTCACCCTTCGGGTCGCTCATATCAACTAGGCTGAGTTGCGCACTTTTGCGCACTAGCGGATCGAGTAAAAATTCGACTTGGCCAAGGTCCCAATATGGCCGGCCGGCCTCAATTTCTCGAGCGAGCTTCGGATGATCATGCATATCTTGCTTAACGTTGTAAGATAGATACAAATTCTCCGGAATTTCCACTTTTATATCTGTTACTGTTGTATTTTCTACAACGTTTTTAACGGGCTGATCGACGGGTTTTTCAGGTATTGTTGTAGTTTTTACAACGGGTGTGAGGCTGGTTCCGGGGAATAATTTGACGAATTTGCGAAGCAAAGAATTAAATTGGAGCTTCTTCAGCTCGGCAACAACTTGGTCTTTGTCGAAATCGGCGAGCTTTGTGGCTTGCGGATCGAATTCGAGTGGTGCATCGAACTGAATTTGAGCGAGTTGCTTGGAGATAAAGGCGAGTTCTTTGCCTTCGACGAGTTTTTTGCCGGTGGCGCCAGTAACTTCGTTGACGTGGTCATATAAGTTTTCGAGCGTGCCATATTCTTGCAGTAATTTGACGGCACCCTTTTCGCCAATACCGGGTACGCCTGGAATATTATCGGACGAATCGCCTTTTAAGGCTTTAAGGTCGAGGAACTGGGATTGCTTTAGGCCGTACTTCTCTTCTACGGCGGCGATATCAAAAGCTGAAACGTCGGAAAAACCGCGTTTGAGCTGATACATTTTGATGTGGTCGTCGACGATCTGGAGCATATCAAGGTCACCAGAAATAATCTCGGCGCGAACACCGGCGGCCTGAGCTTTGCGAGCAAGTGTGCCGATAATGTCATCAGCTTCGTAATCGTCAAATTCATAGAGCGGGATATGAAAAGCTTGCAGTAATTCCATAAGATATGGAATTTGGGCGTAGAAATCTGGCGGGGCCGGTTTGCGATTAGCTTTGTAGTCGGCATAGATGGCGCGGCGGCGACGGATATTGGTCTTGGACTTATCCCAAGCTACCGCGATGTACTCTGGCTGTAATTTCTCGATGATTTCGATGAGCATGCTCGCAAAACCGTAAACACCACCGGTTGGGGTGCCGTCGGGTAGTGACAAATGGCCCATCGCATAATATCCGCGGTAAAAGACGCTTTTGCCGTCGATGATAGTAAGATTTTCCCGTTCGTCCATAGTATTAGTATATCAGTTAGGACAGAGAGTGGTCGAGATAACGCACGGAGCCAAACGGGATTTTGGTTTTGACGTGTTCGGTGCCGCAGGAATCGGCGGAATGCACGGTGCGGGCGCCAAAACGCAGATTGATGCGATCGCTGGTGATGCAAAGGTTAGCTTTGCGGTCTTCGGCGGCAAACCAAAAGTCGGGCTGAAAATCTGGGTGGTCTTGGAGCTTGTAAAGCGTGACGCCAATGATGCGAGCCGGTGATGGCAATTCAGCAAAAAGTTTAGTGGCAATCCGGCAGATGTCGGCGTCGGTGTTAAAGGCGTGAGAACCGAGATAGTTTTTGTGATAATAAATATCATCGTAACCATAAATCCAGACGAAGGCGCCCCGGGCGTAAAGATTTTTACTGCGCAACCGATAGCCGACATCTTCAGCGAGGTGAAGGATGCGAGCGGCGGTTTCGGTGCGACTTAAGTTGCGGCTCTCCATGACGTATTGGCGGCCGACAGATTTAATATCATAACTAACGTCATCAACTTCGATACCGCGAAGGCGCTGGTACCATTTATGGCCATCAATACTCTTGCAGACGAGTTTAACGAGAGTCTCTTCGTCTGCATCTAGAAATTGGAGCGGCGTAAAAATATTGACGGCGTTCAGGCGGCGTTCCATACGGACATTAATGCCAGGCAAATCGGTAAGTTTGAGCGTCGCAAAAATCGCGCGCTGGTTCTCTGGTGTAATTTCGTCGAGGCCGTCGGGTTTATGAAGTTCGCCGGCAAGTTTGGCAAGAAAGCGATTGCTGGCGATGCCGACATTGCAGCGCATCCAGTCGCCGACTTCGGTGAGAAGTCGATCTTTGAGTTCGCGACCAAGTTCGTAGCGATTACGAGTGCGGATATGTTCGGGCGCCTCGGCAAGATCAATAATGCCTTCATCGATGGATTTCATCACGACTTTGGCGGAGTAATCTTGCATAATGGCTTTTAGTTTTTCGTGCACAAAAATGTACTTGCTGGGCTCAGTTTCAGCAAAAATGATGTCTGGGCAGATAGCTTCGGCCTCCCGGCGGCGCATGCCCACTTTGACGCCGCGCGCTTTGGCTTCGTAAGAGGCGGCAATAATGCAAGCATTGGGCGAAATGCGGTTGGTAATGGCGACTGGCCGACCGCGTAGCATGGGGCGAGCCTGTTGTTCGATGGTAGCGAAGCAAGAATTGAGATCGACGAAGATAATATCATTCATAACGATCTCCTTCGAATTCGAGGTACCAGTTGAGCGAATCGGCATCGAGCGCCAGACGATAATCGGTGGCACCGTCGGTCACGTCGAAGGCAAAGACTGTGCGTAGGCCATCATATTTAGGATGAACCAACCCGACTTTTTCGATGGTTACTTCCCTGCCGGTGCCGGTGCGAAAAGCGATGGGGCGGCAGTGACCGAGAATAGCGCGCGAGAAAGTCGCATCGACTTCAATTGGTTCGTGTAGACTAGTTTGTTCGGAAGAAGTTTGATTCATAAAAATCCTTTGCTAATTGCGGTTAATAGATTGTAGGTGACGCAATATTGGCGTCGGAAATTTATGAATCAGAGTCAGGGGCCGAAGCATGACTCGATTAAAGAAATTATAGCATAAAAAATCGCTCGTGAGCCAGAGGCTGAACGAGCGAACGGGGGGATGACGTCTCACTTGATTACGCCGGAACCGCCGCAGCGCGGACAGGTAGTGCGCATGCCGAGCCAATCACGCTTTTCGCCGGAACCGCCGCAGTCTGGGCAAGGATACTTGCCAGGCTTGACTCCGTTGAAGGTCTGCTGATAGCCAGCGCAATGATCGGCTGCCTCTTTCGGTGAGAGACAAGGCGCCCCACAATACGGGCATTTGTATGTCATCCATGGTCACCTCCTTCCCCAGGTGCGCTGAAATGTGCGAGACTGGACGGATTATATCACTTGACAAATTCTAATGCAAGCGTGAGCAAGTTGACATTTTTCGCTCTCTGTGGCATAATTATAACAGCTCTACAATCAGGTGGAGTGTATTTTTCAATTGGAATACGATAAGGGGGTTAGAAACCAATGAAACGGATGCTTGTCATACTGACACTGGCGGTGTTGTGCTGTGTCTGCATCGGTAGCACAGTGGCCGCATTCGCAGAAAGTGCGGAAAATGAAACTGGAATTCCCTGCATGGTGACCGGTAAAGGCGTGAACGAACGCATTGGTCCCGGTAAACGCTACGATTCGGTCGCGCAGCACAAGAAAGGCGAGATTGTATACGTGGCGGATGCAACTGGCAACTGGTGGCGCCTGACGAACGGCAATTACATGTCATCCAAGTACCTGTCGCCGATGTGCGAGAACGACCTGGATCCGGATCTCGAGGTAATCGAGGAAGATACGCCCGAGGTGGAGGAACCGGCGCTGGATGATCCGGATATCTGGTTGGTTACCGAGACACTCGACGATTACGTGAGTGGCACGCCGCGACTGCTCGGCTTTGTGGCAGCTAGTCCCGGCGCAACCCGAGAAGATGTGCTGGCGGTGGTGGACGACTGCGTAATCATGAACACTGGCGAGCGCTACATTGAGTGCTATCAGAAAGATGAACTGACTTGTCGCATTGATCTGGTGCTTTCTCTGCCCTACGTGAAGTTCGCAGTAACGATTCCGGGTACCGGTGCGACTTACGAGGTGCGCTACATTCGCGATGTCGTTGACCTGGTCAATCAGTATTCCACGGACTACACCCATTTTGTGGTGATAGACTGAAAATGGCCCCTGCGGGGGCCGTTTTTATTGATTGCTCTTGTGATTACTTGACTTTTTCGACGTTTTGTGCTATAATGAATAATTGCTTCACATTGAGGTGTGGTGCACATTCCAAAACATAGGATAGGGGGATGATTCTATGAAGACGATTCTCTTGGTGGTTATGGGCCTGTTCTGTCTGCTGAGCATCGGCATTGTCAGCTTCGTGCTGATTCATGACAGACGGCACCCGGTAGTGCCCTGCTTTGTGATTGCCGATGACGCTCCGGTGTACTACAATCCGGGCAGAGAGTTCAAGGCAATCAGCCACGGCGTGCACGGCATGGTCGATGTGGTCGGCCGCAAAGGCGACTGGTGTCAGCTGACGGATGGTACGTATATGCCAGCCTACTGTTTGACTCCGGCGCGTGTCGGCGAAAGCATCAGACAGCTGTAACCGATTACGCCAACCGGCCCCTGCGGGGGCCGGTTTTTATTGGGTTCCCTTATGTTTACTTGACTTTTATGGGGTTTTGTGCTATAATGCTTGCACGGCCCTACAATTGGGTGGGGTGAATATTGACAGTGTGATAAAGGGGGAATATCCGATGAAGAAAATGTTCCTGTTGCTGCTGGCGCTGGCGATGGTCGCCATGACCGTGTCCGCCTTCGCGGAAGCTCCGCTGACCGATCAGAGTATCGCGGAGAACATCGAGACTTCCACGACGGAAGATGTCGATACGCTCGACATGGTCCCCGTTGTGGGCCAGGCGGTCGAGGCTGTCGAATCCCTGAAAACGACGGAAGGCGATGAGCCGGACGAAATCGTGGAGTGGATTGACCTGGATGCCGAAGAGGAGGAAGAGGAAGAAGAGCTGGAATGGCCCGAGGAAGACTACGAAGAATATGTCGAACCCGTTGAACCGGAGGAGATTATCGAGTGGGTCGACCTGGATGCCGACAACCTGATCTTCCCCGAAATCTACTGCGAGGTGTTGGAAGACGCCTTCGAACTGAGCAAACCCGAGGAAGGTGCCCCGATTGTCGGTGGACACTACAAAGGTGAGCTACTGCCGGTGGTAGACGTGACTGGTGACTACTGGATGCTGCAGGGCGGCACTTACATCTCTGCTGATGTGGTGCAGATTTATAACGAGGATGATATTCCGGGTGAAGCCGAGGTCAGAACCGTTATCAACCCGCGCGAACCGCGTAACGTGAAACTGGTTCTGTCACCGATTGCGTCAGACATTGACGATATCGTGGAGACCTACCACTCTGTCATCGTGGTTGATCCGTACGAGAAGCTGATTCGCTGTTATAAGCTCGGAGTTAGCACGCTCGATGTGCGGATGGAGCCGCTAAGCGACGTGTCACAGCTCTTTGCGTACTGGTCTATTGATGAGGATTTTCTTCAGGAAGGAGAATATCTGATTGGTTGGGAGGAAGTCCTGGCCAAGATTAATGCGTACACACTGCCTGGAAGTTACCTGGTGATCTTCCAGTAAATAAAAAACACCGTTTTTCAGCCCCGCCGCGTGCGGGGCTATATTTTTATGCTTTAATACTTGACTTTTTAACGCGCTTATGCTATAATGTATTTGAGTCGTTTGGGGGAGAGACTGTACTTTTCAAGAGGAGGAAGAAAAATGTCCGACAAGTCTGACAAGATGTTCCGCATCGTCATGGGGACCGCGATGGTCCTGTTCTTCGCATTCGTGCTGTTCTTCTGCTTCCTGACAGGAAGCGCCCAGGCGGAAGAGGCCAGCAAGACCTACTACGTCACGGGAAATCATGTGAGGATTCGCATTGAGCCGAATACAGATGCGCGCATTGTCGGGCATCTGGATAAAGGCGATCAGGTCCAAGTGGCATGTGTCGTAGATGGATGGGCGAGGCTCATCGACTACAACTATGTCTCGATGGAGTTCCTGACAGAAGATGAACCACTGCCGACCAACAAGGAACTGTTTATCTTGGGCCCCGGAGTGCGTGAGCGCTCTACGCCCGACACAAGCAGCGACAGTAATGTCGTCTGCAGGCATCAGGCTGGCGAATCAGTGTTTGTGGATTTCGGCGCCGTGCCTGAAAATGGCTGGTACCGACTGAGCAACGGCAACTACATTTCAGCCGACTTAGTCAGTGAGAACTACGACGATATCTATACGCACTGCGCCGAGCAGTATCAAGACATCATCATCGTCAGCATCAGAAACCAGTTTGCATATTTCAGTCACTTTGGCCAAGTGTGGACTAGTGACGTGGTAACGGGTCATATGACGAAGTCGCCAACCCCGACTGGGCTGACGAAAGTATCACGTAAGATTCGTGGCGTTTATCTGAATGACAACAAGGATACTTACGTGGAATATGGAGTTTACTTCCGGGACGGTTATTTGGTTCACGATGCGGAGTCTTTCCCGTGGCGAAAAACCGGTTTCGGTGGTGACATCTACAAGACAAATGGATCTGGCGGTTGTGTGAACACGCCTACCGCCTTTTCGGAAATCGTGTGGCGTAATAGCAGCGTTGATGTAACCTATGTGCTGATCATGCCGTAATCTCTCTTCCCCCCTCACCCGTGCGCCCGAGGCTGTCCTTGGGCGCATTTTTGTTGCTATAATGTGGTTATGGCTAAGAGTTATCAAGAGCTAGTCGAAGAAGGCCGCCGCAAAAAGCATGCACCGGTAGTCAAAAAGAAGCCGGAAAAAGTCTGGGGATTCACGGTTCTTAGCTTCTTTGGTATGTTGGTGATATTTGTCATCAAGTATCTGGTAGATTTCTTGCTAATTCCAAAGCTGCTTCCGGACTTCTTCCCGATTAGCTGGCAAGCCGTAGGAATTTGGGTGCTATCGTCGGTAATTTTTACAGTAATATCGATGCAATTCGTGACGCGCATGGGCTTTTTCTATATCGCTTCGGCGATTTTGTACGGTTTACTGGTGTTGATTTGGCCGATGGGTCTGTATGGTACGGCTGAGACGGCGCCAATTGTAATAGCAGTATTGTCGGGCGTAGTTTTGGATTTAATTCAGCGCATTATCCTATGGATTTATATTGGTATCGGATTTATGAGGATGTAATGATGAAAGAGAGCAAAAAAGAATCTAAAGAAAAATACGAGTTTAAACGGTCTAGGTTTATTATTCTGGTGGTGACCCAAATTATTATGGCCGTGTTTGGTTTTTGTGCGATGATGTTTTTGCCATCAGTGTTTTACGGCATGGGCATAAAAGATGATGTGGGGCCACATATTGGCAGTATATATTTTCTCTGTGCTTTGATTGTGACGATTTTGAGCGGCGCATTTATTTCGCATTGGATACGAGAATATATAATGGCAGATTTAATTGCGATAACGTCATGGATGGCTTTGTGGATGATTGCTTATATTACTAGTTATGGCTCTTCACTCTTGAGTGTGTACGCGATAATAGCGGGATCTTTGTTCCTTGCTGCAGTTTATGTATTTTTCCAGATGATTGTGTTGGCAATTATAAAAGTAATAAAGACTGGCGGTATTGCTAAATATATTAACATTTGATCATCCTATGGATTTAAAAAATGGAAAACAAGCAAGGAAAAGCCAAAGAAAAATATGTATTTAAACCGGTTCGGTTGGTTATTCTGGTGTTCATTCAGATCATCATGGCTGTATTAGCTGTTTGTTCGATTCAATATTTGCAGCCGTTTTTCCGCTATATTGGCGTTGATGGCGATGTGGGGCCATTGGTGGCTCTTACATTCTTCGTGGTCGCTCTAGTTGCAACGATATTGTGCGCAAGGTTTGTTTCGCATTGGAAACGAGAATATTTGATGGCGAGTTTTATTATTCTGGCGTTATGGGCGATTATAGGTGTGTTTACTATTGTTACTATTAAACCGTTTTCGTTAGATTTTCTCGGGATAATTTCGGTGATAATTGCTATTTGTTTATATGCGTTATTCCAGGTGTTTGTGGTGGCAATTATGAATAGAATCAGAAGAGGTAATATTTAATCAGTCCTCAGCGATTAGTTGATCGTAGAAGGCCTTAGTTGGATTGCTGGAGGCTTTGGCGGCTTCGGTGTCTGGCAAATCAAGGGCTTTAATGTGGCGGAAAACGACCTGGATGAGGTGTTTAATTTCGGCAGCTTCTTCGTCTTTAAATTTGAGGTCGAGTGAGACAATTTCGTCTTCGTCGTTTGGTGAAATGTAGTCAATGCGGCCTTTAGTGACCTTGTAATTCTGGTATTCTTTGCAGTTTTCGAGCAGGAATTTATAGAAGTAGAGCTGGAGTTTGTAGCCAAAGTTGCTAGCTTCCCATTTGCTCTTTGGGCGACCGGTCTTAAAGTCGGCTACGGTGATGGTCTTATTCTCTTCGTCGATTTCAACGCGGTCAATCATACCGGTCAGTACGGCATCACCAAGAGTAATAGTTTCTTTAAAGAAGCCACGTTCGGATTCGGCGTTGACGTCGCGAATCATATTTCCCCGCTCTGCCAGGAAGCGCGTAAGCTCGGCTTCGGCACGTTTTTTGAGTTCGTCTTTTTCTTCGTCGGTGGCGTCAGCGTTATCGACTTTAGCCATGAAACGTTTAATGGCTTCTTCGTTGGAGATTTTTTCTTTATTAATCTCATCCATGATTTCGTGGACGTAGCGACCGTAGTTCATCGAGAAGTTGGTCTCGCTTGGTACGCCAATGATGTAATACTTTAAGAAGCTGAGCGGACCGTCGCCGTACTGTAAATCGATGAAAGTATTGAGATGGGTTGGCGAGAGACGATAATGCTCGACAAGTGGCTTGAGTTGATTGCGGCGAACTTCGTCAGTCGGCACGAAATTGTCGAACCATTTATCTGGTGCAATAACATCCGGCGCGATGGTAGTAGCACTACTAACAATGACGTTCTTGAAGGCTTCCGGCAGGATTTGACTGACGAGTTGACCATCTTCGGTTTCGTGCTCGGATAGGTATTTGAGGCGATCGCCTTTTTTGCCGTTGAAATCACTAAGACTATAAGTGAGATAGAGATTAGCGCGAGCACGCGTGATGGCAACGAAGAAGACGCGGAGTTTTTCGTCGGCCGAGTCGCCGGTGTGGCGGACGTATTCAAGATTACGCGGCAAGGTAAAGCGGTCATTGTTGCCACCAGCTTCGCTCCAGTTGCCATTGTCGACGGCAATCAGGAAGACATGGTCGAATTCAAGACCTTTGGCAGAGTGAACGGTTTCGAGCTTCACGGCCGTATCGGATTCGTGATACGGCGACTTGTTGAGAATCTGCATTTCGGCATTGTTGTAGGCGTCAACGAGTGCGCAGAAATCGATGAGATGCAATTTCTTGCTACCGCGCTTGGATTTGGTGAGCAAAATATCGCGGAGCGTATTGAGGTTGCTATAAAGTTCGTAATTGTTGCTGTTCGCAAATAGCTTGGCGGATATGTTGTTGATGATATATTCGGCGGAATATATTTCAGTTTTAAGTGCGAGATCGGCAAAGAATTCAGCGACTGATTTGAGGCGTTCGTCTTCGCTATCGACGAGTTCTTTGAAGATGCTGTGGCGAGCCGTGCGGGCCATTTGAATGATAGAAATGACTTCCGTAGCGGAAATGCCCCAACAGTCGCAAGCGAGAATCTCGAACCAGTATGGGTCGGCGTTCTTTTCGCCAGCGGCTAGCGCAAGCGTAAGTTTACAAGCATTGAATAGCAGGATGATTTCTGGATACTCGAGGATGTTCTCGCGACGTTCGTAGGATATTTGGATATCAAGCGCATGCAAATATGGAATGATAGAGCCGAGATATTTGTGCTTTGGTGAAATCACGGCGATCTTATTGCCTGGAACGCCATCGTCGAGCAATTGACGAATCTTCTGCGCGACGTAGGAATATTCTTCTTGGTAGACTGGGAATTCGCGCAGCTCGATGCTAGTTTCGGCAGGTGGATTCTCGGCGGTAATATGTTTGTCAATGTTAACGTTTGGCGCTTTGCAGAAACGATCTTCGGCTTGGTCGATAACTTTCTCGGATAACTGCAAAATCGGTTCACTGGAGCGGTAGTTTTTGGTCAAGAAAATATGCTTCGGGTGATATTTTTCATCAAAGTCGAAGAAGTTCGAAGTATTGGCACCCTGGAAGCCGTAAATGGCCTGATCATCATCGCCGACGGCCATAATATTTGGCTTGCCCTCGTTGCTTGGATTATCAGTTAATAGACTGACGAGCTGAAGCTGTGCATCGTTAGTATCCTGATATTCGTCGAGTAGAATGTACTGGAAACGCTCTTGGGCGTTATAACGCGCTTCGTTATCGTTCTTAAGTAGGTCAATGGCATTGAGAATCATATCATCATAATCAAATAACCCTTCGAGCGTTAAGCGGCTCTGGTAGATTTCCATGATATTGGCGAGGCTGAGGAATTTCTTGTTGGCAATTTCATCGCTAAAAACATAGCGGTCGTTTTGATCTTTTTTGAAGAATTTCTTGCGCCATTCGCTCATGGCTTTAGTAGATGGCTTTTCGGCATTAGATTCGGCCAGGAGCGCTTCAGCGAGTTCGCGATAAAGCACCTTGGCAATTGGCTCGACTTTGGCAACAATGTATTCTGGTGCACTTGGGGCGTCCATGACGGTTTTGATGGCGGCAAGAATGCGCTCGTAGACCGGCAGAGCTTTGCCATAGCGGAGCCCTTTGGTTTCTTGGATATCTTCTTCGATGGCGGCATAGATTTTGGCAGTATCAATACGGTTGCGCTCGACGATTTTGCGCATATCTTCTGGGCTGATGGCGGCGGATTTGAGATCGGAAATAGCACTAATAATATGATTCGTTTGCCAGTCGTGGCGCAAGATATCGGTTGGTTCGAGCGAGCTCTGAATATCGCGAATCATCGTGAAGCGGTCGAGCGCATCGATCGCGGCAGAAAGTTCCGGGCGATTGTCTTGCAGGATATATGAACCAAAGCTGTGGTAGGTTTGAATCTGGACTTTGTAGGCTTCGGCGCCAATGAAATCGGCGAGGCGATGGCGCATGTTACTGGCGCCAACTTCGGTAAATGTTAAACATAGAATGTTTTCCGGGCTAACGTCGGTTTGCTTTAAGATATTTGCCACGCGTACGGACAAAAGCTGAGTTTTGCCAGTACCAGGACCAGCAATTACGAGTAGTGGACCGTCAATGTAGTCGACCGCCTCCCTTTGCTGATCGTTCAGATGTTGATATGCCTTCTCAAATTCCATATAATTATTATAACAATGAATATCTATTTTGATATTGATGGGGTGCTAAAGGGGGTTGATTCGCCGTTGGCTGATTTGGTTGAGCTGGTCACTTACTGTCTCGATAACTTCCCTGGCCATGTATATTGGTTAACGACGCATTGTAAGGGCGGCGCGAATAACGCAATTTATGCATTACGTGATATATTTGATAATGAATTACTCGATCGGATGGCGGCGGAAATTCAGCCTACCGATTGGGGGACTCTAAAGACGGATGCGATTGATTTTAGCCAGCCATTTTGTTGGTTGGATGATGATTTATGGCAAAGCGAGAGAATGGTGCTAGAGCAGCACGATGCGTTGAAAAACCATATTATGATGGGGTGGCGCGATGAGCTGGCCGCCAAAAAAGCCTTATTCTGTATTAAACAAATTCAAAAACTTAGTTCTGATAACCAGCCAGCTGCTTGATTTCGCGCAGAAGTGGATATTTTTCGGTCTCGACTTTTAAGAGCGCAGAAAGACCTTCGACGGTTTTGAGTTTGTCCATGACTTCGTCAATAGAGCGACCTTCGCGGAGCATTTTGCCGCAGCGGAAATTGCGTGAAGTCTCACAGGTGCAGGTTAGGATGAGATCGCCAAGACCACAGGACAACTCGGCGGTTTGCGGGTCGCAATCATGATCGGCGAGATAGTTTTTCATTTCGGCATGAGCATGTTGGATGAAGGCAGCGGTCATGTTTTCGGAATAGCTATAGTAGCCGGAGCCGATGGCGTAGATGTTCTTGAGTGCGCCACAAAGCAAAATGCCATTGATGTCTTCGCAGAGTTCGACGGAAATATTGTCGTTGTGGAAGATGCCCATTGCGACTGGGCTAGAAGAAGTCATCGTGGCCGGTTTGCCTTCCATGATTTCGCTTGCAAAAGCTGGGCCAGAAAACACGGAAAATTGGGTGAAATCTTTAAAAGCATCGGCATTTAATAGGCCTTTGGTAGCCAAGATAGTTGGAACTTTTTTAAGTCGATCCGGATAATCTGCTAGCAAAGTATCGATGGCTAGAGATGGCACGGCAATTACGATCATTGCGGCTTCATAAGTAGCGGCGTCAAGATTTACATCAGGATAAAGAATAGGATCATAATATTTAACGGCATGGCCGTTGTCGGTCAGAATTTTGCCGAGTGCCTGACCAAAGGCGCCGGCGCCTAACATCGCGATATTCATGCTTATAGTTTACCATGGTTTAGGTAATCTTCGATAATTCGAATCTTTTCCTGGTCTTTTGGACGGTTATGTTCTTTCATCCAAGCTAGAACTTGCTCGAGTGGCTCGGTTGGGTAACCATCGACCATTTCTACTTGGCTGAAAGGCCTAGCTGCCACTTCGACGGTGTCGGAAAGCTCGTATAGATCTGGGTATGGCTTGGGCGATTTCGTAAACGTAAAGCGGGACTTTAATTCTTCGAAATAGTCTGGTTGAACTTTGAGGTCAATGTCCTCAGTGTTGTCTTTTAGATTGTGTAGCAGCATCACGCCGCCGGCGATAATACAGTAGCGATTTTTATCGAGTTTCAATTCGTCTAGTCGCTGAAGGAATTCGGCTTTATTCATAAAAATAATTTAACACAAAAAATGCCGCCCGGTGGGTTGTGACCGGACGGCTGCTTGGGGGGGATTGAAAATGGTCAGGCGCGGTTGTCCTTCTGTTTGAAAAAGATTGCCAGGACCGTGCTGCCAGTGTGGGAAGCAATGATCGGACCGATATGGACAAACTGAATCTGATCGTCTTCCAGGTCGGCGTGTTTCTTGAGTAGTCGTACGAGTTTCTCGGCGTGCTCTTTTTCGGCTTCGCCGCCGTAGCAAACGCGGACGAAGTTGGCATCTTCGGCGCGGTTGGCGACAAAATAGTCGACCCATTCGCGCAGGATCTTGTCACCACGGAAGAGATGGCCGTTGGTGGTAAGTTGGCCTTCGTACGGAAAATACATCCAGGCCATCATTTTGAGCGATGACATCATTTTCATACCTATACTCTTCCAGATGTTGAAGCGGCCACTCTTAGCGGCATAACTCATGTCGTGGATAGTAAACAGGTGTACGATGTGCTGACTGAGGTCTTCGGCGTACGATGCGATATTATCGCCGATGTAGGCTGACAGATACTTCATGTAAACAGCCTGCCCGCCACTAACACTATGTGTGTTGATGTGGATGAATCTGCGGTTCGGATACTTTTCGCGGTATTCTTCCAGGACGGCTTTGCCGGTCTCGACGGTGCTCGACGAGATGTAGGGCGAAGTTGAGGCGTAAACGATTTGAACATCGTTTTCGGTCTGCTCGATGATGTGGTCCAGAATTTTCTCGAATCCTGCGGCGCCGGAAGATGAGGTCTTCAATTCTCCTGGCGGATACTCGCCGTTGTCCATTTTGGCATAGAAGGCTTCGACGTTATCGTATGGCACGTTGTCGCCATAGCAGGTGATTTCTTGCATATACATTTCCGGCCAAAGTCCAAGTTGTTTGCAATCAGTTGTCGTGAGATCGCTGGTGGAATCTGTGAAGATGACATATTTACTCATAGCATTTCCTCCCTTTGAAAGAACTTTTGCACCACAAAAAGCACGGTGTAACTTTTATATTATGTCATACTCTTGAAAGAATTGCAAGGTTCTCGACGTGTGGCGTGCGGGGGAAGAAATTGAAAGGTTGAAGCTTTTCGATTTTATAGTTGGCAGCGAGTAGTGCGATATCGCGGGCCTGAGTGATAGGATTGCAGCTTAAATAGATGATTTTGGTTGGTTTGACTTCGTTGAGTTTATCGATGAGTTTTTGGTCACAGCCAGCGCGTGGCGGATCAAGGATGACCGTGCAGTCCGGCGTGATATATTCGGTGACGTCTTCGGATTTAGCGAGCACGCATTTTGCGTTTGTGCCCTTGGCATTCTGCTCCATTTCGCCGTAGGCGGCGCCATTGACTTCTACGAGTGTGAGATCTTTGTCGCGGGCGACGGAAAGACCAATACTGCCAACCCCGGCATAAAGATCGAGTACTTTTTGGGTGTGAATATGTTTGGCGATTTCTTGGAGTGCAAGTTCGTAGACTGGCAAATTGATTTGGAAGAAACCATTTGGTGAATATGAGTATTCGTAGCCGTTTAGAGTGTCCTTAAGGGTTTCCATTTGAGGGTGAGATTTACCGTTTTCGAAAAGGGCGCCGGAAGTCTTCCCTGTCTGGTCGCAACGAATTAAGAGTGATTGATAAGTGCGCGCTTCGGCGTGTTTGGCGTTTAAATCTGCGACAATTTCTTGTGCTTTGGCGAAGATTTCGGGGCGTTCAATTGAGCTATGCGCGATGGGTTCTTTGCGATGGGTGCCACGAGTATGGAATGCGAGATGAATTTGGTTATCATCATGGCTCCAATAAAGTGAGTATTCCATTTTATTACGATAACCAAAATCTTTGCCATCAGTGACGGTCGGTAGAACATCGATATCGAGATGTTGTTGCCTGAAACATTCTTTTATAATTATGCTTTTTTGCTTTAATTCTTCAGTGTAATCTAGAATTTGCCACGGGCTGGTCGCTAGATAGCAATCATCTTGTGGCGCGATGCGCTCGGCGGCGGCTTGAAGAATGTTGGTGGCGATACCCTCACAGTAAGTGTGCTTGTTTTTGGTCACATCAAAATCAACGAGTTCGCCTGGTAGAGCGTTCCAAATAAAAGCTTTCTTGCCGTCTTCGAGCGTGGCAATGCCTTGGCCGCCCGGAACAAGTTTGTCTATCTTTGCCTGCATATTCTATAATTATAGCAATGAAAAATGTTATTGATGTAAAACATCTTACTAAAAGCTACAAGGCGCATAAGGCTGTCGACGATTTGAGCCTTGAAGTGCATGAAGGTGAGATTCTGGGGCTACTTGGCCCGAATGGTTCTGGTAAAACTACAACTATGAACTGTATTTTGTCGCTGCTTAAATTTGATAGCGGTAAAATAACGGTTTTTGGTAAAGAAATGACGCCAAGCGCTTATGACTCAAAAGCGAAAATCGGGGTAGTCTTTCAGGAAGTGGCTGTATTTGACGAGCTGACGGTTTACGGAAATATTGATTATTTCTGTGGCTTATATATAGAAGATAAAGAAACGCGCGCGCAGTACGTGGCGGATGCAATTAAGCTGGTTGGTCTAGAAGATTGCACAAAACAGTATCCGAAACAACTTTCCGGCGGCTTATTGCGTCGCTTAAACATTGCTTGTGGCATTGCGCATAAACCGAAGTTAATATTCTTGGATGAGCCAACTGTGGCAGTCGATCCGCAGAGCCGTAATAATATTTTGGATGGTATTAAGAAATTACGTGATGACGGCGCAACGATTGTCTACACTACGCACTACATGGAAGAAGTTGAGATTCTGTGCGACCGCGTGATTATTCTTGATCGTGGCAAAATTATTGCGAGCGGTACGAACGATGAGTTAAAGGCGCTGGCGAAGATTGAAGAAAAAGTGACCGTAGAAATACCGGAACTTAGCCCGAAGCAGCTTTCGGGATTTGAGAAAATCAAGAATGTCAGCGAAGTTGAATATGATGGCGGCGTATTAAAAGTTGTGTATCGTCGTGGCAAAAATAATTTGGGTGATATGATTGAGTATTTGAAAGAAAATCATATTAATTACAATAAGATTTTTGCGGAACGTCCGACTTTGAACGACGTGTTTCTTGAACTTACTGGCAAGGAGCTGCGCGACTGATGTTTTGGCATAACTACAAGTATGCGTTCAAGACATTGATTAAAAGTAAGGAGATGGTTTTTTGGACCTTGGCCTTCCCTTTTATTTTGGCGCTACTTTTTAATATGGCATTCGCGAAACTACATGATTATGACACGTTTGATCCGTTAAATGTGGCGGTCGTGAAAGATGAGGCATACCAGAAAGATATTGCGTTTAGCCAAGCATTTAAGGGCTTAAGTGAAGGTGATGAACGTGTTTTTAATACGCAATACGTCGAGAAAGAAAAAGCCGAAGAATTGCTCGATAATGGCGACGTAGAGGGCTATGTTTTTATTGAGGATAATGAGGCGAAAGTTAAAATTAAAGAAAACGGTACGATGACGACCGTGCTAGTGTTGGCGGTTGAGCAAATTTCGCAGAGTGTTGATGCCGTGAATGATATTGCCATGGATGAAATTCAGCGAGCTGATGGGGCGGTAGATATTCCGGCGATATATGCACAGGTAGCAGCGAAAATTTCCGAGGCACAACCAAATATTAAGGACGATTCGCGCGTGATGAATATCGTGGCAATTGAGTTTTATACGTTGATTGCGATGGCGATTATGCAAGGCGCGATGGTGAGTTCGGATATGATAAATCGTTGTTTACCGAATATTTCGAATCGCGGTAAGCGCGTTGCGATTGCGCCGACGCGTAAAAGTATCATTTTGCTAAGTAGTTTGCTGGCTGGCTATACGATGCTATTTATTTGTGTAGTGTTACTAATTCTATTTATCCGTTTTGTGCTCGGTATAGAATTGGGCAATAATCTCGGATTAATCTTGGTACATTCAGCGATTGGTTGTTTGGCAGCAACAGCAATGGGTATGTGGCTGTCGATTATTTTGAAGACGAATGATGCTGCAAAGAATGTGATCATTATGACTATTACGATGGTTGGCTGTATGTTTGCCGGTATGTTTGGCGGACAGAAAGTATTCTTCGATGAATTGTTGCCGATCGTGAATAAAATTAGTCCGGTTGGTATGATTACGGATGGTTTTTATTCACTGTATTATTATGACGACCTGAATCGATTTATCGTGAACGTTGTGGGTTTGCTGATAATTGCGGGTATATTTTTCGCGCTTTCAATTCGCGGATTAAGGAGGCAACGTTATGACAGTATCTAAAGCCTTCTGGCAGATTGTGCTAAAGAATATTGGTACCGTAATTACGTATACGGTGATTCTAGTGGTATTTGGTTCGCTAAATATGAATAGTAATTCGACGACGACGCAGTTCGAAGCAAAGAAACCAACGGTCGTGATTTTTAATCATGATGCAGACGGTACGATGGCGAAAAGTTTCGTGAGTTACATGGAGAAACACACTGAGATCTCGGACGAATATAAGAACGACAATAAGTTAAAAGACGCGCTATTCTATGAAACTGTGGCGATTGCAGTAGATATTCCGGAGAACTTCTCTGCCGATTTGGCGGCTGGCAAAAATCCGGAAGTGCATATGCAATCATCGGCCGGTTATGTGGGCGAGCTGGCAAAAGTTTCCGTACGCCGTTATTTGATGATGGCACAAAGTTATGCATCGTTGAATTTGAGCGAAAGTGAATTGGCGGCCAAAACGGAGCGCGCGCTCGGCAAGGAGACGACCGTTGAAGTAAAATCGAAGGTTGATTCGTCGAAATATTTACGCGCGGCGACCTACTTTAACTTCGCTAATTACAGTATTTTGGCTTGTGTAATTACGATTATTTGCTTGATTATGTCATCATTTAATCGCTTACCAGTGCGTAAACGAAATTTGGTGAGTGCTGTCGATATTAAACGCATGAATGCAGTTTTGCTACGTAATAGCTGCATATATTCTGGCTTGATGTGGTTATTCTATTTGGTGGTAGGCTTTGTGGTTGTAGGCTTCGATAACCTTTGGAATATGTATGGGTTGCTGTTTGCGATTAACTCGTTTACCTTCTGCGTTTGTGCGACTTGTATCGCGTATCTAATTAGTAAGTTCGTCCAAAAAACTGGCGCGATTAACGGCATCATGAATGTAGTGGCGCTCGGTTCGAGCTTCTTGTGTGGTGCCTTTGTGCCGGCGGAGTATTTACCGGCGAGTGTACTGACTTTCGCGCATGTTCTGCCGAGCTATTACTTTATCGATGCGAATAATAAGATTATCTATTTGGAGAATTTTGATTTTGCATCGATTTGGCCGGTTATTCTAAACATGATGATAGTGGCAATATTTAGCGTCGCCTTTGTGGTAATTGCAAATATTGTTTCGAAGAAAAAACAGAAAATCGCCTAGGGGGCTATAGATTAATCGTTTGACTTTTTCGGCATTTTGTGCTATAATGAAGATATAGTGTTTCGCTGAAGGACGACGAAAGATGGGGGGCTGCAAAATGGCAGAGTTGACTGTGACTTTCCAAGAGATACTGGTTCATGTCGGGTACTGGTTTGTGAGCACGATGCTCTACACGACGGCTTTGTCGCTGATTTGGTTTTTCTTTACGATTCCGGTAATTCGAGAGAAGAAGTGGCTGAGTGAGCGCTATGAGAACTTCGTGCATAAGCTGTTTGTGTTCCTTGCGGCGGTTGCCGCTATTGGATCCGTGCTGGCCTTTGTCGGGATTGGGATTCTCCCCTACCCGCTCTAACCCGACCGTACATTTCGACAAAAAGCCTCGCTCCAATTGCGGAACGAGGCCTTTTTCTTGTGCGCAATTATTCGTAGCGCAAGGAATCAATTGGATTCTTGTGTGCAGCGCGTCGAGCTGGGAGCGTGCCGGCGAGGAAGGCGATGAACATAATGAGCAATGTCACGCCAATGATGTCTTGAATCGTATAGATAACCAAGTTGAAGGTTGGGAATGATTCAAGGAAAGCGCCTTCGGCATGGAAAGCAACGTTGACGATATTTCCGATAATAATCGATACGATTATGCCGAATACGGAGCCCCAGAAGCCGAGCGAGATGGCTTCGATGGTAAAGCTGGCGAAGACTTTGCCGGAGGACATACCAAGAGCTTTATCGAGACCGATTTCGCGTGTGCGTTCCTGTACGGCCATAAAGAGCGTATTGATGATGCCGATGGCGGCTGCAATTAAGGCAATGAAGCCGAAGATCTTAAAGACCGTGAGAATTACGTCGAAGAAGGTCTTAATACTACCAACGATATCGTCGATGGTCATAGCGGAAAGATTGATTTCTTCGAGTTTGTCTTTGATTTCGTCAGCGCTGTATTTTTTGTAATCGTAATTTACGGCGACTGCGGCAATGTGGTCTTTGTATTCTGGCGGGTAATACTTTGAGTTTTCGGCGTAAATATCGTCGGCGAGTTTGTTGTTGAAGTATGACATCTTCATGGAAACCACGCCTGGCGCAATCACGTCAACTACGCGTGCATTAAAGGTTTTTTCTGTGTTGGTGAACTGGTCTTTTACGACAAGTTTAATCTTTTTATCTACTATATTTTGATCGTTGTAGCCGAGCGCCTCAACGTAAGTGTGCTCAAGCAAGACTTGGTATTCATCTGCCTTCAAGTCAAGAGCATGGCCATTGATAGTGGCGACATGGACATTTCCTGGAGGGAGCGCTTCCCCGCCGATAAGATATTTCTTGTCGGTTTCATCGCTGGCGACGTAGGTAATGGAAAGCGATTTTTGCTCAGTGATACTATCTGGGTCGATGCCGTCTATCTTTTTGAGTTTATCGATTTGCTCGCGGCTGATTGGCGTCATGCCGTCTTGCTTTTTGTTTGGATTGTATTCGAGCGGGCCGGAATTTCCGCCGCCACCCATCATGCCAGTAAGGCCTTCGAGTGCATCCATGGAATCTTTGTTGACGATGGCAAGATAACCTTCGCCACCGTAGCTATTGACCTGGTCGTCAATAAAGCTGTTTACGCCGGCTTGAATAGCGGAAGTCGAAATGATAGCAAACGAACCGATAAAGATTGCGAGTACGGTCAAGAAGGTGCGCAATTTGTTGCGGAGCAAGTTTGCGTTGGCGTCTTTGATGATATCAATAGTTTTCATATTAATCCTCCTCCACGTCAATGCGCCTAATGGTATTGTTCTCGCGCATGCCATCGTTGTCATTGTCGCCATCGAAGTTCTCGTCGTAGATATCTTTGCTGACGCCTTCTTCGACGATTTCGCCATCGGCGATGCGGATTTGGCGGTCGCACATATTAGCGAGATCTTGATCGTGGGTAACGATGATTAGGGTGATACCTTTGCGCTTATTGAGACCAAAGAGCAATTTGATGACGCGGTCGCCAGTGGCGGAGTCGAGGTTGCCAGTTGGCTCATCGGCGAAGATGACTTTTGGATCGTTGACGATGGCGCGAGCAATACAGACGCGCTGCTTTTGGCCACCAGACAAATCGTTAGCTTTGTTTTTGGCCTTTTCGGCTAAACCGACTACGCGGAGCGCGTCCATGGCGCGGCGACGACGTTCACGGAAGCCAACGCCGGCGATTTTTAGCGGCAAAATTACGTTGTTAAGTACGGTATCATTAGAGTTCATGAAGAAACTCTGGAAGACGAAACCAAACTCCTTGTTGCGAATAACGTTAAGTTTTCGTGCGTGAAGTTGGCTAGTATTTTTGCCTTCAAGTTTGATTGTGCCTTCAGTTGGCTTGTCTAGAAGCGCAAGAAGATGCATTAAAGTCGATTTTCCGGAGCCGGACTTGCCGATGATGGCCACCGATTCGCCTTCGTAAATTTCAAGATTAAGGCCTTTTAACGCTTCAAAAGCTGCGCTGCGCTTACCGTACGATTTGTGCAGATCGCGAGTGCTAAGAAGTGGTTTATTACTCATGCTTTTATTATACAGTAAAACTATCTATAATCTTATATAAATTCATCGAAAGGGGGCGATCCGTTGTGGACCAGGCTAAGATGAAGGCTCTTTACAAGAAGATGGTGGAACCAAAAATCAAGCGATATCCGAATGGCTTGATAATGTTGCCGGTGGACGCGCTGAATGAGTATCACGAAGCTGTTGGTCTTCCTCCGGAGAAAGTGAGTGTTTTTAATCTGATTTTTCCCGGTGCTCAGGCAGGCGTGTTTGACTATGAGATTGGCGAAGACTGTGCTGCAGATACGATAGTGGAAATTATGCAGGTGTATTATTTCGATGGCGACACGGACGCCTATGAAGCGATTGCGCCGAATAAAGTATTGGAAGAATCAATCATGCGACGCTTCTATGAAGGTGAAATTCTATTCAACGGTATACTACGCGTAGACCATATGGGTAGAATCTGGATTGATGCCATGCCGGAAGATAACATCAACGTCGAATTCATGATTGCCTTGCAGCTCAACTCATTTGGCTACGAGTTCTATGCGGAAGACAATACTGCGCACTGCCGAGTATGGTTTGATGGAAGTACGTTCTATTACGAACCGCTGCCTATTCTCGGAGTTGATCGTCCACCATGTTGAACAATGCCGTGGCTCTCTGTTGCCACGGCTTTTTGATTGTGGTAAAATATTTTGAGATTGGGCCGTCGCCAAGTGGTAAGGCAACGGGTTTTGGTCCCGTCATTCGTAGGTTCGAGTCCTACCGGCCCAGCCATCCAGACATGCTAGAATTGCCCATTTGGGCATTTTTTCTTGCTCGCTCATCCAGTAGATGCGCTTCGCTCGAAGAAAATACCCCCCTGGGCAATTCTAGTTATGTCTGGACTTGGTGGACTGATAAGATTCGAGCCTAGGTTCGCCCAATGCCCGGCGAAGCGACGGCGCATTGTTTATGTCCTACCGGTCCAGCCAAGCCAAGAAAACAAGTCCGAAGGACTTATTTTTTTGCTTATACTATAATATACATAAGAATTATGAACGAAGAACCATTTATTTCGACTGCGGAAAAGATTGAAAATAATCGCAAGTCGGTGAAAAAACTAAATATTGCAACGGCAATAGTTTCAGTGATTGCGCTCGCTGGTATTGGTTATGGCATCTATAGCGCCATTCAGGTGATAGATAAAAATCAGCAAATCGCCAGCTTGAAAGCGCAATTAAATGCCAATAGCTCAACTGAACTAGGTGATACTGATTCGGAAGGTGGGCCAGAACATAATACGTATGATATTAATGAAGATCAGGATTTGTGGCTATTCCATTATGTTTCCGAAACAAATGCTGCTGGCGATCGTTATACTCTAGTTTTGTCGCGTAATGAAGACGATAAAAAAGGTTTTTATAATTTAGTGCGCTCGAGTGCTAGCGATCAAGAATTAAGCAGCGGGCATTTCGAATTTGATAATGAAAAAATTACGTTATTGCTCGATGCGTCTTCAGAAGCAACCTCGTCGTTAGCACAAAAAATGGGTTTTTCTTTTACGGACAATAAATATAGTACTAGCGTATTTGACGAGTATAATATTAAACTCGGAAAAGTTTTATTTGAGCGAGTGAGATAAAAAATACCCCGCAGATAGCGGGATATTTTTTGTAGCTTTTAAGCTTTTTCCTGAAGCTTTTTGAACTTTGGTGATTTCTTTGCAACTTCAGCGTAATCTTCTTCGGTAATGGTTTCATCTTTACCGGATTCAATAAAGTTGCGGAGTACGCCGATGAGGATATATGGGCGGACGAAGACAGAATGAATAATGCCCCACATAGAGACACCGACGATACCGGATAGAACGAGCATAACGTTGTTAGCATCGGCTAAGAAAGCAGTATCTGCGTCACCATCTGCGGCAAATTCAGCGGCAATTTTTTCAAAGACGCCTGGGAATGGTAGGCAAAGTAAGTAAGTAATGCCAAAGAAGACGCCGCCGACTGTTAGGAACGACAAAGCGCTGATGCCGAAGATGCGGCCAAGATTCTTAAGTAAGGTCTTTCCTTTCTTAAAGAAAAGGCAGGCGCCATCAAGCGTAGCCTTGAAGGCGTTGGTGTCTTTCTGGAAGAATACCCAACCCAAGCAGCAATCGCAAAGATAGCGTACGATGGTTTGAATGACGCTAGAAATAATACTGCCGATTGTGCCGCCATTATCTCCACCAACAGCTTGGCCAAGTGCAGTAATTGCGCGACCGATTTGGTTAAAGATTCCCGTAATAGCACGAGTTACGGCGTAATACACGGCAACGGTGAGGAAGCGTTCTTTAACGATTTTCTTACCTTCGGCATAAACATCATCTGGCAATTTGCCTTCGGTAATACCTTTGGTCATCATGGCAATTTGGCCAGCCTTGAATATGTATGACACGAAGTGTGATGCGACGCCGACGGCGATAATAGCAACAACGAAACCAATTAAGAGACCGATTAGTCCACTATTTGCTGCCGCTTCGGCAATAATGAAGCCGAGAGCTGATATGATCAAAATTACGACGAGACAGCCAAGGTCCCAGAGAAACCTTCTCAACGAGAAAGTCAGAGTCTTTTTATATATCTCTTTATTATCCATACACTCCTTTTTTGATTATTCTTAAGGATATTATAGCAAAAAGATATATAGCTAACTATCGACGCTCGACAATCACAGTGTTTTGTTCTTTGTCGAAATAGTATCTGAAGTCGTATTCTTGTTCAGTTGCTTTGTCGGTGATTGAGAAGGTATACTTATACCCCTTGCAGCCTGTAAGCCTGAAGCTATACAGCTCTTTGCTGTAGGTAACTAAATCAACTTTACCTTCGCAGTCGCCTGACCATACAGAAACATATGGTTCGCCGACAAAATCGATGCCGTTTAGGAAAGAAGTATTGTATACTTCGAAACGTTCTGGAGTGGCAAATGGAATGGTTACCAATATAGTAATAATCGTAATAGCAAGTGTAATGAGGCGAGGGATTTTGTTTTTGAAAATTACAAAGATATAGAACAGGATACTGGCAAGGCAGTAGACGACTGAAATGAGGTGATCTGGGAAATGCTGCTCAAAGCCTTTGATGTAGCCAAAAGCGGTGAAGGCTAGGAGTAAAGCCATGACAGACAGAATGATGCCAGAATACCATTTGTCGTGTTTGATATACCAGCCAATATAGGCACCCGGTAGAGTTAATAATGTAATTTTGAACCAATATGGATAGTATCCGAATAACCCAAAGCCGAGAGAGTTGAACGGTACTTGAATGAGATAAACGAGTGGCTGTGAAATTAGAAAGAATATAAAGGTTTTAAGTGCGGCTTCAAGTGGTTTCTTGCAATTTACGATAATGAAGATAGCTGGCAATACCCACCATTCGGGTGTGACGACGATATCGTGGAAAGAATTGCCGTCTGGTACAAGTAGGGCCATAAGCGCGGTCCAGGCACCCATGATGATTGCGAATGCAATTACATTGCGCCATGACATTTCGAGACCGCCGAAGACTTTACGGAGCACTGCCATTACTTTGTTCGGTTGTTTCTTTTCGATTTTTGCTGTCTCGGCCTGCTTGTCGGCTTTCTTCTCGACTTTTTTCTCAGTTTTCTTCTTCGTAGTAGTCATAATCCTATTATACCATTGCTTCTACCCTTGTTTTAATTTGTAAAATAGTGTAAAATATATGCGCTTATGATCAAGAGGTTAGCAGAGTTTATTACTCGATATTGTTTTGTTGTCTTCTGGATATTTTTGGTACTTGCTGCCATTTGTGGCCTATTGTCTACAAAAGTAAAAATTAATCACAATATTTATTCTTATATGCCGGCCGATTCCGAAACGACACTCGGTCTTGCGATTATGAATGACGAGTTCGACTATAGCTCGACCAGTAGCTGGCAAATCATGTTTAAAGATTTGAAAGATGGTCAAGCGGAAGAAATCAAATCATACATTGAAGGAGTCGCACATGTTAAGAAGGTGGTCTATGACGATTCGGAAGATCATGTACGCGAACAGGATGGGCATAAGTACGATTTGTTTCAAATTACCGTAAATGCGCCATCAGATTCACCGGAAGCACTCGAAACATATAACGAAGTGTATGGGCACTTCAATAACAAATATGATTTCTCGCAAAATGGCGACGTGTTCTTAAATAACGGTTCGGCAATTGAGCCGGTGATTATAATCTTTGCGATTGCTTGCGCGATGGTGATTCTGACTCTGATGAGCGAATCGCTGGTGGAGCCATGGCTGTATTTGTTTGCGATTATGATAGCGGTGCTATTTAATAAAGGCACAAACATACTGCTGCCGGATGTTTCGCATATTACCGATGGTATTTCAATGATTTTACAGATGGCATTATCGATGGACTACGCGATTATGTTGTCTTCGCGCTATCGTCAGGAGAAAGATAAAATCAATGCCTCGGCCGAGAAAAGCACGGATCGTAAAGCTAATAATCGCCTGGCGATGCAACGCGCTTTGCGTTATTCGTTTAGCGCGATTTCGTCGAGTTCGATTACTACGGTCGTTGGCTTGATTGTGCTAGTGTTCATGAGCTTTACGATTGGTCGCGATATGGGCATCGTACTTAGTAAAGGCGTGATTTTGAGCTTGGTATCTATCTTTACAATTTTGCCAGCTCTGCTGCTTTTCTGCGACAAGGCGATCGAAAAAACTAAGAAAAAGATTTTGCCAATTAGAGTGGAGTTTTTGGGTAAGTTTACGCAGTTTATTCGTCGCTTCGCCCTGCCGTTATTTATTGGCTTGTTCGTAGCGGCTTTTCTACTTAAAGGTAATACGAGTATTTTGTTTACGTCGACGCAAAATAACAAAATTAAGGATATCTTCCCTGTTAATAACCAGACGGCGTTGGTTTACGATAATTCCGAAGAAGAAAAAGTGAAACAACTTTGCGAAAAGTTTGGTAAGCGCGAAGATGTGGCGCAAATTCTTTGCTATAGTAACACGCTGGGCGAAGCGAAGAAATATGATGAGATTGTCGATAAGGCAAATGCTTTGAAAGAAACCAAAGTATCCGGCGAGAAGATGGGTGATGGTGAAAAAATCACCACCGATAATTATATTATTAAAGCGCTATATTACTATTATTTCCGTGGCGATGGTGCCACGATGTCGTTGCCCGAAGTAGTGACGTTTATTCAAAACGAGGTAATCCCGGATGAAAAATTTGCAGACGAGGTTTCCGCCAATACAAAGAAAGATATCGACCGTTTCTCGAACTTCGTAATCAACGAGAAAATGAATCGGCCACGTTCGAAAGCAGAAATGGCGGCCTTGCTCGAAGTTGATCCGTCCGTACTGAACGAACTATATACGTTATATTTAGCCGAACATCCTTCACCGATTAAGCTGACATTGCATGAGTTTGCTACTTTCGTCACAAATGAAGTACTGACGAATCCGGATTATGCGAAATTGGTTACATCCGAGCAGCGTTGGCAACTCGGAAAATTGCTATTATTCAGTAATCCGAATGTGACCGGCGTGAAGAAAAATGCCACTCAATTGGCGCAGCTATTCGACTTAAATACGGCAGATGTTGAACAATTAATTACGTATTATTTGTTCACTTCAATTGATACGCCGACGGTTGGTTTAACACCCGAAGAATTGGTGAACTATACACTTTCTAATGCGACGATTCGCGATGAACTTGGCGTTACGGAAGAAGACGCGCAACAGATTTTGGATGGCATAAACAGCGCACGCCAAAAAGCTGAACAATATGAGCAGGAATTAGAAACGAAAATCAACGAAGCGATCGACAATTCTTCCCTATCCGATGAAGAAAAAATTGCAGCACATACAGAAATAGCTGAATTAATACAAGAAGTTAAAAATCGCGCAGAAGCGATTACGAAAAAGCAATATACTTATGCGGATTTTGTAACTTTAGCGGATCGGATTAAGATTTTACCGGCAACTGTTTCTGACAAAATCAATGAGCTTAATGAAAAATATGGCTTGGACATAAAGATTAATACTGGCATAGATGCAACGCAACTTGATGAATTAATTGACAAATATCTTGAGAAAATCAAAGAGCTCTATAAACTTTATCAAGCGGAAACGTCTGAACAATTAATGACGCCGGCAGAGTTTGTTGATTTCTTGTTGGCACACAAAAATGATGAGCGCTTGAATGGGGCTTTGACTGCAGATAAAGTTGAGCTGCTGAAGCTAGTTCAATACGTGATTCATAATCAAAAGACTCGTTACAGCTATCAAGAACTGGCCACTACTTTTAATCTCGACGAAGAGAAACTAAGACTTGTGTATGCACTTTACGATTCACGTCATGTTCATACCGAGCTTGCACTTTCGCCGAAGACGGTAGTTGAATTCTTGGTTAATAATGTGTTGTCGAATCCAGAATATGCAAGTCGTTTGAACTCAGATCAACGCGCAAAAATCTATGCAGTTGCGGACTTGATGCATGCTGCGATTGCGGGGACGCAGTATGACTACGATGCGCTTTATCGTGCATTATTACCTTTGTCGCGACAAATTGATCGCAATCAAATATTCTTAGCCTATCTTTATCACGGTTCATTGTATGACTATGATGAGAGCTGGAGCTTAACGCTCGAGCAACTGGTGCATTTTCTATATAAGAACATCTTGAATGATAATCGTTTTGTTTCTCGAATCGATGACGATATGCGCACGACAATCGAAGATGGTTGGGATATGATGAAAGACGCAAAAGAAATGCTAGTCGGCGAGAAACATTCGCGCGCATTAATTGAAACGCATTTGCCAGAAGAGAGCCCGGAAACATTCGCTTTCTTGCAGAGTATTAAAGACGAGATGGGTGATGGCGTTAAAACGAAATATTTCGTAATTGGTGATTCGGCGATGGCTTACGAGATATCGCAGACGTTTAGTGGCGAGCTCGATTTCATTACGGTTTTGACGATGTTGTCGATTTTCGTAGTTGTGGCTGTTACGTTTAAGTCGATTTTGATTCCATTTATTCTCGTGATGACGATTCAGAGCGCAGTATACATCAACATGGCATATCTATCACTGACAAATCAAAGTATTTACTTTATCGCGCTGATTATCGTACAGTCGATTTTGATGGGTGCAACGATTGATTATGCAATTCTTTATACGTCTTATTATTTGGAGAGCCGCAAATACTTTAAGCTCGATGTTAAGGATGCGATCGTGGCTTCATATAAGAAATCAATTCATTCGATTCTAACATCGGCAAGTATTTTGATTTTGGTGACAGCAATTGTTGGTAATTTCGCCACGGCCATCGCGGCTAAGATTTGTCAGTCGATATCCGGTGGTACTCTGGTGTCGTGCATTATTATCTTGCTGCTTTTGCCGGCATTGTTGGCGACATTAGATCGACTAATTATTCGCCAGCCCAAAAAGAAATAGCTCTGCTATACTAGATATATGGATGAAGACGAAAAAGAAGTGTTAGAAACTCTAGAATCTAGCAAGGACGAGTCGGATTCTGAAGAATTACTCGCTTGCGGCGAGTAGTTATTCGCTTTTGTAAACTATCATATTTTCTGGCTGGATGGCACCAAAGAAGTGAATACACTCAAAGTATGGTTTTTCGCAGTTTTCAAGATATTCAGCTTTGCGCTTCGTGATGCGTTCCTGAATTTCTTCGTTGGTATATCTTCCCCGTTCGATGATGTCGGTAATCTCGGCTTTTTCGAGGAAAAATACATCACGCGGTTCTTTAATGATGCCGGCGGTGGTAAAATTGCCGCCAATTCGTACGCAGATAGCACGAATAATGGCGCAAAGGCGCACCTGTTTCTCGTCGAGTTTTGTGCGATTTTGGATGAGGAACTTTGTTGTCTCAATTAGTGAACGAATTTCTGCTCTTTGGATATTGCGAAACTTGGCGATGAATGATTCTTCGGCGGCGTTGCTTGGCTCTTTAACGGTTGGAATAGTCTCTTCTTTGAGATGAGCTTTAATTTCTGCAATGAGTGGTTCTGGATTTTCTTTGAGCGTAATGGCTTCAAGTTTGAGCTCGTCTATCCCGAAAGCACCATAATTATTTATGAAGCTGTTAATCTTCGAGAAGATAAGTAGTGCGTTATCGTGAAGTTTTTCGATCAATGTTGGTATGTCATTTTGCATAAATAGGTCGACGAGTAGTGGTTCGCGACGAATTTCTTTGACGATATCGCGGAAGGCCTTGTCGCGGGCAATTTCGTTTGGAATATTATTCGTGTAAAGAATACGGATTAAACGATTTTTAGCATCGTAAATATTGGCCGCCTCAGCGTAGTTTAAGAGTTTATCGAAATTTCGGTCAATCTTAGCACTATTAGCAACTTGCGCAAAGAAATCGCTAGCGAGCTCGTTTTGGAGATCGCGATAAGATTGAATGAGTTGCATGTTGGTGTAACCTTTGAACGAGCTGCCGGTATAAGTCTTAGTGACTTTATCGAATTTCTCGTCAAAGATTTCGTTTTCAGCACGCAGGTGCGCGAGACTTTGGTTTTTCTTATCGATTAGATGTTGGAGTTTCTTGAGGCCTTTGGGGTTGTCCTGGTTTTTGTGTAGCTCGCTGATTTTTTTGTATTCCTTCATGCGAACGTAGATTTTGTTTTCATAGAAGTAGATTGATTTATCTACGAGAGCGGCTGCATCGCGAAAATCTTCTTCAGATAAATTATCATTTTGCAGTAATTGTTTTTGGATGTCACAAAAAGTGTCCCGTTCGAACGAATAAGTTAGCGGCGTAGTGACACCTTTTAGGCCTTCGCTGAGCATGGAGCTGTCCAGAATTGTGTGAGGCTTGCTTTTATCGATATGCAGATATTCGGCCATTGGACGGGTTTGCATAATATAGAATTTATCGCCTTTGATTACGAATTCGATATCGTGTGCTACGCGTGGCTCGAAGCTATTCTCGATAGTTTGACCAATACGATACAGTTTATTGACGAGCTCTTCGTTTAGTAATATTTTGGCGCGGTCCAAATCGGTAAGGATGCCGTCGTTTTTGTCCACGATGATATCGATACTGTTTTGTTTGTCAAGCGTATCGCGGTGACTAGCGCCACGCGTAATAGTAATTAAAGTTTGATTGGCGTCATTGGTTAGAGGATTAGTTGTGAAGATAATACCGGAGTAGTCTGGATCTATCATTTTTTGAATGATAATCGCTGCGCCAAAATCGCGCGACAATAGATTATTCTTAAAACGATAAGACATAGCTTTTTCGGAGAAACATGACAGGTAACAATTCTTAATGTAGGTGAATAGTTTCTCGTTTTGCTTAACGAATAGGTAAGTCTGATACATGCCGGTAAATGGAGTATCGAGATCAGCATCGGTAATGCTAGTACGAATGGCGAGTAAATCGTCCGGAGCGAAATGTTTATGAATAGCTCTGATGATTTTGGCTTTAGTTTCGTCGGTAAACTCGGTGCGCTCGAGGGATTTGATGAATTTTTGGCGTTTAGCTTCGGAATAACGTTTGATGAGACTGAAATACTCGTCGCGGTGGTCATAGATGAAGTCGCGGAAGCAGTCTGAGCCAAGCGCAAACCATTCTGGGGTCTCCATGTTGACTTTATCGAGATGCAAAAGGCTGCAGGCCTTAATGCCGATCTGTTCTGAAGCGGCGCGCTTGTTACTTTCGTAGATGATCATGCTTATGTCTATTATATACCGTATAATAAAGATATGGAATTATGTCACGGCGATGTAGATTATTTTAAGGCAACCGTATTTGATGCTTATCCAGAGATACGCGCGGCGTTTGCGGTGCGTGGCTACAATAATATGGACTATAATTGCCCGCTTGATGGCGAAGCTTATCGTAGATTAGCGAACACGCTGGGTGTGGATTTTCGAAAAATAAAGAGTGCTCCAGTTCAAGTGCACGGCGATGAATGTGCGCGGATAAATAGTATTGACGATGCACCAAATAATATCGATGCACTAATGACGAATGTGCCAGGTATAAGCCTAGTAATGCGAGTGGCGGATTGTATCGCCGTGCAGGTTTACGATCCGGTTAATAAAGCGATTGCGAATATTCATTCGGGTTGGCGTGGCACGCTTAAGCGCATTGCGCCAAAGACGGTTCAGAAAATGACCGTAGAGTATGGCTCGAAGCCGGAAGATTTAATTATTGTGCTTTGTCCGAGCATTGGTCCGGACCATTTTGAGGTAAAAGAAGACGTGCGAGCGCAATTCGAAGCGGAGTTTGGCGCGAGTCATATTAAGAGCGTGGATAGTGAGCATTATTTGATAGACGCTCCGGCTTGCGTAGTGGATTCGCTCACAGAAATTGGCGTGCCGCGCGAGAATATTCATCTATCTGGCATCTGTACGGTGTGTCAAAACGATATTATTCATTCTTATCGGGCAAATATTGAATCTGAAAAACAGCGTCGCAATGCGTCGATTATTTGTATAATGTAGATATATGGCAAAAGCAAATCCAAAACTTAGTGTCAGTCTAATTGGAGTGGTGTTGGCTGGTATTGTATTAATAGTCGCAAGCCATCTGATGATGAACGGTCTCGATAACGCCGCAAATAAAGATGGTGACAAGAAGGAGAAGAAAGAAAAAGTGGAACTGAAGTATTCCAAGGACGATATCGGGTCGATTGTGATTAAAATCGGCGACCGAAAACTAACCGTGCTGATGGATAATAACGATGCGGCGCAAGAGTTTGCGAGTGCTGTGCCGTTTGGATTTGAAATGACGGAATTAAATGGCAATGAAAAGTATTATAAGGGCACGGATAAACTTGATACGAGCGCCGAAGAAAAGCCTGGCTACATTAAGGCAGGTGATTTGATGCTTTATGGGGACGATACGATCGTATTGTTCTATAAAGACTTCCCTACTGAGTATAGTTATACGCGGCTTGGTTGGGTGCAGAATGCTTATGAACTCGCTGGTTTGCTCGGCGATGGTGATGTAATGGTAGATTTTTATAAACAATAAGGAGGTAAATAATGGGTAAAGCCTTAGTTTGCTATTTCTCGCAATCCGGGAATACAGAAGCTTTTGCTAAAAATATCATCGCTAAATTGCAGGCGGACGGACGTGAGTTCGATGTATTTAAAATCGAGCCAACTATGCCCTACCCTGACGATTACGATATGTGCTTAGCGAAGGCAATGGAAGAGCGTTCGATGCAGGAACGTCCAGATTATACTGGTGACGTCGATTTGTCGCAATATGAGACGGTCTTTTTCGGCTATCCAATTTGGTGCAGCGATTTTCCAATGATCGTTTATAATTTCCTCGAAAAACATACCTTTACGGGTATTAAACTTTATCCGTTCTGTACGCATGGTGGTTCTGGTGAGGCTGGAACATTTATGGCGATCGGTAACCTTGCAGTTGGTGCAATGCGCAAAGAAGGTTTGGCGATTGAGGGTAAATTAGCTACACAAGATGGTGGCAAAAAGCAGGCTGATTACTGGGTTGATCAAGCAGAAATTTAATGCTTTTTAGCGCGGGCGAGTGAAATATGCCCAACGATATTCGAGACAGCGAAGATGACGATGAATGCGCCAATGACCTGCATGAGAATATCGATAATGAAAATCTTAAAGATAATTAGCAAGGTACCGGCGGCTAATCCGATAACTGCCATAAGAAGCGATAAGAGGTAATCGCCGCCGAACTTGCGAAGTTTGAGTGCGTCTTGAAGTCGAGCGATACTGACGATGATAATAAAGGCGCCAACGATATATGAGATGGCTTCTTTGATGAAGCCAGTTTTTATGCATAGGAATACGCCAGCGATAGCCATAGCGATGCCGGTAATAAGATTGACGATGTGCTTATCTTCTGGCTTAGCGCGATAGTAGTCGATAAAGTTATAGAGTGCATAGATAACGAAAAGCGCACCGATGCCAATAGAAATAGCGTCAGTTACTTTTTCTGCCCAGATTAATAAACAGAAGCCAAGTATAAATAAGACGACATCAACAATGATTGGGGCAAAGAAATCGTTGAAATGGCGTTTGTCTTTGGCTTTTTTGCGGGCACTGACACCGTCGTTGTCTTTGACGATCTCGGCCTCGATTAGCTCTTTATTCTCATTCTTTTCACTCATGATAAACCTATTATAGCATTCCCTTCTTCTTTAACCATGCGCCGACGGCGAGTGATACTAATATACTAAATAGCAATATTACCCACCAAGCTTGATGACTGGTGCCAACAGTGCCAAACCAAACGTTCATACCCAGGAATGATGAGATGATGGTTGGAATGGACAAAATAATAGTTACACCGGCGAGAAAACGCATGGTGTAGTTGAGATTGTTAGAGATAACATTCGCATAAGTGTCGGTGATGCTGGTAAGAATCTTGCGATAAAGCGTCGCCATATCAATAGCCTGGTGGTTCTCAATGATAGTATCTTTAATTAAGGCGTCATCGCCTTCGTATAACTGAACTGGACTACCGTTATTGAGGCGTTCAAGCACCTTGTCGTTTTCAGTGAGAGATTCTAGGAAGTAGACGAGCGTCTTTTCGGTACTGAGCAAATCAATCAAATCTTCGTTTTTAGTACTCTTTTTAAGGGTTTCTTCTTTGACGTCGATTTCGTGATAGATCTCGTTTAGCGCTTTGAGATATGAAGTGGCGGTAGCGCTGAGAATCTGAATAAGGAAGCGACTTTTCTTTGGGGTGCGGAATTCTTTGACTTCACCTTGGCGGAATTGGTTAAGTACAGGAATATTGCGTGGAGCGACAGTAATAACGTAGTTGTTATCAGTGATGATTACGCCGAGCGGATAAGTAACGTATTTATCATCTTGGCTGACAAATACTGGTGCGTCAATGACGATAAGGCAGGAGTTCTTATCTGATTCGATACGCGGCAACTCGTCGCTATCGAGCATTTTACTAATTAGGTTCTGATCAACATGGGTGGCTTTGACGACTTGTTCGACTTCGGCCGGTGATGGCTCGGATAAATCTATCCAGCAATCTGGGGTGATGTTTTCAATTTCCTCGAGCTTTTGCTCTTTGGAATTGGTTTTAAAACATTTTAACATCTTCTGCCTTTTGGATTAGCCCTTCACCAAACTGCGCGCGTTCTTCGTTTTCAGCTTCTTTTTCTGCGTCACCCTTATGAATGGTTTTGTTGTTATCGAGATCGACTAGATCGTAATCAGTCGAGCCAAGGCCGAGCTCTTCGGCGTAAGCTGTAATGTGGCGACCTTGCATTTTGTCGATGCGCTCTTTGATGAAGCGAGCGCCTGGGTCTTGAGAGCACCAAATTAGGTCAAGTACGGCCTGGTCGGTCGCAACTGGATCTAGCGAGCCAACGATGCCAATGTCGTGCATAGTCGGTGCACCTTGGTTCTTATCGCAATCGCAATCAAGTGCGATGTAATTCATGACGGTGATGTAGAGAATATCCTTTTCATGCTCTTTAATGTGGTCAGAGACGGCCTTAGCGGCTTCGGCGATGCATTCGATATAATCTTTTTGGTCTGCTTTCTTAAACATCAGCATGGCCGGGCTAGCAGTTTTGCCGGCGGAATGAATATAAGCTTTGCCATTGCGGCTAGCAAAACCAAGCCCAAGGTTGTTGAGTGTGGCGCTGAAGCCGCTTTTATCGTTACCTTTGGCGTGTGCTAAACAGAGGTATGAACTGTAACTGTCGGTATGACTACCGATGGCATTGTATTTAAGATGCTTACCGTTATTGACCGGAACTTTTAGCTCACCCTCAGCATCCAGGATGTCTACTTGGGCGAAAGATGTGAAACCGTGCTCTTGTGCGACCTTGTAATGGTCTGGAGATTTGGCGAGTGCGCCATGGAAAGCGTTACATTCGACGATAACGCCATTTAAAGATTCCACCAACTGAGAAATAAGTTCTGGCTTGAGATAGCCTTTGGAGCCGCGTTCGCCGATTGCCATTTTAATAGCGACTTTGCCGTCGAGCTCAATGCCGAGATTTTTATATACATTGACCAATCCTTCTGGGGTGATCTTCCTGGTGAAATAAACTTTAGCACGTTCCATAGTATCATAATACATTATTTTGTGTTCCAGGGGAATAAGAGATATAATATATCTAACAACCCCCAAATCTATTCTGGGGGTAGTTCATTCACAGTTTTTGGACACTCGAAAAAATGAAGGGGGTATTACATGTGAGTATTGAAGCCATTGAGAAGCAGATTCAAGAGAATGCTGGTCTTCCATTCGAAATGGATAATGGCACCATCATGATGGCTTGGGATGTGGCCGTAGTTGACGAAGATCTGTTCGCGAGGCGTACGGCCTGGCTGGACGGCAAGGATGAAGATCCGTATATCGATTACTTCCAGGTACCCTATCGTGGTCTGAATGTGCAGGACGAGATGCGCGCTGACGACATCTATGAACTGATTGTAGAAGATTTCATCCTCTGCTATGGCGAAGATTTGTACTGCGGCTCGGCAAACGGACTCTCTCTGTTCGGCGAGTTTGCTGGCTCGGAAGATGAAGGGTTAGCCGAAATGCTGAATATCTTCATGAAGAGCTATGGCGAATTCCTGCAGGATGTTTTCTTGTATTTCGGTGAATGGCTGGACGAACGGCTGATCGTGATTGAGCCGGGAGAGCCGGAAGTGCCTAAAACGCCCGCCGAAGTGGCCCAGATTAAGGAGACGCGACTGGTGCGTAAGGCGCTGGAACGTTACGGTAAGGACCAGCTGGAATTGGGCCTTCCCGATGATTCGATTGTGCGTTGGACCTTTGCTAAAGTGAATGGCGAAATCTGGTATGAGCGCGAAGATTTCTGGTACGAGGACGGAGACGTGATGGCGTATGCTACGCAGTATGGTGTCGTCGATCCGAAGAATCCAGATAGTATCGGCGCTTTGAAGGACGTGTTGTTTGCCCTGACGGCTTACGGAGATGTGAAGATGTATCCCACCGGAGACCCGTTCGGATTAATCGAAATCAGCCCGGAAGACCTGGTAGATGAAGATTAATAATGCTTTCGAGTAACAAAAACTGTAAAACCAATGGCCCGGCCCCTCGGGGAGCCGGGTTTTTCTTATGGTTAATTACTTGCATTTTTTCGCGTGGTGTGATATTATAGTGTTCGGGTAAACCGCCCCCCCGGTTTACCCTTTATTGATGATGGGGCATTAGCTCAGTTGGCTAGAGCGCCTGCTTTGCAAGCAGGAGGTCAAGAGTTCGAGTCTCTTATGCTCCACCAAGCTTTAAACAATATCCCACAGGGATTTTTTTAGTGCTTCTTCGCTGCACGAGCGAGGGGCGAGAACCCGTAGGATTCGCGCGAGCAAGGAGACGAGCGAATCTGTAAGCGTCTATTAAATCCCTCACTAGTATAGAGGGTTATTTTTATGTCATTTTTACGACAACAATAAGCCAAAAATCGCAATTTACCTCTATAATTATGTCGGTTAAATCCCCTGCAAACTATTTATCTCCAAGCGCATGCACACCACCATATTTATCACCATCAATTAGGTAAATTGGTACTCCAAAAGATCTAGCATACTGCTTTTGTAAATCAGTTATATTTTCAGTATTATCACCAAAAACAATTAAGCAAGATGGCATAATCAATTCATCCCCAGCTAGACGATCTAGCACAACTTCGTTATAGCTAGACATTGCACCTTCTGCTCCAGTTTTTTCAATTAACTCATTGGGCAACATCAGCCTTTCGTTGCCGTGGTTGCCGATAATACTATAACGAGAGCGAGCGTTTATCGAACTACCAGCATCTTCTTCGGACATCGTTACAATTGAATCGTCTTTTATATCAGTAAAACCAAATATTATTTCGCCATGTTTAAAAATATTGATTTTGTCACTTGAGATTAATGATGTAGACAATCCGTGAGGAATGTAATCAGCACCGGCACGTGGGTTTTCCCATTCGCTTTTTGGATCTTCTATCAGCAAATCTTCTGCACTTTTTTCTCCTTGAGCTGAGTGCATAGCATTACGAACATGTGCTAAAATTTTAAAACCTATACCTTCAAAACGTACGATAGGTGTGCCATCCTCTAACATTTCGTGCGATAGTCCATCTCGGTCGGAACCATCATCATGAAAAAGCGCTTGCTGATATGCACGATTATAATACCTTAAGATCTTTTCTTTTGCTAATTCAACATTTTTGCGTAATTGTTCGGTATCAACATCATCTGGCAATTCTTCCCCCATCAGTACTTTATAAACTAAACCTATATCGCTTGCCTCTTGTTCGGAAATTATACCTTCTTGAATATACGACTCGACTTTTTCCTGGTCAAAAGTAGGCTCTCTCGTATCATAAGAACGTTCTTCACTGAGCATCCTGCCGTCTCTTAAAACAAGCGTCATCCTATGAATGGTACCATCGGGATTAAGTTCATCTGGTTTTCTTTCAGCAACTTGATTATTTAGTACTGCTTTTAAAATCTCTTGATGGATTTCGCGGTTTTTACCTTCTACGCCCCAACGTTTATACCCATCAATCAATCCGACAACTTGAAACTCACGTGCTAAACGGTCTCGATTACGTTCAAATAATCGTTCACAGTTTACATCTATTTCTTCTACCGATCTTAATGACTTTCTTTCGCTAGCATTAGAATTGTCGAACGTCCCCATTTTATCAGCCAAAGCGGCAACGCTCTCCCAGCCGGAGTTTTTAAAATCAGAGCTCTTTTGTTCGTGACCATTCATTTCTGGATTTGTCATACCATAATTATATCAATATTCTGCAATTTTCCTGTAAGCTCTCCTTGTTACTGTTAATACCTGGCGAATTAAGCCCCACCAAATGTAGATACGTAAAAAATCTGTAACTTTGAACTTGGAAAAGTCCAGAATTACAGATTATTTTTTATTCATTAGATATTTTTTCTAATAAAATCTTCAATTTTATCAAATGGTATAACCTCTAAATTATCATACAAATCAGTATGGACTGCTCCAGGTATAATCATTAATTCTTTATTATTTGTATATTTTGAATCTTTAACCATGTCTTTATATGCTTCTTTACTAAAATAACAAGAATGTGCTTTTTCTCCATGGATAATTAATACAGCATTTCTTATTTCTTTTGAGAAAGTATTTTGTGGAGTATTGATAAATGATAATGCTGAAGTCATATTCCAACCACCATTAGAATTTAGACTTCTTTCATGATATGCTCTTCCTTTATAATATTCACTATAATCTTTTACGAAGAATGGTGAATCCTCTGGAACTGGTAATTCTAGGCAACCTCCACCTAATTTATAATCATTATTCTTATAATCGTCTATTCTTTGTTTATTTAGGTTTTCTTTTAATTCATATAAAGAATCTTCTGTATTAGAATTAAAATATCCATCATGATTTACTTTGCTCATATTGTACATTGTTGAGCAAATAGTTGCCTTAATTCTTGTATCGATACTTGCAACATTTAATGCAAGTCCTCCCCAACCACAAATACCAATTATGGATAATTTTTCTGAATCAACATTTTCAAGAGTTGATAAATAATCTATGGAAGCTTGAAAATCTTCAGTATTAATATCAGGTGATGCTACATATCTTGGAGTTCCACTCGATTCGCCAGTAAATGATGGATCGAAAGCAATAGTTAAGAATCCTCTTTCTGCCATCTTCATTGCATATAGTCCACTACATTGTTCTTTAACTGCTCCAAATGGACCACATACTGATATAGCAGGAAGTTTTCCTTCAGAGTTCTTTGGCTCATATTGATCCGCTACTAATGTAAATCCAAACCTAGTATGAAATGTTACTTTCTTGTGATTTACTTTCTCACTTAATTCAAAGGTTTTATCCCATTCGTTTGTAATTTTTAAATCTTCATTCATATTATTCTCCTTTCTTCTTATTATTTTGGAATCGTTTGAGTTAAAAAACCGCCCCTTACGTAATCATTATTTTTGGGACGGTTTTTGACGTTGCAGCGTCTTGCTAACCAGGAATCCGATCAGCAGACCGAGCGTAACGCCGAGTAGGTTGAGTGTTAGATCAAAGAGTTCATAAGCGCGTCCACCAATGTGGGCCTGGGTAATCTCGTCGAAGACGGCGATGGCGCCGCAAAAGAAGAGGCTGATGAGGACGCTGAGTTTTTCCTTCGCAATGGTCATGAAAGCGCGGTAGGCTAGGATGGCTAGCACGAAGTGGATAGCAAAGTGAGCCATTTCGCGAATTACGCCGCTGATTCTTGCGACCGAGACATTTAAGCCGAATAAATCGATGATGAATTTGGTGAGGCCGTTTGATAGCCTTGCGCTTTCGGAGCCCGATTGCTCAGAAAGGAAGATGGTAAGTGCCAGCCAGGCAAAGAGCAGACCGAAGCGGATAATCCTTTTTGATTTCACCGAAAAACACTCCTTTCGTAAGGGTCTAGACGAAGAGTCTTGTTTTATATTATACAATTTTTTCATGAAAAATCAAAAGGTGTGCTTTGGGATTTTTATCTTATTATCTCGTGACGGAAAAAGCGTTCTTGAAATTCGGTGAGAGCGTCAATGGCATCGTCAGTATATTTTTTATTTGGTGGAACAATAATCAGCTTATCGTCATCATCGTCAGTGCGATGCAGGACGGCGATACATTCGCCGGTGAATTCTTCGACCGGTTCAAATACACCAAGTACGTAGCAATCGAGTTCTTCCCCGTCGGTACTTTTCGTGTCGGGTACGAAACCGTAATTCACTGGGTAGATAAAATCGTAGCCGGGGTGTTTGCTGCCGAATGGGCGATCGATTTTAACGTGGATGATTTTGCCAATATATTTGATGTTCTTTTCCATGTTTTGGGCCCTAAATACAAGTGTAGCCACCGTCGATCGGCAGGATGACGCCAGTGACGTAGCTAGCTTCTTTGGAGGCGAGAAAAATGGCACCAGCATTGAGTTCGCCTTCTTGACCATAGCGCTGCATTGGTACATGAATGCGAGCGAATTCTTGGAAACGTTCCGTTTTGAGAACATCAGTAGTGAGTTCGGTATAGAAATAGCCTGGGCAGATGGCATTGCAGGTAATACCTTCGGTAGCTAACTCGGCGGCAACGGCGCGCGTGAAATTAACGACGCCACCTTTGCTGGCATGATAAGCAACGGTATGTATTTCGGTGTTGCCGACGAGGCCGTACATTGAGGCGATATTAATAATGCGGCCATAATGATTTTTCTTCATGATGTTGGCAAAAGCGCGAGTCATTTTGAAGACGGAAGTTAGGTCGGTATTGATAGTGAAATCCCATTCGTTATCGGTCATTTCGAGTACGCCTGCGTCTTTGGAAGAACCGGCGCAGTTAAGTAGGATGTCGACGCGGCCAAATTTGTTTTCAACTTCCGTAGCGGCAGCAGTAATGTTGCTGGTATCGGTAACATCGCACTGAATTGGCATAATCTGAGTGCCAAATTCCATTTCGATTTCGCTAGCGAGATCTTTGAGACGCTCAAGGCGACGGGCTAAGACGACTAGGGTTGCGCCCTGGGCGGCAAACGCACGTGCCATCTGGCGACCAAGGCCAGAAGAGGCTCCGGTGATGACTGCAATTTGCCCTTCTAGATTAAACATGATTACTCCTTTTTCTTCTAATCCTTATTCTTATTATAGTATAATGGAAGTAAGTATGAAGGTGTTTAAAATATTGGGTAGAGTGTTCTGGATAATCATTTGTATCGCTGCGGTTGCAATGATTACCTGTGTAATCTTAGTAAGTGTTTACGGGGTTAACACCCAAGAAAAAACCGGAGACGAGACAATCAATCAGGCTCCACCGGAGCCTGAAATTGTTTCAGCGAAAACTCATCTTCTGTTTGCTGGCACAACTTTTTGGGGGCGCCGCACAAATACCGATGCGCGTAATTCACAACTCGGCGTGGCTTATCCATTCTCGCAACTTGATACGTTAAATCGTAAGGCTTATGACGCTTGGATAGCCGGCTTGGAATGTCCAGTTACGCAAAAAGAAAATAATTACCACAATACTTACGAAGAGGAAAAGATTTTTAAGTTCAACTGTGATCCGGATTATTTACCGGAAGCTGCGAAATATTTCGATGTGTTTGGGCTTGGCAATAATCATTCCGGCAACCAAGGTGCAGCTGGGTTAGTGGAGACGCGTAAGCATTTGGATGAAAACAAGATTCAATACTATGGCACGCCGAAGCGTTCGGCTTCTGGCACGAGCGACCCAGATTTTAAGAATGACACCGAAGACGCGACGAACTGTGCGATTGTAGTGTTGCCGGTGCGCGTAGGGCTCGATAATAATACGGAAGACAGATATAATATTCCATTTGGTATGTGTAGTGCACATGGCGTTTATGGTGTGCCGGGCGATGATTATATCGAAAATATGAAGACGATGGCGCAATATGTACCGACGATTGCGACGCCACATATGGGCGCGGAATACAAAACTAGCGCAGATGCTTTGCGCCAGAACTTGTATCGTCGCATGATTGACTACGCAGGCGTCGAGGCCGTGATTGCTGACCATACGCACTGGGTGCAAAACGCCGAGGCTTATAATGGCAAGTTGATTACTTATTCGATAGGTAACTTCATGTTTGATCAGACTTTTAATGCAGAAGTAGTGCGTTCGGCTGCGATTGAAGCAAATGTAGTAATTGATATTAAAGACGCTAAGCTGGCCGATTGGGATACCTTGGGTGGCGAATGTCTAGAAGACAAAACTACCTGCTTTGATAAGATTCAAAAAGCTGGTTTGCCGAAGCTGAAATTGACTTGGACTTATGCTTACCATGCAACAACTTCAGCCGGAAATCGCATTACGCGACTCGGCGATGCGGCATTGCAGACTGCAGTTGGTCAGCGCCTAAATTGGGGCGCTATCCCAGCCGAAATGAAGATTCAATAATTAACGTGGACGCTTAGCGGCGACGTCGTGTGCGCGTTGTTCAATCTGGTCGTTTAGCTGCCTGAGCGTATGGATTTTACCGGTCTTATTGTCGAGCGCGACTTTAATCAGGAAATCGGCGATGCGTGGATTCTTTGGTAGTAATGGGCCGTGGAGATAAGTGCCAATGCAGTTGCGATAACGTACACCTTCGGTGAAATCGTCACCGTTGTTGCCGGCGCCGCTCGTGACGGTGCCAAACGGTAAAGCCTTGTCTCCGAGTTTAGTGAGACCAGAGTGGTTTTCGTAACCGACAACTTGGCCAAATTCTGGTGTATTAATCGTGATGTTGCCAATGAGACGAGTTGGGCCGCCGACAGTTGTAATGTCTAGAATGCCGCAGCCTTCGATTCTTTGCCCTTCGGAAGTTTCGAAATAGTGACCGGCAAGCTGGTAAAGTCCGCAGATTAATAGAGCTGGCGTGTCGTGGTCAATTTTTTCTTTTAGCCATGGGCCGATTTTGACGAGATCTTGCTCGATTTTGCCCTGCCCCGAATCTTGGCCGCCACCGCCGAAGATTATGTCGACATCTTTTGGTAGTGGGTCGCCTGGTTCATAGTGAATAACATTGGCTTTGATGTTGCGCCATTCGCAGCGACGAACAATAGAAAGAATATTACCATGATCACCATAAAGATTCATTTCTTTTGGATATAAATGCAAAATGTTGATAACTACTTGGTTAGTCATAGGATGCTCTTTCCTGAAATGATTTTACGTATTTCTAGCATAGCTGTGTAGGTGGCGAAGATGCGCTTTGGGCGGTCACTGCCGTAGGCAAATTTCTTGATGGCTTCTGGTAAATCTTCTTCGATTTTTTCGTAAGGGATATTGTCGTATTTAAGGCGCAGCGCCATGTCGGTGGCACGAATACCGGAAACGACTTTAATGTTTTTGAGCTTGCTGAAATCAACATTCCAAAGCCAAGAAACGTCACGACCATCGGCGACGTTGTCGTTAATGGCAATCATGTAGTCGTGGTCGTTATCGGCGAATGAGGCAATGCTGAGCTGGAAAGCGGATGGGTTCTTGACGAGTAGGATTTCGACTTCGCAATCGTTGATTGTGAAGACTTCCCCGCGACCAAATGCGGATTCGACGTTAGCAATACTTTCGACGAGTTCGGCCGGTTTGGCTTTGTCGAGAATTGTCGTGCAAAGTGCAAGTGCGCCGGCGACATTGTAGGCGTTGTAGATGCCTTTAAGTTTCAAATCGACGTCGTATGAATTTTTGCCGAATTTATAAGTAGCGTGGTTATCTTTGAGCTTTTCCAAGATGACTTTTGCGGGTTTATTGGAGACCTTTACTTCGGATTTTTCGATGAGATTATCATCCGACGGAAAAGTTTTGAGCATTGGTTCGGAAAGGCCAAAATACGCAACTTTGTCGGCGGTGATTTTGCCTACTCGTGGATCTTCTCGGTTCAAAATAACGCATTTTTTGGTGACGCTAGCGACTTTTTGTAATAAGTCGGCCGTGTGGTCGATTTCACCAAAACGATCGAGCTGATCACGTTGGACGTTCAGCAATAAGGCGTAATCGATAGGTACGACTTCGCTAAATTTTACGGCATGTGCTTCATCGAGTTCTAGCACGGCAATGTCGTAATCAAACTTACCGTTCACTTTGATGTTTTTGATAATGGCAGAAATTACTCCGCGCACAAAGTTGCTGCCCGTGTCGTTCGTAAAGACCTTCAAGCCCTGTTTGCGCAATGCTTCGGTTACGACTTTAGTCGTAGTGGTTTTGCCGTTGGTGCCGGAGATAACAACGACACCGTGTGGCAATTTGGATAGTACTTTTTTAACAAATTTTGGATTAGTTTTTTCAATCACGAGACCAGGCAAAGCCGACCCACTATTGCCGCGGAGACGACTAAGCTTAGAAACGGTCTTACCGAGAATGATACTTACTCTTTCCATGTTTTGCGTGGGGCCCCTAGGAGCTTCTTAAAGTTGATTTTAGATGTAAAGCTGACGACGTTGCGTTTAAAGAAATAGGTAGCAAGATATGAGCATAGCGCGCCAAAGGCTGCAAGATCGGCGACGGCTAGCCAGAGTTCCCAAGTTGGGATGCTGCCAAATACGCCGCGGAGCAAGATGGAAAGTGGCGCACTTGCTGGGAAATAGGTAAGGAAGTAAGTCATGAAGGTTGGTTCGCCGCTTAATACGCTCATGAAGACGAGTGGAAGTACGATCATGAAGACCATGATGACGCCGGAGTAATTGTTTGCATCTTTGGCGGTTGGTGTAATGGAGCCAATGGCGACGCAGGCTGACGTGAAGAAGAAGTAGGAAGCCAAGAGGGCGGCAAAATACTTGAATAGTTCTAATGCGTCAGCGGATATTTCGAGGCCATCCGGCAATACGGCATTAATTGCCTTAGTGTTAATCATGATTAAGACTGGTACGACGAGTACGAGTAGCTGAACGATACCAAGAATCATTAGGGAGATAATTTTACCGATAACGAGCTCGTTTGGCCTGATACTGGTTAAGAGCAGTTCACTGATGCGATTCTCTTTTTCTTCGGTCATAGCCACAATAATGCGGTTACCGAGTACGACGATGAGGAAGTAGAACAACGCGATACAGATAATTGGTGCGATGATTTTGTTGATGTTTTCGGACATGTCGACTTCGTGATCGTCTTTGGCATCGTAGGTCGTCGTGGCGATATCGATAGCGCCAGTGATGATTTTGAGGTCAATGGCTGGGATTTGGGACGAGGCCTGCATATTAAGCGCGGTCTTAATCGGAATAGAATAATCGTCGAGTAAACTAGATTTTTCTGGCTTGACGTAGATTTCGAGTTTAGCGCTCTCTTCAAAATCGGCTGGAATATAATAAAGAACGTCGATTTTCTTGTCTTTAACATCCTGAATGGCCTGCTCTTTATTGTCGAGCTTGGCGATAGTTTTAGTCTTTTGCTCTTCCGGTTCGCCGGTTGGGATTTCGAGTACTTTGAGATAGTCGGCATCATCGACGACGGCGAGTTTCATGTCGGTCGTATCGACGCCACCAGATAGACTATCGCCCATATTGTAACCGGCCATACCGCAGATAGCGACGTAGGCGGCGAGTGCGATTGGGACCATTACTGCAGCAATCCAGAAGCTTGGCTTCTTAAGATTGCGCATTACTTCAAAGCGAACAACATTAAATACGCCACTCATTAGTCAACCTCCTTTGCGCCATATACTTCTACGAAGATTTCGTCGAGCGATTTACCACCGAATTCTTTGCGGACGTCTTTGACGGTGCCATAAGCTTTGGCTTTGCCGTCGCGGAGAAGCAAGATGCGGTCGCAGAGACGCTCAACTTCTTCCATATAGTGGGTAATCAAAATCATAGTCGAGCCCTTTTGATGAAGCTCTTCAATGATGTCCATGAGAAGCTTGCGGTTCATTGGGTCGAAGCCTTTAGTTGGCTCATCAAGAATCAACAATTCTGGGTCGTTCATGACAGCAATACCAACCTGAACTTTTTGTTGCATGCCTTGGGAAAGTTTGTCGACGCGAGTTTTGGCAAAATCTTGCATTCCGACGCGCTTAAGATAGTTCATGCTCCATTCTTTCGGATTTTTGAGGCCACGCAGATGACCGAAATAAACCATCGTATCGATGACGGTCTCTTTTTTATATAGGCCGCGTTCTTCTGGTAGATAGCCAATGCGGATTTTGTCTTGCGGGGCAAATTTCTTGCCGTTCACGAGGAGCTCGCCGCCGGTGGCTTCGTAGAGACCTAATAGCGCGCGAATCGTAGTTGTTTTGCCGGAGCCGTTACTGCCAAGAAGACCGAAAATCTCGCCTTTTTTTACAGTAAAGGAAAGGTCTTTGATGACCGTTTTGTCGGCGAAAACCATTTTGAAGTGCTTTACTTCAACTATGTTCTTTGTCGTACTTTCCATATGAGATTATTTTACCACCTTTTAAAGATGAGAATTGTGGTTTTAGTAAAAAGAATGAACTCATGCTTTTTTGTCTGGCGGTTTTTGCCATAATGGTGGAATGAAAAATATTTTAGGTGTGATTTTTAGTTTAATAATTGTCGTTGGCTTTGGTGATGTATGCTCGGCGGCTTTTCATCCCGTGGAAGGCAGTACGAACTATATGGAGACGGACGACGAGCCAGTAAATTCTGACTGTGTGGATATTCAGTTCGTGTTTGCGCGTGGCTCCGGCGCGCCTCATGGTACGAGTGCGGAATGGCTAGCTTTTAAAGAGTTAATGACCACCTTTGCCGAGAAGCGAAATTATCGGGCGGAGGTGAGTGATTTGGCCTATCCGGCCGTATCTATACAAGATCCGTTATCGAATGCATTGGGCGCTTTCGTGTCGGCTGGGCAATATTATGCGTTCGGCCGTAGTGTTTGAAGTGGCGTGGAATTGTTGCGGACAGAATACGGTGCCGTGATGACGGAATGTCCGGATACGGTTTGGGTGTTAGCAGGCTATTCGCAAGGTGCGCTCGTAGTGACGGAAGCGGTGAAAAGTTTTCGGGCGGATCGAGTGGTTTACGTGGCGTTATTCGGTGACCCGAAGTTGTATTTGCCAGAAGGAAAAGGCCTGTTGCCGGATGCGTGTCTGGGCCGAAATTATTCTCCGTATCGGATATATGTGCCAAATTGTCGAACGTCAGAGGGGCGATTGAAGGCGCGGAATCCATACATATATGGCGAACTGACGGGCAAATACGGTCTATGGTGTAATGCGCATGATTTTGTGTGTGGAAGTGCACTGCTGCCGTGGGATACGGATGGACATTTGCAATATGTTGAGCGGATGTCGCAGCTAGTGGGAATTTTGCGCGGACGGTTGCCGTATAACACGCATGTGCGCAGTATGGGCGGTGATTCGGATATTTATGCGCAGTTGCCACTGGATACTTACTATGCGCATCCTGGCGAAGAAATTACGTTTGATGCTTCGAGTAGCTTTAGCTTGGCTATTGATATCTCCGACTACGCCTGGAGCGTGGATGGTGGCGAGTTTCAATCGGCTAGTGCGCAGTTAACGCAGAGCTTTGGTGCCGGCGAACATAGTGTGACGGTGCGGGTGACGGATTATCTTGATGCGACGGCGGAGTATACGAGCAAGGTTATTGTCGCCGAAGATTTTGAGTCGGAATTATTACCATCGCCAGTGGGCGTAGTTGCGCGGCGAGTGGATAATGAAATTGTATTAGATTGGAGTGAAGCGTCTGTAGCTGCGCCGTATTTATGGGTGCGAATGAATGATTTTGATCTTGGCTACGCGTCGGCAGAACAACGAACACTGACAATTACGGACGTGGATTTTAGTGAAGAAATTGTATTAGAGGTGGCGTGGTTGTCGGAAGATTCAATGAGTGAATGGCGTGAAGTTGGTTGGGTTGAGAACGAATCGGATGAACCGGCGATAGAACCGGTCGAGCCGTTACCGATCGAATCGCCGCATACGGATGTGACTTTTGCGGATGGGATACTTCCCTGTTTGGCGATTATTATATGCGCAATAGCGGTGCGAAAAATATTACGATAAAAAAATATCTGCCACTTGCGAATGGTGGCAGATATCCAGTGAGGTTCCTTTCAGGCCTCGAACAATGTCCAGGCCAAGGACTTGGTGTCGAACTCGAGTGTGCACTCGTTCCTGCCGACTACGCACTGGAAGATATGTTTGGCGGCATCGCCAACAAACTTAATGCGCTCGGACAAGGTTTCGGTGATTTCGACTTCCTCCTCTCCTCGTTTGCGGAAGTATAGTGGTTGGCATGGAATGCGGCTGTAGTTGAACAGCGCCATGACCTCTACTTTCTCGCCTTTTTGAGCTGGATTGTTAATAATATTTTTCATAAATTACTCCTTAATTGATTAAATTTTTGGAGTCATTTATGTGAGCCATGGTTTTCGGCTCGGTGCCACCCGTACAATGACTAATACGGATGACGGCGTATACTCCGACAATCAGTGACCGAAGTGTGATGTCGTACTTTTATTATATGTAGCCGATTAGGCTTATGGTAGTCTTGAAATGTGATGATTTTTTTAGCGAAATAGTGTGGAATACCCCTGTTATTCCTGTGGAAAAGTCCTGTGGAAAACTATACTAATAAAATCCCCTAGAAACGGAAATGCATCGCTTGTTAGCGATGCACTTGCGTATCGATTGTAGTTTACGGAGACGGATCACTTGTTAGTCATACATCTGCGCTCTATCAATCTTAATAACTCCATTATAGCACACAGTTGCATAATTGTCAATACTATTTTATGATTTTGTGCTAAAATTGGGCAATTTCGGGTTGAAATACGTAAAAATCCATGTCATAAGCCATGTTTTTCTCGATGGCTTTTGCGGCGATTTTGCACTGTTTAGAGATGCGTTCTCCCTTATATAGGGGATCAATATAGCGAATTTTGGCCGGATGGTGCACGAAATAAACGTTTTTTGGCTTCTCTTTTGATTGTTCGAGTTTTTTGCTCTTACGCCAAATATCAAATATTTTACCGTATTTTGATTGCTCAATGATTTGAATTATCTCTGATTCGGGTTTTTCATAGAGATCCGCCACGCTAATTAGTCCATCTTCGGATAGTTTACGCAAAATGTCGGCAACAAACTGCATAGAATACCGAGTACGCTCGTCGCGATAAATAACTGATAGTTTGCTGGTGGTTTTAACGAATTCCCGGGCGCTTTTCTTAGTCTTAAAGCCGAGCTCTGGCTCCCATTGCGGATTGGTTTGGATTTCGATATCTTTATATATTTCTTTGATTGCTTCGAGGGACTTAATTGGGTAGATAATGGAGGAATTTGAGAGCGAGTATTCGAGGCGATCGGCGGATAATTGTGGCGTATCGTTATCGGCAATCGGATACATATGATAATTATCTACCTCGGATACGGAGATATTGTCGCGCTTTAGCAGCGCCATGATTTCTGATGATTCCTCAATGAGTTTAGTGGTAAGCTCCTCGGTGCTTTCCTGATTCATATAATCGCCATTCATGAAATCGACACAGTGTTTGAAGGCTGGAGTAGCGATATCGTGTAGGAGCGCGGAAATAGTTTGCTTTTTGTCGTGAGTAAAGTTCCAGACGATTAAAGCGACGGCAATGGAGTGGTCGAGACTAGTATATGTTTCACTATTTGGGAATAAATCTGTATAAATTGTGCCGCAAGTCACGCTAATTCCGGCCTGCTTTTGCATACGAGGAGTTAAGATATATTCGTCTAGCCATTCAGGATAGTCTGAAGTGAGAATTCGATAATAGTCACCGTAGTTTGTTTTTACCATTCAATTTTCTCCATTCCCCACTCAGATAATTTTGCATTACATTTACTGAACGGTTTCGAGCCAAAGAATCCGTTATAAGCCGAAAGCGGTGATGGATGTGCAGATTCAATAATATAGTGTTTACTCTGGTCGATCATTGGTTTTTTACTACGCGCATCCCTGCCCCAAAGAATAAATACTAGATGTGGGCGGTTTTCGTTGAGATATTTAATGATATGCTCGGTGAAAATTTCCCAACCCTTGCCGCGATGACTGCCGGCAATATGAGCTTCGACGGTGAGCGTATTATTGAGTAGCATGACGCCTTGCTTGGCCCAACGCGTTAAATCGCCATTGTTCGGAATTGGCGCGCCGACGTCGTCGTGGATTTCTTTGAAGATATTGACGAGCGATGGTGGAATTTGGACGCCGGGATGAACCGAAAACGCGAGACCATTGGCTTGGCGCGGACCATGGTATGGATCTTGGCCGATAATCACAACTTTAATATCATTCAAATCGGTCGTGAACGCCGAAAATACCTGCTGTTTTGGTGGATAAATCGTTTTGTGTGCGTAAGCATCGGTTAAGAACTTGGAAAGCTCCTGAAAGTATGGCTGGTCAAATTCGGATTTAAGGATAGGCTTCCAAGATTCGTGCATTACTGCTCCTCTTTGTACTTGTAGTAACAGTGTTCGCAGAGTGCTTTGTATTCGATTTTGCTGGTACCATCAATCAGAATGGCTGGACCGGAGCTTATGAGTTTGCCATCGAGCCAGCGGGTGTTGAGCGTGGCTTTGCGACCACAATCGCAGATGGTCTTAATTTCTTCGATTTTGTGCGCGATTTGCAGGAGCCGCGTGGCACCCTCGAAGCCCTCGTCGGTCATGAGAGCATTTAGGCGTAGACCGTAGCAAATCACCGGTATGTTGAGTTTAATAACAACTTCCATGAGCTGGTCGACTTGTTTCGGAGTCAAAAACTGTGATTCGTCCACTAGGACGCAGTCGACATGGGAATAATCTTTTTTAATACGATTAAAAATATTAGTACGACGATCAACGGTAAAATTCGTATCGCGTTCTGGGCCGATACGGGTCAATAACTTAGTGCCATTTTTAGTATCTGTTGCGGGCTTAATAACGCAAACCTTCTGGCCGCGCTCTTCGTAATTAAATGCCACTTGAAGCAGCTGCATAGTTTTGCCGCATCCCATGGCGCCGTAGCGGAAATATAATTGTGCCACGAAAAACCTCCTCCTAAATGTAAGTTTAGCATCTAGGAGGAGATTCTGGTGTTGTATTTTTTATTATTAGAATCGCTTGTAGTAATCGACGCGAACGGAATCAAGCGTATTCTCGTCTCTGTCGAATTCGAAGTAAATTGTGAAGTTACCTTCTTCGACTTCTAGGTTCTCATAATCCTCGAAGGTTTTCTTGGCTTTGCTGAAAGCATTTTTGACGTCGTCTGGGGTAGTTTTGTAGCACTCGAATTCGAAATCGTTGACTGAGCCTTTTTGGCCTTCATCGCACCAGGCATAAACGTTAGCATCTAGCTCGCTATATTTTCTAACCCCATCGTCTTCGCTATTCATGCTAAAGTATGAACTACTGATTTGAGTGTAGCCAACATAATGATTTTTAGGATCTTTAAAGAGATAGGCGTGTGGCAACTTGCCGGATTCATCTTCTGCTCTAAACTTATAAGTCCCTGATAGATATTCGTCGACGTCGGTGATTTCTTCGTACTTCCAGTCGTCGGTGTCTTTGTAGATTTTGCCAGCTTTGGCGGCAGAGCGGACAGTCTCACCGAAAGTTTCGCCTACCTCGAATTCGTAACCATCAAAGGCAAAAGAAATAGTGTCGCCGCTAGTCTTAGTAGGCTCTGGATCTTTTTTATCCTTATCGTCCTTATCATCTTTGTTATCGGTTTTGCTAGTGTCTTTATCGGTTTTAGTTTCGCTAGAAGATTTGTTGCCATTCATGATTAGGATAGCTGCGACAGCGCCGCCGATGGCGAGAGCTAATACGAGTATGATGGCGATAATCATCGGAGCTTTAGATTTCTTTGGCTGGCCGCCCATTGGGTTAATCGGCGCTGCGGCTGGTGTTGGCGTCGGACCCGATACGAATGTTGGGGCCGGTGCCGGTGCTGGCGTTGGTGCCGGTGCTGGATCTGGCATTGCTCCTGCCCCAGCGATTGGATTTTGGTTTTGACTGTCCATTGGTTCTCCTTTTCGAGAGTGATTTATTTTTGACCTAAATATATACCTTTAGTATAGCATAAGCGTATTAATAGAGCTTAAAGTCGAGCATTTCTACGCCATAGAGCTTGTCGTTTTCGTCAAATGTCGTGTAGATATAGCGATTTTTGTAATAATGCATATAGCTCTTGGATTCACTATTGCCTTCCACTGCTCTCTCTTGCGCTTCCGGGAAAGCTTCGAGGTATTCTTTGCTGGTGGTAACTCCTAATTGAAGCGGGTGGCCGTCGATGGAGAAGGCAATTTTTTCGCCTAGTGGATAGATGATTAGCCGGGTATGAGCATCTTGGAGTTTAGTCCTGTAATCTTCATTTACGGGGCCTTTTTTGCCGACGCTAACAAACATGATTGGGGTTCCGTCGTCGCCGGATTTTTTCAAAACAGTATTTTTTTCGCCCTCGGCGATAGTATTGCCGAGATAGTTGTCGATGTCGGTAAGTTCAGTATAGCCGTTATCCATGATGCCGTTATAGTCATAGATTGTGCGCTGCTGTGAGATCTCGCGAATGACTTCGCCGTAAGAGTCGCCAAAATGGAACTGCGTGCCATCGATTTCGATAAGGATTTTGTCGCCGCCAGGATTATTGGCGATTAGGCCATTAACAACTTGGAGCGTGATTAAGAGAACTCCGGCAGCGATAGCAAGCGACGTGATGACGATTAAAACCATCTTGAGTAAACCGCGAGTGCGCAGCTGTTGTTCTGGTGTTGGGCCGTATTGGTATGGTGAATAATAATCGTTTTGCATACTAGAACCTTTGTCTTTCGTCATAAAGGATGCTGATGCTAATATCACTGCCTTCAGTGAAGGTTATATATAAATAGTGTCCTTTATATTTGGCGTAAACCGTACGTATTTTTTCGCCGAAATATTCTTTTTCGATTTCGTCTTGTATTAATAGCTCGGAATTTGGGATGCTTTTCAGCAAATCTTCTTTAGTGGTTTTGTTGTATTCGATTACGATTTTATTGTCGATGACGGCTTTCTCGTTCGGTAAAACCGTCAATAAAATACTAGCTTCTTTAGCGTCGCCGATTTTGTAATTTTCATCATGTCTAATGCCGTCATTTTCATAAAAAACACTAATCGCAACATGGGATTGGATGCGGTCGTAAAAATCAACCGAGGTGTGTTGATTGCGATATGGCTGATTTAAATAATCATCGATATTTTCGATTTTCTTTTTCTGACCAAATGTATGTCTATCGGTTTCGTAGGCCTGGCGATGAGCGGCAATTTCGCGAACGACTTTGCCGAAATTATTAGTCAGCGTAAACATACGGCCATCGAACATGATGCTAATATCTTCGCGTTTCTCTTCCTTGGCAGGTTTATTAAAACCGTCAACTGGATTGAGCTTGAAGTAGGTAACCATGATGATTATGGCGCAGATTGCAATTGTGGCAAATACCATAAAACAACAGCCAATTAGCACATTTGTGATTGCTGTTCGTTGTCTTTCTTCCACTTTGCCTACCCTACTATTTTAGATTTCGCTGGTTTCTCCAGTTTTTAGATTCTTAGCTAGATATTTTTGACTAATGACTTCATTACTGCCGAGTACGACGGCAAAGTCTGCAATTTTGCCGGCACGATTGAAGCGGTCGCCGAGTTTTCGATCAGTAAGATCGACGTCGACGGTTTTGCCTTGACTACGGAGCTTGGCGGCAAGGTCAAAGGATGCTTCGTATTCGTTTGATGAGAGCGGCAAAATGACGTAATCTACTGGACTATTGACGCTAATGTTAAGTAGATTATATTCGCGTAGGACAAAGAATAGGCGTGTGAGGCCAATGGAGCCGCCAACGCCTGGGAATTTCTGGTCGGTAAAGTTGCTGGCGAGGTTTTCGTAGCGGCCACCGGAAGCGATGGAGCCGATTTCGCGATAATTTTCGAGCATGGTTTCGAAAACGGTACCGGTGTAATAGTCGAGGCCGCGAATAATCATCAGATCAATAATGTAGCTACCAGTCTTTTCTGCTTCGAGAATGGTTGTAACTTCCTTAAGTTCAGCTAAGCCTTCAGCTACTGGCGCAGTATCGCCAAGGATTTCGCGCAGTTTATTCTCAACGGTTTCGTAATCGCCTTTTGTAAACATGAAAGCGCAAATTTTGTTGACTTGATCATCGTTTAAGCCAATTTCGTAGAGTGCGGCGCGAGATTTCTCTTCTGGAACTTTTTCGGCGTGGTCGATGATGCCGGAGATATCGGTAGATTTATCGCTTAAACCAAGAGCTTCGAGAAAACCGGCCAAAACTTTGCGATTACTAATGCGAATAGTCATCTTTGGTAGATTGAAAGTCTTAAGTGCGGCATAGATGCAAGAAATAACTTTGGCGTCATAAGCAATCGGAAGTTTTTCGCGACCGATAATATCTACATCGCACTGATAGAATTCACGGAAACGACCACGCTGAGCGCGCTCGCCGCGGAAGTTGCGGTTAATCTGTGTAACTTGGAATGGAAATGCTAAATCGTTATTATGTTCAACAACATAACGTGCGAGCGGTACGGTATGATCGAAGCGGAGCGCCTGGTCAGCCGAATCAGAACTTTCGTCAGTTTTGCTGACCATGTAGATTTGCTTCTCGGTATCGCCGCCGGCTTTGGCAAGCAAAATGTCGGTGCGTTCAATGATTGGCGTCTCGATACTTAGGAAACCGTAATGGTGATATACGTCGCTAATATTGTTTTTGAGCTGGTCAAAAACGGCCTGCTCGGTTGGTAGGAGTTCTTGCATGCCGGAAAGTGGCGACGTATTTAGTTTCTTCATATCTTTATTTTAGCACAAGACGCTGGGCTTTATTTGGCGCTGCCATAATTCGTAGCTTAATCGACATCTCCATATATAATATCTAGCATCTCTTCGGCGCTAGTCACGAGCTGTGATTTGGTACGTCCAGATTCGTCACTTACATGTTTACGTATGGTAATATATGACGGTTTATGTAGGGTATCGCCGTCAGCTGGATAAAGCTCAAAGAATACATCCCCGCTATTATCACTGTAAACATCGATTTTAGGATTACTAAGACTATCGATTTTTGAGTATAGAGTGTATCCAATTTTACTAGATACGGTAATCTCGTAATAAGGACTCGTATAATCATTTGCGACTTCATAGGCGTCGTATATGTAGTATTGGTTTTTGAAATCAATAGCACGATAATTTCGGCCGGCCTTATTAGGAGGCATGGTTAAATCGCAGCGGTCCATCATCTCATCTACTCTTGGAATAGTGCCATCAGATTTGGAGATGGTTGCACGTACTTTTTTGAGGATACTTAGTGACTCGTCGGCGCTTTGTCTATATATCGACACAGGGATATATGTTATATGTACATAATTGCTAGTTGTATCGTCGGGGTCTAGCGGTGAATATAATTCGTAATTACACAAATCTTCCTCGCCTTGCATACCAATACGCTTATCGCAGAGAAGAAGCTCTTTGTCGCTATCGAAATCGTCAATATTTTTGACCTCTTCGCATTGTAATGTTGTTATTCTGGTCCCATTTTTGCAGTTTGAGCGAATTTTGTCATAATCTGTTTGTTGATAGTTTGCGATATTTACTGTAATAGAATCACTCTCGGTCTGCTCGTGGGTTAAGTATATAGTATCGTAGCCATTGGTAATCTTAGCCTTAATATCTGGTGTTTCGGTAAATACGGCCTTTCCTCCGCTAAAAGCGAATTGCTTAGATATCTCTGAAAAACTGTAGGTATCTTTTAGGTTAGGGTTAACATATGTGATACTTCCGTTTGGCGCGTTCAGCTCTATTGGCGCATCGAGGATGGTTGACAGAATAAACATAAAAAATGCCGGCATGGCAGTAGTAATAATAATCATGACAACGAATATCGTAATAATCCGATTGGTTGTTCCGGCATTTTGCTGCCCAGAGTCTACAAAAGATCTACGCTGAGTATTGGTAGTGTAGTTGCTTATCTCGGGGTTATTTGGTTGATCAGGAATTGGACTTTCTACGGTTTGTCCATGTATGTTTTTATAAGGGTCTTTAAACATATTATTATTATAGCATTAACGGTATAATATACAGTATGGCTAATCATGAGCTACAAGAGAAATCGACTGAACAATCCGAGCAAAAAGACTGGTTAGGAGATAATGTGCCGGAATTTGCTGGCGCTAAGCACGAAAATGGCTACCAGCAGAACCAGGAAGCGCCGAAAGACTATGTGGTTGAAAAGGTTCCGCAGAATCCGATGGAAGCATTGCGCAATAAAGAATTATTGAACAAAATTGCGGCAGAATACTCCGAACAGTATGAGAGTAATGGCAAGACTTCTGCGCGGATGCTGGCTGTCAAAGAATGGCTCGATTATTATGTAGCCGGTCAGTTGCAGGGGCCGAATGCGGAGATATTCGCTCGCAGCGAAGAATTCCGAAATTATAGTGAAGTAACGATGCGGATTGCGAGTGATCGCCATTTTGATACCAGCCGTGGCCCGCTTTACCCAGAGTTGTCGCTGAATCCATTATTGAAAAATCCAAAAACGCGCGAAATGATTGTGCGTAGTGTTAACCCGCAGCATGCTGAGAATGGTTTGAGGATAATTGAGCAACATATGCATAACTATGAAGTCGCGATGAGTAGTATCGATAAACGTCTTGAACGTGGCGATAAGCTTAGCCAAAAACAGTTGGATGTTTTGGGTGATTACGTATATTTGGGCCACAATTACGCCGATGGCCGTGCGCAAAAGTTGGCCGAGTATTGTATTAATGAAATCGATGAGAACACTAACAATAAAGCGTCTGTGCCGGTAATTGGTGCATTGGCAAATTATTTTGCGAAATGCTATGAGGGTGACGACGAAGTGCGGAGACGCAGCCGGATTTTTATTGCGGATTTCCAGGCGCAACCTGGCGATATGCATACGGGCGTTTCGACAAATTATGGCTGCATACTCGAAAAGAAACAGTTCTTACAGATGTCGATGACGTCTGAAGAGTCAATGAGTAAATCGCGTACTAACAAATCAAATGACTTATATCACTTAATGATGGTGACTTACCATGAAACGACGCATGACCATCAGAAATATTCATTGGCACGTGGTGAAGTAACTCCGGGTGCGATGGCTTATGCGGTTAACCAAGTGTTGCGCAAAGATCAAGGTTGTATTCCAGTCGTCAACCTGAAAACTGGCGAGCAGATGATGGCTGGGTATTATGAAGCGAACCATGACAGTGATGAGATAGAAATTGATGCTGACGAAGAAGCGTGGCGTCAGTGCCGTAAATTCTTAGTTGACCATTGTAAAGCTTATGGCGAAAGGCGCCATAGCGACCAAATAGTTGCCAAATTTTGGCGATTGCGAGATCAATGTAAAGCAAACGAAGAAGAAGTACGTGCGCGTCGCGCGTTTACACGTAAAAAGAATAGTAGGGGCGAATTGGTTGATCCGGTTTACTATGACGTCGAAACGTTAGCGCAGAAAATTCGCGAAAACCCTTCCCTCTTGCAGGAATATAAGCTATTCGGAAAGTATTTTGGTGCGAATGGCCGTTTGCGGCCGTCATTACTGACGGATGGAAAAATCGCCAGCATCGAGTATAGCGGTTTTGATGAACATACGGATAATGTTGGTGCTGAGATTGGTACTTATATAGTTCGCGAAGAAGATGAAGTGAGCGCAGTGGTTGACAATTTACGTGATCGCAAACTATCCGAAAAGGAAGTTGGCCATTTAATGGGTAACTTGTGGAACATAGTTCATCAAGATATATTAAAAATTCGCCAGTTAAAGACGGTAAATTTCGACAATTATGACGAAACGCGTTCGCGTAGAAATCAGTCACCACAGGAAATTCGCGATTCCCTGCTTGAAGAGCATATGCGTAAAGTATATAACTGCATGAAGATTGCGGAGGTGGCGCGGAGATATAATCCAGAGTCAAGTGCCTATATTGAAGAACAAGAGACTAAATATATTGCCTCATATTACCGCGAAATGTCGCGCCAAGCAAAGATGAAGCCAAGCTATGCAGCGATGGTCGAGCGCACTTATCGTAAAACTGGCAACAAAGCGCTCGTGGCGATAGCAGATATGATTCGGGCTGATTATAATTTGTAATTTGCCTGAATGGGATATTTGTGATAGGATGATGGGAGTGGCTCTGTAGCTCAGCTGGTAGAGCAGAGGCCTGAAGAGCCTTGTGTCGACGGTTCAAGTCCGCCCGGAGCCACCAGATTGATAGGAAACTCGAACTTTTAAAGTTTCGAGAGTAATAAATTACTAACAGAAATGTTAGTTTTTTGTTATTTAAGAAAGAAAGTTGAGATGATAAGGATAATTGCTTGTCGTATAAGACTCTATTTCCAATAGAGTAACACACTTCCCATTTGATAGAGACAAAAGAGTGCGCGCAAATGGAATATTCCCTTTTGAAACCCTAAAACAAAATTAGGCAAGGACTAATCGTTCAAGCAATAATTATGATTTTTTGAATTGCAATAAATTGCAATTATTTCTTTTCAATACAATTCATTAATGAATCAATTACAAATAAAACCATTATAAGATTCATTGGATCAAAATCTTTATTAATAAGTTGGTAAATCATTAACCCAAAATATCCAAGAGTAATAACAAGTGTAAAAATGAACCAACCCATTTTATTTTGTTTAATTTTCATATACACCTCCTACGATAAATATTTTATCATGTTATTTTTTTTATAACAATTAATTAATCTGTAAAAATGTAGTATTATTAGTTAGTAAGTTATTACTATCTATTAATGTTTGTAAGAAAAGTTATTCTACTTCTTCTTCGCCTGCACCATTTCGTGATAGATTCGCCCATTGGGGCGTTTTTTGTTTTTCAGATTTTTAAGTTTTTTTAAGTTATTTCGGATAAGCTAAAAATATAGAATTAATTATGAAGGAGTAATACGATGAAGGATAAAATTATTTATTTCGTAATAGGCTTACTGGCCGGTGCAATTATATCTACTGGCTCAATTTACGTTTATACGTTGGCCGCCAAAGCGGATGACCAGGCGAGCGCTCAGCAAAGTGGTATGCAGATGCGCGGTGATGGACCAAGCGATATGGGCAACCGAATGAATGGCGGCACCCCTCCAGATATGCCAAACGATAACGCGCAAACGAACTAAGACTGGGGGTGCGGATGAAGAAAATATTTTCAGCCTTATGTGTGGCGCTAGTAGGACTATTCGGCTTTGGATTAAAAGCGAATGCAGCTAGTGCAACATATATAGACTTAAATAATATCAGCCTAAAAGAATATAGTAGTCTAGAGTCATTTTTGACGGATTACGATTCTGGCAGTTTGCCAAATGCATATGTGACCAATTTCTTGTATGATGGCGTGGCGGCGGTAAAAACGCCAGATTTAGATGACTTCATTGAGGCTGGATCTAATGATACAAAAGTTAAGACGCTCGAGATTAAAGTCATTAATATCGTGGCGGCAGGCACCTATCAATTGTCTGGTGAGATTACTGGCGCAATGATTGCTGTAAACACGAATAACGTCAATGGCAACATCGATATTGTGCTCAATAATGCATCGATTGATACGGATTCGAAAAAAGCGCCAGCAGTATATGTTTATAACAAGGATAAAAATTATACTGGCTGCAAAGTCACGATTAAGACTTTGGCTGGAACAAAAAACTATCTCGAAGGCGGCAAGTTAAAGAAAGTAAGTTTGCTCGGTTCGGATGAATTGTCGAAGTATAGTAGTTATTATTCCGGCGATGCACAAACGAACTATAATACTTATTCGAATTATTATGGTATCTATACGAGCGAGCAGATTGAAAAGATTTTGTTTGCAACCGTAAAAGCCGATAATGAGGATTTGCAAGATGGCGATCCGCTCTACTTCTATAAAGCCAGTGGCGCTGTCAGTTCGGACATTGATTTATATTTCGAAGGCGAAGGTTTCTTGAGTATAACTAGTAAGAATAAAGAAGGCATCGAAACTAAAGGAAACTTAACTTTTGATGGCGGTACGGGTGATTATGAAGTTTATGCGCAGGATGATTGTCTGAATACGACGACTGCCAATTCGAGTGCCGAGACGGTGCGAAACGACATCACGATTAACGTCGCTTCCCTGCTCGCGAAAGTGTCGGATGAGGCCGACGAAGGCGATGCGATTGACTCAAATGGTAAGCTGACCATCAATGGCGGTAAGATTTGGGCTTATGCTCACCCAACTAGTGGCGATGCGGGTCTAGATTCCGTGAATGGTACCTACATTAATAATGGTACGGTGATAGCGACCGGTAATATGGCGGATGCGATTGCGAACGAATCGAAGCAAAAATATATTTACGCTAGTTTAAATACGCAGGTTAAGGCGGGCGCCAAAATTACAATTAAAGATCAGGACGATAATACGATTGTCGAGTTTGAGACCGACCGAAGTATTAAGACCGTGCTTTATAGCAGTGCGGATTTGGACTATGAATCATATAAGGTTTACGTTGACGGAACGGAAGTTTCTTATAATGAAGTGGCTGGCCAAAAGATGCTAAGCAATTCTAAACAAAAAACCGATATCAGTAGTACTTTATTTGTAGCGTTGATGATCGAAATTGCAGCTTTGATTATTGCGATTGGTATAGCGATAATGCTTAAACGTTCGAAATAAAAAATAGCCCCGAAAGGGGCTGTTTTTTTATTGGTTAAACGGTGTCGGATTTTGTGGACCTTGTGGGGTTTGTGGATCTTGCGGGTTTTGCGGTTGTTCGACCATATGAAAATCTTGACCAGATGCAGAACCATTTTGATCTGGTTCTTGGATGGCTTGTATCATTTCTGGTATATCTTTTTTGAGATTGCGGAACCATCTGACGCCGACGATGATTGTGATAATGAGGATTATTCCGCAGAATGTGCCGACAACAATAAAGCCTATGGCTCCGGAATTGTTATTATTCGTTTTGGTTTCTTCGGCGGCTTCTTTCGTTGTACTTGGCACGCTTGGTTTACTTGACTGCGTTGTTTCTTTGATTTCTTCACAAATGTCGGGATTTCTAACAACATTAGAGGCTTGAGCACAATCGGCGGACGTCTTGGCATAAATAGTAATATAATCGTCTCCTTCTTTGACTCTCACGCATTTGACTGGGAAATCGTCAGATGACTCCGTTGAAAGATTCGGGTATTTTTCCGACGGGATACAATCTTTGATTGATGCGAAGATTGGGGCGGTAATAATGATCGCCGCTATCGTGGCGAAGCTAATAATTGTCAGTGATTTTTTAAGCACATTCATAATAAAAATATAACATAAATAAAAATTCCGCAGCTGTGAGGCTGCGGATTTTTTTGTTGGTTTTACCAGCGACCGCGTAGGGTCAGCCAGCTTTTAAACCGATACCAGAGGCTCGGGCGCATGCTTGCAGATGAATACGTTGCGCCTGTTTGTTGTTTTCCTGTTGCGTAATGTCCGGGGCGGCTATACCAGCTAGGTCCAAACCAGCCAAATCTGCCGAAGAAACCGCGACCAAAGAAGCCGCGTCGGCCATAATATCTGCCAGCGGGCGGTACGTAAGCGTGGCCGGGTGTAAACCAGGCAGGATTCGGACCAGCATTTGGACTGGGTGGCATTGCTCCGGGAGGGGGCGCATAGCCCATCCAACCGGTGCGGATTGGTATATGTGGACGGCCATAGCCGTACCAGCCACCAGGGGCTGCGCGTCCGCCGTAGCCATACCAGCCGCTGCTGCGAGCTACAAAGCGCGCGGGTGCGCCGGGTGCTGTGTAGCCATACCAGCCACCACCACCGCCGGGCCTACCGCTGGGACCCATTGGTCCACCGGGGCCCATTGGTCCACCAGGACCCATTGCCATTTCGCTAGGAGAAGGTACGATTACTGCAGGCATTAAAACACCCCCTTTCTGCAGTATTTCTATAATAACTATGACATTTTTTTCGTAAAAAAACAAGGACATCGTGCGGATGTCCTTGTCGGTGTATTTTTAATGCAGTTTAGTCGCTAGTTTCCCAAACGGCAGAAATGCTTTTATAAACATAGATAGGGTCTGGTTGGAAGGTTTCATCGATGGCTTTGATTTCCTCTTCTACCCTACCAGTATCATAAGAGGCTGATGCTTTCGCGAATGAACGTTCACCATAAAAGTGCTCGTTATGTGCAACCTGGTCGATGTCGACATGGATACAATCGCGGAGATGTTTATCGGCGGCGGCAGCGAGAGTTTCGGCTTTGCGTTGAGCATCATGATAAGCTTCGCCAATGAGGCCGCGCTGATAGGCTTTTGGATCCTTCAGACCGAATTCAATATGGAAGCGCGGAGCGTTTTCTTGTTTAGACGTTAATGCTAACAAACGGGCGAGACGTTCGCGGTTAAAATCAAATTCGACGTAGACATATTGTGAAAAGTCGAAACCATTGGAAATAGTCTTAGTGAGGTTCTTTTCGAGATCTTCCATGGTTTTTGGCTCAATGCGATTAGTAATGAAGCGCTCACGGACGGAATATGCGCGAGTCTTGAAATCTTCAAAATTAAAATCGGTATTTTCGGCGATAAAGCCTAAATAATCTTTGACGGCAGTGATGCCATTGTGAAGAGCGTCGTCGTAAGTGTCGGCGTGGACTTCAAATACGGCACTTGCGGTTATTTGATCTGGCTGAATGCCACGTTTGGCGTCGCCAGTGACAGTGATTTGCATATAAATACTCCATTAATGCTTATGTTTATTGTAACATATCGGAAATAAGGGGCGAAGTGGTAGAATAGTAACAGAGGTTATAGACATGGACAAAAAAGTATTTGATTTAATTGATGCAGAAAAGAAACGCCAGAGCGAAGGCTTGGAATTAATTCCGAGCGAAAACTATGTTTCGCGCGAAGTGCTCGAGGCGATGGGCTCAGTATTGACGAATAAATATTCTGAAGGGTATCCGAATTTTGAAGGTTTAGACGGAGATGACGATGAAGTGCTAGCAACGACCGATGCTGGTCATCGTTATTATGGTGGCCAAGAGAATACTAATCCGATTGAGCGTTTAGCAATTGCGCGCGCACGTCGCTTGTTTCATGCTGATCACGCGAACGTTCAGCCGCATTCCGGTGCGCAGGCCAATAATGCAGTTTATAATGCATGGCTCGAGCTGGGCGATACGGTATTAGGTATGAATTTGGGTCACGGTGGCCACCTTACGCATGGTGCACCAGTAACGCAGAGTGCGCATATTTATAATTTCATTAATTATGGCACCAATCTCGAGACGGGTGATTTGGATTACGATGAGATTGAGCGTCTAGCCAAAGAACATCAGCCAAAGATTTTGTTGGTTGGCTATTCGGCCTTTATGAAAGTGCCGGATTTTGAACGTATCGCAAAGATTGGTCAATCGATTCCGGGTTGTTTATTGATGGCTGATATGGCGCACGTAGCTGGCTTGATTGCGGGCGGTGTACATCCAAATCCGCTTGATTACGGTTTCCATGTAATGACAACTACTACGCATAAAACTTTGCGCGGCCCACGCGGTGGCTTAATTCTTAGCCGCGGCATTGTCGGCAATCCGTTGAAGAAACCTGAGCATACGCTCGAGAACATCCCAACCTTAATTGATCGTTCGGTTTTCCCTGGCACCCAGGGTGGCCCGCTTGAGCATGTGATTGCAGCAAAGGCGGTATCATTCTATGAAGCATTGCAGCCAGAGTTTAAGGATTATGCGGCAAAGATCGTCGAGAACGCTAAGATATTGGCAGACGCTCTGAAAGAACGTGGCTTCAAACTAATTGGTGACGGTACGGAAAACCATTTGATTCTTGTAAATATTATCGAGTCATACGGAATTGACGGTAAAACTTTTGAGCGTGCATTGGATAAGATTGGATTAACATTGAACGCTAATTCGATTCCAAATGATACGCGTAAACCATTTGAACCATCTGGCGTGCGTCTTGGTACGCCGGCGATTACTACGCGCGGTCTAGGTGAAGCGGAAATGATTAAGATTGCAGATTGGATGCAAAAAACTGCTGAAGTTTGCGCCGGTCAGCGCGAGACGACTGAACTAGATGAGATGCGCGAAGAGGTCCGCCAATTGGCGTTAAGCTTCCCGCTACCAAGTGAGAAATAGTTAAATATTTGTACGATTATTGAGTGCGCTGGTCAGAGTAATCTGGTCGGCGTATTCTAATGAGACGCCCAATGGGAGACCGCGGGCGAGACGGGTGATTTTTAGATCTGGGTATTTTTCGTGGAGCAATTTTTCAAGCAAAACGGCAGTCGATTCGCCTTCTACGGATGGGTTGGTGGCGATAATGATTTCCGTAACAGAATCTTCTGCGACACGGTCAATAAGCTCTTTGATGTGGAGCTTATCGGCAGTAACGCCATCCATTGGCGAAATTGCGCCACCGAGTACGTGATAGGTGCCTTTAAAAGATTTAGTGCGTTCAATGGCATAAATATCGAGCGGTTCTTCGACGACGAGTACGAGACTTTTGTCGCGGGTTGGATCGTCGTATAATGGCGACACTTCGTCGCTAGCATCCATGATGGCGAAGGTTTTTGGACAACTTTTGACGCCGTCGTGCAAATTCGAAAGCGCGTCAGCAATGTTTTGGGAAATATTAGGGTCAGATTTCAGCAAAAAATACGCATAGCGTTCGGCCGTACGAGAGCCAACGCCGGGCAGACGCCCAAGAGCGTCAATGACGTCATTTAATGCTGATGGAAGCATAAACTAGAATCCGAGGTTGCCGAGGCCACCCATGAGTGGTTTCATCTTTTCGGTTGCAATTTCCTGAGCCTTAGCGAAACCATCGCGGAAAGCGTTTTCGGTCCAGCGTTCGAGCTCATGGATATCATCGAGATCAATTTTTTCTGGGTCAAAGGTAACTTTTTTAACTTTAAGCTCACCGGTAATTTGAATAACGACTGCGCCGTCGCCAGCTTCAACTTCGACGATTTCGTTCTTGAGCTCTTTCTGAGCCTTGCGAAGTTCGTTAATCATTTTCATTTGGTCCATAGTGGCACCCATAGTTTATTCTCCCTTTTCTTCTTCTGTCTTTTCGGCAGGTATAACTTTTTCGTATATGTATAGTCTATCAGAATTTCTCGTCTTTGACGATGTTATTATCTGTTTTAATGCCAAATCTTCCCTGTCGATGGTTTCGCCTAGCACAGCAATCTTAGTGTCATTAATGGTTTCTGGCAGTTCGGTTAGTACGGTGAAGTTATTGTGTCGTTCAAGTAGGCGATAAAAATTGAGATCTTGATTGTCTTGGTTAACTAGGAGAACTGTGCCACTTTCGAGTTTGTCTTGGAAGATGGTGATATCGTCACTAAAGTTCTTGGCAACACGTGGCGTATAGTGGTAGCCGAATACGAAGTGTGAGAGTCCTGAGAAGACAATCATAATGACGACAACGACGATTGGCATGGTGCCGATGAAGTGTGCGTATGGGTTTTCAGGGAATAGTGAGTGCCATTTTTCGATGATTGATTCTAGACCAGCAGCGCTGAGGACGGTGATTGGGATGATGATCGTAATGGCGATATCTGGATTAAGACCGGATACTAAAATCGCGAAGATAGTGAGAAGGCTGACGACGGTATTGCGTGAAGTGAATAGCTTGCCGATGGAGGCGAGTATGCCGATGATAACCAATACGATATTTGCCAGGCCAAAGAGCGGCGCTAGGTAAACGCTATCGTAAGCGAGGCTGAATGAGAAGAATGGCGCAAAGGCGGTCGAAATATTATTAATAATACTACTAAAATTGAAGTCGCGCATAAAGATAAGCTGCTGGATGGTTTCATGCTTGAAGATGCAGCCAATGACGAGCGGCGCGATGGTTAAAATAAAGGCGCTAATGCAGATAATTAGCTGATAGAACTTCAGCTGCTTGAGTGAGAAGCGAAGATGTGGATGCAGCAAGCCTGCTACGGCAATACCGGCTGCGACATAGAAAAGATGCGGCGTATAAAGCGAGAGCGCCAGGCTAATCACAAAACTAATGGTAAGAATCGGTGGTGTATGGTCGTTGCCAACGATTTTCGAACCGAGCCAGAGCAATAACGCCAGCCAAAAGACCGACATGATGATTGGTGTGCCTGAACCGGCAAGATACAAGAAAGCGGTAGACAGAAGGATTAAGATTGAGCCAACGATAGCAACATCCGACTTAAACCAACGGTTTAAGAGCAGGATAATAAAGAAACCCGTTAGGACGCCGATGATAATCGATGGGAGTTTAATTGAGTAGAGCGATAAGCCGAAGATGGAAATACTGGCCTTCTGTAGTAAATGATATGGTAAATCGATAACTCTACCCTCTTGAGCGAAGTTAGCACTGATGGCGTCAGAGTCGACGGCGGATTGCATTTCGGCTTCACTGAGTCCACCTGGTGCAATACTCGGCAAAAAGCTAAGTAAACCAAAAAATGCGATCATTAATATGGCATAGCCAATAACGAAACGAAAACGGTATAAAAAAGGTTTTGATTTACGCTTTTTCACTGGGTTAATTTTACCATGACGACTCGTCTGGACGCAAGCAAACTACTCATGCTTATTGTCGAGTGACATAAAGCGAACGCGAGCCTTATCGAAGAAGAGTTCGACGGAGCCAGTAGCGCCACGGCGGTGCTTGGCGATAATCAGGTCGGTGATATTTTGTCGTTCAGTGTCTGGGTTGTAGTAATCTTCGCGATAGATGAACATGACGATATCCGCATCCTGCTCGATAGAACCGGATTCGCGGAGATCGGAGAGCATTGGGATTTGTGGACTGCGAGATTCGACAGTACGAGAAAGCTGCGAGAGTGCAATGACCGGAACATTGAGCTCGCGGGCGATTAACTTTAGGCCGCGCGAGATCTCAGAGATTTCCTGGACGCGGTTGTCCATAGAACGTTTAGACGAGCCGGACATCAGCTGAAGGTAGTCGACTACGATCATGCCGAGTTCGTGGTCGTGGGCGGCGCGGCGAGCTTTAGTGCGCATTTCCATGACGGTTAGGCCTGGAGTATCGTCGATGTAGATTGGAAGCTCGGAGAGTTCACCCATGGCCTCGGAAATTTGAGTGAAGTCTTCCCCGCTAAAGTTGCCGGTTTCAAGCTTAAATGATTCGATGCCGGAAGCATCGGCGAGCATACGGTTAATTAACTGCTGACGACCCATCTCGAGCGAGAATATTAACACGGCTTTGTTATTAATGCGGGCAACATTGCTGGCGAAATTAAGCGCAAGAGCGGTCTTACCCATAGCTGGACGGGCAGCGAGAATGATTAAATCGGATTTATGGAAACCGGCCGTGACGCGGTCGAGATCTGGGAAACCGGTTTTGTAACCGGCGATACTGCCTTTGTTTTCGTGCAATTCTTCAAGACGGTCAAATGTATCGGAAAGCAAGTCGGAAATAGAAATAAGATCGTTTTTAACGTTTTGTTCGGATACTTCAAAGAGTTCGCGTTCGGCTTCGCCAAGAATTTCGAGCGTTTCGGAATCTTCGTTGTAGGCGGTTTCGGTGATGCTGGCGGCGGCGGCGATGAGACGACGACGCACGGCAGCTTCGTTGATAATCTTAGCGTATTCTTTGGCGTGCGCAGCGGTCGGGACATAGCTAGCTAGTTCGGACAAATAGGCGGCGCCGCCGGCTTTTTCAGTAAGTTTCTTTCTTTTGAGCTGATCGCGGACGGTAAGAATATCGACTGGACGATGATGTTCATATAAGTTCCACATCGCATCATAAATATGCATGTGGCGCTCATCGTAGAAATCTTGTGGTTTAACAATTTCAGTAACGTCCGGCAGAGATTCTTCGGAAATCAAAATCGCACCAAGCAAAGATTTCTCGGCGTCGATATTCTGCGGCGCAAGACGTTCGGCACTATTGGATTTTGCGTTAGGCATCGATATGAACTTCCTCTCCCCCACCCATTATTTCAGCAATTGCGGCCATTTCGGCGTCTTTGTTGAGCGTTTGATCGTTAACTTCTATTGTATAACTATCTGGTAAAATTTCGCCAATTACCGAAAGTTTTTTATTGATTTGGAGCATAATGAATTTCTTTTTGGCGTAAATTGTGAGCTTACTGTCGGCGAAAACGTAATCAGAGTTTTGTAGATATTTACTAATACTTGGTGCATTTTGTTCGACATGGAGGAGAATTTGATTCCAGATTTCGGCTGAGTCTTGATTTGTGTCGATGAGCTGTGGTTTGGGTTTTTCTGGTTCAGGAATTGGCTCTGGATTTGGTGCCGAGCTTAGCTCGGCGGCTTTTGCTGGTGCCGGTGCTGCCGGTATTGGTGCGGTGGCCAGTGCGGCACGAGGGCGCGGTGCTGGCGCAACTGGAAAAGCCGGTGCAGTAGCCGGACCGCTGAGGGCTAGTAATAATTTGACTGCCGGATAGGCGGAGCGTGAAACATCGATGAGTTTATCGAGCAAGCCAAGATGAATTGGCTGAGGATTAGCGACGATTTCAGAAATGAGATTGTCGGCAATAACTTCGGCCTTCACCCCAGAATCGAGCGTGGTCTGTAGCTGCTCGCGAACACGGGCGGCATCGCCGGCGGCGTAACCGTTCAAAATATTCGTGATGGCTTCTTGTTGCGGTAAACCAAGCGCTTTAGTGATGAGAGCGGCGTCGATTTTGTCGTCACTAAGTGTAGAGATTTGGTCAAGGAGGCTAAGCGAGTCACGGAAAGAGCCACCGCCGCGGCGAACGACGATTTTGAGCGCATCATCGGTAATATTGATTTTCTCTTTTTTGGCGACACTCTTGAGATAATCGAACATTATGCTCGGATCGGCGAGTTTGAAAGTCAGAACTTGGCTACGCGAAGTAATAGTTACTGGAACTTTGTAGGCGTCCGTAGTCGCCATGATGAAAATCACGTGCTCTGGCGGTTCCTCGAGTGTCTTTAGAAGTGCATTAAATGCAGATTTCGAAAGCATATGAACTTCGTCGATGATGTAGACTTTGTACTTGCCTTTGGTCGGTGCAATAATGGCTTTTTCGCGCAAATCACGAATATTGTCGACGCCAGTATTGGACGCGGCATCGATTTCGATAATATCGAGATAATCATCTTCGAGCTCATAATCAAAATCGTTGATTTCGTGTGCCAAAATGCGTGCAACTGAAGTCTTCCCCGTTCCGCGTGGGCCAATGAAAAGGTAGGCATGCGCGATCTTATTGTTCGCGATGGCTTTTTGGAGCACAGATGTGACTTGCTCCTGCCCAACTACTTCGGCGAGCGTTTTCGGGCGATATCTACGGTAGAGCGCCTTCATTGATGATTATTTTTTCTTGTCAGCGGAAAGTTTGGTGATTTTAGTGGTGTCAGTATTGAGCGCATCGTAAGTGAAAGCCGCAAGGGTGGCACCGATGAATGGCGCTACAATGAAGACCCAGAGTTGGCTAACAGCAGTGCCACCAAGGAAGATGGCTGGCGCAAGGCTACGAGCCGGGTTGACGGATGTACCAGTAAGATTAATACCGATAAGGTGGACAAAGGTTAAAGTAAGACCGATAACGATGCCGGCGATGTTACTTTTGTTTTTATCGGAAGTGACACCAATAATGGTGTAGATGAATACAAAGGTTAGAATGATTTCGGTAACGAGCGCACCCCAAACGTTTAACTCAAGACCATTGCCTGCGCCGAAAGCGTTGGCGCCGAGATTGTCGGTACCAATATTGCCAGCAGCATTGAAGATGAGATATAGCAAACCAGTGCCAGCAAGTGCGCCGACGACTTGTGAAATGACATAGCCGCAGAATTCTTTGACGGTAAGCTTACCGCGGATGACCATGGCGAGCGATACGGCTGGGTTGACATGACAGCCAGAAATATCACCAATTGCATAAGCCATGGCGACGATTGCTAGGCCAAATGCTAATGATGTGGCGACAACATTTCCGCCCGTGACGACGGCGGTGCCGCAACCGAAGAATACTAAAACAGCAGTACCGATAACTTCGGCGAAATATTTTTTGAGTTCTTTACTCATAAACTCCTCCTTCTACTACCTATAATATAGCACAAAAAACTCCGGTGATGCGATGCCGGAGTTTGATTTGCGAAAATTAGAGACTTGCTTCGACGGCCGCCCAAGTAGCGTCAGCATTGTCAGCCGGAATAATAACAGTGACCTGATCGCCTACTTTGATGCGGAAATAAGTGACGGAAGCATACAAAATCTTGTATTCTTTGCCATTTACTTCTACGAAATATTGATCATCATGGCTGGTAAGTGTACCAATAACGGTCTTGCGCTCAACTGGACCAATTTGTTTGTATAGGAATTTACCAGATTCGCCAATAGTGAGCTTAAGGATATCACCTTCGACGAGCTTAGATTTTGAAGCATAGTTGGCTGGAACTGGATAGTTTTTGCCATCTGGGCCAATCATAATCTGGCCGTCAAAAACACCCTCGATAATCTTGCCTTCTGGGCTATCGACGATTGTGCTAGCTGGAGCGGTGATAACATCACCGTCGCCGAGCATTGACGTTAATAATTCTTTCGCAGCAGAAAGATTAGTCTCTGCTTCTGTAAGTAGACTGCGTAGTCTCTTTATTTGTTTTTCTGAAATTTCAGACATACCTCGCATCCTGCCTGTTTATACTTTTATTAATTCTATGATATATACTATTGCCCTGCTTGTCAATTCAAGAAATTTGGCGGTTTTCCACACAATTATATGTGGTGGCGTGCAAAACGTTGTATTTTTTACCATTGACTTTTTGGAAGCGATTTACTTGATGGCGCGAAAGACGATATACATTGATAATAGATCGGCGGCAACAAGGCTTGGGTAGAAAATGATGGCGCTAAGAAAGTCATATGAGAATTCGTAGCCGGCCGGTAGGGTGCTAATGGCGGTTATTAGTGCGATACCATTAAACACTACGGCGACGGCTAGTTTTAGGCCCGTGCTGATATAATTCGGTCGTATTTCAACTCTGTTCAGCACGTAGTGATGTAGGAATGATGCAATGAAGAATCCGACAAATGGGCCAATGTATCGGCCGAATTGCGGAATTACAACAATGAGACCGGTTAGAGTTTTGCCAATGATATAGGCTGGAATGATAGTGGAGGCGAGAAGCAGAAATTTTTGCTTGTCGGTATAATCGTCTTCAGTGACGTTGTCGCCCTTAGCATAGACAACAATGAGAGCAATAATCGCAAGAATTAGTCCAGCATACCTGAGCGTCATAGAGACATTAAATTCAGTGAAGAATGAGCAGTTATAAATAATATTAATAATGCCAGCAATGATGCCGAGGATAAAAGTTATGGTAATGATGTTATTAAGAGCGTGATCAAAAGTGTCGGTCGGAGCGTTTTTGATTTTTGACTCGTCGACAGGCTTGGCGGAAGCGTTAGCATCGGGATAGATTTTGCTCATATCGGGTTTTTCGTGATGTTCTGGTGTTGCCGGCTGCTGGTCGTCCTGTTTTTTCTTGGCTTCTTGCTCTTTCTTTGCCTCTTCGGCAATATGTTGTTCATGGACGGCACGCTCTTCGGCTTGGCGCTGATGCATTTCGGCGGCAAACTCAGGATCAACGTCGAATTGCGGCTTATTTTCGGCAGCCTTACTAAGGAACGATTCTTTGTCTTCTGGCTCTTTGCCTTCGGGGTCTTTGCCTTCGGGGTCTTTTTCGGTTAATAATCCGGCGGAATGATTGACTTCCATTTAGCTCCTATTCTTTCGGTTTTGAAAAATCATAAATACGATTTCGTCAACGATGATCATGAAGAAGGCTTCAATGATAAATATGGCGTAGCCAAATTGGGATTTTTCGTCCATCGGCTGGTTAATGGTGCCGGAAATTAAGCTCGGAATAATAAATAATATAATTGCCGAGAGTGAATTAATAATGCTGGCACCTTGATTAAGGTTGATGCGGAAGCGGTTAAGGAATAGATAATGCAGGACTGCGCCAACGGCGACGCCGATACAGTAGCCAATATAATTGCCAGCAATCGGAATGAAGCTGAGCGCATTCGCGAGGAGTGTGCCGAATACTACGCGGAGAATGGCGCCTGGCAGAATGGAGGCGGACAAGTAAATAATGTGTTGGCGTTTTGGCATAATGTGTTTTTCGGCCATATTACCAACGACGACAAGAATAATTACGGAAACGAGCGCCAAAATGATACTGACAATGGCAAGCACGAAGCGGGCTACGGTTGGAAAAATGAATATTTGGTTTGGTACGAAGGCAAAAACTAACACGATTTCTAGTGTAATAGCGGCCAAAATGCCGTTGTGAATGGATTTCTCGCGGACGGGTATTTCCTCTTTCTCATTGTGCAAATCATGCGAAATGCGGCGATTGAGCTCATTGGCGAGATCGTTGGTCTGCACTTTCTTAGGCGCATTTGCGGTTAGCTCGTTGAGGCGTTCGAGTTCGGCATATTTTTTACTATCAACAATTTCACCGTTTCTTTTGGCGGCTTCGATTTCTTCCTGGAGTTTGGCTTTTTTGATTAAATGCTCTTTTTCAATTAGTTCCTCGCGACGCTCTTCATCGAGCTCCTTTTTCTTGAGCATTTCTTTTTCGAAATCGTCGCTGGCTTTAATATCGGTTTTACTGAAAAAATGCTCTGTTTGAGCGAGATTGTCGTAAATGGTTTTGCGCTCGATGGAAGATTTTTCCTCGTCGGCGTCAGTCTCGAACTCTTGATTTGGTTCTTCGCGATCCTGTAGCATCGTACGGTGAACAATGCCAATTGGCTCGTTTTCGTTTGAATGCTGATCGTCCATATAACATAAGCTTAACACAAAAAGCGGCCCGCGTAGAACAGCGGACCAACTTTGGCGAGGGCTAGAAGGTGAGGCGACCGGAATAGTAATGAAACATCGGCTTGTTGGCGACGAACATGCCCCAGTTCGATTCGAAATTGAGTGGGTCATCATGGCAGAATGTGCTGTAAGCGAGCATAAACTGCTGCTTGATTTCGTCGAGATTGTCTTTGTCCCAAATCAGGATGGGGCATTTGCCGCCAGCGGGCGTCAACAGAGCGCTGCCGGGCGTAGCGTTGATAACGACCGCTTCGCCGCGCATGAAAAAAGCGTGCTGTTCCAGGTTGGACTGGATTCTTTCTCCTTTGTGTCGAATCGTGATGATGCCGCCGAGGTATTCTTCGTCATCGAACAGTTGCTTGGTGTTCGCGGCGAAAGCGAGATAGTACTCCGTCTCGTAAATGCGGGTATGAAAGCTGCCATTTTTGTAGGCTTTGGCCAGGGCGTGCCCGTCAATTTGGGGTGCAACGCTCGGTGTATTGTCGCAAAGCATAATGATAGTGCTGGGTGGTATAGCCATTCATCTTCCCTCCTAATGATCGATTTCGCTTATCAGCGATATTGTGGATATATTACAACAAATTTCCGAGATTTGTCAAGCAACTTACCGATTGCTTTTCCAGGCCAAGCGCATGGCGAGAAGGTCGCCAAAAAGAAAACCTCCGATAACGGCCAATACGTCGATATAGTCACCGACGGATGAAAACTGTTGGGCGGAACCGGCTAGGACCGTGGCGTAAATGATTATAAATGCGACGAAGTTAATAAGCACATGTTTTATGGAGGCAGTTATGTCATAGCGATTGAGATAGGCGTAATGAAAAGAAGAAGCAATGGCGCATCCGATTGCTGGTCCGACGAGATGCCCGGCAATTGGAAATAGCCTTCCGGCGATAATAAATGGGATACGAAATATCGCAAATGGTATAACGGTTGCAAACATAAAAGAATTTGCTTGCTCGGACGGTATTTCGCGGTGCTTTGTCTTATTAGCGCTTTTGCTAAGCAAGATAATGGATGCGACAAATGTGGCGATGCCGATGAGCAAAAAGATGCGCTCGAGCCAAATTTCTGCCCTCGTAGTCATAATGCCGATGAGCGTAAAAATGTAGCCAACAAAACTTAAGGTGCCGGCGATGAGGATATCGTTTTTTAGTTTTTCGTCAAATACGAATTCGAGTCTAGCACGACCGGCGATTTGGTAGCCAGTGCCTTCGTCTTTTTTGAATACGACTTGTTCGACGTCGTTTGCTGCTGGTCTGGCGTCAGGATAGAGTTTTGTTTGGTTCTGCCTGAAGTTTTCTTCTTTAGCCTGGTCTATTATTTCTTCTGGGTCGAGTTCTAAAGCGTGTTCGAGCTTGGCTGCAATTTCCTTTTCATGCTCTTCTTTGTGTTTTTGCTCTTCGGCTTCGGCAGCTTGTCGCTTTTTCTCGCGCTCCGCTTTTTCTTTCGCTTCCCTGGCATGCATTTCGGCGGCGAACTCGGGGTTAATTTCAAGTTTTGGCTTTGTCGAATGCTGATTGTTTAGCATTAAGCCGCTGTATTCTTGACGATGTTCGATAGCTGGGATGCCGTCATCTTCGTCATCATAGGATCTGCTTGCATGCTGTTCGCTCATGGTTTTAGTTTAGCACGAAAACAAAAAGCGACCCTCTCAACGGGCCGCCTTTCGTAAACATTCTGACTAACAAATTAGTATAACTTAAGCGAGTTCGACGGTTGCGCCGGCATCTTCCAAAGCTTTCTTCATAGCTTCGGCTTCGTCCTTGGCAACTTTTTCTTTAACGGTTGCTGGAGCGCCGTCTACGATAGCCTTAGCTTCGCCAAGACCGAGACCGGTAGCTTCCTTAACAGCCTTGATGACAGCGATCTTCTGAGCGCCAGCATCTTTCAAAACGACATTGTATTCGCTCTTTTCGTCAGCGGCAGCAGCGCCAGCATCAGCAGCTGGAGCAGCAACTGCAGCTACGGCAGCAGCAGGCTCAATGCCATATTCGTCCTTAAGGACGTTCTTAAGCTCGTTAACTTCGAGGACGGTGAGCTTAACCAATTCCTCTGCGATTTTCTTAACATCAGCAGCCATGATTGACTCCTTCTAAAATTAATGGTTAATAGATTAATTGGTTGCTTTTTCGGCAACACCGTCAAGCAATGCGTGCAAGTTGCCAGAAAGACCATTGGTGATATCGTTGACAGGGCTGAGAAGCATGTCGACGACCTGGCCAATGAGTTGTTCTTTGCTTGGAAGCTCGGAAAGTGCTTTAACTTCAGCTTCGCCGAGGGTTGCACCTTCACCGCTAAAGGCACCTTTGAGCTCGAGCGCTTCGTGATCTTTGGCGAATTTAGCCAAGACCTGTGCTGGAGCAACTTCGTCTTCGCTGGAAACAGCGTAAAGAAGTTGACCTTCGAGAGCGGTCGTATCGGTGTCTTTGTAAACCGCGATATTGCCCATGGCGACACGGACGAGGCGGTTCTTGACGATTTTAATTTTGACGTTTTTCTCGCGAGCAGCTGCGCGAAGTTCTTGCATTTCAGCAACCGTGAGGCCCTGATACTTAGCAAAAACTGTCATCTTAGCGTCGCTGAGAAGCTCGTTTAAGTCGGCAACCAATTGTTGTTTCTTATCTTTGCTAATTGCCATAGATAGAAATCTCCTTTTGGTATTAAGTTTTGTAGCCAGAATGTTAAAATCTTCCCTTTCGGGCAGAAAACGTCACCAATTTACAAGAAATATTTTCCTCGGTGGCATGATTAAGTGTAAACACCGCCACTGTCTTTGGTAACTGTGCTAGATTATATCAAGAAACTAAGTAAAAATCAAGAATTTCGTAAAAACATCAAGCTCATGTATAATAATGGGAGAAGAAAGCGAGGTGTTATTTTCTTTATGAGAAGATTTAAGTTTAAAAAAGTCTTTTCCGTGTTGGCTTCTTGTGTTTTTGTGGCCTCCGGAGTGATTTTGCCTGTGAACTATGCATTTGCTATAACCGATGCGCAGCTGGATAAGTATGCCGAGGCGGGGGTGATTTTCTACGAGCCGGATGACACTGGCACCACGAGAGGTAGCGATTGCGTTGGCGAGAGCGAAGCCAAAGTGAGCGGCACGACCGCGAAGGAAAAAGTTTGGTCAGGATTAAAGTCGCTCGGTCTTTCGGATGAAATTACAGCTGGCATTATGGGCAACATGCAGGGCGAGAGTGGTTTCGGTCCAACTCGTTACGAAAGCTCGCATCGTAGCGAATGGGAAACCTTCGACTGGGAAAATGATCCAGCTCGTGCACACGGCGTGGGCTTGATTCAGTGGTCTGGCGGTCGCCGCGTCAAGATGTTTAAATATATGCGCGAAAAAGCTTCTTCTCTCGTTGATAATTATCTAAAGAAACCAGTCGAATATGGCCCGTTGCGTGGCAATGAGTTTATTGAGAAAACTGGTAACAGCAAAGATGTAACTGATCCATTCTTCGCACACGAGCTTGATTTCTTGATTCAGGAGATGAAAGGTAGTAAATGGTATTCCAAGGTCTTTAACGAGACGACCGTGCAAGGTGCGGCGGTGCGTTTCTCTGTAAACGTGGAAGGTTGCGCTAGGTGTGTGGATACTTCTTCACAGAGCGTAAAGAACCGTATTAAGATGGCACAAGATATCTACAATGAATTCCATGGTAAGACGACGTTTACCTCTTCGGTGAAATTAACAAAGGATAATGAAGACGAAAAGCAAGAAGAGGAGGAAGAGGAACAGACCGGTTGTTATAGCGGCGATGAGGCCTCCCTGCAAGCCTTAGTGAAGTCATGGGCGTGGCCAGAAACAGATCATCAGCCAAACGAGCAACGTAAGCCAGAATACATAGAAGGTATCAAAAAGTCTAGTTACGTTGGCGGTGGTGGTTGCTCAGGTAAACCTTGTGCTGCTACTGGGTGTGCGGGTGTAGACTGTGGCGGCTTTGTGCATTCGGTGATACAAGTGAGCGGCTGGGATCCGAAGTATCCGGGAGGCATCGTGAGTACGCAACAAACGGCGTTAGCGAAGCGGTCGGACTGGGAGGATGTTTGGCAGTCAGTAAAAAGTAATGCCGATATGAAAGTTGGCGATGTGTTAATTTGTGGCAGCAAAAGCCCGTATAAGCGCGAAAACTGTAATAGCGGTCACGTGGTGATTTATGTGGGTAAGATTGATGGTTTCCCGAGCGAAATCGCATCAGCATCGTGGTGTACGCGCGCTCCATCCGCATCGAAACGAGGTAACGCAATGTATTATATTAACCAGGGTTATTCTGTATACAGGAAGATAAAATAATGGAAAGAACTCAAATTAATAAAAAGGGCCTGCTCATATTTATCGCATTGATGGCAGTGGTGCTGACGGTAGTTGTTATCTCGGTAATTAATAATGTGAACCCGGGCTCAAAAATGATCAAACAAGACGAAAACACCAAGGAATTTACGTCGCGTGATTTAACGAGGGTTGAAAACTCGGTCGTAGATATTCTAAAGAACAACTATGGCTACACCGTGGATGAAGCCAAGAAGTTAAAGATCGAACTTCGTGACGTTAAAGTAGAGACGATTGATGACGCTAAGATGTTGTATTTCTTGATTGATGTCGTCGATTTGAAATTAACATTTGATGCATCGATGCAGTCTGGCTTGGATGGCGAATATGTCTATTTGGGCTGCCCGTCACCAGAGAAAATGCTAGACAAGAACGTATTCTGCAAGGCTTATGGCGGCGAATCGACAGTCAACTGGACGCTAGAAGATAAGTTGCCATTTACGGGCTTGATGAATGACACTTATCCTGTTGAGATTGATCTGTTCCATGATGGTACGAGTTCGGATTTGGACGTAGGCGTGTTGGTTTGCAATGAGTTGAAGCCGGACGTAGAAGACGTAAAGAACTATGTGCGCAAATGGATCAAGGGTCAAACTGATGTTAATGCCACAATTTACCCAATTAGCGTAACTTACTTCGATTGCGAAGGCACGGAAATTTAGTAGTGATACGGATAATTGCGGGTGGTAAAAAACACCCGAGCTGGCTGGTTGCGGTCTGCGAAGAATACGAGAAGCGTTTGCGGAAGCCGTGGACGATTGAATGGCAGTTCGTGGATGAAGACAAGCTGCCGGAACGTGTTGCGCGGCTGGATCGTAATGAATTCGTGATATTGCTCGATGAGCATGGCAAGATTTTGAGTTCGCCGGAATTATCGGCCACACTAAAGACACCACTCGAAATGGGGCGCGATGTGGTGCTGGTAATTGGTGGCGCTTATGGCCACTTCCCGCCAGAGATGGTGGAGCGAGCCAACGTGGTTTGGAGTTTATCGAATTTAGTGTTCCCACACCAGGTCTGTCGATTAATCGTGACGGAGCAAATATATCGCTCGCAGGAAATCTACCTTGGGCACTCCTATCATCACGCTTAAGCATTGAAATTTACTGAAAAATATGGTATAATAAGACTATGGCAAATGCTTTGGATTACATAAAAGAATACGGTCATCTGTCTTTTTCGCGCAAAGCATTTAATGATATTGATAACATTCTCTTTTGTCTTTTGAACTACGTTGATTATTCGAATACTTGCATTAATGAAGGCAATCATACGCTCGAGGAAGTTGGCAAAGAGTTCCTGGAGACACATACGCAGAAAGAAATGCACAAGATTGGCTTCGCGCAGGAAGAAGCGTATTTGGCGTTGAAGTTGATGGTAAAATCCGAGCGCTATCGCAACGTCGTGGTAGAAGATTATATCTATGAAGCTACACGTGAGATGATGTTTGGTGCGCTAACTTTCCATTTGACGAAGAATCTAGATTATATTGCTTTCGAGGGCACCGATGAGCTGGTGTGTGGTTGGCGCGAGGATTTCGAGCTCTCCTGCTCTTTCCCGGTGGAGTCGCACTTTAAGGCCCGTGATTATTTGATTCGTCACATTGATCCGTGGGATGTCAAAAAGAAAGTCATCGTTGGCGGCCATTCTAAAGGCGGTAATCAGGCATTGGTTGGTTCGATGTTCCTCGATAAGCGTCGCATTGCGAGGATTGAAAAGATTTACAACAACGACGGCCCGGGTCTCCGTTCAAAGGAATTCCATTCGAAGGAATTTGAGATTCTGAAAGATCGTTACGTGCATCTTGTGCCACATTCTACGGTAGTGGGTGCGATGCTACATCATACTAATTACGTGGTCGTAAAGTCGGATAAAGAAAACGTAATGTCGCATGCTCTGCTGTCGTGGCAGACGAAAGGCGATAAGTTCGTGTTATCACCACGCTCTGAGATGAGTTTGGAAACTGAGCGACGTTTGTTGATTTGGTGCGATCTGCATGGCGACGAGGACCGCAAAAAGATTCTCGAAGCAGTGATGGGCTCGATTGAAAATAGCAACATCAAACTCACGAATAGTATCGTGAAGCCAAAAAACATCATCAAGCTAATCAAGCAAAGCAAAAAGATCGACAAAGAAACGCGCGACTTGGTAATTGATTTGATTAGATTTGTCGTGCTAAAACGCGGTAACGAAAACTAGTTACTCGATGTGTTTGGTATTTTTGAACTGATAAATCATGCCACCAGCGGCGATGGCGCCGAGGAGAATGTAGGTGATGTATGGCACCTGCGAGATAGTTTCGGCTGGCATGAAGTTGACGATACTAGTAGCAAGTAAGTTGGCGCCACAGATGGCGGTATAAACGATAATGGCCGGTTTCATTAACCAGACGGCGACGGCACCAGCTACGACGCCAAGAGTGATAGCGATGGCTGGAAGCGTCCAGTCGTTAGCTGGTCCGAAGTGTTGCAGTACGAATGATGTTACGACAATAAACGCGGTCGCGGAGACGGCGAGTTTTTCGATGGAGAGGCCAATGAGCGACAAGAGCGCACCGGCGGCGATTTGAAGAATAGTCTGCCAGAATGGATCCTCGACGATGTTTGGGAAATAAAGTTTGACGGCATAGTAGCCAATAATGAACCAAATGATGGCAAAGGCAACTTTCTTCAGGCGGTAGCCAAAGAAACAGAGGCCGAGGCCGATCAGTATAGTAACGATTAGTTCTAATGGTATTGCGTGCAAATCGAGTGATTGTGGCATTTTTTCTCCTTTTCTCTATTGTAATATAACGATGCCTATCACGGCTAAGATTGTTGCGACGAGATGAGCGAGCACGATGTGCTTGCTGAGTTTTTCGCGGCCAAAGTTTGGCACGATAATAGACAGCACGATGCCGAGCACGAAGACAACGATGAGCTCGAGCGCATTGGAGGTGACGGAAACGAGTGCCGGAACGCCAACAATGAGTGCGTAGCGGCCAGCAAATTCAGCGATCAGGAAGATGACCTGTGCGGCCGTGAGCGAAACGTAGAGTCGTTTAGCGTCATGTTTGTGGACGTATTTGTAGCGTTTGCGCCAGCTGGGGTGGCAGAAGTAGTAAATTAGATCCATAATGCCGCGACCAATGACGAAGTAAGCAAAGACGGTATTGAAGTCGTGGCCTTCCCCGGCGTGAGTGGTAATAAGGCCAGAGGCGGCGGCGAGAACGGAGTAGGATATCAGTAATAAGCCGGCGGTGATTTCCATCTTGCGCATGCTCTTGCGGCGACGCGAAAAGATGACGACGATTGGCGCGAGGATGATAATGAAGAATGCTAGGAGCTGTCTTGGGCCGATTTCTTCACCAAAGATGGCAAAGTCACCGATGAGATAAATGATTGGGATGACTTGTAGGAAGATGGAGGCAGTAGTGGTCTCTTCATCTTTGAGCGCGCGGTAATATGGGATGGAGGCGGTAGAACTGACGGCGCCAGCAAAGAGGAGCCAGAGAATGCGACCGACGTCCATTTGTTCGATACCGAAAATCAGGAAAAGCGCGATACCAGTAATCAGGTAGGTGATACCGTAAAAGAGTTTGATGCACTCCTGTTTTTTGCCTTTAAAAATCACGTCAGTGATGTAATTGTCGCAAAAGCCACAAATGGCATAACCGACGGCGTTAATAATAGCTAAAATCAGCCACAACATTAATAATAATTATACATGAGCGTAATGTTTTTGTGTTACAATATTCTTATGGTAATTATTGAGGGCAAATAGTGGGCTTATTTAGTGATTTTTTTAAGAAGCCTAAAACTGATGCAGTTTTTGAGGTGAAGTCCCCAAATGGACGCATTGTCATGACGTTCATGCTAGATAAGGGGCAAATTTTCTATTTCGTCAGAAAAGACGACAAGGTGATTATTCGTAAATCTCGCCTTGGTTTAATGTTGAAAGATACTTCCCCGTTGGCGGATGGTTTGTCGCTTGTGCGTGCGTATTCTCGTGCCCTCGATGATACGTGGCGCGCACAGTGGGGCGAACAGCATGTAATCCGCAATAATTACAATGAAACCGCGATTTATCTTGAAGAGGTGGAGAAGCCTGCTCGCCTGATCACGATTCGTATTCGTACTTACGACGACGGTTTCGCTTTCCGCTATGAAATCCCAGCGCAGCCAGAGATGGAACGCATGATTATCTCTGATGAGCTGACTGAGTTCGCGATTGATGGCAACTCGCGCTCTTGGAGTATTCCAGCTTATCAGCCAGATCGTTATGAGTATGATTACATTGAGCACCCAGTTAGTGCGCTCACGGAGTCGGTACATACGCCACTGACGATTCAGACGAATACTGGTACATGGCTCGCTATCCATGAAGCCGCTCTCTATAACTATGGTGGCATGACCCTCAAGATGAATGGCCCGGCTCTCCGTACTGATATTACGCCGCTGTCGGATGGTATGCGCGCTTATGTCGAGTTGCCATTCTCTACCCCATGGCGCATGGTGATTGTGGCCGAGAATGAGCTCGATTTGACGACTTCGCGCATGATGCTGAACTTGAATGATCCACCACGTGAGGATTTCTCTTGGGTGGAGCCAAAGAAGTTTATGGGCATTTGGTGGGCGATGTATGTTGGCGAATGGACCTGGGCACCAGGTGAACGTCATGGCGCCACGACTGAGCATGCCATGCAATATATTGATTCCTGTAAGAATCTCGGTATTTCTGGTCTCTTAATTGAAGGTTGGAACGACGGCTGGGAGGGCGACTGGCTCGAAAACGGTGTTTCCAATAAGTTTATGGAGCCAACGCCGGACTTTGACATGCAAATTGTGGCCGATTATGGCCGTGCTAATGGCGTAGAGCTCATTGGCCACCATGAGACAGTCGGCTTTATCGATAACTACGAAGCACAGCTTGATGATGCCTATAAGTACATGAAGAAATATGGCATTCGTTATATTAAATCTGGTTATGCGGGTTCGAAGATGACGATTAATGGTCGTCGTGAGTATCATCATTCGCAGCTCGGCGTGTTGCACTATCAGCGCGCTTTGGAGCTAGCCGCGAAGTATCAGATTATGCTCGATGTTCACGAACCAATTAAGTCGACCGGTATTGAACGTACTTGGCCAAACTTGATGACCCGCGAAGGTGCTCGTGGTCAGGAATATGAAGGTGGTGCCCTCAAGCCATCACATGCCTGCTACTTACCTTACACGCGTCTCTTGGCTGGCGGTATGGATTATACCTCTGGTATTCTTGATGTCACGAACTTCTCCAAGCGCATGGCCACGACGATTATTCGTCAGCTCGCATACTATGTAACGATTTACTCGTCCATGCAGATGGCCGCCGACCGCCCACAGTTCTACGAAGTTGAATATCCGGATCTTTGGGAATTCATCCGCGATGTGCCGCTATCTTGGGAGCGCACCGTGCCGCTACTTGGCGAAATCGGTAAGTTCTATGTAGTCGCGCGCCAGGAATGGGATGGTGAAGATTGGTATATTGGCGGCGTAACGAATGAAGAAGGCCGCAAGGTTGAATTGTATTTGGATTTCTTGGACCCACAGACTAACTATGTCGCCAAGATTTATCGCGACTCTTCCGATGCGCACTACCGTGACCATCAGACTGGTTATGAGATTGAGGAAAAGGTATTGCGCCACGGCGATCGCCTTGAGATGTACATGGCACCAGGCGGTGGCTTTGTAATGAAACTTCACAAACAGTAACCTCGAATCGCCCTTTTCCGGGGCGATTTTTTGTGGTTGCTTTTTGCGGTTGTGGTTTTATTTTTGGCGCGATTGTATTTAATGGTCCTATGCGTATATTTGGTGATTATCCGAAGAATCAACGACGCCCAGATATTCGGGAGTTGAATGTGCATATTTATCGGTATTTCTTTGCGGTCGAGGCGATGGCGGAATATCTTGGCGTTTCGCGTCAGGCTCTGAAAAGAAGAATAGACCGTATGCCGTATGATATGGTGATGGGGCGCTTGATGCGTGGTCGCCGATTTGAGGGACGCAGGATTGTGTGCCGTGAGATTATGTATTACGAATGGCGAACGTTTTATTATCTGTCATTGAATTATTCTAGTATTGGGGCTAGATATGTGCAGCGGGTGTTTTATCCGCGGTCGATTATGCGGAATTTCCATGTTGCTGTAATGGAAGAAGGGATTTTTGTCCCGTCGATGTTTATAGATTAGTTTTTTTGTGTTTTTTTAGCGTTTTGCGTGGTGCTATTTGCGGGCGTATTTTTCTAGCGTTTTGCGCGTGTTATTTGTGGGCGCATCTTTCTAGTGCGCTTTTGACTTATTGGGCGCAACTCGCAACGTCCACCCCTATTTTTATTATGCTCGAACTCGCAACCAGGTTGTCAAGTCAATGTGTATTTGTGCTTTTGCTTGACTCGGTGATTGCGAGTTCGAGTGGGTTTGCAACAGAGGTGGTGGTTGCGGGTTGGAGCTAATATATATAAAACAGTGGCGATGGGGCGGCGTCCGCAACGATGTGGCGGCGTCCGCAATGATGGGGGGGGCGGCGTCCGCAATGATGCGGAGCTCATGACTTGGCGGACGCATCAACACGGAGACAAACTAACAAAAAAGCGTCGGTGTGAGGTCCGGCGCTTGAGAGACAATAGTTAGCGGGATAGTTTCAGGGCAATAATGGTATCATAACCAAAACGAGCACGGACTTCGAAGCCAGCTTCAAGCAAGGCGGCTTTCTCGTCTGGAGACAGCGTATTGGCGCCGGAATTCTTCACGGCGATGCGGTAAAAGTCATCGGAAACAGTCTGAGAGAGAGTGATCTTGTCGCCGGCGGCGCAGTTGCGGATGGCACGTTTAATCTCGGCCTTAAAGAATTTCTCGATAATCTCAACGTCGTCAGCGGAAACACCAAAAGATAGATCCTGGATGTCCAGATTAACGGCTATTTTGCGGCGTTCGCAGCTTTTGAGTAAATCTTGATAAATTGGTCCAATAATATCAATAAAATGTGTAGTAGCCATTAGCGTTATTATACACCAGGTGAATATTGCTTGAGAAGCTTACGGTGGCGGCGGTAGTTAGGGTCGTGCGAGGCGACTTCGGCCCAGAAGGCTTCGGAATGGTCCATGTGATTGATATGGGCGAGTTCGTGTAAGATGACGTAATCGCGGAGCGGCTCAGGGACTTTCATGAGGCCGATGTTGAGTGAAATCGTGCCGGAACTTGAGCGGGAGCCCCAACGAGTGTTGGCATGAGATAGGCGGATGCCGGAATACGAATAGCCATATTTGGTGGCCCAGAATTCAAGGCGATACGGCAGATATTCGCGAGCTTTCTTCATGAGAATACGCTTTTGAGCGTCACGGGCGCGTTGGGTGGCGGGGTCTTTGACTGGGAGTTTCTCGCGAATAAGATCACGGGAAGCATTTAGCCAGCGCTTGGCCAAAAATACCGAAGTATGTGGAGGCGCAGAAATAGTGAGCTTTCCGGAAGTCGCGACGGAAAACTTTGGCCTGGTGCACCAAGCATTCTTGCGAATTACTACTTCGCCAAATTCGGGATCTTCAAAAGTCATTATTTAGCGTTGCTTCTACGTTCGGAAAGGCCAGTTAATACGTTTTTGCACTGGGTGGAGAAAGTATGTTTACCGGAGATAACAAGTGGATTTTCGTCTTCAGACGGAGCTTCAATTTTCTTATATGATTCAGCAAGAGCGATTTTGGCGTCTTCAAGCTTTTTATACTTGTGGCGCATACGATGCTTGATTTCGTTCAAATCAGTTTGGACCCAAACTAGTACTGGGCGATAGCCGGCATGACTGAGGAGCAGGCGGATTTCGTCACGCTGTTTTTCGGTGTCCATCGCACCCTCGAGTACGAGAGTTTGCTTGCACTTGGTGATTTGCTGGATAAGATTGAGCGCAACTCTGCGCGTAATATGGCACTCCTCGTGGAGTTGAGCCAAATTTAGAAACGGGGCGTTGAAGCGAGCGCTAAACTGTTCTGCGAAAGCAGTCTTACCGCTCATAGGCGCACCGAAGACTAAGATTGCATAAGGTTTCGACTTCCCATTCATAAGATAAGTTTATGATATGGTCGGTTTTTTTGCAACTTTCTTCATCTTTTTACGGATTGGTTCGGTGGAGCTGTTCGCGAGTAACACCTGAGATGGATAGTAGAAGAGCCAAACCAGGTAGGCAACTAGCGGTAGGAATTGGGCGGAAATGGCACCATCGAGCATGAGATGACGAGCGCCAACGCAGAGATCGCAGCAGACAAAGGCGATGAAACCGTACATGGCGCAACGGGCGCGGAAATCGGTCTTATGGTCGATGAATTGGCGAATGCTCATGGCGAGATTGGAAAATAACAATAGTCCATAAAGCGCAGCTAGGAAGTAAAGGACGTTTTGGTGAAGATGGCCGGCTACAACTACGAACACCGCGATGATACCCATGAAATAGAATAATGTGCGGCGATTGAGTTTGGATAAGCGCATGAGATGCATAAGTTGGGCAAAACAGAAAACGAAGACGCCGGCAACTTCGTAGGGTGTCCAAACTAGGATGGTGTCGGCGAGGAAGGTTAGGAATAATGCGATGACCAACTTGTAATCTTTTTCGTATTTTTGGTTGGCATAGACGACACAGAGAAAGATTCCAGCATACTTTAAAAGCGATGAGCCCCAGAAATCCGGTAGGATGATGTCAAGGCCCAAAAAGCTGATGTAAATTGTAAACCAGACCAGGAACCATTTTTGGTCAAAATACGGCACGCGTTTAATATCTGACCACCAGGTCTTCAACACGGCTGCTCCTCCCTATTTTTTCTTAATTACGTAAAACTTAGCGTCCGCGGATAGCTGATTAAATAGCTCAGAGCGAGTGAAATAGACGACGCCTTCTTCCGGCAGAGATGTTTCGTCCTTGAGAATATATTTGCCGTCGTCGCCAAAGTCGGCTGGCATAAAACCGAGAAAATCATAATCCTTCGGTGAGCTAGCGTAGACATAAAGAATCTCAGTCTTTTTCTCGCGGCCAGTGATGCCTTTCGGATCGACGATGACAATAATGGTATCTTTCTGATCTAGATAATAATTAGCAATATGGGAATTCATGGCTGGGACACTCTTGGCGGAAGAAAAATCCGTATTGCGGACGTTAATCTTGAATTCGTAGATAATCTCATCTGGGAAATACCCAAAATAATATGTACGGAAACTTGGCGAATCGTAATCATAGTTCGGATCTTTCTGAGCGAGTTTGTCCAGCGTGCCATTGAGTTCATCTTCCTTTCGATGCTCTTCCGGGGTCACGACTTTATTGACTGGAACGGATTTACGGTCGCCGTTAGCCAATACTGCAGCGAGGCCTAAGAGCGTAACGAATGCAATCATGCATACGGTAAAGATAATAATCTTCTTCGTGTTGCTACTCGGGGCTTTATATGGCGCTGGATTATTGGCCGGTGTTTCTGGCTGTGGCGTAGCACTGATGGACCTTAAATAATCCATGTTCGATTGTGAGCCGTTGGAATTATTCGGATACATATGCTAAGTCCCACAATCCTTGGTATCATCGCCAGTTTTTGAGCTTGGAACGTAATAATAGGTGTCGTATGGGAAACGGTTGGTAATACCCGTAGAATGGCAGCCTTCGCCGCCACTGGAGGTTTTATAGCCGCCCGGAACGCCACTGATGTTGTTCCAGAGGACACCATCACCCCAGGTTTCGACGAAGAGAAAATCGCCGTTCTTGAGATTGTTTTTGTCAGCGCCCTGCTTGACGCCGACGAGAACGGCGTAATGTCGTTGCGGATTGGCGCCGCCCTCGTTAATAGTGACACGGTGTACGACTGGCTTGCCAGCCATGATATCGTCGTAGGCCTTTTTAAAGTTACTATCGCCCGTGACGGTCGAGAATCCTGCTGAGCGGTCGTATCTGCCGGTGCTACAAGAGTCGGAAGTGAGTGTATCGAAGTACATATCGTAGGCCATATTGCGTGAGACGATGTCGCAGTGGCCGTTCTGAGCATTAGAACTGCTAAAGTTGCCAGTTAAGTTATATAGCTTACCGTCGCTTTGGTTAATATGGTAGGCCTGCACCTTTTCTTTGAGATATTTTTTCAGACCGGTACTATTAGAGCCATCGTCTTTGACGCCGTTGACTTGAATTTTAATAACATTGAATGTCATGCCGCACATGACGAATGGGCGTACGCCGTGCTCTGGATCGGGGTTTGAAGGATCTTCCGGGTTTGTACCTTCCGGTGGTTGTCGTGTAGAAGTAGTGGATGGTGGTTCCGGACAGGTTTGAGTGCTGGCTAGAATCTCGCTATCAAGCGTAATGCCACCTGGAATAATGAAGTTTAGCACGACATACATTAAGACGAACGCGGCGATGCCGATGCCGACGTTAATGATGCGAAGTTTGCCCTTGGCGACCATGTTGGCATCATCGCGAGCGGCTATAATTTGGAGACCACTAACAATGATACCGATAGTGCCGCCAAGAATAACGCCACCAAGTAAGAAATTGATTACAACTACAAGGACTTTTAGGAGAATTGTGCCATGACAGTCGTCTTCAAGAGTACCGAAAAGAAGTGTGTCGATCTGAACTTTCTTATCGGCGAACAAAGTGGTGATGGACCACAATATACTTTCCATGGTTTTATTTTAGCATAAGATTTTATGTGCTGTGCGATGGATTCTTGTTGTATATATTTGACTTGCTATGCATGCTGCGGGGGGTGGCGGTGGTGAGCCCTCATTTGCTATGTATTCTTTTAGCTATTAGGCGCAACTCGCAACCTGTCATCTGTAAAAATCGAATCGAACTCGCAACGTGCGTGTCAAGTGGGTGGTGGATTAGACTTGAGCTTGACGCGGTGGTTGCGAGTTCGGAGTTAATAATAACAGAGGTGGTGGTTGCGGGTTGGAGCCAATAGGTCGTAAGCATTGTCGCAAGCCGGACGTTGCGAAGCCGGACGTCGTGTGACGTGGCCGGCGAAGCGATGGTGGTGCAAAAATTAAAAAACCAACTAAAAATCCTGAGCGGCAGAGCTCAGGCTATTTAGTTGGTGCTGGAGGTAGGACTCGAACCTACGAAGCGGGTACCGCGAGAGATTTACAGTCTCTTGTCATTGCCACTAGACGACTCCAGCAACTAGGATAGATTTTAGCATTATCGGGAGAAATTAGCAAGGATTAGCGCTTAATAATTTTAAGCGGGTTAGAAACGAGGAGCTTTTGGAGCTCTTCTTCGGAGTAATAGCGGCGCAATTTGGAAATGGCGGAGCTAATTTCGGAATAATCGCGCTGATGGTGGATATCAGTGCCGAAGGCAAAAATGAGATTTTTCTTGGCGAGTTTGCGGGCGGCCTTTTGGGCGTGGCGGCCGTATTGACCGATGAAGCTGCCAAGGTTGCATTGGAAGAGTATGCCCTGCTCTGCCAAATCCTCAAAGCGGCCGAAATCTTTCCAAATAGTATGGTAGCGTTCAGGATGTGCCAGGATGACTTGATGGCCGGAATAATTGAGACTCAATAAGATATCTTCGTAATCTTCGTATTCACCGCTCATTGGGAGCTCGACGAGCAGATATTTACTGCCGGCGAGTGAGGAAATCGTGTGGGTGCGTAAGAAATTCTGAATATCACGATCGATGTAGATTTCGTTGCCGAGATAGACATGGATGTCGAGGCCTGCTTTGCGGATTTGGGCCTGCAAATCGCGGAGAATGAGACGGTTTTCGGCGACAGTGCTCATATAGGAGCTGCCATTCACGAAGTGTGGCGTGGCAATAACATCGGTAATACCCTGCTCGCGCAGGCCCGCCAAAATAGCGAGGCTAACATTGAAGCTCTTCGAGCCATCATCGATGCCAGGTAAGATGTGTGAGTGGATGTCGATCATGATTATTTGCGAGCCGTTTTAGTGCGTGCAGCAGAAGTCTTGGAGGATGCTGGACGGCGGGTGGCGATGCGGCTGCTAGCGGAAGCCGGGGCGGAGGTCATAATCTCGCCGTGAGACAAATCAGCTTCTGTATCGACTGGTGTGGCGGCGGAGCGACGGGCCGGTGGAGTTTCTTTTTCTTCAATTGGGCGAGTCATTTGGCGTTGGCGCTCGATGCCGATTTGTTCCTCGTTGATCTCGGTACGGGAGCCTTTGGCGCCGTAGTAGCTGTAGTACTTGGCGACTTTCTTGTCGACTTCGTTCATAACGACGCCGGCGATTGGAGCGTTAACTTTGGCGAGCATGTCGCGGGTAGCATCGAGAGTTGAGCGTGGAGTGGCGGCGTTCTTGGTGACGATGAGAACTTCGTCGACGAGCGTAGACATAATAATGGAATCAGTAACGCCATTGCATGGAGCACCATCGAAGATGATGATGTCGAAATGTTGCTTGAGGACGTTGATGAGCTCTTTGTTCTTGTCGGAACCGAGTAATTCGGATGGGTTTGGTGGGTAGGTGCCACGAGTAATAATATAAAGATTATCGATAGATGTCTTCTGGATGTAGTGGTTAAAGTTGACAGCTTTGTCGACCAAAAGATGGCTCAAGCCTTGGATGTTTGGCGAATGGAAGATGTGGTGCAAACGACCCTTGCGGAGATCGCAGTCCACGATAAGAGTACGGCGACCACTCTGAGCGAAGGAAATCGCGAGGTTGGCCGAGACGAAGCTCTTGCCTTCCGAAGCCAAGGAGCTGGTCATAAGAATCGTATGGAGGCCTTTGTCGACGCTGGTGAACTGTAGGTTGGTGCGAAGAGATTTGATGCTTTCGGTAACAGCGGACTTTGGATAGCGCTGAACGATGAGCTCGTCTGGTTTGCGGCCGCGGCGAGTGCTGACGTCGGAGCGGATAATTTTGCCAATGACTGGTAGACCGATTTTGCGCTCGAGGTCTTCATTGTATTTAACGGTATCGTCGAAGTAATAGATAATAAAGGCAATGGCAAGTACGCCGAAGATAGCAATAAGACCAGCGATGATGAGGTCGCGGGTAAGGGTATTATTGGAAGGAGTGTTGTTGACCTGGGCGTCCTCGTATGGGCGGACGTTGTCGAGACCGGTAAGCTTGGTGATTTCGCGGGCAAAGACGGCGGTGGTAGTGTCGGCGATGTCGCGAGCGCGTTCTGGATTTGGATCAGTCACGGAAACTTTGAGCACCTGAGTATCGGTGACGTTGGTGACAGAAACGTTCTTAGCGAGCTTCTCGACGGAATAATCAAGGTGAAGCTCGTCGATAACTTGCTGCAAAACCAAGCGGCTCTTGACGAATTCGCTATAAGTAGCGGCGAGCTTTTGGTTGACGCTGATGTCGTTCAAAGTTGTAGCGGCATTAACGGCGTCGTCTTCTTGGTTCTTAACTAATAAGATCTTTGTATATGTGGTATAGAGTGGGGTTTTAATTTGGGTATCGTACACATAAGTGCCGGCCACGGCAATAATTGCCACTACCACCATGGCAATCACAAATTTTTTGAGGTACGACAAAAAATCCTTTAAATCTATCTCTTCCATGACAGATATTATATCATAAAATTCGGCTTATGTCATCTATTTTGTGAGATATTCGGTGATTTTTTCTTTAGCGGCCGTCTCGGAGGCTTCATTGCGAAGGAAAACGTAGAGCTTGGTGGAGCCTAAAGAGTAAGTTGGCTGCATGGAGTTCTGGCCTTCGATTTGGATGGATTCGACCTGCCAGTGTTTGAGTTCGGCGAGCTGCCAGCGGACGAAGTTGGTGATTTCGGTATCGCTAAGCGAAGTCTGGAAGGTGCCCTTGGCGGCGTCGAGAATCTGGGTATAACGCGTGAGATAATGCAAATCCGTGAGCTTATTAATCACGGCCGTAATGACTTGCTGCTGATTCTTGCCACGGTCGAGATCGCCGTATTTGAAGGTGTGGCGTTCGCGAGCGTAGCGAAGGGCGCATTCGCCATCGAGATGATTCCAGCCTTCTTTGATGTAGCACATCTTCCCTTTTTCGTTGCGAATGTTCATCTTGGCGCGCGACTCGATATCGATTCCATCAATCGCGTCGACGAATTTCTTCACGCCGCTGAAACCAATCTTGAAGGTATAGTTGATTTGGATGCCGAGTAGGTCTTCAATCGTGGCCTTGCTCATATTGATGCCATAAAGGCCGGCGTGGGTGAGCTTGTCTGGAATGCCGGTGGTGCCATGAAGCTGGACATAATAATCGCGCGGAATGTTCACGAGTAGAATTTTACCCTTGGCCGGGTTGACGACGGCGAGAATATTGACGTCACTGCGACTAGTATCGTTAATGCGGCCGCTTGGGGCGTCGGAGCCAGAAATATAAATAATAAACGGTTCTTGGACGACATCGACCGGCTTGCGGAGGTCGACTTTCTCGGTATTGCGAACGCGGAATTCGTAGACCTTGGTAGTGTCGGCTTCGAGATCGTAATCGGTGTCTTCAAGGAAGCTGAGATAGCTTTCGTTGATGACGACAGCAGGAATTTTGTGTTCATATAAGTCTGCAATCATCAAGCCGATTTCTTCGTATTCGGCATCGACATAATCGCCGAGCTGGTCTTTGAGAGTGTTTTTGGTATGCTCGAGATTCGGACTGTTCTTCAGGCTACCAATGGGCTGGCCGGCGAGTTGCTTAAAGTCGGTGATGCCGCTATCTTTATGAACGCGGACTTCGTAAACGATGGTTTCTTCGTGGACAGTGGTGATTTCGGCGAGGAAATCATTGGCTTGCTGGATGTAGCTATAGGCATAGAAACAGCCGGCGGAGATTAACGCGGCGAGGACGCAGCTGGCAATTTTACCAAAGAGGCGGGCGCGCTGGCGGAAGAACAATTCAAATACATTGTAGGCAAAAATTAGTACGAGAATACCGACGACGAGTGCGAATTGCCAAACTTGAAGGATATTGAGCTTGAGTAGTGAAAATATCAGAAGAATGGACGCAAAAAACTGCACGGCAACGAGTAAGCCGCCAATAATGGCAATAACCGTATCGCGACGGCGATGATGATTGTGTTTGGACATTATATATATTATTACATCGTTATGTGCAGTTGGCAAGTCTACGACTGAATAAGGATAACTTCTGGCTCGGGTTTATTTGACTGGGACATAGCCCGCATCGCTGGCTACTTTCTGGCCGCGCTGAGAAAGCATGGCTTTCTTGAGCTCAGCGACCTTTTCATTGGTTTCGCCTTTGCGAGTGACAATGTAGTAGGCAGAGAGGATTGGATAGCTTTCGTCCTGGATGGTTTCGTAGGTTGGTTTGATGCCGTTGACAGCGACGTACTTGAGATTTTCGTTGGAGTGCATAGTATTGACGTAGTAGTAGAAACCGAAGCCGATGGAGTCAATACCGTTTTCGTAGGAAGCGACACAGTCGACAATGTCGGACATGGAGAGATTAACTTGTTCTTTGACGGTTGGGGTTTTAACTTCTTTGCCCTTTAGGACGAGGTTATAGAGACCGGTTTGGGAGCCGGAGTTATCTGGGCGTTGATAGGCGATAATTTCGACATCGTTGCCGCCAAGATCTTTCCAGTTGGTGATTTCGCCGGTATAGATTTTGACGAGGTCATCGAATTTAATGCTGTCGACCGGGTTGTCTTTGTTGACGAAGAAAGTAAAGCCTTCGTTGACGACCTTGGTGACTTCGAGTTCGATACCCTTCTCTTTGGCGAGGGCGAGTTCATCTTCGCTTGGCTCGGTAACGACGATTAAATCAGCTTCGTTGTTGATCAGCTTCACGTAGCCCGGATGGGTGTTACTGTAGGTAATTTCCATTTCTTCGGTAGTTTTGCCGGTGAAATTCTTCACAAAAGCATCAGTAAGTGGCTGAGTAGCTAAGCTGGCGTCGATGCGTGGGAGAGTTTCTTTATCGAAGAGAACTTCGGTGGAATCGGCCTTGAAGCGTTCCTCTTCTTCTGGGAGCGAGTCTTTGGCGGTGGCGCGTTCTGGTTTTTGATTAGAGTTAACGACAAAATAGACACCAACGATGGAACCGATGACGAGAATGAGTAATAGAATTAAGAGAACAGGAGATTTTTTCTTTGGCTTTGGCGCTTCTTCAGGTTCGTCGGTTTTGGGAGTGTCGGCGGCGTATTGGATTTGGCCGTTTGGATCCATGGTAAGATCTGGTTCTTCTGGCTCTGGCTCTGGTTCTGGGTCGGCAGTAAGATCGGCTGGGCGACCATCCGGGACACCGCCTAGTTCGGTTTCTTCTTCAGGCTCTTCCGGGGTCTCGTCTGGATCGTCTTTTGGTTCGGTATTTAAGATGAACTTGTTCTCTGTTTCCATGGTTTCTCTCGTTTAGCGTTAGCTTTTCTTCATTATAGCATGATGATTATGGCATAATAATGCAAGAATTGGTATAGTATATGCAGAGATTATTACTCTAGGAATAATAATCCCTGTTTGGTTAATTAGTTCGCCTTAACGGCGAGCTAATTTTTTGAGTTTCGGTATCCGAATACTCAACTCCACACTTACACCCAAAGCAGTCACTTTGATGCTCATGTGTTCTTTCTCCGGGCACTTCTAGCTACCTAGAATCACCGTTCATTGAAGCCCCAGCGAGCTAGTCTCCAATGCGAACACTCATCGGGCCAACCAAAGCCCGAACTATAAAAATACCGCTGAGATACTATTATTAAAAGCATGAGCATTTTTAGAAAGATGGAAATCGAAGTTGAAGACGGAAATTATTTGTTAGTCCGCCAAGAAGTCGGCGTTAGTATCGTTGGCGTAATAATGCAAGAATTGGCATTGTGGCACGAAAGTTGTTATAATATATCCATAGGACTAATGTCTAGGATTACGTCCGAATGTGGTTTAGTAACTCACCTAATGGCGAGTTACTTTTTTACGCTTCGCCAAACTGATACTCAGCGTAACTCTCACTCTCCACATTTTAACGCAGAGACTCAAAGTCATCCCTTTCTCATGGGCTCTAGCAGCGCCTAGAATACCGTTCATTGAAACCCATACGAGCTGCAGAATTCCAATTACTTACGCAACGGGCCAACCAAGCCCGAAGTTAAAAAATACCGCCTATGCGGTATTTTTTAAAGCATGAGTTATTTTTTCTTCGAAAAATCGCTTGAGGATTGGTTTGCCAGCAACTTCAAGAAGTGGCTTTGGGAAGTTCTTAGTGAGTGGATATGGGCTTGTAGTGTAGCCAGCGGCAAGAATTATACATTTCATATACATATATCTATATAATATAATTCTTCTTTTGTTAAAGATCCGATGCTTTTGCTTGCTTAACTAATATCGTGCAGCTACTTTATACTGATGGGCGATTCGTTAATCTATATTCCGAAACATAAACTTGTCTATGATCATGAACTAGCGGTGGCTAGAATTCTTGTTAGGCATTACGGCGAACGCGTTTCTTTTATTGAGGAGACAAGTAGACCAACGCCGGATATTTATTGAAGGGGCAAGCTTTGGGAGATAAAGTCGCCTGTCGGAAGTAGTAGCAGAAATATTGAGAATACTATCCGTAGGGCAATTACTCAATCGCCGAACATAATTATTGATTTGAGTCGCAGGAGAGGTGATCCTGAGAAGTGTATAAAAGAGGTTAGGAGGCAGGTTGTGCTTTTCGGAAACAAGATAAAGGAGCTAATTGTTGTTATAGATAAAAATAGAGTGATAGAAGTAAAATAGATTTGACAATAATTGGTACATTTTCTATCATAGAAATATGAGGTACATCACTGCTGGATAGCGGAGCCGAGGCCTCATTTTTTTGTATATTATTCGATGTTTTATATGATAAATATAGATAATAAATATACAATTATCATTTTTGATTAGTGTTGCTCTTCAATGTATAATATTGGTCAAAAGCTTTTATCATAGCTGGGCTGTATATTTTTTTGGTTGGACCATCGGGGTTTTTGGGATTAAGTGGATATCGATAGCATAAATCGTTTCTGTTTTCTAGATTCCTTTTTAATTCATGAAATACGCTATTTGCGACGAAGTCTGTGTATCTTTCTTTCAATTTAGCCACCAATACTTTATATTCAATTGGGTAAATCTTACTAAGCTCTTCCGTGGAAACATTAACGAGTGGTCCGTCTCCGTTTGCAGATATTCCAAATCGTCTAGACTCATCAATTTTTGAAGCTTTGACTACTTTTACCTCAATGGCAATTGATAAATTATGTTTCTTTGCTGTATCGGATGGATAGAGTTTTTCCTTAGAGTTTATATACTTTAATATATTATCCACTGCCCTTTCTCTATTACCCAGATAACTAGCAGACAGTTCATCTCCATCAATAAAAGACATTGGCATTAAATACATATTATATTTGCCTAAACTGGCCGCGAACCAATCGAATAAATAAGCACTCCAGTTAGAGACGCAGGCCATACCTAGTTCACTTATTTTTACGCTCAATAACGGGCTACTGTTAAGGAAATGAATAGAATTATCTCTTAGCTCCACCACCGCCTCAATATTCTCCATTGTCTCATCATCAATTAGGCTTTTGCTTTTAAGCCTACGCGCGGCGTTAATAATATCGATAGTAAGATTATTCTTTGAACGGGATAGTTTATATACTAGTCTTTTAGAAGTATCGCCCGACTTATTCTTTTTATATGTTTTCACATATATACTACTTAACTTATTGTTGCTATCGCGTAGTATTTTAGCTTTCAATAGTAATTCCCAGGCATTTACTGCGAGAATACAGAAAGCGTCCTCTCGGTATTTAAAATCAGGTTTGTTATATATTTCAATAGCGCTAACCATGCATTCGATTGATTTGTCGACTAATGAGGAATAGCGAGATTTCATATATATATTGTACAGTAAATAACTCGTTTAATAATTGGTTATAATATTGGGATATTTAAACCGCTTCGATTAAATTTCTTTATTAGCAGATTATCGGAAAAGAGACTCTAAATAGATTTAGAGGACTTAGATTTAAGGCTTGCAATGTCGGGCGTTTATGAGTTTACATACTTTCTCGTCCCCGATTGCTCCAAATATTAATTCTTTAGTGACGAGTGTTTCTTCTCGGCTATCGGATATTTGAGTATATGTATCGCAGGTTTCGCATCTATTGTTCATCTTTCGCCGACTCTTTGATGGCGTCTATTATCTTGAAGCCTGTTCCGGTTGGCGTATAATTGGGCGTTCCTTTTGATCCGTATTTTTTATCTAGTATTCCCTTATTGAATAGGTCATCCATTATGGCTACCATTCTCTGTTCGCCGATTGATTCTATCGTCTTATCGTAAATTTCTTTATTGTATGCTCCGGTCGGAGTAATAATTGCTCCGCCCATCGTCATAGTTGTCAATATGCGTACATCGTCTTGTATAGTGGAAAAGAGAGTCATGATTTGCTTCTCACGCTCATCTAGGGCATCGATTAATTCGGAATTTGGATTTTTGGAATCCTTTTTGGAGAGATATATTTTTATAATTCGTGTTAATTCTTTTTCGAATTCTACCCCAGAAGGATCTGACTTTATTGAGAATTGCATAACTTTGTGGTGCTGTATGTCGAATGGGGCATCTTTAATATTGCCGTTATCCGAGTTGAATAGTAGGACTAATTTATCTGACGAATTGCTGCCGATCATATATCCAATTTCAAACATTACATTTTGGTTTACTATTTTTTTACCTTTGTTGCTGCCTATGATACTTATGTCAGCTACAAGTATTTCGCATTTAGATATTTTTTCTTTTATAGTCGTTAAGATGTCTGGTGCACCTAGCACTCCGAGAGTATCTTTATCGAATTCTGGTCTTTTGTCGAAAGTCGAATCGTTGTCGACTCGCTTTATTGCTCGCCTAAGGTGTTTTTCTATATATTTTCTTGTTTGAGAGTCCTCGCTTTGCCATGAATAGAATATTGTCGATTTGCTCATGTTTACTCCTATTACTGGTAGGTTTCATTATTTATTATCTTATCAGGTTCTTTTTATCGTTGTATGTGAATTAAGCGTTTTTGGGGCATCACAGTATAAAAAGATGGATTCCGCATACGTGTCTGAATCTATGTTGTCTAGTTAAGCGAAGGATAAATAACTACTCTGCCATTTTGGCATAATCAATTTGCGGATTGTGCTTATTTGGACGAAAAGTAAATATCCGCTTTGTTTTGATAGCATTAATTGCCGATTTAAGATTTTGGACAAATGCTGCCGCGAATCGCTTAACTATAATAGCCCTGCGGCGGACTTCCATGAGAATTAATGGAATAAGAATCATATTATGGCGCAGTAGTCTTAATAATATGCCGCTTTTGCCGAAAGAATATCTACAAAAGGCGACGGATTGGAGGGAGGGTGTCGAGATTATCGTCGCTCCAGAGAATATTACGCGAGGCTTTATGTCCGACATCTATTTCCACCCTGCTATTAATAAACTATTCGGTAGAGCAATTTTGATAGATTTTATTATTTTTTTGTATGATTTAAGTTCGTCTATTTCCTTATCTGTAAAGAATAGCTTGTAATACATTCTTACGAATTCTTCCAAGATAATAATCTCTTTGTGAGGAAGATTCGCCGCTTTTTCTTCTAAAAATAATACGATTATTTTAGAGATATGCTCCATAGCCGCTATTATTGTACTCGCATCAAAATTCGTATTGCTCATATGTCTTCTTATCGTGCAATTACCTAGATGCTTTTCTTCTACAAAATATCGTTTTGGCTTTCCGTTATCTTTATGTAATAAGACTTTCTCGTTATCTAGGACTATCGTTTTATAATATTCTGCATTTTTGTATTTATTTATTTCTTTCGTTATTTTGTCGTTTATTTGATCCTTTGAGATATCAAGAATGAATGATCCGCCCGTTTGCGAGCCAATTTCACATTTCTCCAATACCTTTCTTTCTATGAGTTTAGAATTATACCTTTCGTGACCCAATATTTTTCGTATTTGGACTAACGATTCTGTTCTAAAGACACTTAGTAAATCTACCGCGCATTTGCCGTAGTCCCAATCTAGACTTTTACTACTCCCGTCGCCGCATTTTATTGGAGTGCTTATTTCATTTAGTATTTCTGAAATAATCCATACTCTTAATTGGGATTTGAGATTATTGCTTATATCGTCTTGAAGATAATCGTATTCGTAAGAGTAATCGGTGATGCCAAAATATATTTTGCAGATTAGCTCTTTGCTGTTTCGCTTGTCAATGGCTGCTTGTTTTAGCATTGCGATATCGTAATAACTCCTACTTCGCGATTATTATTATTAATAGTATAGTTGCAAAAATGATTCCCGCTATAAATAGAACTGCTTGTAATAGTTTTGGGAGTTCGCTTGAGCTCGTATATTTATCTGTGTTTAAATCGTTAATCTCGAGCTTCAAGATAATGTCATATTCATTTTGTGTCTTACAGCTTCGTATGTCGCCTATAGATTTATTTGCTTTGTTTATCACTCTTTTGAATAAGAATAAAGATAATACATAATCTATTAACCAGAATATTTGCGATACGCTGAAGCAAGTTACGGATGTTATTATTATCCACTCCAATCCTTGTATTGCTTCGCTGTCCTTTATGCTTCCAATAAACGCGGTAATCAATGCAAGGAACGTCATAGTCGATGTTGCCATGCCGTTTCCGAATTTAGTGCCATAATCATTGTAATTACTGGACGCTTTATGCGATGATTGCTCTAGTTTATCTAGAGTATATCGGATATTGTTAGATAATTTGATATTATCGCTAGTCTTGCTCATCATCCTTTATTTTTTCCTCGACATCATTTAAGGGAATGTCTTGTCTGTATAAAAAAGTTGGAGATACGCTTTCTTGCCTTTTTATAATCCGTTTTTCTTCTTCGTTCATTTTTCCTCCTTTTTTATTATATCGACAATCTGCAGATTAAAGAATAGTAGGTATTGATGTGAATAGCTATTATTCTATTGTCTTTTTAACGTGTTTATGTCATTATCGTAAAACGATACGACTTGATGAGGGTGATGAAATGTATCAGACAGACAGAGAGCGGCTGAAGGAGCTGTTCGTAAGTTGCCCTTTCACGATTGATGGCCTGTAGAACCTGAACGATCACGCTTCCAGACTCTGGGCCAAGTTCCGCCATATCGAGAACGTCGCTATCCTGATGAAAACATCCGCTGAAATGGCGGGCTTTTCCGAAAAGGAGAAGCTGATGGCTTTTGCGACCGGACAGTTCCACGATATCGCATGTATCAACGACATCGCGTTGACGGGTAAAGAATATGGCCCGCAGTATGGTGCGAGAGGTGTGATTATCACGTATGGGCTCCCGTCCAGATATGGAGACATCTTCACCGCGGGAGAAATCGAGATTATCACAACGGCAATCTCCAACCATGACGGCGCAGGGCCGACGGAACTCGATGGTTTCACGAAAACTCTGACGTTCCTGTTGAGAGACTGCGACAAAGTCGACTACTACAGAAGACTCTATACTGAACCCTTCGAGAATACATTCAAAAGACCGGTTCAGTTTGACGGTTTTGTCCGTCGGAAGTTAGCGATGGGTTGCCTGGCTGGTAAGCCGATGAAGCACTCGGATATGTAGAACTTCAACGAAGAAGCCCTGCTCTACCTGGGGTGGTTCTTCCAGTTGAATAATTCCGTATGTCGGAAAGCGGCCTATCATATGTTCGAAGCGTTCGCGCTGAGAATCATGGAAGTCACGGAAGACGCAGACACGAAAGCGTACATCGAAGAAGCGCTCAAGAAGGCAAAGTAAGTCATCGGAGAATCCAGCCGCAAGGCTGGATTTTTCATACTTTTGTTACCTTTGATTCCTTGGGAATAGCCTTCTTACTTTGGTTAATAGCCTATTCTTTAAAGCGTGTGAATTCGGCGATAAACATAATTTCTTCATCTCTTTTTTTATTATCTGAATATTATTTTTATTTTGGATTACCGAAATGTCTTTTGGCTTTATGTAACCGTAAGCGTTAGACGTCATATATCTTGCGAGATATAAGCATAGCTCCGTATCGGCGTTCGGCAATTTATTGCCAAATAATCTCATGCTTATGGTAGCTATTTTGTCGCTATAATAATCTGAGATATTGTTCTTTTGAGTTAAGCAGTGATAAATGATTGTAAAAAGTTGATTCTCGTCATCCATTATGAAAACGCCATTATTGCATTTTCGATTATTTAATGCATTGCGTGCCCATTGTGAATCTAAATAATTATCTCCAATATAACGTATATCAAAGTCGGTTTTTATGCCGGATATATATAGGCAGAAGGCGCTAATGCCTTCGTTTCTTTTTGTGGCTCCAGTTGTTAATACTATTTCATTGATTGACTCGCAGAGGATATCTATATCGTGATCTCCTTCAAGAAAACTCATAGGAAGCGTTTCGAATTTTCTTAATACTAAGTATTTTACATTTGAACTACGTAATATGTCGAACAAGTCTTTTAGAGATTTCCAGCCGCCATCGCCTTTTATGCTGATATTATTATCGTCGTCACGATATTCTATGATTGAGCCTAGTATTCTATTTATGCGTCTGCTTGATGAGCCATAGAAAGCATCTTTGTCACATAATAGTTTATGTATTGCTATGCTTGAGTCGTCGTAATAAATATCGTTTTCGAAATTTGGCGATATTTCATCGTTTTCGACTTCTATTTCATAAATAAATAGTTTATCGGACTTAGGTAGTTTTAGATAACTTAATCTACTGCGAAGCGAATCTGTTAGTTGTACCGTCGATATTTTTATGATTTTTAGATTTTTACCAAGTCGATTGGTTTTGGTTTCACTAAATATATAATAATTATTTGCTTTCATTCGTTTTTAATTTGAATAGTGATGTTATTGTTTTTCTATTGACAATTGCTATTATCATAATTATCAATACGAGTATATATCTAACCGCATTTAAATTATATAGTATTGCCGATATTGCTGTTAAGATGCATGTAATTAATGCTAGCAAGAAGATTAATTTTGTATTAAATATTGTTGGTCTCCCTATCTTCTTCTTAAGTATATGCCTCATGTATAAATAATGGCATAACGTGTAGATTATATAGCAAAAGAGCGTAGTATAGGCGCAGGCTATATAGCCATATTTATTAATGTATATGTAGTTTAATGCAATATTTAGGGCCGCACTAAATACCGATGCTACCATCATAAATTTTGTTTTTAGGTAATAGAATTCGATATTCGAAAACATACCGTAGAGGAATATGAAGAATACGCTCAATATTACGGGAGGTATCACCCATACAGCCTCAGCATATGTTGCTCCTCCAAATAATTGGATTATTTCTGGCGCCATTAGATTGATTAAAATAATTAATCCAGCAACTAAAGCAAGTATCGAAAGGCTTATTTTATTAATTCTTGAATAATTATGCTTTTTCATATTCTGGAAACGCCACGGTGTTAATGTTTGGTTTATCGTGTCTGTTAATATAAGCACAATGGATGCTATTGAGTATGCTACGCTATAATAAGCAACATCGGATGCGCCCTTGAACCAGTTAATCATTACGCGATCAGATTGATGCAAAATGAGATTTGATAAGTAGTGCGGCAACAACGGTAAGTTAAATGACAAAGAGAATTTCCATATTTTTTTATTAAAATATTTTTTTCCGTTTCTGAAATTGTAAATATAAAAAGGTAGAGCGACCGCAATTAAGCCAATGGTTGACCATATTACTTTTGCCTCGCCTTTATTTTCGGTTGATAGTAATATTGCGATTATACCCAGCGATGTTGATAATATTGTATTTATTACCGTAGTTATTATCAGTGCCTTATATCTATAGTAGAATCTTTGTTTTACAGTCCATAAATTAATGCCCGTAATAGCAAAGAAATATATGCACATTAGGAATATGATTGGTTTTGATAGTCCTGAAATATCACTGATAAAGTCGTTGAATATTAATACTATTGCCGTTACTATTATTGTCGATGTTGTTGCCAGGCCTTGTATTGAAGATGTGAATTTTTTCTCGTTAAATTCCAATAAACCCCTACTGTAGACGTCTCCGTATAAGCTAAGTGTAGCGAAAAGCATTAATATAGTGGACCACGTGCTAAATAGGTTTGTAATTCCGTATTCTTCCGTAGTAAGAAGCCTCGTAAATAATGGTATCGTGATGAATGCTATTCCTTTTTGGAAGAAGCTACAAAATATAAACCATATTCCAGCTTTCGCTTGCTGGCTCATTTTATTGTATTTATCTATATATTTTTTGATTACTTTCATAGTTTTTCGCGTATTTTTATTGCGACATTTAACAATCCGGTATTTTTCAATATTTTTTTTGCGGTTCTTCTTGTCATGTATTTGATGATGGTAGTCTCTTCTTTGATTGTAGCTTTTATAGGGACTTTATTCAGATTAAGAATTTTATCGAATTGTTTACTATATTTTGCTCCACATAATTCCTTCGCATAGTCAGGGGAAATAAATTTCATGCCCCTATAATAAAAGAAGTTATTCGTGTCATATTGTAAATCCTTCTCGTAGGATTTAATTGGTGCGCTTTTCTTTTTTGGTTCGTCGATTTCATATCCGAAATACTTTAATGTATATAATGGGTTTAATACGTTTTTGTTTGAGCAGTTTTGATCTTTTTCAATGATTCTTATTGTATTATTAATTTGGTTTGGTCGTCCATTGTTTAAAGAGAATACGCCATATTTTGTTAATACTAGATTTGCTGCGGTTTCTGCCTCTTCTTTTGTATCGGTAATATGCACTGAATGTTTGCCTATATTGTAGATATTCCTTATTTCTTTTTTTAATTCCAATATCGTCTTTAGGTCTTTTGCTTCTACAAAATATATAATGGTATCTTCTTTTGCGTAGCATGGATCTAATTTTGCGTATGCTCCCATATAATTATTTTTTTCTTCGCCTAGCCATTTTTCATTCTTATATAATTGCATCATATAACTCTTAAGACCAAACTTATTTAATCCTATGCGTTTTCTATATATGATGTTAGTTTTTTTACTAATAAGCTCTTCGCATTTCGCAGTTTTATTCATTTCTACGGCTTTAGGCCATAAACAGATGGCGAACACTGGTTTGTTTGTTATCTTAATATAGTTGTATACTAAAAAGTCCAAATGATCGCTTTTCATAGCATTTTTTTGAAAATACACGTAATCATAGTGTGGACCATTACATTTATTGATTCTTAATAACGATACTTCTTTGTCTAAGTACATCGATATAGCGGTTCTGTGGCCACCGTTAATTATTACATTATCTTTGCCTATCGGTATTAACGATTTGGAAGCATCAAAACCGTTTTTCTTTATGTCTGAATATAGTTCGTCGAATTCTTCTAAAAATGAATCGTAAGAAGTTTTTGTTTTGCTTCCAGGTTCATAAAACTCTCCATCAGAGAATATGCCGATGTGCTCTTTATATACTTCATTTGCTAGATTTGATTTTATATTATTATCTTTAAATAATAGGTAGAGGTATTTAGCTATCACATCCAATCTTCTTGGATTTAACAGCTCTATTGCTTTTTTGGTTTCTAGCGTATAGGAATCGTCTTCTTTCAAGTTTAAATTTTTAATTGTACTCTCGTCTAATAATTGATTTATCATATTGTCCTCACATTATTCGTTATCTGTTTTTTGTCCTTTTCTCTTTCTTGATATTTCATATATTACTTTTTGTGGAAGTAGTGAATATAATACTGTTTTCGAGTAATATTTAATAAATTCTAACTTTGATACGTGTAGTTTACTTTTGTAATGTGTTTTTAGCATTCTTCGTAAGTCGTAATTATTTGCATAGGATCTTTTAGCAAAATCATTTTTTGTCAACTTATATTCTAATAATATTTCGGGTAGATTATATAGTTTATAACCCATTGAGTACATCGTAATCCATAAAGCGTAATCTTCGCATCTTTTAAAGTCTGGATATCCTCCGCATTTTAGTATTGATTCTCTTTTGCCTAAGACCGTTGGATGCATTATTGGACATCCTTTTAGGAGATCGTTTCTTGTTATTTCTCCTGTTAGATTCGTATTGCCCCATATATTATTATTGTCGCTATATTGTATGTTTGCGCCTAATATATCTATGTCTTTGTGTTTTTCGATGAATTCGAATTGTGTTTTTAGCCTTTCTGGTTTAGCATAATCGTCCGTGTCCATTCTTGCTATATATTTCGTATCCGACAACTGAAGCGCCTTATTGAGACTATATACTAATCCCATATTTTGCGTATTTCTATATACCTTTATTCTATCATCTTTATATTTTGATACGATTTTATTCACATCGTTTTTGCTGCAGTCGTCAATAATAATAAATATAAAGTCCCTATATGTTTGTTCTACTATGCTTTTGATGCTACGCTCTAAGAGCTTTCTGTCAGTATTATATTCCGACATTATAACAGTAATCTGCGACCTATTGCTCATTGCTATTCTCCGCACATGAATTTTTGAATCTTCTTTTATTTATGGCGTTGAAAATTAAACAGATTGCTATTATTATCACGATGCCTCTTATCAGTGTAGAAATTGAGTATAAATACCATCTAGGCAGACTTGCTATAAAATATATTGATGCGTTATATATAATAGAATTCGTTTTTTTGCTAAAAAATAATTTATTAAGCGTAAAGACGAGTATTACGCCAATTAGAATTACTCCTAAATATCCAAAATGGAAGTATATAAATATTGGTAGTACTGATCCTCCAAAATGTGGATAGTAGTTATTTGTGTATCTAGCCAAGTTGGAGTCTTTAACTCCGCCACCCATTATTAGTGATAAGATATATTGATTGGTTAAATAATGCCTGTCCTCATCGCTTACGGCTTGTCTTGTTTTTATAAAAGTCCCGGAAGTATAAAATGCCGAGTAGGCAGTATCCAAAGATCCCTTTCTGTCTATAATATTATTAATACTGTTTTCGATTTGACTTGTCTCAAGATTGTAGGAGGCTCTCTTATCTCCAATCCCCGTAAAAATAACTATGCCTATTAATATAAAAGGTAGTGCTTTTTTAATTGTAATTTTTTCCGATATAAAGTATATAAATAATACTAGAATTATTTGAAGCGCTGTCACTCTTCCGCCATATAGTAAATCTTGTAATATAAACAATAATGATAGAATTATTAATATTTTTTTCTGAGTTTTATTATTCGTAAAGTAAAATAATACGACAAATAATGCTGTAGAATACTCATATATTGATGATGAGGCACCTCTAATACCTGCTTGGTCTGGTCTAGTAAAAGTGAATAATAATATCGCAAATAATAATATTATCATTATCGTAAATAGGAAATTTGGTATGCCTTTTGTGCTTTTAATCTGTTTTTTTTCTTTATTTTTTTTATTTTTTACTGTAATTGTCGACAGTAATGTAGAAAATAATAATACGCAATTCGAAGCAGGAACCATTACCGAAGTGTTGTTGCTCCATCCTGCAAAATACTGATCGCCGGCGTTTAGGGCGTTGCACGCATAAAAGCTATAATTACACCATCCTATAAAGCAAAATATTATAAATATGGACCAGTTGTCCCTATATTTAATTGCTCCTATTAGATTAATGATTACGCTCCATATTAGTACGATATAAGACGTTTCGCATGAGCTATTATTAATTATCAAAAATAAAGACATTGCTATTATGGCAGTATAGAAAAGCATCATCCCTATTTTATTCTTGGTTTTAGGCATTTTCATATATCTCTTTATATTTTTTATACATACATTCTTCGCTTACTGCCGCAGTGTCTCTCTTTTCTTTTTTTCGTGAAACAAATTTTTTTTCGATTGCTTCTCTCATCGCTTCGATATCATCTTCTTTTACTACGCTTCCTGCTTCACTGAATTTGTCAATTATCTCTGCGTTCCCGCCAACTTTTGTTGCTACCATATAGAGACCCGATACGTATGCCTCGATATTTACTGTCGGGTAATTATCATCGTGTGTTGGATTTAGGAAAATGTCCGATTCTTTAAAAATATCAATTATTTCATTTTTATTTTTCGTTTTTTCTATTCCTATAATTTGATTTGGCAGCTGTTTGATTTGTTTGGCCGTTAATCCAACTAGGACTATCTTATATTTATTTTCATCCAATATTTTTGATAATTCTATGAATGTATTAATGCCTTTTTCTTTAGTCCACGGTGATGCGACACCCAAGATTATTATTTGATTTTTAATACCGTATTTATTTTTTATGCTTGTTGTTTTGTGTTTATTAAAAATCTCCGTATTGATGCCATTATTAATTACATTGATAATGCCAGAGTTAAAGAATGATTGTCGCACAACGTCTGATAGCCATTTGCTAGGTGTTATTATTGTTAGTTTTTTATAATCGCCATATAATTGTTTTTTCTTTTTATAACACCAAATTGAATGATTTATATAGCATTTTGGGTATGATTTTAAACTGATGCATTTCTTGCCCTTCCAACATTCACACTTTGTTGTATTGAAATGTACGCAGTGTCCCGTAAAGGACCAACAATCATGAAGCGTCCAGATTGTTTTAATTTTGTTCTTCTTTATATAATCGAATAATAATTCTATGTTTATGTAGTATCCATGAAGATTATGTAGATGAATTATGTCCGGCTTAATTTCTTCTAGTCTTTTGATTAATATCTTAGTAGCTCTTTTTGAAGCGAATCCAGTTTTACCGGTTAATCTAGAATATAAGACATGAAAATATACACCTAGTTTATCGTTCATGTATATTTCGTGATCGTTTTCAGCTTTTCTGCCTCTTCCCCAGACTACATATGAATCGTATCCGTCCTTTGTGAGCTGTTTATGAATAGACATCATAATGGAGCCCGTTGAACCATTTGGCACGGTATTTATCTGAACAATCTTTAATGCCTTTTTATTTGGCATTTTTTCTCCAAACCATCTTATTTACTACATTCGTATAGCTTTGAATGAGCTTTACTACTTTTGTACTTACATTGCGATCCATATAATCTGGCACTTCAACACCTAAATCGTTATTCTTAACGCTTTCTACGGCTATTTCAACGGCTTGGACGAGACTATCGCCATCGATGCCGGCTAATACGAAGCAGGCTTTATCTAGAGCTTCTGGGCGCTCGGTGCTAGTACGAATGCAGATTGCTGGGAATGACTTACCCTTGCTAATATAGAAGCTACTTTCTTCTGGAAGAGTCCCGGAATCGCTGATGACGGCGAACGCGTTCATTTGGAGATTATTGTAATCATGGAAACCAAGTGGCTCATGCTGAATAACGCGTGAGTCGAGCTTAAAGCCGCTTTCTTCAAGGCGCTTTTTACTGCGTGGATGGCAAGAATAAAGAATCGGCATATCGTACTTTTCGGCAATCTTATTTATGGCAGTAAAGAGAGATTCGAAGTTCTCTTTTGTATCTATATTCTCTTCACGATGAGCGGATAATACGATATATTTCTTTGGTTCTAGATTTAACTTGCTCAAGATGTCGGACTTGAGGATTTTATCGTAATTAGCTTCGAGAACTTCTGCCATCGGGGATCCGGTGACATAGACGCGTTCTTTTGGTAATCCGCATTCATGTAGATATTTGCGAGCATGTTCAGAATAAGCAAGGTTTACGTCAGAAATAATGTCCACGATGCGGCGATTGGTTTCTTCTGGAAGACATTCATCTTTACAGCGGTTTCCTGCTTCCATATGGAAGATTGGGATATGAAGACGTTTTGCGCCGATTGCGCTAAGGCAGCTGTTTGTGTCGCCAAGAATTAAGAGAGCGTCTGGTTCAATTTCGGCCATAAGGTTGTATGAAGAAGCAATGATATTACCGACGGTGTCACCCAAAGAATCACCTACGGCGTCAAGATAGATTTCTGGGTCGTCGAGTTCGAGATCCTTAAAGAAAACACCGTTAAGGTTGTAGTCGTAGTTTTGACCGGTATGAGCTAGGATGACGTCAAAATATTTGCGGCATTTCTTAATAACTTCGCTAAGACGAATGATTTCTGGGCGAGTACCAACAATAATTAACAGTTTAAGCTTACCGTTATTTTTCCATGAAATGTCGTATCTTTTATCCATTTTATTGCTCCTTTAGTGTATAAGTGTCAGCTTTAGCTTCGTCGAATAGTTCGCTAGCCCACATTAAGAGAATGAGCTCGTCTTCGCCGATATTGTCGATTTTGTGCTCATATCCGACTGGGATAGTGACATATTGTAGCTTGTTCCCACTTACGGTTATTTCCATTTTATCATGGGAGACGATGTGCTCGAAAGTGATACGGGCTTCGCCTTTTACGACCATGAAACGCTCGATCTTTGTGTGATGATAATGCTTTCCGCGTTCAATGCCTGGCTTTGTTGTGGAGATAGAAACTTGGCCGTATTTTTCGGTGCGAACGAGTTCGCAGAAGATACCGCGATCGTCTCTATGCTCTGTTAGGTCTACGACAAGGCTTTCCTTTGGCAAGTAGCTGGTATAAGTAGCATAGAGTTTCTTGACGAATTCGTCACCAGTTTCTGGTACGAAGATATCATTGTATTTTTCTTTGAAGGACTTGATAGTATTTGCAATCTCGCCAAGTGTTTTCGTATGAGTGACTGGAACTTCGCAGAATTCGTTCTTTTTCGTCGGATTGCTATTTAGGCAGCGAATTAATTCTTCGCAGACGTCGTTGATGTATGCTAGCGTAAGCTCTTTAGATTCATCGTTGATGGTAATATCTCGTCCGGTGGCAATGTCATTGCAAAAAGTCGCAATGACACTGTTGTAGTTTGGCCTACACCATTTACCGAAGAGATTCGGAAAGCGATAGACATATACTTCAACGTTGTTTTCTTTGCCGTATTTAAAGATGAGATCTTCTCCAGCCTTTTTTGACTTGCCATAGTCGTTATCTAATTCAGCTTGGATGGATGAAGAAATCATGATTGGTGCTTTATTGCTATGCTCTTTGAGTTTGCCAAGGAGCGTATCGGTAAAGCCAAAATTGCCTTCCATGAATTCGGAGACATTTTCTGGACGGTTAACACCGGCTAGATGAAAAACGAAGTCGCAATCGTTAGTGTATTTATCTAAATCTTCTTCAGTTGAGGTACGATCATATTGATAGATAGTGTGATTCTCTGGTAGCTGGCGTAAAAAGCTAACTAGGTTGCTACCGACGAATCCTTTTGCTCCAGTTACGAGAATTTTCATTTATTTATCGTCCTTAAATAGATCGAGCTTTAGGAGAAGTTGTTTCATTTCTTCTACGTTAAGACGTTTAGTATTGTGGGAATTATAATCGGTGACTTTTTCGAGGTCAGCGTTGCCCTGATCGACATATTTCTGGTAGTTGAGATTGCGTTCATCGGCTGGAATGCGATAATAGTTACCCATATCGATGGCGTTGACCATTTCTTCGGCCGTAACGAGAACTTCGTATAGTTTTTCACCATGACGGGTGCCAATACAATTAATAGGAACATCGCTATGTTTGAGTTCTTTCACTGCCTGAGCAAGCGTACCAATTGTTGCAGCTGGGGCTTTTTGGACGAATAGATCGCCTTGTTTGCCGTGTTCGAATGCGTAGATGACAAGGTCAACGGCTTCGTCAAGGGTCATCATATAACGTGTCATATTTGGGTTAGTGATGGTGAGTGGCTTACCGAGACGGATTTGCTTGCAGAATAGTGGAATAACGCTACCACGGGATGCCATAACGTTACCATAACGGGTACGACAGATAACGGTTTGACCTTCGGCGAGGTCGCGGCCTTTAGCGACGGCAACTTTTTCCATGAGAGCCTTACTCATACCCATAGCATTAATTGGGTATGCTGCTTTATCAGTAGAAAGGACGATAACTTTCTTTACGTTATGATTAATAGCGGCTTCGAGAACGTTTTCGGTGCCAAGAACGTTGGTCTTAACGGCTTGAATTGGATAGAATTCGCAGCTTGGAACTTGTTTGAGAGCGGCTGCGTGGAAAATATAATCTACGCCATCCATTGCGTCGTCAACGCTACGATAATCGCGAACATCGCCAATATAGAATTTGATTTTATCGTTCTTATATTTGATACGCATATCCTCTTGCTTCTTTTCGTCGCGTGAGAAGATGCGAATCTCTTTGATATCCGTTTTCAAGAAACGGTCTAGTACGGCATGACCGAATGAACCGGTACCGCCGGTGATTAATAATACTTTGTCGTTGAATATGCTCATTTTAGTTCCTTTCTTTTTCCAATTCGTTATTTAATGTTTTAATGTAGTTTTCCTTGGTGAAGTTTTCTTTGTAGTAGTTATATGAATTATCCGCTAGCTTCTTCTTGTCTTTGCACTCGATGAACTTTTTGATTTGTTCTACGAATGCTTCTTCATCTTCTGCCTTGCAACAGAATCCGCATTTTGATTTTTTAATTATTTCGTTAGCGTCGCCGTTGATTGATCCGATTACGGGTTTTCCTGCTGCCATATATGTTTGCATCTTACCTGGAAGTGTTTCTGATATTGCTGAGCCGCCGTTTAGTGTAATTAGCATTGCGTCTGCAATTGCATAGTATTTTGGCATTTCGTTCGCAGGTTTTCTGCCGTAGAAGATGACGTTGGGTAATTTCTTTTCTTTTACACTTGATTTGAGTTTTTCGTATTCCGAACCGTCGCCGACTAGATGGAATTGTAGGTTTTTGTATTCTTTTAGTTTTTCTGCGGCGTTGATTATAATTCCAAGGTTTTGTGCTTTTCCGAGATTGCCGGCAAACATGAGATTAATCTTTGAGCTCGGTTTTTTGGCGCATTCTTCTTTGCTATATTGGGCCTCTGCGTACTGCGGGAGATATTCGAATTTTGATTTATCTATATTGAATTCGGTAGATAAATATTTAATGAAACATTTTGACGTGACGAGTATTTTGTCGCAAGATTGGTAGATTTTTTTCGATTCTTTTTTGAAGTATTTAAACAATGGTGACTTTTCTGAAACTCCTCCGACTTTGAGACTTTCTGGCCAGATGTCTAGGCAATATAATACGATTTTTGTGCCATATTTCTTTTTGTAGTATAGGGCTGGTTTTGCCATTAGAACCGGAGAAAGCTGATAAACGAAGACAATATCATACTTTTTATTATTTTTCTTTATTATCTTTTTTGCTTGTTTTGGATAACTGAAATAATTAGCTAATCTATAAATTGGGTTGTTCTTGCGTGGGATTATTTTGGATCGGTAGACATTTACGCCATTGATTGTTTCTTTTTGTTTTTTATTATTTTCATAGCCTTTATATATTTCTCCCATTGGATAGTTCGGTGTTCCGGTTATGACATCAACCTCGTTTCCTTGCTTAACTAGTTCTTCGCATATGTCATTAACTTTGAATGGTTCTGGGTAATAATATTGGCAAATAGTTAAGATCTTCATTATCCTTTTACTCCTTCACCCTTAAAGGCTTTAGTAAAAGTACCAAAGAAGCATTTACAATCAAATGCAAAGCTGATGTTTTCCATATACTCACCGTCGAGCTTTGCTTTTCTCTTTTCCGAGTTGCTATCTCGTCCATTAATCTGGGCCCAGCCACTAAGTCCTGGACGGACATCGTTTGCATGCACTTTGTCGCGTAGCTTAATTAATGCTTCTTGGTTCCATAGAGCCGGTCTAGGACCAATGAAGCTCATTTTTCCAGTAAATATATTAAATAGTTGAGGAAGCTCGTCTAAGCTCGTTTTGCGCAAGATTTTGCCAATTCCTGTTACATATTGTTCTGGATTCTTCAAATCGTCAGTTGGAATGTCTGGCGTATCGACTTTCATCGTGCGGAACTTGAAAATCTTGAATAGTTTTTTATCCTTGCCGAAGCGTTTCTGCTTAAAAAATACTGGCCCTGGGTCAGTGATAAGAATAATAATTGAGATGATTAGCATCGGGATTGCCAAGATGATTATCGCGATTAATGACAGAACAATATCAATTACTCGCTTGAAGAAGTGACGATACATTACTCGTCCTCCTTGGCTGGTTTGTACGTTTTGACAATCTTTGCGGTGTATTTCTTAATATCTGGGCCGTTTTGCTGGGAGATGGCAATGAGTTGCTCGAGATCTTCGAGAAAGCTGTCTTTAATTGCGAGTGGCTTGCCAATATGGATGAGTTTGTTTGGGGTCTCTTTGAGGCCTTCTTCTTCCATCAACATCTCTTCGTAGAGTTTTTCACCTGGACGGAGGCCGGTAATTTTGATTTCGATATCACGGCCCGGCTCGAAGCCTTTATAGCGGATAATTTGCTTGGCGAGATCGTAGATTTTGACTGGTTTACCCATATCGAGTACGAAGATTTCGCCACCTTCAGCATAGACGCTAGCCTGGAGGACTAAGCTGACGGCTTCAGGGATGGTCATGAAGTAACGCGTGATGTCTTTATGTGTGACAGTGACCGGTCCACCACTCTCAATCTGCTTCAAGAATAGCGGAATGACGGAGCCGTTGGAACCCAGAACGTTGCCGAAGCGCACGGCGACGAAGCTGGTATGCTTGGATATTTTGGCGTAGCTCTGAATGATCATTTCGCAGATGCGCTTAGATGCGCCCATGATGTTGGTTGGTCTTACGGCTTTATCCGTACTAATGAGTACGAACTTTTTTGCCTGATATTTATCTGCAAGTTTAACGGTATTGAGCGTGCCAAGACAGTTGTTCTTGATGGCTTCATTTGGGCTGACTTCCATTAATGGCACATGCTTATGAGCGGCAGCGTGGAAGACGATTTCTGGTTGATACTCTTGAAAGACTTTCTCGAGGCGGTCGTAGTCGCGGACGGAGCCGATAATGGTCTTGAGGTTGAGCTCTGGATAATTGCGCAGGAGCTCTTGTTGGATATCGTAAGCGTTGTTTTCGTAGATATCAAAGATGATAAGCGTCTTTGGATTAGCTTTGGCGATCTGGCGGCACAACTCGGAGCCAATGGAGCCACCACCGCCGGTCACGAGTATGACTTTATCGGTTAGACTGCCGGTAATTTCATCGTTGTTGACGACGATTTGGTCACGACCCAAGAAATCTTCATAAGAGATTGGGCGGATATTCTGGATGAATGAGCCAGACTTTTGATCCATAGTAGCGACGATGGATGGGAGAATTTTGATTTCGCAATCAGTCTTTTGGCATTCTTTGACGATTTTGGCGATTTCTTCCTTGCTGGCGGATGGAATAGCGATGATAATTTCTTTGATATTGTAGCGATAAACGGCTTCTTCGATGTCTTTGCGGGTGCCAACGATTGGGATGCCATTAATTTTGGCGCCTTTTTTGGTTTTACTATCGTCGATTAAACAGACGATGCGGTTTTTGAAGTATTTATTGCGCGTAACTTCATCTATTAGCATGCGGGCAGCGTCGCCGGCGCCGACGATCATGGTGCGAGTCTTTTCGTTATTGAAGTCCACGCCGCGGATAATGTAGCGCGACAAGCGATAAGCGTAGCGCGTAAAGCAGACGGCGGCGATCATCCATATAAAATGGATTAAGAAGTAACCGCGTGGTAAGTTGGCATTGATGATGCCTTGGAGCCCAAAGGAAAAGAGATCCACTGTGGCGGTGCCGATAATAATATTGATAAGCTCTGGGATGGAAGCGTATTGCCATACCGATGTATAGAGACCGAGCAGGCCGTAAATGGCAAACATTAAAGCGAGACTGAGTGGGAGCATGCGGACTAAATGAAGGGCGTATTGTGGTGGAATGGTGTTGCTGTCTGAGAAACGAATCCAGAGCGAGAACATGCCTGTTAAGATCATGCAAAAAGTATCCAAAAGAATGAATAAGATGATTCTAGGTATCTTCTGCCCTAAAAAATTCTTCGCTTTTTTCACTTTTTTGCTCCAAAAATATAAACCCACACTGGCTTATTGGCGATATTATATCATCTTAAGTGTTATTTGAAAATTGCTCATGCTTTTAATCTTTAAAAATTGTGCTACAATTAAGTTCTCCGAATGATTTTTCGGATATTCACTATCAAAATACCCGCCGTCTTGGCGGGTATTTTTTTGTGGTTGTTTTATGGCTTCGGTTTGTGCGGGCCGGTAATCTTACCGCCACCGCTGGCCTGCCATTCTTCGAGTGAAGGCGGTCGGGTGCGCTCGCGGTATTTCTCGATCGTTTCGTTATCTCCGCGTGGAGCGAGCGTTTCGGCCCAGGCGGCGACTTCTTTTTGCCACTTCAGGCGGGCGTCGTAATGTGCGGATGTTTCGCTACTCCCGCGCGGGTTGTAATCAGACTGGTCGCCTTCTGCGGCGCGTTGGCCGATAATATTACCGTCTTTGTCGCGCATGGTGCCGGTTTCTTGGACGGAATGGAGATCTGGCGCGGTTGGGTGAGCGATGTCGATTTCGCCACTATCGTCAGCCGTGCCGCCAGCTGGATTCTTAATCATCTGCCATCTCATGTAGCCAGCTTCGCTTTCGGTCATATTATTGGCGTCAATACCGGAACTAATGGAGCCAGAAGACGAGACGCCAGTTGAAAGCATATCGGCTTCGCCGTCTACGCCCAAGAGTTCGGCGGCGCGGCTTTCCATACCTGCACGTGCGTCGCGGCCGTCGGCGCCATTGAGCTGCGCCACAGTGCCTTTGGCGGCGTTCTTCACGAGTTGTGCGCCGGCTTCGGCCGAGCCACCACCCAGGACGCCGAGTGAGCCGCCATAAGATTGACCGAATGATGTCGTAGTATCAGCAGTATTGAGTGTGCCGAGACCATTTACGGTCATGTGAGCGGCGATATCCGAGCGGAAATCATCGCTCGAGCCTTGAAGCATTTCGGCGACGTTGGCGAGCTTCTGGCCAGAGAGACCAGCATCAAAGGCGGCAGCGTGTTGCTCGACGCTAAAGAGGTCAGCGGCGCCACCTGTGGCGTAGACGGAGGCTTGCTGTGAAGCCATCACGTCCGTACCGGCAGAGCGGACTTTCTTGGCGAGCTTGCTATTGGCGCCACCTTGCCACATATCGCCGACGTTTACGTTCTGATTCATGAGCTTACCCATGCTCTGGTTGATAATGCTACCCTTGCGACCCTGTAGTACGCCGGCGACACGTTTGTAGTTGCCATTGTCGGTGGTATTCATGCGGTCGAGTGCGCCCGTAGCGCCAAGGCGACGCATGGTGTTAGCAAGCGTGGCTTCATCGCGAATCGAGCTTAAACCGGCTACTAGCATATTCGGATCTTTAACGGTGCCGCTACCAGCATTTCTGACCAAGGCGTCGGCGATTTCTTCGTCCGTCTTGCCTTGGAAGCTGCTGGTGTAGGAATCGACCTGGTCGGCATTCTCTGAGTTCACTGCGCCCATGGCGACATTATAGGTGCGTTGCTGGCGTTTGCTTAAAGCCTCGCCGTTGGCCAGTTTCTTACCGAGGTGGCCATTCATGATGCGCTTGCCACGCTTGGCATTATACGCACTGGCGCTGGCGGCATGTTTTTGACTGCGCAGATTTTCGTTGTATTTCTTGCGGTTAGTCAAAAAGCTATTATCCATACGATTGCGAGCTTTGCCTTTCCAGTAGTTACTACTACGGGTCGAGAGTGCGGCGATGCCACCACTAATGGCGCCGACGGATTTCCTGATGACGCCCGGGATGATAAATATTGGCGCAACCGACACGGCGGCGGCGGATATTAGAATCCACAAGTTGCCATTCGGGTTTTCGTTCGCAACCTTCAAAAGAATCGTTGCCGCCATATCGCCACCGTAAACGAGTGCACTGCAGATTGGATATGCTGTCAGTAGCCCTATGAAAGCGTGGAGCCATTTCTGGTAGAGACTCTTGGTATTTGGTAAGATGTAGCAGACTAACGCGATTGGCGAGACGACTACCAGTAATACGGCCGCGGCCTGCCGGATACCCAGAATGACCACTAGGCCCAGTATCGCGATGATTATACCTAACACCATCACGAAGAACGGCACTAAGATTGCCAGGCCCTGCGAGAGCACTACGCCGACGCCAATTGCGGCGACTATAATCACGATGGCGGAGTTGCCGAGGAAGTTGCTGTTAAAGCTGGAGCCCCAAGTGTCGACATCTTTCCAGGAACCTTCGTCTGTGCTGCGGACATTAATGGTAGTATCGCCCACTGTTACAGCCAGGTATGTTGGATATTTGACTTGTTCAGTAATGGATTGGAAAAGCTTACCGATGCTACGACCAGCGATGTTGCAGAGGTCGACTGATGTCTGGCAAATTACGAATGATAGGTTGATCATAATGGCGGCGGCGAAGAGTTTTGGCACGGCTTTCTTGATGCCATAGTTGTCGATGCCGACGCCGGTCACCTGCGAGAAGATGATGAAAACGAAGAGAATAACAAATAGCGTATTGGCGATGATGCGAAAGATGTTCCAGGCCTTATAAGCGCCATCCGTGGCGGCGTTGCCGGCATGGAAGAGCGTGACGTCCATTTGCAGGGCTGGCTCTACGACTGCGCCGTAGGTATTAATAATGGCGCTCCTGGCCGCATCGACGACTGGGCAGATAATCCAACCGAGTGAGCCGGCGTTTTTGTAACAGTTATCCTGGTCGCTATAGGTTTCAGCTGGCGGCTCGGCTTCTTCTAGTATTTCTGGTTCATACGGAGTTTCCGTATTATCGACGTTTTCTAGCTGAATGCATAGATATTGCTTGCCGTCTGCATCGGTTTCTTCGCCTTTCTCCTCGAACCATTGGCCAGATTGCCTTGCTTTATCTATCTTTTCTTTGGATGCGAGGGCATTTTTGTAATCTGTGCTATTCGGATCAGCTTCTGGGTCGTTGAGAACCTCTTCGTACTTTGGATATACTACGGAGTAAATGTCTTGATTTGTCCTTTGGCCAGTGCTTGGATCTACGTAGAAACGATGCTCATCGTCACACGCAGTATTTAACTCATTGAGCAGAATAAACCTAAAGCCCTGTTCGTGACCTTTTTGCAAATCGCTAGCAACACCGTTATATTCCCTATCGAGACGATCGATTGAATCGAGAAGATCATTACAGGTAGCCATATCCGTGTCGCTTGATGCTGGTGGAGCTTCACCGGCGGCCATCTCACGCCATTTATAGGATGAGTTTTCTTTTACGTAATACCAGTGTCTTTTTGCTATAATCTTCGGGTTTTCTTCGCCGAGCTGTTTTGTGAAGATTGAGATGCCCTTGGCGGCAATATTCTGGCCTGATGGATCCGTATCAAAATGATTCGACTTTTGCTTACATTGCGAGAAGTCAAAATCTATCACGTAGTTGAAGTAGCCATCAATGTTGTCGTAACCCTCGCTAATTTTGTTCCATGGAATGATGTATGGATTTTCTTTTCTTTTTTCTTCCCAGAGTTCTTCAATTTTTTCTTCCCAGTTTGGGTTTCCAACATAGCCTACCCAACAATAAAAACCTTCGAAGCCCGGGCGATCGCATGGTACCATATCCTTGTCGAAGCTTTTACAGTTTGCGTCATCGAAGTTACCATGGCTCTCTTCGCTCGAATAGGTCATGAAATCAGATGGATAACCGTTCCAGGCGGATGGAGTATCAATCCAGCGGCGCAGAATACCAGAATTACCGTCAGACCCGCAAATAACATTCGAATATTCTTGCGTGTCTGGCGCAGCGTGCAGGTATTTCAGGAATTCCCAAACAATACTTGTTTCTGGTTGAGCGCTGACGTTGCACTGGAATTGGCCATCGTCACCGCTATTTTTTTCAATCGCGTTTTCTAGCCAGAGGGCAACTGACTTACCATTAATAATTCCGCCACCTGCATCTAGGAGAAATGTTCCGTCTGCGATTGTATTTATATGGTAATTTACCGCTTTTACATCTCCTTCATCCCAGCTACTCCGCATACAATATCGGAAAATCTGGCCAAGGTGATGCATCATGGCCGCCTCTTTGAGGTGGTTATACACTTCGTCTTGATTGCTAGTTAAGACATCAAATGTTGAGATTTCAGCCCAGACTGTGATGGTAGATTTGAACAATACGCAGAATAATACTAGGATTATGGCGATCAAGGTGGCTATTCGTTTTATTCTCTGTCGGAGAGTCTTTCTCATTTTCGCGATCTCCCGATTAGTTCTAGCTCGCCCATGATTAGAATAGGGTTCCCGACTTCATCCTGTTTTATCGACTCTTGTCTCAATATTTCGTTCAATAAAGTACTATTTACGATTACGCTGCTCTTCTTCAGAGTTTGGAAATTCAAATCTTTGCATTCACTGCTAGACTTGCTGCCGCAGTCTTTGTTTTTGAAATCATTCAACGTGTCATAATAATCTCTTAATATATTTGCGAGTTCTTGGCCTTTATCGGTATTTATGACGGTCTGGAGATTATCGATTGTACCATCTTTGCCCTGTTTGATATTTATGTCTAATATTGCACTATAAATTTCTGCGTACTTTTTATAGTATTTGATTCTTTCGTCGAGCGTTTTCTTTAGTGTGTTAAGTATTTCATTAATATCGTGTTCTTTGCCCTCTTCGTCTTTTTGCTTCGTAATTCCGCCGTACTCGTTGAGCTTTTCTCTGAATTCGGATACTTTGGCGACATTATCGTTAATTGTTTGTTTTTGCGATTCGGAGAGTTCGGCGTCGTTATTGAAGGGAATTCTGTTGGCTTTTGAGTTTTCGTATTTTACTACGGTCATTTCGCAGTAGTTGACGTTTCCACTATAAGTGGCAATTGTATTTAGCAGTTCGTCAAAATTACTGTTTTTGCCAACCGTTTCAACAGCTTTCGGTACGAGCGTGACGGCCACTATGACGACTATTGCGATAATTGCTAAAACTAGAGCACCAATAATAAATGGCTTCTTGCTGCGTTTGCGTTTTGGCTCTTGGTAAGCTGTTGGTGGCGGAGTCGGAGTGAGAGCTGGGGCTTGTTGATTGAAATATTGACTTGTTGAAGTTTGGGGCGCATTAAAACGGCGCGTATTGCCGGTACGTCGTGGACGGTTGCCAAAATAGCGGCTATTATTGCCGCGAGGGGCCTGATTATGCTCACCCGGATTCATAGAAATATATCACATCCCATTAATGCTTATATTTATTTTAGCATATATCATTTACAAAAACCCGCCATTTTCAGGCGGGTTTTATGGTTTTTTATTTCATTCTGCCACCACCGGCAGCTTTCCATTGCTCGTACGAGATTGGTTGCATACGCTTGTGGTAATCTTCGATTTTTTCATGTTCACCTTGTGGTGCTTGACGTGCACCCCATTCGGCGGCTTCTCTTTGCCATTCGGCACGGCTGCTGTAATCCGAATCTGTTTCGCCGGCTCGGCGTGGATAATATTCGGACATGTCACCTTCGGGGGCGCGTTTTCCGACTACCTGACCCGATGCGTCGCGGCGGTTGCCGGTGTCTTCGATCGAATGTAGGTCTGGTGCGGTTGGGTGCGCGTGGCTAATTTCGATATCTCCTTCAATTGGCGCATCGTCTGTATTTAGTGAGCGGTCAATTGGTATGTCTACTGAGTCGGTTGGGGCTGGGGCTGGTGTTGGTGTACCCGGAGCTGGTGTGCCTGGTGCAGGTGTGGCTGGAGCTGGTCCTGCTGGAGCCGGAGTTCCTGGGGCTGGTGCTGGTGTGGCTGGAGTTCCGCCACCGCCACCTCCACCGGCTGCGGCTGCGGCCGATGATAGCAATGCGACTGCGCCCCTGTCCATATCGGCGCGAATTTCGCGGCTATCGCCATTACCAAGTTGGGATAAGCCGGCAGGATTGTACTTCTGAACGCGTGCGGCACCGACGGATGCATCGCCGCCGCCAAGAATGCCAAGCGTGCCAGCTACGTCGCCGTTCTTTCCGCTGAAGTTGGCGGTATTTAAATCGCCAAGTTGGCTAGTCTTCATCTTCTTGATGATGGCACCCATGCTTTCCTCGGTGTCGCCACTCATCATCTGCTGAATATTTGCTGCCTTACCGCCGGTTGGGTTGGAACCGATGATTGTGGCGAGCTGGTCATCACTAAATAGATCGCGTGCGCCTTCCGTAGCAAAGACATCTTTGTTCTGTGTAGCCATGCCAGACAGACCGGCCGAGTGCACTTTAGAGGCAAGTTTGCTCTTACTGCCACCAGCCCACATCTCTCCGACGTTTACGTCTTGGTTCATTAATTTACCCATACTCTGGTTGATGACGCTATCTTCACGATCCTGCAGGACTCCAGCAATGCGTTTGTAGTTCGATTTGTCGGTTCTATTCATGTGGTCGAGTGCGCCGGTGTCGGCAAGCGCGCGGACGGCGTGAGTCAGCTTATCTTCATCGTGAATCGAGGCGAGACCGGCGACGATCATGTTAGCGTCAGTTGCTTGGCCATCCACGACGCTACTCAGCAATCTGGCTTCAATTTCGCCATCGCTGAGGCCTGCAAAACCACTTGTGTATGCATCGACGGCGCTTTCGTTCTCGGAATTCACTGCGCCCATCGCTACGTTATAGCGACGACGTTGACGGTCAGATAGACCCTTGCCGGATTTTAGCTTCTTTTGAACACGTTCACTTTCGATGTATCCTTTGCCGCGTTTAGCATTGTATGCGCTGGCGCTAGCGTTATGTTTCTGAGCGCGCATGTTTCGATTGAAGTCACGGCGATTTACGAGTGCACTCTTATTCAGACGGTTGCCGGCTTTGCCCTTAAGGAAGTTGCCGCCACGGGCCGATAGTGCGGCGATACCGCCAGAGATGGCGCCGAGAGACTTCTTGATGACACCTGGAATAATGAAGATTGGCGCAACACTGATTACGGCGGCCGAGATTAGAATCCAGAGATTACCATCGACGTTTTGGTTGGCAACGTTTAGTAAGATATTTGCGATCATATCGCCACCGTATACAAGCGCACTACAGACCGGGTAGGCTACCAAGAGTCCTTTGAAGATATTGAACCATTTATCGAAGAGTTTCTTGGTGTTTGGTAAGATATAGCATGCGAAGGCTAGTGGCGAAATTACAACAAGCAGTACGGCGAGCGCTTGGCGTATGCCGAGGATAGCTACAAGCGTCAGTATTGCGATGAGCAATGATATGATCATCATGAATAACGGAATCAGGATCGCTAAACCTTGTGACAGGACGGCGCCAATACCAAGTGCAGCTACGAGGATTACGATGGCAGAATTACCAAGTAGGTTGCTCCTAAAACTTGAGCCCCAAGTTCTGGTGTCTTTCCAAGAACCGGTATCGGTAGAGTGCACCGTAGTAGTTTGATCGCCAACAGACACCTTAACTTCTGTTGGATATTGCACTATGTTGACGGAGATTGATTGGAAGAGACCGCCTATGCCCTGACCTACGATGTTGCTGAGGTCGATGGCGCCTTGGCACAAGATGAATGACATATTTATTAATATTGCCGCTATAAGTGCCTTTGGCAGAGCTTTCTTGACGCCATAGTTATCAATACCGATGCCAGTTATTTGCGAGAAGATGATGAATACGAATAATATGACGAAGGCGGCGTTGCCAAATTGGAGGAAGATGCTCCATGCATTATATGTGCCATTCTTTTTTGAATGACCGGCCTTGAATAGAGTAGTATCCATTTTAAGTGCAGGCTCAACAATGCCACCATAGGCCTTGATGATAGCCTCTCTAGCGGTTGTGATAATTGGGCAGAGAATCCAACCGAGTGATCCGGCTTTTTCGTAGCAGTTATTATCTGCAGCGTCGTCGCCGATATGGATTGCTGGCGGATCGTATACTTCTTCTTCGCTTTCGACATTGGCCAATTTGAGACAGAAATACTTTAAGCCTCTTTCGGCATCCGGATCGCCGCCATCTTCTGAATCGTCTTCAATCCATCTGCCTGGTGGATTTGTTTCGGCGCTCTGATATGCGGCATTGATTTTATCTAGGCTGGCTTGAACCTCGGCGACTTCTTCTTCTGTCGCATCTGATGGCGGATTGGCGAGCCATTCTTGGTATTTGACTCTCATTACTTCGTAAATGTTTTTGCCTTCATCTTCTGGATTAGGGGCATTTACGATTTTTCTATCTTTACAGACGATGTTTAGCTCTGCTAGGAGAATTTGTTCGAAGCCGGCTTCCCTTTGATCGAGTGGCACATCTATTGTTACGCCGTTCCATTGGGTTGCGACACGATCAATGCCATGCAATACGTCTGTACACGTCGCTTGTTGTCCGTCTGGATCCTCGCCTGCTACCCACTCTCGCCAGTTTTTATTCGTATCATTGACGTGGTACCACATCGATTTAACTTTTATGTATGGATCATTTTGGCCACTCTGCTTAGTGTAGGTTCGAATTTTTGTGGTCGAATAGCCGGATCCTGGATCTGTGGTCCATCCTCTTGTTATTGAGTTACAGTTAAATTGAAAGTCTTCGATATAGTTGAAATAGCCATCGATGTTGTTATATGCGTCATCGTCAGTCTGGATTTTGTCCCAGTCTGGATACATGTATTTGTTGCCGTTAGTACTCGCATTCACGTCGCCTTTGATATATTTCCCCCAATAGTCTTTTAGGACAGCACTCCAGTTCGGCTTGATAGCATATTTTCCGTCATATTGGTTACAGCTATCATAAACAGGCGTGTATATAGTGCTGCCTTCGCCCACCCACCATTGAAATTCGTATTTTTCTGTATATCTTTGCAGCAAATTTCCTCTGTTATCTTCGCCGCACATGATTAAGTCAAAGTGTGCTCTCTGTGATGAATCGCCGTTCGGGTCGGCATTTAATAACTTTAAGAATTGCATCATTATACCAATTCCACTATCGCCGCCTTCGGAACAGCGAGTTATGCCGTCACGGTCATTTCTCGACGGCTCCACTAAATGCTCTAGCCACAAAGTGACGGCTTTTGTTTTATCCTCTAAGTTCCATTTTGATTGATTAAAGATATCGGCTTTCAATACTTGCGATCCGGAAGCAAATTTGGCTTTTTGAGCATACATCGAATCAAATATAGTATATTCTTTAGGCTCCAGGACGTCGGCATTGTTTTTGAAGCACCATTTTAGAACCGATGCAACGTGGTGCGTATAGGCCGATTCGAGCAACCTATTATATATTTCATCCTGTTTCGCGTTGTAAACTTCGAGACCTCTAATTTCCGCAGCATAAACACTCATAGTGATTACGACTGGGCTTAGTACCACGAATATTGCTACCGATAATAGTGTTATGGCTTTGAATCTTTTCATTCTGACGCCTCTGCGTTTTGATAATAACTAAGTATTTTAGTAATGATTGCGTCTGGGGCTGTGCTATTGCTATCTGCATTGCGTGATGAGATTTGTTTCATGGCGTCTCTGAAGGAAGTGCCTTCGAGAGCTATCTTATCCATTGCGGCCACGCGTTGCTGAATGGCTTTTTGGCAATTATCGCTATTTTGGTCTGCTGAACAGTATTTCTGGATTTGCGCCATGGCGGTATAAAAATCGTCTATATCCTTATAGAGCGGTAATGCATTTTCTTTTTCAGCTAATTGTCGCAGGGCGGTTAAACTGCCGCCATCACCTTTATTTATAAATACATCATTGACTGCGCTATAGAGTTGCGTGTATTTTTCGTAATAATCCATTCTGGAATTGAGCGTTTTTTTCAATAGAGTGATGTCTTCGCTTAAGTCAATTTCTGTTCCATCTGCCGCTTTGATTTTAACGTTGGCATACTTTTTTAACTCTTCGCGCAGAGTTTTTACTCCTTCTAGTGTCGTTTGAAGCAATTGGTTTTCTTCTTTCAGAGCTTCTATATCACTCGAAGGCGTCGGTGTTTGGATAGCGATGTCACTATCTACTGTTATGTAGGTAGACTCAAATAAGTTGACTTCTTTTTGGTGTTTTTCCAATAGCTCTTTTAGATTATTTTTGGTATTTTCGGCTATGACTTCTCCGGTTTTTGTGGCGGCGAGTGAAATGATGATGACGGCAAGAATTAGTCCGATAGCAATAATGATAGCCAAAATGATCGGATTCCTGGACCTAGTTCTTTTTTCGCCCGTATCGTATGACGGCGTACTTATGACTGCCCCTTGTTGGGCGTAAGGATTCTGATCTGGATACATTAGATACACTCCACCATAATGCTTATATTAATTTTATCATGATTTATCATCATCAATCTTCATCTCGCCTTTGCCTTCGGCTATCCAGCGGTCAAAACTCTTCATACCTTTTTTGAGTCTTGCATAATAGTCCAATGACGTTTCTTCCGGTTTCTTAGGATACTTTTCGGCTAACTTGCCTAATTCTTTTTCGTATTCTTCGTGATCGGCGTCAGATTCACCTTCTTTGACTGGATGATACTCTTTGCGATCGCCTTCGGCGGCACGTTTGCCAATTACTTTACCGTGTTCATCGCGTTTGTCGCCGGTATCTTCGACGTCGTGTAGGTCTGGTGCGGTTGGATGTGCAATTTGGATTTCAACTTCTTTGTCTGGATCCGCGCCTGCCGGATTTTTATCCATCTGCCACTCCATGTAGCCCTGTTCGCTCTCGGTCATATTATTAAGATCGATACCGGAGCTGATTGGGCCGGACGAAACCACGCCATCGGATTGTTCGCCGCCACTCTTGATGCCAAGTAGGGTTGCGGCTTTTTGATCCATATCTGGGCGAACTTCGCGACCAGTTTCGGAGTTGAGCTGCTCGATTGCTTCTGGATTGGCGGCTTTGACGATTTCTGCGCCTTTTTTGGCGTCGCCACGGCCAAGGATAGCGAGTGTACCATCCATGACTTTTGCTTCGACTTGACCAGTATGCTCATTCTTCATCTTGACTTCGAACTCTGAAGTGTTGAGATTCTTAACACCCTTGGTGCCAAGTGCCTTGGCGATACCTATTAGCTCGTCATCGGTAGCATGTTCCTCCATCTTGGCGATGTTTGTTGCCTTGCCGCCGGTTGGATTAGATGCGATGGCGGCAGCTTTTTGTTCGATGCTAAACAGCTGACTTGCACCTTCCGTTGCAAAGACGTCTTTATCCTGGCTAGCCATGACACCCGTACCGGCATTTTGTACTTCTTTTGCCAACGAACCGTCTGACCACATTTGCTGGACACCCACGTTTGCGTTCATCAATACACCCATGCTCTGATTGATAATACTGTTTCTGCGATTCTCGAGTACGTCACCGATGCGGTGATATGCCTCGGTGTCATTTCGGCGTAGCTCCTCTAGCGCGCCACTTTTTGCGAGTCCCATTACTGCAGCAGTCAGCTTATCTTCATCATGGATAGCGGAAAGACCTGCAACAATCATGTTTGGATCTCTAATCTTGCCTTTCTTAACATTGCCAAGTAGACGCGTCGTAATATCTGCGTCGCTTACGCCGGCGAAGCTGCTAGTGTATGCTTTTGTGGCGTCCGCAGTATAGGCACTGATTGAGTTTTGTGATGCGTTATATTTGCGGCGCATCGTATTCGGCATCCATTTACCATTGGCTAGGCGTGCAGCCGCAAAAGCATTGAGGCGTTTCGGCGCGAGTCGAGTGAGTGGGCGTTGAATGGCTCGTCTGCCACGTTTGGCGCTAAATTTACTAAGCTGTGCGCTACGCATTTGGTTGCGCATGAGCTGGTTATAATTGCGACGATTGGTCAATGCGCTGTTTTCCATTCTTTGTTTGGCTTGGCCTTTGGTGTAACCGCCCAAACGTTGAGATAGTTTGGCAAATCCATCGGTCATGCCGTTCATGGATTTACGGAGCACTTTAGGAATGATGAAGATTGGCGCAACGCTAACTGCGGCGGCAGAGATAAGTAGCCAGAAATTATTTTTCGGATTGGAATTTGCGACTTGTAGGATTAAGGTGGCACACATGTCTCCGCCATAGACTAAAGCAGAGCAGATTGGATAAGCTAAGAGTAATCCCTGGAAGGTCTTAAACCATTTATCGAAGAGTCCTTTTGTATTTGGCAAGATGTAGCATGCAATTGCAACTGGCGATATAGCTACAAGTAATACGGCTAGGGCTTGGCGGACGCCGAGAATGGCAACTAAGCCCAGCACGGCTACCAATACAGTAATAAGCATCATACATATTGGTATTAGCAGTGCAAAACCTTGAGATAGAATAACACCTACGCCTATGCCCGCAACCAGGATAATCAATGAGGAGTTGCCGAGCCAGTTTTTAGCAAAGCTGGCGCCCCAAGTATTAGTGTCCTGCCATGATCCTTCGTCGGTTGGTTTGACTTCTGTAGTCTCGCCGCCAGCATTAAATTTCAATGTTTCTGGGTAGCCTACCTGCTTCGTAATGCTCTGAAGTAGGTTGCCGACGCCTTTACCGGTAATATTGCATAAATCAATGGCGCCTTGGCAGATGATGAATGATAAGTTCAAGAGGATGGCCGTCATTATTAGTTTCGGCAATGTTTTCTTGACGCCGAATTGTTCAACTTTGTAGCTAGTGACTTGCGATAATATCACTAATACAAACATGACAACGAAAACTATGTTGCCGATAATCCTAAATATATTCCAGGCATTATAAGTACCATTTAGTTTGCCGGTCATGGCTCTGAATAATTCTGGATTAATCCTTAGCGCTGGTTCCACCATCGAACCGTAGCTCTGAATAATGGCGGTTCTGGCTCCATCTATAATTGGACAAATAATCCAGCCAAGTGTGCCAGACTTGGTGTAGCAGTTTTCTTTCTCCTCTTCTTCTTGCGGTTCTTCGGTAATGGTATCTGTTGGGTCTTCGGTGGTCTGCTGTTGAATTTCACCTGTTGTCGTGACAAGGCACTGGTAAATCTTGCCGTCTTCATCGGTTTCTTCGCCACTTGTTTCATACCATTGATGTGTGACATTTTTGGCGTTTTCGATTTTTGCTTTGTCTGCCTGTGCGCCGCTAACTTGATCGGCAGTATAATCGCTTGGGTTATCTAAAATCGTCTGAGCGGCTTTTAACACTTCGTCCCAATAACAACCATCCGTCTGGCAGGTGTCGGCCTGTAGATTTTTACAGGTATCATCGAGAAGTGCGATAATGATGCCTTGGTAGCCATGGCCACGATCATTGCCGACGCCGTTGTATTTACTTCGTAGGAAGTCCATGCGTTCTAGGAGAGCGCTACATGATTTAGTCGGATTTTCGCTACTTAGCGAGGCGCTCCATGACGGGTCTGAGCCTAGATGATACCAGCGTCTCTTAATAACAATTTTTGTACTTTCTCTTTCGAATGTTGTGGCTGGATATGTATGAGCACCGGTATTCTCTTCTCGATACACTTGGTCTACTGCCGAGGAACATTTTTTACCAAAGTCTAATATATAGCTAAAGTAACCATCGATGTTTGTATAAGTTCCCACGTCTTCCCATGCTGGTAAATAAGGGTTCGTGTTCCCCTGCTTGTCTTTGTGGTTTTCGTAAATCTTTTTTAGGGCCTCTTCCCAGTTCGATGCTATGATATAGCCTTCTCGGCTCCCATACCAACCGCCATATTCTACAGCAGAATCATTAAACATATCACAGTCCGTATTAATATTTCCGGCATCTTTGCTGCCGCCTTGGCGGGCTGCACTGGCGCTCCAGCGTTGAATTAGATTTGGATAACCCCCATTACAAAGGACCTTATCGTATGTCTCCGTGCCTTCGCCGACGAAATTCAAGAATGCCTTAAACACGATGTCGCCATTATTGCTTCTGTCGTGGCAGCTAAATTTACCGTCGTAGCGATCACTTCCGCCGATGATTAATTCGTCATACCAGACGGCTGTTCCTCTAGCCCTCATGGATGAATAATTTCTCGAGAAGAGATTGGCTGATTTCATATCTTTACCAGACATTGGAGACCAAATTTCGTCGGTTAAACCGTAATTAATCCAGCTACTAATGGCGCTTTCCTGCTTTTCGTAAAGCTTCGTCATGCAGTTTTTCATGGCGGCGGTAATGACATTGAGTTTGGCGGCCTGTTCTAGCTTTTCATAAACCGCATCTTTGGTAGCGAAAACAATTGCGCTCGCCGCACGGGTCGGTAAAGTATTATAGATTGAAGTGAGGAGCGCAAAAATCGCTAGAAATAGATATGCTACACGCTTCAGTCTTTTTTTGTTATGACTCTTTTTCATTCTTCATCTTTCACGACGATTTGCATTCTTGAGATGTTATCCATTAGAACTGCTGGGCTATAATCCGTTTTGCTCTTCTCGGCCGTAGTCTTAAGAAGTGTACTGATTGCATTGATATCTTCATCCATAAAATCGCTGCGCAGCTTCATGAGTTTGCGATTTGCGTTAATACAGATACTATTGCTAAAATCTTTCTCACAATTATTGTTGTTTAGCTCGTTCTTAATTGGTTTTCTGGATTGATAATATTTTTGTAACGATTCGGCGAATAGTTGCAGATCTGTTTTATCGGAGTAGTTTTTTAGGGCCGATAGCGTCGCTTCGTTGCCTTCATTGATATATACGTCTAGTACTAATGTATTTACGTCTTTGAATTCTTTATAGAATGTCATTTTTTTATCAATGACGCGCTTTAGCTCAGCTAAGGAGTTGTCAACTTTGATCGTTTTGCCGGTCGTATCTATGGCTTCTATTTCAGCGAAGTTATCAAGTTTTTTGCGGAACTCTTCATATTTTGCAAAGTTGGAAGTTAGCTCTTCTTTTTCTTTCTCGTAGAATGCACTACTTAATTCTGGTTGGTAAATTCGGTAACCGCTTTCTTCGAATGCGCGATCAAAAGCTTCTTCGTAGTATTCGACGCTGTCTTTGTATTCTATGACGGTAGCTTGTAGCTCTACGAGATCGTGGCTGATTTCTTTTTTCTCGCCGCGATTAGATAGCGAAATGGCGACAACGGCGATAATAATGCCAATAACAGCAACAATGCCAATGCCAATAAATAGAGGCTTTTTACTCCTAGTTCTCCCGTAACTATCGCCGTACATTGTTTACAGAATTACTCCACATCCCATTAATGCTTATTTTTATTGTAGCATAGAAAAGTTTTTAAAACTTATGCTTTTTAATGAAAAATTAAGTCGTGGAGCCGCAAATATCTTCATGGAGCCGCAAATAAACATGGAGCCGGCAAACGTCGCTTCGCTCTTTTGCCTACTCCACTCGGTCTAACGGCAACAAAAAAGCAAGCTTTTTGCTTGCTCGTTAGACTCTCGTGGAGCCGCAAATCGGACTTGAACCGATGACCTGCCGCTTACAAGGCGGCTGCTCTACCAACTGAGCTATTGCGGCATCTTGCGATAGGTTGATTTTAGATGATTTTGCGTTTTTTGGCAAGCTTATTAGCTGGCTTTCGGACTGGGCGATTTGCGCGAGCCTGAGCTTTTGCTTCAGCGCGCTGGGTTTTGATAGCGGCGCGTTCGGCTTCGGTCGGTTTCGGTTTTTTGGTTGGACGCGAAAGGATATTGCGCTTGGCGCGCGAGGCGGCCTTGGCTTCAAGTTCGGCTTTCTTGAGCTGGAGATCTTCGATACGGCGCTTGGTGACTTCGATATTCTCGGCATCTCCGGCGTTTTCGTAGAGCTCTAGGAGATGGCGTAGAACGACTGTGCTCGGATTAAGGCTGTATGCCGTCTCGAGTGCTTCAACGGCCTTGTTACGTTCGCCGAGCTTTTCGAGAGCTTTAGCGTAGGCGATGTAGCGTGCTGGCTGATCCCCCTCTAGGGCTATGGCTTGCGAGAATGCCATTGCGGCTTTCTCGTATTTGCCGGTTTCGTAATAAATTAGGCCAACGTTGTGCAAGCTGGAGGCGTTATTATCGAGAGACTGGGCGATTTCGAAGCATTCAATGGCTTCTTTGTAGTGTTTTTCTTTAGCATAAAGAATACCGAGGCGGTTATATGCGGCGGCATTCTTTTCATCAAACTTTAGAATCGTTAATAGGGCTTTCTCGGCTTTAAGTGGCTTACGCTCGCGCATGGCAGATTGGGCAAGACTCCAGAGCTTTTTAAGCTGCGGATCTTTCTTGATTGCATCTTCGTTGGCTGGTTCTGGTTCAGGGCGTACAGCAGGAATGAAAAATACGGTAAAGAATGCAAATACTAAAATAATGACTGCTGCAAGCATAAAGATATTATAGCATACCTGCTACAAGCTGTAGTTTGATGTGGCCGTTGGCCTGAAGTGCTTCATATACACCTAAGAGTTTATCTAGCTTGACGATGAACGCATTATTGCCCGTTAGAAAATATGATTTATATAGTAATTGGATTGAAGCATCAACGACTTTAATAGCTTTGCCGCGAGCATCGTTTTTATCTTTGGCAATTTCGGCGGCAAGTTTTGGCAAATCTGTTGGCGTAGCAGCGATATATTTTTTGGCTAGATTCATAATCTCTGGCTCAAAATTTGGCTTATCTTCAATCTTGGAAGCTTTTGGCAGATAGTAATTGTGCGCACGCGACTTAATGGTCGGTAGAATTTCGGCATCATTGTGTACAAGAAACACGAAATGAATATGATCGCCGGGTTCTTCTAGTGTTTTCAGGAAGGTGTTGGCGGCGTTTTCGTTCATTACCTCGGCGTTTTCGAGTACGATAATTAAATCGTCTTGCTGCTTGCCGTGGATGAGAGCGCCTAGATTATCGATATCTTCTTTGGCGTAGATACCCTTTTCGTTTGGCTGGACATGATAAGCTTTGGGGAGTATTTCCGCAAAGTTAGCCTCGGGCGCTTCAATGATTGCAAAACCGGCTTTGGTTGCAATGGTTTGAATTGAATCAAGGCTATTTAACTGCATTTTCAAACTCTTTTGGTAAGTCTGCTGTGAAAGTTAGGCGTTGACCGCCGTCTTCGCCCGGGATAGTGATTTCGAGCACTGCGGCATGTAGATACATACGGTTAGCTTTTGGCCCTTTTGGATTATAAACGGGGTCGCCGAGGATTGGGCAATGAATGAAGTTCATATGAATACGTAATTGGTGCGTGCGACCAGTGCGCGGTTTGAGCTCGATGAGCGAGTATTTGTTGCCTGCATCGATAGTGCGATATTCCGTGATGGCTTCGCGGCCGTTTTTGTCTGGCATAAAGGTAGTTGGCTTCTTTAAATTGCGAGCGAGCGGGATATTAATAATCGCATGCTCTTGGGCCGGCGTACCGCAAACTACAGCATAATAGGTTTTGTGCGTTTTACGCTCTTGGAATTGCTTTTGCAAGAAACCCTTAGTTTGGAAATTCTTAGCTACAATAATGACACCAGAAGTATCGCGATCGAGGCGGTGGACGATATAGCCGAAATCTTCAATAGCTGGCTCGGTGCTAAAATCTCCTTTTTTGATCGAGAGCATACCGGCTGGCTTGTTAAAGACAATAACATTGTCGTCTTCATAGATAACTGGTGGCTTTTCGGCTTGTTCGGCGGCTGGGACGGTTAGGACGATATCTGCGCCGTCTTCAATTAGGAAATTCGGCTTGGTAATAATCTCTCCATCAACGGTTACATATCCAGCTTTGATAAATTTCTGAATAGTAGCACGACTATAACGCGGATTTTGATTTAAGACCTCAACATCAAGGCGCGTTAAGTCGATATCTGCGTCGTTTTTGACGGAATCAAAAGGAATATCACCATTAATCATACGGGACAGTTCTGGTTTGCTGAATTTCTTTGCCATAGCTATATTTTAACAGATTATGGACGGATTGACAATTGTGCTTTGCTGTGTTTTAATATACGGAATACTTGCACATTCACAAGATTGCACGACTTTTTGATAGGAGGGGTTGGCATGTCAGAAAATCGTTTATTGCAGATGTTTGATTATGACCGAATGGAGTTTGGCCTGATGGGCTATTTCCGTGCACATGAGTACTGGGCGGGCCTTGATGCTCTGGAATTTGCTAAGAAGCAGCATCTCGGCAAGACGCGGAAGGTGAGTAACCTGAAGTATATCTGTCATCCGATTTTGGTGGCCTATCTGTGTACACTGCTGGGACTGGAGCCGGAAATTGTGGCGATTGCTCTGTTGCACGATGTGCCGGAAGATACCAACACGGGCTTTTCTTCCCTGCCGGGCGGACAGCGCGTGCAGGATGGCGTGAAAGCGCTGACCATTATGAAGATTAAGCCGGACGAATCGAAAACCGACACCAAGGCGCGTTATTTCGGCCGAATGGACGAAAATATCGACGCACTGATTGTAAAGATGCTCGATCGTCTGACGAATCTGTCTTCGATGGTGGATGCTCTGAGCAAGGAATCGATCGAGAAGAACATTCTCGAGACCGATCAGCAGTTGCTGCCGGCTGTTAAACGTTCGCGCAAGAATAAGACTCTGGAATTCCGGAAACAGCGCGATGTGCTCTTCGTGTTGCAGCAGGTGCTGCGGTCCGTCAATGAGCCGCTGGCGATGCTGTTCGGTATTCAGGGTGTGACGCGGAAACGTCATGATCTGCAGCGTACGCATGCGCGGCTGGAAGGACGCCTGGAGGTCAAAGACGAATTTGGCGACTTTATCTGGGAACAGTCCGATATGGCTCTGATGACGGCTTTTGAGCATCAGGAGAAGTACCAGAATGGCGATTTGCGCTCTTTGCGCTCGATCCTGCTGGCGGCTTTCGCAATCGATTTCGGCATCAAGGACGATACGACGATTGCAACCATCCTGCTCGGTGATTTGACCAATGTGGACACATCTATGTACAGCAAAAACGTGCGCAATGCGCTGCGTTGGCTCTACATGGTGCCACTCGAGGGTGAAGATACCGAAGCGATGAAACGGCGTTACTATACCGAGCTGTCGAATCACAAGGAAGCGTTGCTTGCCAAAGCACTGTATCGCTGGTATGAGATTTGTTACGGCCAGGTGGTCGGTTGTGACTCGATCACTGATGAGCAGATGGCGAATCTGATTCTGGAGACTGACGGTTACCTTGTTCCCGCCATGGAAGATGGCCGTCTGATTTCGGGCAGCTTTTCTTCTATCCTGGAGTTCATGATTTTTGTATTGCGGATGACTTACGAAACGATTGCCGCGTACAAGAAGATTGCGCTGCCGCAGATTCGGGGATTCTATGAACGCAATCAGGTGTAATGCAAGTATGAAAACGGCGCCCTTCGTGGACGCCGCTTTTTATTTCTTCTTTTTAGTTTCGACTTTTTCAGGCTTGAATCTGCTATCTTCGTAGAATTTGCGGATTTTCTTAAAGGCCTCTGGGTATTTGATTGATTTAAAGCTCGGGAAGGTGGCGATGATGCGCAACTGTTGGCGCGTGATGATTTCGCGCGTCTTCTCTTTACTTTTCGTGATATAGAGTTTATCAATTTGCTTGTGCTTGCGGACAAAGTTCATAAGTGGCGCAGCGTGGCGCTCAAGCTCGGACTGATAGCGCGCGAGCGTTTCGTTGAACTTAAATAGCCCACTGGCAGTCTTGATGGTGTCGAAGATAATAATCGCCAGAAGTATAATAGCTACGGCAATGTGCCAGCCATAAGGTAAGAGATTGATGAGTCCGCCTACTCCTAACTGTATATATGGTAAGACGACGGCGAAACCGGCGAAAGCAAGAAAGCCAATTAGGCAAACGCGCCCATTGATATTTAAGAATTCCTTCGAATAATCCCACCAGCGGGCGTGAAAGACTTTTTCGAGAACCCATGAAGTTATGTATTCCAGGATGCAGGCTAAAATGCCGCCAATGAAAAATAACAGTACAGGATGAAGCGTAAAATGCATGATTAAGATATATAGTAATGCGCCGAAACCATAGATAGGTACGAATGGGCCGGCAAGGAACCCAGAGTTGGTCAGTTTTTTAGTATTGATGCTACGATAGATTGATTCCCATAACCATCCCAGGAAGCTGTACGACATAAACCAGAGTACGATTGTCCAAAAATCGCCGTCGATGATGAGATTATTCATGCTTCAACTCCTGTACGACTTGATTGTAGCAAGGTTTGGAGAAAGTCTCCTTAACGGAGCAGATTTTGTCTGCAATCACTAGCGCCCAGCTTTCTTTATGGCGCGGGATTCTGAGTGTGCATGGGAACATATGTTCACGGATGATTTCGGCCTCGAGCGGATTAATCGCGAAGTCTTCGCTGGCGTTCTTGAGTGCATAGCTACTATGTCTGGTCGGATGATGCGGCGGATGGGTTTTGGCTGGTTGATGCCAATCATATAAGAAATAATCGTGCAATAATGCGCCGCGGACAAGGCTTTGCTCGTCGCAATGCCATTTCATGCCTCTGGCGATTTTAAGCCCAACGCAGGCGGTGCTGATCATATGCTCTTGGGTGGTCGTGTTGCCGTGCTGGATGAATTTACTGGTTTGACGATAGGCTTTGGAGTCTAAAATATCTGCTCCATAGCTATCTATGAGCTCTTTTAGTCGCTGATTTTTCTGTGTTTTTGTCATTTTATTTACGTAGACCGACGTAGCGCTGGACTTCGTATAATTTGCGATTTGCCACTTCGTTGGCGTACGTCTCACCCTTTTGGAGTACTTCTTCAACTTTTTCGTCAGAGATTTGCGCGACTTTTTCTTGGAAATCGGCCAGGAAATGTTCGACACTGTCGGCGACTTTATGCTTGAGATCGCCGTAGCTGGTCTGCCCTGCCCAGTCCGAGATAACATCTTGAATTTCACGATGGCTGAGTAATGATTCGATAGTTAATAGATTACTGATGCCCGGTTGGTTAATCATATCAAAGCGAATTACGCCTTCGGAATCGGTGGTGGCGGACATAATCTTCTTGGCGGCTTGTTTTGGATTGTCGTTAAGGCTTATTTTACTGCGTTCGTTTTCGCTGGATTTGCTCATCTTCTTGGTTGGCTCAGTGAGCGAGCGGATGCGGAGGCCTTTTTCGAGGTGCATAAACTTAACCTGTTCAGCTTCGCTCGCCGGAATCGTAAAGATAGGTGCATCAAACTTGTTATTAATGCGAATCGCGATATTGCGCGCTAGCTCGAGGTGCTGAAATTGATCTTCGCCAAGTGGAATATATTTGGCATCGTAAAGCAGAATATCTGCGGCCATCAGTACTGGGTAGTTAAATAGACCAACCGTAACAGCTTCTGGATGTTCGGCGCTCTTCTCTTTGAACTGGGTCATGCGGCTAGCTTCGCCAAATGGTGTATGGCAATCAAGAATCCAAGCGAGCTCGGCATGAGCCGGGACATGGCTTTGGCGATAGATATGAATATTTGGATTTTCAACATCAAGACCGGCGGCAATGTAGTATTTGACACCTTTAATAATCTGGGCATAGAGTTTACTGTGGTCGATCGGGGTCGTAAAAGAATGTAAATCAGGAATGAACATGTTGATATTGCTATCATCAGCGTGCTCATGCGCTAGATTAATCATTGGCGTATAGGCGCCAAGAAAATTACCAATAGTCGGCTCTTCGTTGACACGAACGCCGGTTAAAATAGTTTGTTTCTGCTCAGACATAACATATATTATAACATCTGTTACTGATATTCGCCATCGACGCAAAGAGTTGCGCCACCTTCTAGCTTGATGCGAATTGCAAATAACCTCGTACCACTGTGGACATAGTTACCGTTATCACTGTAGCTTGAAACATCGTCATTAAAGCCGCCATCTTCGCTACAGACGGCCGTATCATCGAATTGGATATCGCCGACTTCCATCAACGCCCAGTTATTACCTTGGTTGGAAATACCGGAGCCGTGTACGTCTGGATCGTATTTCTTACGGTCGATTTCGCGTTTGTTCACGCAATCTACTACTCTCGTCGTGCCCCAGAGAGCGGCCTTGTACGGTTCACCAGTATTTGGATCAACTAAATCATGAAGATACTTGCTATAGAAGCTGCAAAAACCGTTTGGCTTATATCTATCGGCATAACCATCGGCTACGGTAATACTGTTATTCTTGCTCCATTCCATGAATGCAGCTTTCATCATGGAAATATTATTGCGACGTTCAGTGTTGCGTTGGGCACGCTGCAGTGCTGGTAAAGCAATAAAGACAGCTAGAAAAATCAGGCCAGCTATCGCTAATACAAGTACAACCTCAATAATCGTAAAGCCTTTTTTGCTTCGCTTAATGCCCATGCTTATATTTTAAGTAAACCTTCAATTATTTGGCAAGTCTTAATATGTGCCATCTACACAGACTGCTTCGCCGCCCTCTAGCCGCATGCGAATCGCATACAGGTTAGTGCCGGATGTTACTTGATGGCCTAATTTTCCAGATACATCATCGTCAAAACCGCCTTCTTCATTGCAGAAAGCTGTATCGTCGAACTGAATATCGCCAATTTCCATCATCGCCCAGTTGTCAGTCTCGCCACCGATGGTGCCGTGAACTTCTGGGTCATACCGGCCACGGTCATAGTCTTGCTTAGTCGTACAATCTGTTACACGCGTAGAGCCCCAGAGAGCAACCTTATATGGTTCACCCGTGTTTGGGTCTCTGAGATCGGTTAAGTACTTGGCATAGAATGTACAGAAGCCGTTTTTGGAGAACCTGCTGCTGTAGCTATCGGTAATAGCTACGCTGTTATGTACTTTCCATTGTTCGAAAGCGGCCTTTATTAAAGATAGATTGCGGCGACGTTCAGTATTGCGTTGTGATCGCTGGAGCGCTGGGAGTGCAATAAAAACCATTGCAAAGATAAGACCCGCAATTGCTAGCACGAGCACCACCTCAATAATCGTAAAACCTTTTTCTTTTTTGCTGAGTTTTTTGCGAATATTTTTCATGCTTATGGTTTTATTTTAGCATGGATTTATTTTTTCAAAGACTTTTTCTTAAATACAATGAATTTACTGAGGATGTAATTGAGTATAATGACAAGTACTTGTGAGACAATAGTCCAAATAATCACCCAGACTTGCGTGTCGAGCTTGAGTAATGTAACGAAGAACCACATAATGAACATATCTAGTAGTAACGTGCTGATGCGTGATGAGACGAATAATCCAATCTCTTTGAGATAATCCTTGCTTTTGCTTTCGAAGACATATTTACGATTTGCCCAATATGCAAATGCAACGGAGATAATCCAGGATATGATTACGGCGATTTGTAACTGAACGCCATTTGTGGCATCAAGAATAGTAAATAGTAGAGCGTATTTGACGACTAATGATACTAAAGTTGTTAAACCGCCAACAATCAGGTAGTTTGCAATTTCGCGGTGTTCTTTGTATAGCTTAAGAAGTTTATTTTTCATTTGTCTTAATTATATCGTAAGCGTGTTTATATGTACCGTTTTTGATGTTTTTTATCCATTCTTGATTATCTAGATACCAGTTAATGGTCTCTTCGATGCCTTTTTCAAAAGTATATGTGCGGCGCCAACCAAGCTCTTTTTCGGCTTTATCGGAATTAATTGCGTAACGTAAATCATGCCCCGGTCGATCCGTTACGAAACTTATTAGGCTTTCTGGCTTTTTTAGTTGTTTTAAGATAATTTTGACTAATTCTAAATTGGTTTTCTCTGAGTGCCCGCCGAGGTTATAGATTTCGCCTTCGAGACCTTTTTGTAAGATTTTTTCTACGCCAATGTTGTGGTCGTGGACATGAATCCAGTCGCGCACATTCTCTCCTTTTCCGTACACTGGAATTGGTTGATCATGGATAGCCTTTTCGATTACGACTGGAATTAGTTTTTCGGGGAATTGATATGGGCCATAATTGTTTGAGCAGCGCGAAATCGTTGTAGGCAATCCATATGTGCGGTGGTAAGCCATAACTAACAAGTCGGCACTGCCTTTCGACGCTGAGTATGGGCTGGAAGTGTGGATGGGCGTAGACTCTGTAAATTTCAAATCTGGTCGATCTAGTGGTAAATCACCATATACTTCATCGGTTGAGATTTGATGATATCTTTTTATGCCATTATGTAGACTAGCATCAAGAAGGTTTTGTGTACCAAGGACATTGGTTTTAGTAAATATTTTCGGAGTTTTTATTGAGTTGTCTACATGGCTTTCGGCAGCGAAGTTTACAACCACATCAAATTTTTCATCTTTAAATAAGGTATTTATGAATCCCGCGTTTTGGATATTGCCCCGGATAAATTTGAAGTTTTTGTACGGCAATAGATCTATCAATGAATTAAAATTTCCGGCATATGTTAATGCATCTAAACATACAAATATATCGTTAGGATACTTTGGTACCATGTAATGTAAGAAGTTGCAGCCAATGAATCCAGCGCCACCAGTAACTAGGTATTTCATAGTTGCCCCTTTGCAATGCTGAGTAGATATTTGCCGTAATTCGTCTTTTTTAGCTTCGTGCCTAACTCGGTTAGCTGTTCTTTAGTGATTAAGCCTTTACGGTAGGCGATTTCTTCTATACAAGCTACATATAGACCTTGGCGGTCTTGGATTGTCTTGACGAAAGATGATGCCTCCAGCATATTTGCCGGATTTCCTGTATCTAACCAAGCAATACCTCTGCGCATTAAGATAGTCTTCAACTGTTTGCGCTTTAAGTATTCATTCATGACGGAAGTAATTTCTAGTTCACCGCGTGCTGATGGTTTGATGGTCTTGGCATATTTAGAGACATTTTTATCAAAGAAATATAGGCCTGGAATAGCATAGTTTGATTTTGGATGCTCTGGTTTTTCTTCGATTGACAGGACGTTGCCTTCTTTGTCGTATTCGACTACGCCAAATTCACGTGGGTCGGCGACATGGTATCCGAAGATGACGCCACCTTTTTTGAGTTGCGTTGCTTCTTCGAGTAGATTCGTAAGACTCTGACCATAGAAGACGTTGTCTCCTAATATGAGACAAACAGAGTCGCCATCTATGAAATCTTCACCTATGATAAATGCTTCTGCTAAGCCTTTCGGCTCTTTTTGTTCCTTGTATTCAAAATGCATCCCAATTTCGGAACCGTCGCCGAGCAATTCTTTGTATCTTGGCAAATCTTTTGGCGTAGAGATTATTAGTACGTCTTTAATACCACCCAACATCAATACTGATAGTGGGTAATAAATCATCGGCTTATCATATATCGGGAGCAACTGTTTGGACGTTGAAATCGTTAATGGGTGTAGTCTTGTGCCCTGTCCGCCGGCTAATATGATTCCTTTCATTTTTTACTCCTTCCTTTTGGTTCGATAATCTGATCAATAATAAATGTCGGACGTTCTCGAGTGGCGTCTAGAATTCGCCATAAGTATTCGCCAATCATGCCGAGGGAGAATAGAATTAAACCAGACGAGAATAAAATTACTAGTATTAAGGTCGTAAAGCCTTGTACGGGTATTTTGCCAACTAGCCAGGATATTAAAATTGCAATCATCCAAATTGCAGATACTAATGAGAATAGAATTCCGATAATGGTGATGGCCTTTAATGGGAAGAACGAAAAGCTGACCATCGAGTCCGTAAAGTATTTCACTTTTTTGCCGAAAGTCCATCTGGATTTGCCAAGTTCGCGGGCTTTGCGGACATAGCGAATTTCTTCGATTTTGTAACCGCTCCAGAGAATTAGGCCCATCAAAGATGTATTTTTTTCATTCATTCTTACGATGGTATTAATAACTTTGCGATCTATCATGAAGCAATCGAAGCCGCCTAGTGGCATATTTTTAAGTGCGATTTTACGCATGATGCGATAGTAGGTATTTGAGAAGAATTTTTGGATAAATGATTCTTCGCGGTCTTCACGTACTGCGATAACGGAATCCGCTCCGTTTTGCCATTTTTCGAGCATTTGCATGATGATTTCTGGTGGATCTTGAAGGTCCGCAGAGATAAAGGTGGCTACGTCTCCTGTAGTGATAGATAAGCCTGCAAGAATTGCGGCATGAGAACCGAAATTACGTGATAACTTTGCGAGTCGAATATTGTCGTGTTTGCTTTGCAGCTTTTGGATTTCTTTTACGGTATTATCTTTGGAGCCATCATCGACAAAAACGATCTCATAACTCATTTTATTGAGTTTTTTGATAACATCTTTCTCGATTGCCTCATATAGAGGTTTGATATTTGGTTCATTAAAGTATGTCGGGATTACAATGGACAGTTTCTTCATTTTGCGGCTTTCTTAAATTCGTCGTAATCTGTTATATATTCGCTTTTATCGTAATTTGTGTCGGCTATGACTAGTAGTACGGCATCTTTCGAAAAATTACTCATCTCTTTCCAGGTGCCTTTCTTGATAAATAATCCTTTCGTAGGATCATTTAATACGAATGATTCCTGCTTTTTGCCATCATCGACGAGCACTTTGACGGATCCGCTGACTGCCACCATTAGGAAATTGGATTTAACGTTCGCATGTTTGCCGCGAACTTGGTCGGCTGGTACTCCGTATGAATAGAACAAACGTTTTGGCCTGAATGGTAGAGCTTGGTTGTCGTCTAAGACTGACATGTAACCACGTTCGTCGCCGAAATTCGGAATATCTATTATCTTACAGCTTTTCATATTCGCTCCTCTGTATGCCGAATAACTTCAAATCGCGTGGTTTATCATCGATTATGATGTGCGATTTTAGTTCACCTTCTTGTTTGAAACCAATCTTTTGATACAAATGAATTGCGGCGGTATTGTCCGATAATACGTCCAGATATACTTTGTTGAGTTTTAGCTCAGTGAAAGCTATTTTCAATAATTCCTTTGACGCTTTCGTTCCCAAACCTTTTCCTTGAGCGGATTTGCGCAGCGCAATCGCGTATTCGGCTGTCTTATTCTTACTATCGATATGCTTCAAGCTAATAGTACCTTGATATTCACCGTCTTCTTCGATGGCGTAATTACGGTCGGTGTCAGTAAAACTATTTTTAATAAAATCTTGGCATTTTTTAATCGTTATATTGCTTTTGTCGAACCTAAAAAACTGATTGACCGCCGGGTCAGTCATCCACTCGTGCATGTATTTCGCGTCTTCTTTTTTTAGCGGTCGTAACAGCATTATTTCTTCCTTGGTTTAAATTCGTTGATCTTATCAATGACGTATTGCTGCTCTTCCTCGGTCATACCGTTGTAGATTGGTAGCGATAATACTTCGTTCGCATATTCTTCGGCGATTGGGAAGTCACCTTTCTTGTAGCCTAGATACTGATATGCTTCAGACATATGTGGCGGAATTGGATAATGAATTAAAGTGGTGATATCGTTATCGGCTAAATATTGCTGGAATTCATCGCGATATTTCGTGCGAATTACGAATTGATGCCAAACCGGCTTGACTTTCTTCTCAATTTTCGGCAATTCGATGTATTTATTATTAATGCCTTTGAGATATTTTTCGGCCAATTCAGTTCTTTCATTATTCAGTTCGTCTAGGTGTTTGAGTTTAATCCTTAACAATGCAGCCTGCAATTCGTCAAGACGTGAATTTGTGCCAACGACTTGATTATAATAACGTTTTTCACTGCCATAATTGCGATAGATTTTAAACTTAGCTGCGATATCTGGATCGTTAGTAATAATTCCACCGGCATCGCCAAATGCGCCAAGGTTTTTCGATGGGTAGAAGCTGTAGCAGCCAATAATACCAAATGTGCCAACCATCTTTCCGTCAAATGTTGAACCATGCGCCTGTGCGCAATCTTCAACGACGTATAATTTGTGCTTTTTGGCGATTTTCATGACAGTATCCATTTTGGTGGATTGACCGTATAGGTGAGTTACGAGAATTGCCTTCGTTTTCTTTGTAATCTTCTCTTCTATCTTGTTTACGTCCATGTTGTAGAAGTCGTTAGGTTCTACAAATATCGGTGTCGCGTCATTAATCGTGATACCCATTACGGTAGCAATATAAGTGTTGGATTGCACGATGACCTCGTCGCTCTTACCTATGCCAAGTATTCTGAAGGCTAGCCAAAGTGCATCTAGGCCACTAGCCAAACCGACGCAATACTTACTGCCGCAATATTTAGCGAATTCTGCTTCGAAGTTTTCTAGTTCAGGACCAGTGATGTACCAGCCTTTTTCCATCACTTCGATTAGCTTCTTGTCGTATTCTTTTTTATACTTAAAATACTGTCTATCTAGTACGTTTGATGCAACTTTCATTATTCTTCCTCCTTTACGACAATATCTTTATGAAAATACACTTCCATAGCGTCTGTCTGCCAACTTTCGTTTTCGATAACGTAATAGTGTAGACTTGATGGATATGCTGCGCAGTTGGTAATTTCTACTTGATCTTCCGGTGAGTTAATTAATTTGTCATCCATTTCATCTATGCATCTATCATAAGTGACGTTTTTCAGCTCGAGATAATCATTAACCATATTGAGACCCGGAATGTCGTATACGCCGATTGCTGCAATCATAATTATTGCCGCCAAGGTTCCAATTGGCACCAAAGTTGGGTTCTCATAAATATGTTGATTCTTTGTTTTTACCTTTGCGAAGAATGCAATCATACATATGGCGCACATTAAGATCAAGTAGAAGATCTGGATATTTTTAACTCGCGTTTCTTGGTAAGTAGTTCCGTATGCGTATGCCATCGGTACGAATGTAGCAACAAAGCATCCGAGGCATAGGATTGCTAGTAAGATTGGATATTTGATTTTCGTCTTTAATTTGTAGGCAATATTTGCCAACATTGGTGTAGCGATGATTAATACGGGGACAAGTATGGTTTCGAATAGCGCGTGGCGAATCATTATGACGGCATTAATTGCGGCATAGACAATGGCCTTAATGATTGAAATCTTTTCAAAGTCTTTGGTGCGCTGGAAATTGCCGGGACAGAAGACATTGCATGCAAAGCCGATGCAGAATACCGCAAGTGTTGCAAGATAGAAGTAACGCTGTTTGTCCTTTTTGATAAATAGGTAAATTATTAGTAGTAGTAAGGTAAAACCTACCACTAGGCCCGTTACGTAACTGGTGCCACCTAGGATGATGGATGTTAGGACAATAAGTGCTTTGCGCTTGTTGCATGGATTCCTGAGATCTCTCATTATTAGCCCGAATAATATGAGCGAGATGGTATATGGAATGATATATAGTATGCTGCCAGTAAACCAATATAAACCTTCGCCCAATGAGTAGAATGTGAAGATATTTGCGATGATAAATAATAAGAATAGCTTTAAGTTGCGTACTTTATCTTTTTGATTTTGCTCCGGTAATGATTTGAACAAGAAATAACTTCCTGCAAGCCAGAAAATTTGAATTAGAAGCATTGCAATTTTGTATGCATCGACCGAGATCAGTAAAGGATTAATGAAGAATAGGAAATTCGCAAAATAAGTTCCCTGCCAGGTTTGATATGTTCTGACTGCTAGTCTACCGATTGCAGGAACTGCGGTGCCGATATTGATTTCTTGATTGCCGATTTCGGCAGCGATATCGTTGTAATTGGTATAATCGTCTGCCACTGGATGGTTGAAGTAATTATTCACGACAATCATGCCAATAAACATGGTTGCAATGACGGCTAAGGCTACGGATACTTTATCTTGTTTTAGTAGTTTTGGATCGATGGCGTTTTCGGATTCTCTGAATACCCAGAGTTTGCTGAAGGTAAAGTTATAAATCGTAGTTATGATAACTGTTAGGATTGGTGCGACTTTATCTGAAACATGCATGCCTTTTATAAAAATGGTCATGCAGAGCAGGTTTAATATGAGGGCGCTAGCGTATAGTGCATAGTATTTAAAGACGGACTTGGTAGCTTTTTCTTCTTTTTTCTTGAATACCCAAGTTTTGCTTAATAAATAGCCACAAATCGATGAAAGGATGTATCCGACTGTAATAGATATGGCATAATTTACACCGAGCGCTATTAGGATATAGTAGATGACTAGGCTAATTGCTGTGTTAATTGCGCCAACCACGCAAAATTTAATAAACGCCTTAATTGTATTTCCCTTCATTAGTATTATTCTAGCACAGTAGTCATCTGATGACACTAGATTGGCTCTCACTTGCACGCGTTTATAAATTGGGGTATAATTAACCTATTGGGGCACTAGCTCATTTGGTAGAGCGCTTCCATGGCATGGAAGAGGTGAGGAGTTCGAATCTCCTGTGCTCCACCATTTTTTTGCAAAGCCTCGCGAGGGGCGTTTTTTTATTTGCGAGTTGTATCTTCGGTTATGATGATTTTGTGGCCGGATACCGAAAGCGATGCATAGATAGTAGTTTTATCTGTTTCAATCTTAAAATATCGTTCGTCAACCTTTTTGATATTCTCTTTCTCGAGAGTATATCCTTTCTTACCGTAATAGTAGATGAAGTAATCTATTTTTTCGGAATCGCCTACGTTCGTGACGTCATCGCAGTCTTTTTTCCTGTCGAGGATCGTAAATTTATTTTCGAAAGTACCACGAGTTAGCATGTGTTCGCCGTCGGAGAAACAAGTGGTAGGGTTGCCGTTTTGGTAGTAGATGTGTGCTGTTTTTGAGATCTCTCTACCGTATGGACTCATGCCGAAGTCTGGATCTAACTTTTTGAGGTCTTCGTAGAAGTAAATGATTTGGTTTTCACCAGATTCTTGGATTTTTTGAATGAGATTTCTGGCAATTTGAATATATTCTTCAGACGTATCTCTTCTAGTTTGTATCAAAATGACCAATAAGCCACTAGCGACGACAAGAATTAGTACTAGTGATGCAAAAATAAGCTTTGTTTTCTTGCTGAGCCCTTTGTTTTCTTTTGGTAGTTCTGTTTCCGTGATTGCGTCGCCGGCTATTGTATTACTTTCTTCCATACCTATATAGTATAAGCTTTATCGAGATATAAAAAAATATCCCCCATTGCTGAGGGATATTTTCGTTGAAGCGAATTGATTAACGCTTGGAGAACTGTTCGCGTTTGCGAGCACTGCGGAGACCGTAGTGTTTGCGTTCTTTTTCGCGTGGGTCGCGCTTCATGAGACCAGCCTTCTTGAGTACTGGGCGGAATTCTGGGAATTCAGTCACGAGTGCGCGAGAGATGGCGAGCTTGATAGCGTCGACTTGTCCGGCAATACCGCCGCCTTTAACAACAACGGTAATATCGTATTCTTTTTGCTTCTGGGTCATTGCAAGAGGATCAGTGATTTCAGCCATCAAAGTCTTGTTGCCGCTGAGGTATTCCAAAGCTGGCTTGCCGTTGATGGTGATTTCGCCTTTACCCTTGTAGAGACGTGCGGTTGCAGTAGCAGCTTTGCGGCTACCGTCACCGTAGGTGTACTTAGCGTTCTTAGCTGGCATTATTTAATCTCCTTTGGCGTTTGAGCCGTGTGAGCATGCTCTGCACCTTCGAAAATGCGAAGGCGAGCTAAGCGATCGGCTTGAAGTTTGTTCTTTGGAAGCATACCAGCCACGGCTTGCTTGATGGCGAGGCTTGGATCTTTCTCGATAACTTCAGCGAGAGTAAGATCGGTCAAACCGCCTGGGAAGCCAGAGTGGCGATAGTAGTGCTTATCAGTCATCTTGTCGCCGGTAACCTTGATGTTCTTAGCGTTGATAACTACAACGTAATCACCATTGTCGGTATGTGGCGTGAAGGTAACTTTCGATTTGCCGAGTAACTTATCGGCAATAACAACTGCGAGCTTACCGAGTGGCATTGAACCAGCATCGATAATCCACCATTCGCGATTGATTTCGGAGGATTTTTGGCTATAAGTTTTCATAGTTACTTCTCCTCTTTCTCAGCTTTGGCTGGAGCCTTTTTATCGGCTTTTGGTTCTTCCTTTGGCTCTTCTTTGTCTTTGATTTCATCGACAAAGGAGATGTTTGCCATTTCGGCATTGTCGCCACGGCGGAAGCCGGCGTGTTCAATGCGGAAGAAGCCGCTGTTGCGCTTGATTTGTGGCGCAATAACGTCTACGAGGTCGTTGCCAAGGAGTTGATCGTTCAAGCGAGCGATAACGAGACGGCGGGAAGCCAAATCGCCTTTCTTCGCAAGAGTAACCAACTTCTCTGCTGGGCGACGAATTTCTTTAGCCTTAGCTAGAGTAGTATTGATTGACTTGTATTTAATCAAGGAGCGCATTAGACCACGTGTTAGTGCAGTGCGTTGGTCGTTCTCACGGCCGAACTTGCGCCCTTTGTATCCATGGCGATGCATTTAGATTTTTAACTCCGTTAGTTTTTCGCGGACTTCATCGAGAGCTTTTGCGCCGAAGCCTTTGAGCTCCTTGAGGTCGCTTTCTGATAATACGACGAGATCACGTACGGTGCGAATTTCATTGTTGATCAATGCGTTTGCGGTACGAGCCGAAAGGCCAAGGTCTTCAATAGGAAGCATGAGGCCAGATTCGTCTTCGGCTTTGCTGGTTGTCGGTGCTGGTGCGGATTCAACCACAGTGCTACCGGCAAGAGCTTTGTATTGGTTTACCAAGATGGCTGCAGCTTCTTCGAAAGCTTCACGTGGGGTAATAGTACCATCGGTGTCAATCGTAAGAGTTAATTGCTGCAAGTTGGTATCTTGGCCAACACGGGTATTTTCAGCGTTGTAACGAACACGTAAAACTGGAGTAAAGACTGCATCTAGAGCGATCATATCGCCGTGAACGCGATCTTCACTGGATTGTTCGATGCTGAGATAACCACGGCCAGTATCTACGACCATGTCCATCTTCAAAACGAATTTTGGATCATCGATGTTGCAGATAATTTGCTGTGGGTTAGCGATTTCAACTTCAGCTGGAAGTTTGATATCGCCAGCTTTGACTACGCCAGTGCCCTTCTTTTCAAGGTGAAGTTCGACTGGAGCGTCAGAATGGGACTTAACGTGAATGTTCTTGAGGTTCAACATGATATCGACAGTATCTTCGACGATACCAGGAATCGCGGAATACTCATGGTTGGTGCCCTCAATGCGGAAAGCAGTGATGGCAGCGCCCTTAATGCTAGAGAGAAGTACACGACGGAGTGAATTACCAAGAGTGTTACCATAGCCATAATAAAGTGGCTTGATAACAAAGCTTGAACTGTTCTCACCAAGGTCCTTGATCTCTGCTAGTTCTGCTTCGTGAATTACTTTTGTCATACTTCTCCTTTAGCGTGAGTAATACTCGACGATTAATTGTTCGTTGATGCCCACCTCAGCTTCTTCGCGCTTTGGCGTTCCCGTAATTTCAATTTTCATTTTCTTGACGTCGGCTTTCATCCAAGATAGCGGTGCCTGACTAGCAGCACCGGCGACGTTAGCAAGATTAGTAAAGTAGCTGTTTTTCTTTGATTTTGGACGAACTTCGAGAACATCACCTGGATTCAAGCGAATCGATGGGATGTCGACACGGTTACCGTTCAAAGTGAAATGACCGTGAGAGACGAGCTGACGAGCGGCGCGACGAGTAGTCGCAAAACCGGCACGATAAACTACGTTGTCTGCACGACGTTCGAGATATTGAAGAAGGATTTCGCCGGTCATGCCTTCTGCACGCTGTGCTTCATGCATGAGTTTAGCGAATTGCTTCTCAAGTACGCCGTAGATGCGGCGAACTTTCTGTTTCTCGCGGAGCTGAGTCAAATAAAGGCTACCACCGCGAACACGCATATCGGCGTGCTGACCAGGAATACCGGTCTTTTTTGCCATGATTTTGCTGGCTTTTGGAGCTAGCGCATAACCTTCACGGCGTGACTGTTTACCAATTGGTTGTAAATCGCGTGCCATTATGGTTTCCTCTCTCCTTTAGGACGGCAACCACCGTGTGGAATTGGGGTCTTGTCCGTAATGCTATTGATGCTGATGCCCATTGTGCTAAATGCACGAATAGCGCTATCACGACCGAGGCCGATACCTTTGACGTAGACGTCAACACTGTTCATGCCATGATCGCGTTTGGCAATTTCAGCAACTTTCTCTGCGGCGATCTGGGCTGCGTATGCAGTACCCTTCTTAGAACCGCGGAAACCGTTGGCGCCAGCGGAAGAAGCGGCGAGAATTTCACCCTTCTTATCGGTAACACTAACGATAGTATTGTTGAAGGTGGCTTGAATATGAGCTTCGCCCGCCTGAACAATGCGTTTGCCTTTTTTGCCTTTTGCTTTTGTTGCTTTCAGCTCCATCTCAGGAGCTGCTTTGACTGATGTATCTTCTGCCATATTAACTCCTTTCGACTAAGTCTTACTTGCTGCTTTTGGTTGGGCACCGCCGACTGCGATGGCTTTACCTTTGCGAGTGCGCGCATTCGTGCGGGTGCGCTGACCGTTGACTGGTAAACCTGCCTTATGGCGAAGGCCCTTGTAGGAATTGATATCCTTGATACGTTTAATATTATTGGTCACGAGGCGCTTGAGGTCACCTTCAACGGAATATTTACTAGAAATAATATCGTTGAGTTTTTGTTCTTGAGCCTCGGTGAGATCTTTCACCCGAGTGGTCGGCTCGATTTTAGCCGCCGCAAGGATGGCTTTGCTAGTAGTGCGACCAATGCCATAGACGTAAGTAAGTGCAATCCACACTTGCTTTTCGTTAGGAATGGTAACACCGGCGATTCTTGCCATGCTTAACCCTGCCTTTGTTTATTCTTAGGTTTCTTCTTGTTAATGATACGTAGCACACCTTTGCGGCGTACGATGATATCATCAGGGCTGATTTTCTTTACACTAGCACGAACTTTCATGTATTGAAAATTACCTTTCTGAAAGCATCAGTTTCAAAATTCCCGGAGTAAATCCGAGTATTTATTACTATCGCTTTCGCTTAAATTTAATCTTTTTGGCGGTAGCTGATGCGACCCTTTGTGAGATCGTAAGGGGTCAACTCAACGTCCACCTTGTCACCCGGCACGAGACGGATATAATTCTTTCGCATTTTACCCGACATGTGAGCAACAATAATATGACCGTTCTCAAGTTCGACACGGAATTTAGTACCAGGAAGTGCCTCTGTCACCTTGCCGGTGAGTTTGATTACTTCCTTCTTATTTTTTGCGCCAGCTGAAATATCAGCGTCTCTCTTGGCGACTTTGGTCGTTTTCTTGTGACTAGCCATAAATTACCTAGGTATTATATCAAATCTAGACTCAAAAGTAAATATTATTTTTTGGTTGCACGAACCGTGACGATTGAATTATAAGCGCCGTTTTCGGACTCGCCCTGGATGGCGGTAATGAGCGTTAAAGTTTCTTTATCATCTATGCGGCGCTGTGCCGATGGTAGTTTGCTTTCGGCTTCTTCGGCGTCGATGATTAGGATCTCATGAATTTCGTACTCAAATTTGTCGCCTTGGCCAATTTCGATGGCGATAATGTCTCCTTTTTCGAGACTTCCGAGATTAGCAAATATACCATTTTTGGTTGTACCTTTGGCGATGCCGCTGATTAAGATAGTGCCACCTTCGCCCGGTCTGCTCGATCCGGCATACCACATTGCATCATGGATATTGGCCGGAATCGGCAAGGTTTGGCTATTTACTAGGGACTCTTTGACGCGTGCATGAACGCCGAGGCGCTCAATATCAAGATAACGTGGCTTTTTGGCCTCGACTTGATAAATCTCGATCTCGCTAGCCGGAATGTCGGTTTCGTCTGGATTGTCGACTGGCGTGAGGCCAGTGATTACGACATCCGCCTTAGCACGTGGTTCAGAGCTCTTGGTTCCGTAATAATTACGTTCCCAAATCAGAATTTTGATTAGGCAGGCGATGAATGCAACCAGCAGGACCCACCCTACGATTTTTAATACGATCTGCAGTTTGCGATTAATCTTCAGTGCCATTATTGATAGTCGTCGTATGTTACCATTAATGCGCGCGAGTTGAGCTGGCGAAGGTTTTCAATAGCGACAGTTACAACGATAAGAAGCCCGGTACCAGAGATGGAAAGACCAATAGGATAACCGACCGTAAGGATGAAGATATAATCTACGATGTATGGAAGCATGGCAATTATGCCAAGCGAGAATGCGCCGAAGAGATTGAGGCGGTTGACGGTTTTATTGAAATAGATTTCCGTCTGTTTGCCTGGGCGAACGCCTTCGATGAAGCCGCCTTGTTTCTGCAAGTTTTCGGCGATCTCTTGCGAGTTAAAGACGATGCTAGTGTAGAAATAAGTGAACATCACTACAAGTACGAAGTAACAGGCAGGATAGATATAGCTTTCCCATGTGAGGCCAGTATATGTGCTGGCATTTGGTGCGGAGAACCAAGTGATAAGATTGCGAGCGATTTCGCTATTTGGATCGCCACGTTGAATGATCTGACCGATGAATGATGGTACTGACAAGAATGCAACTGCAAAGATGACTGGAACAACACCTGCGGCAATGAGCTTGATTGGCATGATGGATTTGATGCCACCGTATGCACTGTTACCGCGAACGCGCTTAGCGTAATTGATGGTGATAATACGTTGAGCTTCGTTAATCTTAACAAGGAGATAGAGGACGATTAACATGCCAAGACCCATACCAATCGTGACCCAGAAGGCCGTTGGATTTACTGGAATGTCGAGCCAACCAAAGAGGTTGAGCGTGCCAGCAGATGTATCAAAGAGACTCTGGCCAAGGCTGGCAATCGTCTGTGGGAAGGAAGCTACGATACTACAGAAGATAATCATGGATGTACCGTTGCCGATGCCTTTTTCTGTAATAAGCTCGCCGAGCCACATTAAGAGCATTGAGCCTGCGACCATGGCGGTAATAGATAGAGCCCATTGACCGGCGGTAGGATCGGCTGCTGCAGAAGTGTTAGCAGCGATAACTTCTTGGTTCAGGATAAAGATGTATGCAATCGATTGAAGAATTGCGAGAGGTACCGTAAGGACACGAGTCCACTGAGAAATCTTGCGACGGCCAGATTCACCATCATTATTTAGCTCTTCGAGCTTTGGAATTGCTTTAGTTAAGAGCTGCATGACGATCGATGCAGTAATATATGGCGACAAACCGACCAGAATAATCGAGAAGTTAGTCAAGCCACCACCCGAAATAAGGTTTACGAAGCCACCGAAATCTGTGCTATTAATCAGGTTGTCGATAGCGGACTTAAATGTTGCTGTATCGCCGAGCGGAACTGGAATATGCGCCAAAATACGGTATGCCACCAGAATACCAATGACGGCTAGAATGCGCTTGCGCATGTCTTTGTTTTTCAAAGACTTAAAAATCGTCTTAAAATTCATGATACCTCTTGTTTTACTCTCTCTATATTATCATAGTTTTTACCTTGATGCTACAAAAAGAGCGCCATTTCGGACGCTCTAATTGTGAATACTATATATTATTTAGTTTCTTCTTGCTTTTTGCGAGCAGGAACGGTAACTTTCTTGAAGCTACCACCAGCCTTCTTGATGGCGGCAATGGCGGTTTTGCTTGCGAATTGAGTTTCGAGTTCGACTTTGCTCGTGATTTCGCCACGGGTGATAACCTTGACGCTTGCATATGGATCAGCGATGAGGTGAGCCTCGGCGAGCGTGAAGTTGTCAACTTTACCCTTTACGGCGTTCAAAGCATCGGTGTAGACGACCTGAGCTTTAGCATGGATACTCTTGAAGCCTTTGAGCTTTGGAATAGCCTGCATGATTGCGCGCTGACCACCCATGAAGCCTGCAGGAAGCTTATGATGACCAGTACGAGCCTTCTGACCTTTGGTACCACGACCAGCGGTTTTACCCTGACCAGCGGAGATACCGCGACCGATGCGCTTGCGGCTATCATTGCCGCTAACGACTAGTTCGTTGTATTTCATTTATTTATCCTCCTTTTTGGCGGATTTCTTAGCTTCGTCAGCCTTCTTGGCACCGTTCCATTCAGATTTTGGAACCTGATCCTTGAGACCATCCATTACGGCGTAAGCGATGTTAGCTTTGTTGGTGGAGCCAAGAGATTTGCTGATGAGGTTCTTGATACCGGTAAGACCGATAATCGAGCGAACCACACCACCGGCGATAATACCGGTACCAGGAGCAGCTGGCTTCATGAGAACATGGGCGCCAGTGACCTTGGTTTCAACTTCGTGGCAGATAGTTTCGCCATTCATGTTGATGGTGATCATATTTTTCTTAGCACGGCGTTCGGCTTTTTGGACGGCGCTAGTTACGTCAGCACCTTTTGCCATACCGACACCAACTTTATTCTTGTGGTTACCAACAGCTACGAGAGCCTGGAAGCGCATGCGGCGACCGCCTTTGACGGTGCGGGATACGCGGTTGATGCTGATATTTACGGAATCAAATTCTTTCTTACCTTCTTCGGCAGCGCGGCGGTTGCGGCGATTGTCGCGGCGGCGGCCACGGAATTCGCGCTCAGCTTTGGCTTCTTTTGCAGCAGCAGCTTCGTCAGTAAGTTTGGTAGTACCAGCCTTGTTGATTACTTTCGGTTGCTTGTTTTCCATATTAGAACTCCAATCCTTCCTTGCGGGCGGCTTCAGCGAGAGCTTTCATGCGACCAGCGTAAAGGCGTGAACCGCGATCGAAAACGACCTTTTCGATTTTGGCTTTCTTTGCTTTCTTTGCGATTTCGCTACCAATGAATGCTGCGAGTTCGGTCTTGCTACCTTTTTGCTTGGTGCCAACGGTAGTGGCATAAGCGAGGGTAGCGCCTTTATCGTCATCAATAATCTGGGCGGTAACGTGCATATTGCTGATATTTACGCTAAGGCGAGGGCGATCAGCAGTGCCATGAATCTTCGCACGAGTGCGGTTAGATCTAAATTCAGCTTTCATGGATTATTTCTTCCCTGCCTTACCGGCTTTACGAATAATAAATTCATCGACGTACTTAATACCTTTACCCTTGTATGGTTCTGGTTTCTTGAGTGCGCGAATCTCGGCGGCAACTTGGCCAACCATTTGTTTATCGATACCAGACACGGTGATTGTCATCTTATCAGTCTTAAGCTCAATGCCTTCTGGGGCTTTGTATTTGACTGGATGAGAAAAACCAAGTGCCATCTCGATTTCTTTTGGACCACCGCTCAAGCGATAGCCGACACCATTGATTTCGAGTTTCTTCTCGAAGCCTTTGGTCACGCCAGTAACGGCGTTGTTAAGTAGTGCGCGCTGGAGACCGTGCCAAGCTTTGGACTTTGGCTCGTCGTCCTTGCGGGTCACAATAATTTGGTTACCTTCGACTTTCGTCGTGGTATTTTCCTGGACAGGGACCTTAAGCGTGCCTTTTGGACCAGCGACGGTAATTTCTTTGTCGCCGACCGTAATTGTCACGCCCGCAGGAATGTCTACAGGTAGTTTTCCGATACGACTCATTGCGTTCCTCTTTGTTAATATTATCTCGGTAATTTTATCATAACTGGGGAAAATTTGCAACAGAAAAAGAGCCGGATTACTCCGACTCTTCTACGTATTTGGTGGAGGTGAAGACTTCGACGCTCAAGACGTCCTCGCTACGCAGTTCCCAGAAGCAGGCCTGTACGCATTCGCTATCGTCATGAAAGACGCGTTCCCAGGTTTTGCGGATGTTTTCCTCTTCGAAGACATCATCTTCGTCTTCGTCGGTCACAACCGGTCCACCGTTCATAATACAATTCCAGTCATCAAAGTCGCTCAGAACCACGCGTTCCGGATCGATATCCAGCACGATTTTGGCGAAAGTTCCGCCATCGTTCCAGTGCGCGAAGTCGCCGTCATACCTATACCAGGCCCAGATCGGATATTTAACTCCCACGGGAGCCGCACCGATTCTTTCGGCCAGACGTTCGTTCATCCAGGCATAGGCATCAGTAAACAGTTCTGCATTTTCGTAGGATTCTACCTTTTCAGCATCGCAGACGTAGCGGTGCTTAACGGACAAATCCTTGAGTGCTTCGACGGGTTGTATAGTAACCAGTCTCAAGTTTTTCGCCTCCTGTAAAGGTCCATAGTAGTTGTGTACTAACTATCATATATATTATATCAAACTTCTTATGTTTTGTCAATGGTGATACGGGGTGTTATCTGGTTATGCTTTACATTGACATTTTTTAACGCTCATGCTTGCGTTTTATCCCTGTTAAAGTCATAATTATAGCCACGAGCTTTAGCTCGCAGTACTTTACGAGTCGATGAGGAGGTATTTCCATGAGAGTTCGAGTCCTTGCTTCTCCCAAACCCGGCTATAACATGCCTTTGGACGAAGCTTTGGTTCTGACTGGTCAAGAAGCCAATATCTGCTACATGAAGGTTGATATTGAAACGATCTTGTCAGAACCGGCCGCAAATTCCCTGAAACGTGCCCGAGGCACCATTGGCAATGGCCATCATAGTGTGGCTGATCACGTGCACTACAACTTGGCTTTCGAGGGCATTCCGAAGATCTTGGCTATGTTACTGAACAACGAGAAAGACTATGACTCCAGTGAAAAATCCGCCCGCTATACCGAGATGCAGGCGGCCCCCGAGGAGGAGGAAATCTACAAGAAATGGATAGAAATTCTTAGAGGCTTAATCCTGGAAACTTATCCTCGCATGGATAAGGGCGTCGCGCAAAAACGCGCCCAGGAAAATGCACGCTACATGCTCTCCGTCTTTACTCCCGCTACGTCGATGGGTCACACGCTCAGCCTGCGTCGCATCAACTACACGATTGGCTACTGTGATGATTTAATCGCGATGGAGACTACGAATTCGTTCTTGGTCGCCCTGAAACCGTGGTTGGTTCAACTGAGGGATGCGCTGGAACCGTTCAATGTTCCTGGACTACGCGATGATAAAGCGCACATTTACTCTGCGCTATTCGGTTCTTCCGATGGCATGTTGGGTGAAGGTAAGGGTTACGGCTTCTCGATGCTGGCGCGGCGTGAGCGCACCGAAAACATCGGCGAATCTTTCTGCATCAACTCAGAAGGAACTTTCGCCATGTTGGCTCAGCTGCAACGTCACCGCTTCATGATGCATGACGAAATCCTACTGCCTGACCTCGAGAATTTCCGCTTCTTTACGCCACCGATTATTCAGAGCCCCGCTTTACAGAGAGAATGGGCAAGAGACATGATTTCCTGCAAGGAAAGATTCCCGCAGGGCATGATGCTTGACATTTGCTCGATTGGCTATGTTGATTCTTTCGTGAGACTGGCGCAAGAGCGTCTTTGTGGCGCCGCGCAGTATGAAATCTGCATTTGGGCCAACGAGACTCTGTCGAGGTTGATTTCGGGTTGCATCGAACAGGGTTGTGTCCTGGCGGCGAAGGAACTGTTGGAGCTCGAACGGCAAGGAACAAAGTGTAAATTTGGCAATTATGTTTGCCAACGTCCCTGCCCGCTTGGTCCCAACGAAGCGTTTACCCGCCTCGTCTGATTCGCCGGAAACTGCTCCCCTTATACGGGGAGCTTTTTGATTTTGCTTGTCACAATATATAATAGATACATATGCGTAGTATTGATGATTATATACATAAATATATTGGACCTAATGAGAAAATCGAAAAAGTATATCATCAATCCGAGTCTTACCTCAAGGAGAATCCATTAAATTCGGTACTAAATCTCCTAATGATTACGTCCTTTATAATTAATGCCGTTATTATCTTTGTACTCAAGAACATTGGTTTTAGTAAGGACAATCCGATTGAAATTGCCGGCATTGGCGCGATTTTCTATGGCTTTAATTTATTGCTATATTTTATGTCTTTGACTAATTTTGGTGCTATACTTCGCCGTAAAGTCTTTGGTTTTCGATATAGTTATTCCAGCAAGGCAGACGATGACGAAGACGAAGATATGTATTTTAAGAATAGCTATACCGTATATATAGCAGTAGCTTTATTTTTCTGTTCTATATCAGTCCACTTGTCGGCTATTAATCCTATTTCGAACCCATCTTTAATTGAAATGTTATTATCTGTGTCTCCTTCTGTGTTTTTCGCGATTATTATTATCTTTAAGATGATCTATCGCTATAATCAGCGTATGGTCTGCGTATTAACGAATCGCCGTGTATTTTTAATTTACGAAAACACTCTTCGCGGGCATTATATTGAACGTAAATATATTTATAGAGTGCATAACGTTCGTTACTTCTATGATATTTCCGTGAATAATGAGTTTTGGCTGGCTAACACTGGCATACTCGATTATCTTTTCCGAAGAGAGGAATGTTCTGAAAGTCCTACGTTATTTATTCCTGGTATGAGGGGCTTCAGCAAGCTCTATATGAGATTATCTTCTGGTTTGCAGAAATAAAAAATATCCCCGCATTTGCGGGGGTATTTTTGTGGGCATAAGCGCGATATAGTATATATATGCCGCATCAAAAATACAGTAGTCATATCGAGAAGCTATTACTTCCAGATGAGGAAATAATTAATACTTACGAACAATCCGATGCTTATGTCTATGAGAATCCATTGAGTTATGGCTCAAATGTCATTTTGATTTTCTCTTTCATTTTAGAAGTTATAGTAACCATGCTTGTTGCTCCATTTCCTTTTCCCGATAAGACTGATTCGCAAGGTAAAGCTATTGCCAGCACTATTTGGACAATTTTCTTTGTTTTCGATTTAGTTATTTATATGCTAACCTTCTTGCCAATCGGAAACTGGCTACGCAGATTAAGATTTGGCAATTTCGAATATGACTATATTCATGCTAGCAAAGAACAAAAAAACTCTTACGAAAATGGCATCATTTACATGCGTTCATTTTATACGCCATTTATTTTCGCCTCAATTTTGGCTTGCTCGTTTGCACTGCATATATATCAAGGCTGGCCTGATAGCAGTAGATCCATGTTCCTTACGGCTTTGCTTGTGGTCGGTCTTTCATTTATACCTTTTATGATGATTACTATGGTTTTGCGTCGCATTAATCGCAAGTTGATTATTTTAACTAATCAGCGCGTCATCGTTTATAATAAACGGACTCATGTCGGTGACAGTATAGCCATTGGAAAATGGGTTTATATGGATGAATTGTCAAATTATTATACAATTACCCTGCACGATAAGAAGGTTCTTAGTAAATATTATCTAGGCGAGGCGCTTTTTGAATATATCGCGATGCGGCGGCGCCATGAGCACACGTTCTTGGCGATTCGCGGCGTAAAAAATTTCGAAGATCTCTATGATAAGCTGGCCGAAAGGACAACTCCAGCTTCAGAGGAAATCAATCAATTAGACGAGCAATAAAAAAATATCCCCCTTTCGGAGGATATTTTTTTGTTATCTGTATTACCAGACCTTGACGAGGATTTCGCCGCCAAGTTTATTCTTGAGGGCTTCCTGACCAGTCATGATACCTTTGCTCGTTGAAATGAGAACGGTACCGCGACCAGACTTAACCTTTGGAATCTCGCTGACGCCAGCATAAATGCGGCGACCTGGAGTTGAAACCTTTTCGATTTCATTGATGCGAGCATTTTCACCTTCGTTATTGATTACGATGTGAAGGATGCCGCGAGGTTTTGCGTCTTCGATTTCTACCTTTTCGAGGTAGTTTGTCTTCTGTAGCTTATCAGCAACAGCGAATTTGAGCTTGCTAGTAGGGACACGAACTTCGTTCTTGCCGATGGCAATCGCATTGCGAATGCGGGTAAGTAAGTCAGCTACAGGATCAGTTGTTTGAATAGACATATCTTCTCCTTTCCTACCAACTACTCTTTGTTACACCAGGGATTTCACCCTTGCTTGCTTTTTCGCGGAAATTGATACGGCTGAGGCCGAAGCGGCGCATATAGCCACGTGGGCGACCATCAAGCATATCACGGTTCTTAAGGCGAGTTGGGCTCGAGTTGCGAGGCAACTTCTGGAGACCTTCGAGGTCACCAGCCGCCTTAAGTTCTGCACGCTTTGCAGCGTATTTTTCGTACATCTTGCGACGTTTTTCATCGCGGAGGATAGCGCTAGTTTTAGCCATATTATTTACCCTCCTTCTCAAACGGCATGCCGAATTTTTCTAACAATTTTAAGCTCCCTTCAGGTGAACCATTCTTAATAACAAAAGTGATTTCTACACCATGGAGTACAGCAGCATCTTCGAAGGAAATTTCTGGGAAGACGGTCTGCTCTTTGAGGCCGAGGCTATAGTTGCCCTGAGCGTCAAAAGCCTTGCGAGATACACCATGGAAGTCGCGAACGTGTGGCAACGCAATGTTGATTAAACGATCGACGAATTCATACATTTTGTCATTGCGAAGAGTGGTCATGTAGCCAACAGGGGCACCCATGCCTTTGCGAATCTTGAACTGAGCGATAGATTTCTTAGCCTTGCGACCGACTACGGCTTGGCCAGTAATCTTAGTCAAAGTAAGTTCTACGGTCTCAGTGAAACGCTTGTCTTCACGTTTTTTACCAACACCAGAGGTGACCATGATCTTTTCGAGTTTTGGTACCTGGTTGATATTGTCGAGCTTAAGCTCTTTTTGCAAAGCCTTAGCGATCTCTTTGTTATAAAGAGTCTTGAGGCGTGCTTCATATTTAGTTTCGGCCATTACTTAATCTCCCGATTGTTAGCTTGGCGGGCGATGCGAACGGTCTTACCGTCATTATCTTTAGTGAAGCCGATGCGGCTGGTTTTGCCAGCTTTTTCGTCTACAACTAGAGCAACTTTACTTGCATCGATGCCGACTTGAATATCTTTTTTGCCACTTTGGCGATACATAGTGCGGCGCATATGGCGAGTACGGTTACCGATACCTTCGACGAAAACTTTGTTTTCTTCTGGAAGGACCTTTGTAACTTTACCCATAGTGCCTTTGTTTGCGCCGGAAATGACTTTCACGGTGTCACCAGTCTTAATACGAGTACCCATATTATAGTACCTCCGGTGCTAAGCTGATAATCTTGGTGTAGCCGAGGTCACGAAGTTCGCGTGGAACTGGACCGAATACACGAGTACCGCGTGGAGTCTTATCATCGTTGACGAGAACGGCAGCGTTGTCGTCGAAGCGGATGGTAGAACCATCTGGGCGGCGAATAGCCTGACGAGTGCGTACAATGACGGCACGAACGACAGCTTTTTTCTTGACGTTACCGGTAGGAGATGCATCCTTGACCGAGCAAGTCACGATATCGCCAACATGTGCGTAGCGAGCGCGAGTGCCACCGAGGACACGGATAACGCCAAGTTCCTTGGCGCCACTGTTGTCGGCGACCTTCAAACGTGTTTCTTGTTGAATCATTTATTATTTCTCCTCTTTCTTGTCACTTTCGACCTCAGTGACTCCTTCTTTAAGCTCGACTTTACCACGGCTCTTCTCAACGATCTTGACGAGTGACCAGGTCTTAGTCTTGCTGATTGGGCGAGTTTCCTGAATCATGACGACGTCGCCTTCATGGGCTTCGTTCTTTTCGTCATGAGCAGTATACTTGCGTGTAATTGTGTACTGCTTTTTGTAAAGCGGATGTGTCTCACGAGAGGTGATCATGACGGTAATCGTCTTGTCACGCTTGTCGGAGGACACTACTCCTGTTAGTGTGCGTGCCATTATTTATCTCCTTTCGTGGCATTAATTTGCGTTAGAATGCGGGCAATTTCTTTCTTCAGGGCCTTGATGTGATGTGGATTCTGTAGTGTCGAACCAAGACCTTGTTGAGCGATGAGGAGCTCTTCGCGCTTAGCTTGGAGCTGTTCATCGAGAGGAAGCTTGCTAACAGTTTTGGCTTCTTTAGCTTCTTTGGTAGCTTTCTTGAGTGCCATATTAGAGCTCCTCCTTCTTTACGATCTTGCAGCGAACTGGAAGCTTGTGGGAAGCCAAGCGAAGGGCTTCTTTTGCTTGCTCGTCAGTAACGTCTGCGATTTCGAACATAATAGTACCAGCTTTAACCTTAGCGACGTGGAACTGTGGTTCGCCTTTGCCGCTACCCATCTTAACATCAAGAGGTTTCTTGGTGACTGGGGTATGTGGGAAGATGCGAATCCAGATTTTACCACCACGCTTAACGTAGCGGGTAATTGCCTGGCGGGCGGCCTCGATTTGGCGGCCGTTGACGCGTTCATTATCAAGGCTCATAAGGCCATAATCGCCAAATGCTACAGTGTTGCAGCGGCTAGCGGTGCCTTCGTTTTTGCCTTTGCGGACCTTGCGGTGCGCTTCTTTACGTGGTTGAGTAAGTGCCATAATTTATTTCTCCCCCTTGTAGATCCAAACTTTAACACCTACGATACCAGCGATGGTCTGAGCGTGCTCGACATAGAAGTCGATGTCAGCGCGAAGAGTATGTAGAGGGACAGAGCCTTCAATAAACTTTTCGCGGCGAGACATTTCAGCACCGTTCAAACGACCAGCTACCTCGACGCGGATACCCTTGGCACCGGCGTTCATCGTAGAGGCACATGCCATCTTGACGGCGCGGCGGAAGTTCATACGCTTGCCGAGCTGGAAGCCGATGTTTTCGGCAACGAGCTTAGCGCTGAGTTCTGGTTTTTTAACTTCTTCGACATTAATGCGAAGTGGAGCGCTGGTAACTTTTTCGAGCTCTTTCTTGAGTTCGTTGATGCCGGCGCCTTGCTTACCGATTACGGCACCAGCCTTAGCGGTGCGGATGGTAATGGTAGTAAGGTTAGGGCTGCGCTCAATCGTGATGCGATCGATGGTTGGGCGGCTCTTGAAGCGATCCTCGATAACTTCGCGAATCTTGACGTCTTCAATGAGCCAATTCTTGAAGTCTGCCTTGCGGGAGAACCACTTGCTGCTCCAGTTCTTATTAACCTGGAGACGATAGCTGACTGGGTTAACTTTCTGACCCATTACTTCTTCTCCTTTTCTGCTTTATCTGCTTTTTCGGCAGTCTTCTTAGCTTTTTCTTCGCCTACGACCTCAACGAAGATATTGGATGAAATCTTTTCATAAGGTAAAGCACGACCACGGCTAGCTGGAACATAGCGGCGCATGCGGGTACCAGCGGTGACGGAGATACGATTAATCGCAATCGTCTTGGTATCGATGTTGCTGTTAGTGTTCAATAAGTTAGCATTGGCAGATTCGATGGCTTTACGGACAGCTTTAGCGGCGCGGCGTGGCGTATTCTCGAGGATTACGATTGCGTCGGCGACATAACGATCACGAACGAGGCTAGCAACGATGCTGACCTTGCGTGGCTGGCTGTCAACGCCTTTGATATATGCGTGTGCAGATTTAGTAGCCATACGTTATGCTCCCTTCTTTGCTGCTTCGGCCTCAGCGGCTTTCTTACCACCGTGGCGTTTAAACTTACGAGTTGGAGCAAATTCACCGAGCTTGTGGCCAACCATGTTTTCAGTTACGAATACTGGAACATGGACGCGACCGTTGTGGACGGCGATTGTGCGGCTAACCATTTCTGGGCTGATAGTAGATTCACGTGCCCAGGTCTTGACGATAGTGCGGTCTTCTGCGGAAAGAGCTTCAATCTTCTTCTGAAGCTTGGCGTCCACATAAAGGCCTTTCTTAAGAGATCTAGACATAGACTATTTCCTCTTCCCTTCATGACGACTGCGAACAATCATCTTGTTAGTTTTCTTATTATGACGAGTGCGGTAACCCAAGGTGAGCTGACCCCATGGAGTGCGTGGAGCCTTACCGGAACCGTGACGGCCACCGTCACCACCACCGTGTGGGTGATCACATGCGTTCATCACGACACCACGGACAGTTGGGCGGATGCCTTTGCGGCGTTTGCGACCAGCAGAACCGATTTTGACGTTCTGGTGCTGGACGTTGCCGACGACACCGATGTTAGCTTCGCAACCTACGAGTACTTTGCGCATTTCACCAGATGGCATACGGAGGGTGGCATAGCCTTCTTCCTTAGCCATGAGCTGAGCGGTAGCACCAGCAGCGCGAACCATTTGGGCGCCTTTGCCTGGAGTTAATTCAACTGCATAAACCTGAGTACCGACTGGGATTTGCTCAAGTGGCAAGCGGTTGCTTGTTTCAACTGGAGCCTCAGCGCCGGTCTTGATGGTGGCGCCTTTTTCCATATTGGTATCGGCTAGGATGTAATAATATTCACCTTTTTGATCCTGAACGCGAGCAATACGAGCGCTGCGGTTTGGATCATACTCGATTTCCATAACCTTGAGGGTAAGACCTGCTGGAAGGTTATGGGTGAGGATGCGGTAATGGCGTTTGACGCCGCCACCACGATGGCGGACGGTGATGCGGCCAGAGTTATTCTTACCAGCAACCTGCTTTTTGCTCTTTACCAAGCTCTTCAATGGCTTACGAGTAGTAATCTGATCGAAGTCCTGGGTAGTTTTCTGACGCTGAGCCGGCGTGGTTGGACGATAAGCTTTAATAGCCATTATTTATCTCCTTTCTTGTCGGCCTTTTTATCAGCTTTTTCTTCTTCAACTGGTTCTTCGTCGAAGACTTTGATTTTGTCGCCTTCCTTCAAAGTGACGTAGGCGATTTTCTTGTCTTGGCGATAAGTAGTACCAGGGTATGCATGGCGACCGCGGCTAAACTTGGTAGCTTTGCCTTTGCGGATAGCGATGCGTACGGAAGTTACGGTAACTTTGTATTGCTCAGAAACCTGCTTGGCGACAGCTTGCTTGCTAGCGTCGGCTGGGACGATTAAGACATAGCTGCGCTTGGTTTCTTCACGATAAGCTTTTTCGGTTTGAATTGGACGGACTAACATTATGCGTTCTCCTTTCCAAGTAGCCAGTTTTCGATTTCTGGCAATGCCTTCTCGACGATGATGATTTGATCAGCGTTGAGAATATCAAATACGTTGAGGTAAGTTGGGCGGACAACCTTAGCGTTAGCGATGTTATTCGTTGCGCGAAGAATATTGTCGGTCTTTTCTGGAACTACAACGAGGTAGTTCTTACCTTTTTCGATATTGAGTTCTTTGACAGCTGCTGCAGTTTTGCCGCCTTTGGCTTCAAATGCTGCAATAGTCTTTACGGCTTTGTCGGCGTTTTGCATAGACAAAGCTTGGCGAACGGCTTGAAGTTTAGCGTTCTTGCTGATCTTCTTGGTGAAGTTTTCTTCGCCAGTACGACCGAAGGCTACGCCACCGTGGCGCCAAATAGGGTTACGGGTGCTACCGAAGCGGGCGCGACCAGTACCTTTTTGCTTCCAAGGCTTCTTACCACCGCCGCGAACTTCACCACGTTTGAGAGTTTTGGCGTGAGAGCTGCGGGAGTTTGCAAGATATGCATCGTAAGCTAACTTTACTAATTCGTGATTATCTACGGAGAGACCGAAGACGTCTTTATTTAATTTTGCGTCTGCCATATTAGTCCTTTCCCTCCACCATTACGAGACCCTTGTTTGGACCAGGCACAGCGCCTTTAAGACCAATCAAGTTGTGCTCTGCGTCAATGTAAGAAACGACAAGGTTTTTGACGGTTACGCGATCGTGACCCATGCGGCCGGCCATTCTTTTACCTTTGAAGACCTTTTGTGGATACATGGAACCGATGGAACCAACCTTACGAATGTCGCCCTTAAAGCCGTGAGTATTGCGAGACTCTTGGAAGTTGTGGCGCTTAACGGTACCGGCGAAGCCTTTACCTTTGGAAGTGCCAGTGACTTGAACCTTGTCGCCTAACGCAAACTCGTTGACGGTGAGTTCACTACCGAGAGTAACTTCGGCAGGAATTTCGTCGACGCGGAATTCACGAATGTACTTTGGGTTAATATCTGTTCCGGATTTTTTGACGTGTCCGGACACGGCCTTGCTCAGATTCTTACCCTGACCAAATGCCAATTGCACAGCGCTATAGCCATCTTTTTCGACGGACTTAGTCTGAGTCACCGTGCATGGGCCGGCTTGGAGGATTGTAACAGGGGTTACAATACCGTCAGAACCGATGATCTGGGTCATACCAATCTTGGTGCCGAGGATGATTTTCATCTCTGGGGTCCTTTCCCATTAAAATCATTTGGCTTGTGAGTGGTATCCAGACTCTCAACTGGACCGTACCTCTTGCGCCAAAATGACGTTATTTGATAATATACCTCGGTATTTTATCATATTTGGCTAAGTTTAGTCAAGGAGTTTCTAGGGGATTTAAAAACGAAAACGCCCCCTTGCGGGAGCGTTTCGGTTTGGGTAGATATGTTACTTCTTTATCATTTCATCGAGGTCTTCGATTGCGTATTTGACGGTTCTCCGAACCATTCCGATACTGCTGACATCTTTCTTGAGGTCCTCTTTGTCGCCCATGCGTATATCTGTCGGCAAGTCGCGCATTGCCATCCGCGGCACGACCAACTCCTGGATAAAGGCAATAGCTTCCTTGATATGCGAATTCATCCTATATAAATGCTGCATCAGGTCATTCGCATAATGCTCGTCCTCGCCTTTGCGGAAAAACGTGTCCAGTCGATCGACGCCGCCGCGAAGGTGGCCGCACAGAGTAATAATCAGACCATTGATCAGGTATTCACTTTCTTGCGTTTTTTCGAAAGAATCCAAAATATCCAGAGCACGCTGAAAATGGGCTTTGACTACGATAATATTCATCTCTCCCAACTCCTCTCAAAGAACGGTCTTTTTTAAGACAACATAATTACATTATAGCATAAGCTTGTTGATTTGTCAATATTAAGCCGTTTGGGCGCTGGCGGCTAGTAGTTCTTTGCAGGCTTGGTACATGCGCGCATAGCCGCCTGGGTCCATGTTTCTATAGACGAATTCGTCATAAGGATACGATCCGCTATCGTCAGCATCATTTGTCATATAGTTTTCGCCATAATCCCATACCTGATATTGACTCTTGAATTTCGCGAAGTCTACCGGCTTTCCCGCATGGCCGCCTTTTTCGGCCGCTTCAACAAATGCCCTTGCGGCTTCTACTAATGAGCCACCGTGCTGTAATATCCAGTTTTCGACTCCTACGCCGCCGAGGCCACCCTGAGAATGAGTGGTTCCGCTGTGTTTCTTGTAGCACTTTGCTTTCTTGAGCATTGTTTTAGCAGCAAGGATGTTCGTGATAACTTCACGGTATTTTTGCGGATCTTGCTCCTCCATGATCGTGAGCCTCTCAAGAAGAACGGCATCAGAGGATGTCTCGATGTTGTTCAATAGTTGACGCGGAGAAATATCAATTTCAATGTCTCGGTCGCCAACACGCATTATGCCTTTACGAATGTTGAGGTCTATGCGTTTCGAGTCCTGATCGGCGGAATCGTAGTGAATGAGTGGATTATCGCCACGATCAAGTAACGACATGATAGACTTGCCATAGCTTTCAAGAATATTGCCGTCGATGCGCCACATGAAATCATAGTCGCCATCGCCTGGTATATTCGTAAATCGTCCAGTTGAGCCTGTGCTGGCGTAGAACATGCTGTCTCTATCGGACAGATTTGGCGGATTAATATTGCGGAAGATGACTTTTACTTCTTCTGGCAGGTCGCTTCGCTCAATGCGATCGATAATCTCTTCCATAGCCATGCGTTGTTCCGTGGCAGTCTCTTCGACTTTTTCGTCATAGCCGGCGGTAATTTCATCTGGGTCAAAGTCCATTTCAGCGAAAAATTGCTTTGGCAAAGATAAATCGGGCGCAAAATGATACGTATCTAAGTCGGTTGAGCGCTCACCATCTTCGGAATAACTAACGATACCATATTTTGATATCCCACTAGCCCTTTGGCGCAGTTCTTCGAATTGGTCAGGCGTAAAGATGACTTCGCCGGTTGCCTTTTCAATAATCGGCACATAGCAACCAGATTTTGCGATTTCATAACGTAGGCGAGAATAATCAGGATCATCTGGGTCCTTGATGACATAAAAATCTACATCGAATGAGCCCATACCGGTGCGAATGCCGCGAAAGTTAGCTTGTTTGCCCTTCCTTTGAAATAGCTCATATTTCGTATAGTCATCATAACCATTAGAATCGCCGACGGCCGTAGGATGAAAACGTTCATCGTTACGTACACAAAGCCAGATGCCATCGCCGTATGCCGCAGCCTCAGAGAAATCAATGGCTTTAGATATGTCGCCAGAGTATTCTTGCCCGCAACTACCGAAATCGGTATCCCAAGGCGTTTGATCTTGCTTGGCTACCGAGCCGATCATTTCTGGACAATTATAACCATTGCGCATGACAGAGTCAGCATGATCAACATTAATGCCTTTAATTAAGTCACCAGCCTCAATCGGTTGCACGAGATAAAATTTACCATCTTCGAATTGCCGGACGCTCTCGATATTTTTGCGTGAGCGCTCGGCGCGATATTGGTCCATATCTTGAAGAATTTCTTTTTCAGATTCGTAGCCTAAGACTCGGGCATAGCCGAGGAATTTAACTCTAAACTTTTCCAGGCTTTTATCCATTCCCGGTAGTTCTTCATTATTTTCAATCGCCTCTTCCTCTTGCGCCTTAAAAGCCACCATTTTTTCGAGATAGGCTCGGAGCGATGGGTTGCCGGAACGAAGTGCGCTTTTGAGTAGATCCGCCATCAATAAGCGACGACGATTAGTGCTCTCTAACAAAACCGGGCTAACATAATCATCTTCATCAATCGTGGACTCAAAGAGTAGATTAGAGCAATTATATAATTTTACGAATTCTGGGATATCTTTGCGCAAAAATGCGAATTCGATGCTATCAATTGCGCCTTCTGAATCGGCGCCACTATGGAGAAGGCGTTCGGCGATTGGGGTAACTAAGTGCAGTACTTCATCTGAGCGAGATTTATTGAGGCGATTTAAAATTCTGCCCACTTTACGGATTTCGGTCGCATCGTACATATCATAGCGAGAAATTTTTTTATCTGGATTATCAGGGTCAGGGATTGATTCGAAAATGAAGCTTTTAATTAATCCTATTTGGCGTGGATTTTCATGAGAGATGCTTCCTAAAGCCCGAATTTTTTCATCGCAATCAAGGGAGTCGATAGTTTCCTGATCGAAGTTTCGGAAGAGCGAGAACAAGTTGGCTTTACTACTTTTCTGGAATGAATAATCGACTATGTCGTTAAGTATCTTTTTACGATTGCTTAATTCTTCGTCAGTAATTTGATCGATGCAGTAAATAGCCTGATTGTCTTCGCTTTTTCCGACTATCCTCCATAAATATTCCACCAAAGGACCGTTGATTTTTCCTCTAAATGCGCCGCCCAGTTCAGCTAGTATTTTTATCTTGTTTGGGCAGTTAATTTGGGCGCGTTCTTCTTCATTTAAATTCAAGTAAAATTTCTCGATTGCCCCAAGCGGAGCATTGTTCCTTGCTGTAATATCAGAGAATTCTCTCTCCAAATACACTGCTCCTAATTTCATCGGGTCGCGAATCGTATCAACATCAATCGAATCCATTTCCGAGAAACGAATTCTGCCTCCCGTAAAATAGCCTGCACCCATCTTTCCCGAACCAAACGGCGATTCATCACTGGATGTTTTCGGCTTGTTAGTTTTCGCTTCGACCGGGATGCGATCGGGTGGTGCTTGACTGAACAAAAAATCAGTTAATGCCATCGCATTTTCCGTATTTAAGCCCCTCAGGATGACGGCGGCTTTATATTTTTCGGGCATCGGTAACGAATCCTGCTGCTCCGGCGATAGAGCGGAGAGTATTTCTGAAGCCATGTCGATATAATCTTTAGTGGACGCCATCTTTTCAAAGAATGAAGGCGATAATTGCATGATTGCTTCTGGCGTGAAACTATTTCTAACTAGTCTCATGGTTACGTCGGAAGGACGCATAAGAGATTTGCAATCTTTGAAAAAATCAATATTCTCCAACATGTATTGTCGACACTCGGGAATAATATAAGCTGTCTCTTTGTCATATAATAACGGAAAGATTTCATGCGTCGGCATACCTTTTTCATCGAAGTAGTCCGATTTTTTTGTTTCAACTTCATATCCGCCAATTACCATACCGTTTTCAAACCGTGGATCCACGAAGCGCTTCTCTGGTCTATGCGATAGGGCAATATTGATTGCTCCTCCATACTTTAACCAGTATTGGGCGCGCTCATTATCTTTTGAAGGTATTAGTTCTGGGGATAGTATCGTCGGAAATATTTCATCAATATGCGTTAAAGCATAATCATACATTCGGTCAACGTCTTTTTCGCCAATTATGCCGTTTTTTTGCAAAACCTCGCCAATACTACGACTACTCCGGGCGAGCATTGCTGCAGATTTTTCGGTATGAATATCGTAACCGAGCGATTCAAGTGTTTTAATACACTCTGTATATATGGCTTCATTTTCTGGTCGTGGATGCGTATATGAAATTGCATTTCTTGCAAATCCGTCTAAGTCTTCTTGGCTATATTCCATCCTGCCAACCATTTCGGGGTCGTGAAGTAGCGCTTGATAAATATCGCTGCATAGTATCGATCGTTCGCTAAGGCTTATTATCGATTTCTCGCCTCGAGAAATTTCATAACTCAAATACTCCATCAACTTGCCACAGTAGGCCTCGCTCGAAGCAACCTGACTAGCGTCGCAGCATTTCGAAATGTACTTAACTTCTGTATCGCTCAGCTCTATGTTTGGTTTATCCTCGATTTCGCGGGCGCGTTTTTGTATATATATTGCGTTTAAGATTTGTTGTTTATCCACTTCTTCACTATTTGCCGAGGCTCGTTGCGTCATGGCTGCATAGCTTTCCACATCGGCTAGATTATACCCACTATAGTAATTTGACGGCAGCCCATATGTTTCCGTTTCATCGTATCGACTACGCGCGGTCGTAATTATTGATTCGTCAAACTCCTTAACAGTTCGTGTCGTTAAGCCACTATCTGTAATTGGAACATCGTCCCAGCGGTCTTCAAGTAAGGATATTTTTTCGACATCGCCAGACTGTATAGTCGCCCAATCTATCACATCTAATAGTTGCCGCATTTCTTGGTAGGCGGGATGATCCGGGCTAATCTTGTCGATTTCGTCATTTGGGCCTAAGTTATATTTTTCGCAAATTTTATCCGACTCACCCCGAAGTCGTTCGCTAAGCAATTCTGTAGCTTTTTCCGGTGAATAATCTGGCTCTTGCTGAATTTCCGCTTGATATTGGGCATACTGGGCTTTAATCGCATCAATGTCGACTCGGTCTCCGCTAGGCTCAGATTCCTTATTACTAGCATCCGTCAAGCGATCAGGCATACCCGCCAAAATCGCATAGCGAATATTTGGATCTTCGTCCTCAAAATAAGGATTGTTATCTGGATTTGTCGACTCTCCCTTGCCTCTCATGTTTATATTATATACCACTATTATTGGACTAACCGATAAGTCTTGTTCGTCAAAAAAGAGCGCCGCGAGGCGCCCTTTAGGGTTAACGTGTCGATTCGGACAGTTTGAGTGTTGACTACAAGATGCCGAAGTGTTTCCAGAGGTCTTGACGGACCTGTTCGAGCGAACCGGAGGCGTCACAGATAGGCACGTCATACATTTTCGCTATTTCAAGGTATCCGTTGTTTACCCTCATTTGAAACTCGCTTGGCTGCGATTCAAAGGCATCCTGGTTGGATGCGTAATCGCGCTCTTTTTGGCGACGCATTCGCTCCGCTTCATCCAGAACGAAGATAACGCTCTTCTCTGGGAAAACGTATTCTTTTGGCATAGATTTCTCAACGATTTGCTGAATGAAATCATTTTCGATGCCTTGACCGAAGTGTTGATAGGCGAGCGTAGACCACCAGTTACGCGTCGAGATGACGTCACCTCCTCTATCCAGTACCGGCTGAATCCGCTTATTCCAGAGCTCGACACGGGCAGCCATAAATAGGAATACGTTAGAGTACGGGTTGAGTTCGTATTTTTTATTCTTCAGGAGCCGCCGAATAATTTGTGCTGACGGCAATTTGCCGCCTGGTTCTTCGACAATCTCAACCTCCCTGCCCATCTTGCGCAGGTATCTTGCGAGCATCTTAGCCTGCGTAGACTTGCCAGTGGAGTCTTGCCCTTCAATTAAGTAATACATCGTTCTATACCTCCCTAAACATGCATAATGTTCAAATAGGCCCATCGCTCGGGCCCATCTATTTTATTGTATCAAAAAGCGCCCCGTAGGGCGCTCTTTAAATAATTACATCTTGATTTCGGCATCGACGCCTGCTGGCAAAGAGAGATTCTGCAAAGCATCAATCGTCTTTGGAGTAGCATTGATAACGTCGATAAGGCGTTTGTGGACCTTCATTTCGAAAGCTTCACCACCGGTCTTGTAGACGTGTGGGGACTTAACGACGGTAAAGGTAGAACGCTTGGTTGGAAGTGGAACTGGACCACTGACACTTGCACCGGTACGGATAGCGGTGTCAACAATTTGCTTTGCGCTCTGGTCGATCAAACGATGATCATAGGCCTTGAGGCGGATACGGATCTTGAGACCCTCGGCTTTGTCTGCCATAATATTTTGTCCTTTCTGCTTTTCGCATAATCTCAGATGACATCTAGACGTGCCGTCCATGAGTTTTTGCGAAACATGTTTAAGTTTGCTCTATTATTATGCCAAAGTTGCTTGAATTTGTCAATCGAGATTAGATTGGGGATATGATTAAGCCGATACCGCAGAACAAACACAACGCGCCTGCAAACAGGAAAATGGGATATGCGGTCACCGTATTATCTGTAATATAATCTCCGTAATCATTTGGGTTTACGCGAATAGTTGCCGTGCGAATGATTTCGTATTTTGCCCTCTCTCTGCTGGTGTTTTGTCGATAAGTTGCCTTACCTTTGAATATGACCTTTTTACCATCAATCTCAGCCTCGTAGATTGGCGAGATTAATCCGTTTAGGCTCTTTTTCGCAGCCTCCATCTCGTTGATGCGGTCGAGATTATGCTTGTTTTTCTCTATATCTCGTTCGATGGCCTCTTCGATTGTATCGTAACCGATGAATTTGCCTTTAACTTTGAGGCCATAGTGTTGGCGCTCCTCGCTGAATTTCTTGAGACCGACAATTATCATGATGCTGCCAACCAGGATTAGGATTGTTACTAGTAAGATATTCCAAATGTCCATATGCTTTTAAAAACCCTTTGCGATAGTTAATATCAACAAAATAAAGATCAATGCCACAACTTCTAGACTATACGTAGCTATTAAACCCCAGTGATTGCCTTTGATGTAGATTGAGTCGTATGTATTTTCATGCTCCAAAAAGGCATCGTATATTTCGCCTTCTTGGAATTTATGCGGATCCACATTCAGCTTAAACTCGTGATTAAATTCGTCATTCTGCAAGATAAATACAGCACGAGTTTGTGTAGCATTTATTACTTCGACTGGCGCCTTATTTGTTTGCTCCACGATCTGGTTTGCTTCATAATGATCAAGTTTCACTTTTACTGGCACCTTATGTCTTTTTTGTTTATTCTTTAGTAATATGATTGGAATAATAGCGCCAATTATTAAGGCAGTATATAAAGCTATTTCTACTATTAATATCGTGCGTTGCACGGAGTCTAATGATCCTGATATTGGATGAGTGCGTAGTCTCATGAATGCAAAGAATAAAAATACAAAATCGAAAAATATAAGGAATATGCCGCCAAATATGCTCGCAATATTGCCACCTACATAGTTTACGCCGTTTTTTATCCTCACATATTGCGCATTTTTCTTCTTGAGTTTAATTGTTGCAATGGCGCCAGCTATTAACATAAATAAGCCGACGGCAAAAGTGAAAACTGGTGTAATTAAAATGTAAAATGGACCCATATTTTTCATTATAGCATGCAATAAAAAACTCCCCCGCGGCTGCGGAGGAGCTATAGATTTTCCAGAAAGATCGATCAGGTGGTCTTGCGCTCGCCGGACACGTTGATATCGATACTGCCATCCGGCTTCTTGGTGGCGCAGACCGTGTAGCCGTTCACGCCGATGAAGCCCACGTTGACTTCGTGAGAGTAGTTGGTGAACGGGATGATATTGTTCCGTGCCTTGATCGAGAAATCGTTGCCGAGCACCGGTTCATATACCGGGAAATTGGTCGTCAAATCCTTGACCAGCTGGCTCTCCTCCATGGCGATGACGGCTATGAAAATATGATTGTTGATTTCATTGACCACCACGGCCGCGTCTTCGACGTTGGCGGCATAGATATTGACGTCTTTCACTGAATAGAACAGCGAACGGCGGCAATCCGTGCGGCTAATCAGGCCTTCGCCCAGAGACGCATTCTTGTGATTGGGAGTTTTGGCGCTGATGTCATACAGAGACTTCAGTGTTCCGCAATCATGCCACTCGAAGGTGCCGATGGCCAAATAGAGCTGCTCGAAGCAGTGCATGAACTTGTCCGTCGGCAGTTCGCCACGTTCCAGATTGATTCCCTTGACAGCCTTCGCCAGTGTATCGACATGCCAAACGTTGATGCCGGTATTGCAGGCAGAATTGTTGGCACGCATCATCTTGGTCGCGACATCAGCCTTGGGCTTTTCTACGAAACTCTTCACTTTCTTGCAGATGCCCTGGTCTTCGCGATCATAGACGGCATGTCCGCAGCCGGTAAAAGTAACCATGTCGCTCACTTTGACGCCCAGGATTGTCGGATAGCCCTGTTCGGCGTTGGCGATGGCCAGCTTAATCGTGTCAGTAAATGCATTACCGGAAACGATATACTGGTCGGACGGCGTATTGATGACGACAGCATCCTTGTCCAGATCCTTGATAAACAGGTTCGCCTTGATCATAGCACCGGCGTAACCATACTTATCACTAACCTGGTAGATGTTCGGCTCGATAACACCGAGCGTACGCAGCTGTTCCTTCGCCAGACGCGTCTGGCCATCGTTGGTGGTCAGCACTACAACCTGCTCCGGCTTGACGCCGAGGTCAATGAAGCGCTTGGCAGTGGCCTGGATGAATGTGTACTCACTGTTCAGCTGACAGAACTGTTTCGGACAGTCCATATGGCTAAGCGGAAACAGGCGCGTGCCCTTGCCGCCAGCAATGATTGCAACCCAGATGTGTTCAAAGGTATCCTTGATGTGATCCATAGAAAAGTCCCCCTTCTTTCTGAATAGTCTTTTAAAGTGCAGCGGTCGTCAAAAAGACACAAAAAATGTCGTTTTAACGACCATATATTATTATATCACACTTTTATATTTTTTGCAATAGTTACCGGCAAAGTGTGCGACCAACTTCTTCTAATACATTTATGACACCGCAACCAACCACAATGGCAGTAATCATAGCCAAAGTGCTGGCCATAGATACTTTCGAAGGCGGTATTTCTACGCTCGGATCGGCCGTACTGACGGTGATTTGGAAATCCTGTCCTGTACTTAATGGCTGCGGGACGTACAGTATGCTCCGTTTGTTCTCGAAAACTTGGCCATTACACTCATATTGATAGTGAACTATGACACCCTTGTTGATTTTAGTACCATCCACCTCATCGACTACGATATTATCTTCGACTGATGTAATTTTGGCAGTTATAGTCTTGCCGTGGATTATATATTTTTTGGCGAGCTTATATGTAATTATACCCAGAATGACCCCGAGAATTAATGGCGCAAAATCCAGTAATTGAAACAACAGTAAATACATCTGATGCTCTTTACCTAGCCAAACTTCTGCGCACTTTTCCATAAGCATATTATATCAAAAAATCTCCCCTAATTAGCAAGGGGAGATTTTCGTGGTGTACTATAGATTATTTGATGATCTTAGTAACGACGCCAGAACCGACAGTCTTACCACCTTCGCGGATAGCGAAGCGGTCGTTATCGTTCATAGCGATTGGAGCCTGAAGTACAACCTTGAAGGTTACGGTATCGCCAGGCATGACGATTTCCTTGTCAGCTGGAAGTTCAACCTCACCAGTAACATCGGTGGTGCGGAAATAGAACTGTGGTTTGTAACCCTTGTGGAATGGAGTATGGCGACCGCCTTCTTCCTTCTTAAGGATGTAAACCTGACCTTCGAACTCAGTATGTGGAGTAATGGAGCCAGGGGCAGCAATTACCTGACCACGCTCAACCTGATCGCGCTCAATACCGCGGAGGAGGAGACCAGCGTTATCACCAGCCATACCTTCTTTGAGGGTCTTGTGGAAGGCCTCAATACCGGTAACAACGGACTTCTGAGTATCTTTGAGACCGACGATTTCAACTTCGTCGTTGACGGCTACTTTACCCTGCTCGATACGACCAGTGGCAACAGTACCACGACCCTTGATGGAGAAGACATCCTCGATTGGCATCAAGAATGGCTTGTCGAGATCGTGCTTTGGAATTTCGAAGTATTCATCCATAGCATGGACGAGTTCCATAACAGCATCTTCGTTTGCTGGATCGCCTTCGAGAGCCTTGGTTGCAGAACCCTTGATGATTGGGCAGTTGCGATCGAAACCGTTCTTCTCAAGAAGATCACGGATATCTTCCTCAACGAGCTCAACGAGGTCAGGATCAGCAAGGTCCATCTTGTTCAAGAAGACAATGATTTTTGGAACGTTAACCTGGTGAGCCAAGAGAACGTGCTCACGGGTCTGTGGCAAAGCACCATCGTTAGCAGCAACTACGAGAATAGCACCATCTACCTGAGCGGCACCGGTGATCATGTTCTTAATGTAGTCTGCGTGGCCTGGCATATCTACGTGTGCGTAGTGGCGCTTTTCAGATTCATACTCCTGGTGGGAAGTAGCGATGGTAATACCACGAGCCTTTTCCTCTGGAGCGTTATCGATCTGATCGTAAGCAACAGGCTTGTTAATCTCGGAAGGAAGTCTCTTCGCGAGGACAGCAGTGATAGCAGCCGTCAAAGTGGTTTTGCCGTGGTCAACGTGACCCATGGTACCGACATTGATATGTGGCTTGCTACGGTCAAATTCTGCCATAGTTTGTTATTTCTCCTTTATATTAATAATTTTTTAGGCACTAATATTAACCAGCCTAAAAAGTCTAATAATTCCATTTTATATGATTTCAAAACTAAAGTAAAGCATAAAACAGAGTAATTATTTGACGCTTTTCGCTATACATTTTATAATACAATTGCTGCTGTTTTAAAAATCACAAGGGGGGATTGACGCATGAAAGTGTTAGACTATGCAAAAGAGTTTCTGATTGATTTCTTCTCTGCGCATGCACCAAAGCGGACGTTTAAAACAACCGTCACAGTGCGCAACCATTCCGTTTCATACGGGCCAAATTCAGAAGAGCCTCGATTGGTCACGAATGTTTTGTTTTCGGATCCAGGAATTATTGAACGCTATGGCAAGGAACTCGCAATCGAATCCAGAGAACTATATTTCAACACTCATATCGGCGATAAAATTACACTCGCGCTCGAAGTCAATCCAGACTACGATGAGTCCGATTATAAATCCCAGAAACTCAGGCTATATCAGCCCAAATAACAGCAGCTTATTTTTGCGCCGGTCACCCGGCGCTTTTTCTATTGATTGTCTACACAGGCAACTGCGCCACCTTCGAGCGGATACCACATCGCGATATTATTATCGCCATCCACCCATTCAACAACGCCCTCTTCCGAGGCGCATTTCGCACGAGTAAATACCACTATAAGGTGAGTCAATTCCGATGTGCTGCCGCCACCAATTCCAGCGAGCGTAGTGTCGCGTCTAAAGAAATATATTGGCTCTTTCTTTTTACTTGACGTATGCGTATCGTGTCGCGCGTCAATGCCATAAATCGTTCCGTCTGGATCAGTAAATCCTTCTCCGCAACCGGTTGGAACATAAAATGTACGCGCCGTACGATCTACACCTGAGCAATCTGGATCTATATATCGAAGAATAAACTTATTAAACTTCTCTATGCCAGCGTCTGTCATATTTTCCGCTATTGGTAAAAATGGGTTCATGTTATGATTATTCTTTTGATACTGGATAACGGCAGTCATAATACGCGATAGATCATTTTTACGCTGCGTATTTCGCTGCGAGCGTTGAAGTGCCGGTAGTGCGATAAAGACCATAAGAAAAATCATCCCTGCTATTGCGAGAACTAGTACGACTTCTATGATCGTAAATCCTTTTTTACGACTATGTTTCATAATTCTTATGTATATAATAACACATCAAAAAACTCCCACATAGGCTTGTGGGAGTTTTAGTACGATTATTTAGCGTTGCGCTTCTCTATGATCTCAGCCGCGATGTTTGGTGGGACTTCTTCGTAACCGAAGAGCTCCATCGTCGAAGCGGCACGACCCTGAGACATACCACGGAGATCGGAAGTATAACCGAACATGTTAGCGAGTGGCACGAAGCCGGTAATAACCTTGACGCCATTTTCGCGGTCTTCCATGTTGTCGATGCGGCCACGGCGAGAGTTTAAGTCGCCGATAACATCGCCCATGAAGTCTTCTGGGGTAGTGATTTCAATCTTCATGACTGGCTCAAGAAGCACTGGTTTAGCTTTCTTGATACCTTCGCGAGTTGCGAGTACACCAGCAAGATGGAACGCGAGCTCGGAGGAGTCGACATCGTGGTAGGAACCATCATAGAGGGTGGCTTTAACATCAAGCACTGGGTAACCAGCAATAACACCACCTTCGAGAGTTTCCTTGATACCTTCCATGACTGGCTTGCGATATTCTAGAGGAACGACACCGCCCTTGATCATATCGATAAATTCGAAGCCCTTGCCTGGCTCATTCGGCTCAAACTTGACCCAAACGTCGCCATACTGACCACGACCACCGGACTGCTTGATGTGCTTACCTTGAGCTTCGGCGGTACCACGAATGGTTTCGCGGTAGGCAACCTGTGGCTCACCGGTATTACATTCAACGTTAAATTCGCGTTTCAGGCGGTCAATAATGATATCGAGGTGAAGCTCGCCCATACCAGAAATAATGGTCTGGCCGGATTCTTCATCAGTGTGAACCTTGAAGGTCGGGTCCTCTTCAGCAAGCTTGCCGAGACCGATAGCCATCTTTTCCTGATCGGCTTTGGACTTTGGCTCAACGGCGATAGATACTGGTGGTTCTGGGAATTCGATAGATTCGAGATGAATTGGATGTGCTGGATCACAAATTGTGGTACCAGTAGTGGTATCCTTGAGACCTACAACTGCTGCGATGTCGCCAGCGCCGATCTCGGTGATATCTTCGCGCTTATCAGCAAACATACGAACGAGACGGCCTACGCGTTCCTTGTTACCGGTAGTGGCATTAAGGATATAGGAACCAGCTTCGAGCTTACCGGAATAAACACGAATGAAGATGAGCTTACCGACGAATGGATCGGTTGCAATCTTAAATGCGAGAGCGGTAAGAGGCTCTTTTTCATCGCTATGGCGAACGATGTCTTCACCAGTCTTAGGATCCTTACCAAGGATGGCAGGAATATCAGTAGGAGCTGGCAGGAAGTCGGTTACGAGGTCGAGGACTTTCTCGACGATCACGCCACGGCCATCACCACCGGTTACGAGGAAGAACTGACCGTCAATCACGCGCTTGCGGAGAGCGGACTTAAGTTCATCAACAGAAATAGCGTCTTCGCCTTCGTTGAAGTATTTCTCCATGAGAGCTTCATCGGCCTGGACGGCTTCTTCGACGAGCATGGAACGATAGTTCTTGGCCTTTTCAAGCATGTCGGCTGGAATTTCGCCCTGAACGAGCTCGTGATCAGCATAATCTTTGTAAGTGTAGGCCTTCATATCGATAAGGTCGACCACACCGCAGATATCTTTTTCGAAGCCGATTGGCAAATGAATTGCAAAAGCATTCTTGCTTAAGCGTTTATGAATAGATTCAAGAGATTTGTAGAAATCACCACCAATTTGGTTGATTTTGTTAATGAAGCAAACACGTGGAACGCCGTACTTGTCGGCCTGGCGCCATACGGTTTCAGACTGAGCTTCCACGCCCATCTTGCCATCGAATACGACGACTGCACCATCGAGCACGCGAAGAGAACGCTCTACCTCTGCGGTAAAATCGATATGTCCTGGAGTATCGATGATGTTGATTTTGTGGCCCTTCCAATAGGCGGTAACAGCTGCGGAAGTAATAGTAATACCACGTTCCTTTTCCTGTTCCATCCAGTCGGTGGTAGCACCGCCGGTGTCGCCTTTGACGAGGTCAATTTTGTGCTTGAGACCGGTGCGATAAAGAATCGCCTCGGAGGTGGTAGTCTTGCCGGCATCAATGTGGGCAATAATACCGATGTTCCTATACTTCGATAGGTCTGTGACTTTTTCTGCCATATAATTCCTTATTATTTTTAGACAATAGCAATAATTGCTTCATTAAAGCTTTATACAATAGTAACATATAATATTAACTCTGTAAAAGGGTTATTTTGAGCTAAGAATCACGTTGCCGAGATCGTTTTTGAGCGTAGACGGCGTATGGCCGCTCAGGTCAATGTGGACTCGATATTTTTTACCGTCGTAGGTACGGTCAAAATCAAAAATCCCACGCTTGCTGATACGGCGCACTTTGAAGTCGCCTTCGGAAATCACAATATCTTCACGCCAAAGCTTAATAATCTGGCGATAGAAATTTAAAACAGATTTTTCGTTGTGGTCCTGGAGAATATAATCGGCCCAATCGATTGGCTGGCGCGCATTATCGCGACTAGCTTGCTTAACGATAACCATCGCCTGCTTCTTGGTACGCCCCTCACGACGCAGACGTTGATAGAGTTGGCGCGATGCTACGCCTGGATAATCATTAATATTGCTACTGAGCTTCGGGTTGGCGAGACCAAGCTCCTGCCCTTGATAAATGCATGGGTAATGACTCGGTAACAAGAATTGGAGCATGGCAAGAGATTTTGCATCAGCATTGAAGCGCGAGACAGCACGTGGCGTATCGTGAGTCTCTAGTGCTAACGAGAATTTCTCTTCTGGCGCCCAGCGGGCAAGCTTCCAGAACCAGCGGCCATAATGGACCTTGCCAAGATGATCTTTCATAGAGAAGAAGGTGTCGGCGACATCAAGCGTGCCGATATTAAAACTGGCGTCAAATGCTTTACGGGTGAGTTCGCGTAGACGTGCTTTGCTCATAAAATCGCCACCAACTGGTTCAGCTACGGCGAAGATTTTATTGTTACCCAGCAACTTTTCGAGAATTTTAACAGTCTTCTTGGTTTGATAATAGTTGAAGAATCCCGGTATACGCGGCAAGTAACCAGATTTAAGCGCATTCTCGGCGAGCACATTGGCAGAATCGACGCGGAAGCCAGCAACACCACGATCGGTCCAGAACTTAATAATGTCTTTAAACTCTTTAACAACACGCGGGTTATCGAAGTTTAAGTCCGGTTGCTTTTTATCGTATAAATGCAAATAGTATTTGCCGCGAATCTGGCTATATTCGAAGGCTGGACCACCAAAGAATGACTGCCAGTTCAGCGGCTTATCGAGCCAGACGTAATAATCTTTATACCAAGGATCATGACGCTCGGAGGCCTGGAACCATGGATGCTCGGACGAGGTATGATTGAGGACTAGGTCATGCAGGATTCCGATATGATATTTATTGCAGACGGTCACTAAATGACGGAAATCATTCATCGTGCCGAAACGCGGATCGATACGCTTATAATCAGCGACGTCGTAACCACCATCTACCCAAGGGCTGAAAAAGATTGGACTCAGCCAAATATAGTCCATGCCGAGTTTAGCCAGTAACGGTATTTTGTCTGCGATATCCTGGAGTGTACCGATGGCCGCCGGATAGATTTGATAAATAAGCTTATGCTTACTCATACTAAAATTTTAGCACAAAAATGTCCCCGAACACGCGGTCCGGGGACTTGGGAATTACTTACCCTTAACGAGGCATTTTAGGGCCAGAACCTTTAGATCCAGAGTCCTTAGGATTTCCACTCTTCGGGAGATTGTCGGTCGGCTTGTCGCCATCGACACTGCCTTCGCCCTTGATAGGCTCAGCTACGGCGCCGACCAGTTTCTCGATGATGTCGGTCAGGCCTTCGCCATTCAGGGCATCCGAAGAAATATCCGCTTTCGCGAAGAGTCCCGGAATATTTCCCATCACTCTGGTCAGCAGGTCGCCATCGCCGCTTTCGCCACCACCCATATCGACGAACTTGGCATTCTTGCCAACTTCCGCCATGGCAGTAGCAACGCTGGTAGCGATGGTAATGCGGGCGTTCTGCTCGATCTCAATCTTCTTGAGTTCGAAGTTGACCCTTTCGTTGGCAGCCTGAGCATCAGACAGCGCACGCGCCGCTTCGGCTTCGGCCTTACCTTTGGCCTCAATCGCCTCAGCTTCGGCCTTACCTTTGGCGGCGGTAGCAGCGGCTTCAGCTTCACCCTTCGCTCTAATAGCGGAGGCGTCTGCTTCAGCCTGGACTTTGACGGCTTCCGCCTCGGCAGCAGCCTGCGTCTTCTTGGCGGTTGCGTTCGCTTCGGCTTCACGGGTCTTGCGGGTGGCCGCAGCTGCAGCTTCACCTTCGGCTTCCGTCTTCTTTGCTTCGGCTTCCGCCTCTGCATTGATGATAGCCTGCTTCTTGCTGGTTTCCGCTTTGGTTACGGCAACTTTCTGGGCAGCCTGGGCGGCCAGATCGGCCTGCTTCTGGCGCTCGATTTCGACGGCGCCTTCTTTTTCGGCCAACTGACGTTCCATTTCTTGCTGCTCCAGCGGTCCGGCCTGCTCGGCCTGAACCTGTTTACGGTCGGTTTCAGCCTTGAACTCAGCACGCTTCATGTCGGTATCGCGCTGTTTAGCGGCAATTTCGACTTCGGCTTCCAACTCGCTCTGACGAGCGGCCTTGTTGGTCTCAGCTTCCTTCTCGCGAATCGAGCGCTGTGCTTCAGCGGTGAAATTCGCTGCATCGCGCCGCTTAGATTCGCGGTCTTCGGCGGCCAGATCCTGGAAATAGGTTGAATCGCCGGCATCTTCCACTTCGTGAATGGAAAGCGTAACCGACAGACCGAGGTCCGCCATCTGGTCAGAGATGGACTTTTTCACCTTATCATCCAGCTGGTCTTTCTCTCTCATTACCTCAGTAGGCGTCATCTGCGAGATAACAGCACGCACGCCGCCGGATACAATATCCAGCACGACTCTTTCGAGTTCATCCTCTTTTTTATCGAGGAAGTTGGTGACTGCTCTCTGCAGGGACGTTTTCTGCTGAACATCCGGGCTATAGGCGACGGCCCAATCCAATCGAATCGGCACGCCGGTCTTAGTCTTCGTGATGTCACCTTTGACGTTTGTCGTTCTGATGCAGCAATCGAAACGATTGTAGCGTTGCAAGAACGGCCAGACAACGCAACCTCCCGCACGGATGATCTTAGGGTTACCCTCTTTGTCGGTCGCACCCACACCGGATACGACGAGAGCTTCATTGCCCCGGGCCGTCTTAATTCTCATCAGAATCAGCGTGATAAGCGCCACGGCTACCACAACGGCGATGATAATGGGAAGGATACCTGTCATAGAATTCTACCTCCTTATGTGTCTCACGTACTTTGAAGTACGAGTATATAGAAACTTGCGGAGAGTAAGTATAAAAAGAAATGAATATATGTAAATGTACTCCCACGCAGTGTGCAAATTATAGCATATTTTGTATATTTCGTCAAATATGTGTCGTAAACAAAAATATCTCCCCTTGCGGAGAGATATTAGTGAATTCAGATCTGAATTTAGGCGCGAGCAAAGTGTGCAAATGCACGGTTTGCTTCAGCCATGCGATGGCAGTCTTCCTTCTTCTTGAAGGCAGCACCAGTCTGGTTGTAGGCATCGACGATTTCAGCTTCGAGGCGCTTAGCATATGGCATGCCGGAGCGATCACGAGCGGCTTGTACGAGCCAGCTCATAGCGAAGTGAAGTTGGCGATGGCCAGCAATTGGGAATGGAATCTGATAGTTAGCGCCACCAACACGGCGGGACTTAACTTCGAAGTCTGGGCTGACATTCTTGATGGCAGCTTCGAGAACTTCTACTGGATTCTCACTCTTCAATTTCTTAGCGGCACCTTCGATGGCTTCATAGACGGCGCGCTCGGCGACATGCTTTTTACCATCGAGCATAGACTTGTTAATCAAACGCTGTACGAGAACGCTCTGATATTTGCGATCTGGCATAACTTTGCGTTGCAAGCTAGAAGTAACTTTACGTGGCATAACTACTTATCCTCCTTCTTAGCACCGTATTTAGAACGGCCCTGCTTGCGACCCTGAACGCCCTGAAGATCGAGCGTACCGCGTACGATATGATAGCGGACACCTGGAAGATCTGGAACACGACCACCACGAACGAGCACGACTGCGTGCTCCTGGAGGTTGTGACCTTCACCACCAATGTATGCCCAAACTTCCTGACCATTAGTCAAACGAACACGAGCGACTTTGCGGAGAGCGGAGTTTGGTTTCTTTGGGGTCTTGGTAGTAACCTTAACGCAGACGCCACGCTTAAGTGGAGCAGCCTGCTTGTAGTAACGAGTTTTGAGCGTATTCACGATGGAACCCAAAGCTGGAGCGGAGCTCTTCTTTGCGGCTTTTTTACGTGGCTTACGCACTAATTGATTGATTGTAGGCACAAAAAATCCTTTTTACTAATTAAATTTATTGCTGTAATAGAGTTAAATTGTCCAGCATCAACAAGATAACTCACGAAACTCTTGCGTGTATTTTAGCACTTTTTTGTAGAAAATACAATGACGAAAATGGAGGAGCATTAAGTCAGCTCCTCCTTGTGCCTTTCGAGAAAGTCTTCTTCGTAGGAAAGTAATTCTTTTAGCCAGCTATTCGTGTCGCGCTCTGAGTCTAAATGGTTATTTAGCCAGTCAATCTTCTCAAATGCGTTCATGCGCCGGATTTGATTCTCATTCCGATAGAATTCTTTCTTGAGATGTCGTAAGGTACGTTTACTCGGCAATTTTTCCCGTTGGATCGACTCCCCGATTAATGGATCAATCTCGAAATGTAGTTTACTGTGCGTTTCGCTATTAATCCTAACAATGAACACTCCGCGGAGAATTAGTCCGGTCGGTCCCGCCTGTTGCCATGCGCTTCGAGGATATAGGATATGGTGCCGATTGCGCCGTTTCTTGGGATGATGTTTCGGCTTGTTCTCCACTCATGCTCACCACCTTTCTGCGCGGAAAACTATTCCTATTCTATCATCTTATTTGTGTCGACGGAGTTTAATAATACCCCAAGTTAACACTGCTGCGCCACCAAGTATACCAACACACCAGAGAATTGAAGCCCAAATTGGCTGATTGTAGACCATCAGGAATGGATATGGCCCCACGACAACTTTTGCGATATTTAAGATTATCATGATTGTGGCATAAGCGAGCGTGAAAATCATCGCGGCTGGAATATCTTTGCTTGAAACTCTATTGTGCTCAAGTAAAGCAAATGAAGCTAACGCCAAGAGTGGGCATAGCGTGTGCGTAAACAGCATCTGCCCCTCAAACATAATTGCTGGATAACCGCCCGGATAGATCGGCGCGAGAACTGTTACGACGACGATAAAAGTCACCATCAGAGCCGTAGTTGATGAAAGTTTAGCTACTGAAGCCCAATGCGGCAAATCTTTGCCCTTGAGCGTGTAATAGACATATATAGCTGAAGTCGCGAGCGCAAAGAGATTGCTATCGACCGTGTAATAATCAAACCAGGTACGCGTGCTCATAACTGCGCGCAAGACTATGCCTATGATCTCAAATATAATTATCAATAAGTTGATAGCTAAGGCATATTTATTAAAATCTTTAAGCTTCTTCATAGTATTATTGTAGTATATGCAAGGCAATATTTATGTAACGGGCGGTGGCAGCAATGCCGATTTGTCGTTAGTCAATAAACGATTTCTCGCCGACATACCTCTGGGTGGCCGAATATTATATATTCCCTACGCAATGAAAAATGAGTCGCGACTAAATACCTGCGTCGAGACATTCTATAACATGCTACAGACACAAAATCGCACCGATATTGTCTTTGACGTCGGGATGGACTTATCGTTTTTCCGCGAATTGACTGGCTTTAATGCTGTTTATATTGATGATGGTGATGCGGATATTCTGATGCTCGAATTTGATCGCACCGGATTTGAATTCGTGCTCGAAAACTATAGTCGTCATGGCGGTATTATCTATGCGAATGATTCCGCCGCAATCACGATGGGTAAGTTTATTGATACTTGCCGCGAGGTGAATCAAGAATTTAAGACTGGCTGCGGTCTATTAGGACGCTACTCAATCTATCCACAATACCGCGACGAAGATAAAAGTGGCTGGGTGCCAAGGCATGATTCACAATTACTTTGTCTTCCTACGGGGGTTGGCATGATTATTAAGGATGGTCGAATCGATTGGTATAATAGCCACCGTTATAAAGTTTACGAGCATTAAAAAGACCGCCGGCGCAGTGCCGACGGTTCTTTTTTTTAGATTTTGGTTTTGTCATACATGAGATTCAGGACCACTTCGCCGACTTTTCCGAGCTCATCATTGGCGATTTCCTGAACTTGCGTCCAAACCGACTGGCTGACACTCGTATTACCCGCGGCGCTGAACAGGTTGATAATCGTGCGCCACGGCGTGGTCATCGGCCAGCCCACCTTCGAAATCAGCTCGACCGAGCAAGGTGCATGCTCCTCGCTAAAGATTCGCTTAGCAATCCTGTGGGCAACGACAGAATAGATTTTTTCGGCATGATATACAGGGTAACGACTCCGCCCGACGGCGGCACCATTGTAGCTCTCGACGCTACTGCCAGAATAGGTCATAGCCCGGCCATCAAGCAGCGGCGTGGCGCTCGAATAGATGTCGATGTCGCCAACCATCGTACGGCCAGAAGATGCGATTTCGATGATATCATTTTTGATTTGTGCCGAGTGGCTCCATAATTCTTTCTCGCTAGATACATACCGAGAAACCATCGAAACATAGGCCGAAATATCCACCGAGTTGCCGTTCTGGGTAACGATAATCTTGTTGTCAGCGCCAACGAACGGGTTACTCTTTTTGTAGGCGGGCGAACTCAACAGTTGCTCGATTTTCATAGCCGTAGTTTCGGCCGGAGTCAGCGGATAAGCCGCCTTAATCGCATACATGTGGTTGGCGACCAATTCGTCAATCCTGAAGTATCCGCTCGGGCCACCGTAACCCTGAATGCCGTCAATGACGCGCACCCATTTGCGCGCGTCCAGATTCGGGATTACCTGCTCGAGATAGTCGTAGATGACCTGCCTGGCAATGTCGAGATGTGGAATCTTTTTACCCATCGCCTGGGTCGCAAAACCGCCCCTGAGATAGAGTCGAATGGGTTTTATCATTTGGCCGCCACCGAACTCAACCGCCGATTCGCCGTCCGCCATCGTGAGTCCTTCGATAGCATACGGAATGATGGTATGATCTAGATTTTCATAGCAGTAACGGGCATAGGTCGTAGAAATCCGCTCCGCCAAAGCCCCACAGAGGGCATCGGGATGACCAAGGCCCCGTCTCTCCGCTATTTCAACGTTTGCCGGTAGAACCGTTTTATAGATGATCATCTTCCCGTCGCTCATAGCAAAACCTCCTCCTAAAGTGCTGATTGCATCACTTTGCAATGCTCTCTATAACTATAACATATTTTCTTGTATTTTCAATGGTATATAATAGTGTTAATAATTGGAGGTTTTATGAAAAAGTTAAGCCGGGTGGACTTGATCTGGATTGGCATTTTGATTTTAATTCCAGTAATAATTCTTGCTTTATGTATAACTGGCGTAATATCGGGTAAGAAATTGCTAACCGATACTGCTAGTCTGATTGATATGCAAGAAGTCGCCGAAATGGAATTTGCGACAGACGGACGCACGATTGATGATCCGCTCGTCATTGTGGATCCATACAATGCTTCACCATTGACGGCCGTGGTATTATTCGAAACGGAAAATCTCGTTAAGCCAACCGTACACGTCCCAGGCAAAGACGACAAGACATCCTTGGATTTTACTTTTAAACTAGCCGACAAGCATATTTTGCCGATTTATGGGCTTTATCCTGATTCCGAGAATACGATAACGATTGCTTTTGATGACGTCGTAAAGGAAGTAAAAATTTATACTAAAGCTCTCCCAGAGAATCTAGCAAAAGCCGAAGTGAAAGTTGCCGATTGCGACAAGCTCGACAACGAGTGGTATTTCTATACTCCATCAAGCGTAGGCTATACGGCAGCCTACGATATCAACGGTGACGTGCGTTGGTATTTATCCAATTATGCGCTTTGGGATATTACGCGCCTCCAGAATGGACATATGCTAATTAGCACTGAACGCTTAATGAATACGCCATATTACATGACCGGCCTCTACGAAATTGATATGCTCGGCAAAATCCACGCCGAATATAGCTTACCGGGCGGCTATCATCATGATTACTTCGAAATGGAAAATGGTAACTTATTGGTGGCGAGCGACAATTTTGATAGCTCAAACAACATCGTCGAAGATTATATTGTTGAATTTGAACGCCTAACTGGCAATATTCTGAAGAAATACAACCTCAAGGATGTCCTGCCAGTCATTAACACGGGCAATGAAAACTGGTCGGAAGAAGACTGGTTCCATAACAATTCCGTTTGGTACGACAAGGCGACGAATTCGATTATCTTGTCCGGACGTCATGCCGATGCAGTAGTGTCGATTAACTATGACAATGGCGAGTTGCGCTGGATTCTCGGTGACTCAACTGGTTGGCCGGAAAAATATCAACGCTACTTCTTGAAGCCAATTGGCAACGTAGAGTGGCAATGGAGCCAGCATGCCGCGATGATTACGCCGGAGGGTTATGTGTTCTTATTTGATAACGGCAATAATAAATCCAAGATAGCTGATAGTTATGTACCAGCCGCCAACAGTTACTCACGTGGCGTAATGTATAAAATCGATACTTATAATATGACCGTTGAGCAAGTGTGGGAGTACGGCAAAGCGCGCGGCAGTGAGTTCTATTCCCCTTACATCTCAGACGTCGATTATCTTGATGCTGGACATTATATCGTACATTCGGGCGGCATTTCATATAAAGATGGTGTCGTCCAAAATCAACCGGCTGGCGTCGTCAGAGCTAATCGCTTAGTCACCGACACGGTCGAAATTCTAAACAATCAAGTCATTTTTGAGATTACCCTGCCAACCAACACCTATCGCGTCGAGAAGATGCCGGCTTACATCGCCAATGATGTCAATGGTGCATCTACTGGTCGCGCCATGAAGACTGGCAAACTTGGCAAGACCGAAGTTGCCGAGACCAAGATTGGCCTATTGGCCGGAGAAAAGTCCGCCGACATGCTCGAGGAACATCAGGTAAAGATCGAGAAGCAGGAAGATCGTATTGTATTTACTGGTACCTTCAAGCGCGGCAGCAATGTACGTCTCGTACTTAAGCAAGGCCTAGAACAAAAGTATTACAAAATGCGCATCACGGATAAAATGCATGCCGCTCTGTGCGTAGCCGTCTTCGCTGAGGAAGAAAACGCCAATGAAGATGATTTGACCGTTACACGTTACGTAAATGGCGAAGGTCTATCTGGTAAATATGATCTCTATCTCGAGGTCTACGACAAAATCTATGACCTCGAAAGCCAAGTCAGCTTCTAGACTAAATCAGAGTTAAGATAATAATAGTATTCCAATAGCTCAGGCGAATAGTTTTTGATGATGCCCAGAGCAGGCTTGCCCGGTTCATGGGTTGGCAAAATCAGCATACGCGTAATGCCAACTTGTTCGACAAAACTAGGATTGTGACTGACCATGATAATAGTACCGTCATAATCCTTGAAGTTCTCGCCAATAATTTTCTGAGTTTCTGGATCAAAATGGTTGGTCGGCTCGTCGAGAATAATGACATTGGTGCGTTTGGTGAGAATCTTGCAGAGCGCCACGCGGGCCTTTTCGCCCGGAGATAACACGGAGACACGCTTATTGACTTCGTCGCCGCTAAATAAGAAATTATTTAAGATGCCACGCATTTCGGTATCCGTATAGTCATAAGAGCTAACGTTTTCTAGAACGGTCTTTCGTTCATCTAGCACCTCGAGTTCCTGCGCATAATACGCAATCGTAGTGTTTTGACTCATAATAATCGAGCCTTCATCTGGCGTAAGCTCACCAATAATCAGTTTTAGCAGTGTCGACTTGCCGATACCGTTCTCGCCAACAATCAGGAACTTCTCGCCACGCGTCAGCGTGAAAGAAAGCTTTTCGTAGAGTGGGTCTTTGTTCGGGTAATGGAACGTTAGATTTTGCACCTCAAGCGGGACTTTGCCGGATTGTTTACTCGGCGTAATTCGCATCTCGACCTTCTTGTACTCTTCTTCTCTAGTTTCAAGCTCTTCTAGCTTGCGATCGAGCATTTTTTCGCGAACATGGCCCTGGCGAATCAGCGCTGTATTGCTGCGCTTGGCGTTACGGGCGCGCTCGACGAACTCTTGGATGCGCTTTATTTCGCGCTCCTGTTCGGTAATGCGACGGTCCTGCTCGGCTTTTTCTTCGGCATACTGACGACGGAAGTAAGTATAATTGCCGCGATAAACGCTGGTTTTGTGAGTAGTTTTATTCAGAAATAGAGTTTTATTGGTGACGGTATCAAGAAATTCCACATCATGACTAATGACTAGCACCATACCGCGATAATTGCGGAGATAATTGGCGACGAATGTGCGCGTTTCAACGTCGAGGTGGTTGGTTGGCTCATCGAGCAATAGCAAACCGGCATTTTCAAATAATACCCGCGCAAAGGCAACTTTAGATTTCTGGCCACCAGATAATTGCTTCATCGGCATATCGATGAGCTTTTGTAGACCCATTTTTTCGACAATCTTTAGAAGCTCATAATCAAAATTGGCAACATCATAGGAATCAATGAGATCCTGAAGTTTCACGATGCGGTCCGTAATGGCCTGACTGTCTGGATACTTAGCCAGTTTCTCGTATTCGGCATTCAATTGTTCCTGAAGCTCGTCGACTGGCCGTGCGGCGGCAATATACTGCCAAACAGTAGTATCGTCATGAGCTTTATCGATTTTAATTTCCTGCGGCAAATAACCGAGACGTAGGCCCGGCAGTTCAATTTCACCATCATCTAGTTTTTCAATGCCAAGAATAACCTTGAAAAGCGTAGATTTACCAGCACCGTTTACGCCAACGACGCCGACTTTGTCGGTAGCCTCAAAATGAAAGCTGCAATCGTCGAAAATTTTACGGGCCCCAAAAGCGAGGCGCAGGTGCTGTGCTTTCATGGGGTATATTATACTACTAACAGATTATTTCTTTTTGGATTCTTCGTGTTCGCAGAACTTGCGAATTTCGGTATAGAAATAGACATTTCCGAGAATAAACGCCAAAGCAAAGGCGCCAAGAACTTTGGCGGCCATCATTAGCTGAGCCGGACATTGCATGATAAAACCACTAATCAATATAACTAGACCAATGCCGAATAAGAAAAACGGAATCACGTAGGCCAACAGGAAGACCGTGCGGCCATATAAAGTTTTGTGGAATTTCATAAAGGTCTTACGCATGCCTTTAATATCTAAATCGTATACGCTCATAGTTAAATCATAGCATAAAAAATCCCCCGACCTTTTCAGGCCGAGGGCTTTTGCACATTACGCACGCATCGCAATCAGGAAATTGAGCGTGCTGGTGCGGACCGTGGAGTCTTTGATCTGTTGCGCTGAATGCAGCTTCGTTTCGCAAACCTGCGTCTGGATGCTGTCATACAGCTGCGATCCGCTCATCCCTTCCGGTCTGAGCGTGCAGTTGGTGGGCGCCAGACGGAGCGAGTTGAGGCCGTAATCGGAAGTAGTGAACGGAGTCAGCTCGATGGATTCAAGCGGGACACCGCTACGCAAAAACAAATCGATCATGGCGTAGTTCAGGTTCAAATGTGCCTTTCCGTTGTCATCGTAAACGATAGCGTCGCTCAGGTTGTGATCACGGAAGCGCTGGGCGACATCTTCACCAACTTCGTACTGGTCGATATCAGCACACGGGAAGATAGTTACTTCCAGGTCGGCCGGGTTGGTGCCATACGTCTGAGCCATAGCTTCGACGGTCGTCTTCACAATGGAAGAATGCTCACCGTCTTCGTGCTCAATGACCAGGCCGCGCCACATGGAATGCAATACACCGATTGCCCCCGTACGCTTGTCGCGCAGGAAAGCCGTCGGGCAGTCTGCGGAGTACATCAGCAGGGCCACGTTCTTGCGGTCCGTAATGATGGCGTCCGCCTGAAACTGAATGCCTTCGTCGAACAGACTGTAGTTTTCCGGCGCGACAGTGCTTCCATCCTGCAGATAGATTCCGTCCTTATCGACAATTGCTACTTCGTCGGTACCATAAATGAGCCGCGTAGTGTAGGCTTCGCCGATACCAAGTGCAAGCAGCAGCCGACGCAGATTCTCGCGCTGACGCGGGAAATCCGGATGCTTCTTTTTGTAGATATTCAGCATCATCTCGGTGTAAAATTCCAATCCGTCGAAAATGGTCAGGCCAGTCTTGGTCGGAAACAACGCCAGCGCATCATCCTTCATCTTCACGATGGACTTCAGATAAACGCCATCGTTGGTTGGCTGACGGGTAATGCCGCCCGTACGCATGTTGATGTACTTCAGTGACAATTCGTCGCGTTTCATTGATATTTCCCCCTTAATATCGCCGGTCCTTAAGTGTTAATGTGCATTCTTATATTATAGCACAAAATGCTCAAAAAATCAATACTTCGAGAGCCAAAAATAGCTTTGCTTCACCCCTTTTAATACCGTATAATAAGCATATAGATTATGGAGAGATCCAACCAGTCAATCGCCCAACATGAGCAACAAGAGGCGGAATCCGGTAAAGTTGAGAAATTCTTGAGCAAAATCAAGGATTTTAAAGATAGAATTGCCGATAAAATGGGTATTTCGGGCGAACAATTAACCGAAATGACCGATGCGGCTTTGGTTGATGCGGCCCGTGACACTATTTCCGACGCCGACACTGATGGCGAGCGGACAGATGCTGAATCATCCGAGATTAATGATGCCGTCTCTTCGGTTATCGTGCAGGGCGCGATGGAAAAGGCCGGCTACGATCAATCTTCTGGCGAAAACCCAATTTTAAGTCTAGACAATGAGGATACGGAATCTGATTTGATTTCTTCTATTGCAACGTTGCACAAAGAAGAAGTAGCACTTCCTACTGGTGAGGATGTCGCAGAATTGGCGGCAATGACGATTGAAGACGCCAAATGGAGTCGCATGGTGCAAGTCGATCGTGCCCACGGCTCTAATCCTGGTGGTTGGTATGAATATCCAAGCACTGGCGAGCGTTATTACGTGAAGTTTTATAAAAATCCCGACCAGGGACGCGTCGAATATGTCGCTAATGCAGTTTATGCCAAATTGGGCATTAAAGCCGTTCGGACCGAGATAGCGCAGATTGACGGTCGCGAAGCCGTAGCTTCCGCAGCGATCGAAGGCGCCAAGGATACGTACAAAGAAGATCAGATTGCAAGCGCAGATGTCCAAAAAGGCTTCGTAGCGGATGCTTTCTTAGCTAACTGGGACGTTGTCGGTGCTGTGGCGGATAATATAGTCCAGGGCGACGATGGCGGTTTTTATCGCATCGACAATGGCGGTTCGCTGATTTTTCGTGCTCAAGGTGGCGCCAAAGAATACTCCGCCAACAGCATCCCAGAGCTCGAAACGATGCGCGATCGTCGCTTTTCGTCCGGTGACGTTTTTGCCGGTATAACTGAAGATGATATCGTTAAGCAGGCCCAGGCTCTGCTAGATAACTTGTCCGAAGATGATATTCGGGAAATTGTCGAACAATCCGGTTTGACCGATAAAGCCCATGATACCGTGCTGAATGGCATGCTTGGCCGCAGAAAATACCTAGAGAGGTTGTGCGCCGAGGCAAACGTAGAGGTCGTCGAGAGCGGTGATGCCGCCGAGCGTCACGAAGTCGTAACGGACGGGCGCGTTAGCGAAAAAATAAACGAACTACGTGGACTTGGACCGGAACAGATTGGTGACTACATTGTATTTAGACGCGGTGAAATCACCTGCGATCACGACCATATCGAAGGCCAGAAGCTGAATATTTATGATAAGAGCCCAGCTGGTCGCGTGGAAGTCACGTTCAAGTTACGCGACACTGCCGACGGTGCACGCGAGCAATTATACGAGCAGCTACTAAGGCAAGCTGGTACCGATCGACATGCGGCGATTTCTTGCTGGCATATGAACCAAGAAGGCGACACTGAGGCTTATAAGCTATGCGACGCGATTTCATTTAGTCGCGGCGACGTTAAAGTATATGTCGCTAAGCCTGATACTAACGTCAGAACGGCGCTGGGCATGGTTAAAATCGAAGCTCCGAGCGATATGTCGTCCGAAGATATCGAAAAAGCCGTCGCGGATGTACTGGAAAATGATTTGAAGATTCCGGGCGCACTAGGCGAAGTGCCGGCCGACGCAGAAGAAGATTATAAACGCGCTCGCTACGGGTGGGAACATCGCAAATACGAGCTCTATAGCGAGGATTATGAGGCCGCCGCCAAGCTCGAAAGCGCGGAAGTGGCACCTGGTTACACGACAATGGTTGAGCCAGGCAAGCATAATGAATATGAGGCTAAATATGGCGACGTGCGCGCTTACCATGTGTTGTACAGCCAAGAAACTAACACGATTGTCTCTACGCTAATGTCTGGTCTGCTCTGCTCTTCGGAGCGCTATCAGCGTGGCATTTTCGACGACGGCATGTCAACCTCAAAAGACTTGCTCACAGGTGGCGGCGATAGCGTCTTTACGCGTGTAGCCAAAAAAGACCACGCCGAAGATTTGACATCCACGACAATTATCTTTAAGCCAGAACTATTCGACCGCACCGACTGGTATTCGTATGACGTTGACCGTTACGGGTCGACCGAAGATGACGAGTATCCGAAAAGAATTTCTCCAGACGAATTGTTCACAAAGCTGACCAGCGGCGCCCTGTCACCAAATGTCAATGAGCAAATGTTCCGTACCGGCATCGGTGCAGATTATATTGAATCGATTCGCGTGAATCCGGCACAACGAGACGAAATTCTGGATAGCTTGCGCGAGAAAGGCGTGTCTGAAATTGGCGGACGAGCAATCGAAGAGATTGTTGTCGCAAACGAAAACTATATTGCGCCAAGACAAATTGATCCATCTTCGGAAGATGATTGGGGGAGCGTCGATTATGAGATTAATATGGAATTGAGTAAACTTGCGACACAGCAGAAAAAAGATGAGCTATTGGAAGGCAGCGCCGAATATACTGGCCTGGAAGATCTTTTCGACCTCTGCGAGACGACCGACGACGCCATTGCCTTGTTTGATGCCGTTTGCGAGCATGGTTATAAAGATAAGCTCAAGACCGACGTCTCAATGTATATTGTCAACAATATCAGCATCGAGCAGATCCAATCCTTCCAGGCTGGATCATTCGATTCAGAGGATGTTGGCGTTCTCCTGAAATACGCTCAAGAGAAGCTTGGAGTAGACCTAAATTACATAATCGACACTAAAAAGAGATGGAATAAATAATGCACGAACAATTTCACAATAAATCTGAAACGCGCGAGCAATTACCGGAACCCGTATATTATATTGAATCATCTGACGATAATACCGTTTTAGTTGGCATTAATCCCGTTATCGAAAAACATGATGATGGAACCGCAACTATCACTTGGCACGATACTACCCACGAACGCGCTATGACAGCCGACGAAATTCGACAAGAGGAAGATTATTTCGCGTTTAAACGTGCCGACAACGAAGGCGGACAATTCTATAAGTTCACGCCAATGGATCTTGATACTTATAACGACGTCGTGAAACGCGAGCTACATTCAACACGAGAATTTAGCAGCAAAGAAGAATTGGTCGAAGCGTTCTTAAGAGTATTAGGCTAGCTAATCAGCCGCCGGTGCTGTCAGGCTACTTAGCAAAACACCCCCTTTTAGGAGGGGGTGTCATCCTTGGTGGAAGAGTCTTGCGATTGGTGCTTCTGGTATTTGTTTTCATCGAAATACTCAATGATAGTCTCAACACTATCCATGAAGTTTGCGCTATAGCAAATGCAGGAACCATCGGCAATGTCGACAAGTGGATGCAGTAGCATTGCGCCCAAAATGATGATTACTTTCGTACCAGCGTCGACCGGCAAAATGATGGCTGCGTAGGCAAACAATCCGAAAAAGATTGCATTTTGGATCAGCGCAAGCTTAGTCTTGTCTTCCGGATGATGAAAGATGATGCTTTGGCCTTCTTCATCTGGCGCCATTAGGAATCCAATTACGCCAATCGCCGAAGTCAAGATAGCCAGTTTCCAGCAGATGAAGAAACGGATTACTATCATGGCCAGAATCAACAATACATAAGTAATCGGATAGGCCAAACCGTAGTCAACGAGCGAAAAGTATCCATAGATGCAGACGATGACGTATTCCGCGATTACGAGAGTCGTGTAGGTTGAGGCAATGTCCGGAAAGTTCCGCCATGCAAACATGATTGAGATGGCGGAATATAGCGTATAATACCATTGCGCGCAACCGGTACCGACGAATCCGATTTCGTAACCGAAAAGATACCGGCAGAGTTGCAAAAGTTTTAGCTTCATACGTCTTACCACCTTTCAATGTGCGAATTCTTTAGGGGAATTATATATATTATATAATGATTCTCGCACTGCGGCAATTAGGCGGAGATGAGGAATATAAACAATGCGCCGTGGTCGCAAAGCGATCGAGCATTGGGCGAACCCCCAGAGAACAAAAATAGGCCCGAGGGCCTGTCTTTTTATTCCTTAATGGCTGGGGATGAGGGATTCGAACCCCCGAATGGTGGGACCAGAACCCACTGCCTTACCACTTGGCGAATCCCCAACGGATTATTCGGTCTTGGTTATTGTAATACAAATCGTAAAAAAATGCAAAGCCCCGGACGTGTCGCCCGAGGCTTTTAGGGGTGATTAGAAGCCACTATGCTTCAGTCGCATTTCGATGAGCGAATCGTCTTCGTCGAGCATTGCATCATACGAACCGTTATAGCAGTCTTCAATGTCGGGATCTTCGTCAAAGTAGCCGTCAAAACATTCTTGACCACGGCTGTAGTCCATCGAATGCCTTCTGGCTAAATCGTAAACTACGAAGAAGACCCCGTGGCCGGTGTAGTCGCTGAGCGCATCAGGTTCAGCCTTTAGGGCTAACTCCCGCACGCGCTCGCTGTCCATGCAGCACATAAGAAGATGAGACGGCCGAGTTTCGTTGACTCGGAACCGAATTAGATCTCCTTCGACACCAACTAGACAGCCGAGCAGACATCCAACCACGTGAGGAACCTGATACACTCCGATGTTCTGACGAAGTTTCTGAAAACGATAGTCGTCGCGGTCGAAAACGAACACGCGCCTAGTGTCGCCACGCTTGGCATACTCAAAATTACCGACATGCAGTTCCAGGTTTTTGACTCTGACCGTATGGCCATACTTTGTAAGAATTTCTTCCGTATCTTCAGTGTGCAAATTAATGCCGAAGATACATCGGTTCATTAGCGCCATCTTCCTCACCTCCTTTAAAGAGCTGGCGTACACCTTGTTTTTATTATACAGATTCTTGCCGGTATCGCTAGCATAAGGGTTGTTTTTGCTAATGCTTGATTTTTATGTTATAATATATGCGTTCTCTAGAACGAACATTACTAGATAGGGGGTGTGCAAATTGAGGAAACTTTCGTTAGACGAAATCAAGGCCATGCCAGCTACCGATATCGTCAATGGCCTTAGGGGGCGCCAGTTTTCCCTGCTTCAGAGTCTCGGCTTTCATAAGATGCGTGCCGAAATGAACTTTACGGGCTTTGTATGCTGGGCGATTATTGCCCTGACAGGCCTCCGCAAGGAAGCTTCGCCCGAAACACCACGCGCTATGAACCTAAGATCGAAAGGCCGCAGTAAGGTCGAAAAGATTTTGGAACGAGCAGCGCCGTGTAACCTGAAAGGAGATCCGCCACACTTCGGATGCGGCACAGTCTTCGGCTTCAATCATCCTTCCCTTGGCGAAATCCTGCGCTTCATTCTGATTTGTGTCAAAAAGTATCATGACAGAGTAAATCTTTTCCCGGTCAACTTGCCCTGGTTTGAAGCGATTATGCCCATCGTGCATGATCTGGAGAAAATTGGCATCTACGTAATGCCGATTATTACTCCTTCTACCAGGGCCAAAATGGCCAAAAAGGCGGATTCTGACACCATGGAAGTGGTCGACAGCCTGAGCGATGGGTTAAAGACGCTGTATCTACAAAAATGTGTCGAGTTCATCAAGGCCGGCGACAGTATCTGGGTAGCACCGACTGCCACTAGGCAGAAAACCGTATTTCGCTCGATTGGCTGCAAAAATGGTAATGTAGCCATCGAGCCGCAGACCATGACCCTGTTAGCGTTGACATTGAAGCGCTATAAGGTTACCGACTGCAATTTCCAGGTAATCGGCGTGGTGCCTCCCGAAGAATTTGGCCGTGGCCTGAATCTGTTCAGGACCTACAACTTGGGTATGGGATGCTCAATCTCCATGCAGTCCGCTATAGGAACAGCGCGCGAAAGAATGCCCTGCGGTGGTAGTAGATTCGAATTTGATTTCTTGTCCAATATCGCCAACACCGTATCGGGCCTGAAAGGAAGGAACATCATCGCACCGAATTCCACTGACGGAACCTGAGCACATTTCAAGACAAAAGGTCGCTTTACGAAGCGGCCTTTTTCGTGTTATGATGAATGGGAGTATAAGCATAAGAAATAATAGGAACTAACAAGGGTGGAAAATCAAAATCAAAATGCCAGAGTATATCATCCACTAGATTCAGTGGAAGATGTTGAGCAGTTTTATTCTGCCATCTCTCGCGATAAATTAGTACAGAAATTATCTCCAGAACGTCCATATTGCTATTGGACCATCGAGACATATGATAAGTCGAATGGTATCCGTGGCGGTGGCGGTCTCGGCGTGCTTGCGGCCGATATGCGCCGCGTAGCCGAACAACTTCAAGTGCCGTTCGTGCTAGTTACGCCATTCTATCCATGGGAATCACATCAGAAGATGCAGAACATGGAACAAATCGATTATCACGAAGAGCGCGATTACCGCGATTATGGCTTCAACTATGTCGATAATGTTCGCATTAAGACGAATACTACATCGGTTGAATTAGCTGTTGTTGAAAAACAATTAGGCTCTTCCCGTTTCCTATGCATTACTGAACCAAACTTTGGCGAATTATACTCCGGCGAATCCGGCTCGGATCACCGCCTCTATCAAGAGGTCGCCTTAGGTTTTGGTGGCTATCAGGCACTTAAGTTGGTTGGCCTCCGCCCGGCCGTAATCCAGCTCAACGAAGTAGCAACCTTCTTCGCCGCCGTCGCCCGTCTCGATGAATTAGTTAGCTCAGGCATGGAAGTCTACGAGGCGATTGTTTATACCCGCAAACATACTCTTTACACTAACCACACGCTCGTACAGGCCGCGGAAGCGACATTCCACTACGACCAGTTCGAAAAGTATGTCTTCCCGAATATTAAGTCCGTAGCAGTTCGCCGCTGGCTTTCCGATAAGTTTACTGATGGCGTAATTCGCCTTTCAACTCCAACCGTAGAGATTGCCGAGCTACGCTCTGGCGTTTCCAAGTTGCATGCCCGCGTTGCGAATTACCACGATATCAACGGCAACAAGGTTAAGTTCAAGAGTGTCACCAATGGTATTCATATGCGCACCTGGGTACTTCCAGAAATTATGAAGTACTATCATGATCACTCAATTTTGGATAAGTTCGACTTACCAGTCGTTCCAGGCTTTGAGGATAACGTAAACAAGATTACCGCCGCCGAAATTCGCCATTTGAAGAATCTTGGTCGCGCTAAATTGAACGAGATTCTCGAACATCGCACCGATCAGTATGGCAACCCAGTCCATATCCCAGATGATGCTTTCTTGTTTGATTTCAAGCGCCGCTTCGTCGATTACAAGCGCCCAACTTTGCCATTCAACGACCCAGATCGCCTCGCTAAGATTCTCGAGGAAAACAATGCCCACTACATCTTGGCTGGTCGCGTCCATATGGGCGACTCCAACATGTTTGGCAAACTTATGAACACCCTTCACTTGATTGATAGTCATCCAGTTCTCAAGGAACGCGTACACTATCTGCCAGATTATGACGAGGAGCTCGGCTTAGCATTGTCGCTTGGCGCAAACAGCTCTATCAATACACCAATCGTTGGTCTCGAGGCTTGCGGTACCAGCTGGATGAAAGATATTTCCAACATGGGTCTGCTTATCTCTACGCACGATGGTGGCGTCGCTGATATGCCATCTGACAATTACCTCACTATTGATGGTAAGAATGAGGCGCAAGAAACCGAGAATCTGTATCGCCAGATGGAAGTTGCCGCTAAAGCTTGGCATAATGACTTCGATCTCGAATACTGGATTCATAAGGAGCTTGTCGCTTATCTCGATGTTTGCTCCGGTTCCCGCATGATGCGCGATTACTTGAACTATTTGTTCTAGAAAACCCGAAAACCAGCATTTGCAAAAGTGCTGGTTTTTTGTTATACTCTTGACAAGAGTCCGAAAGGACTATTTTTAATGGGAGCAATTCATGGCAAACATCACCAGAATTAAGGCCAAAGACGATGGTGATTCCAAGAAAAAGGAAGCACACTCTTCTGATGAGCCAGCTGAAGTAACTCGCAAAGTTACAGTAAAAGCAAAGAACAGCGATAATAAAAAATCTAAAAAAGCCGAGCGCGCAGCCGCCAAAAAGCTTGATAAAGCCGAAAAGAAAGCTGCCAAGAAGGATAAGGGCGAGAAGCCACTCAAAGAATGTTTCTTCCTCTTTATTCCGTTTATCGCGCTTGGTCGCTATATTCGCGATTCATTCCGCGAACTTCGCCAGGTCCGCTGGCCAAATCGTAAAGAGACTTGGAAGCTCGTCATCTCCGTTATTGTTTACGTGTTTTTGATTTCTGGCTTCATTATGTTGCTCGATGTGTTGTTTAACTTTATATTTAGTCAAGTTTATGGAGGTAAATAAAAATGGCCGTTAACCGTTATGATGGCTCACGCGCTTGGTATGCTATTAGCACTTATTCTGGCTACGAAGACAAGGTAGCTGATTCGATTAAGCAGCGTATTGGCAGCGTTGACCTTGCTGATAAAATCTTTGATGCACTCGTACCAAAAGAAAAACAAATTGAAATTAAGAACGGCAAGCGCCGTGTCGCCGACAAAAAGATCTTCCAGGGCTACGTACTCGTCGAGATGTGCCTTTCGGATGAGACTTGGTATATCATCCGCAACACTCCAGGCGTAACTGGCTTCGTTGGTACCGGCACTCAGCCAACCCCAGTTTCCAATAAGGAAATTGAGAAAATCAAGAAACGCATGGGCGTTGAAGATCCAAAGTTCACCGTCAACTACGAAATTGGCGAAGTAGTATCTGTTACCGATGGTCCATTCAAGGGCTTCGAGGGCACGATTTCTGAAATCGATGCCAATAAAGGCAAACTCAAAGTGCTCGTTTCGATGTTTGGCCGCGAAACCGCCGTCGAGCTTGATGCTCTCCAGGTCAAGAAAATTGACGATTAGTTGAACTGTATAAACAAATAATAACCCTGTTTGCTAAAAATTGAACCGTATAAAGACTGTAAAAATCGCTAGTCGATAATTACAGTCTTTATTTTATTAAAGTTCAATGCAGCAGGGGGCGCTTGGCGATAATACAAGAATGTGATATAATTGTTCCCGTTACGCACGTTTAAACGTAATTTCCGGCGAAGCGCTTCAAACGCCGGAGAAGGAAAATTAACAAAATGGCAAAGAAATGCATTGGCAACTTGAAGTTGCGCATTCCTGGCGGAAAAGCTACGGCTGGTCCTCCAGTAGGTAGCACTCTCGGTCAGTGGGGTCTTAACATGATGGATTTCATCAATCCATTCAACGAAAAGACCAAAGAATACGCTGGCAAGAATGTTATTGTCCATATCAAGGTCTACGAAGACCGCACCTTTGACTGGGTATGTCTCGGTCAACCTGTCGATGATTTGATTCGCGAAAAGATCAAACTCGAAAAAGGTAGCGGCAGACCAAACACTGAGAAAGTTGGTAAGATTACCATGGCTCAGATTAAAGAAATTGCCGAAGTCAAGAAAGATCAGCTCAACGCGATCGATGTCGAAGGCGCTTGCAAAGTTATTGCCGGTACCGCTCGCTCGATGGGCGTAGAAGTTGTCGAGTAATTTCGCAGAAATCCCCCGTAATGGGGGCTTTTTGTTTGCTTTTTATGCATTATATGATATAATTTATAAGCCGATGATTTCTCTATGATTGTGGGAGGTGGAACAATTGAAAGGAAGGATAATCGGTGCTCTTTGGATGATTGCGGCACTCCTGATCGCTTACTTTACTTGCGAAGGCGAGTACTTCAACTTCCTGATTCTCTTCTGCCTCACCATGGCCTTGATAGAGGAGTCAGTCGCTGAGTTGAGTAGCTTTCGGCCAAGTGGACCAGCAAAACTGAGAGACTTCCCGCAGCTGCAAACTATTGTGCTGATGATTGCGATGTTTGCAACTATGATGATGCGTCACGACGAAATCGGATACCTGATTGTCGTGTGCGCCTTATCGGATGTGGGAGCCTACGCCGTCGGCATGCTGGTCGGCAAACACAAAGTAAAGTTCCTGCGTGAGATTTCACCAAAAAAGAGTTGGGAGGGATATATCGCTGGAGCGATTTTTCCCGTCCTTGCAATCTGGCTCGCTCCGCTGATTCTGGGCATTGAGCTGAATTCAAGCATGCGAGTATACATTGCATTTGGTGGGATTATCGCCGAAGTTGGCGACTTACTCGGTTCCGCAACCAAACGTGCTCTCAAGATGAAAGACTCGAACGAAGCCCTAATCGCGTATCAACCATTCCGGATACTGGAGTATCCGATGATTGGTCACGGTGGATACCTGGATCGACTCGACTCGCTTTCCCTCAGTATCTGTGGCTATGCAATCATCCACTACCTGGTGTCGCTGTCGTAAGCGGCACCTTTTTCTTGCTTTCTCATCTGTTTTATGCTAGAATAGAACAAGTTAAAATTTAAGGTCGGGAGAGTTAACAGCTCGTTTGTACCGCGAAAGGATTATCTATGGCTAAGAAAGAAGAAGCCAAAGAAGAAGTTCTTGAGACCACCGCTCCTGCAGAAGAAGCTCCAGTTGAAGCTCCAGCAGAAGAAGTTGTCGAAGAAAAATATGCTAAAGCTGGCAAAAAGTCCAAGAAGCATGTTGAAGAAGTAAAAGCCGAAGAAGAACGCCAGGCTCGCAAAGCCGAAGCTGCCGCTGAACCAGAAAAGAAAGCTGGTCCAAAGCCAGTTACTCGCAGCCGCCTCGAACGCCGTGGCAAGAATTACCGCAAGGCTAACGAAAAAATCGAAAAAGGCAAAGCTTACAGCCTCGAAGAAGCTGTTAAGCTCGCCGTTGCTACTAGCCCAGTAAAGTTTGACGCTACGCTCGAAATGCATTTCCGCCTCGGTGTTGATCCACGTCAGGCCGATCAGAACATTCGTGCCACCGTTACCCTTCCAGCTGGTACTGGTAAAGATGTCCGCGTAGCCGTCTTCGCTCCACTTGATCTCGCCAAGGTCGCTAAAGCCGCTGGTGCCGATATTGCTGAGGATGAAGAGTTCACTAAGCGCCTCGAAAAAGAACAAATCGATTTCGACGTACTCATCTCAACTCCACAATACATGCCAAAGCTTGGCCGCTATGCTCGTTTGCTCGGTCCTAAAGGTCTCATGCCAAATCCAAAGGCCGGCACCGTTACTACCGATATCGAGAAAGCCGTTAAGGAAGCTAAGGCTGGTAAGATTGAATACCGCGTCGACAAGCAAGCCATCGTTCACGTTGGTCTTGGCAAGGTTTCCTTTGGCGCCGATAAGCTCATGGAGAACGTCAATGCGTTCATCGATAGCTTGAAGAGCCAGAAGCCTGCTTCTATCAAAGGTCAATTCGTCAAGTCTGTTTATATTTCTACCACCATGGGTCCAAGCATCCAGGTCGAAAATATCTACAACTAATAGGTTAGACAAGAAAAACTCCCCAACTGGGGAGTTTTTTGTTAGCTAGGCTAATTATTATTCTTTATAGATGCCTTCCCTGAGCGCATCCGTAAAGTCGTAAGGTTTCTTATTATTCTCTACATCTAAGCAGTCGTAAGGTTTGCCGTCTTTCGTAGTACTCTTCTCTACACCACCTAAATCAGAAATAACTTTCATCGCCTCGGCCGTAATATCGCGACAGTTAATCACATCTACACGACTGAACGCCTGGCTCCAACCGCCATTGCTCATTTCGCGATAGAAATAGCTGTCCTTGCCGTAGTAATTGACGACCGCCAAAGCATAGCGCAAATCCGCGGAGAGGCGAATGGATTTAACGCCGACACCCGCATTATTGTCGAAGAATGACGAAAGATCCATGTCGAGTGCGCCTTCTGCCTGGCTAGTGCGCTCCTTGAGTAACTCTTCGGTAATATCGCTACCAGATTCCAGCCCGAGTGCATTAAGAACGATTTGAATCTGACCCTTCTGTTCTTCATTTTCGGCAGTTAAAGCTTCAATTTCAGATTTAGACTTGGCGTTACCGATCACCGTATAGACGGCAAACGCTAGGCTTGCGACTAGTAAGACCGATGTAATGATAAGGCCGATTAGGGTGCTTTTTTCTTAACATAAATTACATCCGGAAGCACCGTGCCATCAGATAAAGTCGTACGTTTATGGGCCGTCTTTTGCACTTCGTTTGGTGCAACTGGCGGAATAGCGGATCCAGGAGTCATGTCAGCACGACGTGGAATCGGCGCAGCCATTGGTGTAGGCTGAATATTTGGAGACACAGGAATACTAGGCTGTGCCATCATAGGTGGTGGAGTCATCTGCGGATACGGATAAGGCTGCCCACCATAATTTGGCATGCCAGCGCGCGAATATGGGTTATTCGGGTAATTTGGCTGCATAATCTTGTATTTAGTATAAGCTTTTTATTTTAGTTCGGCAATATTTTTGACCAATAAAAATATGCCCCTCTCGAGTTGGGGCATATTATTTAGCGCTTCTTTTCCTTTACTTCGTTGCGGCCAAGGTTCTTCTTCGTCTCAGTGAAGACCACGTGTTTGCGCAAAACTGGGTCATACTTGCGAAGGCTGAGCTTGTCTGGCGTATTCATGGTGTTCTTCTTGGTATAGTAAAGGCGAATACCAGATTCTTCAGAAACCAAACCTACAAGCTTACGCTTGGTATTATTTTTCTTTGCCATATTGGGTATATTTTAGCACATCTGTTATCATTTGTAAAATCCTAGTTGTATATGAATTTTCGTATGCTATACTAAAAATATATCGCACGCGATATATTTATTAAAGGAGCCCGCTATGAGCACAATCTATAATCTAATGGAAGTTTGTGAATCGTTAAGATTACAAAATCAACTCTGCTTTCCGCTTTATCTCTGCTCGAAAGAAATCATCAATCGCTATGCGCCGTATCTGAAGCCGCTCGATTTAACTTATACGCAGTACGTCGTAATGATGTATCTTTGGGAACATCAAAAAACGAATATTCATGATCTGGGCAAGAAATTGCTGCTGGATACAAATACCTTAACGCCGCTCCTGCAGAAACTTGAGAAAAAAGGTTACGTCGAACGCAAAAAATCGGATAAAGACGGACGCGAGATTATTGTTGTATTAACCGAAAAAGGCTACAGATTACAAGAGCAAGCGGCAGTTATTCCAGATAAAATGCGCGACTGCGTCAACTTAACTCCGGAAGAGGCCGAGATTTTATATAAATTGCTTTATAAAGTATTATTTAACTTAGAAGGAGGCAAAAATGTTAATAATTAATGGTACTAGCGAGAACTTCCAAAAAGAAGTACTCGAGTCAGAGCTACCGGTGTTGGTAGACTTTAATGCGACTTGGTGTCCACCATGCCAGGCTCTTCATCCGATTTTGGAAGAAATTGCCGATGAAGGTGGCGACTTTAAAATTGTCGCAGTCGATATCGACGAAGAAAGCGAATTGGCCGACAAATATGACGTTAGCTCGATTCCGTGCCTAATCGTCTTCGATGGCGGCGAAGAGGTTGATCGCAAAATTGGCCTACAATCCAAGAAGCGCCTCTTAAAGATGTTAGGAAAATAATATGTACGACATCATTGTAGTCGGCGGCGGTCCAGCCGGCCTAACAGCCGCAATTTATGGCGTCCGTGCCAATAAAAAAGTCCTCGTGTTAGAATCGACCACTTGTGGTGGCCAGATTATTAATACCTCCCATATTGACAATTATCCGGTCGCGCCACATATTACCGGCCTCGAATTTAGCCAGACGCTGGAAAAGCAGGCCGAGGATCTAGGCGTCGAGATCGAATACGATACTGTTACGCATATCAATCCAATTGATGGCGGTTTCAGGGTTGAGACAGAAGACGATGAGTACGAAGCTAAGACCGTCATTCTTGCCACAGGCACAAATCCGCGCAAGCTCGGCATCGAGAACGAAGACCGCTTCGTCGGTCGTGGCGTTTCTTATTGCGCCACTTGCGATGGCGGCTTCTATAAAGATAAAGTTGTTGCCGTAAATGGTGGCGGCAATTCAGCCGTGCACGAAGCTATTTATCTATCGGGCCTAGCCAGCAAGGTTTACATTATCCATCGCCGCGATGAGTTTAGAGCATCGGCCAGCCTCGTCGATACGCTCCGTAGCAAAGAGAATGTCGAACTCGTACTCAGCGCGAATATTACTGATTTGATAGGCGACAAAAAACTCGAGAAGATTAAGCTCGACACAGGTCGCGAGCTCGAAGTGGATGGTTTGTTCGTGTCAATCGGCCGTATCCCGAATGCTAAACAGCTAGTAGACGGGCTTAAGCTCGACGAAGCCGACTATGTAGATTCCGATGAAAAATGCACCACAAATATTCCTGGCATTTTTGTCGCCGGCGATGTACGCACGAAGGATTTACGTCAGCTCGTTACGGCTACCAGTGATGGCGCCATTGCGGCAACGGCGGCAATTAAATTGTTGTCAGAATTACAACAATAACGATATTTTGTCGATAAATTCCGTTGTTAATTTTACAACAGTAACAGATACGCGTGGTGTTTTTGTGCGAAAATAAGGCAATATAAGGTACAATATAAGCATGACCAATAAGGAATTGATGGTTGCTGGGCAGACTTTCAATGTCAAAGACGAAGCGTTGACGCTCGAGCGTACACGCGTCCGCACACTTCTCCAAAGATATAATTTGACGATCGCATCAAATTTTCAGGATCGCGAGAAACAATTACGCGGCATTATTCATGAGCTAGGCAGTAAACCAGTGATTGAACAACCGTTCCGCTGCAATTATGGCAGTAATATTGAGATTGGCGATAATTTCTATGCTGGCTGGAACCTGACAATTCTCGACAGCGCCAAGGTCTCGATTGGTAACAACGTCAAGATTGGTCCGAATTGCAATATTTTCACTGAAGATTTTTCACATATCCCAACCGAACGTCGTGATAATAAGGCAGTAGCTCTACCGATTACGATTGGTGATGATGTTTATATTGGTGGTAACGTAACGATTCTGCAAGGTATCTCGATTGGCGATGGCGCAATTATCGGCGCTGGTAGCATCGTAACGAAGAGCGTACCACCACATAGCGTTTGCCAGGGTGCGCCCGCTAAGGTCGTAACACCAAAAGTAAACGAAGATTGGCAGTTGGCCATTGATATCGTTGCTGAAACATTGAAAGATGGCAAAGACCGCATTAATACCGCCTACGTCCAAAAGCGCCACTCATTAGGTTATGGTCGCGTTTCGCGCGTGTTTGCTCTAATGGAAGACGCTAAGATATTGGGTGCCGCCGAAAAAGGCAAACGACCACTGCTCGTAAAAAGTTTGGACGAGGTTAAGATTCCGCACGACGTCACGGTAGTGCTTCCAAAATAATGCTATAATTTAAGTAGTATTTTTGGAGGTAAAAATGAAGCAAAAAACTTCTAAGTTTCATCCGTTTATTTTGCCACTGCTCGCGGCAGTGATTTTTATTTGTCTCGCTGCCATCAACCTACGTACTTCGATTTGGTTTGATGAAGCTTATTCCGCATATCTAATTCGCGGTGATTATGGACAGATTTGGAACATGACCGCCATCGACGTACATCCGCCGTTTTATTACTTCTGCCTAAAAACCTGGTCGCTCATCTTTGGCACCTCAGACTTCGCGCTACGCTTTATGAGTGTATTCTTTGCCGGAATTGGCATTATATTCGCCTATCAAGTCATGAAGCGATGGTTCGGCAAGCGAAATGCCGGGTTTGCTACGATTTTCTTGGCGATTTCCCCGTTCTTGATCCGGTACGGCCAAGAGATGCGCATGTATGGGCTAGTATTCGCAATTATCATGGGGGCAACCTGGGCGCTTGACGTCGCGTTGAAGGATAAAAAGAAATGGGCTTGGGGTGTTTATGCTGTATTAGTTGCACTCGGTATGTGGACGCATTACTTTACTGCTATGGCATGGCTGGCGCACTTGGTTTATATCGCGTTTTACATGTGGAAGCATGGCCTGCAAAAATCAGTCTTTTGGACTTACCCGCTCGCGGTGCTGTTGTTCGCGCCGTGGCTGCCGCTAGCCTACAAACAGTTTACGAATGTGCAGGGTGGATTCTGGATTCCAGAAGTCAGCGCTAACTCCGCTACGAGTGTATTTACCCAAGGTTTGCTCGGTCGCGACCCGGAAGAAGTGACGGGTTGGATGCTACCGCTATTTATTGCCGTAATTCCGCTCGTAATTGCTATGATTATCAAGGCCTGGGCGTCATTCTCGAAGAAAGAAAAAGAAAACACCTGGTTTATGGTATTTCTTGTATTCTTGCCGCCACTGTTCTTGATTTTAATGTCGTTACCGCCACTTAAATCGACTTTCGTGACGAGATACGTGACGTATTCAATTGCGCTATTACTACCGCTCTGCGCCGTATTCTTGGCACGCGCTCGCAATCTGAAGAACTATGCATTAACACTGGTTTCGCTTGTCCTAATGCTTTACTGCGCCACGCTCGGCATTATCCGTGCAGATACGCGCACGACCGAAAGCGACACGGTAGATATTATTTCGACCGTTAAAGAAGCGTCTGAAACCAAAGAAACTATCTTCATTAACGCCGACGAAATGAATTACTATGACGCTTTCTTCTATGAAACCACCGAGAATCCGATCAAGGGTACGCATATCGACTACAAGTGGGGTTCGCTCGAGCCGATTCGCCAATATGGCCAGAATAATGCTGACGATATTATGAAAGAGATTAAAGATCTGGATTCGTTCTGGTATGTCACTTATGATAACGAGGAGTCATTAGTATTTTCTGGATTTGAGCCTGCAAAGAGCCTAGAAAACAGCAGTTATCGCGCTTATAGGTTTGTCCGGCTATGATGTTTCTTTGTATTATCTACTACATCTGTAGCTATACACAGACAATTCCGCAAATTATCAAGTTAGTGCGAACCAGGTCGAGCCACGATTATAGCCTATGGATGTTAGGAATCCAGTTCGTAGGCGTAGCTTGCTGGACGCTCTATATCTTCACATCACTGCAAACACCGGTGGTTTATATCGGCTCAGCTGTCGATATGATCCTAATGACCTTGGTTGACGTGTTAATTCTGAAATACTACAACAATACTCCCGCCAGCGACAAAAAGCGAGCCAAAGCAAAATCGTCATAGACTTTTTAGGGATTTATGTTATAATATTATCGAGGTACGGATGGCCGTACCTTGATTTTTTACGAGTTAGGAGGGTAACCCATGAATAATGATGGAGAACTTTCTCTGGAGAGCGTGAGTGAAGCGGTGGTTTTCAATGACGTCGCGGAAATTACGAATATCTTCAAGAGAATGGATCTGTGCACCGACGGACACGCCGTACGGGTGCCAGCAAATATCCGCTATGTCATCGGATACGCATTATCCTTTGCCGCTGCAGGCGCTTACCGCAAGAAACTGACCGAAGAGATGGCTCTGACTATCATCAAGTACACTGCCCCGGCGGTCGATTTCTTTGGCTTCTCGGGTGCCATTACATATGCAACCAATTGCGTACTCAAAAACGACAATTTCGTCGAACCTCGACTGCGCAGCATTCTTGCAGAAGGTGTTTCGGCGCCAGATGCCGGCGAAATCATCGGCCAGATGGACATCGAAAGTTTCCGGAATTACCTGGCCTATGCAACCAACAGTGACGATGTGGCTACCATTAGTGCCTGTTTCTGCGAACCGACCATACGCTACATCTATCAGCACAATCTGATTCCGCCGGAGCTGCTGTTTGCCCTGATGGGCGGGCATCTCGCTTCCTCCCGTGAAGAGGATCTGCTGCGCAACAGTATAGTGCTGCCGGTTATCACCTTATCCTGACCAATCAAAAGCCCCACTCCTTGCGAGTGGGGCTAGTTTTTGCCATAAAAAAGACGGGGCCACGGAGGCCCCGCTTTTTGGCAGTTGAGTCATTTATCCTCTTCCGCATAGTACGGGCATGTTTTGGTTGATCTGAAGTCGGTATTGAATTTCCATTTACACAGTGGGTCAGCACTTCTAACGCAGTCACTCTCGCAGCACCACCTTTCCGGAGGAACAATATCCTCATCTTGAAGCGTGGCTGCAGTAAGGAGTGTGCAAACCGCCTGCAGAAATTCATCCGGACGCACATACGAACAACCAGGCGGCATCCGAATCGTATTGCTCCCGATCGGCATAGCATACTTTAGAAAATCACGAATAATAATGCATGCTCTCTTCGTACCACCTTCTTTGTGTTGTCTGAGTAGACAGTCCAAATCTTCCCGGGTCAAACAATCACACCTCCTTAATCTTTTGGTTTACTGAGCTCAAAGAGCGAACAGCAGATTGATATCAGCGCTTTCGGCCAGAAGCCAATGATAGCAAAGCCAGGCAACCAGCTACTAAGCAGCGCCATCGCGATGATATTGGAGAAGAATATGGCCACGATGCCAATGATAGTCCAGAGAACGTTTTCGCAGACCATGCCAATGCCAGCAACGGCCACGCACAGGAAACCTACGACATACGTTACAACTGTGAGAAGAATAGTAGCAAGCACAAGCGTGCCGAAGCTGCTTATCTGTACTACGTCTGGAGCGAGCTTAGAGCCGGCCCAGAGAATGACTCCGTCGATCAGAAGGTTCAAAATGAACATTCTAATCACCTCCCGTTTGTAATGTTCAAGATTGAAGCGCAAAGGCCCCAACTTTATTATTATACCACATATGCTAATTTTAGTCAATCGAGTATAATGAAAATATGGCTACTTACGATGAGCACGGTTTTATTACCGCTTTAGATGAAAATGAAATCTTTGTTTTTGGCAGTAACGGTAGTGGTGCACACCTTGGCGGTGCGGCCGCAACGGCAGCAAGAAAATTCGGCGCAATTATGGGACAAGCAGAAGGCCTACAAGGACAGAGCTACGCTATCGACACGATGGATGGCCCCGATGTGATGCGCGAACAGATAAATCGTTTCATTGATTTTGCCGCTAAACACCCTGAATTAACTTTTTATGTAACCGAAATTGGCTGCGGCATTGCCGGATATACGCCCGAGCAGGTTGGGCCGCTATTTGAAAAGGCTGGATATAACGTAATTTTGCCCGACTCATTTTATTGACATTTTTGTACACTTATGCTATAATTATATAGTTGTCACGTTCTGACTTGTCCTTTAAGGAGGGATTTTCATGCGCAAACGTAAGAACCCAATGATTGTCGCAAATGAATTCATCAACCTGACGGCACTCCCGCTTTATGTCTATGACGATTCGACTGGCGGGATTCTGATATTCCCGCCCATCGTCGACGCGAGTAGGGCCATCGCCAACGCTGGACCCGATGATTACTATGTGATCGATGAAGCTGCGAGTAAGATTGTCGACGAATGCAAACTGCCCCGCAAAAAGCTCTGTGTTGTTCACTATTTGTCCCAAGGCCGGAACAATGTTAAGATAGCCAGGATTGTTCTGGCGGATAACCAGGAACAGTATGTGTGCGTCAGGTGCTACGAAGGCAAATACGGTCTCGCCACCGATTACTAATCCCCCCCCTATCCAATAGCCCCGCAGCCGGCGGGGCTTTTTCTTTGCATATTTGACAATCAACGGATATTAATATATAATATTGATGCTCAAGCGCCTGGCGACTTGGGTAAATTTTTATCTGGGGGTGTAGATAATGGACACTACAAAAGTGAGGAAAGCGCTGGAGAGATTTGCTTACGACATCATGTCTCCCGGCAACTATCGACTGCTGAAGTTCTCCGTGAGCGAAGGCAATACGCCATGGAAGGAGAAGACGGTGTCGCTCATGGTGCCGAACAGAGACTTCGAACTCGGCGACAAGACGATGTTTACGGCTGAGGAAGCCTTCGAGCTGCAGCAGCACGGCATGGACTTCGGTCTGAGACTACCCCGCGCACACGAATGGCGCGGCATCGGCTTCTGGATTACCCATGAGGGTGAATACGTCAAGAAGTTCCAGCTGGAACATGACGGCCACACCTGGCAAGGCACCAACATTCCGCAGAATCAGGATCACGGCGCCTATTACTGGTCTGGCAGCAGCGACAAAGATCGTTCGCACGTACGCGCGATGAGAGTTCTGCCCGACGGCACGTTCGATATCAACTTCCGTTCGCCGGATGAATCCATGCGTGTCCGCCTGATCATCGATCCGACACTCCTCAGGAAAAAGTGAGCACCTTTCAATTCGGTAAACCCCCGCGAGACACGCGGGGTGTTTTTTTGTGGTAAATTATAACTATGAATAGGCTAATAACACACGGTTTTAGTGCATATAAAATAGTATTAGGAAATAAGCTTGCTACATCCATCATGATGTTGATGGGTGGCGTAATGATGGCGATTGGTGCTTTCAATGGGCGCGGCAACGACACGAAGACGATGCCGTTCGCGATTTTTGGGGCCGGCGCGATATTCTTATGCTGGGCATTTTATAAACTTGGCTATATGCGTGCCGCGATGGAAAAAGTTAAGCGCGAAGAGCGCGGTGAAGCGCGCAAGGCATTCTTCTTGCAAATCGGCGAAGCGGCGTTATATCTAGCTATTGCCGGTCTAGGTCTATTCTTATTGCTCAATGAAGGCTTCATGAACCGCATTCTCAACCTAATGACTGGTGGTTTTTCGATTTTGAACGGCGTATTTGGTGTGATGTTCGTAGTCAAACACCGTGATAGTCATACGGCTTTCTGGTGGAGATTTCGCCTTGGTTTAACTATTCTCGAATTCGTACTTGGCGCCTTCTTCATTTTTGCTTCTGATTCTATAAATACTGTCGGCTTCGCCATTATGGGTATTATCACGACTATTGCCGGCTGTATCGAGGTCTTCTCTGCTATGACACGCGAAGAACTCGAAAAGACCATGAAGGATGGCAAGGAAATCGTGAAGACCTTAAAAGAAGTCAAAGAAGATAAACCAAAAAAAGAAGCCGAAAAGATTGAAGAAAAAGCCAGTGAGAAAGAAAGCGAAGAATGAGCGGTCACGCGATTTTTTCGATATAAGTGCGAAGGCGTATTTCCGCCCCGCCCATCATTGACTTTTTGTATTTTTGTGCTATAATTTTGAATAGTCTTAATAACCGATGAGCGATCATTAACATTTTTGAGCATTTCAGACAAATGGAGGTGTCGAAATGAATCGCGTTCCTACATGGATTCCCATCGTGCTGGCTCTGTTCATCATCCTAATCCTGGCACTCGCGACACTAATCCCATCTACCGGCGCTGCTGAAGAGCTGGAAGAAGTGGAATACTACGGCGTGCTCCAGGACGATTCTGACGCGTATAATCTGGATTTCGACCCTGAACTAGTCAAACAAATCCAGCGAGCACTGAACAAATTCCTGCGCAAACGTGGCGCGAACACCCTGTCCGTTGATGGCGTCTTTGGGCCAGCGACCGGGCAGGCCGTGAAACTCTATCAGCTAAAGAATAAGCTGACCGTTGACGGCATTTGCGGACCACAGACATTAAAGTCGATGGGAATTGATGCGACCGGCATAACTTCTTACCCGCGATGGATTCCCAACCTTGAAGCAGAATTCGCAAAGTCTACTAACGGCTTTGCGGTACACCTGAACCTTGGGTCGCATCGACTGGAAGCCTACCGTTTAGTGGACGGCGAATGGCTACTAGAGCGCTGCTACCTGGTTGCTACTGGCAATTACAAGTCTGGCTACTTCACCGACCTAACCTGCCTGGTCTATAAGGGCAAGAGCCGCGACTACATCTGCGGTACGTCTACTAATGGCACCTGGCGTGGCTACGATGCGATACCGATTCAGAGAGGAGACTATTTTCATTCCGTATTGGCGCATCGGCGCAATGGTAAGTGGGTCTTTGACGACAATTCAGCGCTCGGCAAAGATGTGTCGCATGGTTGCGTCAGGCAGTCGCGCGAGAATGCTAAATGGCTCCGCGAAAATCTCACCAAGGGCACGGTTATCGTGATTGACGACCGCGCCTGGGAGCTTGAGCTCACTCATTGATAAACGAGACGAATCCCGGCCGGAAGGCTGGGATTTTTCATGGCGTGTTATACTGAAATTGATGAATAAATACATAATTGTGAGAACGTTTTGCTCGGACAAGATGATTGCCGAGGAAATCGAAGACGAGCTGCTTGGCAAGAAATTGGTGGCAGGCTCGCAAAAATCATTAATTCATTCGAAATACTGGTGGAAAGGACAACTTGAACACACGCAAGAATATAAGTTGGTTTTTCGCACGAGAAGCGATAAATATGACGAGATTGAGAGTGTAATTAGGAAGATTCATAATTATGACGTCTGCGAAATATCTGCCGTTGAGATAATTGATGGCACGCCAGAATTCTTTAAGTGGATTGATGACGCGCTAGAGGAATAAACTATTGTTTTTCCGGAATCTATCGTGCTACGTATTCGTGAATTGATTTTTTGAATAAAGATGTTATGATATGAATGTGGATACAATCCTACAAATAATTGCGGCAACAACAAAAAATACATCTTCCGGTTCTAATTCTAACGGAGGCGATATATTTGGCTGGATCATATTTATTTTATTTTTTAATCCTGTAGGATGGATTATTCTTTTATTGATTTGGGAAGGAATCAAGTTTTTATTCGGCATAGACTCATCCAAAAACAAAAAAGCGACTCCTACAAACATTTCAAGCACTAACAACATATCAACCCATACTCCAAGCACCAGAACCAGTACCACATCAACTTTAAGTAGCACTTCTATTAAAACGAGCTCAATTATGGATAATAAAAAACCATTAGTAGCACGCAAGACCACTGGTCTTAAATCGGAAGTTAAAGAAATAGACAATATTAAGCTTGGCGATGAGCAGAAACGCGTCTATAATCTCATGGACAATTCAAATGAAAATTTGTTCATTACCGGTAAGGCCGGTACTGGCAAGTCTGTCCTCCTGCAGTACTTCGTAAAGCACACTTCTAAGCAGGTGGCAGTCGTGGCCCCAACAGGAGTCGCAGCCCTAAATGTCGGAGGACAAACTATACATTCATTTTTTAGTATGGGATTAGATATTCAAGATCCCGATGACTATTCCCAAGTTGCCGATATGGGTTATAAGCGCAAAGAAATACTCAATGGTATTCAAACTCTTGTTATAGATGAAATCTCTATGGTTAGCGCAGATATAATGGATATGATTGACGCAAAGCTCAAATATGCTCGCGACAACGACGAACCATTCGGCGGTTGCCAAATAATAGTATTCGGCGATTTGTACCAATTACCGCCAGTTGTGCCGAGTGGCCAAGCTTCAAGATATATGGAAGATCGATACACTACAACGTACTTTTTTGGAGCGGATGAAATTAGAAAAAACCCATTTAAGATTATAGAGTTGCAGCACGTATTTCGACAAAAAGATCAGGTTTTCATTGATATCTTAAATAAAATCCGCCTAGGCCAAACCACTAAGGCCTTATTAGACGACATTAATAGTTGTTGCGTTGTTCCGCCTGAGGACGAACAATATATTACCCTAACCGGAGACAATGCGACCGCCAATACAATTAACAAAGAGAAGCTCCTGGCATTAAAAACAAAGGAATACGTATATGCCGGCACCGTCACTGGTGACATAAAACAATCCAGTATGCCAACTGACTTACATCTACATCTAAAAGTCGGTGCGCACGTGATGATGATTAAAAATGACCGCACGGACAATTCGAGTAACGACAAACGCCAGAAGGCTCGTTGGGTTAATGGCACTTTAGGCGTTATCTCCGAGCTCAGACAAGATGGGATTAAAGTAAATATTAATGGCGTTAGTCACTGGGTCGACAAAGAAAAATGGGAAAAATATCAATATCGATACAATGCCACCGAAAAGAAGCTCGAGAAAGACACCGTTGCCGTCTTTACCCAATATCCAATTAAACTTGCATACGCAATAACTATTCATAAATCGCAAGGACAAACATATGACGCAGTGAAGGTAGATTTATCAAAAGGCGCATTTGCCGCCGGTCAAACATATGTCGCTCTTTCTAGATGCCGAAGCATGGAATCATTATATTTAACCAAGGCACTAACCCAGCAAGATATAAAAGTCAGTCAAGAAGTGCTCGAATATATGAAAGGCAAAATAATTGAGCCTAGTAATGAAACATCTGATTATAAAATAATCGACGTTAACCAACGTTCTCAAAAATGGTACGAGATACGCGAGGGCAAAGTTACTGGATCTACGGCATACTACTTAAAAAATCACTCCGTGAATTACGCCATCGAAAAAGGCATCGAAGAAGATGAAAGGGATTATTCTAATGACTATATGGAACGCGGTCGCGAATTGGAGCCTATTGGTCTTGCAAAATTCTCAAGAAATACAAATATGAAAGTTGAACCGATTGGCTTCGTAAATTCATTAGTGCACGATGCTGCAGGCTTTTCGCCTGATGGAGTAATATATGACAATAAAGGGAAAATTAAAACCATTATTGAGCATAAGGCATTCGGTGAAAAGCATCATTTTGCCTGCGCCGAACATATCGATGATAAGGTCATGTACCAAATCCAATTTGGTATATACGTAACAGGCGCTAAGGATGCATATCTTGTCCTCTATAATCCAGACGTTTACCCGCAAAGCCAACAATTAATCATCAAGCATGTACAGAGAGATAGCGGGATTCAAAATCTATTCGAAGATAGATTCAATGAATACGAGTCTGGAGAAACTAATCTTACGAGCAACAGCGTACGGGTCGATAATACTAGGAGTGATGGAAGGCATATTATTCAGTTTGATGATAATGGTAATATTATAGCCGAGTATAATTCCGCAGCACAGGCGAGCGAAAAAATCGGCGTTAATCAAAAATCAATTTGGGATGCTGCGCATGGGGTTCAAAAACGTGCCGGCGGATATGGCTGGATATATAAAGATGAGTATGACAATGGGAAGTCGATCCCGGTTTATAAAAACACGCCAGGCGCATCGGCCCCAAGAGCCGTAATCCAGTATAAGCTAGACGGAAAGACTATTGTAGCTAAATATGATTCGATATCAGATGCTGCTCGCAGGAGTGGTGTGGGCTATCACTCTATACACGATGCAGCTCGCGGGATACAAAAAACCGGTGGTGGCTACATTTGGAAATTTAAACAATAAAAAACTCACGAACTTTACATTCGTGAGCTTTTCTTGGAGACAAAATGGAGCCGCGACCGGGATTTGAACCCGGGACCTCATCCTTACCATGGATGCGCTCTACCGACTGAGCTATCGCGGCGACTTGGTTTATTATAGCACATATATCAAAAAAGGGGTAGGCCCGAGCGGGTCTACCCCAATATTTTTTTAATTCCTAAGCGTATAGCCGCCGGTATTCTCTTCTACGCCATCAACCATTTTATGTTTAGCATAGAGTGCGAAGACAAGCATCAGGATGGATGCGCCAATCATAATGCCGAGCGAGATTTTGCCGATGACATCTACGATTGAAGCATTATAGACAAATGAATAAGCCTCAGGATCTTTTTCGTCTTTGGTTTCGTCGCGGACGATTTCAAACTTACGTTTGCATTTGACACATTTAGCGGTCTTATCGCCAATCTGGAACTTGACCCTAGAATTACACTTAGGGCAATCCTTGACGATACGTTTTTCTAATTCCGCTAAATCCATTTTATTCTGCTCTTTGAACAACCTCTACGTCTTCCGGTTGAATATTTGGTACTGCAATCAGGACAGCCTTACCGAAAACGGTTTGCGTTTCGTCTGCATCTGCCTTGCTAACATCGACACGGAGATTGTAATTCTCGTCGCGGGTGACCGAGTTAACTTCAAAGCTAGACAAGCCGCGCATTTCGGCCGTTACTAAGATAACTGAACCGGAATAGAAAAAGTTTTCCGATAAGTCAAAGTCTTCTTTGGCAACTTCGCCGCCAAGAGTATTAATAGCGGAAACAACCTTATCGAATTCCGATTGGCTGCTAATCATTATATAATCTTCGCCTTCTTTAGCGCCAAGCGTGTCAATGAGAGTACGGAAACAACTCTCAGTCTCATCGTCATCAGTTATGACTGGTCTATAAGAATATTCTTTTTTGTCGTAGCTAATACCAACCACATCGACGACTTTATCTTCGTATGTGCGTTTCACGCGCGAATCGCGATAACGATCGCCGACGATGATACCGGTAAAAATTAATGACAGCACTATTACAGCACCAAGCAAAACGCCGACGATGGCCGTTGCGACCATTTTGAAGCTGATTAAGCTTTCAGCATCTTTAGATTGTTTTCCACCCTTTTCTGACATATTTTGCCCTTTCCCTTAAATTTTCATTATTTCCGCTTCTTTTTCAGCGAAGAGTTTATCGATTTCCGTGTTGAAATCCTTAATCATATCGTCGACTTCTTTTTCGGCACGTTTCTGAACATCTTCATTGAGGCCAGCGCCTTTAATATCTTTGCGAGCATCGTCGCGAGCCTTGCGTAAAGCAATCTTGGCTTCTTCAACCTTCGAGCTAGCGTTCTTGACGATTTCCTTGCGGGTATCCTCGGTGAGTGGTGGAATCGGTACGCGAATCACGCGACCATCATCGGCAGGATTTAGGCCGAGAGTCTGATCGGCGCGGATAGCAGCCGAGATTTTCTGAATATTCGCAGCATCATATGGAGTCACGAGCAACATCGTAGCACCCTGAGCGGTAATGTTGGAAACTTGGTTAAGTGGTGAAAATTGACCATAAACCTCAACCTTAATATTGGCGAGCATATCTGGATGCGCACGGCCAGTGCGAACTTTTTTCATTTCGTCTTTGAAACGATCAACCACCGCAGTCATTTTGGTTTTTACGCCGTTAGAATTGAACATAGTCTCTCAAACTCCTTTTCGTTCTTAAATTTTAATACGATATCACCTGAGCCGCGTACGCTCGTGTGAACTTTCACTTTTACTCCTAAATGCTCGCTAATATTCTTGGCGCGAGCTTCTCCGCTAGCATTTTCTGGACGTGGATTAGCGGTCTTCTTGGCTTTTTCGCGAGCCTTGACTTCTACCATGTACTGCTCAACCTTGCGAGCACTCCAACCTTCTTCGATAATGCGCGGCAAGACAGCATCAATTTGCTCTGGCGTAGCCGTGATAAGTGGGCGCATTTGACCTTCGGTCAGTTTATGCTCCACCATCGCATGTTTGGCGTTATCTGGCAGCGTCAAGAGGCGCATCGTGTTAATAACAGCCGGTTCGCTCTTGCCAACACGCTTAGCGACTTCGGCAGAGCTAAGGTTGAATTGCGTCTTTAGCTTAGCGTAAGCCGTAGCGGTTTCAATAGCATTCAAATCTTCGCGCTGAACGTTCTCGATTAATGAAAGCTCTAGGCGTTTCTGCGCGTCTAGCGTACGAATAATAGCCGGGATTTTCTCGAGGCCAGCAATCTTCGAAGCGCGCCAACGACGTTCGCCGGCGACGATTTTGTATTTGTCGCCTTCTTTCGTAACGACGATTGGCTGCAAAACACCATGCTCTTTAATAGAATCGGCAAGTGCTTCAAGCTGTTCTTGCTTGAAATCACGACGTGGCTGGTTTTCATCTGGAATAATATCGTCAAGCTTTAAATCGCGCAGCTTGCTCTCTTTCTTATCCTCGCCAGCGGTCGGGTCAAAAATAGATTCAATCGTGTCAGTCGGGATAAGTGATTCGAAGCCTCTTCCTAGTCCATGCTTTGCGCCGCTCATTTGGTACGCTCCATGACTTCTTCCGAGAGGGATTTATACGCTTTTGCACCCTTACTGAAGCGATCATATTGCCCAATAGCGACACCGTGGCTTGGCGCCTCAGCAAGGCGGACATTGCGCGGAATCGTAGTATCAAATACTTTATCTTTGAAGAATTTCTTAACTTCGGCGAGCACCTGCGAGCTCAAGCTAGTACGGCGATCATACATCGTTGCTAGTACACCAAGAAGCTTCAGGTCTGGATTCATAGCCTTGCGGACGAGCTCCATGCTCTTGAGCAACTGCGTAACGCCTTCTAGGGCGTAAAACTCGGTCTGGACTGGAATCAATAGATATTCTGCGGCAATCATGCCGTTAACGGTCAAAAGCGAAAGGCTTGGCGGACTATCAATAATGATGTAGTCATAATCGTCAGCAACCGTCATGATGGCGCGTTTCAAGATAAGGAACTTATTTTCCATCTCGGCCATTTGAACTTCTACGTTGGCAAGTTCTGGAATGGTTGGCGCTACATAAAGCCTCTTTACTTTATTAGCAACGATAATATCTTTGAGCTCACATTCACCGAGCATAACATCGCACATCGTACGGTCGAGATCATTCTTATCGATGCCGAGGCCAGAACTGGCATTACCCTGAGGATCAAAATCAATCAGCAGAGTTTTCTTGCCTGCTTTAGCAAGATAAAAAGAAAGGTTAATAGACGTAGTAGTTTTGCCTACACCTCCTTTTTGATTGGTAACAGTGATTACCTTTGCCATATCATTATTCTACAATAATTATTTAGATTCTAAAAGATAGAACTACCAAATATAAGATTCGATTATCTCTGGTAGTGGAATTTCTAGCAAAATCAAAGCTTTTTCTTCGAGACGCGAGCTAAGATAGCTGATAAGATCAAGGCTTTCATCGAAGAATTTCACTTTATGATTAATGGCGACACCCTCTGGTTTTTCGCCTAGAATGAGAATTTCAGACATGAGGTCATAGTTAACGCGTTGAAGTTTTTTGACATCATCAGTAACCAAGATACGTGTATTGACGTCGAGATGATAGATGGTTTGAAGACCATACTTGACGGATGTAGCGGAAGTCTCGGCGCTATCATCAAGAATGATTGAGCCGCGAAGACCTTTGGCTGGTGACATTAAGCCGTGAATTGGACGGATCGCCTCAACGCCTTTAGTAATATCATCGCGATGAATCTTGAACAAACGCGCGACACCACAAGCCATAGTGATTGGGCGAAGGTTATGCTCGCCAATAATCTTGACGGTGGCCGGAAGTTTGTCGCGCTCTGGGTCATAGAAGATACCTTTGTAGCCATCGAGCGTGAAATCTTCATCCTCAAAATAGAAATCAGCCGGATGCTCATCGCCGTAGGTATAAACATCTGGATTCATGAGCAACTTTGCATATTTCTGTGGGACGTCGTTAAAGTTTAAGAACAAGTGCTTGGAGCGATTAGCAAGTGCGAAATATTCTTGCGCTTCTTCGTCGGTTTCGCAGGCGGTCATGACACAGACGTCTGGAGTAATGTCCGGGAAGCTTTCCATCGAGTTGTAGTCGAGAATCATGACATCCTCGAGAATATTCTTGTTGATGCCCATGGTAACTTTCAAGGTTTGACCAAGAATAATTGCCAAGGAACGGATAGCGGATTTGCGGCCGTAGCTACCACAAACTACAATCACCTTAATTGTCGGATACTTGGCGACATACTTTTCCATGTCGCGTTTTGGACTAGAAAAGAGCGACATTATTTTTTGCCCTCCTTTTTCTTGCTACTCTCTCTCTTATTGAGATGACGGCGAACGATATGATGGCTGATGCGCTCGGCATGCAGGGCGGCCATTTCGTCTTTGGAGTGAATGCCGAAGAAGAGATCTGTGAGACCGTTCACTAGAAGATAGGTACCGAAGAGCTTGATGTGGGTAGTAGCGCTTAGGCCGTTGTCGGCAAGCATTACGAAGCCAAAGATACAACCAAGCATACCGTTGATTACCCAGAGGTAACGGTCGGTGAGATTCTTGAAGTTAACGAAGCCCATAACAATAGTGAGTACGCTAGCAAAGAGAATGTAGGCGCTAAGAATAATGATGCGAAGCCAGATTAATTTCTCTGGTTCCAAATTTGGATTAACCGTGAAGAGCACTAAGACTGCAACTACTTCCTCGATAATACCAAGCAAGAATGGGAAGCCCCAGTTCTGATTGCGGTGAATGCGATGGACTACATTGATAAACTCAACGCCACCAAGGAAAACCATAGCAAAACCGACCACCTTGGTTAGGTAGCCAATATCGCCTTTTACGGTTAACATCATGCACAGGCCAGCGATTAGAGAAATAACGCCCTTCATTGCGAAAGTTAGCCAATGGCTTTCAATAAATTTTCGTTTAGTTGCACTCACTACAAAAAGCTCCTATATTACTCATTAAGTATAGTTTAAGCACGAGCCTTTTGCAAGTTATTACCACTTAAACGTGGCGGATTTTCGCGCGGGTTTTCTCGAACAAATAGCTAACTTTATATTTGGCCGGTTTAATCACGAGATCATGTGCGTGGAGATAGATGAGTTCCTCGACGCCGAAGCTACGCTTGAACTGACTGACGCCATAGAAACGGTGTTGAGTGTCATCAATGGCTGTAATTCCCCAGAAGTTGTAGCGTTTAATGCCTCGCTCACGCGCATCGCGCATTGCCTGCATGTGGAGTAATGGTGCGCCAGAATACTTCGTACCAAGATCGGTTGAGACACCGTAGTGGTACGAGGCCTCGTTGCCGTAGAAAATAATGAAATTCTGCGCCAAGATATCTTTGCCTAGCTTGGCAGTATACAGCTTAACTTCGTCATATTTCGCAAAAGCTTCGAATTGCTTGCGCAGAAAATCTTCAGAAAACTCGACGAACTTTTGACGGCGGGCGGTTTCGAGCTGGATTTCATAGAACTTCTTGATATCCTTTGGATCCGTGCTGGTTTCGACGGTAATGTTATTTTTTGCCGCCTTACGTAACTTGCGACGTAAGCCCTGAGCGGCACCAGCAAGGATTTCTTCTTCCGGTTTGCTAATATCCAGAATACCGGCATACTCTACGGATAGATACATCGGTGCTGGCGTTAAGCCGAGATCTTTGAATAGCTTGCGGTTCTTTTCGCACTCAGTTATTTGCGGACGAACACGCACGAATACGCAGTGGTTTTTATCACCTTGCTCCTTGATATCTTTGAAAATAGCTTCGCGTAGAGATTTCTTGCTCCAGTCCATAATCGGACCACCAGCAATCGCCATATAAGTACCACGCTTAGCGGTTTCAACTTGGCCAACATAAGCAGCGATGATTTTATCGCCATCATCTAACGCGATTCGGCGTACGACAGTCTTGTGGCGAGCCTCATGAAAATCTCCCCAGGCCCACGACTGCAAAAAGTTTGCATCGTCATGACTAGTAACGAAAGCGTCCCACCTCTTTTGATCAGTAGCGTCAACTATTTTCATCTCTTTTGCTTCTTCTCTTTTAGAACATCATAGACAATTGCACCGACACCGAAGAGCATGAATAATAAGCCGATTATCACCATGATAATACCAAAGACGCTATTATTCTTTTCCATGGACGAGATGTACTCTGCGGCGGTCTGTTGATCTTCTGAGATATCGTAAATCTCACGTTTGCTGTCGGTATAATATGGCTCGAAAGTATCATTCGCCTGCTTAGCGACAACCGTGACACCTTTATCCTTAACATATTCGTAATGGATGCGGAAATCGCCGATATTCGGGTTGTCCATGTTAGCGGAATTAGTGATATACTCGCCATTCAATGCATAGTGGCCGTTATAGCGCAGCATTATTTCGTCTGGGCCCATGACGGTATCGTAACGGAGATCATTGACGAGTTTATCAGTCAAAACATATTCGCCAAGATAAGTCTTCTTCTGCATATATTCTTCGGAACCATATTGAACGGTATCCGGATTTTTATGCGCATCATCAAAATCAGAGGAATTAATATGCTCTTCGGACCAAATCTTCAGATAAGTACATTCGGTCGAGCAATCTTTAGTCCACTGATAAGTCTCAACTACGCGCTTGAGCTTGATAGTTTTCTGCGTAATATTGAAATAACTATCAGTTAAAGCATCGCTGGCATAAATATCACCGGAAACCAAAATCAATTTACCGTTATTTTTGGGGTCAACTTTATCTACCGAAGCCTCCACGACGGCGCTGCCAATTTCGTCAGCCTTAATAGTAGTCTCGCTTTTTTGCGTAAGACCATAGACCAACACGATTAAACCAATAATGATTACGACGATGTTTAGTATTGATGGTTTTTTCTGCATATTCCTCCTTACAGATGGCGACGTTTCTTGCGCGCTTCTTCTAATATGTGAACAAACTTATAACGGAACGGTCGGATAACTAAATCATGAGCCGGCAAATAGGCAATTTGCTCGCCACCAAAGCCAGTCTTAAAGGTAGTTACGCCGGCATAGCGATGGTTTGGCGAATTTGGCGGAGCGATGCCGAATAGATTGTAGCGTTTAAAGCCCAAATCACGTGCGTCGCGTATTACGCGCCACTGCAGAGCATAGGCACCTGGAAGCTTGCGGCTTTCTTCGGTCGAAGCAGCTTCGTGATAAATCGCTTCAGGGGTTTGCATAATAACTAATGCTTTCGCGAGCGGACGACCATCAAGCGTCGCCGTATAAATACGTGCCGCATCAGCAAAAGCATCGTGCTGAGACATAATGAAGTTGCGCGTCGATGGGATAAAGTTCTGACGTTTGGCTGTTTCGAGCTGCAGATTATAGAATTCCGAAAAAGCGTGCTTGGATGTATCAAAAGAAACCTGAATGCCAAGCTTTTCGGCACGGCGAACTTCGTAGCGGGTTTGGCGGCGCATGTTCTTCAGTAGCTCTTCTTCACTTTGACGCAAGTCAATCATGACAGTATGCTCAGCATGAAGATGCATCGGCGAAAGTCGTAGACCAAGATCCTCGATTTGCTTACGATGTTCATATGAATCTGGAATATTCGGGCGCATGCGCACAAACACGCAATCTTCTTGTTCGGCGACTTTCTTAATTGCGTCCATAAATTCATGCACGCAATCTGGCTCATGATCCCAGTCTAGGATTGGGCCACCCGGGATTTCAAGATAACGACCGCGTTTAGCGTTCTTAACAATCGTTACGGCCGAGCCATGAAGATCGCCGTTTTTATAGAGGCCAAAGTAGAGCACCTTTTCACCGTCGAGCTCATAAACTTTGCCCCAGCTCGAAGTCTGCAAAAAGTTAGCCTCAGGATGGTATTTGGCAACGTAGTTATCTAAGTCTGTCGGTTCGATGTGTTCTAGTTTAATCATGCCCTACCCTTTTTATTTAATTTTGCATATTTCTCCGCAATCACGTCCGCTAATTCCTGTGCGTCGACCAGATAGCGTGAATGACGCCAGCCATCCTTCATGTCGAGCTCGGAATTTTTGAGCAGTTCATGCATTTTCTGACCTTGGCGTGGTGGCGTGATATTATCATCGCTACCCCAAATAATTTGCGTATTCGTAGTTATACCAGAAATATCTAACTGTTTGTCGGAATTAAGCATGTTATCGAGCGTGACTTTCATGTTTTCTGGCGCCTGCTCATAATCACTCGCGCCAAGAACTTTATGGACGACTTTACGTGCTAATGGGACCTTCTTGAGCGGCGCAAAAGTTTTCGATAATACGCGCGACATTTTGCGCTTGGTTGATTCTTCATAAATACCAGCAGCATCAAGTAGGATTAAACCCTTGAGGTAATCGGAGCCTTCCGCTACGAGCATATTGAGTAAAATACGACCGCCATTGCTGTGGCCGAGCGCAATTGAGCCTTTCGGAATGCTCTTTTTGGCCCAGTTGGCATAATCTTCAATCGTATATGATTTCTCGGACTTAGTGCCAAGGCCCGGAACGCGCAAAAGTTCCGCCTCAATATCATGTTTTTTGAGATCTTCTATCACTTCGAGCCACGGCTCTGGCTTGTAAGTCCAGCCGTGAATAATATAAAGCTTATTCATCACTCAAGCCCCCAGCTAGCACGACGACGGCGATGCGCTTCATCTTGACGAGCAAGATTCTCGACATCGCGTGGGTCTGCGAGCAATTTTTCGATAATCCATTCAAGATATTGGCTACCCTTAAATATAACGGTTTCTTTGCCAGTAAGGTTTTCTTCGAGATACTTTAAGGCTTGCTGTGGTTTATCAAATGATTGTACATTCTTGACTTTATCTTTGAGTAGCGGATAGGTATATTTCTTGGTGCGACGGCCAATCATGACGATGTTTTGCACTTTAGTGTCGAGCAAAAGTTTCGCGAGTTTCTCATGCTCTTCGCCCTCAAGTTGTCCTTGATCAATAATGTCGCCGATAACTAGCCATTTATGGTCGGCATGCAACTCTTTCACCATATCGAGCACAGTAGTCATACTAATAATGTGGGCATTGTAGCTACTGTCGATAATCTTGATGCCTTTTTTGCCGCGCAAGAAGTTACTGCGTGCCGGTGGCATTTTTAGATCTTCGAGCGAATAATCAATATCTTCGCCGATATAATTCATCAGCTCTTGTAGCATCAATAACTGCACCGTAACATCGCGCGGCATCGGTGCCTTGAAGGTGAATTTATGTTTGCCGAAGTTAAAGATAGCGTGGTCAGGATAGACTTCGTAATCTTTGAGTCGGTTACGATTTACAGCGATTACGTGAGCTCGAATCGTATCCGTATAACGATGCATGTCTTGATTTTCATCATCAATCAAAACCAGCTTGCGGGTATTAGCCGGAATAGTCGCGAACTCATGCGCGATGGCTTCGTCGATATTATCGAACTTGCCAGATTTAACTTCATTCTCAAAGAAAACAGCATGCGAGCGGCCGAGCGAAACCCAGCAGCTAACTTCTGGCTTAAGCCATTTAGCAATAAATTCAGCCTCATGTGGACGTTCGCCGTCGCACTCAACGATATAGAACTTTTCTTTGTGTCGGTACGAGAAAGCACGAATCGGCGTTTGGAATATCAATTTAAACCACTTTGCTTTACTGCCCGTAATGCCGCGCATACCCAAGATATCAAAAGCAATGCCAAAGGCGGAATTGGCGTTATGCGAATAGTGCGCTTTGGCGCCAAGCTGGCTTTCGACGAGATTCAAGAGTGTAGTTTTGCCGGCAGAGCCCGTAATAATAACAATGCGAGGGTGCCAACGTTTAAGTGAAATATTTGCGAAGAACTTGAAATATCCGGCCGCGACGAAGTAAAACTTCTTTTTGAATTTCGAAATAATAGTCATCCGTTATATTATATCACGCTGCTTAAGCTCTAGCAGCACTGTTGGCACTGCTGGCGGCGGCGTAAAATATTCCGGACGCAATGGCAAGCGAATCCGCGGAGCGTAATGTGGAAACAATTGCTTGCCAAGTTGAGACGTATAATGACGGTCGTTATTGAGCAGTTTCAACGCAAATTGCTTTTGCAAAATCAAATAGATGGCACGCGGGCGCGTATTAGCTTCATCGAGTTTATGTAGAATGGCCGAGCTCAAATGGAATGGCGGATTGGCAAAAACCTTGTAGTCTCCATCTGGAAGTTCATACTCCAGAAAGTCCTGCTCGACTACGGTAACGTTTTCAAATTTTGCGACATGCTTACGTAACAGTTCAGCTGTCTCGTGATCTGGTTCGATAGCAATCACGTGTCTGCAACGCTTGGCGAGCGCGGCCGTAATCACGCCGGAACCAGCGCCGATATCAATCACGAGGTCGCGCTTCTTAATATTGCTGTGACCAATCAAAAATCCAGCCAGTTTCGGGCTTTTCAAAAAGTGCTGACTGAGCTGATATTTACGCATCTTTTGGCAATAATCCTAGTTGGCGGACAGCCTCGTACATAGCAACAGCGCTGGCACAGCCAACATTAATCGAACGTGTGGAGCCAAGCTGCTCAATATAGAAAGCTTGGTCGGATTTATCTAATAATTCTTGCGAGATGCCGTCAGACTCGGAACCAAACACGAGCACGGATTTTGGGCTAAGTTTGGTCTTTGCGAGCGGCTTTGATTCTGGGCGATTATTATCGACGGCGACAACTTTGTAACCACGATTATGAGCATCATTAATAAACTCGTCGACGGTAGCAAAATGATCCATGTGGAGATATTTGTCAGTCACCATGGCGCCACGACGGTTGTATTTGCGCTTGCCAATAATATGGACACGCGAAACATTAAAAGCATTGGCGTTGCGGACGACGGTGCCGATATTAAAATCGTGCGCCAGATTCTCAATCGCGACCTCTAACGGGATACGGGATTTATCGAGCTCAGCAACAATATCTTCATTACTCATGCCCTTAAATTTATCAACAAGATTACGCGTATCTTCGCTAGGATTCATATCCTTCTATTATATCATACTTTTGCTTATTTTTCAAGGTATGGTGCCTGCTGTGGTAAAATAGCATCATGTACGACCGACTAGTGATAGAACTCGAGAAAGGCATTGATGGCGAGCGCGCCGAACGGACTGCGCATTATTTTGGTATTTGTCCAGGTGGCTACGCCGAAAAAGACATGATTCTCGGCATTCCGTCGCCGCATATTCGTCGCGTTGCGAAGGATTTTAAAACTCTACCAGTTACGGATATTCTCAGACTATTACATTCGCCGATTCACGAGTTTCGTTTTTGCGCACTAGCAATTTTGGGTGAGCGATACCGAAAAGCCCCGCGCGAAACGGTCGAAATTTATCTAGATAATTTAGACTATATCAATAACTGGGATTTAGTGGACTGCTTCGCGTCGCATATTATCGGACGATGGTGCCTAGAGAACGATGATGAAACAGTATTAATTAAGCTCAACCAAAAGAGCAGCTTGTGGCGTCGCCGCATTTCCCTGGTCGCCTACCTGGCATATTATCGCAAAGGCATTCTTGGTAGCGGTCTCGAACTAATCGATAAACGCCTAGACGATCCAGAAGATTTAATGCATAAGGCTTGCGGCTGGATGTTGCGCGAAATATATTCGAAAGTCGACAAACATGTTATCGAATCGTATATTATCGATAATTATTCCCGCATGAGCCGCACTACCCTGCGCTATGCCATCGAGCATATGCCAGAAGACGAGCGCCAGCGCTACCTGAAAGGCCAATTCTAGTGAAACAAAAATATCAGCCATACGACCCACCAAAATGCTGGGTCAACGATTCACACAAAGTATGTTATCCGGATGAAGACACGGCCGAAATGAGTGCACGCTTAATGGAGAGCGAGCACGGTTTGCCAGCGAATTCACTGACAGTCTATAAATGCGAATACGGCGACCATTGGCATCTAGCCCACAACAAAAAATAACCCCCTTACGGGGGCTATTTATTATTTGCTCTTTTTGGCAGCCTTTTTGGCTGGTTTCTTAGCGGCTTTTGGCTCTTCTTTTGGAAAAGCTGGGCGCTTTACAACCTTGGCATGCTCACGGTTGATTTCAGCAAGCGTATCCATGGTGCGATTAATACGCATGCGATTATGGATGCTAGAGATAACGCGTGGATCTTCGAGTTGCTTGGCGGCGTTTTCGTCGTTGCGATAAACGGCACGCATTTCGGCAGCCTGCTTCTCAACCTCTTCTTTGGAAACTTCAACTTTAAGCTCGTCAGCTAATTTCTGGACGATGATTGAGCTAATAACACGACGCTCAGCGGCTTTGCGAAGTTCGGCAAGCCATTCAGCTTCGGTCTGTTTGTTCATCTTGAGGAAATCTTCAATGCTTATGCCACGAGTCTTGAGATTGCGAGTCATGTCTTCTTTGATATGCTCGGTCTGTTCGTCAACTAATGTCTTTGGCGCTTCCGTGCTGGAGCTATCGACCAGCTCGTTGAGAAGGTCGTCTTTATATTTCTCATCCGCATCGCGATCGGCTTGAGCCTGAAGATTCTTTTTGATATCTTCGCGGAGTTCCTTAAGGGTAGCAAATGCACCGGATTTCTTGGCGAGATCATCATCGATAGCTGGAACTTTGAGTTCATTCACTTGCTTCAAGAGAATCTCAAATACAACTGGCTGACCAGCAAGATCGGCAACGCCGTAATCTTCTGGGAAGGTAATATTCAAATCAAACTTGTCGCCAACTTCGTGGCCAACAACGCCATCTTCGAAGCCAGGAATAAATTGGCCGGAGCCGAGGCGAAGATGATGGTCTTTAGCGGAACCGCCATCAAAGGCTTTGCCGTCTTTCTTGCCAACGAAATCAATGATAACTTCGTCACCCTTCTTGGCGGCGCGCTTTACGACGCAAGGCTCAGAATAGCTCTCGGCGATGCGCTTAAGTACGTCTTCGATATCTTCGTCAGTAACGGTGCGCTCTTCACGTGGGCTCTTGAGCTTGTCATACTGGCCAAGTTTAACTTCTGGCATGATATCAGCCGAAATCTTGAGCTCCGCCATTTCGCCCGGGACATACTTGATGATGTCGACATGCGGAATGGAGACTGGCGTTACCTTAGCTTTAGTAAACAATTCCGGAATAATACGGCGAACTGCTAAATCGAGAGTGGTATTAGCAAGGTCGTTTGGATTGACATGCTGCTCGACCACATTGGCTGGAGCTTTGCCATTTCTAAAACCAGGAATCTTAATATCGCGAGCGAGGCGCTCGAGCGCTTTCAAGCGAGCTGGCTCTAAATCATCGCTGTTGAGCTCAACGTCGAACTCAATGGATGTACTGAGAACATTTTTGGTACTTTTCATACAAAAATTATACCATGAAACAGATAGAGTGATAAAGCGTAGGCGGTTATTCTTTCGGAATTATGCCCTGATCGTAGTCGGTGCGGAAATGACGCAGGACCACCGTCGGCTCAACTTCGTGTTTAATACCAGGATTTAGAATGCCGAGCGGGTCGAAAATCTCTTTAATTTTGCCATACAAATCGAGCACATCAGCACTCTCGTAGCGACGAGTAAAGATAGCCAAGAAGCGCCCTTCTGGAGCGGCGCCACATGGGTGGCCACCGAATTGGTCAACAAGTTCGAGATAACGGCGCATGAAGGTAATCATCGTACGGCGACCTTCGGAAGTCGACGGGACAAAGCTTGGGCGCACAGTGAAAGTGTTGAAGTCTACGGAGCCGTACACAGCCAATGCAAGTTTAAGCTCATGCGCAAGCGCGGTGACTTGATTCAAGAAATCAGCCTGGTTTTCGACTGGAATATATACGCCGTCGATAATTGGGAGATGGTAAGTTGAGCTAGAATCATTAAGATACGCTACCAGATTTTCATTGAAGGCCACAAAGTCATCTTCGTTTTCTTCATTTTTCTCGATGACGCGCATGGAGTTCGGCAGCCTCTTGATAAGTTTCTTAATCTTGCGGCGGCGTTCGCGACGAACGTCATCTTTCGCGTTGGCAATAATTAAATATCCATCGTCGTTAGCTTTGCGGAAAATCTTCGAGCTCTTGCCGGTATTCGGCGCCTCATTAAATAGCTCAGTGTCATAAAACTCAATATCGGTGAATTTTAGCTTACGTAATAGCTCACTTACCTTCACGAATTGCGAGGCGTTTTCGCATGGGATGGCAATATAATTTGGATCCTCGAAAATCGGTTCAACCTTTAAGATTACTTCAGTGATGATGCCGAGTGAACCTTCGGAGCCGCAGAATAATGGCAACAAATCAAAATCGTTCTTACTTTTGACGCGCGTGATACCAGAATAGCCCGATTTATTGGTCTCACATGGTGCGATGCCGTCGATGACGCCACGATTTTTTTCAATCAAATCATTAACTTTGCGGTAAATATCGCCCTCGACACCTTTTTGCTTGAGCTTGCGGTTAAGCTTGAAGCGATTAAGTTTCTCAGTCTGGATTAGCGTACCGTCAGCCAAAACAACTTCGGCCTGTTTAACGAAATCGATGATTGTTGCTGGCTTGGTATTGTCATAGGCGCAAGCATTCTTTGCAATAAGGCCACCGATTGTTTCGTTATTGCTACCTTTAATCGGCAGCTCGAGGCCAACTAATACGAGGGCCTTGCGGAGTTCACCAATTGTGACGCCGCACTGCACACGTACGAGACGTTGACGCACATCGATTTCCTGAATGCGATCCATGCGCTCCGTCGAAACAACAAGACCAGAGCCGATACTAGAACCAGTTTTACTAAAACCGGCACCGTGCATGGTGATTGGGAGCGGAATTTTCTTAGTAGCAAGCTGACTGGAGAATTTGGCCAAACGGCGAATATCCATCACGCTCACTGGCACAGCCACAAGACGCGGGTGATATTTTAAAATTGAACGGTCAGTAGTGTAGCCATCCAAAATGCTCGGTGCACTATAGGCAACGCCATCAATATGCTGATTCAGATAGATTGCAATCCGATTCATAAACCACCCTTAATCATTACAATTATTTTAGCACAATAAAAGCGTGAGTTTAATAAAAACACATAAAAAAGCCCGGCGCGTAGGCCGGGAGTGTGCTGCTACTATCAGCTTCTGTCAACATGCGGAGTTCCGAAGGTCCAGATTTTGTCGCGAAATTTCGGATCGATTTCACAAAGTTTGACTTTGTATCGACCGCCTTCGGTCTCGATCACGAAATCATATTTCTGGTCTTCTTTATCCGCGAGCCGCACGAAGCGAATCAGCGGAGGGGTGCAGAATTCGGTGCCATCTTTGTTTTTCTTGCTGCCGAAGATATTCCCCTTCACTGCGCAGGCAACGCTGAATTCGAATGCTTTTGCGGAAGCAACTCCTTCGATATAATCGGAAAACGCTCCGACAATCATTTGCTCCTCTTGCATATCGAATCCAATAGGAAAGTACAGCCTCCAATTTTTCAGCTCCATCTGATTCACGTCCTTTCTAATGGAGTCAGTTGCTTCAACATAGGGCCATACCCCTATTATATCACAAAAAATCTAAAAAGTCAATATTTTCAGTCGTTGCGCGCTTATGTTAATAATAAAAGTGTATGATTAATCGCAAACACTATAAGGGTTTTACGATAATCGAAGTCGTACTTGTTTTGGCGATTGCGGGTTTGATTTTCTTGATGGTGTTCCTTGCACTACCCGCCCTTCAGCGCGCACAGCGCGATACTCAGCGCCGTAATGACGTTGCCGTCATTGCCGCTGCGGTAAGACAATATATGAAAAATAATAACGGTAATCCTCCGCCATATTCTGGTGGCGTCGACGTGCGAGATGCTTTTGCCGACGATGACGACTTGAAGGATATGGAATGGCAAGCTGGTAATGATAGTGCCGCCCTAAGACGATATCTTACGGACTTGAGCGCGAGCGGTGTTACTACCACCGTTTCCGTGGATGATTATTATCGCACCAATGCAAACGTTTACCAAGTTCGTTTAACGATTGGCAAGGAAGACATGGAAGGTGCCGTCAGCGTCTTCGTGGGCGCCCGCTGCCCTGCAGACAAGGAAGGCAGCGCAAATGGTAAGATTCTCGAACTCGAAGTCACCCACCTTCGCACTGATGTAGCGATTTTTCGCTATCTAGAAACTGGTTGGTGGTACTGCGAAAATATGTAATTCATAGCGCCAGCCTTTCGGGTTGGCGCTTTTTGTGCTAAAATGTACTGGTATTTTAACAAGCGCGAGTGGTGAAATTGGTATACACGTATGCCTTAGGAGCATATGCCTTTCGGCGTGCTGGTTCAAGTCCAGTCTCGCGCACCAACAAAAAAGAGCCTCTGGCTCGTTTTTTGTTTAGATAAAAAGCGCCCCAAGACCAAGTCTTGGGGCTGTGAGTGCGCGCGAGAATTGAGTTACTGCCAGACGGCGCCATTGTCGCGCCAGTACTCAGCATCGCTGATGAGGGTGGAGGCGTGGTCCCGGATCCATTCCATGGCCAGCCGGCCATCCTTGCCGTCCAGCGAACCCGCCATGACCGAGAACGAATGCAGATTGACGGAAGCGATCCTGTCACGGCCAGACACAACGTGGCAATGAAGGCCATGTGCTCCGTAGTAGTCGTCGCGGCGATGGTCGAATTCAATCTTCAGGCTGGTGCGAGGGATGTCGTAATCTCCTCTCATGCTTTTCACCTCTTTCCGAAATGTTCGTCTACCAAAAAACAATGTTTCTGGCGAGACATTTTAATTATAACTAATACTTGTGTATTTGTCAACTTGATGTTTTGGAGTTTTTCTTTACATGCACGTATTTATCTAGCCATTCGTCCGGAGGATTATCATTTTGGTCGACCGGCACCGCATTTGCTAAGTCGTCTGACAACTGAAGAATGACATCTTTTAATTCAATATTATCTTTATAGTAATCGGGGATTTTGTCGTAGCCTAATTTTGCGCCAATAATATTACCGGCAATTGCGGCCGTCGAATCGGAATCGCCGTCGTGGTTTGCGGCCGCCACAATAGCGCTTTCGAAATCATCTTCATATTTTGCCGCGCAATATACTGCAATGGCGACCGATTCTTCGGCCACCCAACCTTCTCCGAGTTTACGAATAGCCACTTGGTCTTCAATGTCTGTCTTGGCTAATTCTATGGCTTCGTTAAGTAAATCGATTAAATATTCCTCTTCGTCGAGATAACGATCGTCATCTATTTTTGACACCCAGTCGTTCATTTTTTCGATAGCGGTTTTTACCGCATCAGTGATTGAATAATCAATGAAAGCATAGTGAATAATTAACCCTAGCACATAAGCCGAGAGAATCGCAAGCGGATGGCCATGGGTAATTGCGCAAGATTCAGCGGAAATTCTACCGATATTATCTTCGTCAGTACACAAGGCAATTGGCGCAATGCGCATAACGCCACCACAGCCCTTGCTGTCATTAATCGGCTCTTCTAATGTGCCCCGCACGCCAGAAGATAACGCGCTAAGACAGGTCATTCCCGGGGCGCGCAAAACATTCAGCTCCGGAATATCTTTTATCCATGAGACGGAATTATGCTCTGACACTCTTTGTTGCGTACCGAGCCAATCAAGATACGCGTAATAGATTGCTTCCGCTGGCGAAATAGCGATCCCACGAAGATGATGTCTTGTCTTGCGCCACAACAAACCGCATGCCGTAAATAGCGTCATCTGTGTATCATCCGAAATAATGCCATGATTATCTCCGAATCGCGTAACTTGTTTAGGTTTAACGCCTCGATCAAATTCAATTTGATAGCCCAATGCATCACCGACAGCGCCGCCGATCATTGAACCGCGCACTTTATTGATTATTTGTTCTTTAGATAATTCCGTCATACTTAATTCTATTATACAGAGATTAAGCGAGATGTTTGCCGTCCCAGCTCAGCTTCGTTACATTCGTCACGGCACTGGAGCCCACTGCATATAATATATAATCATCGTCGGACAAATCCGTAACCACACATTCACTCTCGATTTGTTCGAGACTAACCGTGGAGAAATTAAGGCCAATGCCCACACTTTTCATCTTGGCATAGGCTTCTTTGATAACCCAATTCTTTAGTAAGTTATTATCGATAAGGTTCTCGCTTTGAAAAAGAATTCTTTTTGATAGCTGCGCACGTAACTGACGATTGATTTCGATATCAATGCCGCTTTCCGAATCCGAAAAAGCAACGCACCAGTATGACCCCGAATGGCTAATATTGAAATAAACGTTATTAATTGGTAACGGTTTGCCGTTGGCGCTTCGCGCTAGCTTGTCATAATTGACCTGGTCGCCCGTTTCGAGATTAAAAACCAAAGGAAATAAATCTTTGGACATTTTTCGAGTGCCAGAATTGGCTTTAACTAAATAGACTCTCATGATTATTTCGGCACGCAAGTTGCCTCAAGATTGGCCTTTTGCCCAGCACGCGTAACCGCCGTGATAACGAGATTGGAGCCTTGAATGTTCGGCTTGAGCAACGTAGGTTTTACGACCATTTTGCGATCTTCGCGCGAAATAGATTCTACGGTCATCACTGTCGATCCTTCCCTAGCACGTACGCTCCATTCTGCCACATCAACGCTCGCGGTGGCCGTCAACTCATTATCTGTCACAATTAGTTTGTCGCCGGTTAAAATCAACTGCGGCTCTACGTAAATCGTAATCTCTTCACTATACTTGCGACCAATTCGAGCCCTAACCGTAATTGGCACTACGTCATTTCCGCCTGTATTTTTAGCGGTTAAAGTTGCCGTATCGCCTTCTGTCTCAAGTATAGCGGCGCTAGTGATGCCGGAAGAAGTCGATGACTCCCAGATATAGTCAGACTCCTCTAGTGGTATGTTTGGAAATACGGATACTGAGAAACTGACACTTTTTTGCGCATCCAAATCACCATAGTTCGTAATATATTCAAGCGATGATGACGCCTTCAGAGTAACCACATCCACGTCGCTATATACGGTCGCACTTGCAGACTTGCCGTTAATGGTAGTGACAGTAATCACGGCTTCACCGAGCTGACGAGCGGTAATAATGCCACTCGGATCAATCGTTATAACCTCTGGATCGCTACTTGTCCAGACAAGAGTTTTATTCTTAGCATTATCAGGTTTTACGGTCGCAATCAGTAAACCAGTATCGCCGACTGATAGCTCAACTTCATCCTGATCCAAAGAGACACTTTCTGGTCCTTCATTATCCGCAAGGGAGCCTTCAGACCATGTCGCCGTTAGCTTTACGTCTTTGCAGGACAAGAGTGCTCCATCTAGAATCGGGACATCATTATCGTCAGACCAAACTACGAACGTGTATCCTTCGCGTTCTGGCGTTTCCGGCAAATTTAGAGCTTTGCCGCATTCCACTCTAATTGGCTCAACGGCATCGCCGCCATCAGAATCAAATTCTACGAGATATGTTTCGGCACCTTCGGACAGCCAGCGTGCGACTAGCGTCGTATCTTCGCTATACGTGGCGCTTTCATTAACTTTCGTACCATTTCTATACCACCCCTCGAAGACATAGCCACTCCTGTACGTTTCTGGAAATGTGATCGTAGAGCCTTTGTCAACTTGCATGTCCGCAATAGCTGTGCCACCATTAGCATCAAAAGTTATCACGATTAAATTATTCGAGCGAATTACCCAAAATAGACTTATTACGCCAACTAGGAATACTGTCGCCAACACGCAGATGCTGATTAGGCGACGATGGTTTTTGAAGCCAGGAATATGATCAAGCTCGCCATAGCGTAGCGCAAATTCTACCTGATTCTCGTACGGATTTTCTTCCATTTTTGCCTCTAGTTTTATGATAACATTTTTTAAAAATGACGCGAAGAGCCACCACCGCCAGACGAACCACCGCCGCCATGGAATCCGCCGCCGCCGCCATGGAATCCACCACCACTAGAAAAACCGCCGCCGCCGAACCTGCCGCCGCCAAGTTCGAAGAATACTGAAATAAAAATAAATAGAGCTATCATGCCCAAGGTTGAGGCTATATTCGTAAAACATTCAAAATTAAATGGATTATATTTTAAGAAAGTATAAATAGCCGCTGTAGCGACGATATATATTAATGTCCCAAAGAGGGCGAACAACTTAGTTTTCGATTTTTTAGCAAACTTGAAAATGGCCGATGCAACTGCGCAAATGACGCCATGGATTAAGATTAAGCAGATGGCGGCGTCGCTCCCATGTATGGCGCTATCAGAACCATAATCTGGGGCTGCCGGCACAGTGTCTTCGGCATCAATTCCATATTCGGCGCAAACCTCCTTGTATATAGCCTTGTAGCCATTTAAGACTCCGTTATTAAAATCATTTTCTTTATAGTATGGGATCATGTATTCATCTTGAATGCGCCCGGTTTTACCATCAGGAAGAGCGCCCTCCAACCCATAGCCAACTTCAATACGCGACTCACGCTCTTCGAGAGCCAATAGCATCAGTACGCCATTATTTAACTCTTTGTCGCCAATGCCATATTGACGAAATAGTTTAGTAGCGTATTCTTCTAGTGCCATGCCTTCAAGGTTCTTGACTGTTACGACCACGATTTGCGCCTTCGTCTTCTCCGCTAGCGCAACGCTATGGTCCATAATATAGCTCCTTGTCTCTTCTTGAAGTACACCAGCGTAATCATTGACATAAAAGTTCTGCGTCGGTGCAACTATAGCCGACGCAGACTGCGCACCCAAAAAACAGATTACTGCAAAAATGGCGGCAAAAATTTTTTTCATCAGGAGTTACCCCTTAAAACTTCACTTCTGGGACTTCTTCTTTGGATGGATCGGAAACTTCAAAGTAGGCTTTTTCTTCTTTGCCCATCATGCCAGCCACGATTGAAGCCGGAATCGTTTTAATCTTAGTATTATAGGCCTTTACGGCATCGTTATAATCGCGACGTGCTGTCGAAATACGGTTCTCGGTGCCAGCCAATTCATCCTGGAGGCTAATAAAGTTTTGGCTAGCTTTTAGGTCTGGATAGTTTTCTACTACTACATTCAAGTTGTGAAGCGCAGTTGAAAGTTGATTGTTAGCTTCACTCATCTCTTCAACAGTGTTAGCGCCAAGCATCTTTTCGCGGGCGGTAGTAATATCGTTGATGATTTTTTCTTCATGAGACATATAGCCTTTTACCGTCTCGACGAGATTCGGAATTAAATCCGCGCGACGCTCGAGTTGAACTTTTACGTCCGCCAATCTAGTTGAGACCGTCTCCTCGAGACCGACAATGGCATTGTGTTGGCCAATAAATAAGCCAACTAATAATACGACAATGGCGCCAACGACGCAAAGTGCGATAAGTGCTACTGATCCTTTTTTCTTCATATTTTTGCTCCTTCCTAAGCTCTTGATTTTATATTAATTTGAACATCATCATCTTCGTCATTTACTTCTAATTTGATGCGATCCGGCGCCGGCTCGAGCGTTTCGCCCGTATCGACAATCTTGAGATCGACCATTGTGCCAGCACTGCAACTAGTTGAATTGCTTGTATAGAAGCTATATGTTTCGATATTTTTATCAAAATGGAAAGCATGACAAACGCTGCCGACAGAAAGCGCGAGTCGATATTGGCCGTAATCATAGCTCTTATTAATATCTTGTTTATAGTCAACGCTACCCTTGATGATTTCTTCACCGCAGAGATTTATTTCTTCGGCCGCAGCTGCGCCATTACTACTCTCGACGTAATATTTAGCCAAACGCTCCAAGTATAAGCAATCACGCTTAGAAATAGTGCGATTTTCGCTGGCCGTATTTTCGATTTGGGCGACTATATTACGAGCCGCAACCGCTTCGTTGTGTGACATATAGATAGCATCCTCATCGCCGCCCGCTACAAATGAATAGCTATGCGCAATATCCTTGATGTCATCCATATGATCACCTAAGAATTTAAACGCCGACACCGCGAGAATCGTGACGACAATGACTGGTAAAACTACTACGACAAAAACTACAACTAAGACCACAATTAGAGCCGTGTGGTCCTTTTTTGGTTTGACACCCGTCGTATCAGGTGCACTTGGTATATTACTCATATTTTAAGTATAGCATTTTTGCAAAAAATGCTTGCGTTTTTGCTTGTGGTTAGATATTATAGTCTTAGTGTAGTGTGAGAGACAAAAACATTTAATACAAAAAGAGGTGTGATGAAAATTAACATTGTTTCGATGCAATCCGAAGGCGTCAATATTTTAATCAAGCGCGAAGGTTTTGCATTATAAAAAAACAAAACACGGAAGTAGATCGAGTCAGAGGTGTCCCGATCTATTTTTGTGTCTTAAATTTTGACGTAAATCTTGATATGGGCAGCGGCGTATTTTTTGTCACTCAGTAATTTAAGATAACTGAATGCTGGTGGTTCTGGCTGCTCGGGATGAGATAAGACAAAGAACCCTCCTGGTACAAGATGGGCAATTAGTGCCGTAACAATATCATACTGCGGATTATCATATGGCGGATCAGCGAAGATAATGCCATAGTTGCCATCTGGTGAACGTAAGATGCTCGTATAATCTGGGTTTCCCAGTTTAGCGAGATTCTTTTTGATTGCCCGAATAGCCTTCGGATTTATTTCCATAAAATCCACCCGCGATGCGCCGAGCGAAAGCGCCTCGATGCCAATGGCGCCGCTGCCGGCAAAAGCGTCTAAAACACGTCGGCCAGGAATTTCGTCGCGTAGACTATTGAAGATCGCCATACGTTCGCGTTCGCCCATAGGGTGCGTAGAGCTAGTTTTAGGAGCTTCAATATATTGTCCGCCGAACGAACCAGAAACGATGCGAATGCGATTATTTGCCATTCTGCGACTCCAAAAATGCCGATGCCCATGCTAGAGTAATCGCGCGTACGATTTCCGGAATGAGTACTTCCCTGGTGCGTACGACCAATTCAGTATTCCAGCCTTTTTGCAAAAATTCGTCATACATTTTCATCGCATCTACGCGCTCAAGCGCCGTATAGAATACTTTCTCGAAATTCGACGGCAGAAAATCATCTTTCTTCACATCTTTTGGACACAGCGATTTAAGTGGCAATGGTGTAATTGTATACGCAACGCCATATTCAAAGGCGATATGCTTTGTCATGACGCCACCAGCACCCCAATATAGCCAGTTATTACGCGCCGCCTCAGCAAGGTTATGCCCGCGCATAATGCCCTTAATTTGTACGCCAAATAGTCGTTTGTAATCTTGATCGCTCATTAATTCATCGACAACTTTACGATATGGATAATGATGAGCAGGCGTTAAACCATCCGTAATAGTATGCGCCATCCAGGCCGCCTCAAAAGCGGCACGCTCACGATCTTTCTTTTTTAGCGCTTGCACGAGATTGTAATGGTGGTTACGTATATAGCCAATCAAAACACCATCGTCTTTGCCCGGAATAATAAAGTGCTCCGGCTCATCGACGCCAGGAGATTTGCGCTTTAAGCCGTCCGGACCACGACTGCCTTCAAAATACAGAATCTCATCGATAGATGGAAACTTACGCGAGGTGGCCGGCAAATATTTGCCCAATAGCCGACGTGCGGCCTTATCAAGCTTTTGATGCGTGCCAATCAGCTCACCGGAATGTTTTGAATTTGTGGATACACCTAGGGTTGCGTACATTTTAGTTCAAAGTAGTTAAACGTTGGTATTTTTGGACGGATTCTTTTAACTCTTTATATTCTACCATATCGTAACCGTTTTTCTGGAATTCTTTCACTAAACCATCGGCGCGATGCACGAGTTTAGTATCCGTAATTGTCGCAATGCGTAAGTCGAGCGCGCCATGCTGGAGCGAGCCATAAAGCTCGCCTGGGCCACGCAATTTCAAGTCGACCTCAGCAAGATAAAACCCATCCTGCGAGTGCTCAATTTCGCGTAAACGACGAGTTGGAGCATCGGAATTAGAGTTTATTAAATAACAATACGACGCATCGCTACCGCGCCCGACGCGTCCGCGCAACTGATGCAACTGCGATAAACCATATTGATCTGCGTCAGCAATGATCATTACGGTCGCATTCGGAACGTTCACGCCCACCTCTACTACGGTCGTACTGACCAGAATATCAATTTCACCATTCGCAAATAGGGTCATTATCTCATCTTTTTCGGCTGGCTTCATGCGGCCATGCAAATATGCCACATTATACTGCGGAAATAGGCTAGCAATTTTCTGCGACTCTTTCTTAACGTTAGATAATTCGCTCGTACCTTTATCGTCAATTTTCTTGCAAATGTAATAAACTTGATGCTTTGCGACCAATTCTTTTTCGACCGCGCCCCACATTTGTTTAGTCGAATTCGGCGACACGATTTTGGTTGTAATTGGCTGACGACCAGCTGGCAGCTCGTCGAGAATCGAGACGGACAAATCGCCAAAGATTGTTAGTTGTAATGAGCGCGGAATTGGCGTAGCCGTCATCGATAATAGATGCGGCATCGTATGGGCTTTACTTAGCAATTTCTGACGTTGCATTACGCCGAAACGATGCTGCTCGTCGATAATTGCGAGTCCGAGTTTAGCGAATTCCGTATCGTCCGTAATGAGTGCATGAGTGCCAACAACTAAGTCGACATCGCCATTTTTAATATGTTTCTTGAGCTCATCTTTGTGCTTAGTAGAACCAGTCAATAAAGCCACGCTTAGCTTACCGTCAAATAATTTGGCCAGCGATTCCGCGTGTTGAGTAGCTAATACTTCCGTTGGCGCCATTAACGCAGTCTGAAAACCGGCGTTTGCTGCCATAAAAGCACTTAATGCTGCGACCATCGTCTTGCCAGAACCAACATCGCCCTGCAAAAGACGATTCATCGGCACATCATTTTCCATATCTTGAATAATTTCCCAAGTCGCGCGACGCTGAGCATTAGTGAGCTTGAATGGTAATTGTGATATGAAAGCTTTAAAGTCATCCATATTACCGCGTATTGGTTCCGTGCGAAGTTTCTGATTTTCTTCACGATTTAGTTTTGCGGCAAGTAATAAACTAAATAATTCTTCGGTGGCTAAATATTCGCGGCCTGCTCTCGCCTGCTCGATTGATTCAGGAAAATGTACATCAAATAACGCATCGGCGCGCCCAGGATAGTTTGGAATCATGTCTGGGATGAGTGCGATATTGTTACTGATCGTCTTAATGAATTTCTTAAAGTCTTGAGATTTTACGCTACCGCGCGCAGGATAGATAGGTTGAATCTTGGCAGTAGACGAGGAATCATATTCGCTTGCGAGCGTGGCAGAAGGATTCGATATTTGGTAGCGGCCATATTTTAGGGCCATTTCGCCCGAAAAATAATATTCTTTTTCTTGATCAAATTGTTTAGCGCGATATGGCTGATTAAACCAAATCGCCTTAATGGCACCGGACGAATCGCGCAAAGTTGCTTCGGTTATTGCTAAATTGCGACGCATGCGACGAGTTGAAATTGATTCAACTTTGGCTTTAATAACAACATTGCCCGGCCTTAGACTCGAAATATTTTGAGCCTGCTGAAAGTTTTCATAATCACGCGGCAAATGATAGACCAAATCGCGGAGTGTCAAAATGTTAGCTTTTCGCAAAACTTCAGCAGTCTTCGGACCAATGCCCTTCACCTCTTCGACGGGAGCCGCTAAATCCATATCTATATTTTACTATTCTTGGGGAGTTTTAGGGGCGTTTTCGGCGCGCCATTTGGCGATTTCGCCATGATTACCGTTCAATAAAACTTCCGGTACTTTCATGCCACGAAATTCAGCTGGTCGCGTATATTGTGGATACTCATAATTGTCGCCGTCCGAGAAACTTTCGATTTCAGCTGAGGTTTCGCCGCCAAGTACACCCGGAATTAGGCGCACAATGGAGTCGACGATGGCCATAGTTGGAATTTCGCCACCGGTCATAATAAATTTGCCAAGACAAACTTGATAGTCGACAAGCGTTAAAATGCGCTCGTCATAACCTTCATAGTGTGGACAGATGAATATATAGTTCTCACCAGAAGTTGCAAACTTTTGCGCACGAGCCTGATCCCAAATTGCGCCTTTTGGTGTCATTAATACAACTTTTGCATCAGGATTGCGAGTTTTAGCGTCTTCGACTGCCGCAAATAACGGTTCCGGCTTCAGCAGCATGCCATCACCGCCACCGTATGGCGTATCGTCAACCTGATGACGAGGCCCAAGGCCAAATTGACGTAAATCAATTAATTCAAACTCGACCAAATTACGGTCTTGCGCCTTCCAGAGCATCGACTGGTTAAAAACCTTGTCGAACATGTCTGGGAAGAGCGTAATTATTGATATTTTCATTGCTTGGATACTTTTACCATAGTCGGGCGCAAAACTTGCCCTTCGTAATAATAGCCAGTGCGGAGCGACTCGGCGATTACTTCTTCTTCACCGTCACCCTCAACCATTACGGCGTCATGTAGGTCTGGATTAAAAGCAGCTCCTGGTTCGGATTCGATTTTAGTCAGACCAAGATTGATGATAGTTTTCTCTAGGTTCTTTTCGAGCGGTTTTAGAGTATCAGGATTAGCAGCAATCGCGCGTTCCATATCATCCAAAAGCGGCAAAATCTTATTAATTGTTGCAAATTTTACAACGTTTCCATACTGCTCTTTTTGAATTTCAGTTTGGCGACGGAAATTCTCAAAATCTGCGCGCGTACGCTGTAAATCGTTCGTCAATTCGGTAATTTTGGCATTCTGCTCATCGTCTACATCTTTTTTGGTCTTTTTTCCGAACAATTTAGTTGTTTTGGTTTTTGCGGCACCAATCACGGCTTCGCCCATTGTTTCAGTATTCGCGCTATCAGCTTCCCGCTGCTGAGCGCCATCTTCAAGATTTTGCTCTTCGGAATTTAGATTTTCATTTAAATCATTATCTTCGTTCATAGAATGATATCCTCCAACATTATTCCTGCATGACGCACGAGCGACATGACACGTTTATATGATTGACGCGTTGGCCCCAGAACACCAATATAGCTACGGTCAGAATAAGGTGAACGGAAGCGCGAAATAATTAATGAAACATTTGAAGCTTTGCCAATCGGGTTTTCGGTACCGATATAAACATTGATTGCTTCATTTGGCTGAACTTCTAGCAGCCATGGCTTGATGTTGTCGAGTAATTTACCGACGGCCTGGACTTGTGTCGCTTGAATGAATTCTGGCTGCGAGAAGAGATTGCCGAAACCAGATATATAGATTTGATCGCCAATTGTTGCGAGTCCTAGATTGCCCGTTAGATGAACAAGGCTATCTACAGCGGCGCGAATGGCATAATCAGCGCTAGTTTGTTGCTGAATGCGCGTCGCGAGCGCCTTAGTTGGACGGTCGGTCGGTTCAATATGTTGATGCTCTGGAAGCTCATCGGCCTCACGGTCAATTTTTTCCTGGAGTGAATTTACATAGAGGCGATAGCCAGCATCAGTTGGCACACGACCAGCGGAGGTGTGCGGCTGAGTAATATAACCCATCGCTTCAAGTTTTACCATTTCGGCACGAATTGTAGCCGAAGAACAATCAAAAAGTTTCGCAAGCGTTACGCTACCAACCGGGGTCGCAAGCTCGGCATACTCCTCAATGATTGCATAAAGTATTTCCCTTTGACGATCTGTCATAGTTATATTTTATGCTTTTTAGCACTCTTTGGCAAGGTCTGCTAATTATTTGCCGGAATCTTATAGTAGTTCGGGTCTTTATCCATTATCGTGAGGAATGATTCATATTCGAGCGAGTATAGTCTTTCAATTTCAGCACCATCGCCGATAAATTCACCCTTAGAGTTCATCAGATCGAAGAATAAACTGTCGGTATAATCCGCATAAACCATCAAATCGTTTTGGATATAGATATTAGATTTCGGAACTGCTACGCGTAGCTGTTTGCCTTCGAGGTCATAAACGCGTCGTTCGCCATTGTCGTTATAAGCGATGAGGAATTGACCATGGACAAATACGCGTTTATTGGCGCGGATTAAGTCTTGGCCATCGCGTAGACGAATTAGGCGAAAGTCATGATCTTTGCGGGCAATAATATATTGTCCCTCAATCCACCTCATTTCGTCGTAACCTTCATAATTGATGTCTTTATAGAATTCGTCGTAAGTAAAGCCGGTAATCATACGGTTACCATTAACAGAATAGATGCCATTAAAGCCTGACTCGTGGTCTAGATCGATTAAGATGTCATCACCCCAAACAAACGGTACGACGCTAAAGTATTCTTGATTTTCGATAGTTGTAGTAACGACTTCGCCGCTAGTCGAGTCATAGATACGATAATCGTCATCACGTAAGAATATGCGACCATCTGGCAACTCCGCCATCTTATAGCAGTTGCTGCTCGTACATTTATAACCATCGACCACATCATATTTAACTGGTTCAGGTGGTGCTGGAGCAGGCGTAGGAGCCGGTGGATTATAGATATTCGTCAGGATATTAATCAATAGGAAGACTAGTGCGACAATCACTACAATGACAAAAATCACAATAGCCGTGCGCGCCGCAGAGCGCTTGGCCTTGCCTTTCGCTTCTTCGATTTTTTGACGACGAAGCATTTCGTCGTTGTAGGCTTTAATTTGTTGCAGCTCTTTCTCGGCCTGCTCGCGCGCCGTTTCGACGACGCTCTGAGTTTGAACGTTTTCATAATTTTGCGGGCGTATAACTACATCTTCAGCATTGGTAGTGCCCGCAGCGTCGGTAGCACGCTTAACGTCGGCTTCGGTAGTAATATTGGCTTCGCCTCTAAAGATATCCCCGGCAATGCCAGTTAGCCCATTTTTCTTAGCATTCTGGTTATCCATATATGTTATTATTATACCAGTAATGGAAAATTATATAGCAACAATTAAACAATGGCTTGGTACCGGAAGCATTAATATATTCGGTTTGCCCTTTTCTGGAAAAGATACCGTTGGCGTACGCTTAGCCGAAGTTCTCGGTGCAAGACTCTTGAGCTCTGGCCTAATATTGCGTTCTGCTGGCGATAAGGAATTACTAAAAGATCTCGCGGCTGGCGTACTTGCGCCTACCGGCAAGTTTAAAGATTTAGTCTTACCATACTTGCAACGCGAAGATTTAAAAAACTATCCGCTCATCTTGAGTAGCGTAGGTCGTTGGGAAGGCGAAGAATACGACGTTATTACGGCCGCAAACGACGGCGGCCACCCAATTAAAGCGGTCTTACTATTGAATGTGTCTGAAGCCGAGGTTAAAAACCGCTGGGAAGCCGCAAGAATGCTACAAGACCGCGGTCAACGCCAGGACGACCATGATCTCGCCATTCTCGAAACGCGCATAAAAGAGTTCATCGATAAGACTATGCCAGTAATTGAAACTTATCGCAAACGCGATTTGTTGATTCCAATTACCGCAAACAAAGATCGCGACACAGTATTTAGGAACGCTCTCGTAGCGCTATACGATATGGCGATGCGTGAACAGGGTTACGATATTCCGCTAGAACAATAAAAATACCCCCCCCCGAAAGGGGGATTTTTTTAATCTCTTTTGAGCATAACGGTAAACGCTTCGCTCGGAATATCAACTTTACCGAAGCGCTTCATGCGCGCCTTACCACGCTTCTGCTTCTCCATTAGCTTAGCCTTACGGTCGCGGTCGCCAGTATGGATCTTAACCGTAACATCTTTACGATAAGCACCGATGGTTTCGCGCGCGATAATGCGGGCGCCAATAGCCGCTTGCAGAGCAACCTCGAAGTTTTGGCGTGGAATTACTTCCTTAAGTTTCTTCGTAACTACACGGCCAATACCATCAGCCTCGCTGCGATGCGCCATAACGCTCAGTGCATCTACCCTTTCGCCAGCAACCAAGAAATCGATACGAACTAGGTCTTCGGCCTTGTAGCCACCGAGTTCATAATTGAACGATGCGTAGCCAGAAGTAGCCGACTTTAGCTGATCATAAAAATCCGTCAGCAAGTTCGCCATCGGCGCTTCAAAATCTATCACGGCACGAGTATCGATGTAGGAAATATTCTTCTGGACGCCGCGCTTACTCACAATGAGTTCCAAAATTGAACCAATATATTCTTTTGGCGTGATAATTTCACCCTTGGCCCAAGGTTCACGAATTTCGGCAACGCGGGTAATATCTGGCAAATCAGAAGCTGAGCGAATATCTAGTTCTTCACCAGTCGTTAGTGTGACATGATAGTCGGTCGATGGATTGGTAACGATGAGGTCAAGCTTAAATTCGCGTTCGAGACGTTCGCGAATAATATCCATATGAAGAAGACCGAGAAAACCGATGCGCAGACCAAAGCCGAGTACTGGCGAGTTTTCTGGTTCAAATTGTAGAGCCGAATCGCTCAAGGCGAGCTTTTCGAGAGCTTCTTTCAAATCCTTGTATTGATCGTTACTGACCGGGAAAAATCCAGCGTAGACGAATGGATGCACATTCTTATAGCCCGGCAATGGTTCTGTGGCACGATTATTCGCAATCGTGACCGTATCACCGACTTTTGCTTCGCGAGTAGCCTTAAGGTTCGTCACAATGTAGCCAATTTCGCCGCAGCCGAGTTCGGCGCGCGGTGACATTTTCGGATTCAATACGCCCACTTCGAGCGCAATATCATTTGATTCGGTGGCCATCATGCGAATATTGGCATTCTTTGGCAAAGTACCATCAAACATACGCACATAGAGAATTACGCCACGATAATCATCAAAATATGAATCAAAGATAAGTGCGCGCGTATGGCCATCGGTAGATTTAGCTGGTGCTGGTACGCGTTCAATAATAGCATCGAGCACTTTGTCGACATTCTCACCGGTCTTGGCGGAAACTTTAATAATTTCCGATTCGTCACAACCGAGCAAATTAATAATTTCGGCCGTCACGCGCGGAACATCGCTAGCCGGGAGATCAATCTTATTAATGACTGGAATAATATGTAAGTCTTGTTCGAGCGCTAGATACACATTGGCAAGAGTTTGCGCCTGGATGCCCTGAGTAGCATCAACAACTAAAATAGCACCTTCCACGGCCTGGAGCGAACGAGAAACTTCATAGGAAAAATCTACGTGTCCTGGAGTATCAATAAGGTTCAAAATATAGCCCTTATAATGCATGTGGGCAGGCGTGAGTTTAATGGTAATACCCTTCTCGCGCTCGAGCTCCATGCTATCCAGAAGCTGAGATTTCATCTCGCGCTTCTCTACCGTGCCGGTAAGTTCGAGCATGCGGTCAGCCAAAGTCGACTTTCCGTGATCGATATGCGCGATGATACAAAAATTACGGATTTTCTCAATATCCATATGATATATTTTAACATATTGTCAAGAAAATGATAGGTGAGGCTAGTCTATTATTTCGGTCGCTACCGCGGCGCCCACTACCATCAATAGTCTTAAGTTTTCTTATTTTTTTCTTCGAATTTGCCAAATGCGTATATAAAGGATTAAGGTAATTGCTCCGACAATATAGCACGCACCCGCAATAGGTATTAAATCAAGATTATAAAAAACTATACAAAGAATGAGACATAGCAATATTAAAATTAATGGCCATTTCCTAACTAGATGGCGCGTGGTCATTTTAATTATCGGAGGATCTACTACTGCATCTATATAACCTTTATTTTTAAAGATATAAACTACCGCTTTTAACGGCAAATCTTTAGCCGTAATATGCATATTTTCAGTAATAGCCGGTGGTGTCTGAACTGAGATAACACCATCATTATCACTGTCGTCGTCTTCATATTCAATAGAGTAACGGAAGCTGCGATCGTCTACCCCAATATCCTGAAGACTGACATTAATTAAATCTACAATAGTACCAATTACCTTCTTGCCGCCCATAACGGCTTTTTCATGTTCGTGTTTTTGCTCCATGCGTTTTTTGCGCTCATGGATAATAGTTGGGATAGTAATGGTAAATAAAAAGGTTGCCCAGAGCAGTACAACTATATCGTTATGTAATGATCGCGGGTTATCAAACATAAAATAGATGGAAAGAATTAATAAAATCACGCCAATTATCAACCCAACGATTGCGACGCCTTCGCGCTGATTAATGCGATCAAAAGAATACTTAACTTTTACTAAGTGCCCTTTTATTTTCTCATCGTCAAATCGTTCCATGCGTATTTCGGCCTAATACTCATTTTCTATCAAGTATATTAATAACGACAGCAATCACCATTGCCGTTCCAAACATAATTCCGCCAATTATCGTATTGATGGCCATCGTAAATATTCCGCCAACCGCCAATATTAACAACGCTGTTACTAAGAATGCCCGAAGCTGTTTACGTGATTTGATTTTTTCGATTGGCGGATTAATAATTTCGTCGGCATAAGAAAATGACCCGTCGCCGATATACACTTTGACCTTTAGAGGAAATTCTTCATTCCTGATTTGCGGATGACTTGCTAGATAAGGAGTGTCAAACTGCACTTCATCATCGCTGCCCGGTTTCTTATATTTAACGTGATAATAGTAATTTGTAGTCCTATCGTCGCCCGAACCAGTCGTAACGGTCTCTAAATTCATTATGTCCCCGATCACCATTTGGCCTTTGGCGATTACTTCCTGAATTGTGGCTAGTTTCTTTAGCCGTTTTTTACGGAAATATACATGTAGGCCAATCAATATCGCTGCAAAAACCATAGTTGGAATGTAGCCGGAAAGCATTTCCCACGGATTATAGCCTTCTTCAACCGTCAAACGATCACGCATCGAAATGACAGTAACTAGCATTATTACATTAGGGAGTATCAGGAATCCGAAGAATAAGAATAATGTAAATGTTTCGCCGGCGCTTTTCTTATACCCGGCATATTCAATTTTTACAGTTTGGTCACCATATGGAGTAACTGGTGCTTTTATGAGATTATCGTTTGTAGAATTCATGCTTATTTTTATTTTACTACTAAAAGCATAAATTCTATAGATGGTGCCCCCATTTTGCGCGCTCTGCATAATTCGGCCGGAGCAAATCTAACTGACTTATAATGCCATTTGGCGATAAATCATAACCCGCGATACCGCATTTATGTCCGTCAATATATGCCGTGGCGTCAACCGGCTCAACTCGTCCAAGCGCGTATGCGATATTAACGATTACTTCATTGGCACGATGTTTCTTTAAATAATCTACTGCGATTTTGCGCGCCATATAAGCCGCCGAGCGATCAACTTTACTTGGATCTTTACCCGAAAATGCACCGCCGCCGACCGGAACACGCGGGCCATAATTATCTACAACGATTTTACGTCCGGTTAGCCCAGAATCCGCATCAAAACCACCAATCGACCAATCGCCTGCCGGATTAATACTATATGAATAATCGGCACTGATTTTGATGTTTTCTGGTAGTGTCTTTGTCCATTTTTCCAGTAATTTAATTAGTATGTTTTTTGAAACATTTTGCCAGCTGATGACAATATGTTTAATATTGGCGGAAACAAAAACGTTATTATAATAAACCAAATCAACCGTAACTTGTGTTTTGCCGTCAAATGAATATCGATCATAAATGTACTTACAAAGTCCACGCGCAAGCAGATATTCTGTCGGCATATAGTCGTCATTTTCGGCACAGGCGTAGCCGACCATGATTCCTTGATCGCCAGCCCCACCCGCATCGACGCCGCGCGCAATTTCCGGACTTTGTTTGGCGATATTAACATCAATACGCATTTTTTCATCAACGTATTTTCGTGCTATTTTTCGAATATCAATGGCTTCAGCACTGCTTGTAATTTCGCCAGTGATAAGCATTTGATTATGCGCAGCCATTACATCCACGGCGACGCGCGCATGCGAATCATTTTTTAAATACGCATCCAAAATGGCATCAGAAATTTGATCGCAAATTTTATCTGGATGTTTTGGCGACACGAATTCAGCCGTGCGTGTAACGATTTTAGTATGTAGCGAGCCATCGCTCAAAGAGATGAATTGTTTCATATCTTTCCTTTCTTGGACGGAATTAGCACCTTGCTAAAAAGTAGGTTGCTGACAGTTCATCGGGCCGGTCCCTCCCTGTCTCTTGATATTAAATTGTTAATGCATTTTTATTGTAACACTATTTCAAAAGTTCGAAAATAATAATAATCGTCGCAAGCACAACGCGATACCAACCAAAAGCCTGGAGTGATTTTTTCTTTTCCAAAAACTTCATGACGAAGTAAATCGCCGCCAAACCAGACACGAATGCTACGATGTTCGCGAGCGTCAACATTTGCCAATTGGCGGCAATATATTCACGCGAAGAGCTCGAAATTAAACTCTTAATCATTACGCCCGCCATTACGACCATACTAACTGTAAAAGAATAATTGGCAGCATTTTTGTTGTCCATGCCAACCATACGGCCAGCAACGATTGTTGAGCCAGAGCGTGATGTGCCCGGAATTAATGCTAGACATTGCGCTAAACCAACATACAATGCCTGCTTCCAAGTGAGATGATGGTCGTCTTTAACTTTCTTCATCTTTGGCAATTTATCAATCAGAATCATTAATATGCCAATGAAGGCCATGGCGCCGGCAATCGTATACATGCTCGAGAAGAACGGACTCGATTCAATAAAATCAGACAGCAAGAATCCTACGATAATAACTGGGATACAAGTAATGATGACATTTAATGCGAATTTAAAATTACGCTCGACGAATATCTCGCGCAAAATCTGTACAATGCGTTTGCGATAGAAAAAGATGAGCGCCAAAAATGTGCCAAGATTAATGAATTCCAAGAAAAGATGGAAGTCGGCACTGCGTCCACCCATGATTTCCTGAACAACTTCGAGATGACCGGAGCTAGAAACTGGGATAAATTCCGTTAAACCCTGAGTCAAGCCAAGCCAAAAAGCTTCAAATCCCTGCATTATTTTACCTCATACTTTCCGGTATGTTTGCCGCCATCATAAATCATGGTCGGAATACCTTTTGCGTGAATATCATCCACGACGATTTTATTATTTTTTTGTACGATGTCTTCATATTCTTCGGAATGCGCAAAGTCGGAAATCTTCTTTTGCGTTTCTTCGTCTAGGCCGTACTCAACTAGCCACGATTGAAGTTTGGCTTCAGCATCTTCTGCCGTATAGAAATCGTTGAAAAGATCTTGATAAGAACGATGCTCCTCGTCTTTTTCGGTATAGATGCGCTTGATAATTTCGAAGGAAACGTTTTTGCCTTCGCTGGTTTTAGCGACATTTTTATCGGCGCCAAATACGTAACCGGCGATGAGTTTAGAATTACTATATTTAAACTTCCCTTCATTATCCTGAATTGGGAATGGCACCAATATAGTCTTGCCATTATCGAAGAAACCAGATTCAAGTTGTGCGCGGAATGATTGGAGACAGACGATACAGCCTGGATCGAAAATATCAATTGCTTTTACGTCACCTTCGCCGACTTCAATGCCAACGAAATCGAATTGGTCTACTTCCCAGCTGCGGAATTTATCTGGAATTGCGCCAAATATTTCGCCCCAGTCCGAGAACCAAAAGCCAATTGCTTCAAACAGATTTTTGGGTTCAGAATTATTATCAATGCTACAAACCTCGGAGCCCAAGGAGCAGGCTTCGGCATGTTTGACATTACAAGTGCCAAGCGACCAGAGCGCGAGACCGGCTTTGGCACTTTCGACGATTGACCAAATCGTAATCACGACTAGTAAAATCGACATAATTTCGATTGTTACGGATAGTGGTTTAACTAGTTTTGGGCTCTTTAATAAGACGCGACTAAGCACAGAGTTTTTGACCTCGTCGCCAAAACCAGTCTCGCATTTCTGCAGCGTAATTCGCTTGCCAAAACAGCCCCAAGATTTTTTGAGCATCTTAAGATAGCGTTTACCGACTTTTGGCTTAAAAATCGAGATAAAAGCTACGAAAATACCAGCAATTGCCAAAATAATAAATGCGGCAATGCAGGTCATTATTTAGTCACCTTCTTTAGAACTTCAATAGTTTGATCGATGTCGGACGGACGGATATAGTAGCCAAGTGAAAAGCGAATGAGTGGTGGGTAATGTTTGACATGATCGAGATAATAATGGACGCAGAAATAGCCAGTACGAGCCATAATGCCTTTGCTGGAAAGCGCACCGCCAACTAAATGCGAATCGAGACCTTCAATATAGAAAGACATGGTCGGATTGGCCTCTTCGTTAATGAGATGAATTTTTGAATTGTCGCGTAAATATTCAAACAAACGCGTATAACATTCTTTGAAATTCTTTTTGGTCGATTTTGGTACGTGATTGAGCCATTTGAGCGCTTCGCCAAAGGCAACAATTTCGCCCCAGGCCTGAAGACCCGACTCGAATTTCGTGTAAGCATGATTCGGTGATTCAGCGGAAAGCTTATAAGTATCTTTGTCTACGTCGTCAACCATGCCACCGCCGATAAAGCTAGTGTCGATTTTTTTAAACAAATCACGTCGCACAATCATAACGCCAAGTGACGGACCGTACATTTTGTGCGCGGAGCTACAAATTGCATCGGCTTCGGTTTTTTCGAGGATTTCTGGACTATGCGCGAGTGCCTGAGCAGCGTCAACAATAATAACGCCGCCTTCTTTGTGAACTTTTTTAATTAGATCTTTGATATTTAGGAGTTTGCGACCATCAATATTTGATGCGCAGTTTACGACAACAAGCGCCTTCTTAAAATCGTATTTATCGATATCGATAGAACCGTCATCGTTGCGCACCATTACTTCGCGCTTAATGCCATGTTTTCTGGCAAAAGTCATCGAAGAAAGGAATGGCGAATTGTGCTCGATATCGGAAGTGACGACTTTTTTGAAAAGGCCATCTTTGAATTGGGATAGCAGAAGATTGATGCCATATGTCGTATTCAGAGTAAAGGAAACTGAATAATCACGCTCTTTGAGTTTGAGATACTTGAGCATAGCCGCACGAGTATCCTCAACGAGCTCGTCAGTCTCGCGTCCCCATGCGTATTTTACGCGTTCACCGCAAGAATTATGTTCAGTATAGTAACGCTCCAACGCTTCAATAACTGGGCGTGGGCGTAAAGATTGGCACGCGGAGTCAAGATAGATATCTTTCTCGCTTAAATAATCAAAATCCTCCATATCTATTTCATTATATCATCTTCAGTGGACGATTCCCAACTCGAGCACGATTGACTTTTCTCGTGTTTGTGGTATAATTATGTTAGTTTTTGCTATACTCGGTAAAACCGTTCCTTAATATGCTTTACTCGAACAATCTGGAGGTGGAAAAGATGAGGAAGCTGCTAGCTATTCTGCTTGCCATCATGATGGCGATATCCCTGGTTCCCGTGGCTTCGGCCGACCTGTTCGTGAGCGCAATCGCCATGAACGACGACGAAATCGCAGCCCATGCTGGCGATTACTATGACCAAGTAATCTACGCCGCACGATTCAAGGATGGCTTGGTAGCTATCATGTACGGCGACCAACTCGGCTACTTCATAAACGGTGAACTCGTGATGCGCTGGGACTACCCAACATCGGAAGAAGACTTCTTCTTCTACGTCAAAGACGCATACCCGAAAGCCGAATACGATCTCTGCGTGATGCTGGGAACTACAATCTACAGCATTCGCGACGACCTTTCGATGCACGAAGAAATTTCCGATGTCTTCTATTACGGATTCGATCTGGATTTCGCCTACATCTTCGCGATTAGGTCTGGGGCGCTGTATTACTGGTCGCCCTATGCCCTGGTGCAAATTTCGGACTCTGGCGTCTACGACATGGTCGTGAATGTAGACTATGCGTTCTTCGATGACGCGTCCGGTGGACATGTGATTAATGCCAGTCTGCGCGACATGAGTCGGATGACCATGCGGTACTACATGTATCACCCGCTGCAAATCTGCGACCTGCCGTCCACTTTCTGGGATTGGTATGGTGAAGTCTACGGATGGGATGAAAACGGACTGGTTGATCAATCAGCCGATTTCGACCAACAGTTCGGCATCGACTTCTCCGGTTGGGGCAGCCCCAAACTGGACTTTGCGGTCGAAGACTTCTTGACCGATCCCGGAATGACCGTCAATGAACTCGAATCTATATTCGATTCGCCAATCGAAGACTACTCAAATCCGATTCAGTTTGCCGATATCAGTTTCTATGGACACAATGGCACCCTGGTCGCTTACTACGTGGATGAAGCAACATTCAAATATATCCGCTGGGTGAGCGACTCTGGTTCGCTGGAGCTGACCGAGGAACTGAAGGCCATCGTCGCCGAACGTGGCAGCTTCGTCAAGCATAACTCTTTCCAAGACAGCAATGCCGAGGAAGATGTTTATAATGTAGGCGGCCAGATGGTCCACGTTGGCTATCAACTGATTGACGACACGGTCATTTCCTTCGTATACGCGAACAACAAATACCTGACCGACGAGTAAAAGCAAAAACAAAAAGGCCCGCACTGGTTTGTGCGGGCTCTTTTTTGAGGTTAATCCCTTCTGCGCGAATAGAGCGACAGGATGCGCAGAAACAGATTGACGATATCCAGATACAAACCCACGCAGGCATCGACTGCCGCATCGGGCGTGGGGTCTTCGCTTTGGGCCTTTGCCCAATCGTAGCCGATATACAGGCAGAAAAGTCCAGCTACGATTACGTCCAGGAAAGTCGGAGTTGCCACACCGAAGATTGCCAAAAGCAGCTCAACGATGATAATTGCAAACAACGTCAAACCCAGAATCCTACCGAGCGAAAGAAAGATGTTCGGAAACATGGTGCTGGCGATGAGCATGATAGCAACAACACCGGCAGTAGTAGTAAGGGCGTACGTGATGGACACCACGGACTGACCTTGCAGACAAACGCTTAACACGATACCGATTGGCACAACCACCAGGTTATAGCCCAAGAAGCTCACCCAAGGGTTGTCGCTCTTGCGGCTTATCACGATGCCCGTAATGGAGAGCACCAGGTAGCCGATAATCAGCGCAATCGGGTTAATGTTGGCGAAATACTGCGCGCAGGTAGTCACCAGGAGCACATTCAGGCCGAAGCCGTAGAGCAGGATTACGCCAATCAGGCCGTTATAGGCGGCGCGGGACATTTCTGATCCGATGGACCACGAGTTGCTAGAGTAATGATGCTGTGATTCGTAATTTGTGCCACTGTAGGAATAGCCTCCATCACCAGAGACTCGTCTCATTTCAATCAACCTCCTTAAGTTGCTTTCAGGCAGTTCGCGCATGGCGCTTTCGTACTAGAACTGTTATATTATAGCATAATTTGGTCGATTTTTCAAGACATGGCAAAAGCCCCTGCTGGCTGCAGAGGCTTTTTGATCGAGGTTCTGATTGAGGTCAACCGACACTGTCGTCCCAGTCATAGTAGTAGTCACTACCATAATAGTACGGATAATACGTATCGAAGTTCTGCATCTTGTAGACGAACTCCGCGATCGCATCATCGGTGGTCTTGTCGAAACCAGTAATCATTTGTGTTTCGTCGTAAGCCTTGATTTTCTGGTTTTCGACATAGTTGGTCAGGAAGATGCTATAGTACTTCACCCTTTTACCGCCGAGTAAAGCGCTCATGACTTTATCCGCCGAATCGTGGGTGTAAGTCGCGTAGTAGCAGGTCCAGACGTAGCCATTCGCATCCATCACTTCGATGAAATAGACATGGTTTGCAGTCTTCTGCTTGATGACTGTATAGTTCGTGAGACTCAGGTTGTTTTCCTGGAGTCTCTCAATGAGATGATAGAGCGCCGCAAGACCCTCGGCCTTGCTCAGTGTTTCCGCAAAAGCGAACTTCACTTCGTTCATTTCATCTTCGTCGAAACTGTAGTAGTCGACCGGGTCATCGTAGTCATACCACCAGCCTTGATTTAAGTCATAGAGACCATACTCGTAGGTCTTCGGCTGATAACCATCGGCGAAAGCGGTCGCGCTCAGTCCGAGCACCATCATCACAGCAAGCACAACGGAAATGATTTTCTTCATGGGTTTCCCCTCCTCTGTCAAAGTCCCTCAGTGGGTTCAATGCTCCAGATTGAGCATATGACTCCATTATACCATACTTTGGCTAAAAAGTCAATATCGCTCATGCTTTCGCGGCCTTTTTGCCGACAAAAATCTCCCCTATTACGGGGAGATTTAAGTGCACGGTTTAGACTAGATGTTTTCTAGTTCTTCGGCGACTGGCTCAGCGTCAGTAGCAGCCTTTTCTTCGCCGGTGTATTCAGCGAGAGATTCGATACCAGTACCTACTGGAATCTTGCGGCCGATAATGACGTTTTCCTTGAGACCGCGGAGGTGATCGACGCGACCAGAGATGGCGCTAGAAATCAAGACGCGGGTCGTATCCTGGAAGGATGCGGCGGAGAGGAACGAGTCAGAGTAGATGGAGACCTTGGAGATACCGAGGAGCATCTGCGTGAATTCAGCTGGAGTTTTGCCTTCAGCGAGTACGCGAGCGTTTTCTTCGGCTACAGCAGCCTTGCTGACGATATCGCCGGTTACGAAGGAGGTATCACCAGGCTCGTCAATCATGACGCGAGAGAACATCTGGCGGATGATGACTTCAAGGTGCTTAGCAGAGATTTCGTGACCCTGAGCAGCATAAATCGTAAGAATATCATTCAAGATATAGCGCTCAGTTTCTTCAATACCCTTGTACTTCATCAAATCTTGCAAGTTGAGGGAACCTTCGGAGAGGCGATCGCCTGGCTCGACATGGTCGCCTTCTTTGACGGTAAGAGCGTAGTCCATCGGGACGGAAACCTTGAGTGGTGCACCAGCATTGGCGACCAAGACAATTTCATCTGCGGTGAGTTCTGCAACGCCATCAAATGGAGCGATGATTGGTTCAGCGCCTTTAGCCTTGCTGGCAATGACGGCACCAGTCTTGATGCTTGCGCCATCTTTGACCTTGGCTTTGCGACCTTCGAGCTTGAAGTGTTCAGCCTTACCAGCATCTGGAGTGACCTGAACAACGTTGAAGCGACCTTCTTCCCAAGTGCTGACTACGCCAGCGACAGTCGAAATGTAAGCTTGACCCTTTGGCGTACGAGCTTCGAGAAGCTCCTCAACGCGTGGAAGACCACGGGAGATAGCACCGGAACCTGCAACACCGGAAGAGTGCTTAGTATCGAGCGTAAGCTGAGTACCTGGCTCACCGACGGACTGAGCAGCGATAACGCCAACTGGTTCGTGGTAGGCAACTGGCTGACGAGTAGACATATCGATACCGTAAGCCTTGCGTGGAACACCATCGTTGCATTCGGTAGTGAGTACGCTCTGAATCTTAAGGCTATCAATATCATCGTCGGCAGCAATCTGATCGGCAACTTCGCGGCTGATTAGTTGATCAGCGGCAAGACCGTATTTTTCAACAGCTTCAGCGGAGTAACGACCATAGATACGATCAGCGAAGCCGATGCCGGTAATTTCGGACTCGGACTTGTAAATGCGGAAACCTGGGTCGTTAGCTTCAGTCTCGACCGTGAAGACATCCTGAGAGACATCTACGAGACGGCGAGTGAGGTAACCAGAGTCGGCAGTACGAAGTGCGGTCGACACCTGACCCTGACGGGCACCGCGGGTTGCGATGAAGGATTCGAGAGTGTTGAGACCTTTCTTGTAGCTGGACTTAACTGGAAGCTCTATTTCGCGGTTAAACACATCGACCATGATACCGATGGTGGCGGAAGCAAGCTTAATGTTACCTGCGGAACCACGAGCACCGGAGTTAGTCATGATAGAAACGTTGGTATCGAGGCTGGCAAGGTTATCCTTAACGAGCTTAGATACTTCATCGTCGACCTTGCGCCATGCAGCGACAGTCAAACGATAACGCTCATCTTCCGTAATGAGACCTTCGTTGTACTGTTCGGAAATCTGAGCAGCGACACCTTCACCTTCAGCAATCATACCTTCAACTTCTGGATAGTATGGATAGTCGTCCTTAGAAGTGGAGACGCCGGCGACAGTTTCGTACTTGAAGGAGAGATCCTTGATAGCATCAGCAGCTTCAACGGCGGCGTCGGCACCGAATTGGTTAAGAATGTTAGCCATAACTTTCTTCAAGTGCTTGCTGTTCTGGACTTCGTTATCATATGGATAATCTTTTGGAAGGACTTCGTTAAAGAAGACGCGGCCAAGAGTAGTATCACGCTTTTCACCCTTCGCATGGACGCGAATTGGGGTTTGGAGCTGGATGAGACCCATATCATAAGCGAGCTCAGCCTCATAGACGCTCGTATATGCCTTGCGTTCAGTCTGAGCGGATGGTTTTTCGTAAGTTAGGTAGTAGCTACCAAGTACGACATCCTGCGTAATAGAGAGAACTGGCGCACCATCGGCTGGCTTCAAGAGGTTCTTACCGGCAGCCATGAGTTCGCGAGCTTCAGCCTGAGCATCTGCAGAAAGTGGTAGATGGACAGCCATCTGGTCACCATCGTAGTCGGCATTGAAACCGTTTGCTACGAGTGGATGAAGCTTGATAGCTTTACCATCAACGAGCTTTGGCTGGAAGGCCTGGACGGAGAGACGGTGGAGAGATGGAGCACGGTTAAGGAGGACATATTTGCCTTCGATAACTTCGTCAAGCGCATCCCAAATCACGGTTTCGCCCTGCTCGATCATACGAGATGCGGAACGGATGTTGTTAGCATATTCATTCTTAATGAGCCAAGAAATGACGAATGGCTTAAAGAGTTCAAGCGCCATCTGCTTTGGCAAACCACATTGATTGATGCGGAGTTCTGGACCTACGACGATAACGGAACGACCAGAGTAGTCAACGCGCTTACCGAGAAGGTTCTGGCGGAAGCGACCCTGCTTACCTTTGAGAAGGTCAGACAAGCTCTTGAGTTTGCGGCGACCATTCTGAGAGTTAGCAGTGCGACCACCACGGGAAGCGTTGTTGTCGATAAGAGCATCAACAGCTTCCTGGAGCATACGCTTTTCGTTGCGCTGGATAACTTCTGGAGCGTTAAGATCAACAAGCTTCTTCAAGCGGTTGTTGCGGTTAATAACGCGGCGATAAAGATCATTCAAATCGGAAGTAGCAAAGCGGCCACCAGCCAAAGAAATCATTGGGCGTAGATCTGGAGGAATAACCGGAATCACGTTCAAGATGAGATCAGTTGGTTTAATGCCAGCATTCTGCATACCTTCAAGAATCTTGAGGCGCTTCATAATGCGCTTCTGCTTCTGACCTTTGCAGTTCTCTGCTTCTTCATGAAGACCTTCAATCATCTTATCGAGGTCAATTTCTTCGAGAAGTTTCTTAATACCGCTGGCACCCATTTCAACAGTGATGAGATCTTCGTATTCCTCATCGAGATTGCGATAATCTACTTCGTTGATAACGGCACCCTTCTTGAAACCGGTAAGGATTTCCTTCTTAGAGCGGTAATCATTTTCAAGCTCTTCAAGCTCTTTAGTCTGAGCTTCAGCGAGAGCCTTGATTTCTTCTGGATTCTTATCTTTTGCTTCGTTCTCATAGCGAACTTGGATTGCCTGGCGAGCAACGTCAGTTTGCGTTTCGAGATCCTCGAGGCGTTTGTCGATTTCTTCTTGTTCTACATCAGTAATGATATAGGAAGCGAAGTAGACAACTTTCTCAATGTTTTTAACCGTAATGTCGAGCAAAAGGCTAAGTGCGGATGGCGTACCGCGCATGAACCAAATATGAGCTACTGGAGCAGCGAGGGTGATATGACCCATACGTTCGCGGCGAGTAATACTCTTGGTAACGAGGTTGCCTTCCTTATCGACGGCGGCTTCGCGGGAGCGAACACCTTTGAGCTTCGGATCGTTTGGATTGATATCCTTTACTGGACCGAAAATGCGCTCGCAGAACAAACCGTCACGTTCTGGTTTTTGAGTACGATAGTTAATTGTTTCTGGTTTCAATACTTCACCGTAGCTCCAGTTGAGGATGTCTTCCTCGCTGGCAACGCAAAGGCGAATAGAATCGAAATCGTTTGCACTAATGAAATTATCTTGCCAAGCCATATTATAGATCCTCCCCTAAGTCAGTTATTGTATCGTCTTCGATATCGCCGGCTTCGTCGACATCGTAGTCTTCGTATTCGTCATCGCCCTGATCGTCTTCCTCGTCATCAGATGGAGCTTCGGAGACGAATTCGTCTTCCTCCACGTATTCCTCCGGCGGTATTTCATCTTTTTGGGCGTAAATTACCGAGTCATCACGTTGACGTTCAACTTCTTCGGTAGTCTTTTCGATAACACGGTCAGCATCACGAGCGTCGCCGTTATCAAGCAAATCGACCTTGAGGCCAAGACCCTGAAGTTCCTTCACTAAGACGTTAAAGCCTTCTGGAAGCTTTGGACCTTCAATTGGTGTGTCTTTAATGATGGATTCGTAAGCCTTAGCACGGCCGTAAACGTCATCGGACTTGATGGTAAGCATTTCCTGGAGCGTAGATGCAGCACCGTAAGCTTCGAGTGTCCACACCTCCATCTCACCAAAGCGCTGACCACCGTTCTGGGCTTTACCACCGAGTGGCTGCTGAGTGACCATTGTGTATGGACCAGTAGAACGAGCGTGAATCTTGTCGGCAACCATATGATGGAGCTTAAGCATATACATTACACCAACGGTAATGCGCTCTTCAAATGGCTCGCCAGTGAGACCGTCGTAAAGTTTAACGCGACCATCATGCTCAAAACCAGCTTTGTTAAGCTCTGCCGAGATGGTTTCATCGGAGACGGAATCGAAGGAAGGAGTCGTGACTTTGTAGCCAAGGGCACGAGCGGCCATACCAAGGTGAACTTCAAAGAGCTGACCGAGATTCATACGGCTTGGCACGCCCATTGGGTTAAGAATGACATCAATTGGGGTACCGTCTTCCATAAATGGCATGTCTTCTACTGGAAGAATGCGGGCGACAACACCCTTGTTACCGTGACGGCCAGAAAGCTTATCGCCAACGCTAATCTTGCGCATTTCGGCAACGTAAATCTTAATCTGCATCAAAACGCCAGATTTGAGATCATTGCCCTGTTCGCGAGTGAAGATCTTGACGCCGACAACTTTACCGCCGTCAGAACCGTTCATGCGGACGGAAGTATCGCGGACATCTTTGGCCTTTTCGCCGAAGATGGCGCGGAGGAGGCGTTCCTCAGAGCTGAGTTCCTGCTCACCCTTTGGCGTAATCTTACCAACGAGCACATCACCATTCTTAACTTCGGAACCAACGGTAACGATACCGTCTTCACCGAGGTGGCGGAGGGCAGCTTCGCTAACGTTTGGAATATCACGGGTAACCTGTTCTGGACCGAGCTTGGTTTCGCGGACCTCGACATCGAAATCGCGGATGTTGATGCTGGTCAAAGTATCGTCTTGGACGAGGCGGCTGGAAATGACGATAGCATCATCCATGTTATAACCACGCCATGGCATAAAGGCAACGAGCAAGTTCTTGCCAAGTGCGAGCTCGCCATTATCAATGGAGGCACCCTCGATGAGGACATCACCTTTCTTTACCTTCTGGCCACGCTTAACAACGGTGCGCTCATCATAACAGCGATCATCGTTAGTCTTCATGAAGTGGATGAGGTTGTAGACCTTGTTTTCCTTCTTGCCAGCATATTTAACTTCGACAGAGTTGGAGTCAGCTTTAACAACTTCACCATCACCTTCGGCGTAAACAATCTGGGAGAGGTTCTTTGCGACCTCGGCGTCAATACCAGTCGAAACGATGGAAGCTTCAGGCTTAATTAGTGGAACAGCCTGTTTCTGCATGGCGCAGGCCATCAAAGAGCGGTCGACGCGGTTCTTTTCTACAAATGGAATCATAGATGCAGCAACACCAAGAATTTCCTTGTGTGCGGCATCCATATGGGTAACTTCAGAAGCGGCAACCTGAGTTGGTACGAGACCCTTGCGGGCGGAAACGTATTCATCAACGAATTTGCCATCTTTGTCGAGCTTGGCGCTGGTATCTGCAATCACCATGTTTTCTTCAGCGGCAGCGTCTACATATACTACTTCGTTAGTAACTTTACCGTTCTTAACGACGCGATATGGAGCTTCGATGAAACCGTAATCATTAATGCGTGCATAGGTTGCAAGGTTCAACACGAGACCGACGTTACCACCTTCTGGTGTTTCAACGGTACAAATACGACCGTAATGAGTTGGGTGCGTATCGCGTACTTCGAAGCCGGCGCGTTCGCGGGTAAGACCGCCAGGACCCATGGAGGACAGACGGCGCTTATGTGAAAGCTCGGAGAATGGGTTGGTTTCGTCCATAAGCTGGCTGAGCTGAGAGCTACTGAAGAACTCTTTAACGGCAGCCGTAACTGGGCGAGAGTTAACCAACTGGGATGGAGTAACGGTTTGTGGGTCACTCATTGACATGCGGTCAAGGATGTTGCGCTGAAGGCGAAGCATACCAAGACGGAATTGGCGCTGAACAAGCTCGCCAACCAATTTGACGCGACGATTAGCAAGGGAGTCGATATCGTCGGCTGGGTCTTGCGTATTGTTCAAGCGAATGATTTCGCGAATAATCGCGATAAGATCTTGCATCTGAAGTGTGCGATGAGCTTCGTCGTTTGGGGTATCGAAGCCTAGACGCTGATTAATCTTGTAGCGGCCAACACGAGAATAATCATAACGGCGGTAATCATTGAAAGTACGCTCAATCATGTTCTTAGCGTTTTCAACGGTTGCCAAGTCACCTGGACGGAGACGGCGATAGATTTCGAGAAGAGCGGAACCCTGGTTATCGGATGGGTCCTTCTCGAGAGTATTCTCAATATAGCGAACGTTGCCAGTATCGATGTCTTTGAAGTCGGCAACGATTTCGGTCTTCTTGCGGCCAAGGGCACGAAGAAGCGTAGTTACTGGAACTTTCTTGCGGCGATCGATTTTTACATAGATAACGCCTTTAGTGTCGGTCTCAAACTCAAGCCATGCACCGCGGCCTGGAATGATTTTTGCACCATAATAATTATGTCCGGCAATCGTATCGGCTGAGAAAAATACGCCAGCAGAACGAATTAGCTGAGAGACGATCACGCGCTCAGTGCCGTTGATAATAAAGCTAGCACGGTCGGTCATCCAAGGATAATCACCGAAATAGATATCCTGCTCTTTGACTTCGCCGGTAACTTTGTTCGTAAGCTCAATATTTACATGTAGTGGAGCTTCGTAAGTTGTAAGATTTTCTTTTGCAGTATGGTCATCTTCTACTGGATCTTTAAAGTAGTAATCCTTGAAGCGCAAACTCATCTTTTGACCGGTGTAATCATCGATTGGGTTGAGCTCATTGAAGACTTCCTGTAGACCATAATCCACGAATTCTTTCCAGGATTTGGTCTGATGCTCAGTTAAATTTGGTATTGGAAGAACTTGGTCGCCCTCTGTGAATTGCACACGGGCACCACTAGTTGCAGTTTTAGCAGTCTTTGCCACTATTCCCTCGCTGTTTTTAGTGTTGATACTTTGGCCGGAAGATCACCGCTTTGAAAACGGTCCGCATTGCCGGAGCGAACACACAAAATAATTCAAAGCACACTACTTCTTAGTACAATATTTTAGCCGAAAAATACAAGAAAAACAAGGGTAATTTTGAAAATTATTTCTGGTTTGAATTTTTAAACATGAGCATATATAATTTTATTGATATTTAGGGAGGTTGTTAATGAGTAATTTTACTCTGGGTTTAGGGTTATTTATGCTCCTAGCTTTCGCAATCGTGGCCCTTTTTTGGCCAGTGATCGTCGTGGCTGTAGTACTCATTGCTAAGCGCAATAAAAAGAAAAAGAAACAGGCAGCTATTGAAGCCGAAACCGTTTCGCGAGATCAGGAAATGGCGACCACTCCGGCATCACCGCCAGCCACATCAAAGCCGAAAGACAACACTGGCGGAATTAATGTAATGCTAATTGTTGGCTGTCTGCTTTTGGTGTTTGGCATCATCAAATTCTTTAACGACACTAACGACAGTCTCGTTGCCCCAGTAGCAATTGTATTGACGTTAGTTTTCTACACTTTAGGGCTCGCTATTTACAATAAGATTAGTTATCTAAAAATCGTTGGTGCCGCCTTCACCTATATCTCCCTTATGATCTTCCCGTTCTGGGTAATCTCTTTTAATACATTCGGAATATCTTGGCACGGTTCCTGGATTCTAGCATCGATTATTACATTCTGCGCGCTTTTATTAACAACCATACTGCACGAATCAAAACCATTGTCGTATTTCGCATATTTGTGGCTATTTGTAGTAGCTTGGGCGCTCACGCCGGACCATCATTCGTACGGATACAGCCTGGACATTCAAGCGTACTGGGTCTATGTTTCTAGTGCTATTGTCGCCTTAATACCGGCTGTCCTATGGAAACTAAAACCGAATTGGCTCCCAGTATATTTCCGTAAAGCTACGCAGGTGTTCGCTAAATGGTTTATGCCAATTGTCGGAATTTGCTCACTTCTTCTACTCCTATTTACTGACCCGATGATTCGTTACCCATTCTTACGCACTGTTATGGCCACACTGATGCTTGGTTGGGCATATCTATATTGGTCAATCAACAAAGCCTATTCTTGGTCCGTGGCCCTGCGCTTCTTCTTGCAGGCATTACTGCTAACCCTTACTATGGATCTCTTGAATTATTCAATCGCAGACATGCGATTATTTGGCAGCAAAATCGATGATTCGACAAGATTAGTCGTAACTGCTGTTTGGTTAGCGAGTTCCTTGGCGCAGACGATTATTTCCCTGTTTATTCCAAAGACGGACGAAAAAGTTCGCAAATGCGAACATGTCGCCGAGATAGTATCTCTTGTTGGCATTTTCGCTACACCAATCTTTACGCTGGGATTAAACGATCCTGCCAATGTTATCGTAAATCTCATTGTCTGCGGCGTCTGTGCGATACTTGGTATTGCCTATACAATCGCGCACAATAATCCACGCTGGTCCGCGGCCACCATCTTGGCATTGTTTATGGCAAGATTAGTAATTGCCGGTAGTTCGTTATTTATCGGCTGGAGTGCTTGGTTGGACGTGATTTACTTTACAATCGTATCCGGTTTAATTATTGCGATATATCAATTCTTCCGCAAATATCATGAGAACGATTCGCTCATTCTCACAATAACCGGATTGATGATTTCATTGCTAGAAGTAGTAGCAAGCGCAGCTGCAGCGGAATACACCGAGATTGGTTGGCTGATTGCGGCACTCTATTTCGCACTGCTCGGCTTCCTTAGCAAACAGACCGTTCTATATGAAATGAGTATTTATTCCGGGACCTTCTGTCTATACAGTCTCACTGGCACAATCGGCGAGTTTATGTTGCCGGATTCTGCGGCTAAATGCGTAACTGGTCCATTTAGCATGGTCAAACCTTGTAGCGGCTTACAGGCGGCAAGTTATGTCGGTTGGATAGCAACCATCAACACTATCCGCTGCTTCCTGATTGGTATTTCGCTATCGGCAGTTAGCGCGCTCAAAGAGAGTCATAAACCAGTTAACGCCCGCATTCGCTTCTTCCTTGGTTACGTCTTAATGAGCATTGGCTTGTTCGCTGTAGGTGTTACGGCCGGTGAATACTGGATGCTGTTCTGTCTTGCCGTTCAGGTCGGTTACCTAATCTTCGCTGCGATTCACGACATCGAATGGTTGGTTTGGACTACAATTATCGCAATGCCAGCCTGCGCATTTGGTATGACCGGCGGCTTCACTTATATCTGGTACGCCGTACTCGGCTTAACGCTAATTGGTGCAGTAATCTGGCGCTTAACGAAGATGAACCACGCCAAATTGGCAGAAGGCTCCAAGGAAAACAACTCCACTCCAAGAGTATAGTCCATAATACAAAGAACCTAAAAACCACCCATACCCAGGGTGGTTTTTAAGCATATAAGCTCTCAACTTTTATGTTTTAAAGCTGACTCGCAGTTAGCTTAATGCCTGAACAAAGCATTAACAGTATTATATATCCAAATCGTCTAAGTCTGCAAGCTCTGCGCGAGTTTTTTGTGCTAATTCGCTACCGCCTTCAGTTGACTCATCTTCAACATCTTCAACATCGTCGATTTCTGGTGCGATCGGAGCTTCTTCTTCGCTATCCTCATCGTCGGACGAGATTGAAGCAACTTCTTTCTTCTCGCCTGGATTGTAATCATCGTTGTTAACAATTTTAAGATTATAGCGAGCGTCATTTTTAGTACCAAGAGCGCGGAGTAATGTACGAATGCTCTGAGCAGTTGCGCCACGACGACCAATAATGCGGCCGACATCTTCTGGATCAACTTCCAAACTTAATAACACACCCTTTTCATCAATTGTACGATCAATAGAGACTTTGTCCGGATTGTTGACGAGAGTTTTTACGATATATTCTACGAATTGCTGGTCTATAGTAGCCATAGGTTCTCCATATTGTTAATGATTTATATAATTAGTATATATTAATTTGGAAAAATAAGCATAAAAAATATCTCACGCTATAAACGTGAGATATCCTTCATGATTTTCTAAGCCTCAGCTGGAGCTTCGGTAGCAGGTTCTTCTGCTGGAGCTTCTTCTTTTGGCTGATTCTTGCGAAGTTTGTCAGCATGCTTTGCAGCAACATGCTTCTCTGGAGCAACCTTGACCCATTTTGGCATCTTGATGCCTTCTTTGGTAAGGATGCGGACGACACGAGAGCTTGGCTGAGCGCCGTTGCTCAAGTATTTTTCAACTTCTTTTTTGTCCAAAACCGTAGCTTTGGTATGTGGGTTGTAGCTGCCGACCTGAGCGACGATACGACCCGAAAGAGGGTGACGTTGCGCTTCTTGGACGACTATCCGATAAAGCGGTAAAGCTTTACGGCCATTACGCTGTAAGCGAATCGCAAGCATAATTCTCCTTAAATTATTTAACTTTGATTATTATATCAATTTTTAGGGGTTATTTCAAGGGTTAATTAGATGACACGAAATTGATTAACTTGTTCCGGATACTCGCGCTTGTATTGACGAACAGCCTCAGCGGCAGCTTTAATTTGCGCCTCTTGTTTGCTGTGCCCCACGCCAGTTGCTTTGAGATGATCGTTAATAAACACACCAAGCGTGAAGGTCTTGTCGTGATCTGGCCCTTCTTCTTTGATGACGCGATAAGCTGGAGTAACGTTATCAATATGCTGAGAAAGCACTTGCAGGAATGATTTAGCATCGCGCCACGATTCGCTTTCAATGATTTCATCGATACGCGAAAGACTATTTTCTTCAATGAATTTCTCCACGACATCATAACCCTGATCGAGATAAATGGCGCCGATAATGGCTTCATAACAGTCAGCCATAATTACGCGTAGAGCACGCTCGGAACCATTTTTCTCGCCACGGCTTAATCGAATTAACTCGCGATAACCTAATCTTTCACCAGCATCAGCGTTCGCTTCGGTATTGACAAGTGCGGCGCGCCAAGCCGTCATGATACCTTCTGGCTGATTATATTTATGGAAAAGAAAATCCGAAGAAACAAGCTCGAGCACAGCGTCGCCCAAAAACTCTAGGCGCTCATTATGCTCGGACGTATTTTTATGCTCGTTAACATACGAGCGATGCGTTAAAGCTACAATTAGTAAATTAATATCATGAAACTCAATACCTAGCTTATCTTTAGCGTAGGCTACATAAGCATCAATTTGTTCTTTATTCATTAATTGAATTCCCCACTACGAATTTTCTTTTTGGCAATTAGCATTAATTTTTCGATGTCAGCGTATTCGATAGCATCGAGCGCTTCGCTGAAACTAAACCAACGAATGCCATTCATCCATTTTTCTTTGGTTGGATGTTCCTTTTTGTCGACGGACTGCACGAGATAAACCTGCGTTGTCATAAGAACGAGTTTATCAAGGCGGCGATACTTAAAATGAATCTTGCCCAACCATGTCAAAACATCGACGTGCTTCAGGCCAGACTCTTCGCCAATCTCGCGGACGGCGGTCTGTTTAGCGGTTTCGCCCGGCTCGATGTGTCCCTTCGGAATCGTCCAACGATTTTTGCTATCTTGAATTAAAAGAATCTCGATATCGCGGTTGTCTGGTGTCATGCGAAAAACAATGCCACCTGCGGTTGGCTCGCGTACGATTTCTTTAATTTCTGGTTTTTTACGAAAAACGACCTGACGAATTTTCTCGAGCCTCGGCTCTTTGTATTCCTCAGTTGGCAAAGCTTCGGGGATTTTATAGGTACCCCGTTTATTTTTTGAACTGATTTTTTTCTTAGGTCGAATATTAGCAGAACGCGACATCCTCGATGTCGCTCCTCTACCTTTAGGCTTTGTCGCCTTGTTTGTCCTTTGCGGTACCGCTGGCTTCGGACTTTTCTGATTCTGCATGCTGTTTCTGTTCCTCTCCCCCAATATTACGATAGGCAGTACCCAATACGCCGTTGATAAACTTTGAAGAGTTATCTGAGCCAAAAGCCTTCGCTAATTCTACAGCTTCATTAATAGCGACTTTTGGTGGAACGGTGTCTTTTCGGCGCGTAAGCTCAAAAAGACCAATCCTTAAGACGTTGCGATCAATTGAGGAAATACTAGAAATTGGCCACTCTGGTGCCATCGGTTGCAGCTCTTCATCGAGCTTGTCCATTTCATCAAAAACTCCATGAGTGAGATCATGTACAAAATCAACGTCCCCTAAGGCTTTTTCGTAGGGTTCTATATTTTTTGCGACGATACTATCGATGTCGGCCGAGGCGTCGCCCGCCTTGCTTCGGAATTCGTACTCATACAAACTCTGGAGAGCTATAATTCTACCGAGATGTCGATTGCTTGCCACGTTAAGTTGCCTCCCTATTTATTTTGATTTCTTGCAAGTACAGGATTTGCTGCCACACTTCTTGCAAGTCTTGAGCTTAAGATTTGGGGTTTTCTTGGCGGTCTCGAAAGCTTTAACAGGCGAATGCTTGTTTACGCTACGAGCGAGGTCCAAACGCAAATGGCTGCGGCGAAGGCCGGTCTTGCGAGGGCTACTCTGTTTTTTCGGTTCAGGCATGTAAAAATGCTCCTTCTTTGATATATTACTTTGGACCTAGTTTACTATATTTTTCAAGCTTTCGCAAGGGGTTGAACGGGTAGATATGTAATACTTATGCTATAATTATTGTTATGAAAATTCGGAAGGCCAAATCGCGAATCAAAATCGCTGTCGGTTGTATTATTGCGCTTGCCTGCGTAACGGGACTCGGTTATTCCGGATACAAAATCTATGAGTGGGTAACAGATTCCGCCAGTACGAGCACTCAGACGACTAGAATTAATGACGTCGTGAATACTGATGAAATTACTGATAACGAACATACGCAAATTATTAGCGCCGGCGAAGCCGACGATGCGCCATACTGGAAGTATTTACATACAAAATTGATTGATGTAGATTTTACCGAACTGCGTAAAATTAATAACGAAACAGCTGGATGGGTCCAACTTGGTGGGACAAATATTAATTATCCGTTCGTCCAAACTTCCAATAATGATTTTTACCTAAAACATTCTTTCGACAAAAGCTACAATACAGCCGGCTGGATTTTCCAAGATTTTCGTAACAAAAACGACGGCACCGATAAAAATCTAATTCTTTATGCCCATGGTCGCAACGATGGCTCAATGTTCGGAACGCTAAGGACCATCCTAACCAATGGCTGGATGGCGCATCCGGAAAATTATTACGTTCGCACCGTCAATGACAACGAATCGGCACTCTGGCAAGTTTTCAGCGTTTATCGAGTCCCAACTACGACCGACTACATTCAAACGACGTTCGTAAACGACAAACAGTTTGAACGATTCTTAAAAATCATTTCCGAACGCAGCGCTAAAGATTTTGGCGCAACCGTTACGACCGATGATAAAATCTTAACTTTATCAACGTGCTGGAACAGCAATGAGCGCGTAGTACTGCACGCTAAACTCATCAAACACCAAGCTAGATAATTTCAACGTCAGCTGAAATAGTTTTATGATCCGACACGAGTTGGTCGTGAACGTTAAAGCTATTAACTTTGATTTGGTCGTTTACCAAAATATGATCACAAGCTACATCCTTAATAAACTTGAGATTCTGCAAAGTTTGCGTAACGCCATTTTCGGCCGTGAGATCATGCAGAAAATCCAGTTCACGCATGGCTGGCGATGCCGCTACGATATTTAAATCTCCACACATTACGACAGGACGCTGCTCGTCTCGAATCATATCAGCTACTTTATGCATGCATGCAACCGTGTCTTCGTTGCCGAACTCATTTTTTTGCCAATAGCCATGATAGTTTACGACAACTAATCCATTCTCCAGTACGGCTTTTTGAGCATAATAACAGTGCTCACCGCTCTTGTACGTTTCCGTAAGATTACCATATTGATTTTTGATTAGCTTGGTTTCCGAATCGACGATTGGGAAGCGGCTCAGAATTACGATGCCCTGCTCGATGCGACCGCCAAAAGCATCCATATACCAGTTAGAAGCACGGATGTCATGTTCTAGGCCGGATGCCTCCTTGATTTGCTCGACTGAAACGCAGAAATACTCCATTCTGTCTCGAATATCTTCGCTCCAGACAGCTTCCTGCAAGCAGATAATATCAAAATCGTTTTCACTCAAAAATCTTTGGATGGCGCCCTTTATGCGACCAGTCCAGACGTTCATTTGTAAAATCTTCATGGTTTTATTTTACAACGATGTTTACGAGATGAGTCTTTGGGATCACGATAACTTTGATGATTTCTTTGCCGTCGGTGAAAGTTTTTACTTTTTCATCGGCGCGAGCATACTCTTCGAGCTTTGCTTTATCATCGGCTTCATCGGCCGGAATCATAACGCGGCCACGCAACTTACCGTTAACTTGGACCACCATCTCGATTTCGTCAGCAACCAGCAGGCTCTCGTCCCACTTTGGCCAAACATCATCACTGCCTAGCTCTTCAAGCATTTCAGAAGCGAGGTGTGGCGCGAATGGTTTCAATAATTTAGCTAAAACAATCAAATCTTCTTTATTGGCGCCGTTCTTGTACAGCTCATTTACAAACTCCATCAATGCCGCTACGGCAGTATTAAAGTTGGCGCGACAAATATCTTCAGTGACCTTCTTGGCGGTCTTATGGCGATAAGCAATGTTCTTGTCGTCACTGTTCATCTTTTTATCAAAGACAAGCGTCCAACAACGATTCATAAAACGATAGACGCCGCCAATAGCTTCGGTGCTCCAGGCTGCATCCATGTTGTATGGGCCAATAAATAATTCGTAGGTGCGCAACGTATCGGCACCATAGCCCTGGTCGATCACATCGAGCGGATCAATAACATTGCCCTTAGATTTAGACATCTTTTTGCCGTCAGGCGCGTTGATGTAACCGTTGTAGAGCAATTTTTTGATTGGCTCACGGAAATCAAGATAACCTTCGTCGGCAAAGAATTTGCACCAGAAACGAACATAAAGTAAGTGCGCAACCGCATGGTCGCCGCCACAATAAATGTCAGTCGGAGCCCAGTAATTGACTTTTTTCTTGTCCCAGGCAGCCTTGGAATTGTGCGGATCGGTATAGCGCCACAAATACCAGCTCGAGCAGGCGTAGCCATCGAGTGTGTCGGTTTCGCGCGTCATTTCTTCGCCGTCAATCGTAACCTTCAGGAATTCGTCGCACTTAGCGAGTGCACTGCGGCCAGTTGAATCAGGTTTATAATCATCAATTTTTGGCAACAAGACTGGAAGCTGATCTTCCGGAATAGCATGCGGATTACCCTTCTTGTCGTAAGCAATCGGGATTGGGCAACCCCAGTAGCGTTGGCGAGAAATTAGCCAGTCGCGCATGCGATAAGTAACCTTCTTGCGACCAATGCCCTGTTGTTCAAGCCAGTCATTAATTTGCTCGCGCACTTCACTACTCTGCTTGCCGCTAAATGGGCCAGAATTAACCATTTCGCCTTCACCGGCATAGCAAGGTGAGTCATCATTGGAGTCTTCTGGTTTCTCGATAACTTTTACGATCGGCAAATCAAACTTGGTGGCAAATTGATAGTCGCGCTCGTCGCAAGCTGGTACGCCCATAACGGCGCCTGTGCCATAGCCACTGAGAACATAATCTGCTACCCATACTGGGATTTCTTTGCCCGTGGCAGGATTAATAACATACGAGCCCGTAAAGACGCCGGTTTTTTCTTTATTCTCCTGGCGTTCAATCTCGGATTTCTTTAAAGCCTCTTTGCAATATTTTTCTACCGCATCGCGCGTATCGTCGGTTACTAAATCTTTGATGAATTCATTTTCTGGTGCCAGGACCATAAATGTAGAGCCAAATAATGTGTCTGGACGAGTTGTAAACACGGTAATCTTGCCGCCCGATCCAGCCACCTGGAATTCTACTTCGGCACCTTCGCTGCGACCAATCCAGTTTTTCTGCATGGTCTTAATTTTGTCTGGCCAATCGAGCGAATCGATTTCGTCAAGTAATTCATCGGCATAGGCAGTGATTTTGAAGAACCACTGTTTCATCTTTTTCTTTTCGACTTCGTGACCACAGCGCCAGCAGCAGCCGTTTTCTACTTGCTCATTCGCAAGTACAGTCTGATCGACCGGGCACCACCATTGATAAGATTCTTTTTGATAAGCAAGTCCTTTTTTGAAGAGTTGAAGGAAGCACCATTGAGTCCATTTATAATAATCTGGGTCAGAAGTATTGATTTCGCGCGACCAATCAATTGCGTAACCTAAACGCTTAGCTTGTTTACGGAAATTATCAATATTCGTCTTCGTCACTTCTTGTGGCGAAATGCCGGTTTTGATGGCGTAGTTTTCGGCAGGTAAACCAAAAGTATCGTAGCCAAATGGACGCAAGACATTCATTTCTTGCTGAGTATAGAAGCGGGCGAGACAATCGACGATACTGAAGTTGCGGACATGGCCTACGTGAAGGCCAGCACCAGATGGATATGGGAACATTTCGGCAAGGTAAACCTTTGGCCGTTTATCGTTGTCTTTGGCGGCAAAAGGCTGCTCTTCTTCCCAGCGCTTCTGCCATTTTTCTTCTATTTTTAATGGCTCATAGTGACTCATAATACGTAATATTTTAACCTAAATAACAGATGATGTAAAATGCTCACGTTTTGTCGCCATGACTTGGCCTAATGGTGTATAATAAAAGAATGGTAAAGGGAAAAACTGCGAGTAAGCCCGGAGCCGCTAAGGCTAGTAGGGCTAATAAGGATATCGTCAAAGCTGAAGATATCGCAAAAGCAAGAGAAAAGGCAGAGGCTAAAAAGATCACTGTTAGAACTAGGAATCCTCTTGATAAGCTGAAAAGAGACAGCGAGACCAAGAAGGCCGAGAAGAAGGCCGACAAGACAAAGAAGGCCGAAAAGAAGTCCAGCAAATCTGGCATGAGTTTATATTCTAATTTGGCTTACAAGCGCAAGGTACGCGAAGATGCGCGTGCTCGCAAGAAAGCCGAAGAATTGGCGAAATTGCCAAAGAACCCAATTTTACGTTTCTTTGCAAGACTTCGCCCAGATCGCGTATTAAAAGCAATTTTTTCCAAGCGCGGTCTCCTTACCATTCTCAAAATTTTCGTAGCTTTAGTCCTACTTATAATAATCGGCATTGGTGGTCTTTTCCTTTACTTTAAGAAAGATCTCGCCGAAATCGATCTCGATACACTCGCTAATCGAGTTCAAAACACCGTTAATACTTATCTCGACCGTAACGGCAACGTGCTCTGGGAGGATAAAGGCAGTGGCGACTATCGCTTAGTCGTAGATGGCGAAGATATCTCAACCTACATGCGCCAAGCCACGGTCGCAATTGAGGATAGGAACTTCTATAACCACATCGGTATCGACTTTGGCGGCTTGCTACGTGCAGCATATGTCACTTTGATTCAGCGCGGTCAAGTTCAGGGTGGTTCTACTCTTACGCAGCAGCTAATTAAGCAGGTTTACTTCTCCGATGAAGCTAGCAAACGTGACGCTTCTGGTTTGCCACGCAAGATTAAGGAAATGATTCTCGCAATCGAGATCGAAAAGAAGTACGATAAAGAGCAAATTATTACACTTTATTTGAACCAGTCCCCTTACGGTGGTCGCCGTAACGGTGTCGAATCGGCTGCGCAGACCTACTTCGGTAAGAGTGCAAAAGATTTGGATTTGGCCGAATCAGCATTGCTCGCCGCCATTCCAAACAACCCAGGCGTACTTAACCCATACAATATTGCCGGTCACGAAAAGTTGATTTGGCGCAAGAACCACACGCTCGACGTGATGGCCGAAATGGGCTATATTACCGAAGAACAACGCGACGAAGCAAAAGCAGTCGACATCTTGGCAAGGATTCTGCCAGAAGAAGATCAGTATAAGAACATCATTGCGCCATGGTTCGTGCTAGAAGTGAAGGCGCAGCTTGAGCAAAAGTATGGCATCAAGACCATGCGCGAAGGCGGCTTCACGATTACGACTACACTCGATTTGCGCGCACAAAGAATTGCTGAAGACGCAGTATATCAGGGCTCACAGATTTTCTACATTAACGGTTCCGATAACGCTTGTCTCGTATCTGTAGATGTGGAGACTGGTCAGATTATTGCAATGGTCGGCAGCTATGACTGGAACAAAGAGGGTTATGGTCAGGTAAACGCCACGACTTCCCTACTTGAGCCAGCATCAACCATCAAGCCGATTCTCGACTATACACCACTCTTCATGCAACGCGATGGCGTAAACTACGCAGCAGGCTCAATCATTGCCGATAAGAACATCGATGCAATTTATTGTAAGGGTACCGTCGGTAAATGCCGTATTCGCAACGCGACGGGTAGATTCTATGGCAATATTACCTTCCGTCAAGCACTCGCTGGTTCCTTGAATATTCCAGCCGTGAAGGCTCTATATATTAATGGTATCGAAAACAGCTTGGAGATTGCTCACGCGCTTGGTGATAAATCATACTGCGCTAACGGCGAAACCGCTGGCTTGTCTATGGCAATCGGTGGTGGCTGTGGCGTCCGCCCAGTTGAGCACGCTAACGCCTACGCTTCCCTCGCCCGTGGTGGCGTCTACAAGGATCCCGTTTACTGGCTCGAAGTGAAAAACAGCTCGGGCGACGTAATTGATGCTTGGATTGATAGTGAAGGCACTCGTGTAGTTGATGAGCAGACCGCTTACATGACTACAAGCATTCTATCCGATGCTGAAGCTCGCCGCTTCGTTTGGGGCAGCTCTTCTTACGCAGCTGGTTTCTACAGTAGCAAGGTCAAACTCGCCGCTAAAACCGGTACGACTGAAAACGGTGCCGGCCGCGCTAAAGACTCTTGGGTACTTAACTACTCAACCGCACTCGCAACGGCAATTTGGAACGGTAACCACGATGGTCGCGTATTGCGCAACGATAGCCACAACGTAGCTTGGAAGATTAGCGCGGCATACATTGATCGTGTCCATCAGGAAGTATTGCAGCCAGATGGCAAATGGAAACCAGGCGACGAAATTCCAATGCCGGCCGGTATGAAGCGTGCCACGATTAATGGCAAGAATGACGTTTGGCCAAGCTGGTACAACCAAAAGAACAGTGGCGTCTCGAACGAAGATATGGTATTTGATTCCGTTAGCCGCAAGGTTGCAACCGATTGTACGCCAGCCGAAACTCGCATTAACGTAACCGTCAGCAAGATTTGGGATCCAATGACTCAAAAAGACGAGCTGGTTTCGACCGATTATGATACAGAGAACCAAGACGATGTTCATAGCTGCTCAGATAAACGTCCAACCGTGTCGATTTCTTACACTGGTGCACCAGGTTCATCGGAAGAAGAAGAGGGCCACTGGACCGTAACGGCGGTTGCCTCGAATGGTACATTCAAGCTTTCTACCTATGAGTTACGCGTAAATGGCACGCTCGTAAAGAGTGGTTCCATCAACGAAAAAGGTGGTACGATCACTTACGAAACTACCACGGAGCCAAAGAATATGAGCTTCAAGGTGGTCGACGTAGGCGGTTATACTGCAACCGCAACGAAATAATAAAAAATCCCCCTCACGGGGGGATTTTTTATTGGCTCTTTTTAGTGTGATTATTTTTGCGACCGTTGGTGCGATTTTTCCTGGATTGTTTTTGCGGTTTATTATGTGGCGCCAGTTTGGCAAACATCATCTTGCCGGCACTGGTTTGCAAATAACGCACAAATTCCACCTCAACCGGAAGATTCTTGCCGGCAAACTTTTCAGCCTCATCAACGACCACCATCGTACCATCCGGCAAATAACCGACGCCCTGATGCGGATTGCTGCCAACGCTGATGATTTTTATATTGATGCGATCACCTGGCAAATATTCACTACGCAAACTCTGGGCGAGATCATTGATATTAATAGCATCAATATGCTCCGTAGTGGCGACTTTAATCAAGTTGAAGTCATTCGTCAAAATAATGCCTTTATATTCTCTCGCGAGCTCCAAAAGGCGCTCATCAACCTTAGTGCGGCCGAGTTCGTCGGCAAAGATTTCAACTGACGCCAACTCAACGCGCTCAAGTTCGTTCACGACGTCTAGCCCAAAGCGAGCACGAGCGCGCTTCTCGCTATCGTTACCATCGGCTAAGAGTTGCAATTCGCGGATAACTGAGCGCGGAATGAGTATTTCATCGCCCAAGAATCCGGTTTTGGCGACCGATAAAATACGGCCATCCATGAGTGTCGACGTATCGACAAATAGTTTGCGGCGCGCTTTTTGACCAATGCGATTGCCTTTCGAAACGAAGGCTTTGACCGTCAACGCGCTTGTCTCGGCAAATATTGCCGAGAGCATAATAATGTAAAATAATTCCATATTTTGGTATTATATCATCATTCCACAAAAAAGCACCCCCGCGAACGGAGGTGCCTTGGATGGCTAACTATTGTTCGCCCTCTTCAACTTCCTTAATGGCAGCTTTCAAAGTAGCGACAGTAACATTGAATTTTTCTTTTTCTTCATCGTTAAGATCAAGACCAATGCGGCGAACGACGCCGTTGCGGCCAACAACGGATGGATAACCGTTGTATGTGCCACTCATCTCATCATAGCTACTGACGGAGAGAATACGATTCTCATCGTTAAGAATGCAGTTCGTAATAGCCGCGAGACAGCTGCCGATACCATAATAGGTTGCGCCCTTCTTCTCGATGATGGTGTAAGCCTCTTTACGAGCATAATCTTCGATTTCGTTGAGCTCTTCCTTTGGAATGAGATCCATGATTGACTGACAGCCAACATTAGCGCTGCTCCAAATAGCAAACTCAGTATCACCATGTTCGCCAACTTGATAAGCGTGGACGTTCTTTGGATGAACATGGAGTCTCTGGCTCAAGCGGAAGCGGAGACGAGCGGAGTCGAGTACCGTACCAGAACCAATTACGCGCTCGGATGGTAAACCAGAATAGCGCCAGGTAAGATATGTTAATACGTCCATTGGGTTGCTGACGATGAGGAAAATACCATCAAAGCCGGAAGCCATGATTTGACCAATCATATCTTTAAAGATAGCGGCATTCTTCTTGAGAAGATCCATGCGAGTTTCGCCTGGTTTCTGTGGAACGCCAGCGGTGATAACGATTAAATCGCAATCAGTCGCATCGGCATAGGTACCACTGCGAACCTTGAGATAAGCTGGAGAAACAGCAAGCGTATCGCGAAGATCGATTGCTTCGCCCTCAGCATCGTCGGCATTGATATCGACGAGAATTAATTCATTTACATTTGTACGTTGGTGGACGAGAGCATAGCCGTAGCTCATGCCGACATTTCCGGTTCCAACGATCATAACTTTGTTAGCCATTTGTATGATGCCCTTTTTGACCTTATTATCTGATTATATTTTAGCACAAGCATAATTCTAGACAAGTGCCCACTCGCCGTTTCCGACAGATTTAATGAGTTTTTTGAGTTGAAGTATCGTGATGCAACGAGCAAATTCGGCCGGCGTAAGACCAGTTTTCTCCAAAATATCTTCATCACGGTTCGTACCGGTGCCGATAGCGCAAATTACATCCTGTTCTTCCAGAGAACACTCTTTGTAGGCACGGAGCCTAACATTCTCTTCTCGGATATGGAATTCGTACATTAAATCGCTTGGCTCGGTATAAATCATAGCGCCATCCTTGATGAGATTTAGACAGCCTTTAGACATCGGATGATAAATACCACCGGGTACAGCGTAAATAGATTTATTTTGATCGTTCGTATAATTAGCAGTGCTCATGGTGCCGGATTTATCCGCGGCTTCAACAACGAGCGTGGCGTTAGCGAGTCCAGCAACAATGCGATTGCGATAAGAGAAGTTAAAAGCTTTGACTTTAGCGCCGCTCGGTAATTCGGAAACAATCGCGCCGCGCTCAAGGATTCGCTCAGCGAGGCTCTCATTGGAACGTGGATGAATTTGGTCGATTGGTGTACCTAGTACGGCGATTGTTATTCCGCCAGCATCTAGACAGCCACGATGCGCGCAAGTATCAATACCGTAAGCCAGGCCACTAACAATAACAATACCGAGCTTAGCAAGCTGATATGCGGTTTCATAGGCAACCTGTTCTCCATATTTCGTGCAGCGACGGCTACCGACGATAGCAATCGCGCGCGGACGTGGCTCATCTTCGGGCAAATGTCCGCGAATTCAAAGCTCATTCGGCATCTCTGGATATTTGAGCATTTGGCGTAAGAATGGGTGGTTTAAATCGGTTTTGTAATAGTCCATGCAGGTATATTAGATTGTTTCGAAATAATAAAAAAGCATAAGTACAAGAAAAATGCGCCACTCCCCCAGTGACGCAATCATATCTCTATTATATCACACTTTGCGCTAAAAGTCAAGCATAAGCGCTCATTCTTCCCTGCGCATCGGTGGGAATGGTACACCTTCGCGCGCGGAAACGCCTTCAAAGAGCCAGAAATTGCGCTCGGAATTACCCCAACCACAGGTTGGCGGCATGCCGTATTCGAGCATTTCGACAAAGTCCATATCGAGCATTTGTGCCTCATCGTCACCGGCGTCACGCATCGCTTGCTGGCGCTGGAAGCGTTCAAGCTGATCGATTGGATCATTGAGCTCGGAGAAGCCGTTGCCCATCTCGGTACCAAAGATAACCGGATGGAAGCGTTCAGTCACGCGCGGATCCTCGGCGTGGCGCTTAGCGAGCGGCGAAAGCTCAACTGGTTCATGAATTAGCCAAAATGGACCAGCTGATTCCTTGCGGATAATCTTCCATAAATAATCGAGTAGACGGGAGGCTTGGGCATTTTCGTCAAACTTCACTTTGTTTTCGCGAAGGATGCCTTTGATTTGCTCCATGTCGGGATTAAATACGTCAACATTAAACTTCTCTTTCAAGATGTCCGCAAAAGCAATGCGTGGCCACTTGCAATCAAGGTCAACCTTCATGCCGTCATGTTCGAATTGGAGCGTGCCCCAAGTTTGCATGCAGACATACTTAATCATTTCCTCATAGAGATCCATGCCTTCGTTGTAATCTTGATACGCCGCGTAGGATTCCATTGCGACGTGCTCCGGCAGATGCTCTTCGTCCATGCCTTCATTGCGGAAGCGTGGGCCGATATCGTACACACGTTCATAGCCGCCACCAATCAAACGTTTGAGTGGAAGTTCGTGCGAAATACGGAGATAAAAATCTTGATCGAGTGCATCCATGTGCGTCACGAATGGATTTGCATCAGCGCCACCAGTCGTAACTTCGAGTACTGGAATATTAATCTCGACAAAGCCGTGATCATTCAAGAATTGACGGGTAGCAGTCCAGAATTTGGAGCGGCGAATAAAGCGCTCACGTACTTCTGGGTTAACCGCCATATCGACGTAGCGACGACGCAGACGTTCTTCCTTGTTCGTAAAGCCATCACGACCCGGAAGTGGACGTAAGGCCTTTGTGAGCAAGCGCGGCATGTCGCAAAATACCGAAATCTCATCAGTCTTAGTGCGGCCGACTTTACCGGCAGCTTCCAAAAAATCACCAGTATCTAGCTTCTTAGTAAACTTGGCGGCGTCATCTTTGAGGAAAATTTGAATCTGACCAGAATCATCGGCGATTACCACAAATGCGAGCTTACCGAAGCTACGTATGCTGGCAATTCGGCCGGCAACACAAACGTCCTTGTCGGCATACTTATCGTAACTCTTAAGGATATCCCCGATTTTAGTATTACGGTTAGAATGTGCTGGATACGGATCAATACCCTCCGCCCGGAGTTCGTTTAGTTTGCGAAGTCTTTCATCGCGAAAATCTTTAAGAGTTGCCATATCTTAAATCATAACATTTTTTCGCGTTTTAGTCGAGCGTGGGCTTTTATTTGACTTGGTCAACGATGGCCTGGTTTTCCGCGCTGGCATAATACGATTCGTCGAGTAACTGCCATTTTTTCATGGAGCCAAGCTTGTAATGAAGAATACGACGGACCGATTCATCGATGCGCGCTTCCGGAATATGTTCTTTGATACTTGCCATTGCGACGTCCGGCCTTCTCGGCAACAGTAATAAATCTGCGCCCGCATCGACGGCACGCCAGTAGATTTCCGCATCTTGATAGTTCTTAATCAGAGCACCCATGTTGAGCCCATCAGTAACGATAAGCCCCTTAAAGCCTAGCTCATTGCGGAGTAAATCGGTTGTGATTGCACGCGAAAGCGTAGCCGGAGTTTTATCGCCAGTGATTTTTGGTAGCGCGATATGGGCGACCATGATCATTTCGGCGCCGGACTTAATAGCTTCTTTAAACGGCACAAGCTCAACTGCGTCAAGCTCAGCGCGCGTCTTGTTGACGATTGGTAAACTAACGTGTGAGTCAACCGAAGTGTCGCCATGGCCCGGAAAATGCTTATAAACTGCCGTCACGTGACTCTCCGCCAAACCTTCCGCAAAGGCGGCACCCATTTTATAGGCCATGGTTGGATCTTTAGAAAAGCTGCGCTTGCCGATAATAGGATTTTTAGGATTCGAATTGACGTCAAGCACTGGCGCGTAATCTACGTTAATGCCGACCGCGCTCAGCTCACGACCGACTACGCCGCCAACTTTTTTCGTCAAATCCATCGAACCAATATAGCCGAGCTCGGATGCATACGGAATTCGAGTAGCTTTTGGCGAAGAAATGCTCTGCATGCGCTGAACATTGCCGCCCTCCTGATCAGTTGAAATAATCAAAGGATAGGCGCTCTTGGCGCGTAAATCTAGGATGAATGCGCGCGTGCTGGCGAAGTCGCCAAACTCTTTGCCCATCAAGATAAAACCACCATAAGGCGCAGTCTTAAGCTGCTCGGCGAGCCGATCATTAACCGTTAGTCCGGTTGGCGCTTCTACGACCAGAAGTTGAGCAATTTTTTGGTCGAGCGTCATCATTTTGAGCTCCGCCTCGACTTCTGCGTTTAGGAGCTCCTCTTCAGTTTTTATCTTAATTGCCTCTTTATCAATCACTGTATTGGTTTCTTGATTATTGAGTAACGTAATTGCGAGCATAGTCGCGCCTGCAATTACTATAACAGCCAGAATAATTCCAAGTATTTTGCGTATCATTCTGGCTTAATTATAGCAGTTATTTGTCTTCGAGAAATGCGCCGGATTGGCGAGACCAAAGTTGACTGTAGGCACCACCACGTTTTACGAGTGCGCGATGGCTGCCCTGCTCAACAATCTTACCGTCTTCGAGCACGACAATTTTATCCATACTAGCAATTGTCGAAAGACGATGCGCGACCACGATGCTGGTGCGGCCCTTCATGAGCTTTTCGAGTGCGTCTTGGATGAGCGCTTCGGACTCGGAATCGAGTGCGGAAGTTGCCTCATCAAGCACGAGAATTGGCGCGTCTTTCAGAATCGCACGCGCAATCGCAACGCGTTGGCGTTGGCCACCAGAAAGTTTGATACCACGTTCGCCGACGAGCGTATCGTAGCCATTTGGTAATTCCTTAATGAATTCATCAGCATTCGCTAATTTGGCCGCGCGTTCAATTTCTTTCTGAGTAGCGTCTGGCTTACCGTAGGCGATGTTTTCCGCAATAGAACGGTGGAAGAGCGTGGTTTCCTGTGGCACATAGGCAATGTTTTCGCGTAGCGACACTTGCTGAACCTTGCTGACGTTCTGACCATCGATTAAGATCTCGCCCTCACTGACATCAGCGAAGCGAAGCAAGAGTTTCGTGAGCGTAGTCTTGCCAGAGCCCGACACGCCAACGAGACCAACACGTTCGCCCGGTTTGATGTGGAGCGAAAAATTATCGAAAATTGGCGCTTTCGCATCGGCATGTTGGAAGCGAATATCATCAAAATTGATTTCGCCTTTTTTGACCTTCAATTCTTTAGCGCCCGCAATATCAAGCACGTCATCTTTCGTGTCGAGAATAATAGTCATTTCGTGTGCATCGCCGAATACGCGATTGATCTGCTTGAAGATACCATTAACACTCCAGAGTTCATTCATAATACTCATAGAGTAGTTGACGCAAAGAATGAGCGTAGAAATGCTGAGACCGAAAGTAGTTTGACCGAACATCATAAAAGCGACCAATGCAATAATGATGCTGATGTTTACGAAATCGAAGGCGAGCTCACGTTTCATGGTGGCGTTCATCATATTAATGCCCGCATTATACGTGGCGCGGTTAAAGTTAGCGTAACGATGGCGTTCATGTGCTTCCCTGCCATACGATTTCACCGACAATATATTAGAAACAGAATCGGCGAGCTGGCCAGTCTGTTTATTTTCCGCCTCAGCATGTTCTTCATTGAGGTGGGAGATACGCTTAAATGTTAGAGCTGAGCACATCACGTAAACGATAACGAGCGCCAGTAATATTAACGCAAATAATGGCGCACGCGGAATTAGCACGACAATGATTAAAACTATCATCGAAATAAGGTAAAGAGCTTCGAATACAATAACATCGAAAAGGCGTTCAAGCGATGAGATGAATTTATTTGTTTGTGATACGAGCGATCCAGAAAAGCGGTCGCTATGGAAGCGCATAGACTGCTTGCTAATAGCATCGAAGCAGACAGTGCCGAGATCAAACAGCGTCAGGAGCTCATACTTCCAACACCAGTAAACACGGAACCAGCCAAGAATAGCACTAACAAAGAGCTGGAGTAGGACAAGTGCTATACCTCTTGGGAGCAGGGTTGGAATGATTTGATCCTGTGGGATACCTTTAGAAATATCCTCGATCATGCTCGCAAAGATTAATTGAATGAGAGTGGTGCGAATTAGTACGACCACGGGCGTAGATATGAGCGCACCAATGGCGTACCATTTGTGTTTTTTGGAACTTTGCCAATAGTAGTACAGCGTGCGTCTCGCAACCGACTTGCGGCGCTGCTTGCTATCATGTTTTGTCATTTTAATATCCTTTATTAATTAATGTTGCGCATATAAAAACGCGCCGATTGTTTTGATTTCGACGCGTTTTAGAATATTCATTAGTTGATGGCGGCCACTTTGAATGTTTTACCATTCGGCAAGGTGACTTCTTCGCCAACCTTCTTGCCGAAGATGGCTTGGCCAATCGGCGACTCATTGCTAATTTTACCTTCAAGCGGGTTGGCTTCCACGGCGCCGACGAGTGTATAGGTATTAGTCTTACCACTCGTTTCGAGCGTGACGACACTACCCATGTCGACTTTCTGTTTCTTGCCACCTTTAATGATTTTGGCATGCAATAAGATATCTTGAATTTCTAAAATGCGTCCTTCGACAACTTTTTGTTCACCACGAGCGGCGGAATAATCCTCATTCTCGCTGAGATCACCGTAGGAACGCGCAAGGGCGATTTTTTCGGCAATTTCAGGACGGCGTGCAATAAGCTGTTCGAGTTCTTTTTCGAGGTCTTTGCGACCTTCTTCCGTAATACTAACTGTCTTAGCCATAACTTATCTCCTTTTCCCACACAAAAACAGGATGTTGGTAATAATTATTTCTATGAAAGTTTACTAGCAAACTCTTCCAAGGTCAAGAGTTTTGTTTCATTTGTAATACGATTTTTAAGTTCGACTTTATTGTCCGCTAAAGTTTTGTCGCTAACTACGACGCGGTATGGAATCCCCATGAGTTCTGCATCGGCGAATTTCTCACCGGTACGAGCATTTTTACGATCGTCTAGGATGACGTCTTCTGGTGCTAAATTATGAAGTTCTTCAGCTTTCGCTTCCCCGTCTGCGCCGATACCGACGATATAGTACTTATATGGTGCGACTTCTTCTGGCCAGACTAGGCCTTTATCATCGCTCAGTTTCTCGGCGATAACGCCCATGACGCGGCTAGGACCGATGCCGTAGCTACCCATAAAGACTTTTTGACGTTTACCGTCTTCGTCGTTAAAGCAAAGGTCAAGTGCGTCGGAATACTTATAGCCAAGCGTAAAGATATTGCCGACTTCGGCAGCTTTACATTGCTCAAGTTTAGACTTATCGAGACCAAGAGTTTTTAAGGTTTCATCATTATATACTTCTTCATTGACGGCGATTTTCTTTTCGCGATCGAGATAGATAATATCTTCACCGGCATCGCAAATCGTCTGGAATTCGTCACTAAACTGGCTAAACGAGCCGCCACTAGCGAAAGTACGGAAAGTACAATCACCAATGCCTAGACGTTCAAAGATTCTAAGGTAAGCAGCCGCAACGGTTTCGTAGAACTTCTCATGTTCTTCGCGAGTTTTACTGAAGCTATAGAGATCCTTCATAAATTCGCGCGTACGCATAATGCCAGATTTGGCACGAAGCTCGTTACGGAACTTAGTTTGGAACTGATAAACATAGCACGGTAAATCTTTATAGCTAGAGATATAGGACTTCATCAAATGCGTAAGTGGCTCTTCATGGGTTGGCGCAAGACCGAGTTCGCCACCAGCATTAAGCTTAGTTTTGAACCAGACGTCCATAACCTTATCATCCCAACGACCACTAGCTTCCCAGGCTTCTTTCGGTTGAAGGCTAGTCATGCGGAGCTCTTCACCGCCAATCGCGTTCATTTCTTCGCGGATGACGTTCATAATTTTATCGAGCGTACGCATACCAAGCGGTAAGTAATCATATACACCAGCCATTTCTTTATAGATATAACCAGCACGCAAAAGGTATTTCGCACTGTTGCTAACCTCGTCGGCTGGTGCAGTTTTGGTGGTTTTCGTAAATGATTGACTTAATTTCATAATTGTTATCTTATCACTAATCTGGATACTCGTCCATAGAAGAGATGAGTACGTCGCGACCGCGGTTACCGCCGCCGGACTCGCTACTTACAACGCCCTTCTCGACAAGCTCGTCGATAATAGCTGCAGCACGGCCATAGCCGACATGCAAACGACGTTGTAAGAGTGATGTGGAAATCTTACCTTCACGGAGAGCGATCTCGGCAGCTTGGCGCGTAGTATCGCCGCCACCAGCCCCGCTAAAGTCCATACCAATGCTAGAACCCTTTCCACCAATCGCAACGGATTGCGAAATGACTTCTGGGTTATAGTCGGCAGGAGCTTGATTGCGCAAGAAGTCGGTCACGGCCGCAATTTCGCCATCGCTGACGAAAGCGCCCTGAACGCGGACAGGCTTGCCCATCATCTCGGTAGTAAGGAACAACATATCGCCAGAACCAAGGAGCTTCTCGGCGCCACCCATATCGAGCATAACGCGCGAGTCGGTATTGTTGTTAACGGCGAAAGCGATACGACCTGGAATGTTCGCCTTAATGAGACCGGTCACGACTTTAACTTCTGGACGCTGCGTAGCAAGCACAAGATGGATACCAGCAGCACGACCCTTCTGAGCGATACGGACAATGCGGTTTTCGAGTTCCTTGCCCGCCATCATCATTAGGTCCGCCATCTCATCGACGATAATCACAATGTATGGCATCTTGCCGTTATCATGCTTCTGATCATTATCATTCTCGTCAGTAATCGTAACGGTTTCACCCGGCTGAGACATTTTAGCGTTATAGTCGATGATATTCTTGACGCGCGCATTCTTCATCTCAGTATAGCGGCGCTCCATTTCCTTAACGGCCCACTCCATCGAGCTAAGCGCTTCCGTAACGTCGGTAATAATCGGCGAAAGCAAATGTGGAATGCCGTCATAGGCAGCCATTTCGACCTGCTTTGGATCGATGATAATGAGCTTCAAATCGGCCGGTGAGTTATGGTAAAGCATCGACATGATTAAAGTGTTCGTCATCACGGACTTACCAGAACCAGTAGTACCAGCGATGAGAAGGTGCGGCATCTTTGCGAGGTTGCCAAGCACCACATGACCGGAAATATCCTTACCGACCGTAAAGGCCAATGGCTTTTCGGCAATCATCTTGCTCCATTCGCTAGACTTAAGCAACTCATGCAAACCAACGCTTGCGGCCTTATTATTCGGAATTTCAATACCAACGGCGCGCGTGCCCGGAATTGGCGCTTCAATACGAATCTTTTCCTTCGCTAGGCTAAGTGAAAGCTCGCGATCAAGCTGAGCGATCTTACTAACCTTCACGCCTGCCGGCGGACGCAGCGTATACTGCGTAATACGTGGGCCAACATTGGCGCCCTCTACTTCGACATCGATACCGAACTGCTCGAGCGTATCCTTAATAGTAGCAGCATTGCTATGTGTATCGCCCGGATCGGCCGGAGAATGCTTCTTGTTGAGAAGATCCATTGGTGGCATTTTCCAGTTTGGATCACTAACAGAAATTAGAGCGGTTGGCTCTTCGACTACCTTCTCGACTTTGTCTGGATTCTTAACGAGCAAGCCCTTCTTCTTCTCTTTGGTGCTATCGACGATATCAACGTTGGAATTAACTTTAAAGTTACGCATGCCATCATTGGCAGCGGCTTCGCCCTTAGTACGGCGAATTACATTTGCATTCTCGACATCTTCGCTTTCCTTGGTCTTGAACATAGAGCCAATCTTACGGAACAAGGCGGCCGGGGTTTCGGCATACATAAACAATGCAGTAATGATAATGAGTACGATATATATCAGGATTGACACTGGCTGATCGAGATTCTTTACAACGACACTGTTCATGCCCTCGCCAATTACGCCACCAGTTTGTACTTCCGCACCGTAAGATGGAACGCCAAAAATGCCACAGAACCAGAAAATAATTAAGACTGAAGCTACCCAAACACTGGCATCGACGCGATTATCTGGAGCTTTAAAGATAAGTACAGCAAGGTAGACTAAGATAACTGGGAATAAGTATTTGGTATAACCAAAAATCCGCATCAAATATTCGTCAGCAGTTTGTAGCGCAACGCCGCCACTGCCAAGCCATGATACAACCAATAAAATTGCTAATACAATCATCAAAAACGCCATGATTTGGCGCCAAAAACCGCCCGGCAATTCATGCTTATTGGCGATCTCTTCTTTTTTCTTTCTACCTCGCTTTTTTGCCATAAGATAATTATATCATAAAAAATCCGACCCATTTTCAGGGTCGGATCTTGGCATTCTAGCGATTTTTAGCCGTAGATGAAGACCATCAATGCAATGAAGGCAAGGATGAAGCCAACACCACCAAGGCCAATGCCGAGGAAGCTAGCGATGCGGGCGTTAGCGGTTTTGCCAGAAGCAATAGTCTTCGCGAGGAAGGCCAAAGCTACTGCGGCTAGGCCCATAAGGGTGCTTGGGAGGAAGTGGTTAAGCCAGATGGTTTTCTGGGTAGTATTGCCAATGCCACTGCTCTTACCAATCATAACGAGAGAGGTAATAATAAGGGCAAGCATATGCATAGCATAAATACCAACGAAGAAAAGAAGCGTATGGAATACATTCTTCCATGATTTCTTAAGAGCTTCTGCGTCGGTGATTTTACCGATAGTAATGATGCCATAGATACCAAGGCCAAGAGCCATGAGTACTAGGAACAAGATAAATGCAACGCTAGAGGCGATGCTTGCGCCACCTGCGCCAAATGGAATGATGGTAGTGATAGCTGGCTGGAAGCTCCATTTACCCTTAGTGAATAATGAAATTGCCAAGAAGATACCAAAGAAGCCAACAAATGAGGCAAATGCGATTGCCCAAGTGTTAAGGCATGCTAAGGTCTTAGCATTAGTTTTTAATTTTGGCATTTTAACCGGGTCCACCACCGGTTTGTTTGTTGATTCTGCCATATATACTCCATTTAATTATGACTAACTATATTATAACAAAAATGCTCGCATTTGGGCGAGCATTTTGTCAACGTTAAGCGTTTTTAGATTTTCTGATCAACGCCTTTCATCGAGAGGCTGAGACGACCTTTTTCGTCGATAGCGTCAAGGCGAACATTAATTTCGTCGCCAACTTGAAGAGCGTCGGTAACTTTTTCGAGACGCTTGTCGCTAATCTGCGAAATATGGAGCATACCATCGATGCCCGGCAAGATGTTCACGAAGGCACCAAAGTCCTTGATGGTTACAACTTTACCCTTGTAGATCTTCCCTGGTTCTGGCTCCTCGACGAGAGACTTAATCCAGTCGAGTGCCTTGGTGATTTTGTCGTTATCGGCAGCAGAAATAGTGATGAGGCCGTTTTCTTCGATATTGATTTCAGCACCAGTTTCGGCAGTAATCTTATTAATCGTTTCACCACCCTTACCAATAACCGTGCCGATCTTGTCTGGATTAATCATGAGTTTCTCGATACGTGGAGCGTATGGGCTAATATGATCGCGCGGACCATCGAGCACGCTGAGCATATGCTTCAAAATGAACATGCGACCATCGTGAGCTTTCTTAATAGCTTCAGACAAAACGCTAACTGGAAGGCCATGGACTTTCATATCCATCTGGAGAGCCGTAATGCCCTCGGTAGTACCAGTAACTTTGAAGTCCATATCGCCAGCAAAGTCTTCGGCGTCCATGAGGTCAGTGAGGACATATGGCTTATCGCCATCCATCATGAGACCCATAGCAACACCAGAAACTGGGCGCTTGAGTGGGACACCTGCGTCCATCAAAGCGAGACAGGAGCTACAAGTAGCAGCCATCGAAGTAGAACCGTTCTGAGACATAATCTCCGTCACGCTACGAATCGCATATGGGAAATCTTCTTCGGATGGCAAAACTGGCATAAGAGCGCGTTCGGCAAGATAGCCGTGACCGATTTCGCGGCGACCTGGGCTACCGATGCGACTAACTTCGCCAACCGTATAACCAGGGGCATTGTAGTGATGCATGTAACGACGAGTACCATCGGTAACTTCCATCGTATCAACGAGCTGTGCGTAGCTAAGTGGAGCCAAAGTGACGATGTTCATAGCCTGAGTAACGCCACGAGTGAAGAGGCTGGAGCCATGCGCACGTGGCAAAATGCCAACTTGTGAGCTAAGTGGGCGAACCTCATCAAGTTTGCGGCCGTCTGGGCGAATTCCGTCTTCAATAATATGCTTGCGCACATCATGTTTGACGGCGAGCTCGAAGGCTTCAGAATAATCGGCCTTGCCGTTTGCTTCGTAATAAGCAGTCTTAGCAGCGAGCTTTTCTTCGTCGGTCATATCAGCCGTAACGCCAGCATCTTCGTCGCTAATTTCAGCGATAAAGTCTGCATGCATTTGCTCTTTGAGATCTTTAATCATCTGGTCGCGAAGGATGGTATTTTTGATGCGGAAGTCTTCCGTCATCTTGCCATCAAACCATTCATCAACCTTAGCCTGAGCTTCTTCGTTTGGCAGAATGAGCTCATATTCCTTCTCTTCTACGCCAACCTTTTCGCGCAATTCGTTCTGGAGCTTGATAGCTGGCTGAATCATCTTAAGGCCCCATTCGAGACCGCCAATAATGACATCTTCTGGAACTTCGTTAGCACCAGCTTCGACCATGGTGATGCCGGAATCTTTGCCAGCAACCACGAGATCGAGATCGGAAGCATCACGTTCTTCTGGGCTCAAGAAAGCCTTATATTCACCGTTGACGCGGCCAATGCGAAGACCAGCAATTGGGCCATCAAATGGCACACCGGCAAGCATGAGAGCGCTAGAAGCGGCAATCATTGCAATGACGTCTGGACGGAAGCCTGGATCCATCGAAAGGACCGTAGCGACGACCTGAATTTCCTGACGATAACCCTTCGGGAACAATGGGCGAATTGGGCGGTCGATGAGACGGCCAACCAAAACGGCATTATCGGAAGGTTTACCTTCGCGTTTGATAAACTTGCTGCTGCTGATTTTGCCAGAAGCATAGTATTTCTCTTCGTAATCGATAGAGAGTGGGAAGAAATCTTGCATTACAGGCTTGTTGCCAACTACCACCGAGCCGAGCACGACGGTGTCGCCGTAGCTTACGAGCACGGAAGAGGTGGTGCGGAAGCCAACACGGTTGACTTCGAGCTTAAGTGGACGACCGCAAAAATCGGTTTCCACACTGAAAGTTTTCTTTCCGCTTGGATTTATGATATCCATATTTTCCTTTCCTCGAGAAAATAATAAGTATCCATGGCCGTAGTAATGTAGTTGCTACTGCTAAAGGGTATCTATCATTTTCTCGATAGTTGATACTTATATCATTATAGCACACAATGACCATGTCGCACGCAGGCGCCTTATCTTGACTTTTTAGCTTATCCGTGATATAATAGTAATATGTCTCGTGCTTGACGAGATATGATTGGCAAGCAAGAATAAATGGGGGTGAAGAAAATTGCCAATTAACAAGATTGTTTCGGCGAGCAGAACCGAAATCGTGGTGTCTGGCGTACTGCCAGAACGGATTGCCCAGAGCCTTCTCACGAAGACTGCGGGCTCTCCGCCTGTCGTAAGCATGCGCTACACCGTCAACAACGACGAAACAAGGATTCGTTTTCTGCCCTGCCGGATCGTCGTCAATTCTGGCCATCAGCGCAAGATCCTGATCCCTGGCGTCGTGCCCGGCATCGACAAGTTCATTGAGGACAGCTGGGTAGCCGAACGGAAACGGGCAAAGAAAGCGAATGATGACCTGAAATGGGTCGCCGTCGTTCCGTTCGTCGTCAGAAACGATGCTGGAAAACCGGTCGCAGTCGAACTGGGCTTCTACATTGAAAGCGAGGGTGGAAAACGCAAAAAGAAGCCGGTCGCTACTGATTCCGCCAAGGAAGAAAAGACCCCGAAGGGAGAAAAGACCCCGAAGGAAGAACCGCGGGGATGCAAGCGGAACAATGTCAAAAAGACCCTGGATCGGGCCGTCGAATTCGTGATTGATGCGCTCGACGAACTGGTAGACAGAGAGAATCTCGAGATTACCAGGATCCTTGATGAGGTATCCATGCGGTATGCTGCCGCGCTCGACAACCGTTTACTTGACGACCTCGAAGCGTCCATGACGAGCGTCAGCTCTGCTGGATAAAACAAGAGTACCTTCAAAAAAGGCTCGGCTACAACGCCGGGCCTTTTTCCTTGCCGTTTTTTAATACCTTGGAGCAAGCTCGCGAGCATATGTGGTAGTAGCTTGCGAGTAGCGCTGGGCTTGGTTCGCTGCCCAGAGATATGTTTCTGAGCCCATGTTAAAGATTTCAGCCGGTGACGCACTATGGTTCCCCGTGCCTTCATAATCGGCGCCATAAGTACGATAAAGCTTTACGTTTTTAGCCATGACAGGACCATTGATCGTAAGTTGTCTATTGCAGTTCTTGCTGTTAATCTGGGAAATCGTAACATTGCCCGCCCAATCCGTGTCTGGATCGCACGTAACGATTTCGTCAGCTACTAGCCAAGAATCAATATGGGTAACATCGTGTCGGATAACAATCTTCCTGGCAATGATAATCGATTGCTGAAGATTATTAAGGTTGTCATAAACGTTCGGATAACAGCCATTCTCTGGCGTTTCGCCTGGATACTGTGCACCATAGGAGCCGTAAACGATATTAGAACCAATCACGAGTGTACCATCAGAATGTACTACGGTGATAGCGTTATGAGTATCATTGCCCTTGTCTAGACAAATCGGACCTGTATTACCGCTATAGATATATACCGTCTTCGAGCCACTGTTCCTGTAATGCGAATACTTCGCACCCGCATCGCCGATACAGGCAAAGTTGTTCACGTTTTCACCACTCTTAGCATATTCAACGGAATTATCTGGTTTAGTCGTGAGCGTACATTCGCCATTGTTTTGAACATGAATAGTATTGCCGAGTCCAGTAATATCGACTACGCCAGTATCGGTACGCGTATAACGAGTTTTAATTTGGTCAGAGATGTTCTCTGGGTTGCTCGACGAAGTCCTATCTATGTTCAAGGAGCCAAGCGTATCTACGCCACTTAGATTACCCGTACAATTATAGTTAGCGAAGGTGTACGACGAGAAAGCACAATCACGTTTGGTTGGCGTATCTGAAATGATGTTTGAACCACCCCAGAGTGTAGCGCCGGATGCATAGCCCTTGATAGAGTTGCCAGCAACCGCACCATATTCAGTCCATGAGCCATAGAGTCGGCTCTTGGCTTCTGTGCCATCGATGGAGCGCTTCTGAATACGAGCAGAAATGTAATTCTCCGCGTAGGAATCACCACCGAGCACAGCGATGCTTGGGCGCTTGGATACTGTATAGCAAGTTACGCCAGATACGTGCCAGAAATAACCGCCTTCAACCATGCCGGCCGCATTATCGGCAACATCAAGGTCTTGGTCAAATATATATTTGCCACTTTCTTCTGACCAGATAGCTTTATGGCTATCAGATGGCCAGACCGCTGCGATATAGCAATACTTAGTGCCAGGAACAGCGTTATCTGGAATTGTGATTTTGTGAGTTACGATGGTATGTGTATTGCCCGGCTTATATTTAGTGTCGCTAGTAGACGATTCGACTTTATTGCATGAATAGTAGCCTTTTCTGTTACTATCACTACAGATATCGAGACCATTGGATCGGCTATCCAACGAAATAGTGCCATTAGTGTCCGGGAAGTACTCGTTTCTATCAACTATGCGATCAAAGCCTGCCGCGTCATAGACATCGTAATTATGGTTGATGATTATTTCGATGAGCTGATACTTAGTCGGCTTAGATGTGGTGTCATATGGTCCATCCCCGTCAACTGTTTCATTATCGCGCCCTTCTATCTGTAACTGAATCGATTCTGTGCGTTCGGAACCAGGGTTGATATATCCACCGTTGCCACCGGTCGTAACTTTGGTCTTGTAGTTATACGGCACGTGAACGTTCAAATTAACTTTTGCCTGTTTGGAACCGTTATGCGCTGCTGGTACCGTATCATTGACATACCAAAGGTCCGTCCAGCTCGCTGTTTGTTTAATAGTTTGACCAAGATCGGACAAACGACCAACATCTTCGGATTTACACTTATCGCGGTAAGTAGGTTCCGTCAGACCTTCAATATATGCTGGGATACGATAAACGTCATTCATGCCATCAAGACCATAAGATTCGCAAGAATATAACCTATCAGAGTCGGTATCGCCGCTTGGGGATGTCACGGTAACTTCATAGGATCCACCAAATGGACCCGTGCCAGGATCTTCACTAGCATCACTAATCACCGTCTTTGTGTCGGTATATTTCAGGTTGCCCTCTTTGTCTTTATCGGCTTCTTTTAGACCAACCGTGCGGCCAAAGAGATTACCAGACAAGTCAGTAGAAATATCGTAAGACGTAGCCGTAGTCGAGGAGGCATATTGACGAGCTATTTCACCACCGGCACACCCCTCATACTTAAATTGAACTTGATCGCCCGGTTTTGCCCAAGACTCAATGGAGTTTTCGCCTGTCGATAGGACCTCAGATGCTACGTCTGCCGTCGTCGTGTCATTCTTATAGATTGAAGCGCGGAGATAATTCTTAGCGTTATGAATACCAAATTCCTGCGAGAGACATTTCGCTACGCCAAGTTTGATAGTAACGCATACTTTATCAGCATTAGCCGTGCCATTGAAAGTACCCTGAATCTCGTTGCGATAGTTCATCTGCTGGCAAAGTGTGATGGTTTGATCTGGATAAATTTTAACGTAGATTGTGTTTGATTCCGTAGTAGACTGTCCAGCAGTAAGCCCCACGGTGTCCTTATCAATCACGCTACCTTCTGGATCGCCGCTACGAACACCACTATTATCAAGCGTTGTCTTGATATGCGAAGAGCGTGCAGCTGGAGAGCCATGTGCGTCATTATTGCGCTTAACGGTATGTTCGAAAACAACCGGAACAGTGACTGGATAGGTCGTACCAGTAGCGTTATATGGTTCATTCTTGGTAGTGTAATCAATTTTATTACTACCTTCTTTTACATAAACCTTGGAAGAGCCAGTAAAGGTTGTCTTATAGCGCTTAAATTTCATACAGTCGGTCGCGGTCTTCGCACTACCAAAGGTAGCACTCTTGTTCCAGTCGAGGTCCTCACGAATTCTCGAATAATAAGTCATTGACTGACAATACTCGTTGCCCGTATCCTTAGCAACGCTGACTGGCTTAGTAGTAGATGGACTAGTATGCTGATTATAGTATGTGTTAACTTTCGCGAAAGCTGTCGATTCCGTATAGTCCGTGACTACACCAAAATCATTGCTAGTGCTCGGGGTAGCTGGTTTAGAGGTTTTGAATTTAGTCTTCTTAGCAGTAGATGAGCTCTTGAGCTGATGTGTGAACATCAGTGGTGCCGTATCGGCATCCACCCAGTAGTAATCATCGCTGAGGGTGTTCTTAACCGTATCCGATGTGGACGCAACCACGCGGCCGGTAATGTCATACCAGATATAGCGGTGCACCGTCACGCAGGCATCTTCCTTAGCCCATTCATGCATAGTGCCAGTATGATAAACAGTCTTATAAAAGCCGAGGGTGTCGCATACGGGATCATTATCCCCCTGAGCTACAGTCACATCCCTCGGTCCGTCAGTATCAACTTTTTTACACGCACCAGTTGACCCACTCTTAGTATGTGATGAGGTACCTTTTTTGCTCTGAGTAGTCGACGTAGTGACACTGCCTTTAGCTAAATTGTAATAAGTTTTCCAATCATTATTAACAGTAGCATCCGCTGCATCGGCACGGCAAATGTTGTGTTCAAATTTGACAGACACTTTTTCTGAATCAGTATAGTATTTGGTACCACTCTTGGTAGCGCCTGTCACGGTCGGCGTAACCGAACCCGTAAACGAATAGTCACTGTATCGTTTGACTATGATACAGGCTGCCGGCGTCTTAAACGTGCTCGAAGTATCATCAGAGCCGTTTTTATTTTTTGGGTAAAAGCCAAGCGATTCGCATATCTTCGCATCTCCACCTGGGTTTAGAGTAATCGGGACCACATGTGGCACTTTGCCGGTTTTCGTGATCGATACTAATCCGTCGGTACTCTTCAGTGTAATATCCCCATTATCATCTTTAGATGAAGGGGAAACAGTCGGAGCATTCTGACCGACGGTGCCGTATTTGATATACCAATTCTGTTTAACCGGAGCGGTATTATCCGTATTCTTCATTTTGTGCGTAAACGTGACGTTAGTTGTAGCACTATCCGTCATACAAGTACTTGGATTGGTTGCAGAAGCTGAGGTGCAACTGCCAACCGAAGCAGTTACGCCGCCGTCAAAAGTCGTAAATGAATCTTTGGTACCTAGTTTTACATAGAAAACTAGCGAAGACGCCTTACAGGTATCATCATTATCCATATCGACGCCATTTGGGTCATTCGACCAACAGCGATGGATATAAATCGTTACCGTTCCTTCACTGCCGCCATTTTTCAGGCTGTTACTAATTTGCAAATCACTATGTTTGTTTTTACGGATATTATCTATTTCCTCTTTTAACTTAACACCATTAACATAAATTACATCACCACTGTTATGGCGTGGCGTCGACCATCCTGCATAGGCGCTGCTCGGATAATTTGACGAGCTAGTATAGCGCACAACTGTTTTGTCGGTGGACGATTCGCTAATAATGCCGCCAGCGGTGCTTCTTTTAGCAGTATCATTAATGGAGTCGTCGTTCTTTACTTTAGGTCTGTAATCGCCGCCGCCTGTACATGCAGACCATGTCAGACAGTAACCAATATGTACGGCTTTTACTGTTGAATCTATGCCTCTAAGGCTACTCCAGTGCACCATGCCGAATATTTTAACTTCATTAGACGTATCGTCAGTGGCGATATTCACGACTGGGTAGATAGTATAATCGTCACCATCTTTAGTTATCTTATCGGCGATAAAGATAATACCATAGCCATTGCCCGCATCACAAGCGGCCCCGGCGCTATCAGCGCCACCAATATCTTTAAAGCTTGAGACGAGCGAGTTGCGAGCAACTTTAAAATGGCCATCACCGTTGTAGCACGACGCATGCGTCGATTCAGCATCGAATACCGATATAAAGAATGATGCTATGCCGGCAAGCAATAATATTTTAAAAATGTCAGTTTTCTTTAGCATAATACTCCTTTTATGCATCCTCATCTTTAGGGCTTGGCGTGTTAATAGTATCATCTATTGGCGGCCTACCAGTTACGATAGAATCAATTTTTTGCTGGATTTCTTCCGCTTTTGAGGTGTTGCCAACAAAATCGAAATACCCCTTTAGATCAGAGAGTGTAGTAACATCTTCGCATAGGAACACGGAAGAAAATTCTAGGGCTTTATTCATTTCCGCGATTTCGCTGCGATCATGATTATAAATCCTGGCTGCCTTATCTATATATAGATTGGCCAAATCGCACTCATCGGTGAGTTTTTTGCTGGCCTCTTCGTAAATTTCGTCTACATCTGGATAATAATAATTATCCAGAGATTCAGATAGACGCACATTTTTTTCTAAATCTCTAATCACGGCATTATACGGTTTGCTATAGAATTCGGCAAAGTATTTTTCGTCCTCTTCTCTCTTCGCTTCTTCTTCGCGTTGCTGTTGCTGTCGCTGATTCACTGAAGGAATAATGACAGTAACTGCAATTATTACGAGAATAGCAACTACGCCGATTCCGGCAAAAATAAATAGGCCACGCTTATTAGTGCGCTGTTTTTTCTCTTTTTTCTCGGCACGGGCTTTCTCGGTTTTTTGCTTATTAATATATTTAGTAACTTCAGCAATCTTTTTTTGCTCTTCGACAGCTTTCTTTTCGGCATCGGCTTTTTCGGCGAGCTTTTCTTTTTCGAGATCTTTAGCAGCTTTAGCAATAGCCTTTTTCTCTTCTTCTTTTTTCTTTTCTTCGGCCTTTGCACGCTCTTCGGCGCCTTCAACATTCACGAAGTACTCCATCTTCTTCTTTTTGCGAATGTCTGATGCGCGATATTTAATTTCTTTATCTTCAATTGGGACACCATCGATATCGACGGTTTCACGTTTTTTCTGTTCTTCCGCCTTCTTATCTACAATCTCTTCAATATCGTCAACCGAAGAGGAGATATTCGGGGAATCAAAAATATTATTATCTTTCACCTCACCTGGTGCGTCTTTAGCGCTCATGTTTTTATTTTAATATAAACGCAAGCAAAATACGATATTTTTTTAACAAAAAATCTGGCTTTAGCGGCCAGATTGTTTTGTCGATGTTATTTGCGAAGACCGAGCTTTGCGACAGTGGCTTTGTAGGTTTCGAAATCGTTCTTTTCGAGATACTTCAAAAGCTTTTTGCGCTGACCAACCATCTGGATGAGACCGCGCTTAGCCATGTAGTCGTGCTTGTTTGTCTTGACATGTTCAGTAACTTCTTTGATACGTTCAGTCAAAATAGCAACCTGCACCTCTGGAGAGCCGACGTCCTTATCACCACGGGCGAGCTTCTTGATCGCCTTAGCCTTGTTATCTTTAGTAATCATATTGAGCAAATTTTATCATATAAATAGATAAGATGCAAGGAATTTTCGTCCTGATTAGCTAGGTCTCTACGGAGCTTGCTAGCGAGTACAAGGTAGCTGCCGCCCGTAAAGACAGGACGGCAGACTACCGTGTCCTAGCTAAGTAGGACGAAAAAATCCGAGCAGATTGACTATTTATTGTTCATATACTTGACCAAAGCGGAGCGGAGGTCTTTGACTGGGAGCACAAATTTATCCTTGATGGTAGCCGGCGCGATAGCGTGGTCGAAGCCGAGCTTCTTAGCTTCCGCAATGCGGCGATCTGGCGCAATCACGCTGCGAATTTCCCCGCCAAGACCAACTTCACCGAAGACAACCACCTTTTCATCAAGCTTGCGACCAGCCGCAGCGCTAGCAATCGCCATACAGATAGCAAGGTCGGCCGCCGAATCATTCAACTTCATGCCACCAACGACGTTAATAAAGATATCTTTATCTTGAAAGTTCAGTTTGGTACGCTTTTCGAGCACGGCAATTAACAGATTCAGACGATTCAGATCGAAACCAGAGGCAGTGCGCTTCGGATAACCAAAATTCGTATGATTAACGAGAGCCTGAATTTCAACCAAGAGCGGGCGCGTGCCCTCGATGGTGGCCATAATGATGCTACCGTCGGTGTTTTGGCGCTCAGACAAGAGAGCTTCGGATGGATTCTTTACCTCGATTAATCCCTGCGTGGCCATTTCGAAGATGGCAACTTCGGTCGTGGAGCCGAAACGGTTTTTGACGGCGCGAACGGTCTTGAAGCCACCATAGCGGTCACCTTCAAAGTTTAAAACGACATCGACGAGGTGCTCGAGTACCTTCGGACCAGCCAATGTCCCCTCTTTGGTGACGTGACCAACAATAATCGTAGCCGTACTGCTGGCTTTGGAGGCACGAATAATCAGATTACCGCAGCCACTAACCTGGCTAACCGTGCCGGGCGCCGAAGTAATTTCCGTTAAACTAAGGGTCTGAATTGAATCAACAATTACGAGATCATAACCACCTTCTTCGATAGTCTTAGCAATATCATTGCCAGAGGTAGAGCTAGCAAAATGCAACTTATCAGACGCGGCACCAAGACGGACGGCGCGCAGCTTAACCTGTCCGGCTGACTCCTCGCCAGAAACGTAAAGAACATTATGTCCGGCAGCCGAAACAGTGGCGCAAATCTGCATCAGTAGCGTAGATTTACCGATGCCCGGCTGGCCCGCCAACAAGCTAACGGATCCTAATAAAATACCGCCGCCCAAAACATTATCTAAATCGTTAAATCCAGTAGAAAGACGACTACCGGCATCAGATGGTTCGATTGTATTAATAGAGACAGCTTCGAGCTTTTTGCCAGATACAGCCCCGCGCGCCAGTGCGGATTTTGATTCTGATTCGGTTGGCGCGACCTGCTCTAAGAGAGAGTTCCATTCACCGCAATTCTCGCAGCGACCAGCCCATTTAGCGTAGCTTGCGCCACATTTTTGACAGATAAACCTCGATTTCGTCTTTGCCATACTCTAAGTTTAGCACGCTTGAAAACCGCGCCAAGCATAAGCATAAAATGTGTCATAACTATTGACTTTTTTAGACGCTTATGCTATAATGTAATTATTGGTCATCGAAAATGACCAATCGAACATTCAAATGTAAAGATTTAGAAAACTCGCTAACCCGAACTCATCGGGATAGCTTCATATATATGGTCAAAGTAGTTTCGTATCGACAGAAAGAGGAGGAAGGAAGCCATGACCATCAAGAACCTGATTGCGAACCTGATCACCAAGTACCGCAATCACTGCGCCGAGGTTGCTCAGCTCAGAGTTGAGCGCGAAGAGGCGCGCCAGAAGCTCGCTGAAGCGAAGCTGGAACTCTCCTGCATGAAGAGTGATCCGGTGTTCGCGGATGCGCACCTGAGGGAAGGCTTGAAGCTGCTCGATGACGCCATCGCCGACTACGAGGATGCGGTCGTGCTCGAGAAGAGCAGGAGCTACCTGGGGGCAGCCAGCTGGACCGGCAAGGTCATCATGGCCATCCCGGTCGTACTGGCGCTCACGCTGCTGATCGCCTTCGTCGGAGACAAAGCCGCTGGCTTGCTCGGATTCCCGTCCTTCGGCACGCAGTACAACATCACCGTGGGTGTGGCTTTCTTCGTGATTGCACTCCCGGCGTCGTATGCGTTTTGCCGCGGTCTGTTCTTCGAGATCCTGATGCGGATCAAAGTGCTCAGACTGAAAGGACTCCGGAAGAGCTTGGCTGACGCCGAGTTTCTGAGCGAATTCACCTAAGTCTTTGCGACAAAAAAAGAGCCCGGCCTTGTGCCGGGCTCAAACCTTTTCTGGATTATTTGATAACTTCGTCAATTATGCCGAATTTCTGAGCTTCTTCTGCAGACATCCAGTGGTCGCGGTCCATAGCCTTTTCGACCTCTTTGACGGATTTACCAGTGTTCTTCGCCATCATTTCGGCAAGAACTTGTTTGAGATAAATGCCTTCTTTGAGGGCAATTTCTTGATCGGTGATTTTACCTTCCGTGCCAGAGCTTGGCTGATGAATCATCACGCGCGCATTCGGCAAGCAGAAGCGCTTTCCTTTGGTTCCGCTCGAAAGCAACATGGCGCCCATCGAAGCTTGGAGACCGATGCCGATGGTCTGCACGTCTGGTTCGATGTAATTCATTGTATCGATAATCGCAAGGCCGTCATAAACGGAGCCGCCAGGCGAATTGATGTAAAGCTTAATGTCTTTCTTTGGATCCTCGTAGGCGAGATGCAAAAGCTGCGCAATGACAATGTTGGCCGTTTCTGGAGTGACCTGGTCGCCCATAAAGACGACGCGCTCCTTCAGCAGGCGAGAATAGATATCAAAGGCACGTTCGCCACGATTAGTTTCTTCAATAACAGTTGGGACTAGATAATTTTTCATATTACTCCTTGAGACTATTGTAATCGTCTAGCACTCACTAGTCAAGAGTGCTAGTTATTTTGTAGCCTCAGCGGTAGGATCCTGCTCGGCCTTCTCGACATGGCTATTAACAATACGGTTCAGAGCATTATTGCGCTCGATGTAGTCATTAAGGGTATTCACTTTTTTATTGAAAACATCAATCCTGTCGTTGAGCGCGATGCGTTCGTCTTCGAGTTCATGCCATTGCTTTTCTAAAATGCGATAAGCCTCGTTGAGTGCACGTTCCGTCCGGTAATAGCCGGATGTGGCGCGGTCGCCAAACAACTCGGCGGCAGCATTGTAATCGGCGGCGTGTTGATCGTATGTTTCGCGTTCTTGACGAATCTCTTCCCGCTCAGCTTCGATTTCGGTAGATAATTTCTCGATATTTTCCGCCAATTCATCAAAGATGGAACGATACTTTTGGTAATACCCCGCGATAACATCCTGGTCTTTGAAGTATTTTGCATAGTGCTTTCGCAGAGCTTCAGGCAAATCGGCCGATTTGACGCGTTGGCCGATGACGGAATGGAGCTCGGTATAGAACTGATCCTCTGAATAACTGTCCAGATAATTACCAAATAGATCTTTGTGCTCGGCATAAAACTTATCCAATTCGTCGTTGATTTGATTTAGCTCAATGTTATTAAAGCGGCTATAAATGGCGTGCAATAATTCATGCGCTAAGACCGATTCTTTGATACCTTTTAGCTCTTCGCTCTTAATGTCGTAGATGAAAATTTGACCAAGCCGCACCGAAAAACAACCCAAGGTAGACATTTCTTCGTCACGATTTGGGCAGTTTTCATTAAACTCTGCGGCACCTTGAATAACTGGATGAACGGCGCGCAAAATTAAGTCGGCATCTTCGGTTATATTGATGTTTTTAATGACTTCCGCCATCTCGGGAGTTGGCTCATAGTCGCGACCGGCAAAATAATCGTAAACGCGCTGGCCGAAGAAAATAAAGAAGAGACCAAACACAATAATGAGTGCGCCAAAAATTGCACCAAAATAGATGAACTTTTTCGGTTTACGCTCGCGCCGCATATCGGCGACTGGGTCGTAAAACTGTTCCATGCATTAATTATAGCGCTTATTCTTTGACAACACTAAGCGAGAAGCTACCTTTTTTGAAATCAACTTTGGCAATGTCGCCTTTGTCGAGTTTGCCCTGGAGAATTTGGTCGGCGAGTAGCGATTCGAGATCGTCTTCAATTTCGCGACGTAGTGGACGAGCGCCATTTTTGGCGTCATAACCCTTTTCGATTAATTTCTTTTTAGCAGCATCCGTTAGTTGCAAACCAATGGATTTTTCGGCCAAACGCTGCTTGAGATTTTCAATCATATTGTCGAAGATTTGGTTCACGTCTTTTTCGCTCAAAGCATTGAAAGTCACGATCGAATCGAAACGATTTACTAATTCTGGGCGCATCATTTTACGTAACGCTTTCATAGCGGCCGCTTCATTGGCGGCATGCTCGGCTTCAAGCGCTTTCGCGTCTTTCTTAGTTTTAACAGCAAAGCCCATTTCGGATTCACGATACATATCTTCGGCGCCTAAGTTACTAGTCAAAATCACGATGGAATTGTTGAACTTAACTTTGGTGCCCTGCCCGTCCGTGAGCGTACCATCTTCAAGAATTTGTAACAGAATATTAAATACTTCTGGATCAGCTTTTTCGATTTCATCAAACAACACGACAGAATAAGGACGATGACGTACTTGTTCAGTGAGTTTACCACCATCATCGTAGCCAACATAGCCAGCCGGCGCACCGACAAGGCGAGCGACGTTATGTTTTTCGGCAAATTCGGACATATCGATTTTAATCAACGAATCATCGCCGCCAAATACTTCGCGCGCAATGACTTTGGCGAGCTCGGTTTTGCCAACGCCCGTTGGACCCATGAAAATGAATGAGCCAATTGGACGATGTGGATCACCGATACCAGAACGACCACGACGAATCGCTTTGCTTACCGCTTTAATAGCAGCATCCTGACCGATGATAGATTTTTGCAAATGTTTTTCGAGATTTACGAGAATTTCCTGCTCGGAACCATGCACGCGATTGACTGGAATACCAGTCTTCAAACTAATTGCCGTAGCGAGATTTTCAGACGTAACGGCTGGGGCCTTATCGACGTTTTTATTGGCTTTTTCGAGCTTCTTAATTTCATCTTCGACTTGCGCGGCGCGAGTTTTATACATGGCGGCTTTTTCATAATCTTCTTTTTCGGCCGCCTGTTCAATTTTGCCTTGCAAATCGGCGAGTTCAATTTTGCATTTCTTATATTCACTGCCACCTTTTTTGTCGAGCGAAACACGCGCAATTGCGCTAGCTTCGTCGATTACGTCGATGACTTTGTCTGGCATGAAACGATCGGAAATATAACGCTCGGAAAGCGTGATAGCTTCTTCCAAAATATCGTCCGAAATCACAACTTGATGATAATTTTCGTAGTGCTTTTTGATGCCTTTTAGAATGCGCAGTGTGATTGTTGGTGAAGGCTCATTAACCATCACGGTTTGGAAACGACGCGCGAGAGCTTTGTCTTTTTCGATGCCTTTGCGGTATTCGTCGAGCGTGGTAGCGCCAATTAATTTCAAAGAATTACGCGCCAAGGCTGGCTTCAAAATATTCGCAGCATCCATGCTACCTTCTGCCGAACCGGCGCCAGAAAGTAAATGCAATTCGTCGATAAATAGAATCACCGAATCATCACCGACGGCTTCGTCAATAATGCCTTTAATACGCTCCTCGAATTCACCACGGAATTTCGTGCCAGCCACAACAGAACTTAAATCGACTTGAAAAATACGTTTACCGATTAGTTTTCCCGGAACATCATTCTTGGCAATACGCATAGCGAGACCTTCCACAATGGCGGTTTTTCCTACGCCAGCTTCACCAATTAATACCGGGTTACTCTTCGTGCGGCGGCAAAGCACCGTTATGGCGCGTTCGATTTCCTGCTCGCGGCCAATTACCGTATCAAGCTTGCCCTCCTTGGCAAGATTCGTCAGATCGGTGCCGAATTTAGTCAAGAAACGGAAATTAGTACGCTTGCCAGCTTTACGTTTCTGCTCTTCAACTTTGGCTTCACTAGCCTGTTTTTCGACCAATTCTTCAATGCTCTCAGCGAGATGATCAAGGTCAACGTCGAGCTTAGTAAGCAATGCACCGGCGCGAGAATTTGGTTGGCGCACAATTGCATAAACCATATGTTCAGTACCAATCACATCAAGACCATTTTCGCGGGCAAAATTCATCGACATGCGGAGTGTTAAAACTGTAGCTTCGGAAAGTGACATCATGGCCATCGGCGCAGCTGGAACATCAACGGCGACTTTGCCCTGCGCGCGCTCAACTTGATCAATATCTACCCCTTCGTCGCGGAGTAGCTTGGCGCCTGTGCTAGAATCTTGAGCAAGTATGCCCATCAAAAGATGTTCAGTGCCCATATAGCCCTGATTGTAACGTTTACTATACAAGTCAGCTTTTTGAAGCGCAAAACGAGCGTTTTCGCTTAAGTGACTCATAATTTCATTGAAATCGTCAATCATATACTCTATTGTAGAGCATTAGCACTCACAATGCAAGAGTGCTAATTATTGATTTTCATTATTCGCCCAATATCTCTAAGAATTTCGCCTCGTCGATTACTTCAGTGCCATATTTTGCGGCTTTGGCGAGTTTAGATTGGCCAGTATTGTGCCCTGCTACAAGGTAAGTAGTTGTTTTTACAACGGAGCTGTGGAATTCTCCGCCAAGCGCGCGGATTTTTTCGGCAGCCTCATCACGCCCCATCGAATCAAGCGTACCAGTGACCACGAACGAAAGTCCATTGAGTTTACCGCCAGAAGTATCTTGATATACCGGCTCAACGCCATTAGCTTTAAGTTGATCGAGCAGCTTCAAGTTATCTTCGTCTGAGAAATAAGCCACGATAGATTCGGCGACCACTTTGCCGATGCCAGGAAGTTCCATCAATTCCGTTTCAGTAGTTTCGCGGAAAGCATCGAACGATTTATAATGCGCAGCTAAATCGATGGCAGTTTGACTACCAATATGGCGAATACCGATAGCCGTAATAAAACGAGCTAGTGGCGGATTTTTCGAGGCTTGAATATTATCAACTAGTTTATTGGCAGAAATTTCCGCAAACCGATCAAGCGCCTGAACTTGACCAGTAGTTAAAGTGTATAAGTCAGCAATAGAACCAACGAGGCCGGCGTCAATCAACGCTTCAACGTTTTTCTCGCCCAGACCTTCAATATTTAGTGCCGGTTTAGAAGCGTAATATTCGACGGAACGCTTAAGCATCTCGCCAGCATCACTGCCTTTGACGCGATAAACAACTTCTCCGGCTGGACGTTCGAATTCGAGTTCTGGATATTGTTCATGTAAGGCTTTTTCGTAATCGTATGGTTCAGAAACATCCGGGCGCAACTCGGTAAGTACGCGGTTGACTTGCGGAATGATATCACCAGCTTTGTAGATCACGACCGTGTCGCCAATGCGTACGTCGAGGCGTGCGATTTCGTCGGCATTATGGAGCGATGCATGTTTAACAGTGGTGCCAGCAACTTGGACCGGATCAAAAACAGCCACTGGCGTAGCGGCACCGGTACGACCAATGGAAATAACAATATCTTTAACGATGGTCGTAGCCTCTTCGGCTGGATATTTAAAAGCGATCGCGGCACGTGGAGTTTTACCGACAATACCAAGCGCTTGGTAAACCTTACGATCATTGACTTTGATAACGGCGCCATCCGTACCGAACGGTAAATCTTGACGTTTTTCGTTAAGGTCATTAATAAAGTCCATGGCTTCGCGCAGATTATGATAGATATGCTGCTGATTGGAAATGCGAAAACCAAGTTCTTTGAGTCGATCATAAACGTGTGCGTTCGTGTCGAGATTTGGCGAGACCATGTCGTAGCCCATAAATTTGAGTGGACGAGACGCAGCGATTTTTGGATCAAGCTGACGAATCGTGCCAGCAGCTAAGTTGCGCGGATTAGCAAATTCCGGCTTGCCCATGGCGCGTTGTTTGGCATTTAACTCATCAAAATCTTTTTTGAAAATTACAACTTCGCCACGTACTTCAGTGTGCTCTTTTTGCGGAATAGAAAGTGGCACATTTTCAATCGTGCGTACATTCATGGTGACGTCTTCGCCGACTTTACCGTCACCGCGCGTAACGGCCTGCTTCAATAAACCATCCTCATAAATGAGCGCCATGGCGAGACCGTCCATTTTAATATCGACGAATAATTCTGGATTAATGGCGCCAAGTTTGGCAATACGATCAAGCCAATCGCGCACTTCTGCTTCAGAAAACACATCCGCAAGCGAAATCATACGTTCGGCGTGAGTGACTTTTTGGAACTTATCGAGCGCCTGGCCGGCAACGCGCTGAGTTGGCGAGTCTGGCGTGATTAATTCTGGATATTGTTCTTCGAGTTGCGACAACTCATGCTTCAAGCTATCCGCGGCCGCCTCGGACATAATCGATTCATCGAGAACGTGATAATGGTAGCGATATTCATTGATGAGCTTACGAAGTTTTTCGACGCGCTCAATTATATTAGTTGGTATCATCAAGCATCCTTCTGTAGTAGAGATAGAGATATGCGGTAATATAAATTGCCGAGAAGGTAGTCATGATTTGGAGACAAAGTGGCGCAAATGGAAAACCTTCTAGCCAGTCAATATTCTCTTTTAGTACAAGATCGAGCCAGAAGAGCGGTACTAGGATAATAACCCAAAGAACAGCTAAGTATAGAAGTAGAAATAATAAACGAATTATATACTTTGTACGACGCCCCTGCAGCAAATCTGTAGCAGCATGCAGCGCCGTCATTGGGTACATACCTGGCACCGACACCGATACTAGAGCCGTGAGCGAACTTGGCAGTAGATAAAATGATAATAGCAACAATAGACTACAAAATAGCCAAAAGACAAAAGCGTAAAGTGGCGTATTAAGAAAGCCTGTAGAAACGGCCGAAGAATACACGACCGTGCAGATAATAATTGGTAACGCATGAACGAATACTACGGCAATTACACAAAGACTCGATAAAAGTGGCGTGAGAGCGTTAAAGATGCCGTCGCGGAATTTTGGCTTATTGCCGGCAAGCAAGTGGCGCAAGAAATAAATCGTAATCAACCAAGTAATCGCAAAGAAGAAGATAAGACAGACCTGCTGAACTTCCGACATGCCGTTATTTAAACCACCAGTCGTAACCGTAGTGGCAACCAAAAGACCAGATTTTGCGAGATGACTTAACACGTTGCCCTCTTTTAGGGCCGCATAGTTCTCGTCGAGACTGTCCTGTACGGATTCGTAAGTTTGCTGATTCATAATACCGACGAACAAAACGTTGCAAACCACAACCATAACCAAAAGTGGCAAAAAGAGGCGCCAGTTTTTGAAAATAATTTTCATCGTCGTATTGGCATGCGAAACCAAACCTGGAGCTTTCAATGGACGTTTGTAGTCTTCGCGATAGGAGCGGCGGAAAGAATGATGTAGTTTTACACGAGCGCGTTTTCTATCCCATACTTTTTCGCGCGTCTCAGTGTACGCCTCTTTATAGGTCTTACGCGGTTTCTTCTCTTTTGTCTTCTCGGCTGTTTTATTTGTCGTCTTCTTCATATTTTTCTCTTCTATTACGGGTTTACGGGTGGTTTTCTTTGGATTATTCGGTTTACTTCTTGGCATTTTCGAGCCTTTCTATACGGGATTCCAGTGGCGGATGAGTTGAGAAAAGTTTACTAATAGTGGATTTACGTAGCGGGTTTGAAATATACATCGCTTCGGTGGCAACGTTTTGCTGACGCATCGGCCGAGTGTGAGTATCAAGTTTGCGCAAAGCGGAAATCATGTCGTCCGGATTACCAATAAGCGATGCAGATGAGGCATCGGCGAGATATTCACGTTGGCGCGAAATACCCATTTGTACGATGGTAGCCACAATTGGCGATAACGCTAACACGATTAGCGCGATTAAAGCACCAACTGGCGAATTATCCTCTTCCTTGCGATCGCTATAAAATAACACGCGAAGGCCGAAATCGGACATAAATCCAACCATACAAACCAGACCGAAGACAATCATACTGACGCGAATATCGTAATTTTTGATATGCGAAAGTTCGTGACCAATGACGGCTTTCAATTCGTTGTCTTCCATAATTTCAAGCAAACCAGTAGTCACGGCGATGCAAGAATGATTCGGATCGCGACCAGTCGCAAACGCATTCGGCGCATCATCATTAATGAGATAAACCTTCGGCTGCGGAGTATTCGCTTCGAGCACAAGTTGCTCAACGATGCGATAATAGCGTTCATTATCAGCACGCTCGATTTGTTTAGCACCGGCCGCACTGATGGCGAGCTTATCGGCAACAAAATATTGGAATAATGCATAGCCAAGGCTGATAACGAAAAAGACAATCAGTAATATTGGGTTGTTGCAGAGCCAAGCAAAAAGCCAGCCTATTAGTGTAATTATGGCGACAAAAACGACCATAATTATAATCGTGTTGCGTTTATTCTGCGCGATTTGTTTGCGCATGGAAACTGCCATATAGATATATTATAGACTATTTTTCGTCGTTATCAGAGATTTCGAGTACAAAAGGTGATGGTTTTTGATAGTCGGCGATGAGATACGTTGCTTCACGGGCGCGCGTGATGGCGACATAAAAAAGTCGGCGCTCTTCCGCAAAGGCGTAATCATCTTCGTGGGATAATAATTTATCAATAATTGGATCGGTTTCGCGACGCGCAGGCATGCCCATGAGATTAGAATTCATATTTAGCACAATAACGATATCGCGCGTAATGCCTTTGGATTTGTGCATCGAGCAGAATTCAAGTTTGATTATTTCATTCGGACTTCTGGCATTACGCCAATAAATCGTGGCGGTACTAGAAGCCGAATCTTTGACGATTTTGAGATTTGTCGATTCTTTCAGGCGATTTAGGTCATGATTGAAGCGCGAAATGATTTGGAATTCTTTCGTCCGTACTTTTTCATATCCTTGCTCACTAATAATATTTCGCAAAATAATTGTCAGCGACTCAGTGTCGTCGTCATGTATTTCAGGATGATTATAAATAATATGAATCGGCGTCGGCTTGCCTTTGAGGTTGTAGACGTTTTTACGCGATTGAGTTGGGTTTTTACAAACAAATTCGCTACTAATTCTAATTGTAGGATTACCGAAACGATGCGTAGTTTCAATGAGACTGCGACGAGTCTTGAGCCCAAAAGTAGTTTCGAAATCGCGAATGAGTGTTAAATCACTACCCGTAAAACGATAAATTGACTGCCAGTCATCTCCTACGGCGAATAGCTTGCAACCCGGATTTTTTCGCAATATTGCTCGCACTAACAAACAACGGTTGCGCGACAAATCTTGCACTTCGTCGAGCAATATATATTTATATCCGCGTGCGACATTGGGAGTTTCGCGCACGACTTGTTCGGCTTGATTAATCATGTCCGCGAAATCATATTTGTTTTCCCGTCTTAAATAATCTTCGTAAGCAAAGTAGATGCGAAAATATGTCTTCAGAAAAGTGCGCGCACGCTCTTGGGCATTCTCGTCGCCGACCATTTCCCTTTTTACGACTTCTGCGGGAGAATATTGAGCATTTTTATGCAACGACAAAAAAGTCATAAGTTCTTCAACCGGATAATCCGGCTTTTGTGCGGTAATAAATTGCGCAATTTCGGCTTCGTCGATTAACATACGACGGCAGCCTTTGCGCTTAGCATTTTGCAGAATACTATTCCCAAGACTATGAAAAGTTCGAAACTCCACGCCTTTGACAATACAGCGCTCCGCCAACTCGTCGACGGTCTTTTTCGTAAAAGAAATCGCTAAGATGGCTTCGGCTGGAATATGTAGGTCGTGGTTAAGATATTCGATTTTTGCGAGCAAACTCATGGTTTTACCGGAGCCGGCAGACGCTAATACGAGCTGGGCATCTTCGCAGGCAACGACGGCTTCGATTTGCTGACGATCAAGTGGAAAACCACCACAAAGCAGCGTACTTTTGCGCGCCCGACGCAGAAAACGCCAATTATGGAACTTGCGCAAGATTTCGGCGGCGCTTCAAGAACGATGCATGCCGGATTCGGTCCAGGAGATATAGTAATTTTTGCGTGCCATACAGGAAAATATAAAGATTTTTTCAACAATTAAAAGCATCAGCATTTTCGATACTGTATAATAGGGGTGTCTGTAGGCGGTCTATCTGATTGAGGAGGTGAAATCATGACGGACTATAATTTATTCAGAGCGCTGGAAATTTGCATGAATAAAGCGCGCAAACAGGCAATTGATGGAGGCGTCGAGATGGGCATTATGGTCGCTTCCACTATGAACATTCCCCAAGAAGGTTCTACGGACGAGATGACTGACGAGATCAGCATCGAACGCATGATGACATGGGGAAAGCCAAGTGAGTCCAAGTGTGATTTCGTTAGGAAATATGTGCGGAATCATCGCAAGGAAGGCTCTCCAACCATGGCATGGGACGCCGAAATCGTGTTGGCCACGATAGAATACCGGCCCGATCCCAGGCGTTGCGGCTTCACCGTCGTAATCGGCGTTTTGGCCGACACAACCCCGCACGGCAAAGAGATCTCGAAAGTCGCCTGCGAAACCTTCAATGCTTACAAAGTCTGACTACTGCAGACAACTCAAAGCACCCGGCGTCACCCAAGGCGCCGGTTTTTCTTGCATAAAAAGCGCCCCGTTCGAACGGGGCTGGACAGAATCTTCAGACGCCATCCGGATTGTAGACGTAGCAAAAGCCCTGATTGACGACAGTGCCGTAGATGTAATGGACATCAATCGGCTCTTTTTCGTCTTCGATGAACGGTTCCGGCAGGTGCTCACGAATATAGCTGACAACCGCCCTAGCAATATCGCCATCACTAACGTTGTCTATTCTTTTGCTGACCGTGATAGCGATGTAGCCATAGTAATTGCGCCAGCTTTCGATGGAGAAAAACATGACAGGATACTCTTCGATATCATAGTGCCACGGTGGTTTCTCTTCCATGATTTCGCAGACATCATCGATGCGCTGCTCGTTACGCACTACGTCGAGGGAACGCGCACCGTACGTGTCGGGTCCGAAAGATTCCATGTCGCTCTCAACTTCAATTTCTTCGTACATGACCGTCACGAATACTTCTTGCGCGATCATGCCGAAAATCAGTTGAGCAATTTCTTGGATTGCTTCTTCGCTGAAGATACTGAACTGAGAATGTTCGTCCACATAGACCACCTCCCTATGCAAAATGTATTAATACAATATAATAATTCTGCCACTTTTTCAAGGCGAGAAGCTGGGGCTGATGTATGATATAATACCTGCATGGTGCGTTGGCGGAGCAGTTACGCAGAGGTCTGCAAAACCTCGTAGACCAGTGCAACTCTGGTACGCACCTCCATTTTATGGCTGCTCGCCCGAGTGGCGGAATTGGTATACGCGGCGGACTTAAAATCCGCTTCCTTTACCGGATTATGAGTTCGAGTCTCATCTCGGGCACCAAAAAGATGACCCAGCGGGTCATTTTTTGTTCCTTACTGATACCAGCTTGGGCGCGTAACGGAATCCGGGATGTTATAGAACATATCTGTCGAATTTTCGAGATTAGTTGGCTCCCAGCCCTCAAGCGGAGAAAGACTCGTGATTGCCGTGTCACTATAGAACATTTGTTTCATATTCGTCACGCTCGATACATCCCATTCTGAAATCCCACTTATATCACTTAGACTAGTAGCTTTAGAGAACATAGATTCCATATTTACGACATTAGAAGTGTTCCAGCCACTTAAATCATCCAGATTCGTAATGCTCGTTCCGGAAAAAACATTTCTCATATTTGTTACTGCTCCAGTTTCCCAACCGGCAACACCAGAAATATCCGAAAGAGAATTTGCTGCGCTAAACAATAGATAAAAACTTGTGACTTTTGACGTATCCCAATCGGAAAGAGCGTCAATATTAGTGATATTATTTGCACCGTTAAACATACCGTCGATATTCGTTACACTAGAGGTAATCCATTCAGAAAGACCAGATATGTCATTTAATGGCGTTGATCTGAACATATAGCTCATATTTTTAACTGATGAGACATTCCATTTTCTAAGTCCGTCAACGTTCGTTAATGACGACCCTCCTTGGTAGCCATCAAACATCCAAAACATATTTGTTACTTTTGACGTATCCCAATTTAACAAATCGTCAACGTTAGTTATGCCACTTACTCCTCTGAATGCACCCTGCATATCCGTAACATTTGATGTGTCCCATTTTCTAAGTCCGCTTATATCACTCAAAACCATAGTGTATCCCGCCCCGTGGAAGAGGTCCTTTAGTGTAGTAACTTTTGATGTGTCCCAGTCGAGTGCCCCATTCACATTTTCGAGGGATGCAGCTCCATAGAAGAGGCCGCTCATACTAGTAACGTTTGAGGTATCCCATTTTATTGCGCCATCAATATTCTTGAGAGATTTTGCCCCTTGAAACATATTGCTCATACTAGTGACGCTTGATGTGTCCCATTTAAGCGCTCCGTCTATGTTTTTAAGTGATCTTGCTTCCTGGAACATATTTGAGAAGCTCGTAACACTAGAGGTATCCCAGTTTACGGCTCCGTCTATATTATCAAGCGCAGTAGTACCGGCAAACATACTACTCATATCAGTAACATTGGAAGTATCCCATTTAAGTGCTCCATCTATGTTTTGCAACACTGATGTTTCATATAGAGCGTTAAACATCCCTTTCATATTGGTAACACTAGATGTATCCCAGTTTGCCAATGGATCAATGTTTGCTATTTTTGTCGAAGAGAACATATAGTTCATATTGACCACTTTCGAAGTATCCCAGCCAGCAATTCCAGTTATATCCGTCAATGAAGAGGCACTCGAAAACATGCTACTCATGTTCGTTACATTAGAAGTATCCCATTTTCTTGCACCATTAACGTTAGTTAGAGAGGTTGCTTGTTGGAACATTTCACCCATAGTCGTCACATTAGATGTATCCCAGTTTAATGCTCCGTCTATATTGATTAAGCCGCGCGAAAAACTAAACATTCCGGACATATTTGTTACAGAAGATGTATCCCAACCCGAAAGCGCGTCTATATTGCTAAGGTTAGTAGTACTACAGAATGTGTACCACATCATTTTTACGTTTGATGTATTCCACCCAGAAATAGCATCGAGATTTGGGGCGGAGATGCCACAGAAAGTAAAGCCCAAGTCCTCAACATTCGAAATATCCCAATTCGATAATGGCGACAAGTCATCTATTGAACTCATGAACGAAAATGCCCCCTGGCTCCATACAGACCCTAAGCTTCTCACATTCGATACGTCCCAATTTCGGAGTGGCTCAAGACTGGTAATAGACCTATCGTTCCTAAACATAGTCTCCATCGTCGTCACGTTCGAACTGTTCCAATCAGCAACATCATTTAAGTCCTCCAAACTACTTAAGCCCGCAAAGAAATAGCTAGATATACTATTCAAATAGATATCATCCGCCTCTGAATAATAATAAATAATTCCATTAAGATCATCGAACCATATATAAATAGGAACATTGGAATTCCGTGAAGAAACAACATGTTTGTCGTCATGGATATCTATGCTATTGTCCAACGATCCTGCTCGTCTAAACAGCTTTATTTTCGAATTGTCTGTCCCCCAATACGGTGACGTTTCGCCAGCAAGTCTACGCATTTTGTAATTAACATTAATGCCGGTGTCAAACTCTGCGCTCACCCGCTGATGCACCGTACCATCCATGCTTTTCCCGATTGAAGGTTTAGCCCAGATGGCGCGAAGAACCACGTCGGCTTCAGGCATACGGAAGTAGTCAGTATTAATGCGGACGACATGCGCCGTAGCAAGTTGCCAACCCATGAATTTATAACCTTCGCAAAACAGAGTGACGCCTTGAATCTCTACAGTATCGAAGACGAAGTAACGGTTGGATCCTGGTAGCTCGACGCTGTTGTCGCAACTAGCAGGTAAGTTAGCGTCATAGCTAACGTTGTATTTATGTTGCAAGACTGGCGTTTCGTTACTGGAGATATTTTCGTCCTCGCCATCAATAATAGAGCTCGATGCAATCTCCCTGACATTAGTCGAAAAACGGCTGTCAGCTTCATGGAATTCTTCTTTGAGGTTGAGACTTATCGTGAGGTGAGGCTTAGTTTCTTGACCTGGACGGAAGTAGCGACCAAGATTCCAGTCGACGCTCTGCTCGTTAGTGTCCATAGTAACTGTGCCAAGATTAACGCTAACATCGTCAAGTGTCCAATAATCCGTATCTACATAATCCGCCACATTGAAGCTTTGGTAATAATACGGAACAGATGCGGCATCAAAGAGAGATTTATCTAATTGAGCAGCGTCTTGCACGATGAACTGATTGTCTGAAATTCTAGCTAGCTGCGAAATAATCGTATCGCCCATATCGTACTGAACGGCGTTAATAATCAGGCTTTCATACTGGCTCTTAAGTGCTCTATATTCTACAACCTCTAGCGGTGTTTGCTTAACCGGGACGCCGTCCGTAACGAAAAGTACAACAATGTCGCGATCCGCTTGAATTTCGTAATCTGCGAGAACTTCTCCGACGCGGACGAGAGCTTTGTAATAGTTGGTGGAACCATAAGCCTCAATGGAATTAAGGCCAGTAATGAGCGCGTCAACATCATTAGTAAATGGCACTACGATTTCCGCATCCGTAGCAAAGGAAATGATTGATATTTGGCTATCTTGATTATCGAGCGTATTGTTGATTAGCTCCGCGGCGTTTGTCTTGATTGCCTCAAGCTTACTTGTGGTCGTATTATTGTCGTAAAAGGAATCGTCCATCGAGGATGAATTATCTAGAACAAGAATGATATCCTTGTCGTTGCCGGAAGGCTTAGTAATGGAATCAATTTCAAAGCTTACCTGAGCGGTAGTTTTACTCGTCCACTTGGCCGACTTTGTAATTTTCCAGGCTCCCTGTTCGTTGTTTGAGAAATTAGCATGTTCGGAAAAAATTTCAATGGAGCGAATTGGTCCATCGGCTGCTTGCGCTCTCAGGATAAACGATATTATACCTGAAATACTTAGAATTCCAACCAAAAACAGGGCAACAAAAACCCTGCGATGCGAACATATACCAAACTGACGTTTGTTTTTGCGGAAAATACCCATGTTTGTGTTAGTTTATTTTTTTGGTTTTTATTTTCCACAATCCACTGCTTAAATTATAGCATAAAAGCGCCCCTTTCGGGACGCTTTTTTATGGGATATTTTTACGACTTGCCGTCTTCTCTTTTTGCGAGTACCATTTCGATGGCGGCAGTCAAAGTGGTTTTGCTATGGTCGACATGGCCGATGATACCGATATGGACTTTCGGTTTGACGGCTTCAGCCGAGACGGCGGTTGTAGACCGGTTGGGCCTGAATGACTGAACTTTGTGGCCGTTGATAGTTCTGCGTGAACGTCTTACACTCGGAGTTACTACGCGTTGCGATCTTCCGACTGACAAAAATAATCACCAACCTTTCATCAAAATATCCTTTTCAAGGTGCAATGTTACTTGACATGCGCCCCGGTTGGGGCGTTTTCGCATCTTGCAGGATATCATTGAGCGTCATGCTATCACCTCCTTATGGACCGTTGACGAACATGAGATAGTTCATCATCTGGAGATACTCGGGGTCGTTCTTGATTTTCTTGACTAGCTCGTCGTCTTCGTCCTCATCATCATCACCGCGTTGAAAATCGTCAGACTCGTTGTAGATATCGAGATCATCCGGCATCGACTACACCTCCTTTATCTATCCTGCAATTTGAAAGAACCTTCCTAAGGAATAAGTAAAATATATCACATACGGTATAATTAATGGTATGGAATGGGCAATTTTAGTCGTAGTTTTCTTCGCATTGATTATTTTGTTTCTCTTTCTTTTGCCGGGAATAATTGGGGCACCATATGTGCCGAGCGAGCAAAAAGATCTTGAAACGGCATTCACGAAACTATATAAAGTCAGTAAGAAAGATTTGGTGGTTGACCTGGGCGCGGGCGACGGAATAGTTTTGAAGGCCGCCGTAACACACGGGGCGCGAGCGATTGGAGTAGAAATTAACCCCGTTTTAGCAATCTGGACCAAGATTAAGTTACGTAAACTTAAGACCGCCAAGATAAAATGCGGAGACATGTATTCTTTTGAGCTACCATCAGAAACCACCGTAGTTTATGCGTATGCGAATAATTTTACGATTCCACGACTCTATAAACGAGTGCAAAGCGAGGCGAAACGCCTGAACAAGACACTGTTTTTAATCTCGAATGCCTTCGATCAAAAAGACACTAAGGCAGAAAAGCACCTGGCGCCTTACTACCTGTACAAGCTCAAGCCATAACGTTTGTGATTGACTTTTTTGATAAAGTATGCTATAATATAGTCATGCACCTTTGAAAGGAGAGTGTTTCTGATGGCTAAACAGCCCAAGGAACTCCGCGGTAAATACATTATCCTGGTCGAACGTCTGGATGAGTCAATGGCTGGATGCGATGTGCGCATTATCCCCAAATTCGGCAAAACCAAGAAAGAGCTGAAAGAATGGGCGAAAGCCAAGTATCCGGCCGCCAAAACCACCTTCCTGGTCAATACGCCCGAGCTTGAAGATTTCTTCGAACTGGCGTCCTGCTGGTCCATGGAAATCCGACGCTGAGACTCTCGTCCCGCCACCCTTGAGGTGGCTTTTTTATGCCTTAGCGTTGCCGAAACGACGGTCGCGCGAAGTGTACTCTATGATAGCCTGGTCGAAATCCGCCTCATGAAAATCTGGGAACTTCACTTTCGGGAAATAAAATTCGGCATACGAATTCTGCCAGAGCATAAAGTTGCTCAGACGTAATTCCCCGCTAGTGCGAATCATTAAATCCACATCCGGTAGGTCTTGATAGAGATACCTGTGGAAAACTTCTTCCGTGAGATTTTCCACATCCTCACCGGAACGAACGATTTTCTTTACGGCGTCCACAATTTCGGCGCGACCACCATAGTTCATGCAGAAGTTTACGACGCAACCGGTATTATTCGCGGTAGTTTCAATCATGTAATTGCGCGCTTCGATGACTCGGGGCGGCAAAGGATCGTCGCGACCAGAAAAGACTACTTTAACGTTGTTCTCCATTAACTCTGGGAGTAGCTTTTTGCTCATCATGGCAAAAATATCCATTAAGTGGCCAACCTCGTCGGCGGCACGCTTGAAATTTTCAGTCGAAAAGATGTACAGACTAAGATATTTGACACCGCGAGATTGGATATATTTCAGAAGCTTGCGAAGATTATCAAAACCAGCGTCGTGCCCCTGGAGACGCGTAAGGCCACGTTCTTTGGCCCAGCGACCATTGCCATCAACAATAATACCTACGTGAGTAGGAATCTTTAATTTCGAATAATCAACATCCATGCATATATTTTAACAGATAAAAGAAAAATACCACCTCCCAGTGGTATTTTTAAAAGCCACACTCACAAACATCGATTCAGACCGCTCCGGCGATCTCTCAACTTCGCCCGAACGTTCTACTTTTATTTTAGCGCAAGCAGAATGCATGTCAACATTGATTTTTAGAATTTATGTGTTTTGATATTTTCAAAATTAACAGGGGTAGAATTCAAAAATCTATTGACTTTTCAAAATTTCGTTGTGAAATAATTATGGTTCTTATGCCTACATTTTTCGGTCTCGATATGATAAGATAAAAGTATCTAAGGAGGTTTATGTATAAAGAAGGTATTAAGTTCTATCGCTGTAATACGTGCGGCAATTTATTTCTAGTAATGATTGATCCGTCCGTGCGTCCAACTTGCTGCGGTTCCGAAATGGAGATTTTGAGCAGCGACCATCTCAGTCACGAAGGCAGCGAAAAGCATTTGCCAATTATTGAGTTAAACGAAGACCATACGCTCGTTAAGGTTGGCCTACAGCTACATCCAATGAGCGCCCAGCATCGCATCGAATGGATTGCTCTAACCGACGGTGAGAGCGTCGAAGTGCGTAAGCTCGGCCTAACTACGCCACCAGTCGTGCGCTTCTCGAAGATGAATAGCGACGGCAAGATTCATGCATATGCATTCTGTAACGTACATGGGCTATGGGAAAGCGAAAAGTAAATAAATTTCAACGTAAGTTGAAAAACCTCTTTGAGACTTTTGTTGACCGCTGCAAATTCGCAGTGGTTGGCTATAAGTATCTTTTATCGCGCCCGCGTTATGTAATTGCGCTAATTATCAGTTTTTTGGTTTTTCTCTACATCTTGTCGCAACTACAGAATGGCGGATCAAACTGGAACCTGCTCTGGTCTGGATTGGATTTTAGCCAGAAGATGCAAGTCTTCGGCAACAGTCTAGCCTCAATGCTTGGCAATTTTACTAGCTTTACGGGTATACTAATCGTCATTTTGGCGCTGATGCAGTCACTCTGTGTAGCCGGTATCGTATTTGCGATTCGCCATCGCCAAAAAGACGACGCAATTAACGGTGCAAGTGCTGGCAGTATCGCCTCGATTTTAGCTTTCGTGACGCTCGGCTGTCCGACTTGCGGTATGACTTTACTCACTCCCCTACTCACCATGATTGCCGGCACGAGCGCAGTAGCACTAGCAGAGAGGCTAGGCGTAATTCTCTCGATAGTAGCCTTCGTGCTACTATTCTTCACCCTTGTTCATCTCGGTTATTTAATATTCGTAAACGTAAGCGCTGAACGCGCAAAGGAGAAACATGCAAAAAGCAATTAGAATAATTGCCGTAGTGCTAGTATTGGGCTTTCTAGGCTACCTCATTGTGGCGGGCGCTATTAGCAACGATAAAGCGCAGAAGGAGGCATGGGTGCCAGCCATGACGCTAGGCGATCGTGAGACGGCCGAGCATGTCTTTTATGACTACACCGACATTATGTGCCCATTCTGTAACAAATTCGCTCTAGCGATGGATGAGCACCTTGAGGAATTTAAGAAAGATTACGTAGAAGGTAAAAAAGTCTACTACGAAGTTCGCTTGACCGATTTGCTCGCAGACTTCCATCCCGAAAGCGCAAGTACCGTCTCGAATAGTCAAATGTCAGCACGTGGTGGCTATTGTGCAGCCGAAAAGAATAAATTCTGGGAGTGGTATGGCTGGATTCTAAAGAAGCTCAGCAAGGATTATTACGCTTTCGACATTGGCACTGCGCCTGGCAAAGAGTTAATTCCAGAGCTCGGGAAAGAATATTTTGCTAACGTGGGCGAAGATATCGAAGGTTTGGATACGGAATATATGATGAGCTGTATCGACTCGGAAGAGATTATCGCCAAGGTTAACAAGTATACCAAGAAGGCCAGCAATATCGTTAAGACTGGTTTGCCTTACTATGTATACAACAGCTATGTAGCACCAGGCTTTGATGGTAACTGGGATATCGAACACGATTGGCAGCAAGCACGCTTAATGTTTGATGCCGGAATCGCCAGCAAGAAGAAATAATATTTCCGCACAACAAAAAGCCACCCCTTTGCGGGGTGGTTTTTATTTAGTGGGTAAGTTTTGCAACTGCTTCTCCGAAATCGCCTGGAAGCATGATTACGGTCTTCTGAGATGGATCAGCGGAGATCTTCTCAAGAGTCTGAAGCGTACGAATCTGCAAACCGCCAGGAGTTTTAGCAAGGAGGTTAGCAGCTTCGGAGACAGCCTGAGCAGAAGCTTTCTCACCATCAGCGGCGATAATGGCTGCGCGGCGTTCACGTTCGGCCTCAGCTTGCTTTGCCATAGCGCGTTTCATGTCGCTTGGAAGCTCGATATTCTGAAGCTTAACATTCTCAATATCGATACCCCATTTATCGGTCTCTTTGTCGACGATTTCCTTAATCTGAGCGGAAATCTCATCACGCTTAGATAGAAGCTCATCGAGCTCGAAGTTACCGGTGATATCACGAAGAGCGGCCTGCGCAAAGTTGGTGGTTGCATAGACGTAGTTGGTCGTCTCAAGCAAAGCTTTGGACGGATCAAGTACGCGGAAGTAAACGATAGCATCAACGTTCACGGTGACGTTATCCTTAGTAATTACCTCCTGTTTTGGTACATCGATTGGCGTAGAGCGCACATCGACGTTCTTTATGGTTTGGAACCAAGGTACGATAATTTGTGGGCCGGCGTTACGCATACCAGCGTACTTACCGAGCGTAAATACCACGCCACGCTCTGATTGAGGGATGACATGGAAGCCTTTGCCGATTGTAATGAGAATCAACAAGGCAATAAATATGATTATTACGACTGCTACTGAGTCCATTTTTTCTCCTATATTGCTTTAGCTTAATTATAGAATAATGTGAATTTTCAGACAAGAAAAAACCGCCGCTTTTTGGGCGACGGCTTTTTGGGTTATTGGGGAGGATTACGCTTCGGAGTCAGAGTCAGAGTCGGCGATGTCGCACTCGATCCCTTCCTCCTTGCAGAGGCGGCGAACTGTCTGCTCGGCGGATTCGCCAGTGTCATCATCCGGGCCAGGAGCGGTCAGAGCAAAGAGCTCTTCCAGCGACCGCGCATTCGTGGCCACGGCGAACGGTTCCTTTTCCGGGACCGGTTCTTCCGTGGGGGCGGCGGGCGTGGTGGCCTTCTTGGCCGGCTTGGCAGCGGGCTTCGCGGCAGATGCAGACGACTTCTTGGCCGGCTTGGCGGCGGGCTTGCCTTCGGGCTTGGCACCATCGGGGCCTTTGTCCAGGAAGGCGAGCAGTTCAGCCATCAGACTGGTATCATCGGTGCACCAGAAGGCGCGCGGAAAACCGCTGACATCGTCGGTGGCGGCAGCCATACCGGCCTTGCCAACCTTGATGTACCTGAAGAACTCCATGACCAGATCGGAATCACCGATGAACATGATGCCTTCCGGCGCGGAAACCACGACGTTGGCGTTCAGGTCTTCCAGCAGGAAAGTGTCGGTGAACAGGGCGTCCAGCTTGGCGCACACGGCCTTGTCCATGAAATTCTTGGGGCAGACCGGCAGCTTGACGCCTTCTCCGGCGACCAGATGCATGCCGGAGAGCTTCAGATCGACGTCCTTGACCAGGTCGAGGCCCGTGATCAGCTCCAGCGTGTTCGTGACGTAGAGCGTGAATTCCAGTTTCTTCATAGGAAATCTTCCCTCCTCGTAAAGATCAGACCACTCTCTTTTAGCGGTCCAAAGACAGGAAAAGCCCACGATTAGGCTAATCCGTTTGTTATTATATCAAACTTTTGCATTTTTGTCAATACTATTGTACCCTTATGAATAGAGTGTGATAAGATAGAAATAGATGAGCAAAACGTTACCAATCGATGCCAGTACGGACGAAAAGTTGGTCGGAAATCTGGGCCATTATTTGGCGCGCCTAAAAAAGGCCGGCTTTCGGATTGTTGACGGTTTTATTGTTCCAGTAAATACCGACATTACCGATGGACTAAGTAACGAAATCTTGCGCCGCTTCGACGCCCTAAATACGCCTTCGGTCACCTTACGTGCTTCCCCGCTCGAAACTAATATCTTCTCTAGCGAAACCATTCGCGGCGTCAAGCGCGACGTATTGATTAGCACGCTTGATTATCTACAGAACAATTCCATTCGACGTGGCCACAAGATAGCGGTTGTAATCCAGAAAGACATTAATGCCGAATTCGCCGGCACGATTCACGCCTATAATCCAGTAACGATGGATCGAGACGAGATTCTGATAGAGGCGAATCTCTGGATGAATGACACTGTACTATCTGGTGAGAGCGAAAGCGATATGATTTTAATCCGAAAAAGTAATGGCGCCATGATGCTCGAAAGCGAGGAAGAAGGTGAGATTTGCTTAACGCCGAGCCAGATTCAAGAGTTATATACGTTAATTCGCAAAATTGAGAAATTCCTTGGCGAACCAGTTACAGCTGACTGGGCGTACCACCATGGCGTTCTCTATATTTTGCGGGTACGACCGTTTACGGAAAAAACATTTAAGAGGTATCAATAATGCTACATACGACACTAATGTTACTCAAAAAAGACGGCAAGCTACTGCTCGGCCTTAAAAAGCGCGGTTTTGGCTTGGGCAAGCTGAACGGCGTGGGCGGCAAGCTTGAAAAAGGCGAAACCATCGACGAATGCGTCGTGCGCGAAACATTCGAAGAGATAGGCGTGCGTGTGACCGAGATGGAGCATATGGCCGATATCGTGTTTGACGACCTCTATTACAAAGGTGTGCCAGAACGCAACATTATGCATGTCTATATTAGTACGAAATGGACCGGCAAACCGACCGAGACGGACGAAATTAAGCCGGAATGGGTATCAATTGCGAAGATTCCGTACGAGAAAATGTGGTGCGACGACCCGATTTGGCTGCCAGAGATTTTGCGGGGTCGCCATATCGATGCTTGGTTCCACTTTAACGAAAAGAATGTATTCACTGACCACTGGGTGTCAGAATGGCCAATGAATTGCATTTCCGATGTTGACGATAAACGGATGGGGCTCACAGACACGGGCGAAGACCGCGCAAACTTCCCTGTTAAGGAAGGCGCCCGCGCAGTTTTGCTGAATAAAAAAGGCCAGGTAGCGCTAATCCACGCCAAAAACCGAGGTTGGTATAAGATTCCGGGTGGTGGGCGCGAAGACGGCGAGTTGATTCTCGAGAATTTGCGTCGCGAAGTAATCGAAGAGACGGGTTATACGATTAAAAATATCCAACCGCTTGGCTATGCGATAAATTACCGTAGTCAGTGGCAGATGATTGGCAAGGCTTATATGTATATCTGTCACACGGATAAGTTCGTCGGTAAAGAGCCGATGCCGGACGAGATTAAAGACGGTGATGAGCTTGAATGGTTTGATAGTATAGATGAAGCCCTAGCGGCACTGAAGGCGGTAGATTTGAAGAAGATTGATTATTACGGCGCATATTTCTTTACGCAGCGCGAGATTGATACGCTTGAATACGCAAGACAATTTTTAAAGGAGAAACATGGACGCTAGGATACCTCTTGCTGAGCGGATGCGACCGCAAAAACTCAGCGAAGTGGTGGGTCAGGACGACATTATTGGTGAAGGCAAGATTCTCACGGAGATTGTACGCAAGCAAGAACCGGTGAATATTATTTTCTGGGGTCCGCCGGGGACCGGTAAAACAACGCTCGCGCGCATTATTGCAAAGGAATTTAAGGCAGACTTTATCGAGATTTCGGCCGTAACTTCAGGCAAGAAAGATGTTGAGAAGATTGTTGAGCACGCCAAACAGAACTGGAATTTGAAGATTCGCACTGTGTTATTCGTGGATGAAATTCACCGCTTCAATAAGGCGCAGCAAGATGCATTTTTGCCGCATGTCGAAAGTGGATTAATTACGTTGATTGGCGCGACCACCGAAAACCCGAGCTTCGAAGTGATTTCCCCGTTGCTCTCGCGCAGCCGCGTAGTGATCGTAAAACACTTATCCAAAGCGGATATTATAGAGGTAATTAAACGTGCTTTGAAGGCCGAGAAAGCCACCAAGCGCGTCACCAAAGTTGCAATTGATTATCTGGCCGAGCTCTCAGGCGGCGATGCCCGTTCGGCACTCGGAGATTTGGAGCTTGCGCTGAGTTTATCACCAAAAGTCGATGTCGATCAGGTGCGTGAAGCGGCCGGCCGCAAAGTCCCAGGTTACGACAAAAAAGGCGACGCGCACTACGATAATATTTCAGCATTTATTAAATCGATGCGCGGTAGCGATGCCGATGCGGCGCTCTACTATCTGGCACGCATGCTGAATGCAGGTGAAGATCCAAAGTTCGTGGCCCGCCGCATGGTAATTTTTGCCTCTGAGGATATAGGGTTGGCCGGAAATGGAGCGCTAGGACTGGCCCTAAATGCTTTTATGGCAGTGGAGCGCATCGGTATGCCAGAGAGCGGCTTGATTTTGGCGCACGTAGTAACAGCGCTGGCGAAGTCGAAGAAATCCCGCGTGACAGCGGATGCTTGGTATGAGGCGCAGCGCGTCGCCAATCAGACAATGGATTTGCCAGTGCCAATTTGGCTTAGAAATGCGCCAACGAAACTAATGAAAGATTTAGGTTTTGGTGCTGGGCAAAAGTGGGAGGCTGGTTTTCATCTCGATAAAAATTATCTTCCGGACGAAATTAAAGATACTAAAATATTGAAAGCATAAATTAGTCTTTTTGAAGGCACAGCACTCATTCGGCCCGTCTTTACGGGCGAATGGTGCTTTGTGCTCGGCAGCAGCCTGCGCAAATCCTTCAAAATGACTAGATTTACGTTTTCCTATCCTAGTTTCTGTTTATCAATAAACCTTTCGATTTATCTTTTACGAGTCCTACCTTCTTTGCGACACGAACGGCAGCCTCAATAATTTCGTCACCAGTTTTGCCGTATTTCAAAAGTTTATTAGCTTCTTCTGCTGGCACAAAACTACGTTCGTAAATTTTGCCGTTGTCGAGATCGGGGCGGTTAGGGCCGAAGTAAGTGACGTGTGCAATATAGCGAAGCTGAGCGTACGGTTTGCCGTCGCCATGGACAACTTGATAGCCAATATACTGCAAGTTATCTATCTCACAGTTCACCTCTTCGTCAACTTCACGGTGAAGCGTTTCTTCGCGCGTTTCGTCCGCTTCTGGAGTGCCACCAGCTAAACCGTAGATACCGTCGGCGTCTTTTTTGACCAAAACTTTACCTTCATCATTGAAAAGGATGCCGGCAACCTGCGTGACACGCATGCCTTTTGGAACTGGACCTTCATGCCAAATGTATTCTACCATTCCAACACTTTCTGACGGGATTTAGCGCCCGACACGATTATTATTTGCGTTTTCGCGATATGAAATTCATCAGAGATGAGCTCGAGAAGCGCGACGTTCGCTTCCCCGTCATGTGCACGCGCATGCAAAAAGGCGACATAGCTGCCGTCTTCTTGCTGTTCAAGACGCGTCTTTCCTTTAGTTCCGGGTTTGACGCGTACGGAAATTCTCATTTACTCTCCGCAAACTACGTTATTTGCGTGGAGCCAACCTTCCATCGAGCCGCCATCGAGATATTGACCCTTGATTGGGAGGACGTGGATTTTACCACCGGCCTTGATGTGGTCGATGATTGGATCGGTAATCAGATATTCTTGATCCTGTGGACCGAAATCGTTTTCATCGCAGTACTTCACGATGCGCTGAAGTAATTCGGCGGACATGATGTATTTGGAAATATTAATAAGATTGCTTGGAGCTTCTTCTTTCTTTGGCTTCTCATAGATGCCAGAAAGGAGGCCATCGTCAACTTTGAGCACACCGTAGCGCTCAACGTCTTCGAGTGGAATCTCGGTTGCAAGCATGGCAGAATCGGTCTCATCTTTTACCGTCTCCATGAGGCGTGCGAGATCAGAAGAACCATCGGCGTTATAGACAAAGTCGTCACCCATCAAGATGACACATGGCTCATTAATATTAAATTCACGAACTACCTGGGCAACAGGCTCAGCGCTACCGTAACGGTTATCAACATCTTTCTGGGCATAGAAATGAATCGTTAAGCCATCACGAGAAGTGTCGGCGAGTGAAAGCTTATCGCTTTTACCACGAGCAACGAGATAATTGTTGAGCTTGGCGTTTTCTTCGTAATAAGCCTTGATTTGAGAGAATGGTTTTTCGTCAATAACAATATAAACTTCTTTGATGCCAGCCTTGGCGCAGTCTTCAACGACATAATCAGCAAGTGGGCGATTACCGATTGGCAACATGGCCTTTTCGATAACTTTAGTAATAGGTAGACGGCGGGTACCCCAACCGGCTACAGGAATAATTGCTTTATTGATTTGCATACAAAAATTTCCGTAAATTTCTAGTTTGATATTTTATCATTTTTTGAAGCTTTTGGCAATAAAGTAGGCGTGGAAGGCCGAGTGGTAGGCAAGATAGCCACAGGTGACAGAAATCATACTGGCGTCAAACATGGCGTCGCGCGAAAAAAGGAATGTGAGGCTAACCGAAATTGGCACGATCAAGATGAGTGGCAAAGCGATATCCAAGATTACTTTTTTACGCGACCATTCGTCCTTATAGCGGAAAATTAAAGCAACTTTTTCCTTGATGAGAAATAGCGCAATTGCTGGCATCGCAACCATGGCGAAGCTTGAGCCCATGGCGACACTGCAACCTACGGCAACAGCCGTGATGAGGCCGCCAATCAAATCAAGAATGAACGGCCCTGCAAACGATAGAACTTCTTTCTCCGGATCATGTTTCGAAACGTGGTCATTGATAATCGAACAGATGAAACCAATAATCATCATCACAATCGCGGATACCATCATTACGGTCGCCGGGATTGTAATGTTAACTTCTTCTTCGATGGTCGGACGGGCGCACACCAAAATGGCAACGATGGAAATAATGATGCCAAGTGGCAAGGCGCCATGACGAATGATTGGAACGAAGGAACTACTGATGTCGTATAGTTTGATGCCACAATAGACCGCAAAGATTAGCGCTAGTGTGGCAATGACGGTAAAAATCAGTAGGCTTGTATTCATTATTCTTCCTCAATAATTGGCGGGAGCCATGATTCGTGCGGATCTTGGCCGAGCAAGATAGCAATAGTCGAAGCAAGGTTAGCAAGGCCGCGATCACCGAGGCTGAGGCGATATTTGCTCGCGTTTTCAGTATCATCCACAAAGATACATGGAACACGATTGGTAGTATGAGCCGTCTTTGGGGCACCGTTTTCATCAATCAGCTCTTCAGCATTACCGTGATCAGCGGTAATAATTGTGATGCCACCGAGTTTATTGACGGCATCGACGATGCGCTTGATGGAAATATCGATAGCTTCCATAGCATTGATTGTTGGCTCCATTTCGCCAAAGTGGCCAACCATATCACCGCCTGGGAAATTAATGCGAAGGAAATCAAATTGTTCGGACTCAATCTTTTCGACGAGTTTGTCCGTAATCTCGGCGCATTTCATCCATGGACGCGTGTTAAACGGCTCAGTATAGGACGGAACCTCCTCGTCCACTTCCCCATCTGGTACATGATAGCTATTACCGTTGAAATAATAGGTGATGTGACCGAATTTGACAGTTTCAGAAATAGCATATTGTTTCACGCCCTTGGTGGCGAGATATTCGGTCAGCGTCGTGCCGAATACTGGTGTACCAACGAGCACATGTGCTGGCACATGTAGATCTTCGTTGTATTCGTTCATGCCCGCAAAGTAAACATCTGGGCGGCGGACGCGATCGAACTTGTCGAATTCATCATAAGTAAAGGCTTGAGCCATTTCAACGGCGCGGTCGGCGCGGAAATCGATATAGATTACAGCGTCACCATCATTAATAGTACCGATTGGCTGTCCGTTTTCCGCGATAACAAACGGTGGCAAGTACTGATCCTGAACTTCCGGATCCTCGCGACGATAGGTTTCGACGGCTTCAGCAGCACTCGCAAACTGACGACCTTCGCCGAGCACGCAAGTATGCCAACCTTTTTCGACCATACCCCAGTCGTTTTCGTAGCGGTCGCAAGAAATCACCATGCGGCCACCACCGGAAGCGATTTTGTAATCTGGATCGCCGAGATTATGAACAAAATCTTCAAGGCGATGAATAAACTTCGGTTCACTCTGTGGCGGAACGTCGCGACCGTCGGTCCAGATATGGATACGCGCACGCTCGACGCCTTCTTTTTGAGCCTGAGCAAGCATCTTTTCCATATGAGCTATATTCGAGTGAACATTACCGTCACTGAAAATACCCATAAAATGGAGCGTAGAGTTACGTTCGTGAATGCGCGAAATAATATCTTTCCAAGTGTCGGTATTAAAAATCTCGCCGGTTGAAACGTTGTTTTCGACGGCGGCGGAACGCTGCAAGACGATTTGTCCGGCGCCCATGGCGTTATGGCCGACTTCGGAGTTGCCCATATCGTCTTTCGGCACGCCGACATATTCGCCAGCGGCACCAAGTTTGGCGGTTGGGTATTTTTCCATTAAGTAATTCAAGGCTTCGAGGTGCGCCTGCTTAACGGCATTGCCCTCGGTTTTATCGCGCAAGCCAACTCCGTCCATCACGACGAGGACGACGGGCCCACTGAAATGTAACTTGCTCATGGTTTAATTATAAGATAGTTCCACCCCATTCGACAAGCGTAAAGCCTTGGCGAATTGGTGTTTCTGGGAGTACTTGGGTTTTGACTTCGATCGGCGCATCGAGCGCTTTGAATTCCATGTTGATGCGAATAACGGTTTCTGGAGCTGGACTAACATTTAGCGGCATATTCTCCGCAATTTCGGAGACGGGCGCAAAGTAAATGTAGTTGTAAGCGCTCTTTTCGAGTTGTGGGAGCCAGTAGATAATAAACTCCTCTGCCTCATGCTCATTTAGACCAAGTTGAGCGAGTTTTTCTTCAAGGAAGCTGGCCGAATCGGAACCTTTGACGACGAAACCGTCTTCGTGCATACCGTGAGCAACTGTATAATCGGCCTCATAATAGAGCGAGTACAGACTGCGACCCGTAGCGCGATCGATGAGCGAACCATCCGGGTTAGCCGTCACGCGCCAAGCATCATTATACTTTGGATAAGAAACGGTTACTTTTTCTGGAGCACCGAGCTCAACATTAACGTCGGTCGTCTCTTCAGGATAGAGATAGATGACCGGCTTTTTCTCTTCAGGGCCGTAATGCAGACAACGCTCGGTAGATACATTGTTGTATTCTGGCCAGTCAATATCATCTAATTCAACATTAACCTCAACTGGGATGAGATAGATCCTGAGCTCCTCGCCACAGTAATCGCATTCGCCCTGGTAATCAACTTTGATAACCGTAGAATCATTTTTGCCACTGGCAAGATAGACACGTTCGACACTGCCACAATCGTCAATATTCGTGACCGCAGTTACGAGTTTATGACGGCGGAAGAAATGATAATCATATTTGCTGTCATTGAAGCCAAAGAGATCATAGAATTCGGCACTATCAGAGATAACTACACCCTGATAATCCTCCTCTTCGCCGAAGATTTCGCGAGCGATTTCAACACAGTTGGTAGTCGCGCCATTAGATGCATTAATACAGTTGGATGATATGTTCTCGGTGGTATTTCTCTTTAATATCATCTCTTCTGGTTCTTCCGGCTCTTCAACTGCGTCTAGACAATCGATATATTCTTCATCTTCTTCGTCAAGACTAGAGCAATCTACCGGATAATAGTTCTCCGAAGTAAGGATTGCAAAGAATACACCATCTTCGCCAATCTGTTGGCTAGTGATGCCTGGATCGTCAGGATTTTCGCGACGGCGATGCTCTTTGAAATAAATTGCTGCTGGCACCGCTATTGCGACGGCGATGGCAATGATCATCAGAAAAATGATTAAATAAAGATTCCGTTTCGTAATAACGATAGTCTCTTTGGACTTTTTATCTGTTTTTGCCATGGCTCTCCTTGTGATCCTTATGCTTAATAAGTATAGCATAATATTGACTTTTTTGGCAAAGTGTGGTATAATGAGAATGTTATGAGGTATGTATCAGAAAACGACAAACAGATTGCAGTTGAGGCTCTCAATAAGGGCGCTATTTTGGGCGTTCCAACTGAGACCGTTTATGGTTTGGCGGTGAAGGCTGACAATACCGAAGCAATCAAAAAACTTCTGAATCTTAAAGAGCGCCCAGTGGGCAGCGGTAAAGTTTTGACGATGATGGTGGCCGACGTTGATGAAATGTTTAAATATGCCAAGATGAATCGTCGCAAAACCAACTTTGCACGCCATTATTTCCCTGGTGAGCTCACGATGATTTTGCCAAAGAACGAGGCTTTCTCGCATCCATATTTTGATAAGGTTGGGACCATCGGTATCCGCATCCCACAACATCGCTATATGCTTGATTTACTCCGTGAAACTGGCCCACTACTTGTGACCAGTGCTAACCCACGTGGCGAAAGACCATGCTATACCGGCAAGGAGCTTGGTCGCCGCATGCCGAGCGTCGATATGATCGTCGACGGCAAAGCTGGCGGGAGCATTCCTTCCACGATTATTGATTTTACGACTGAAGATCCGTATCCGGTCCGTCAAGGCGGACTCCTAATCGTCCGTTACGCCTAAAAAATACGCCAGCGTCCTGGCGTATTTTTTTATTTATGCTGTTACGCGCCCACCCTTGGGGCACAAATAGGTTTGTTTTAATCCGCTGTTTATTTTTGTTTCTAGTCTCCACACTTTCCACTATTTTTCAGTGGAACCCCTGTGAAGCGTACCAGCTTGATTATATTTAACACCAAATAAGCATAACCGTCAAGAGGGTTTTGCGATTTTTATGTTGTAATAATTACTCTACTCTTCAAATTCATCATCTTCAGTGTCGTCGTCAAGCTCTTCAATAGAGTTGCGATCGCCGAGCTGATATTTCTGATGATGGGCGCGATGTTTTTGCTCTTTTTGATCAAGTGTAATAACCGGAAGTTCTTCGGCTGGCTCAGCTGTAGCTTCAGCTTCGGTTGGAACATCTTTTTGTGCCGCTTCAATCATCAAACGTAGCTCGCGGAGTACTTCCTGGGTGCCCTGATGGGCCGAAGAAGACATTGCCATCACCTTAGCATCTGGATTCTGTCCTAAAATAGCCGCCATTTGCATCTTGATAATATCCTCGTCGACTCCTTCAACTTTCGTCAGCACCACTAATTCTGGACGTGCAGCGAGATCTTCGGAATATTTTTCGAGCTCTTTGCGGATATCAGCATAGGCTTTGCCAGCATCGTCGTTGTAGACGTCAATGAGATGCAATAGAACTTTCGTGCGCTCGACGTGGCGGAGGAATTGATCGCCCAAGCCCTTCCCTTCGGAAGCTCCTTCAATTAGACCTGGAATATCGGCAATCAAAATACTGCGATCATCAACTTTGGCAACGCCAAGATTTGGAGTAATAGTCGTAAATGGGTAATCGGCAATTTCTGGCGTAGCGTTGCTGACGACGGAGAGAAAAGTCGACTTGCCAGCATTTGGGAAGCCCACGAGGCCAACATCGGCGATAAGTTTCAGCTCCAGCTCGGCATCGTAGGTTTCGCCAGGGTTACCTAGTTCGGCGATACGCGGAGTTTGACGAGTACTAGAACGGAAGTGCCAGTTACCGTAGCCACCATCGCCACCATGAGCAACAATTGCGCGCTCTTCATCGTGCGTTAAATCGGCCACGATTTCGCCATCGCGTTTGACAACGGTGCCAACCGGGACTTCGACGATTAAATCTTTGCCGGATTTACCGGAAGATTTTTGGCCAGTGCCAGGTTTGCCATCTTCGGCGATGAGCTTTGGCTGAAAACGAAAATCAATCAAAGTATCACAGTCCTTAGATGCAACAAAAACTACATCACCGCCTTTGCCGCCATCGCCACCATCTGGACCGCCTTTAGGGATATAGATTTCGCGGCGAAAAGAAATGGCGCCATTGCCACCTTTGCCGGCTTTGATAAAAACTTTTGCTGTATCTACGAACATATCAAAAATATTTTAACATAATTTGCGCCGTAAGTAAAACGCCAGCAACTCTATTTGTGAGCGTAAATGTAATTATATTTGATGGCGTCATCCCAGGTAATAGTAGATTGGAAGACGCGATTGAAACCTTGATAGTTCATTTCTTGAATCGTAATGTATTCACCTTGGACTACGCCAACCACGACGGCGACGTGACCGTAGCGACCGCTCGTAGACTGCATGACAGCACCGTAAGCTGGCGTACGACCAGTATAGTAGCTACCACCGAGGCTTGAGACCCAGGTACGAGCGTTACCAATAGCGCCAGTCGGGAGCCAATATTCGCCACTCATGAAGTTGCGGCGCCAGTACCAGACGAACCAAGTACAGTTACCAAAGGCGCCTGGGTTGTGTTGCCACTTCGTATCATAATAGACGCTACTCCAGTAGCCATAGCTACCAATTTCGGTACGGTTATGACGATCAGCCACATCACTAACATAGGAATAAGTATAGGTTGGCGTGAAGCGTGGGCGTGGCGGGACATATTCTGGGCGCTCCTTCTCTGGCAAAGAGCCATTCGGTAGAAGCAGTAGCTGATCTGTGGCAATGTCTTTGTTCTCAAGATCATTACGAGCAATAACTTCTTCTTTATTGGCGCTGGTTTTCTCACAAATCTTATCTAGGCTGTCATTGCTTTTGACCTTATAGACAATGCCCGCCACGCTCGGAATATAGAGCGTATTGCCGACTGTGACGGTTTCTTTTTTGAGACCATTAGACCAACGCAGCTGATCTTTAGTGAAGCCATACTTGCTATATTGATCGAAGATTGATTGGAAAGTATCGCCTTCCTGAACAACGTAAGAAAGAACACCACGAGACAAATTCGAGGTGTCGATAATAGTTGGTCTCTCAACTACTGGCAAAGAAGCGGAGCTAGCAGTACCCGTAGTTTCATAAATAGCATTGATAGTGACGTAGTTTTCACTAATCTTGGAGGTGGATGGTAGCGATAATGCACTAGCGATATTCGCGACCGTATAAGATTCGGAAACCTGATCGGCCGTAACCGTAAAACTGCTATCTTCAAAGTTCGCAGCAATCGGCGTCTTAATGAGGCTGTCGTCGTGGTTAGAACCAAAAATCATCAGCGCTAAAGCGCCCAAAAATACAGCGATGTACGGAAAGAATTTAGCAATTAATAATTGAAGTCGTTTCATATCTAAATGGCACTATTTCCCACTCGAAACAGCGAGGACTTCCCCGAAAATCCTTTTTCTATTATACCATAATGGAAATCGCTAAAAAACTTGGCAGCGCGTCTTGCAGTATAAGCGAGTGTTATTACGGTGTTCCGCTTCGGTGTGGGCATAATGAGTCGTGCCGTCATCGCCGGTAACGAAATAGAGATAGTCACCTTCGGCCGGCTCAGCTACAGCTTTGAGCGCATTTAGACCAGGGTTCGAAATCGGGCTAGGTGGAAGACCGGCACATTTGCGTGAATTCCAAGGGCACGGAATAGTAGTGAAATAAGACATATCGGATTTATTGCGATCAGGATTAATCTGATCGGCGCGATAGCCTACGACGGCGTCCGAACCAAGCACGATGCCACGCTTTAGGCGAAGTAGGAATACTTGAGCAATCTGTTTCTGTTCTTGCGTATCACTAGAAGCTTCACGTTGGACAATCGAGGCCATTGTGATGCCCTCGTAGAGACTCAATCCCTGAGCCTTAAACTTTGCTTCAAGATTATTGTCCTTAATTACTTTTTGCATTTCATCAAAGAGACGATTGAGAATTTCTTCTACCGTGGCGCCCTCATAAAACTCATAGGTATCGCCATAAATATATCCTTCAAGCGTGGCGTCGGCTGGTTTGCTCTTGAGAAGCTCATGGTCATAGGTCTTATTAAAAGCAGCTGTAATATCTTCGTCCTTGTAGCCAGCATTCTGAAGACGTTCACGCGCCGAAGCGAGCGTGCCACCCGGCAAGAAAGTAATGCGGAAAGTCTTAGCGACTACACCCTCGTTGAGAAAACGGATGATTTGAGCGACGGTCATATTTTTCTTAAATTGATAGTCACCCGGCTTGAGATTACGATTATCGGCTTCAAGCTTGAGATATACGCGGAAAGCGAGACTGGAACGAATCAAACCGGCCTTTTCAAGGTCATCAGCGATTTTGCTACCGCCGCTATTTTCGGCGACCGTAAAAGAAATCTCTTCACAATTATCGCCGCAGTCCGGATCAACCGCCATTAAGGCTTGTTTATACCAAAGGAAAGCGCCGCCAACGGCAATGATTGATAACAAAATAAAAACTACGAAAATAATAATAAATATTTTTACAGGCTTGTGTTTCTTAGGCCTGCCAAAACCTCTATCGTCCATGCTTGAGCTCCTCTTCTAACTTATTTAAGTTTACACTCTCTAAGTAATCTTGCAAAATTATTGACGCTGCCTCAGAGTCAAGGATACCAGTAGCGCGATCTTTGCGCGAAAATTCATGCGTATTTGCCGTCAAATACTTCTCCGCTTCGACCGAGGTTAAAGTTTCATCCTGGAACTTAATTAGCGGCTGCTTTTGTTCATGCTCAGCGAAATACTGTGCAAGCTTATCAATAAATTCACGCACGACAGCAGTTTGAGCGGTTTCTTCGCCCTGATTATTGCGCGGCAAACCAGAAACAATTACTTCTGCGCCCTCAAGACGGAACTGCTTAGCAATTTCGGCGAGTTCGTTACCGTCTACGGGGATCATAGCGCGTGGCACAGCAATCCGAACGGAAGCATCAGCAAAGGCGACGCCGATTCGTTTGGTGCCTACATCGAGTGCAATAATGCGCATTAGTTCTCTACCGTTATATCAATTTGTACTTTGTTCTCGTCTTCAGGAATGGATGTCACGAAGAAATATGAAGTAGTGATAGTGACTTCTTGGACGCCTTTTGTGGAGCGAAGTGCAGAGTTAGCGACGCCAACTTTCTTGCCGAGCGACTTCTCCATGACATAATCAACAGTCACGCGTGGACCAGTCTTAGTTGTACTCTTGAGTTTGGCGACCATATTACCATTATCATTCTTGAATGATTCAAAGAAGGCCTTATTGTCTTCACCTTCATTCATAGCAACGCCAGTGCCGTAGACCATCTGTGTATCATCGCCCATCTCGGAAGATTTGACGGTCTTAATGTAAGTATCAACATCGGCCTTACTGACGGCATAAATAACATACTTGTTTTCTTTGATAATCTTCGGCGTAACACCTTCGGTGACTTCTTCGTTGGCCACAGGAGAAGTAGTAATCTTGGAGCTTTCAGTTGCGAAACTACTATTAATCAAGATGTAGTCGCTACTAAATTGGCGCGAAAGCTCTTCGCGAGCTTCACCATCGATATCACTGCTAAGCCCCATACTGGCTTTATCGATATCTTCGGTAGAGACAACCTTAACGATTTTACTGGTACCGCCAGAGATGTCAGAAGATTTGACAGTAGTAACCGTAGCGACTGGGAATGACCAACCGGTCGCACTAGAAGCAAAATTATACTTTTCGCCATTTTCAGCTGCAACAAGTTGGACATCTGCCGTAACGTTCTTGGAAATCTTACATGTAACAATGTTTCTATCCAAATCTGTACTACAATTATTATTTACCTTACCACTGGCGTCTTCAAAATTCTTTCTCTCAACGCTCAATGTTACTGCCGCAGTACTGATATACTTATTGCCAGCAGAGTTAGTAAATTCTGTACCGGCCGGCACAGTGAAACTCTTTTTGTAGTTATCCGTTAAAGCAAACGTAACTGGAGATTTTACCGTAACCGTAATTGATCCAGTAGCTTTAGTACCTTTATCGACTTGACCGGTTGCTTCAAAATCATCAGTGGCCTGCTTGGTGACAGTCTTTTGCTCGGCATAGAAAATGCCTTTTTCTGGATCGGACTTGGTCTGGTCCGTGACAAAGCTAACGGTCTTATTGAAGTTTTCGGCCGTAGTCTTAACTTTGACGGTGATTTTAGCTGCAGGAGCGATATTGGTCATCCAGTAACTCAAAGCAACAATACCGGCAATAATAATTACGCCGAATAAGAGTATCCAACGAATCTTCTTGAAGTTCGGAACATGAATTTTCTTCTTACCCTTCTTTTTGTCGTCGGCTTTTTCTTCGTCATCATCATCTTTATCGCCATCAATTTCCATGTCGATGTCGGATTTTTTCTTAGCCACAACAGCAGCTTCTTTCTTGACAGTCTTCTTGGCTGAATCTTTGTCGGTTTTCTTATCATCTTCAGCCTTCTCATCGGATTCTTTCTCAGATTTTTCTTCAGCGTCATCTTCTGAAGCTTCTTCGGTTTTTTCTTCCGACTTCTCTTCTTCGGCGTCATCATCGTCATCACCTTCGCCAAATTCTTCAGCATCGTCCATCTCTGGAAGATGAGGCTTGCTTTGTAAAGATTTTGCCGTTGGCATTTTGGTATTATTAGCCAAGCGAAGGAGAGATTCGTCGGACGTGATGAGAACTACAGTCTTCTCGTTCTTAGCGGCAGTTTTAGCAATGAGTTTAAAATTCACGGCGCTATGTAAAACGCCGGCTTTTTTAGGCGGGACTAGAGCGATGATTTTATTCTTGGCGGCTTTAATGTTCGCCAAAATATCAGTAATATCATCTTCTGGCTCGATATAGATGACGTCTTTATTCATAAGCTAATTATACCATATGAGAGAAATTCACGCCGTACGAAAAGCTTGTGCTAAAATAGAGTAAATGGGCTTATTTGGCATTAAAAAATCCAAAGATTCTGATAAAAAAGCTGCAGAAAAAGATGGCAGCGCTGATGCTGACTCCGAATCTCAGGTCAGCAACGATGAAGATGTTGTACGCCATGGCCTAAACGAGTTGGTACTCCAAGCCATCCATGAAGGCGTGTTAATTATTGGTAGCGAAGGAAATATTCAGCTAGCCAACCCGGCCGCTTGTAAGCTAATTGGGCGCAGCCAAGAAGAATTATTAGACGTGTATTTTGACTCCGTAATTAATCTGCTAGACAAAACTGGCAACCGCATCACGGAAGCTCGTAACCCGATCTGGACCGCTTGGAAAGGTCGCGAATTTAAAGAAGAAACGCGTGATTTGGATGTTGTCGCATCGGATAGCGGTCGCAATACGCCAGTTTCTATCATTATCAGCAAAACGAGCGATGCTAGTGGCCGCCCGATATTAGTCGTAACAATGCGCGACATCGACCAGGAGTTAAAGGAAGAACACGAACGTAGCGAATTTATTTCTACGGCAAGCCACGAAATGCGCACACCGGTGGCAAGTATCGAAGGTTATCTCGGCCTCGCCCTGAATCCAACTACGGCAACCATCGACGAACGCGCGAAGGCGTTTCTAGAAAAAGCACACGAGAACTCACAGCACTTAGGCCGCCTATTCCAAGATTTACTAGACACCACTAAGCTTGATGACGGCAAGATGGAACCGCATATGCAGCCAGTGGAAATCGTCGAACTGACTAAGCAAATTTCTGACGCGCAAATGCCGAACATTAGGAAGAAAGGTCTCGATTACCAATTCGGTAGCGCCGCCGTCGACCAACAGCTTGGTGGCGGTAAGCACATGGAACAGATTATTTATGCCAGCGTTGATCCGGATTTCTTACGCGAAGCTATTAATAACGTCATCGAGAACGCCATTAAGTATACGCCAAGTGGCTGGGTGACCGTGAATGTACGTGCCGATAACTACAATGTCCAAATCGTAATTCAAGATACTGGCATCGGTATTGCCCGCGAAGAGATTTCGCATATTTTCCAAAAGTTCTACCGCGTCGACAACCGTGATACGCGCGAAATTGGCGGTACCGGTCTTGGACTTTATCTCGTCAAGCAGCGTATCGAAGCGATGAATGGTCGCATTTGGGCAGAAAGCGAAGTTGGCAAAGGCACTAAATTTATCATTCTTTTGCCGCGCATTAGTCAAGAACAATACAATCAACAAAAATTCCTTCTTGATAACCAAGAATCTCAAAGTGGTATGATGTAGGATTTTTGTAGATTTTTATCTCAAAATATCTTATAATCATAAGTAGTATGGCCACTAAGATTATGTTAGTCGAGGACGATAAGTCCTTGCGAGAAATATATAGCATCAGGTTGGTCGCAGAAGGATACAACATTGTTTCTGCTGGCGATGGCGAGGAAGCACTCGCTCTTGCCGTGCAGGAAAAACCAGAACTCATTATCGCAGACGTGATGATGCCAAAAATCTCTGGTTTTGACATGCTCGATATCCTCCGTTCTCAGCCTGAAACCAATAAAATTAAAGTAATTATGATGACCGCGCTTTCGAGCGACGATCAGCGCCAACGCGGCGAAGCCCTTGGTGCCGAGCGCTATCTCGTAAAGTCGCAAGTTGGTATCGAAGACGTGATCGCTACAGTACACGAAGTGTTAGGCGATGAGCCAAACGCGAGTGCGCAAGCCAATCTTGATACCGCTGCTGCGATGCCAGCTGTTGAGACCGCTATAAAAGACATGGAAAAAAGCAATCCAACTGCAACTACTGCCGCCCCGGCACCAGCCGAGCAAATCATCCCAGACGCTCCAGCTCCGGCTCCAGTTGAACCACCAATGCCAGCCGCCGCTCCAACCTCTGAGTCGGCTCCGATGGCAGCACCAATCGAAGCTCCAGCACCAGTAGAACAGACTATGCCAGAAACCCCAGCTCCAGCACAAGCACCGACCGCCGAAGCTCAGCCTGCACAAAGTACTAATATTGCCGACCAAAACAGTTTGCCGACAAATTTTTAAGGGATCGTTAAATCGAAATGCCGGTTCCTGACGAAACTAACAATTTTGCCACCCATGGCAAGGCGCCGATTCCATCGAACGCTTCTGGTAGTTTTGTCGTACCTCGAGATAAAGAGGTTGGACCGAAAGATGACGATAATCAAAAGCCAACTACACCCCCACCAATAGCGGCGCCACCTGTGGCCGGCGCGCCGTCAGATACGACTTCGGTGGGCATAGCAGCTCCTCCGTCGGGAGCGGCTTTTGTATCAGTCCCTTCCCCGAATGCTACGATGGTACCTGGTATGCAACCGGCACCAGTATTAACAGTGTCACCATTGGCACCACCGCCAATGCCACAGCAAATTATTCCTCAGCAAGCAAGTGACATGCCGCAACCGATGGCGATGCCTCAGCAAATGATGCCGCAAATGCAGCAACAAATGCCGATGCCGATGCCTCAGCAAATTATTCCTCAGCAAGCAAGTGACATGCCGCCAAAACCAATCCAGCAAATGTCGACGGAAGAAATGATGCGCGAGTTGCAACAAATGGGCATCGCTCAGCCAATGCCGCAACAAATGCAGCAAATGCCACAGCAAATTATCCCGCAACAAGCTGGCGAAATGCCGCAACCACAGCCACAACCGATGCCGATGCCTCAGCAGATGATGCCACAAATGCAGCAACAAATGCCGATGCCGATGCCTCAGCAAATGATACCGCAACAGATGCAACAGATGCCACAGCAAATGCCGCAAATGATGCCACAAATGCAGCAACAAATGCCGATGGCGATGCCTCAGCAGATGATGCCGCAACAGATGCAACAAATGCAACAGATGCCACAGCAAATGCCGCAGATGATGCCGCAAATGCAGCCTGCGCCAATGCCGCCGATTCAGCCAATTCAGCCAGCCAATTCTACCCCGTTGACACCATCAATGATTGCCGAAATGCAAGCCGAGATTATGGCGAAGGCTTTATTGCAATCACAGCAAGTCGGTATTCGCCCAAGGCCAAAGCAGACCTATCAGAAGGATCCAGAAAAAGAATCAGTCTACGAAGAGCCAACACAGGAAGATATTCGCGACCAAAGACCACCAGAGCATCCGCCTTCAAATATTGCACACGGTGAGCGTATTATTTTGCCGATTCATGACATTACGATGGAACAGCATCGCGAGGATATGAGCCGCCGCATGACGGAGCTACTTGGCGACACGGACGTTGAGCCAGAAGCGATTAGCACCAAGAGCATGAAGAAGAAGGAAAAAGAGCTGGCGAAGATGCGAGCGCGCGGTATCGACCCAGAAAATGCCGAACAGCAAGAACAGGCCGAGCTCGTAGAAGATCCGAATGCTGTAACTAATCCTGGCCAACCGACTCCAGCCGAGCTATTCCCAGAATACACTTTGTCCGGCGAAGCGATAGCGCCACAAGCGCCATTAATTGATCCGCTCGATAATCCAAAGCGCGTTGTTGTGCCACAAATACAACCGCAACCTGCGTTGCAAACCCAAATCTACACCCTAGAGACGCAGTTACCGCCAGAACAAAGAATGACCGCTGAGCAGCAACAGAGTTACGTTGAGCAAGAATATCGCCCGCAGACTCCAGGTTCTTCGCGTGATATCACTTCACAGATGCAAGCAGCGCAAATACAAACGCAGCTTCCAGAAGATGTACAGTCAATGGATCCACGCCTTGCCGCAATTCAGCAGCAACAACTCATGTTAGCCGAGCAGCAAAAGATACTCGAACAGCAGAAGCTCGAGGCGGAAGCGGAGTTAGCTGAAAAAGCCGCAGCCGAACAGCGTGCACGCGCACAGCAACAGAATCAACCACCGCATGTCCAATCCAATTCCGGCAGGTTGAATCCGAACCGCAAGCCAATCCGCGTAAATGCCGAGGTCGTGAAGAAAGCGGCACTCGCTACGATTTTGAAACGCCCAACCCCGCCAGAACCAGAACCAGAGAAGCCAATCGAAGCGATTCGCCCAGCATATGTCGAGGAGCTCGAGCAGCAGTTGGCCGGCGATATGAAGAAGAAAGAAGAGAGCGAAATGAGCGCCATGATGGCTGCCGAGTTGGCAGATGACGAAATTACGGCAAATGCTAAACAGATTAAAATAGAGACAGCCAAAGAAGATGCGAAAGCTGCCGCTACGACCGAAGCAATGCCAGATGAAATCCTAAAGGCAATTGAGAATACTGCCCCAGTAAATGCAGCCAATCCAAATATCGGTAGTTCCCCTGACTCAGTAGATACTTTGGAGACATAATATGCAAGATAATGAAATTCGTCTAAATAAATATATTGCAACTAACTACGGTATCTCGCGTCGCGAGGCTGATGATTTAATTGATTTAGGTAAGGTTTTTGTTAACGGCGAAAAAGCCACAATCGGTGCGCGAATTAAGATGGGTGACACCGTGACCGTAAACGGCCATGATATCGTAACGCAAGATTTAATTTATCTAGCCTTACATAAACCACTTGGATATGTCTGTAGCCGCAAAGCACAAGGTGATGCGCCAACGATTTACGATCTTTTACCAAGGAAATACCAGAATTTAAAAAGCGTTGGACGTCTAGACAAAGATTCGTCCGGATTAATCCTACTAACCAATGACGGCGATTTCGCTTTTCAGATGACGCATCCGAAATTTGCTAAGACGAAAAATTATACCGTCGATTTAGACCGCGAACTAGCGCCGCTGCACCAACAGATGATTGCGGATTTTGGTGTGCAGTTGCCAGATGGCAACAGTAAGCTTGGCCTAGTCCGCGTGGGCGAGAGTCGCAAAAAGTGGGACGTTACTATTTCCGAGGGGCGCAATCGTCAGATTCGCCGCACCTTCGAGGCGCTGGGATATAAAGTCATAAACTTACACCGCTATAAATTTGGCCCATATGAACTCAGCGGCCTAGCCGCTGGTGAGTTCACAGAAGTTAGAAAAGCAAATTAATTTTTGAGAATTCTGGCGACGAGGTTACGGACAGAGTTATTATTTCCTGTGCCAACTAATGTATCGATACCGACGCGTAGTAAGCCCATAGCGGTCACGAAAGTATGGTCCAACTCACGATCGGTGGCATTAATAATGCCCGGAACATCATCTGGTTCAATTAACTTAATAACTGGACGACGCGAGAATGGCAATTCTTGATACCAGTCACTCGTAGCAAGCGTCTCTGGAATTTGTGAAAGGCTAGCGCCGCCGCCACATAACAATACTTGATTCGGCAATGATTCGACGTGGTCAAATTCTTCGATAGCAATCTGAACACCGGATTCCCAAACATCAAGGTTGCGGTCAATGGCTTCTTCAAGTTTCTTGCGAACGGCCGGTTTCATTTCTGGACTATCGGCGAGTAGTTTTAGTTTCTCGGCATCTTCAAAATCGAGACCGAGTCGGTTGGCGATTTGGTGCGTAAAGCTACGACCACCAATGGAGAACATCTTAGTACCCTCGACGCCACCATCGTCAACAATGGCGATATCGGTAGTACCACCACCAATATCCATCACGATACCCGAGAAATTCGAATCCAGGTCATCGCCAAGACAAGCGCGACAGACAGCATATGGCTCTACGGCCACAGTTACGAGATCAAGCTGAAGCTCATCGCAAACGCGTTCGATGGCAGAAATATGAACAAGTGGCGCAAAGGCAGTATAGAGCTGAACAATCACTTCACTGCCCTTAAAACCAATTGGATTAGCGACTTTGTGGCCATCAATTCGCAAGGAAACAAGTGCGGAGTTAATTAAGCGCACTTCTACATCTGGATTATCTGTTTCAAGCGCAACTTCGGTACGAGCTTTCTCGCCAGCCTTGGCTTGAACTTTCTTAATAATCTTATGCATTTCATCATCAGTAATAGGCTTAGAAGAATCAGAGCGACGATATTTAATGGAAGCGGTGTTCCCTTTGATTAATTCGCCGGCAATACCAATCACGACATCACGTGAGCGTACGCCAGCCATATCTTCAGCCTTCACGAGAGCTTCTTCACAGGTTTTCGCGACACCCTGAATATCCGCGATGGCACCGTTAAACATATTGGTCGCCTCTTCGCGAGCTTTACCAACGCCAACAATTTTGAGCTGACTTTTGCTCTTTTTGACAATTAAAGCTTTAACATATTCTGTACCAATGTCAAGGGCGAGGAGATAGTCGTCAGGATTTTTGACAGGTTTTTTAGATTTATCTTTTGCGGAATCTTTTTTACCAGAGAATAAGCTCCTGCCTATATTATAACACTATTCCAGGTTTCCCTTAGCCGCCTTTGCCTTCTTATTAATTATTGCCGTAATAGCTATCCCTATAATATGGAAGATAATTGAAATAGCTAAATATGTACCCCAATTATCTCCATATTTGTAATGGCCATAGACATTCTTTCCAGCATACTGAGAAACCGAACCAAACATGCTTATTATTGTAAGCACCAATAAGATTACCGCATCGACGCTTATTGCGTCAAAATGTTTCTTTATCTTACTTTTGATTTCGTTGCTGTAATGGTTTTTTGATTTTCTTTTAATAATAATGCTATGAATCAGTATTGCTGTGCCGAAAATTATACCGAAATATCCAAATAGAATAGCCAATATGCTAAGGCCTAGAGTCGTGTTGGCGCAACTATTAATTTCGTTTTGTTTTTCACCGCCCGAAGATTTTTCTTTTTTAGTAGTAGTTTCTATGGTTTTATTATCGTTTTTCGAAACTGGCCAATCTAATTGAGTGCCGCATTCATGGCAATAATTTTTCGCTTCGTTTTATATCGGCTCCGCAATTATCGCATAGATATTGTATGGTAGACATATTTCCTCCTATTCTTTCGATCTGCGCCATCCTGCAGCCTGCGCCTCTTCTTCGCTACAGAACCAGCGCTCCCCCATTGCCTCATTAATTATCGTTTCGTCATAATACTTTTGACCTGGGACATGATATATCTTTTTCCCGCCATAATAGCTAATATTGCCTTTGATGACACAGCTCGTTTTGTTCTGCTGCGGCGTCGATGCGGTTGGAGCCTGAGTTGATACCGATGGTGGCGTAGTGGTGGTTGCCTGCTCCATGCATACTCCACTTCTCCACATGCCCAATTCCTTACGTCTAGCTTCATCCTCGGCATCCCTGTATTCTTGCTGATAATAATGGGGGGTTTCATAGGTGTATTCGTAGCCGTACCCTTCAGATATAATGCTATACGCAACATCTGTTCCGTCGTCAAAGCCAACATGGCGCAGAAGCCTGCCGTATTTATCACGATCACCCTGACTTGGGTCGACACTAAGAATTATCAACCGGCCCTCAATGCTTTGCTTTAGATAATTGCGAGCCTCTTCGCCATAGCATTCGCCCGGCGTATCTGCGGTCGCAATTTCTGGGGTATTTACGCCAATAATGCGAACGGAAACTAATTCGCCTTTATAATAAATCTTGAATGTATCTCCATCGATTACGTCTTCAACTTTATAAATACCATCGTTAATAGGCACTGCACGATCTTGATCATTTTTCGGAGACAAGCTAGATTCGTTATTATTATCGCTTTGATTCGCTTCTCCTTTTTTAGGAACAAGCAATACTGTTAAGCCGATGCTTAATAACAATAAAATAGCGCAAACACCAACCACTTTTGGCCAAGTTGCGCCATTTTTTAGTTCTTTTACGCGATAGTTCGATTTACGAAATAATCTCATTCATTATCTTTAGGTTCTTTAATATTCACGCCAGCAGAGTCTAGCACTTGCTCCATAACTTTATTAGCCTGAACCGGACTAATCATAGGATTTTTTGCGCAAGTCATACTAACGATGTCCGCCATTACGGCTTTCTCGGATTTTCTAATGGCAAATTCAATTTTATTTTTTTGATGTTCAAGCGCCGAGTAATTCATGTTGTACTTTTTCAAAATACCAATATCCTCATGTAAATCCGCGCTCGCATCTGCAACATCTTCGTGAAGACGATTAAATTTTTTACGCGCCTTACGGAACGCCACACACTCAGCATCCCATATTTCTCTTGCCGAAGATTGAATCAATACTCCAGTACCAATATATGAAATGGCAAGTATCACTATCTGGATCGTTTCGCCCATCCAGTTGAGTTCTGGATTTCCAAGTTTATTGATTATATTGATTGCCCGGATAACTGCGTACATTATTCCTATGGCCAACCAAATTACAAATTCACCAACTGTTCTTTTATTTATTGTTCGCTTCGCTAAATGTCTGCCATTCTCCCACCCCCAAGTCAAAGCCGTAAAGTTAGCTATTGTAGCAATAATGAATGAAATAATCATAGACATGCCGTTATTCAATTGCGTCAAGTCATGAAATGCCCTATATAGCAAAGTCATATCTAGCAACCCTAACAGGAATGATACAACAATAAACACCACTCTATGGACTGGAAAATCCGGATCTTTTCTACTTTCCATATTATTCGCTCAACCTTTCATATGCTTTTTTAATATCATCAATCTTAGATTGCTTAACTATTAAGTTGTCGGACGGCCTGTCGCCATAGATAGCAGAATATGCTCTAGCATACTCTTCGAACGCTTCATTATGCTCTTCTGCCAATTTCTCAAAATCAAATATTTGCGATTCAACATCCGCCATACCTGTAACGTATGCGTTTTCTAAATTATTCTTACGCGCCGAATAATCGCCTTCTAGTCTTGCTTGCGCAAAGTTGAATTGACCAACTATAGACTGAAGAATAGCCTGGAGGGCATTTGGCGTAAATTCACCTTTAACATTTTCAGTAGCCGAATTAAGACAATACGTTTTTAGTTCACGCATGCTTTTATCTGTGATAGATTCAAATTTTTTTGGAGTATTTCTAAAATCGAAATTTTCATTTTCTTTAAATTTACTTTTAACTTTTGGCTGTTTCATTATTTAGCCCCTTTCACTATATTGGAGACTTTTTCGGAATAATCCGGAACGTCGTAAATAAAATCTTGAAAATCTAACTGGTCAGTTATTAGTTTTCCCAAATTGCGCACAAAGCTACTCATCAATTCGCCAATTCCAGCCTCAATAATCGTTATCTGATGCTTCCAGTTATCATCGTTGTCTCGACCTATTTTGAGCAGCATGGCCATATCATTGTTATATTCATCCAATACTTGCTTCTGGTTTTCGACTTCTGTTTTAAGAAGATCTTCTTGCGACTGATATGTTATAATCGCCGCTGGATCTTTTTCCTTCCTTAGGTTGGCACGAATTTTATCTAACACTTCTTCTTTGTGCCTAATAAAAGTTTCACGGTTATCGATATCCTCTTTTTTGCGAGCAATCCTGCTATCTAACTCGAGTTTCTTCTCTTCATAAGCTTCATGAAATGCAAAAATTGCTTTATCTCGAACAGCCCCTAAATAAATAATTCTCTCGTGGTTTATCTCGTATTCTTTAGGAATGATATACTTTCTACCTTCGACGAGTGGCAAATCGATACCGTTATCTGCACAAAACCTCCTAAATAACGCCTTCCTGCCATGGCGGGCAATGATTCGATTTTTTAATTTTGTCCAAAAACTAAACTCAATATCCTTAGAGATATACTTTAAGTTTTCGATTTCATGTAACGATATCATGACCGTTCTCCTATAGATGCTTTAAATTCTATGTAACGATTTCGTTGAGCCAAAGTTTCATTATAGCTGCCACTCTCGCATTCATTGGCGCGAGTTCCATGACCGCCGTTTCTTGTAATGATTCGTTCTGAGGCGATACCATTTCGCATAAGTAACTCTTTTATATAATCTGCCCTCTTCTGCGGGATGTCACTTTTGCCGAATTCTCCACAATGCCCATCCCTGGCGGCATAGCCTGTAATGGTTACTATTTCATTGGAATTAGATTTAAGTTCAGCAATTAAAGGCGCTAATTTTTCTAGCGCCATTGTTTCATTACTAATTCTCCACTGATTAGCCCCAAAGCCTAAATCGTCGTTCAACAGCTCTTTACCCTCACACCAAACACACGGTACGCCTTTTGTGTTAATGAGCTTAATCGTATAATTTGTTTTAATACTGTTATCCTCCGAATCGACAATATCGAAGTCTAACACTTTTGCACCCATTTCTTCCAATACGGTTCGATATATCTCTTCAAGATTATGACGCTCAGATTCCGTCAATTGAGATTGAGGATTAACAACTTCTCCAATATTAGTCCACAGTATAGTGATTCCACTTAAGCGATCTTCGCTAAGCTCTTTCGACTTGCTAAGGGCGGTTATAATTTCTGAAATATCACTATGCAACGGATCGCCGGCGGCAAAATTTAGTAAACCACCATCAGACAAACCAGAGCCATATACTATCATTAATAGTTTATCCTCTTTTTCTGCGTTACCCTTGAGGGCCTTGGCGGAACGAAGGATGGTTTCGATATATTCGGCGCCGTTAGCGCTTGGTTCAGCTTTTATTGCATTATCTATTTCTGAGCGAGTGGTATTGACTACTTCAACGAGTTTTTCTACAGTATCTTCTTCTCTTCCAATACCGTTGTAGGTGTATCGAATTTTATTATGTAATGAACTGGCTGAATAAATATCAATTGTAAGTTTATCTCTATTTTTTACAATGCTATTTGTTAAGTATTTACTGGCCGTTTTCGACAACTCTGGAATTGGGGTATTTTTAGTATTTCCTGTTACTATAGCGATTTTGTCATAAGAATACTTGTCATCAATCTGACAGCCAATTAAGTTGCCGCCAAGGTTAATTTTTTCACAAATACTTGCGTTATCGCCAATAACAATAGAACCTAAAATAATAGCTAGACCGCAAATTCCGACAAATCCGCATATTAAGCCCAAAATGAGCGGGATGTTAACCCTACCGCCACGAGTCCTTTTTCGTCTTCCGCTATAGCGCCTACCCATATTATTCCTCTCCGCGGCCTTAATTATAAAAAAACGACACCGCATGGTGTCTTAAGCCATATTGCAAAATCGGAAATTGCTCGCCGAGCTTTGCTATGCGGTGCCGTTTTTGACCGGCGACACATAACATCCGATTAATAAATATAGCTTAAGACTATTTTATAATAGCATATTTTAATCAAAAAGTAAAGTGTTTCTGGCTATCTTGACACCAAAAAGCCACCCTATTATCGGGTGGCTTAGTTTTATTCAATCACAGCTTTAATACGGCGTACGCCAGCGGAGCTAGATTCTTCTTTCTTGATTTTGAAGTGACCGATTACGCCAGTATGTTCGACGTGTGGGCCGCCACAGACTTCGCGGGAGACTGGATTATCGAAATCACCAATCGTATAGACGGTGAGTTTCTCTGGATATTTATCCCAGAATTGACCGTGAGCTTTGAGCGTATCACGAGCGTAGGCCTTGTCGTATTCATCGTGGACAACCGGCAAGTCTGCCTTAATCCATTCATTTACCTGGTCTTCGACCTGCTGCTTCTCTTCTGGAGTGAGCTTGCGGTCGAGATTAAAGTCGAAGCGAAGGCGCTCAGCAGTAATGTTGGAACCCTGCTGGCCGATGTTCGGATCAATGAGCTTTTGAAGAGCAGCCAACATCAAATGTGTTGCAGTATGATACTTGGTCGTCTGTTCGCCATGGTCTTCGAGACCACCTTTAAACATGCCTTTGCTAGCAGTCTTGGAGCGTTCGCGCTGCTCTTCAAGCGCAGCATCAAATTCAGCACGCCAGTTTTCAGTAAGTGGAATATCTTGACGATACGCTTCCTCAACGGAAAGCTCGAGTGGGAAGCCATAAGTATCCTGGAGCATGAATAATTCTTTGCCAGTGAGACCATCCTTTTTGAAGCGAGCGAGCTCCTTCATGCCACGGCGAAGTGTTTTGCGGAAAGCCTGCTCCTCGTGGCTGAGAGTATCTAGAACCTGTTCGCGAGTCGTCAAAATGCTATCCGGAAGATCTTTGTAGTTTTCAGAAATGAGTGGCAATACTTCAGCGAGGAAGTCCTGCTCAATGCCAAGATTGAGCGCCTTCAGAATAGCGCGGCGAATCAAGCGGCGAAGCGCATAACCTTGCTGCTTGTTGGATGGCTTAAGGCCTTGGGCGGTCAAGAGATAAGCACCGCGAAGGTGATCAGCAATTACGCGCATGTCGGCAGTATTGGATTCATAGCTCTTGCCAGAAAGCTCTACGAGCTTATCGACAATTGGCTTCAAAAGCGAAATCTTAAAGACATCATAGGAGTCCATGGAAGCAGCCGTAATGCGCTCAAGGCCAGCACCAAAGTCGACGTTCTTGTGCTCGAGTTCTTCAAAGCTACCGTCTTCTTTGCGACGATACTGCATGAAGACCTGGTTACCAATTTCCATAAAACGAGCACCATCAGAAGCCGGATGAGCTTTGCCGTACTTCTCGACATCCTGATGCTCTTCGCCGAAATCATAGAAGACCTCAGAATCTGGACCGCATGGGTCGCCAATTGGCGTAGTTTCGATGCCGCCACCGCGAGACCACCAGTTTTCTTTGTCGTTATAGAAGAAGATCCGCTCATTACCCTGAATGCCGCGCTTGTCGCCATTTTCGGCCGTGTCGATTTCAGCAATCTCAGCATCGATGCCAGCTTCCTTGAAGACGGTTTGCCAAATATGTGCCGCCTCGTCATCGCGCGGGATACCATATTTTTCACTACCAATAAAGCAAGTGACGTAAATCTTGGATGGGTCGAGACCGACCTCTTTAGTCAAGAAAGTGAAGAAATTGCGAATTTGTTCTTCTTTGAAGTAATCGCCGAGAGACCAGTTGCCGAGCATTTCGAAGACCGTAGTGTGGCGCGGATCGCCAACATCTTCGATATCTTGAAGGCGAAGGCATGGCTGAGAGTCGGTAAGGCGCTTGCCTTCTTTATGCGGTTGACCAAGCAAAAATGGCAGCAATGGCTGCATGCCGGAGCCGGTAAATAATGTCGTTGGATCGTTTTCGAGCACGAGTGGCGCTGGTTCAATCACTACATGCCCTTTCGACTTCATAAAGTCGAGATATTTTTGGCGTACTTCACTTGCATTCATATCTGATGATTATACAATGATACCGCCGCCAAGGCAAACCTCGCCTCGATAAAAAACAATAGATTGACCCGGGGTGAGAGATTTTTGTTCATCCTTGAAAGTTAGGACGCCGTCTTGATAATCGGCGTCTACGAGCGGAGCGCGATGACGAATACGCGCTTTAATATTTCTGCCATCGTCGCCATGACGCAAAATTACATCCTTGAGCTGAACTTGGTTAGTCCATAGTTTGAGTGAATTGAGATTTTGAGAGACATAGACGATATTCTTCTCCATGTCTTTTTTCACGACATAATGCGGGAGTCCGAGGCCGATATTGAGACCGTGACGTTGACCGAGTGTATAGAAAATTGCGCCATCATGCACGCCGAGTTCCTCTCCGCTATCGATATCAATAATCTTGCCCGGCTTCGTTTCGACAAATTCGGCGAGGAAATCACGCATATTGGCATCACCAACAAAACAGACACCCATAGATTCTGGCTTTTTTGCGACCGATAGGCCAATTTTAGCAGCAAGCTCCTTAACGGCCGGCTTATCCATGTCGCCAACTGGGAAAATTACTTTTGGAATGATGTTTTCAGAAATACGATAAAGGAAATAGGTTTGATCTTTATTCTCATCAAAAGCACGTAAAAGTGCTTTGCCATCCGTGCGGGCATAGTGACCAGTTGCAATCATCTCAGCACCCTGCTCAAAAGCAGTTTCTGCGAAGAGTTTAAACTTGATTTCCTGATTGCACATAATATCAGGATTTGGCGTATTACCTTTCTGATATTCTGCGAGCATATAGTCGACAACTTTTTGTTTGTATTCCGTCTCAAAATCGAACACACGAAAATCGATACCAAGTTTGACGGCGACCCGCTTGGCGTCAGCCAGATCTTCTGCCCATGGGCATTTCATGCCCGGAAGATTCTTGCTCCAGTTCTTCATATAGACACCAATCACTTCATAACCGCGTTGTTGCAAAAGATAGGCCGAGACAGCCGAATCAACCCCACCAGACATTCCTAAGAAAACTTTCATTGAAATAATTATATCATTAAAAGCCGCTAACCATTTCTGAAGACACAGCGTTCATTCGGCCCGTCTTCACGGGCGAATGCCGCCTTGTACTCGGCAGCTGCCTCCGTAAACTCTTCAGAAACGGTTAGCCGCGCTTTTTATAATCAATTATTTCAGTTGAGCAGTTTTTCTTGTCATATTTTTATCAAAAATCAAGAGACACAAGCCCGACGCGTTTATGCTAAAATTAAATAGAATATAAACTGCGAACGGAGGTGGGATGTTTTATCCTAATCGTCAGGCTTTGGGAGACCAGCTGGCGTTGAGATTGACTCAATACAAGAACACCGAGTCTATCATTTTTTGCCTGAAAAAATCTTCCCTACTCGCCTGCATCGAGCTCGCAGCACATCTTCATGCATATATTTATATATTGCAATACTCCGAGATCGCCGACCCTTATGACATTACTCGTAACCTTGGCGCCATCACATCAAAAGGTGAATTCGTATTAAATCCAGAGATATCTCAGTCTGAATACGAATATATTAATAGCGACTTCATGAGTATTATCGAGGAGCGCAAACGCGAGGCTTTCTCGCGCATCAACGCCGAGCCAGATCCGAATCCAAACTTTAATTTGGCGGCCTTTAACAACCGTCCAATTTTGCTGTTTGCAGATGTTCTAAAAACTACATTCCAGATTCAAGTAGCCCTAAATTTGCTGAAATCTTACAAGCCGACACTCGTAACGGGCACTTGCGGCAATATTACTTCGCAAATTTCTGATAAATTCCAGATTGAGGCGGATGGCTGTACTTATATGGACATCTTGCCAAATACCTTCTTTGATGACGACCACTATTTCGATCAACCAGATACCTATACCGAAGAGCAAAAAATTAGTATGGCTAACAACATAAGTCTATATTGGGCATAAAAAGGAGCAAGAAATGAACCCAGACAAACCAAATAATAACCCTAACATGCTTACCGAAGCGGACGCTAAAGAAGCACAGGCTATTATCGAAAAAATCGGTAAAGCCTATCGTAAAAAAGTCGTTGGTCAAGATGAACTACGTCTTTGCATGACCGTCGCATTAATTGCTGGTGGTCACGTACTACTTGAATCCGTGCCGGGTCTTGCTAAGACGCTAGCCGCCAAAACGATCGCCGAAGCATCGAACGGTAGCTTTAGCCGTATCCAATGTACGCCTGATTTGCTCCCAAGCGATATCATTGGTACCCAAATTTTCAATTACAACACTAGCGATTTCGAAACCAAGATTGGTCCGGTTCATGCCAACTTTGTACTCCTCGATGAGATTAACCGTTCTAGCGCCAAGACTCAGTCTGCTATGCTCGAGGCGATGCAGGAACATCAGGTGTCCGTTGGTGGCGTTATGTACAAAATGCCAGAGCCATTCGTAGTTCTCGCTACCCAGAACCCAATCGAGCAGGAAGGTACTTATGAGCTTCCAGAAGCACAGCTCGACCGTTTTCTCTTGAAGGAAATCGTTAACTATCCGAGCCGCGACGAAGAATTGCAAATTCTTAACTACACTTTGTCCGGCCAAACCACGGCAGAGTTAAGTGACGCCGATAAAGTCACTATCGACGAAGTCAAGAAACTTCAGAAACTCGCCAAAAAAGTTGCCGTTGATGATTCGATTAAGAATTACATTGTCAGTATCATTACCGCATCGCGCAATCCACGCGAGCTAATTGACGCTTCCCTCGCCCGCTACGTCGAGTACGGTGTGTCGCCACGTGGCGCCATCGCACTCATGAAGGTTGCACAAGCGCTCGCATTGATTGATGGCCGCGCCTACACGACGCCAGACGACGTCAAGCGCTTGCGCTATGCTGCTCTTCGCCACCGTATTATCCTTAACTTCGAAGCTGCTGCTGACGAAGTTCATTCCGAAGCTATTATCGACGCTATCTTTAATAAAATTCAAACTCCATAGTTAAAAGAAAATGCCAGGTTATTTAGTCAAAGTCAGAAAGAGGATGGATATCTACGCACAGCGTCGCGTTAGAAATGTCCTGACCGGAAACTACGGATCCGTATTCAAGGGTCGTAGTATGGATTTTGACGACCTACGCGAATATAGCTATGGCGATGACGTAAAGGATATCGACTGGAAAGCAACTGCGCGTTCACGTACGATTATGGTTCGCCGTTATATCGCCATCCGCAAACACAATATTATGATTGTGGCCGATAATGGTAACTCGATGGCCGGCCTAGCGCCAAGCGGCGAAAAGAAGAGTGAAATTGCAACATTTTGTGCGGGCGTGATTGCCTATGTCGCGCAAAAACATAGCGATTTGGTTGGTATGGTTTACGGCAATCAGGCAGACAATAAGCGCTATGGCATGAAGGAAGATACGCCATATATCGAAAACTTCTTAAAGAAATATAGTCAGTCCGTCGAAGAAGATGGGCCTAATAGTGATATTAATGCCCTGTTGACCTATATTTCAAAATCTTTCCGCGAGCGCATGTTCTTAATCGTAATTACCGACCCGACAAGTGCCGCTATGCTTGATCGCGAGTTAGTGCGCCGCTTGAATGTGCGCCACGAGCAGATGTTTATTTTGATCGAAGATTCGCCGGTAACCAATAAGAAATTACTCGGCAACGATGCGAGCGATATAAATGACCATATTCGTTTGCCGCATTATTTCCGTGCTAATAAAAAGATCGCTAAAGCCGAAGATGATTTCCGCAAGATTTTGACTTCGAAGATCCAAAAAGGTCTTTATCGCCTAGGCGTAGTGAGCACAACGGTAGACAGCACCGAGCATGCGGTTCCACAAATTTTTAAGATGCTTGAGGAGCAAAAACATGTACGACGTTAGCGACCTCATGTATGGACCAATTTATTATGACCTTATGTGGCTGCTATTAGGCTTCTTCATTTTCGCTATCGGTGTCGCTATTATCGTCACTATTTTCTACATTACGCGCAAAAAGGAAATAAAGACTTTGAAATCCCTGAAAGTCTCGCCGATTAAAAAAGTCGACTTGGAGGCACTCAAGAAGAAGTATATTGGCTTAATTGATCAGGCGGAGCGTGATTTTAACAATCACCGTATCAAAGCTTCTGTAGCGCATCAGCATTTTAGCATCATCGTGCGCCTATTCTACGCCGAGGGCTTAGGCTTCCATGCAGACATTTTGACATTGACTGATTTGAAGAAAACTAACTACACAATGTTAATAGATACGATTGAAGGTCTCTATCCAGATGAATTCGATACGCTCGAAAAAGGTAGTGTGGCAACTGCAGCCGAAAATGCTCGCCGGTTAGTGAGGAATCAATGACAAGGTACGGTTGGTTATTCTGGTTCCCATTAGTCGCAGTTATTTGCGTAATAGTTTACGAGTTGTTGTTATTCAGAAAACGCAAATTATACAGACGCAAGAAAAAAGATACTGCAGCCAAGATTGCACACACGAAGTTTGTCCGCAATTTGCCGGAATATAAGAAGGCGCGTAGACGTTATAATGTACTGCTATTCATGGCAGCAATCCTGTATGTTGCCGCCGGCTCAGCTTTGACATATCTGACCGCTCGTCCAATTTCCGTGACAGAGTCAAAGGAAGAAAAGGAAAACCGCGATATTATCTTCTGCCTAGATGTTAGTGGTTCGATGAATTCTTATGTTGAAGATTTGTCGGATGCATTCATTAATTTAGTGAAAAAGATGGACGGAGAGCGTTTCGGCATTACGATTTTCGACGGTGATTATGCTACTTTATCCCCGCTCAGTGATGACTACAGCTCTCTTCTAAACGTTCTGGAAGAATTGAAAGACAGCCATAATTTCAACAACTACGCTAAAGCTTTGGCTACTGCTGGCAATAGTTATGGGGTATATAGCTCTTCCGAAATTGGCGCCGGTCTGGTCGGCTGCGTCGATTCATTTGATCGCTTAGAAGAAGTTGAACGTTCGCGTGTTGTTATTCTCGCGACAGACAATAAAGCTCCGACGACACCGATAATCACACTGACTCAGGCCGCACAATATGCTAAAGAAAGAGATATTACGATTTATGGCATGAATATCCAAGATTTAAGGAGCCAAGACACTATCGATACTGGTACATACGGCAAATATGACGACGCATCGGCGATAGAATTCCAGGAAGCAACCATCACAACCGGTGGAGCATATTATACGTTTGGAGACGAAAGGAGCGCAGCATCCGGTCGAATTATTGGTCAGATTATGTCGCAAGAGGCCGCCCGCTACGAAGGCGCAGGCCAGTTAATTCGAAATGATGTACCGCAAATTGCAGCCATCGTATCTGCCATATTGCTCGTATTGCTAGTAATGATTATTTGGAGGCTATACTTATAATGCGTTTTTATCCTATTTTGCCGATATACGTAGTTGTGCCGGTAGTGGCAATCGCTCTAGGGTTGTTGATACTTTTCTGCGCCAGAAAGAAACTACGCAAAAAGAAAAATATTAGAAGAGCCGTCATGCTACTGATTATGGCTGCGATTTTAGCGCGCCCAGTGTTCTTGGATGGCCATTCGATGAATGAAATGAATAATTTGAATTTCTATTTTGTCGTAGACGCAACTAATAGTATGAGCGTACAAGACGTGAATGGGAAGGCTCGCTATTTGGGCGTAGCAAAAGATATCTATGACATTATTAGTTCCTTCCCGGGATCGAGATATTCGGTCATTATAGAAGATAGCGTTGTATATACGGCAGTACCAATGACAACAAGCCTAGATTTCGTAAGTAGCATTTGGTCCGACGACATGGCAAAAGGCGACATAAAATCGGCGAAAAGCTTAGTCGCACCAAAATCTTCGGATTATAGTAGCGGCTCCGATTTGAATTCTCTGCTCGATTGGACGAGCGAAAAAGTACGCGCTTATCAAAAAAATAATAGTGCGCGAACTAACATAGTATTCTTCATGAGCGACGGCGAGAATAACATTTCGTCCGTCGTAAACAGTCAATCCAAATTACGCGGGGCCATTGAAGATGGTGCAGTATTTGGATATGGCAGCGAAGATGGCGGTTACATAATCGCGAACGGCTCCTCTGACAAACATGAGATTGAATATACTGGATATGACACCTCCATAGAGACATCAGCTGCGAATTGCCGCAGTGGTGACCATTGTGTAATATCGAAAATCCGTGAAGATACACTCCAAAGAATTGCAAAAGAGTTGGACTTAAATTATTACCATCGCGAAGGTGATGGCATTCCGAGAGAAGTTATCGATAGTATCACTGAAAAGATTAACTACTCTGCTAGCGACGAATCTTCAGATTCATATCGAGATATTTATTGGATTTTTAGCATGATCCTGATTATCCTACTAATCTGGGATTTCCGTGAAGTGCTCGAAAGCGTATTGAAAGAAAGGGAGTTTAAGCATGCTTAATCTTAATCCTGAGCTGGTAAACCAAGATAAAATTCGCATCCTAAAGCGAAAGCGTATGTTGAAGTACGCAATTCTGCCATGCCTGGCGCTATTTCTCGCGAGCGCATTCATATTCCGCGTTGGAGTATTTAATGCGGTTTATAGCATTTCTTATGGTAACCATAATTTCGACATCGCCAACTCAATGGCGGACGCACAGGGCGTAGGTAACTTTGTCTCGCCATACATTAAGTTCTATGATGGCGGCGTAGCAAAGCTCCGAATGCGCGACTATAAAGAAGCCGAAGCAAACTTCCGCGCCAGCCTAAAGGAATATCCGCCAGCAGATAAACTGTGCCAGATTTATACGAATCTTTCGTTGAGCATTGAATTGCAAGCCGATGAGTTCTTTAATCGTGGAGATTATCCGAGTGCACTAGAATTTTATGCCAAAGCACAGTCGGCGCTCTATTCAAATGGTTGCGCCAGCAAAACTGATCGAGAAGGTACCGATACGAAGGCCAAAGACGCCAAGATGCGTCTTGATGGCAAGCTCTCTAAGACAATGAATAAGATTAACTCCGTCAACGATGATGGTGGCGATGACACAAAAAAGCCGATAGAAGAAATCGAAATCACAAATGATCAGCAAAAAAATCTCGACAGAAGACGAGACAATCAGAATGAGATAACCTGGAAAGTCCGCAATGGTTACGGTGCTAGCGGCAAAAGATGCGAATCGCGAGATATTTGTTGGTAGTAAAACTATTTAGATAATCTCGCGAGTTCAGCGGCAACAATTTCATGGAGATTGTCGCTGAATTCTTTGATGTTTTCTTCGTCATTTAATTTACCCATCGTGATACGAAGTGAGCCAGCGATTTCGGCATCATTCAGGCCAATTGCGCGCAAAGTCGGTGATTTAATGCCTTTACTGGCGGCACATGCGGCGCCGGTCGATACACAGATGTCTCTGCTCTCGAGCGCAAAGATTAATCGCTCCGCATCGAGACCTGGCAGGCTAATTGGTAGAAATCCTGCGAGTTGCGTTTTTGGATTACCGAGAAATTTAATGTTCGGCAAATCTTCGAGTAGTTGGCGCAATTGACGCTTCAAATCCTGCAAGCGTTTGCGTTCATAAGTAAGATGTTTTTCGGCTTCAGTAATTGCCGCCGCGAAACCAATTGTCGCAGCAACATTTTCTGTACCACTGCGTAAGCCCATTTCTTGACCACCACCAACTGAAAGCGGTTGTAGTTTAACATTGTGGCCAACATATAGAGCGCCAATACCTTTTGGTCCGTAGACTTTGGCGGCATTAAGCGTAAGTAAATCTACGCCTAGGCGATTAAGCTTTACTTCTAGAACACCCAGTCCCTGCGAAGCATCACAATGCAGATAAATTGGTGTAGTTTCACCCGCTAGTGCACGACGAGTACGCTCAGCGCGAACTAATTCTGCTAGTTCAGGAATGGGCTGGATTGTCCCGAGCTCACTACTAGCCAAACAAACTGAAACGAATTGTGTTTTTGGCGATAATTTAGCTTTAAAATCTTCAAGATTTAAACGACCGCTATGGTCGACGTCAATAATCCGATAATTCCCCGCCCTTTTAGCATTTTCAAGCACAGCAGCATGCTCGACGGCGGATATTAGTACCTCTGCATCGGAATTAGTCGGAATTATTGAGAAAGCCAAATTGATAGATTCGGTTGCACCGGATGTCATTACTAAATCTGCGCCTTTAGCACCAATCACGTGAGCAATTTCATCCTTAGCGTGCTCATAAGCATGGCGAACTTCTACGGCTGGCAAATAGGCAGCAGATGGGTTAAAAAAATTATCCGAAAAATACGGCAACATAGCATCAAGTGCCTTTTTCGAAACCGGCGTAGCGGCAGCGTGATCAAGATAAATCATAACCTAATTATATCAGTTATAGCGATGCTCTTTTGGAATAATCATGGTAAGCCATGGAATCAGAGCTAGCGTCGTAATCATCGCCCACCACATCATTTGATCGCTGGCGCCTAGCATCACAATGCATAGCAAAACTGACAGACCGATAACGCGGCCGAGGCATAACATAATTTCACTGTAGCATTCGACTTCCGTAAGGAAATCTTTCTTCTCACCCGTAAGGTGCGTACTGAGCAAGCCCTGGATGCGCGTGCCCGTAGCGGCGCCATCGTATAAACTATCGACAATGCCGTACATGACGATATAGAAAGCGATAGAAAGAACCGAATCATGTGGGTAGATGATTAATAATACTGGCAAAAGAATTACGGCCGGCACAAACATGGCCAAAAACCCTTGCTGCAAAGTACGATTGCGAATGCGGCGATAAATTAATGCGCAGCTAATAGCGACGACGGCCGACACGGATGTGAAGATACCTAGGTCAACGCTCGAGCTAAAACTGTTGTACATATTAATCTGCGCGATAACGAGACAGGCAGAGCTACAAGTAATAATGCCGCGAATAAACTGCAATGACATTACTTCGCGCAAAGATTTGTGTCTAGTAATTAAGTCGTAGACCTCGCCAGGTTTGTGGAGCTTCCCCTTCTCTTTGCTGGCATTGGATGGATAAAAACAGAATGACAAGAGCAGCTGCATGAGAGAAATACCCAAGATGATGAGACCGGCGCGCGTATAGCCGGTTGCACCAATGACAAAGCCGAGAACGGCTGGCATGATAATCTTCATGATTTGCGTATAGATGGTAATAGTACTCTTGAATTTGAGACGGCGCTCGTCCGGTATCTCCGTAATGTCGAAGAATGTTTTTGGACGCCAATAGAGCGAACTCTCACAGGCCGAACAAAGCGCCAAAACATACGGGAATAGTGGCCAAGAAGAATCGAGGAAAATCACACATAGAATTTCTACTACCGAGAAGAACATACTGATACGCCAAGTAATGAGCGGATACCTGCGGAAAAGCGGCAATAGCAAGATAGAAAAAATGCCCATCAAGGAATAGCGCACAATATTATAGACAATGAAGTTAACTGGCGAGCTCGAAACGGAAACGCTGATCATGAAGGCCATCAAAAAAACATTCATGAACGAACCCTTGCTGCAAAGTAATACGTCCACAGCAATAAGGACGTTTTCGTTGGTACGCAAAGCCTGTAGCTTCTTAAGCATAAGCTTATTATACTCTAAAGCCCAAGAAAAAACTGCCCCTTTCGGGTCAGTTTTATTTGTAAATACTTTGTTTTATGAGTTTTAGGTAGGCTTTGGTGGCGTTTTTGAAGTTCTCCAATTCTTCGCCGGTCACTTTGGTATATCGTTCTTCTTCGTTGACGCGCTTATAAACGCCATTCTTGCGAATTTCATAGCGCATAGTATAGCCATCTTCGTACCAAATCCAGACGTTCTTCTTCAGCAAGAAAAATTCACGCTGATGACCAGGCATAATTGGGCCAAATACGGTGCGACCAAGGGTGGATTCAGCGTTAATCAGGTTGCCTTCGGCAGTTTGGACGCGTGCAAAATGAGTTGGCGTGTCTGGCTCGGCCAAAATACGCTTTTTTAGTTTCTTGGCGCCTTCGCTGGCCTCTAATAAATGTTGCTTAAGACTGAATTCCGACATGCGATCACCTCATCTGATACAGCTGAAAGTTCATTGTAGAGCTCTAGCTCTGGGGCATTCGATGAATATGCAGGAAAAGCCTGCTCGATTGCGACTGGCGTAACGGGTGTAATTTTCTGTTCTTCGATTGCGGCCTTCTTGGCTTCAAGTACGAGCGTGGAGACCGGAATATGGAACATGGAATCATCTTCTTGGTTGTTCATAAGTCCTCCCTGACTAGATCTTAAAGATTTTGGCAGCGTTCTCAGTGGTAATTTCTGAGACAGCTTCAAAATCTTGCTGATAGTAATCAGCTGCCCACTCGGCTATGTTCTTCACATAACCAGGCTTATTAATTGTACCACGAAATGGCTTTGGTGTCAAGAAGGGAGCGTCGGTTTCGAATACGATTCTCTCGAGAGGCGGGTGCGCGATGTCAGCGAAAGTCGCTAGGCCATTAACGCCAAAATATAAACCTTTCTCGAGACCGATTTTGAGATTCTTTTTGGAATCCGAATAAGAGTGCAAAACAGAGGCTGGAAGGTGGAAATTGTCAAAAATTGGCCAAAAATCATCAAAAGCTTCGCGAATATGAAAACTGACCGGAAGCTGATGATCTTGGGCAATTTGGAGCATATTTTCGAGCAAATACCTCTGAAATTCACGATTGTAGCCGTCAAAATGATAATCGAGGCCAATTTCGCCAATAGCGACTAGGCGCGAATCGGTCAAAATCGACTTGGCGGCAGCTAGATCATCTGCTAGCTTGACCTTATCGCCATCGTAATCGTTTGGATGATAGCCAAAAGTCCACCAAACTTCCGGGTGTTCATTGGCATATTTGCACGCATTAGCCGAGTCGGCAGGATCGGTACCAATAGTAATACACTTCTCTACCCCATTTTCATGCATATGGGTAAGAATTTCGTCGGTTGGGCCGGCAAAAAACTGTTTGTCATGAATATGGCAATGCGTATCGACTAGCATATTAGCCTCGTGGCGGTTCGCCTTCAGGCTCGTCGAGAAGTTTCTTGCTCTTAATTTCGTAGCGGCGGCCATTAACTGGCGAGACATAGTAGTCTTCGCTGAGGAGATTAATGAACATACCAAGATCTTTGTCGTCCATAATAATGATCTTGCCGTCATCATCGGTCATAAGCTCGAGTTGCATTTCGTCGGCGTAATCAAGGAGCTGGTCCTGTTTCATTTCGCCGATTTCGATGTTCTGGAGTTTCTTAACGAGTGGCTTTTTGTCTTCAAGAAGAGAGTTGAGCGTCAAGCCTTCTGGGAAGCTGAGACTATAAGCGTCTTGGAGCTCTTTGGCTTTTTGTTCAGAAATAACCTGTGATTTGTAGTCATACTGGAAGAGTTTTTCGAACTTTGGCTGGTTGAAAATAACAATTTGGCCATCAACGATAGCGGTCTCATTGCCGTCTGGCACCTTTATGGCGACGTCGGCTGCGAGCGGCTCAAAGCTCTCACCATTCAATTCCCAACCGAGCTTGCCCTTGAGTGCGGAGCTAGCTGCAAGGTTCTTAGCAATATAGAAAGTCTTCTGACCGTCATCACCAGGATAGGTAAACTTAGCAACGATGCCCTTGATGCGTTTGAATTCATATTCGTCATCGGTGAAGAAGGCGATATCTTTGTATTCATGTTCAATGAGATGAATCAGAGTTTCAGCGCGACCGACTTTGGAAAGCTCGATGCGATAAATAACTTTATCTTCCCCGTCGGAAAGCTCATATTCGCGGCACTCGAGGCCTTTGTCGGCTTCTTTATTGATAAACTCTACCGCCTCAAGCATAAAGAGCGACTTGATGGTCTGCATGAGTGCATCACTATAGCGCACCTTATATGGCGTGTAGTTTTTATTGAATAGAAATAGCTCTACTGAAACGTTATTTTTGACTTCATCGACAGCATTTGCCCACTGGAATACATCGAATTCGGAACTGTTTTCGTCCATTTTCTCCTCCTTGTACCTATCTATTTTAACAGATTATTGATTTAATGCAGCTTCTAGCTGTGGATCGATTTCTTTGTTGATTTGTTCGAAGGTGCGCTCGACCTTAATGTCAGGCTCAATACCGTCGTTATTAATATTCCTGCCCTTCGGTGTATACCACTTAGCGATTGTAACGCGCAGTAACTCGCCGGAGCTAAGTTGTTCAAGGGATTGGACACTACCCTTGCCGTAGGTTTTCTCACCAATCAAGGTAGCTTTGTCGTGGTCTTTAAGCGCACCGGCAACAATTTCGGATGCAGAAGCGGTCGAGCCATTAATGAGAACAATTGTCTTCATACCGGCCAAAATGGCTGTGCCAGATTTGGCAAATGATTGTTCGGAATATAGACCGCTCGTGGAACGCTGTTCATAGACAAGGTCGCCATTAAGCCAGAGCGAAGCGACTTCGCGAGCAGACGAAACATAGCCGCCACCATTACCACGAAGGTCGACAATGACTTTTTTAGATCCATGGTTGAGAATTTCTTGAGCAAGTTTCTTTACGAGCGTGCCAGTGTCTTGGTCGAAACGAGTGATGGTCAGAACGGCGGCATCGCCTTTGTAATCTACGTAAGCTGAAACATTATTGATAGTTTCACGCGTGAGTGTAAAATCGAGTTCTTTACTATTGCGCACCACCGTAAGCACTACGCTGGTACCTTCGGCGCCGCGAAGCTTCTTGGCAACGTCATCGACTTTGAGATTCGATATATCTTCTCCATCTGCCTTGTAGATGATATCGCCCGCAAGCACGCCAGCACGACGAGCTGGATTATCTGGAGTAGTGCGCAAGACTTTGATGACGCCATCGCGCTCACCAATCTCGACGCCAATACCAGCGCCAACATCACCGCTTAGATCTTTTTCGAATTCTTTAGCTTCTGTGGCAGTCATATAATAGGTGTATTTATCGCCGGCAGCATTAACGAGGCCACGTTTTGCTTCTTCGATTACTTTAGTTTTATCGATTTCGCCGTCGAAATTAGCGGCGAGCTTCTCATATACTTCGTTAAGTTTGCTGAAGTCGACTTCGGTAGTTGTCTTGCCGCCGAGGTAAGAGTTTATGCCGCTAGAAATTGACTTCCAGTTCAAGCCTATGCCAAAACCGACAAATAGCGTAATGAAACAAATAATAACGACGGAGGCTAGACTTATCTTCTTTTCGGAAGCTGGACTTTTGAAGTATAAATCTCTAGTCTCATTAGATGATTTAGTATCAGTATTTTGCTTAGTCATAAGACTATTTTATCACGAAGCTTATGGATAAAACGGCGCTTTTAGCCGCCAAAATAGATATATTGGAACATGCCCTTATGGACAGTCATCTCGGAATATTCGCCACGAGTCCAGTTGTACTGAGAGACGTGAACTTGATCTCCGGAAACATATTCTACCCAAACGGCATGACCGTATGGGCCATTGAGTGAGATGCCGACGGTACCAGGTTTTGGTGTGCTACTGACGGTATAACCGGCACGGCGGGCATTATTGAGCCATTGATTAGCATTGCCGCGGCCACCCCAGTATGGCATATAGCCATAGGTCTGATAAACCTTCCAGGCAGTATAACTAACGCATTCACAAATATACATGCCCCAGCGGTCGGAATAAGCATCTTTTTGCTGCGGGCAAACACCACTGTATGGGTAACCACCCTTGTTCGGGTCGCCGGCGGTTAAACCGCTGACGCCATACTGGCGGGCAAGATCGGCTAAGATGGCACTTTGCTGCGCCTCAAGTGCGGACTTTTCGCTATTGGCGGCAGCTTTGAGCTTGTTGTATTCTGCTTCACTGCTGCGAGTTTCAGCCAATAGCTGAGCCTGCTCGAGCTCATTTGCAGCAAGCTGAGCTTTTTGGGCACTCAAATCTTTGATGATGAGCTCGGCATTCTTCTTTTTAACAGTGAGCTCTTCCTTGAGATTTTTGTTCTCTTCAATAATGTCCGAAAGCGTATCGGAAATACTACCGAGGCGAACCTCTTCATCTACGAATGACGAAAAGCTTTCCGATGAAGCAATGCGCTCGATCGTAGAGACGCTATCGTTGTAATAATATTGCGCGATGATATAGCCGATGGTCTCAGAGTTGTCATTAATGCGCTGTTGGACGGTTTCGATTTCAATGACGAGCTGATCGTGTTCGGCCTGTTTGAGGTCGATTTGCGCCTTCAAGTTAGCCTGCTGGTTCTGTAGGGCTGCGATTTTATTAGCAATGCTATCAGCACGGCGAGCGAGTGCACTAGCCTCGTCTTCGTAACCTTTAATCTGGTCGCGAAGGTCGCGAATTTTAGCGTTAACTTCATTGAGATCGTCCTGCGTATAAGCGGCAACCCTGGTGGATAGAATGCAAGAAAAAACTATTGTAATAGCGATTATCAGACAGAATAGATTACGCCATCGTTTCATGGAATATATCATAGCATAAGCGAATTAATTTTGCAAGAGCTACTTCGTCTTGGTCTTGATGTACTTACGCGAAGCTAGCAATGCGGATATTATACCAATAATTATGCCAACCACCAAGAGAGCGGCGGCAACGAGATACCAATACTTGACCATTAGATCAACGGTTGGCTCGAGCGTATTACCAAGGCTGCCCTTCAGTGCGAAGACGGCCGCGTAGACAGCTGCGCCGGCAATTATAGCTGCAACGACACCATAGAAGCTAGCCTCAACGAGGAATGGCCCCATGATGAAGCCACGGCTAGCGCCAACGAGATTCATCATATAGATTTCTTCCTTACGGCTGAAGATAGCCATACGAATAGTGTTGAAGACCACCAGGATTGCAATCACAGCGAACACGGCAGCGGCACCAAGACCGAAGACTTCGATACGACCCATCACGCCCGCAATGCGATCGATGGTTTCGCGGTTGCTTGTAGCATAGCTAGGCGGACGAGCGTCAAGCATATTCTTCATCGATTCATCATTATTGACGAAGTTCTCAAGCTCGCTAGTATCATTCAAATCCTTGAGCTTAACGTTAATAGTCCAAGGAATTTTATTTGGCGCCTCATAGAGAGCATCGATATAGGCCTTGTCGGTAATATTATTTTCTTTGATGAGTTTGCGGATAGATTCACGGTTAGCGTCTTCTGGCGAAGTGGCGCTTACGGAAGTAATAGAATCAAGCTGGCTGAGGCGATTAGTAATGTTGTCTATCTCGCTCCAGATTGCATCCTGGCGAATATAGACCGACATGTCGACTTGTGATTCGACCATGTGAATCATCGTATTCATGGCATGCATTGCGATAAGCGTAGATGACAATACAATCAGCGTAATTGCCATGATGGCGATTGCGGCGACGCTTAACCAAGTATTGCGAACAAAACTCTTAGCGCCATATTTCATGACGCGAGCACCAGTGCGAAGGCGATGCTTGCGCGTCTTAGTGATGCGCTTCAAACGCTCGCGACTGATTTCGGCAGTCTTTTTGGCTTCGAGCTTTTCCTTCTTGGTTAGTTTCTTCTTGGTTGCCATATTAGTTTATGAATCTCCTTTTTGGAGTACGTTTTTGTTCGGTCGGAGCTGGTGTTGCTTTAGGACTATTTGCATGAATGCGGCTGGAAGAAGCATGGATAATCCTTGGCTGCTCTTCTGGTTCAAGTATCGGCTCTTCGGTTGGTTGAGGCGTGCCGGTGGCAAGATGTGAGGTGGTGCCTGCGAGTGGGCGCTTCACGATTTTGCTATGAATACCATCAAGATCGTAGTGACCATTATTCTTCTGGTCTCCGACGATTTCGCCATGCCTCAATGTAATAACGCGCTTACGTAACTGGTTAACGATGTTCTCATCATGAGTAGTAACCAGAATCGTAGTACCGAAATTATTAATTTCTTCGAGCAGGCGCACGATACCCTGCGACGTTTCAACGTCAAGGTTGCCAGTAGGCTCATCTGCAATCAAAATTTTTGGCTGACGTGCCATCGAGCGCGCAATTGCGACACGCTGACGTTCACCGCCAGAGAGTTCAGACGGGAATTTATGGCCCTTATCAGCCAGGCCAACGAGTTCAAGTACTTTTGGTACAGTACGACGAATTTCAGAATTAGAAACACCAACAATTTCGAGTGCGAAAGCGACGTTTTCGTAAGCGGTACGGTTCGGCAAAAGCTTGTAGTCCTGGAATACTACGCCGAGACGACGGCGGAGATGCGGAATGTGACGACGTTTCATGTATTCATAATCAATGCCGCCCACCATAATTTTGCCAGAAGTTGGAACTTCCTCGCGCGTGAGCATCTTAATGAGGGTGGATTTACCCGCACCAGATTGACCTACTAGAAATACAAATTCCTTTGGCTGAATATGCAAAGAAACATGTTTAAGCGCCGGCTCTTTATCGCCGGGATAATACTTGACGACGTCATCGAGTAATATCATACGAGTATATTAACATAAGCGGGACTAGTTGTCCAGGTATGCAGAGATAAAATTATCAATTTTACCATCCAACACCGCATCGGCATCATTTTCTTCGTATTTCGTACGGGTATCTTTGACGAGTTTATATGGATGGAGAACGTAATTACGAATTTGTTGCCCCCAACTAGCCGATTCGCCAGCGCGCAATTTATCAACGGACTCAGCATTTTGATCTTGCATCATTTGCTGAAGTTTACCGCGGAGAATTTCCATGGCTTTTTCTTTGTTTTGCAGTTGGCTACGCTCATTCTGAATCGCCACGACCGTATTGGTTGGAATATGCGTAATGCGCACGGCGGAATTGGTTGTGTTGACGGACTGGCCACCGTGGCCACCGGAATGATAAACATCAATGCGTAAATCTTTTGGATCAATTTGCACTTCAGAATCGTCTTTGATAACCGGTAATACTTCGACCAATGCGAACGAGGTTTGGCGAAGATGGTCGGCATTAAACGGACTAAGGCGCACCAGACGATGCGTACCATGTTCAGATTTTAGCTGGCCGTAAATATTGTGACCAGAAAGCTCCATTACGACGGTTTTGACGCCTGCTTCTTCCCCAGCGATGCGATCCAATAATTGCACATTAACGTTGTGGCGCTCCGCCCAACGCAAATACATGCGCTCAAGCATGCTTGCCCAATCCATAGCCTCCGTACCGCCAGTGCCTGCCGTAATGCGCAAAATCGCATCGTTATGGTCGTACTTGCCAGTAAAACGTAAAGCTTGGCGCAGGTCCGCAAAAGTCTTTTCCATGGCGTCGAGTTGGCCAGAAAATTCATCCAAAAGCGATTCGTCGCCCATCTGCATTAATTCAGAAATGTCGTTGATTTGAGTTTTAAGCAAAGTCCACGGATCAAGTTCGTCGTGAAGATTGGCGACCTGCGTAGTTTTTTCGCGAGCGTTATCAGGATTATTCCAAATTTCTGGAACAGCAACTTCTTCTTCAAGCGCAGCAAGCTCCTGAAGTTTCTTGTCTATGTCGAGTTTTTGCCAAACGTTTTCGAAATCGGTTTTTAGCGAATCAAGACGCTTCTGAAGGTCGAACATATCTATATTTTACTATAAAGTTAATCCAAAACTGTCATTTATCAGGGCTTTCGTGAGTTCAGAGTCGGTCGAATCGTCAAGTAAAATCGTGGCCCAATGCTTTTTGTTCATATGGTACGCCGGAAAAATCTGACGCGACGGCGTATTCTGCGGCGATAAATTGTTCTAATTCTTGACGGTTCATTCTGGCAATTCAAATAATGGTAATTTCGCGATATTGTAGTCGGCAATTTTAGTGCGGCGGAGTTCGGTCGTATAGGCGCCACAACCGAGCGCTTCCCCGATATCTTCGGCGAGCGTGCGGATATAAGTACCGCTGCCAACATGGGTACGAATTTTCAAAAACGGCGCCTCATAGTTAACAATATCGATACTAAAAATCTGCACTTTGCGCTTCGGCATTTCAACTTCTTTGCCGGCGCGAGCAAGTTTATAGGCGCGTTGACCGTTGATTTTGATGGCCGAAAAAGCTGGCGGTGTTTGTTCGATTTCGCCGATGAATTGTTTCAGAACTTCTTCCACTTGTGCGCGCGAAATATTTGGTTTTTCGTCCAATATTTCTATTTCGCCTTCCGGATCGCCCGTGCTAGACTTGGCGCCAAGACGGATAGTAGCTTCATACTCTTTGTCGAGTTTGGTGAGCTCGGGCGCCTTTTTGGTAGCCTTGCCAGCTAATAAAATCAGCAGGCCAGTCGCAAACGGATCAAGCGTACCAGTGTGGCCAACTTTGACGCGATGTCCTTCGCGCTCAGAAAGCAAACGCCGCACGCGCGCGACAGCGCCAAACGAACTAATTCCAGCCGGTTTATCGACAAAAATAATCTCTTCCATGTTCATATTATATCAGTGCTATACTATGCTTATGGAAAGAACGCCAGAAGACAAACACGAAACACAATGGGACGAGTTAACTGCTGGTCCCCAGCCAGAATCTTATGGCGACGAGCAGGACATTACTGACGTTCGCGCAATGCGACAAATCGCCAAATCATATTTTGAGAAACGTCGCGCAATGGCGCCAGAACGCGCAAAAAATGAAGCGCGGAATTTAATTGGCATCCAACAAGGTTTTATTCAGCAACGTAAACGCGACAAAGAGCGCGGACGCGAAACCAGTAAAGAAGAATTTTTGAGATGGGAACAAGATTACGCGTATACTTGGGACCGTCTGCAAGAATACGCAAGTGATGGCGGATTAGGCACGAGCGAACAAGCTGAAATCGAAGCCCCAGTTTTCTTCACGGACGAAAAAACGAAATTGATGGAAACCGTAGAAGTCCAGGCGGCCAAATATTTCGAAGAACGCAGCAAAGAGCTACGCGAAGCCATCACGGCTTCCGAAGAAAAAACTAAAGATACTGATTTGAGAATTTTGGGATCATTTTTCCGCTCAATCATGGATCATGTGAACTTTCGTTATATGACGCCGAACGATATTCGCGATCAGTACGGCGATGACGTCGCAGCAATGCAATCATTCGACCGCGCACGTACGGCTGCACACAATGCCGTAATTAAACATTTGAATGAACTGAATCGGTTAGCGAAGAAATACAACACGACGCCGTTTACGCCACGCGATTTTTGGACTAGCGAAGCAAGTAGCCGCGACCCGGCCGTTGCCAGACGTATGAAATGCGACCGCAACACCGTTGAGGCTTACTACACCGTAGCGTTCAGCGACGACCTGAAAGCTGAAGAGCGACGCCGCGAAAGAATGCGCTTCCATTGACATTTTTAGCAAAGTGTGCTATAATAATATAGTTATACCTGCCATCCGAGGAAGGGGTGATTTTGATGGCGGACGTAATGGACATTGAGAAGATGCCGCGCGAGGATTTTCTCAACAAAATCGTTCGCGGATTCGCGACATGGGAGATTTTCAGCCGCTTGCTTTGCCTGGGGTCGGACTCCCTGAAAGAGTTCGAAAAGAACCAGCTTCGCGATGAGATGGTTCGCGCCGGCATCCCCAAGGAAGCAATTAAAACTGAAATCGGCCTCTACGGAGTTGCCCGTCAGATTTCCCAGCGCGCAGTCAATGTGCGCTAGTCGCTATCCGCCCGTACATTCCTCAAGTGGTCGCCCGCAAGGCGGCCACATTTTTTATTTGTATTTTGCGATAAATGCCGATAATGCGAGATCGCCGTTCGTCTCATCAAGGCGATCAAAGATTTTGCCGTCACGCACATATAGGAGCACTGGGCCAGTTTCATCTGCAACAACTACTTCACTGATATAATCATCGAATTCGTCCGGTTTGGCCGGCATACTATAGCGGAAAACCGAATCGGTAACTTTCTGTTCCCTAGCAACATACGCTAAGCGATTTGAAAAAGCATTACAGCTCGCACAATTGCTCGGAGTGGCGTAAATAAAGCCAGTTTGATTGCTTGCGAAATAATCAATTAAAGCCACGGCGGTAATGCCGATGATTTTGCCACTGTCTTTACCATCAGTCTCGCGATAAAATTGGCCAGCCGAACGAATTACAAAATCATTGCTTAATTCGTATTTAATTTTGGCGGCGATGCCAACCGCAAAACAGAAAGCTACTAACAATGCCGTCATCAAGCAAGCCAAGAAACAAATCGGAAAAACGCTTTTATGGCAACATTGGCAATCTTCGCCACATTTACACTTCGTTTGTTTAGCTTTGCTATCTTTAGTTGAGGCTTTCTTATCCGGCATAATAATTCCTATTTCGTTTAAGCTTATTTTAGCACATATCGTCACTTGATTTCTGAAGCCACCCCGCTGAGCCTGACACTAAAAAGAGCAGGTTTTTGTCCTGCTCTTTTCGTTGTTTTTAAACTTTGTTGATAACCGGGATCACAATTGGCGTGTGGCCAGTTGCATCGTAAAGAATATGCGTGACATCTTCTTTGATTTCTTCCTTGAGTGTCTTGATATCTTCGTCGGTTGCCACCGTGTGATCGGTTTTGGCACGGAGGTAATGGCGAATCTTACCAATGAGCTCTTCGGAATTATCTAGATAGATGAAGGCGCGAGATACGATGTCTGGCGTCTTAATGAGGCGGCCGGTCTTCTTGCTGAGCGTGAGGATGACCACGAAGATACCCTCGCGGGAAATGTGGATACGGTCCTTGACGACGGCTTCGTTAACCTGGCGGTCAGCATCATCATACAATTTGTTCCCTACTGGAATGCGACCATTTTTGTGAATGGTCTGATCCGGCATAAGTTCGACGATATCACCATCATCCGCGACGATAATGTTATCGTGCGGAATGCCGACGACGTTTTCGGCCATCTCGGCATTATGCTCGAGCATATAGAATTCGCCATGGTATGGCATATAGTTCTTTGGATGCATGTCGGTCACAAATTTAACGTGATCTTCATAGTAGGCATGGCCAGAAAGATGAAGTGGGCCAATATTCGTGAGATGCGTGCGACCATTTTGGATAACCTGAGCACCCTCGCGGAGCAAACCATCAACTGTACCCATAACCTTTGGCTCATTACCCGGAATTGGATTAGAGCTAAAGACGATAGTATCGGTAGATTTAATTTTAATATGGCGATGTGCACCAGTGATCATGCGATTCAGAACAGCATTCATTTCACCTTGGGAGCCAGTACAGACAATTGTGATTTTATCGTCTGGAAGTTTAATGATATCTTCCATCTTCATAATGGTATCTTTTGGAACCTTGATGGAATGTGCACGAAGAGCGACCTCGACGTTATTAATCATCGAGAAGCCCGAGAATGCAACTTTGCGACCACGCGCCGCAGCTTCCTTCAATACGAGCTCGATACGCTTAACCTGCGATGAGAAGCAGGAAATAATCACGCGGCCATTTGCATAATGATCCATGACGCGGCCCATATTGTCGCCAACATCAAATTCAGAATGTGGATGCGTGCCTGGAGTATCAATGTTGGTCGACTCGTTGAGAAGCAACGCAATGCCCTCTTTGTCAGCGATTTCGCGCATATGATCATAATCAGCTGGCGTATCCATCGGATTGTTCTCGAAGCGCCAGTCGCCAGAAAGCATGATGTTGCCGTTTGGCGTGCGAACAACAATCGAGGCGTTGCCTGGAATAGAGTGCAAAGTGTGGATGAATTCGCAGGAAAGATGCTCGGAAAGTTTAATGTTTTCGTGTTTGAGCGGTTCAACCTCATGATAGTTCATGTCTGGAATTTCAGAGAGCTCGGACATTTGCTTCTTAATCATGCCAATCGTGAACGGCGTGGCATAAATTGGTACGAGCGGGCCGAAGTATGGGAGAAGATGGCGGCAGGCACCAATATGATCAAGGTGAGCGTGTGTAAAGAGAATCGCCTTAACTTTATCGCGATTATCATCAAGCCATTTGGAATCTGGCACCATGTAGTTGACACCAGGATAATCTTCGCTCGCAAAGAGCGTACCCATATCGATTAGGATAATTTCACCCTGATATTCGATGGCGGTCATGTTCTTGCCGATACCGAATTCGCCAAGACCACCAATCGGGATGATGCGGACAGCGTCTTTGTGCGGACGAGCGGAACGAATCTGGTTAATCGTGAGCTGGGCGCCATTGAAGCCGTTGTAACGTGATTTATTTACCGGAATACCGATGATGTGCTGCGTAGCCTGGGCGTTAACGTCTTGACTAAGCATCCGCTGATGATGGACCATCTCGCCTTTGCGAGTAGAAACCAACAAACTAACGTCGCGCTTCTTGTCGACGGCAGTGGTTTTGGTAGTTTTAGCGGTTTTAGTAGCTTTTTTACCGGTCGCCTTGGTAGCGGCTTTTTTCGTAGTGGCCGGCTTGGCGGCGGCTTTGGCAACTTTCTTATGGCGAACGAGAGCTTCATCTTTGCCACCAGGGGCAAAATTGGCATTGAAATTGCGTTTCTGATTTTCCTCGAAGGCCTTTTTAATGTCTGGCAGACGCTCGTTGCGCATCTTTAATAGCTTCGCGCGGCGTTGAGCTTCTGCTTGGCTTTTTTCGTTCATTATTTCCTTTTGTTAGTAATTAATATAAAATTTCCCACACTTCATGGCGCTACATTACTCCTATAAAAAGAAGTTGTTATAGAAGATTGTTGCGCTAAAAAGTAATAACTTAGTGATTTCATTTTAGCAAAACTGGAAAAGATTGTCAAAAGGCGAAACCCCGCCTTTTCGGGCGGGGTTTGATTGTTGGGAAGATTACCTCTTGGCCTTCTGCAGGCGCTCCTGATACCAGGTCAGCAACTTACGCGGGCTATCAATGTAGAAGGGCTTCGGCTCTTCGCCAGCATTGCGGCGGGCGAGTTCCTTCTCGCAGGCTTTATACCTCCGGTCAAGGCGATCACGAACCTTTTTGCGGAATTCGGATTCCTCAATCGTGGCTTCAGCCATGGAGCGGAACATCTTGATATCCTTCTCGTCGTAGCTCACCTTCAGGTCGTCCAGGGACTTGATAACCTTATTCCAGTCGATACCGATGTCGGCTTCGTACTTGGCGTATGCATCCTGAACCTGTTTGGGGTTGCCGTTGTACTTCTTCAGGTACACTCTGCGCAGAGCGTCAGGCATCCATTCCGCATCCAGCAGCTCGTAGAGCGGCCGGACCTGATTGTAGAGCGCGATTGCGTCGAAGTAGATCAGCATCCGCTTGTAGTACAGGCTGACTGCGCTGAGCGGAGCTCTTCCCTTATTAAACGTTGTACTTTGCCTAGTCACTGATGATTCCCCCTTTCATCCAGTTGTGTGACTACGTCCAACCTTGTTATTATAGCACAGATTGGCTTAAAAGTCAAGAATGGTTGTGTTTATATTGACTATTTAGCTTAAGTGTGATATAATAATATCGTTAGCTATGGAGCTGATGGACCTTACAAGGGGGGATAAATGTGAGAGTAAACACAGATGAACATGAGTACTCCTACAGCGGCTACGATCCTGGTGGATTCGGCAGCCCGACCGGCGGATTCCTGAACAGGCTCCGCGCCACAAACGCGGCGAATATCCGTCAACACTTCGGAGACTCCGTAAGCAACGGCTACACGAAGCTCCACGACAAGATTTGGAGCAAACTGACCCTGTTTACGGGTGTGGGATTCATCGCGCTAGTAGCCTGGCTGTTAGCGAAAGTACTGAAGCTGGCGGTGCCGGCAAAATGGACTTTCCTGTATGGCCTGCTCGGCGTGATTGAGGCCATCGGCTGGTGGGTGCTGGTGATTTGCGCCGGAATCTTGATTCTGGGCTGGCTCGTCGGAGCCTTCGCCAAATTCCAGGATTGGCTCAAAAGCCGCATCTAACCACCGCTCTCGCGCATGGCCCCTTCGGGGGCCTATTTTTTATGACTTTCTGCGAGAGGCGATAGCGCCAGCAATCTGCTTATAGAGTTCCATGACTACGAGAATAATCAGAGAGACACCGAAGAGACCAAGAATCTGCAGTGGCGGAATTGAAACCGTGCGGAGAATCTTCGAGAAGAACGGCACCTCCATCACGATAACCTGTAGCAAAATCGTGCCGGCAATACCAAAGAGCATGACTGGGTTTTTGGCAATCGGCACCGAGAAAGCAGAGCGCTTTTCGCTACGGCAATTAAAGACGTGGACGTTCTGAATGAAGACCATCAAGCACATCGCATAACTGCGCGCCTGGACAGTGTCCATATGGAAGACATTGAGGAATGCCCACCATGCCACGAAGACGACCGAGGCAATCACCAAAGATGATACGAGAATTTCGCGAATCAACGAACCGTTGAAAAGTGATTCTTTTGGATTGCGCGGTTTCTCGGTCAGGATGCCTTTTTCGGCCTTTTCGAAGGACATAGCAAAGTCCTGGATGCCATCGGTGACAACGTTGAGCCAGAGCAGCTGAATCGCCACGAGTGGCATCGGCATATCGCAAACAATAGCGAGACAGAAGAAGATAGCTTCGGCGATACCGCAAGAAATCAAGAAGAAGATAATCTTGCGAATATTAGAATAGGCCACACGACCTTCTTGAATGCCGGCAACAATAGACTTAAAGTTATCGTCGACGATGATCATATCGGCCGTTTCGCGAGCAATGTCAGTACCAGAGCCCATCGCGACGCCAATATTGGCGGCCTTGAGAGCTGGCGCATCGTTGACGCCATCACCGGTCACGGCCACGAATTCACCTTGGCGCTTCAGAGAGTTGACGATGTTCAATTTTTGAAGTGGCGTGACACGAGCGTAAATCAAGTGGTTGGCGACAAAGTCATCGAAATCATCTTCGCCGCGCGCAAAGGCTTCTTCCACATCTGCAGAAGTGGCAACTTGTTCATAATCGTCAACAAGCTTCAAATCGCGACCAATTTTGAAAGCAGTTAACGGATGGTCGCCAGTGACCATGAGAACTTTAATGCCGGCAGCGCGACAATCGCGAATGGAGCCCACAACTTCTTTGCGAATTGGATCGATAAAGCCAACCATACCCATAAAGGTTAGATGCTTAATGTCTTTAATATCATAATGATCTTTGCGCGCAATCTTACCGTTAGCGAGCGCAATCACGCGATAGCCATCACGGGCCAAGTCATCGTTTTGCTGATTAAGTTTGGCGAAATCTTTGGCTTTGCCGTTTGAGAAATTAATATCATCACTAAAGCCCTCGATAACTTCGAGTGAACCTTTGGCGGTACAATATACTTCCCCGTTTTTCTCATAGAAGACGGCGGAGAATTTATTTTCCGATTCGTATGGGATGGTTTCGAGAATCTTGATGCCATCTTTTTTGACGCCAAGTTTTTTACCGAGCACGAGGAAGGCGATATCGACGGAATCGCCGATGAGTTGACCATCGTCAATATTTGCCTCGTTATTAAGTACGCCAAGCAAACCGAGTTCTTCGGCATATTTAAGGGCGGCACCAGTAACTTTGCCCTTGAGCTCATAACCCGTACCGCTAACTTGGTATTGCTGACCATTCGGCAAAGCAATAATCTTTGCGGTCTGCTGGTTAACCGTAAGCGTACCGGTCTTATCAGATGCGATAACCGTACAAGAACCGAGCGATTCGGCAGCGTTGAGCTTGCGCACGATGACATTTTTCTTGGCCATACGGTTACTGGCGATAGTAAGTGCCATCGTGAGCGCGAGCGGTAAGCCTTCTGGCATGGCAGACAGCGAGAAAGCGATGACCGTGAGGAAGATTTCCGTATATGGTACCTGTTTGAAGATAAGAATCGTCGTAATAATAGCGGCAATAATTAATATAAGGACGGTGATTTGCTTAGAGAAACGCTCGACGCGAATGGTGAGCGGAGATTTTTCAACCACGGTTTCATTAAGACTATCGGCAATTTTACCAAGTTCGGTCTGGAGGCCGATTTTGACCACAATACCCTGCGCGCGGCCAGAAACGACGGTCGTGCCAGAGAAAGCCATGTTGCCCTGATCGCCCAAGGATGGGTTCTTCTTGGTGACCACGTCGGATGTCTTCACGGCCTGAACGGATTCACCAGTAAGAATCGATTCATCTACGGTAAAGTTGTGGGTTTCAACTAAACGAATATCGGCAGAAATTTTATCGCCAGACTCGAGTAAGACATAATCGCCAATTGTGAGGTCTTCGATTGCGATTTGTTCTTCCTTGCCATCGCGAATTACGCGAGCATGCGTAGCCACCATACTAGCTAGAGCGGCAGCAGTGTTGTTGGCCTTGTTCTCTTGATAGGTGCCCATAACGGCGTCAACCAGAATAATAAACGCAATCACGGCAGCATCGAGAATTTCACCTACTAAGGCAGAGGCGATGATCGCGACCAATAGCAATATGACCATTGGGTCGGCGAATTCCTTAAAGAATATCTTAATAATGCTGTCTTTTTTCTTTTTCGGTAGGGCGTTTGGGCCATACTGTACAATACGTCTAGCCGCTTCACTGGACTTGAGACCTTCTTTGCTGGTCCCGAGCTCGATGGCGATATCTTCGGCGCTACGATTATAAAATTCTTCTGGTTTCATATCTATATATTATAATATAACCATATGCGTAAACGAATTCCAAAAATACAAATTCCTGGCTATCACGCAATTGTAGTAGACAAAATTAAGGTTGATCCAAAGAAAGGCCTTAATATCGAACAAGTCCGCAAAATGAAGCGTGCGGGCGCAATTAATGAATCGGTCAAACCGCCGAGCAAATCTATTAGCGAAATTGTGCGCAGTAACGTCTTTACGTATTTTAACTTTGTATTTTTGATTATTACGATTATTTTGATTTGCGTTCAGAGTTGGCGCGACATTACATTCTTGCCGTTAATTATCGCAAATACTTTGATTGGTATTTTCCAGGAGATCCGCGCTAAAGCGGTGCTAGATAAGCTCACGATGCTGAATGCGCCAACCGCGCGCGTCATTCGTGAAGGTAAAGAGCAGGAAATTATCGCGGAAAAACTCGTACAGAATGACGTGGTAGTGTTCCGCGCTGGCAATCAGATTCCGGCTGATGCCGTAATTCTAACTGGCGAAGTCGCCGTAAATGAAGCCTTACTAACGGGCGAAGCAGACGAAATTCGCAAAAGCAAAGATGGCGAATTGATGTCCGGTAGCTTTATTGTATCTGGTGAATGTACCGCGCAGCTCACAAAGGTTGGCGCCGCATCGTATATTTCGCAGCTGACCTTAAAAGCCAAGAAGGTAAAAAACAAAGAACAGTCCGAGATTATCCGCTCACTCAACAAAATTGTGTCGATTGCTGGTTTCTTAATCATCCCGATTGGCGGGATTCTATTCTATCAGAGTCATTTCGTAAACGGTCTCGACATGAAAGCGAGCGTGCAAAGCGCAGTCGCGTCAGTACTTGGCATGATTCCAGAGGGTCTATTCCTGCTCTCGACTATTGCCCTCGCGGTCAGTTCGATGAAGCTAGCGCAAAAGAAAGTACTTTTGCACGACATGAAGTCAATTGAGACTTTGGCGCGCGTAAACGTGCTCTGCGTCGATAAAACCGGTACGATTACCGAAAATACCATGGCAGTGAGCGATTACGAACCACTCAATAAGGTCAAGAAGACTGATTTAGATGGATTATTAAGCGACTTCGTAGGCGCACAGGCTGCCGATAACGCTACCATGGGCGCGCTCAAGGCTTATTTCTCGGAGCCAGACGGACGTAAGATTGTGTCAGTTTCCGGTTTTTCGAGCCAATATAAATATAGTGGCGTGAATTTTGACGGCGAGAGCTATGTATTAGGCGCGCCAGAGTTTGTTTTAGGTAAGGATTACGAGAATTACCAAGACAAGATCGAGGGTTATGGCCGCAAAGGCTATCGCGTGTTAGTATTCGGTAAATACGACGGCGAAGCTGACGGTAAAGCCCTAAACCATAAATTTGAGCCAATGGGCTTAGTAATGCTTAGTAATCCGATTCGTCCGAATGCAGTTGAGACCTTTGATTTCTTCAATAAGCAAGGCGTAGACATTAAAGTTATTTCCGGCGACAACCCAGTCACAGTGTCCGAAGTGGCGCAGAAAGCCAAAATTAAAGGCGCCGAGAAATACGTAGACGCTTCTACGCTCAAGACCGACGAATCAATCGCGAAAGCTATGCGCGAATATACCGTATTTGGCCGCGTTACACCAGAACAGAAGCGTAAATTCGTGAAGGCAATGCAGCGTGACGGCAAGATTGTAGCCATGACAGGTGACGGCGTGAACGACGTGCTAGCGCTACGTGATGCGGATTGTTCTGTGGCTATGGCAAGCGGCAGCGAAGCCGCTGCTCAGGCCGCTCAGCTCGTATTGCTCGAGTCGGACTTTGCCCGTATGCCAGACGTCGTGGCGGAAGGTCGCCAAGTGGTTAATAACCTTGAGCGCTCCGGTAGCTTATTCCTCGTAAAGAACGTGTTCTCACTGATCACTTCTCTGTTTGTGATTATGTTCGCGATTACTTATCCTTTGATACCAGCGCAGATATCTCTAATTAGCATGTTTACGATTGGAATTCCTGGTTTCTTGCTCTCACAGGCGCCAAACCACGATTTGATTAAAGGCATGTTCGTCAGCAATATCTTGAAACGCGCTACGCCAGGTGGTTTAACTGACGTATTATTGGTAGCTTTGATGGTGGTACTCGGTAAGATCTTCACTCTACCGGAAACCGATATTTCAACGGCATGCACAGTGCTAATTGCGGCCGTAGGCATGCTGATGGTCTGGAGAGCTTCTAAACCTGTCGATTGGTACAAGAAAGCCTGTTTTATCGCCTGTTTAATTGGCCTCATCTTCTGCTATATCTTCCTCAATGACTTCTTCGGTATGAGCCATATCTCGCTCCAAACTGCAGTAGTTGCCGGCGCGCTAATCTTGGCCGCATTCCCACTATTACAGTTCATGCACGTATTCGTAGATTGGCTCTGGAAAGTCATTGGTAAATTCATCATCCGCGTACGCGATTATACGCATGCTAATGAGATTCAAAATCCGTTCTCGAAAATTGAGGACGACCAAGAGTAAAAAACTAAACTCCACATAATACAAGCGATATACTTCTTATTATCTAATATAACCGAGGGAGTTTGCGGCGGCATTGCATAACAATATCGCGTAAAGATTAATGAATGGTGCCCAGATGCCAAATACACGCATTTTAGCGCTAGTTTCGTCTGATGCGGCATCGGTTTTATGAATAGTAAGAAGAATAATAATGGAATCGATTATTACAAAAGGAAAAGGGAGAATAGCGGCTAATCCAGCTAAACTATAACCGCTCATTATTAGGCCAAATAATCCGCACATGGCCGAAAAAAGATAAATCATATTGAGAATAGTAAAGAATTTAGCAACTTTCTTTCTAGGTGAAGTCTTTTCGCTCATGATTATATATTAGCATAAATACTCCCTGGTCTGAGGAGCCTGGCTGTTACCCCTTCAATGGATGAAGGTATAATGCAGCCAGGTCTGAGGAGCCTGGCTTGTTACCCCTTCAATGAATGAAGGTATAATGCAAACAGGTCTGGAGAGCCTGTTTGTTATATAAAAGGACGTGCGATCGCACGTATTTTTTGTTGCACAAAAAATCCACCTCATTGGTGGCTTTTTATTCTTACCTACGGTAAGATAAAAGGCCACCCGTTGAGGTGGCCTTTTATATAATTCGGCATCTTGCTAGTTTCCCGCAAAGCAGTATAATCGCCGCGACCAGGCTTGACTTCTGTGTTCGGGATGAGAACAGGTATTTCCCTGGCGCTATGGACACCGAGAAAAGACACTAAGGGCGAACCGCAAATCCAATGGTTCTGTTTTAGTATCTTATCTCGATGTAAGATGCTTAAAATTTTAATTGACTTGGTGTTTGAACACCAGTTACTAGATAAGTCTACTACTTCTATCGACGTTATGCAAGCATAAAATCAATAGAAGTTACATAAAAAGGCAATGCCTCTATTAGTACGCTTCGGCTCCACGTATTGCTACGCTTCCACCTTGCGCCTATCAACCAGTTCATCTTTCTGGGAGGTCATAGGGAATTCTTATCTTGGAGTCAGTTTCGCGCTTAATATGCTTTCAGCGCTTATCTGTTCCGAACATAGCTACTCGGCAATGCAGCAGGTGGCCACAACCGATACACTAGAGATTCGTTCACCTCGGTCCTCTCGTACTAGAGGCAAATCTCCTCAAAATTCCTAACGATCATGCCGGATATAAACCGAACTGTCTCACGACGTTCTGAACCCAGCTCGCGTACCACTTTAACCGGCGAACAGCCGGACCCTTGGAAGGTGCTCCCCCTCCAGGATGTGATGAGCCGACATCGAGGTGCCAAACCGCGCCGTCTATGTGAACTATTGGGCGCGATCAGCCTGTTATCCCCAGGGTAACTTTTATCCGTGTGCGCTGTCTTTCCCACGTAAATTGAACCGAAGTTCTATACAGCGGGTCATTTGCTCCCACTTTCGTGTCTGTTTGGGTTGTAGCCCTCACAGTCAAGCTGGCTTTTGCGCATACACTATCACTACGATTTCCATCCGTAGTTAGCCAACCTTTGAACGCCTCCGCTACTCTTTAGGAGGCAACCGCCCCAGTTAAACTACCCGCCATGCACGGTCCTCAAGCCGGTTCACGGTTTGAGTCGAGATTACTAAAATACTTAGGGTGGTATTTCACCTTGCGACTCCACAAATACTAGCGTATCTGCTTCAAAGTCTTCCACCTATGCTACACAAAATATCCCAACAATCAATGCAAAGTTGTAGTAAAGCTCCATGGGGTCTTCTC